>VOFF01000378.1_pt1 | contig 526163 bp, 629 predicted proteins | sample 5384061 | NCBI WGS metagenome assembly VOFF01 (sample SAMN12384725, study PRJNA508395) | human gut metagenome | isolation source: healthy gut E | host: Homo sapiens
CAGTTCGCCCTTTTAATAAAAAATATAGAAAATATAAGTGGAATGAACCTCCTGAACATGGTAAAGTGTAGGTTGTACAAGTAGCGTAGTTGTATGTGTTATAAAGCTATTGATTGGTAGGTAAGATATGTTTGATAATTATGAAAGAAAATTGCATAAGTGTATTGCCAAATTTATAAAAAAAAGAGCGAATAAAGACTATCCGGATTGGAGCGAAAGTCGCGACAATGGGGAATGGGAGATTGACTTAAATGAATTTGACGATATGTGTGATGTTATATTTGATATAATTAAGACCACGTCCTGTGATGAAGCTTCGAAGCAGATGCTTGATGATATTTTATTTGGGATTGCAAGGGATAACGAATGTAGCCGTATTGTAGCAATGTTATTAGATTATCCTGAGTGGTACGAATTATTATGCAAGAAAGTGTTGTCTACTGATTACATAAATGCAAAGTGGCAATTCGCAGAGAGTCTGAAGGATTGTAATGGTAAGGATGAAATAAGGGAGCTGATATTCGATTTTTTGCAGGTTGATAATGAGTATACACAGCGTCTTGCTTTGCAATCCTTAGCTTATATTTACCCGGACAAAGCCGAGGAGTATGCAATAGATTTTTGGTGGAGAGATAAATATAAGGATGATGCTTATGCATCAGAGTACCAAAAGATTGTGGTACTTCATGTGTTGCATATTATTCATTCGGCTGAACTTGAAAAAATATTTGGATTTGGCGGATAAAAGTGAATATCGCTATTTGAAAGAAAATGCAGAGGAAATACGGAAAATAATGGAATAGGTGATGATATGGAGTTAGAGAATAACAATAATAAGCTGAACGTTGAAAATACAGATACCATAGATGGCTTGGCGTATGAACAGGAAACTTCAAGTTTGATACTTCTTCTTGCAGATGGAATGGACTGGTCAGATATGAATCGACATTTATTGTTGTTGCAGGAGAAACTCAATAATTATATTTGGTACATAGATTCCAAACAATATGAAGAAAAAAATATCCTGATGTAAAAAGAATAGAGTTGCGTGTAAGCTTTTTGTTTCAGGAACCGGAGGTATGTCATAAGCTTTTGGAAAGAGCAAAGCAGGTGTTTGTGGATGTGTTTGAAAATGTAGAGATGATTGTGGAGCAGGGACGGCCTTAGGGGGATTGATATGGGAAATTATATTAAGTTACAGCTGGAAAATATACTTACAGAAGGTCAAACCATTGCACCGGAGTATTGCGATAAGAAATATGTCATCTATTATAATCCCAAGGAAACCAGGCAGAAAGTACGCATAAATACAGATTATTATCAAAATGATAATGTAATGATGCTGTGTAAATCTTACGACAGGGGATTGTGTGATGCCATAGAGGAATATGAAAAGCTGAATTTAAAATACATTGAAAGTCAGGCATATGGTTCGTGGATGGATGGCGCCAGATAAGATACAGAAGGGAAAGCAAAATGTCAATATATATGATTCGAAGCAAATCCAGAGGACATCAGAGAAAATTTAAAAGACTGTTAAGATGGATGGATAAAATAGATCCATTTAAAAATGCAAATGATTTGCCCTTCAAAGATACAGAGGATTCATACGAGCATTTTCACGTACCATGCGGACCATGGCTTTCGAAACCTAAAACCTCTGGTAAGATTAAGACTGCATTTTGTAAGAAATGGCTTGAAAAGACCGAGGAAATTATCGGTAACAAGCCGAAGGATTTACCATTTTGTAAGGTAGTAGCAGCGACTATAACCTATCCGGATGTACGGGAATCCCAGATTATTATTTTCTATGATGAGGAGTATTATAATTCCTTTTGGGACAGGAAAGGACCTTATCAGATATGGACGAGAGTGGATGATAAGCGTTCCTTTGCGAAAGAAAGAGGAATCATGACAAAGTTGCCTGAGATTGGATATATAGAAGAACTCAATGATGAAGACTATTATACGAAATCGAATATATGGTTTTATGGAGAGTGGATATAATATGCAGATTTCAAAAACTGTTGTGAGGTGTGACAGATGAAGGACAATGAATGTAGAATCATTAAAATCGATAAGGATGCATTATATGAATTTATATATGCAAATTTTATAGCAAATCATGAAGAACTGATGGATATGGATGCTGTTGGAAATATGAACACATTTGCTATCAATTGGGAGACTGGAGAATTTATCTTCTGTGCACATAAGGACGAAAATGAACACGGGGATATTGTTCCGTTTCCGAAAGATATTGATGTGAATGAATTGCTAAAGGTGATTCCGGCAACGACAAATTCTATTCTGGAGCCGGGTGAAAATTATAGGGATTATTCCTTTGATGAGTTAAGGGAATTGCAGAAAAAGTAGGTGATTATTTGAGTATTGAAGATTTCAAATATTATTGGAGATTTAGCGATGAAAAATATGCAGTGTTATCTAAACAGGAACTATCTACAATAAGTGTTATATCCAAGGATGAAGTAGAGAAGGAATGGATTCGGATTTGTGAAAAGGAAATATTTCAAGAGAGTGCATACATAAACGATATAGTTCATCATAGCGCTCCAGTATTAATTAAAGATTGCCAGTGGGGAGAGAATGAAGATAAAACCAGAGAAGCTTTTTGAAACATTTTTTTTAGTGAATTAAATGTGGACAAGATATTGATATATTATGACTGTGAAAATGGTTTACAATTGCCAATTAATCTTTTTTTGTACAAAGTGGTCGGATTTTTGTTATCCATCTGATTTGGTTTTGATTTTGTTGCCGTCGGTGATGATTGTTTATTATGAGGATATAGTATATGGACCATACAGAATATAATTTGAATACTGTAGATTTTAACTATTTCTTGGCAGAATTGAGAAAAGGCAAAATTATGAATGAAACATCCTTCTATTTTGTTGATGAAATAAGTGAACCAGAACACTATATAGGTTGCCTTCCACAGTACGATAAACCCTACTGGGCTGGATTGTGTGATATTCCTAATGGAACGGAATTTTTAACAGCAGATGAATTAGTGAATGCAACAATTTATAGAGGAAAATCATTAAAAGAAAGATGGGATGATGTACGAATCATCTGCATGGGTGGAATTCCAGTAGATGATTACATGAAGTTGAGTGATTAATGATAGAAGCTTTAAAAGTGCTATAAATAGCCTAAAACGGAGGTAAATACAATGAAGGATACAGCGCCTACAATAGAGGAAATGAGAGAGGTTATACATACATTTGAAATGTTATCATTTAAAGAATTACAGGCACAGGGTATATTTGATGACAAAAGAAAAATGATAATTACAAAGCCTATGACCTATATCCTTATGTCTCATACAGACGACACCAATAAGGAAAAAGATCTGGAAGTATTGTAAGAAGATAGCTTCTTTTAGTCATGCGCTAATCAAATTAAAGGACTACCAGAGAATGTTACCTTTTTCAGAGGATGTGGAATCGTAGATGTGATTATGAAAGCATTGGAAGAAAATAGGTATCCGTTCTCTGATGGGAAGAATAAAGTGGAGCCGGTGGAAGGATATTATTACGCCATAGCGACTATATCACAATCCACATACCGAAGAGAGGAAATTCTTTTTCACTACTTCAAGTTATTACGGATTATTTTAAGAGTAATCAGCCGGATAAACTATCGCGCTAAAAAGGAATATGGATGTGCTTAAGAAGGGCTATCCGGACCTTGGAGAGATTGTGTTTTAAAATTTGAACTGGAGAAAATACGTGGATAAAGGAGAAAATTGTGATGAAAGGTTTTGAAGACGCGTTTACTGATTTACAGGCGGAGTTTGTATCTCTATGTATGGAGTATACAAACGGAAATGTTGATAAAATATATATCTACATTTACCAAGATACATCACAGAAAATGTTTAATGCCATTTTCGTGAAAGGAAACGATGTTATACCCGCGGGGAATTTTGCTGATGATGAAGCTTCTGACGAGTTTTTATCAATTGGAACAAAAGATATTAATAAGCTGGTTGAATTGTGTGATAGTTATCAACAAAAATGTCCCAATGAATATAAGCTGGAATTTGATGTTGCTACGCATAAATTCGATGCATCCTATCGTTATGACAACTATACCAAGAGTGGAATATCACCTGTGTCAGAGCTGATGAGCTGGTATGGAGAAATTAAAAAAAATGGTTTAATAGGATTGGTGGTTTTGAGTATGGTTGCAAAGAAAGGGGAAAAGAAAAAATAGAATATGAAGGAAATATATTCTATTGGTTTGTGCGTGCTGATGATAATGGAAGATTAAGAATTCACATTTTGTCAGAAGATAAGAAGATAAATCTGGAATATCCACCGTTTGATTCGGAAGTACCTGTGACACCATCCTATATTAGAAGGCTATTGGATAATTATTTCATGAAAAGTATAAGGTGAGACTCATATACGAAGGGAGAATCTTATGAAAAAAGATAATGTGCCATTCCTTAAACCCGGATCGCCGTTTATTTTTGTTGAAAAACTTACAGAGGCTAATGTCCGCATGCTGGTGGAGGCATTAATGGAGGAAGATGCACAACTTATCCGTATGTATGGAGAGGATGTTTACTTGACGGATACAGAGAGAATGTTTTAATTCTATGTTTATAACATAGATGATAGTGGGTGGATTTAACATGGCGATATGGCAGTTTCAATGCAATATTGTATCAACAAGATTAAATTTTGATAGATTAAGTCGTGATTAAATGATTTCGTGGAAAGGTGTACCTCAACCACCGCATAATCTTAAGTTTCTTGAACCGGAAGATAGTTGGTCAAAAGATATTATCCAGTATGGAAAATCGGATGAAACGTGTATAGAGTTCATATACATTGATAACATATTAGATGAAATAAGCTGTCGATTGGATTTGCGAAGTCTTACGAAAAACAACTTAATTTCATTGATTGAATATGTACAAGAAATCGGTGCAATGTTTCTTGTGGGAGATAAGATTTACTCACCACGAATGGAAGAGATAATTGAGGTTATGAAAAAATCAAGAGCAAATCGGTTTTGCAAAAATCCAGTGGAGTACATTTTATCTCAAAATGAAAAATTAGAAATTTAGCAACACAATGCCGGGAGGAATCGATATGTATTTGAAACTGAATAATTATGAATATAAAATCACTGCTTCGCTAATGTAGGTTTTGAGATGTCAGAAGATAACAAATCATTAATCATGTTTCTGGATATAGACGGAAGCTATGAGGGTGAAGATTTGGATTATGAGCTTAGAACCATTAGATTGTATCATAATAATGGTTTTCATATCGGAGTAAAAGAACCAAATAAATTAATAGGAAAAAGCTTTGAATGGAATGAGGCTTATAATAACAAGGGCGAAGAGGCAGGAACTTTGTATGTGTTAGAGCACGAGGATGTCACATCAGGAAAAATTGATATTTTAGATGTTACGCAGCATTTGATTAAGGTAAAATGGTCCGGTCAGGCGAATGTGTTTTGGAATGAGGAATGTGGAGAAAACGTTTCTTTTGAAGCAGAAGTAGAAGCAAAAGTGCCATCTGTTCCAAAGGTAAAGGTGATAAATGGCTTTAAGAAGACAAAATTAAAAATAGATAAAAATACAGAAATCGAGCTGTTGAATTTTTCGGATATGGTAATGGAAGCAGAAAGGTGCAAGGAGTTATATCTGAAAAATGATTCGAATGCATGGTCTACTTTTGATAAAGCATTAAAGCTGAAGCTTACATATATGAAAAAAGGAATATTACGGAGAGGCTGTATATCAGGGCTCGGGAACGAAATGTTATACGGTATTTGATGACCAGTGCCCTTTAAATGTGCAAATTACAAAGACTTCCATGTGGATTGAGAACGAGGAATATAAGTTTTATATTTTGGTAGAGGCTAAAAATTGAGTAATATGGTTGAACAAAAAAAATAGTAAGGATGTAAAAAAAATGATTGTAGAATTTCATGGCATGAAGTGTCGCCTGCAAAGCACATACCGAACAAATGGAGAAGATAAGAATATTTTAACGCTTTTGAATGCAAAGGATTGGGAGAAATCATTGCAATATGATTTTACGGAGCCGCAATACGGTTTGTGGTGTCATTTCTTGACGGAAGAGGAAATGATGCTGTGAAAAACAGTTCTGTCAGACCGACTTTTGAGTATAATGGACAGTATTATAGAGTGGATGAAGTTTGTTTTTCGGATAAACCATTTATTGTGATAGAGTATGGAACATATGATGAACTTATGAATAATGCTATGGAGGATGCAGAGCCTTTTCCGTATAACTTAACTGAGGAAGAGCTATTGAATGAGGTAAAATATTCGTTGGGAATAGAAGTATGTCCGGGAGAGTATTAAGAAAAAATTTATTAGTCGGAATGAAGGGATAAAATTATGAATAGAATAAAAGATGATTTTAAGTCAAAGGAATACTATCAGAAAGAATTAGAAAATCTTGAAAAAAGAATTAATCGATATAAAGATAATCTTAACCAAGAGAATGCCTCAAGACTTCATATTGCAATAGGCTTAAAGCTATTATCTGTTATTTTGATTAAATATCAATTGGGGTATGAAATTGATGAGATAAAGCATGATGTTTTGGAATATATAGAAAATGATAAACAGAAGGTTCTGTACTGTGAAGGGAACCTAACATATGACGATGTGGCTAATTTACTCTCATTAGCATATTTGTTTGATGTTGATTCTGAGCAAGTGGATTTTATTAAAACAAAAATGGTTGAAGAAAAATACATAGATATTCGTCTGGATATTATCCGTAATTTATATTTTGAAGGAAAGTGTTATTCTTCCAAAGGTTTTTATTATAGGGATAAGGGGTATTTCGGAGATTTTAGTAAAGAAAATGGAGGGATTGTAGATGTTTACAATGCTCCTGATGCAGAAAGAACTGACTTGTTTTTAAGGCATTTGAACACTGTAAAGGACAAGCATCACAGAAAGCTTGTAAAGTATTATGAGTCATTAGCGGAAGACAGATATACATATACCGGTGCTACTGATATTGTGCTGACAGCAGTTGCAAAAGCGCTAGCGCTTGATATGTCTGCACTATGCGATTCGAAATATATCGCCTCCGATTTATTGTAAGGAACTACAGGTTGGGTATGTTGCAGTGTTGTGATTTATGGATTGGAGTGATTAAATGTTCGGAATAGAATTTGGTAATCTTGCCTTTAATTGCGAGGTTTCAGAACAGACTTTATGTATAGTAGTTGCAGGAAAAAATGAAACATCAAGCATTGATGAATTTATTCAAAAAGCTTTGGACTATCAGATAAAGAATGATTTTTCTTGTGATGCTGAAGAATATAAAAACTGTGTTTTTGTAGATGCTACAGACGATGTTGTAAAATGGCTACATGAAATTATTGGGGGAATGAATCGAAAAGTATCCTTTGAAATAGGAGAACCCATAAAAACCTTAACAGGTACTATAACAGATTTTGACAATGCTTGGGTTATAGAAACAAAGGAAATGTTTTATTATATATTTTGGTGTACAACGGCATAAATAGATTTGATTATTGTGGAGGAGCGACTATGGATATACATGAAATCTATCAGGAAGATAATAAATTTGAGGGTGAGGAGAGCATATATTACGTTCTTGTTGGAAAAGGTGACTCGTCCAGATGGGACAAGAGTCACAAGTATTATATTATTACACGTTCTGCTGTTGCAATCTATGATATAAACGCTGCCAGTATGGTGAAGAAGATAAAGGTTATGACATGGCCTATACCTAACGAGGAACATGATGCACAGGAGAAAAACAGCGGATATTTTAACAGATTTAAAGAGGGTGTCATTTATAAGGTGGCAGGAAGATTACAGTATAGTTACTTCGGAGAACTTGCATTTCTGTACATCAGAGAGGTTTTGGAAGAAAATGCATCCGGAACAAAGCTTGATAAAAATCAGGAAAAGTATCTGGCACCAATTGTCTTAGAGGATGAGGTGCTGGGGAAATTAGTGTTAGAAAAATCGGAAGGTCTGTTTGAAGGTAAGTATGATTTTGCAGGTAATGACATCACAATTTATATTGAGGTAGAGTGGGACAGTAAGGCAACTTGGAAAAAGCCTTTGACTGTTGCCAGAGATTTTGCAGAGCATATTGCTTCAAAGGATGAGGTGTTTAGATCGTATATTGCATCTGATGAGGATCTGTATGATGCTGCATTGGAGTGCGTGGAAGAATATGAAGATGAATGCGAAATTCATTTTTCTACACCGGAAGAATTTGCAGACGCATTAAAGGGTCGAATGAAATATATATTTGTGAATCAGAATGGCTCTTATACTGTAGGATACGATGATGGTTATGTATTTGGTGGACATGAGATAGATGTGGATGTAAATTCTAAGGGTGAAATGGTGTGTGCCGAGATGAGATAAAACATAGGAGCATGAGAAATAAGATGAGTGAAAAATCTGTTTTTTATAAACCATTGGTTATATTCAAAGCCTAATCCGGAACCAAATAAAGCTGGAAATGTTGTTAGACGTGATTAATTCCGAGATTCAGAAATTTAATGAATGCGGATTGGCTGAATGGAGCGGAATCTTGGATGAAGCGATTGCTAAATTTGATTTAGGAAATCCAAGAAGTTGATTTTGTTGCAAGCGGGCTGTTTAGGCCCGCCTGAAGTATTTTTGGGTATTTATTTCTTGTCGGAATCTGCAATCTCTTCCAATGTACCAATGCTTTTGATAAAGTCCTGTTCAACTGGGGAAATGGTGTTTTCCAAGCGGTTCTTGTACTTGGTGTATTCGGCATGAGCCTTATCAAGTGCCTGCTTGTGGCTGATGTGACCGCTACTGGTAAGAATATCACGGCGGGTCATTTTCAGGTAATCGTCAATGGTTTCCAGCCAGTCCTTCATATACATTGGTTCCTGATTGAGAGCGTGTACCTCGGCGATATCGAGATAGGCTGTAACTATCTTGTTTAAAGCATCCAATTCCTGCTGGGTAAGATAGTTTTTTGCAATTTCTACATCGGGGCGACGGATGGTGTCACTAGCCCATGAGGTAAGTCCCATATTATCTTTTTCAGCATCGGCACGCTGGTAAATAACTTCTGCAGCTGTGTGCTTGTGTGCTGCCCAGTGCATCTTATTCTGCACCTGCTTAAAGAATAGGATGGAGCTTTCTGCACTAGGATCGTAATCGATGCTGGTAGCATAGATTTCCAGAACTTTTCTCCAAAATACCTTTTCAGAGGAGCGGATGTCTCTGATACGGGCAAGCAATTCGTCAAAGTAATTGCCGCCGCCAAGTCTTTTTAAGCGGTCATCATCTAATGCAAATCCTTTTTTCATGTATTCTTTTAATATTCTCATAGCCCAGATACGGAACTGTGTACCACGGTGGGATTTTACACGATAGCCTACGGAGATGATTACATCGAGATTGTAGTAATCGACATTGTAGGTTTTTCCGTCGGCGGCAGTTGTTGCAAAATTTGCAACAACTGAAATGCGCTGTAATTCTCCCTCTTCAAAAATATTTTTGATGTGACGTGATATCGTTGATTTGTCACGCTGAAACAGCTCTGCCATTTGGTCAATGGAAAGCCACACAGTATCATCCTCAAAGGTAGTTTCTATTTTCGTCAAACCGTCTTCGGTTGTGTACATAATAATATTGGAATGATTCATATACGCAGTCCTCCTATGTTGGTGTATCGTTCTTTTTGGCTCTGCTTTTATACACATTGTATTGGTTTTTACACTGTGGTGAGCAGAATTCCATATTCGGTCTGGTGGCAACAAATGCTTTGCCGCAGTGCTTACATACCTTCATGGTGGAGTTTTCATCCGTCAGCATAAAGGAAAACATCATCTGTACACATAACAATAAGGAATTGAAGTCCCAGACAATGGTAGGGCGTTCCCGCAATTCTATGCGGTAGGTAGGTGCCACACCGCCGAAAGCAGCCATTCCCTGACGGTATAGGTTACGTGCATTCTTATCCAGTCTGTCGTAGTCCAGATAATAAAGAAAGCTGGAGAAGAAGGTAAATGCCCAGTCACGGAATACTTCCACAAGCCATTCATAGGGCTCGGCATATTCATTCTGAAAACTCATCATAACAGCCTGCGGCTTATTCTTCATGGTCATAATTAAAGCAATCATCTCTACGCAGTCAGTACTCCAACTTGATTCCACACTTTTCTTGCGAAAATCAATCTTGTCAAAAGGGAAAAAGTAGGACAGATACTTCTCTGTAGAGATGCTTCCTTCCTTGATAAAATGATTCTTTGGCAGATAGACTGCCTCATATGTAATAAAATCCGGTGTGGTAGGCAGGGCAGTCATTAGTCCCAGCATACCGTATTCGGATACAAAGCTCATAATGGCTTCTTTTTTAATTCAACTTCACTTGCCTTGTTCATGGCAGTAGTACCGATGTTAATTGCGGTCAGCACCAGCTTCTCATAATCCTTGATAGGATTGTAGATGGATGGCTTGGCATCCGCAGAAGGTGTAATATAACACTTTCCGTTTGCGGCTGTTCGCCATTCGTATTTATCATATTTCACCCAGTTGGAACTGGATTTCTGAAAGATATTCTTCATAGTAATTCCTTTCTGTGCAAAAACTATTACTATCATAGCACGTCTGTATGCATATTTAAACTTTTTTTTTACGATCCGATCGATTATTTTTTCTTGCGTTTCTTGGTTTCTTCCTTTGCCTGGTTTTCCTGTTCTCTGGCAATTCTTCTTACCACTACACCGATTTCCTTTAGTAGAGCCAGCTTTTCTTTATCCAGTTTTTCCATAGTAGCCGGGATCTCTTCTTCATGTCTTAATAGGAAGTCCAGTTCTTCCATGGTAAGATTACCATTGGTAGAAGGAAAATCCTCTCCCTGCCTGTCCACCAGTATCATAAGAACCTTTTTCTCAATCTGACCAAGAATAGTAGAGCGGACACCACGGATATTTCTGTCGCTCTGATTACGTAAAGCAGCAAGCTGACTGGTAGTGAAATCTCTAAGATATAGGAAGTATATCAACTCCTTATGGTCGTCCTTTAAGTCATAAATAATCTTGGAATAGTCCTCATCGGAAAGGGAGTTGTGCATCTCAAAAGGACAGTTAGAGATAATGTCTATATAGTCCCCTTTCATAAGCTGTCGCCAGTAAGCATGATTGATGGGAGCCGGGATAACAATGGCAAGTGGTGCCACATCCTTCTTGCTGTCTAGGTTTTCTCTGCCGATTTCGTGATATCGCTCCTTGCGTTCTCTGTTGGAATCTAATAGGTACCATTCCCTTATCACTTCCTCAAAATCCGAAACAGTGCGGGCACCGTCCTCCAGTCGCTTTAAAGCAATGGCACGAAGCTCCTTTTTTAACATGGTCTTATTGGGGTGCTCATCCTTCGGCTGGAAATTATCATCTTTTATGGGATGTAATTCCTGTTCCAAATCCATTTCATTAAAATGCTCTAATTCAATTTGTAATTCCTGCTGGGATGCCTCAAAGGTAATATCCTCATCTATGGAAAAGGCTCCGTCTTCGCTGTCGAAGTTATGAGAATATTCCCAGAAGTCCATCAATTCCTGATGTTTTCTAATGTTCATTTATCCGTAAAACCTGCCTTGTATATACATATTTAAAATTTTTGCAACTTTTTTTAAAAACACTTCCGCAAAACCCCTTCTAAATCTCCTATAAGTGAGAGAGTAATAGTTTTTGATAAGAAACGATTACTTTTGAAAAGAAATGGTATGCGCATAACCATTATAATATGACACAAACAAATGTTCTATATTTTTGGAGAAAAAACAGAAATTTATTTGTGTTTGGCTTAGAAATAGGATTTTGAGGAGGTAGAAGAATGAAGGATAAGGCTTTATTGACTGTAAAAGAGTTTTGCTCTTATTTGGGGATTGGTCAGACAAAGGCACGTGAGTTGTTGGCTGAAAATGCTGATGTATTCGCGGTTCGCATCGGAAACAGACTGTATGCTCACAAGGGCAAGCTGGATGAATGGCTTTTGAATCAGATTGGATGCTAGGAAATTTGATTCATAAAAAGACAATGAATTTATTAAATAACCATGAAACTAATTGAAAATTAAGTGTGTATATGCTACAATTGGGTGGACTGATGGTTCCTTTCAACGTATATACACGCTGGAAGGAGGCAGATATGGGTAAATCCATAAAAGGTAAAGAACTTGGTAAAGGCATTACACAGAGAAAGAGTGATGGACTTTATCAGGGACGATTTGTGAATCGTTTCGGCAAGACGCAGACCATATACGCAAGCAATCTGAATGAACTTCGTAAAAGGATGCGTGAGGAACAGTATGAGGATGAGAAGGCACTGAATGTTGTCACCAAGGATGTAACCCTTGATGAGTGGTATGAGATTTGGATGAATACCTGTAAGAAGAATTGCAGGAATTCCACTAGGGAATCCTATGCCACACATTATAAGCGGATACAGAAGGAGCTTGGGTGGCGTAAGCTGACATCATTGAACCTGATTATCATGCAGAATGCACTCAATGAGCTTGTTTCTGATAATGCCAGAAAGAACACGAAAAAGATTCCGGTGGATATGCTGGAAAAAGCAATCGACTCTGATTTACTTACAAAAAATGTTGCAAAGCAATTAAACACGGTGATTTCCAAGGAAGATAAGAAGGAAAGACGTGTACTGACAGTAAGTGAAGCAGAGTTGTTTTTAGGTGAGGCACAGAGTAGTTTCTACTATAATCTGTTTGTGCTTGCCATAGAAACCGGAATGCGTATTGGAGAGCTTTGTGGTGTTCAGTGGAAGGACATTGATTTTGACAAGAAGGTACTGTATGTGCGTCACACATTGTGCTATTTTCAAAAAAGATGGTAAGTACATTTTTGAGATGCATGATGCAAAGACCAAGAATGGAAGACGAACGATTCCATTAACCACGAGGGCGTTGGAGGCATTGAAACGACAGCGCATTCAAAAACAGAAGATTCTCTTTAAGGGAATCGAAACAGAGGAACAGTACAGGGACTTGGTGTTTGTTACGAAAAACAACAGACCTACACAACAGTTCATAGTGCAGGAGGCAATCGGTGCCATTGTAAACCGGATTCGAAAAGAGCATCCTGACTATGAGATGTTTTCACCACATTGCTTAAGACATACTTTTGCAACCAGAGCAATTGAGAACGGAATGCAGCCAAAGACATTACAGAAGATTCTCGGACATGGCTCCTTGCAGATGACAATGGATTTGTATTGTCATGTGACAGAGGATACACTGTTTACAGAGATGATGAAGATGGAAAAGGCTGTGTAAGCTCAAAAAGTGTGTAGTAAGTGTGTAGTAAGGCTATTTTGAGAATAAGGGGTTCCCCGGAACCCCTGTAAATACAGGAGGTTTTATTAAAATGGAAGCATATAAGCAGGAATTTATCGAATTTATGATTGACTGTAACGTACTCAAGTTTGGAGATTTCGTTACAAAGAGTGGAAGAAAGACTCCATTTTTTGTTAACACAGGATTTTACAGAACAGGTGCCCAGCTAAAGAGACTTGGCGAGTATTATGCTGAGGCTATAAATGCAGAGTTTGGTCTGGACTTTGATGTGTTATTTGGTCCTGCATACAAGGGAATACCTCTCACAGTTGCGACAACTATGTCCATAGCAGAGATGTACGATGAGGACATCAAGTATTGCTCAAACAGAAAAGAGGTAAAGGATCACGGCGACAAGGGAATACTCCTTGGAAGTCCTATAGAGGATGGCGATAAGGTTGTCATCATCGAGGATGTCACAACAGCCGGAACATCTATTCAGGAGACACTTCCTATCATCAAGGCACAGGGCGACGTGGATGTCATGGGTCTTGTGGTTTCAGTAGACAGAATGGAGAGAGGCCAGGGCGAGAAGAGTGCGCTGACAGAGATCGAGGAGAACTACGGAATCAAGACAACAGCTATCGTAACAATGGCAGAGGTAGTGGAGCATCTTTACAACAGAGAGTATAAGGGAAGAGTTATCATAGATGACACCCTTAGGCCGCTATCGACGCTTACTATGATCAGTACGGTGTAAAGTAGATATAATATATCTTAAAATATTGTAAAAAGTCTTAAAAATATTATATAAAATAAAGATATGGAGTTAAGGGTCATATCTTTATTTTTTTTGTTTATATGGGAGATTTCAACGTATGATAAAGTCTTTTAAGGCGATGTTTGGGGATGCAAAGGAATATTTCAGAAAATGGTCGGGGTGGATACTGTTCACTGTGTTGATCCTGTATTATGAATTGCTGTTTCACGGCATGAATTTCAGCCTGGATGATGGAAACATAGCCGCTATAATAGCATTTGCGGTGGTGGCGGGAGGCGTGTTCGGCGTGCTGACAGGATTTTTTCCGCCGGTCATCAATAAGATACTTGCAACGCTGTTCACGTTGTTTACGGGTGTGATCTTCATCGCCCAGTACGTATATCATTCTGTCTTCAACAACTATCTGTCTGTTATTGGAACCATAAAATTCGGCAATCAGGCTGTGGACAATGCGGACACGGTCATATCCAATATAAAGGCACAGATAGTGGACGTTATTCTTCTGGCTGTCCCGGTGCTCATAATGATCGTGTGCATATGGACATTTATGGCATTTGACAGGAGAAGGTGGTGGGTGAACCTCATAGGTGCCGCCGGAACAGCTCTGGTGTATGCCACAACACTGTTTGTGATGTGGGCTGTGGACTCGGATGTGTACAGTCCGTACAATTTATACAAGGAATATACATCGGTTGATCTCTCTGTTGAAAAGCTCGGCGTCATGGAGAGTTTTGTGGTGGATGTCAGAGAGGGTATCGCAGGCAAGAGCTCAGCACAGAGCAGGATAAACTTTGCCTCAGGTGGTGAGGTCGATATCGACTCACTTGCCTCCACAGAGAGCACAACGATGCAGGAGATTACCACCGAGACGGTGGATGTCGCGGAAGCGACCACAGAGGAGGTGGTGATCGACACATCCCCGAATGTCCTGGATCTGGATTTTGATGCCATAAATGACCTTGCGGGAAATGATGCGGTTTCATCGCTCAGCGAATATTTTGCAAATATACCCCCGACAAATAAGAATGAATATACAGGTATGTTCGAGGGCTATAATGTCATATGGATAACTGCGGAGGGGTTCTCAGGCTATGCGCTTGATTCCGGTCTGTTCCCTACACTGTCAAAACTTGCGGACGAGGGCTTTGTCTTTGAAAATTACTATCAGCCGCTATGGTACGGTTCAACATTAGGCGGAGAGTATGCAAACCTGATGGGAAGCCCGACTAAGAACGGTTCATACCTCAGTATGTGCAGGGCTGCCGACAATGAGAATGGCATGCTGTTTTCCATGGCGAATACGCTCAAGAGACTCGGCTATAGCTGTTACGGATTCCATGACAACGACTATACATATTATGACAGGAATATCACCCATCCGGCGCTGGGATACGAGTGGATAGCCAGCGGTAATGGGCTTGAGTACCAGACTGACGAGAACGGGCAGGACATGTGGCCTCAGTCGGATCTTGTCATGATGGAGGAGACATTTGACAAGTATACAGAGACGCAGCCGTTCCACCTGTACTACCTGACGGTCAGCGGTCATGTGCCATATGGATACGGTGCGGCAAATGCCATGGCGGAGAAGAACAAGGCTGTGGTCAGTGACCTTAACTATGTCCTGGATACGACAAAGGCATATCTGGCATCCCAGTACGAAATGGAAAAGATGCTTGAATATATGATGAAGAGACTTGAGAAGAAGGGGCTGCTGGACAATACTGTTATCGTCCTGGCGGGGGGATCATGTACCGTATGACAATATGGACGTTGTGGATGAACTGGCAGGGGAGAACTTTGAAAACAGTCTTGAGGCGTACAGGAGCAGACTTGTCATATGGTCGGCGTCGATGGAGAAGCCGGTGAGAGTTGACAAGGTGTGCAGCAGTATAGATATCCTGCCGACCATGCTCAATCTCATGGGAGTGGATTATGATTCGAGGCTCATCATAGGAAGGGATATCCTGTCAGATAGTACAGGACTGGTGCTGTTCCCGGACAGAAGCTTTATAACGGATGCATTTGAATATAACGCAGTCACGGACACGCTGACATCCCACACGGGTGCGGAGGTATCGGATGACAGCTTCATTGCGATGCAGCTATATGTCGCGGATAAATTTACAGCAGCTGACAACATAACAGAGTCGGGGTATTATACATATGTTGCCAGGTATCTGGGGATAGACGAGGATAATTGACAATATTTATCATATTAAAATGTGGAATTATTCTCAAAAACGTATTATAGTATTTGTGGCTAATACCATAGGTATGTAATGAAAATATTATGCAATAAAGCAAGAGGTTAATTATGAAACTTGGCAGAAATGATATGTGCTGGTGCGGAAGTGGTAAGAAATACAAGGCCTGTCACCTGGCTCTTGACGATAAGCTTGAGGATATGAAGAACAGAGGATTCAAGATCCCTACACATGCGATGATCAAGAACGCAGAGCAGATCGAGGGAATCAGGGAGGCTTCAAAGGTCAACACATCTGTGCTCGACTACATAACTCCATTTGTCAAGATAGGAGTGTCTACCAGAGAGCTGGATGACCTTATCTATAACTATACAAAGTCCATAGACGCTATTCCTGCATGTCTTGGATATGAGGGATATCCTAAGAGTGTGTGTATATCGGTAAATGATGTGGTATGCCACGGCATTCCAAGTGATGACATTATTCTCCAGGATGGAGATATAGTTAATATCGACTGTACAACAGAGTACAAGGGATATTTCGGAGACTCATCAAGAATGTTCATGCTGGGAAATGTTGATCCCGCATGGAAGAAGCTTGTAGAGGATACAAAGAAGGCTCTTGATATAGGTGTTGAGGTGTGCAAAGCAAGCCATATGTGACCATAGGAGATATAGGATATGCCATCAACAAATTTGCACAGGAGCAGGGCTATTCGGTTGTCCGTGAGATAGGGCCATGGAGTAGGTCTTGCAATTCATGAGGAGCCTTATGTAAGTCATATAGGACAGCCTGGCAAGGATTATGTGCTTGCTCCGGGAATGGTGTTTACCATTGAGCCTATGATCAACATGGGCGGCCCTGATGTATATCAGGATGCAGATGACGGCTGGACTATCTACACGGAGGATGGCTCACCATCGGCACAGTGGGAGTACACACTGGTTATGACAGAACATGGAGTGGAGATACTTGCCCACTAGGGAGTGGAATAGAATAAAAGAGCAGCAGCCTGATATGCTATCAAAAGACATATCGCTGCTTTTTTGTTGTGTTAGTTATCCATTAAGATCTCTTTGCCGTAAACCGGCAGACAGATTATATTACTTTGTAAGTATTCCAAGGATCTCGTTGCTTCTTGCGATGAACTTGGTCATTGCCTCTGCTGACAGTGGACGGTTGGCAAGTACGGCCAGATCATATAACTGGCAGCAGATCGTAGCTGTGTTGTCGCTGTCAGGGTTGTCCAGAACGTATTTAACAAGCTTGTTGTTGCTGTTCAGGATGAGTGTCTCTCCCTCGCCTTGACCGAACATTGATGGATCCATACCGGCCATGCCGTACATCTTCATCATTTCCTGCATACGTCTTGTCTCCTCAGGCTGGGTGAGGATAGAAGATGTATTCTCATCCTTCAGGGATTCAACCTTTACATTCAGGTTCTTCATGTCGAGAGCCTTCTCAAATGTAGCTGTGAGCTTATCCTTGTATTCCTTTGCAGTCTCCTCGGAGAGCTCCTCGCCGACAAAGTTGTCAGAGAGCTCAGCGTCTATTCTGTAGAAGTGAACATTCTCATTCTTCTGCTCAAGCAGTGTGATGAATGGGCTGTCGATGGTCTGTGTCATGATCAGCGCGTCCATGCCCTCAGCCTTGAACATATTGATGTACTGTGACTGAGCCTGCTCGTCGGTTACATAGAATACCTTGTTCTCGTATTTCTCTTTTCCTGCCTCAAGATACTCAGGGAGAGTTATATACTTGCCATCAAGATTCTTGTAGATGCAGAAGTCCTTCATCTTGTCAAGAAACTTGAGATCCTTCAGACAACCAAACTTGATAAATGGGTTGATGTCGTCCCAATACTTCTCGTAGTCCTCTCTGTGTGTCTTGTACATGCCGGACAGCTTGTCTGCAACCTTCTTGGTGATGTAGTCTGAAATCTTCTTGACAAATCCGTCATTCTGGAGCGCACTACGTGATACGTTCAGTGGAAGATCAGGACAGTCGATACATCCCTTTAAGAGCATGAGAAATTCAGGGATTACTTCCTTGATATTGTCGGCAACGAATACCTGGTTGTTGTACAGCTTGATCGTTCCCTCAAGGTTGTCATACTGTGTATTGATCTTAGGGAAGTACAGGATACCTTTCAGGTTGAATGGGTAGTCCATGTTCAGGTGTATCCAGAACAGAGGCTCCTTGTAGTCGTGGAATACCTTTCTGTAGAACTCCTTGTATTCCTCGTCGGTGCAGTCGTTTGGATGCTTTGCCCACAGTGGGGTAGTGGTGTTGAGTGGCTTAGGAGCTTCAGGCTTCTTCTCCTCGGTCTTTGTATCGTCTGCGTCTGGGCCCTTGCTGTCCTCAGCATTATCTGCTGTGTGGCTGACTTCCTTTGCATCCACGTCTACAGTAGCATCCTTAGGATCTTCCTGTGGCTCGTCTGCGTTGGTGTAGTAGATCTCAACAGGCATGAACGAACAATACTTGTCGATGACCTCCTTGATCCTGTATTCATTTGCAAATTCACAGCTGTCCTCGTTCAGATAAAGGGTGATGGTAGTACCTCGGTCAGCCTTAATGCACTTCTTCATGGAGTATTCAAGGCCGTCCTCGCACTCCCAGTATACAGCGTCCTCGCCGTCCTTGTATGACTTTGTCTCGATGGTGACCTTGTCGGCAACCATGAATGCGGAGTAGAAGCCCAGTCCGAAGTGGCCGATGATCTGTTCCTCTGTTGCCTTGTCCTTGTACTGCTCAAGGAATGCCTCGGCTCCTGAGAAAGCGATCTGGTTGATATATTTCTCAACCTCCTCCTCAGTCATACCGATACCGTTATCGGTAAATGTGATGGTCTTGTCGTTGGCACTTGTGGTCACATCTATACGATATGGCTCATCCGGCTCGTCAAATTCGCCCATAAGAGACAGCTTCTTAAGCTTTGTAACGGCATCACAGCCGTTTGATATAAGCTCCCTGACAAATATATCGTGGTCTGAATACAGCCACTTCTTGATGACAGGGAAAATGTTTTCACTGTTGATCGATAAATTTCCGTTCTTCATAATTGTATACATCTCCTTAAAATATAATGGTTTTCAATGAAAGATGTGTCATCCCCGATCTGTGTTCAATCTTAATAGAAATGTACACTGACACATCAGGCTAAAAGGTATGATAAATCAGCTGGGAACTAAAGTCAAGAAAAAATTAGCACTCAGACAAAATGAGTGCTAACAGGGGCGGCGCGTAAAAAATCCGGCATCAGATGAGGTGCCGGATCTTCAAAAATCATATTAAATTTCTTCAAAAAATCAGCTTTCGGTGAAATATATTCCGGCAGTCTTCAGGAAATCCCTGATCTCCGCATCCCACACATGCTCAAGGGTCTTATCCATGGTGAATATGTTCTGGGTCGCCATGGATGTGAGTTGTATGCTCATGCCGTCATAGTAGACGTTCAAGGTGAGATTTGCCACATCGGATACAGGTATGGTGAGATGGTTCTTCTCAAGCATATCCATGATGTCCGGCTGGGAGAGCACGAGCACTATCTTGAAGCTCAGTGGCGCTTCTTCTTTCCTCTTATAACATTATATACATGTGGTTTTATGGACTCCCATGAGGCGTAGGATGTGGAAGCCATGAGCTCCAGCTCCTCCTTGTCATAGAAATCCTTGTTTACCCTTCCGTCAAAGCTGTATGTTATCCCGCTTTTTACAAATGCCTTGGCGAGAAAACGGTCAAATGTATTGTCCATCAGAAGCTTCTTCACGAAGTCCCTGGTCTCGGTGATGGTGATGTCTAACATTGAAAATCTCCTGTTTTCTGGATTGTGATCCAGCCGTATCTGCGTGCGGCTGCATGCTAAAAGTATATCAGCGGAATGTGGCAAATGCAACAATATAGATACACTGATTTATTGAATTATGGATACCCGTGTGATATAATGTACAAGGATTTAATGTCTAAATGTTATGGAGGGTTTATTTGATGAAGAAGGTTGCATATATAGCATCAGAGTGTGTGCCATTTATAAAGACGGGTGGTCTTGCGGATGTAGTTGGAACACTGCCAAAGATATTTGATAAGAACGAGTATGATGTGAGAGTCATCATGCCGAATTATCTCTGTATTCCGAACAAGTACAGGGAGAAGATGCAGTATATAACGCATTTTTATATGGACATCGGTTACAAGAATGATTATGTTGGCGTTATGTATCTGGAGTATGAGGGTGTCAAGGTATATTTCATAGATAACGAGTATTACTTTAACGGATTTACACCTTATGGTGATGTAAAGTGGGATATCGAGAAGTTCTGTTATTTCTCAAAGGCAGCGCTTTCGATCCTTCCATCGATCGGTTTCCAGCCGGATATACTTCACTGTCATGACTGGCAGGCAGGACTTGTGCCTGTATATCTCAAGACTCTGTTTGCAGGAGATATGTTCTATACAAGCATGAAGTCTGTTATGACTATTCATAATCTCCAGTTCCAGGGCAAGTGGGATATAAAGACCATTCAGGAGTATTCAGGACTCCCTGATTATGTATTTACACCGGACAAGCTGGAGATCCAGAAGGATGCTTCCATGCTTAAGGGCGGACTTGTATATGCAGATAAGATAACAACGGTAAGTAACACATATGCCAAGGAGATACAGACTCCATATTATGGAGAGGGACTTGACGGGCTCTTAAGTGCCAGATGGCAGTCACTCTGGGGCATTGTCAACGGTATAGATTACGAGGTATGGAATCCTGCAACAGATCCACAGGTATATAAGAACTACAGCGTGGATAACTTCAGACAGCTCAAGAAGATCAACAAGATCGAACTGCAGAAGGAATGTGGACTTCCTCAGGATGAGAATCAGTTTGTAATAGGAATCATATCCAGACTCACAGACCAGAAGGGTCTTGATCTGGTTGACAGGATCATGAACGATATATGCTGTGACGGAGTACAGTTCATCGTCCTCGGAACCGGTGACGGCAAGTACGAGAACATGTTCAAGTATTATCAGGGAATACATCCTGCAAAGGTATCAGCGAACATCTATTATTCAGATGAGAGATCTCATAAGATGTATGCAGGCTGCGATGTGATGCTCGTGCCTTCAAGATTTGAGCCATGTGGACTCACACAGCTCATGGCACTCAGATATGGCACAGTTCCAGTAGTAAGAGAGACAGGTGGTCTTGCAGATACTGTTGAGGCTTATAATCAGTTCGAGGGTACAGGAACAGGATTCTCATTTGCTAATTATGATGCATATGAGCTCCTCAATGCCATAAACTATGCAAAGGAAGTGTACTATAACAACAAAGAGGCATGGTATGGAATCCAGGAGCGTGGCATGAGACAGGATTACTCATGGTATAACTCGGCGAATATATATAAGGATCTCTACAATTCACTGTAGGATCAGGATAGCAGTAATGTGGTAGTAGATATGGAAGAGGCAGAGAATGAATTTGCATTTTCTGCCTTTTTTCAGGGATATAGGAGAGACAGATATGGCGTTTGACGGAATAGTGATATCCAATGTGGTAAGAGACATGAAGGAGAAACTCATCGACGGAAGGATATATAAGATATATCAGCCGGAGAAGGACGAGCTCAACATAGTAATAAAGAATAACAGGGAGAATTACAGGCTGCTCATGTCTGCGGATGCAAGCCTCCCGCTTATATACTTTCAGCAGTCCGCCAAGGAGAATCCTATGACAGCGCCGAATTTCTGTATGCTCCTCAGGAAGCATATCAACAACGGAAGGATAGTTGATGTGTATCAGCCGGGCTTTGAGAGAATAGTTGTCATGGTCATCGAGCATCTGGACGAGCTTGGAGATCTAAAGAGAAAGAAACTCATCATAGAGATCATGGGTAAGCACAGCAATATCATATTTGCCACGGATGAGAATGTCATCATCGACAGCATAAAGCATATATCCCATATGGTGAGCTCAGTGAGGGAGGTTCTTCCGGGCAGGACTTATGAGTATCCTCCGGCGGGAGGAAAGGTATCCCCGCTTGAGATAGAGCGCGGGGACTTCATAGAGCGTGTGAGCTCGAGCCTTACGAATATCATAAAGGCGATATACCAGAACATAACCGGATTTTCACCGGTTGTGGCGAGTGAGATAACCTACAGGGCAGGACTTGACGGCAACATGCCTGTGGACAGCATGAGCGAGGCGGATGTCGCAAGGCTTTATGATGAATTTGCCGGGATAGTATCTGATATAAGGAACGGGAACTATACTCCTGAGATCATACTGGACGGTTACACTCCAGTGGAGTTCTCGTCGGTGCATCTGTCGATGTACAGCGACAAGGCCATAGAATCAAGGGACGACATTTCAAAGGTGCTTGATGAGTATTTCTACAGAAAGAGTGCGGTCACAAGGATAAGACAGAAGTCATCGGATCTTAGAAAGATCGTCTCGAATGCCATTGAGAGAACGAGCAAGAAGTACGACCTGCAGCTCGCTCAGTTAAAGGACACTGAATCCAGGGAAAAGTACCGTGTGTACGGAGAACTGATCAACACATATGGTTACAATATAGAACAGGGAGCGGACAGTTTTGAGGCTCTAAACTACTATACTAACGAGATGATAAAGATCCCGCTTGACAAGACCATATCTGTTATGGACAACTCCAAGAGATATTTTGCGAGATACAACAAGCTCAAGAGGACTTATGAGGCACTTACACAGCTCACTGTCGAGACGAAGAGTGAGCTGGAGCATCTTCAGTCGGTACAGGCGTTCCTTGATATGGCGATAGATGAGAATTCACTGGCACAGGTCAAGGAGGAGCTCGTAGCCTGCGGATATGTAAAGGGACATTACGGACGTAAGGGCGACAGGAAAAAGGCAAAGTCAAAACCGCTGCACTACATATCCAGCGATGGATTCCATATGTATGTGGGCAAGAATAATATCCAGAACGATGAGCTCACATTTAAATTCGCAAATGGTGGGGATATGTGGTTCCATGCTAAGAAGATGCCGGGTTCCCATGTCATCGTGAGACTTGAGGGTGCGGGAGAACTTCCTGATTCTACATATGAGGAGGCGGCAAGACTTGCAGCGTATTATTCGTCTGGAAGGACGGCACCGAAGGTGGAGATAGACTATACCGAGCGCAGAAATATCAAAAAGCCTGCGGGGGCAAAGCCTGGATTTGTAATATATCATACGAATTACTCGATGATTGCAGAGCCGAGAATTGCGGGAATAGAGGAAGTACAATAAATAATTTGATTTTTAAACAGGAGTGAAGTATAATATATTATCTGTTATCAGGTAATTGAAAACAACATATAACCTGGGAATATTAGGAGACAGATATGGTAAAAAAGCATGACAGGATTTGGCCGCAGCGAGAGGGTGACTGATGCATACAAGATAGTTGTAGAGATGAAGTCAGTCAATCACAGATGCTGCGACATCAATATAAAGCTCCCGAAGAAGATAAGCTTCTTTGAGACAAACATAAGAACATATCTCAAAAAAAATATATTGAGAGAGGAAAGGTTGACGTGTTCATAACATACGAGGATTTCTCGGATGACAATGTCAAGCTGAAGTACAACAAGGACGTTGCCGAGAAGTACATGGGATATTTCGAGGAGATGTCCAAGGATTTTGGAATTGAGAACAGCATAACACCTGCACAGCTTGGAGGCTTCCCTGACGTGTTCACGGTTGAGGAGCAGGCGGTCGACCAGGATGAGCTGTGGAAGATAATAGAGACATCCCTTGACGAGGCTGCGAAGATGTTCGTGCAGTCGAGGATAACAGAGGGAGAGAACCTTAAGAAGGACATGATCGACAAGCTTGACGGAATGAGAGCTGCCGTTGATTATATAGAGGAGATATCACCTGAACTTGTGGAGGAGTATAGACGCAAGCTCACGGACAAGATCATAGAGGTTCTTGACAATCCTGTTATAGATGAGAACAGGATCGCCACAGAGGTCGTTATATATGCGGACAAGATATGTGTGGACGAGGAGACTGTAAGGCTTAAGAGTCATATCAGCAGCACGAAGAAGATTCTGGAGGATGGCGGAAGCGTTGGCAGGAAGCTGGACTTCATCGCACAGGAGATGAACAGAGAGGCGAACACGATACTTTCAAAGGCCAATTCACTTGATGTGTCAGACAAGGCGATACAGCTCAAGACTGACATAGAGAAGGTCAGAGAGCAGATACAGAATCTGGAATAGAATACATAATTTTTAGAGGTAATGATGATGGCAGATAAGAATACAAAGCGTGGATCGCTCATAGTCATATCCGGTTTTTCAGGAGTTGGAAAGGGCACAGTTGTCAAGAGACTTGTGTCGGATTTTGGATATAACCTTTCAGTGTCGGCGACGACAAGATCACCGAGAGAGGGTGAGGTCGATGGAAGAGAGTATTATTTCATGGATCGCAAGGATTTTGAGAATCTCATTGACTACGGCGGATTTATCGAGTGGACACAGTATGTAGAGAATTATTATGGAACTCCAAAGAAGTATGTTGAGGAGAAGCTTGCTGATGGCAAGGACGTCATACTCGAGATAGAGGTCATGGGCGCACTCAATGTCAAGAAGCAGTTCCCTGATGCGCTTCTCATATTTATATCAGCTCCAAGCATAAGCGAGCTTAAGAGCAGACTGGCAGGAAGAGGAACAGAGTCGGAGGAGACCATAATCAAGAGACTCCGAAAGGCCACAGAGGAAGCTGAGGACATGGACAAGTACGACTACATCATAGTCAACGATGATCTGGACGAGTGTATACACACCGTGGATTCAGTCATCAGAAGCTATGGCTGCAGAAGAGATAATCAGCTTGGATATATAGCCGGAATAAAAGAAGAGCTTGCAGAGATAAAGAAACTCTGATAAATTAGACTGGATAACAGTGGACAGCAGTTTAGAAGAATATTTCAATAATCATATAAGAAAGGGGATATAATATCATGTTACATCCATCATACACAGACTTAATGTCAGTAGTAAATGCAGAGGTTGAGCCAGGTGAGCAGCCTGTAGTAAACAGCAGATATTCAATCGTTCTTGCAACAGCAAAGAGAGCAAGAGAGATCATTGATGGTCAGGAGCCTATGGTGGCAAAGCAGACCCAAAGAAGAAGCCATTATCCATCGCTGTAGATGAAGTTTACCATGGAAAGGTAAAGATCGTCGGAGCAGACGAGGATTAACAGACCGGAATATATAGCGGTAAGTGAGAAGAATGGAGGTTGGAGCTTTTAGCACAGCCTCCTATTTTTCTGATACACAACTGTGCCGGATGTGGCATATTCTAAATAAACAGGAATATGTCGACGGGAGGTGTATCATGAGGGCGTCAGATGTTCTAAAAGGCACGGTCTATGAGATCCTGGCAGGGGACATTGACTGTCAGATTACGGATCTGGCAGATGATTCCAGAGATGTCACACAGGGAACTCTTTTTTGTGTGCCGGAGAGGTGCGAGAACAGATGGACATCGCTATATAGATGATGCCGTGGCAAGGGGCGCAGCGTGTATAGTCATGACAGATGATATCGGCATACCTGCGGAGCGGTCAGCCGGACGCTGGGGGGATACCGATGGTGTACTGATCGTGAGACTGTATGACTATCGCCACGGTATAGGAATGATATGTAATAATTTCTGGAATTTTCCGTCACGAAGTATGAAGGTTATAGGTGTGACCGGGACAAAGGGAAAGACCACGGTCGCATGTATGATAAAGTCTATGCTGGACAGATGGGGGCGTAGAACCGGTCTTGTGGGAACCATAGAGATCGATGACTGTATCCGGAAGATACCATCTGTGAACACCACTCCGGGAACGATATATCTCCATCGCAAGCTTGCAGACATGGTGGCAAATGGTGCGGAATACTGCGTCATGGAGGTATCGTCACAGGGGCTTATGCACAGCCGTGTGTCGGGGGTAGAATTTGATATATGCGTATATACAAATCTTGCTCCGGATCACATTGGGCGGAATGAACACCGCACATTTGCCGAGTATGGGAGATGGAAGAGAAGCCTGTTCTCAAAGTGTAAGACTGCGGTGATAAATGCAGATGACATGTATTCTGGGTGTATTGCTGCCGAGGCTGTGAATGCAGGGGCTGAAGTGGTATATTATGGTGTGAGGAATCACACTGCAGCCGGGGATGGCAATGTGTGTATGGCGGGAGCAATACACAGGCTCATTCTCCATAGAGTTATGGGGATAGGCTATGAGTGTGAGAGAACGGACGGGGGAGAGCACTTACATGACTGTTGGCATACCGGGAGAGTTCAATGTGTACAATTCTCTTTTTGCGGTAACCACTTGCGGGATCATCGGGATACCGATGGAGGTAATGCAGGATTCGCAGTCGGATATGAAGGTGAGGGGCAGACTCGAGCCGGTGGAGATTCCGGGATACGCAAGGATATTCATCGATTATGCCCACAATGCCGTGAGCCTGGAAAATGTACTGACCACCCTCAGACAGTACAGGCCGAAGAGGCTTATATGTCTGTTCGGATGCGGCGGCAACAGATCAGCCGGGCGCAGAAAAGGCATGGGATTTGTGTCGGGCAGGCTGGCGGATATGACGGTCATAACAAGTGATAACCCGAGGTTTGAATCCCCGGAGGCGATAATGACGGATATTGAGACCGGGGTTCTCGAGGGCGGAGGAGAATATGTAAAGATATGCAGCCGTCTGGATGCTATAAGATACGCTCTGGAGATTTCGGACAGGGATGATATAGTCCTTCTGGCCGGCAAAGGCCATGAGACATATCAGGATATAGAGGGACGCAGGACACAAATGGACGAGAGAGAAATGATACGGCAGATATTGGAGGAGAAAAATGCGGGGATTGTACGCAGATGTGATAATTGATATATCCCATGAGGCTATAGACAGAACATTTCAATATGCTATTCCTGACGATATTGCCGGCAGGATACAGATAGGAAGTCAGGTCAACATTCCATTTGGCAAGGGAAATAATCTGAGAAAAGGCTATGTCATAGGGATATCGGATTCCACGGAATATGATGAGAGCAGGATAAAGTCTATAGATTCTCTGTGCGAGGACGGCGTGGCAGCTCCGGGAAGGCTCCTTGCCCTTGCGGCGTGGATAAAGGAGAACTACGGCTCCACCATGATAAATGCCATCCAGACGGTGATGCCGGTGAAAAAACGGTTAAGTCCGTGGTGGTCAGATATGTTGTCCTTTCATGCGAGGATGTGGACACATGGGAATACAGATATATGAAGAAGAATGCCAGGGCAAAGCTCAGGCTCCTCCGTGAGCTTATGGTGAGACATGAGCTCCCAATGACGGAGGCCACCGGGACTTTGAATGTGTCACATCAGGCGGTTAAGGCCATGGAGGACGAAGGTGTCGTTCATATCGTTGAGGACAGCAGATACCGGGATGTGGTGTCTGACGCGGTGAGGCAGCAGGCATTTGAGGCTCCTGATATAGAGCTTAACAGTGACCAGCAGAGGATAGTCGATGATTTCGTAAGTGATGCAGATCAGGGTATACACAGGACATATCTTCTTCATGGCGTGACGGGAAGCGGCAAGACTGAGGTGTATGTGAGGTGTATCCGTGAAGTCGTCCGCGCGGGCAGACAGGCGATCGTGCTGATACCTGAGATAGCACTCACGTATCAGACACTGACATATTTCTCCAGATACTTTGGTGACCGTGTGACCATGGTCAACTCAAAGCTCAGCAGCGGGGGAGAAGTATGATCAGTTTGAGCGCGCAAGGAAGGGCGATGTGGATGTGGTGATAGGCCCGAGGTCTGCGCTGTTTACCCCATTTGAGAAGCTGGGACTTATAATAATAGATGAGGAGCATGAGAGCAGACTATAAGAGTGACAGCCCGCCAAAATATCACGCAAGGGAGACTGCCATAGAACGTGCAAGGCTTGAGGGGGCGAGTGTCATACTCGGTTCCGCAACTCCTTCTGTGGAGAGCTACAAGCGTGCACTGGCGGGTGAGTACAGGCTGTGGACCATGGACAGCCGTGTTGAGGGCAGAGCCATGGCAGAGACAAGCATAGTAGATCTCAGGGATGAACTCCACCGGGGCAACAGATCCATAATAAGCGACGAGCTTGCAAATGATATAGCGGACAGGCTCAGCAAGCGGGAACAGATCATGCTGTTCATCAACAAGCGGGGATATAACAGCTTTGTATCCTGCAGGAGCTGCGGAGAGGCAGTGAAATGCCCGCACTGTGACGTGTCCATGGCACTGCACTCTGGAAATAATACACAGAAGGGCGTGCTTGTGTGCCACTACTGCGGATTCAGAATGCCGGAGCCGGACAAATGTCCGGCGTGCGGTTCAAAGCTCATAGGAGGCTATGGAGTCGGAACAGAGAAGGTCGAGCAGGAGGTACACAGGTTGTTCCCGGAGGCCAGGACCTTAAGGATGGACAGGGATACAACCTCGAAGAAGAATTCTCATGAGCAGATACTTGAGAGCTTCGGAAGAGGCGATGCGGACATACTCATAGGAACCCAGATGATAGTCAAGGGACATGACTTTTCCAGAGTGACACTTGTGGGTGTGCTGCTGGCGGATCTCACACTGTTCAGCGGAGACTACAGAGCCGGTGAGAGGACATTTGACCTGCTGACCCAGGCTGCGGGAAGAGCCGGAAGAGGTGATATAACTGCGGCAGCGTCCCAGGATTACAGGGCATTCTACGATATCGAGGAGGCGTACAGATCACTCATGAGGTATCCGCCGGAGTGGAATATGATGGTCATAATGGGCACGGGCATGGACGAAGAACAGCTTGCCAATATAATGGATAGGATGTATTCTCTTATAAGGGGAAAATATATAAATGCAGGACATCTGTCTGTGATCGGTCCTTCGGAACCGGCCATATCAAAAGATAAAGGATGTGTACAGGCGGGTGTTGTATATAAAACACCGGGATTACAGGATGCTGGTGGATGTCAAGGATTATGTCGAGGAATGGCTTAAGGAGAACGGAGAGAACGATGTGAGCGTATTCTTTGACCTGAATCCGGTAAATATGTATTAGTGAAAAGGAGATTTGTGGACATGGCGATAAGAAATATAAGATATGACGGAGATGACATACTCAGAAAGGTGTGCAGACCGGTTGAGAAGATGGATGACAGAACACTTACACTCATAGATGACATGTTTGATACCATGTATGAGGCAAATGGAGTTGGACTTGCCGCACCTCAGGTTGGAATACTCAAGAGGATAGTTGTTATTGATGTCGGCGATGACAATCCACTCTGTCTTATAAATCCTGTGATAACAGAATCAGACGGAGAGCAGACAGGTGAGGAGGGATGCCTCAGCCTTCCTGGAAAATTTGGAACAGTTACAAGACCTATGCATGTAATATGCAAGGCATTTGACGAGAATATGGAGGAGTTTACAGTCGAGGGAGAGGGACTTCTGGCGAGAGCTATCTGCCACGAGCTTGATCATCTTGACGGAAAGCTCTACAAGGATCTTGTCGAGGATGGCCTTCACGAGGTAGAGCAGAATTAAGAGATACTTAACCTATAACAAGGAGGACATGCAGATGAGAGTTATATATATGGGAACCCCTGATTTTGCCGTGCACGCACTTGTATCCATAGTGGAAGCGGGACATGACGTTGTGGCATGCTTTACGCAGCCGGACAAGGCAAAGGGAAGGAGCAAAAAGCTTCAACCGACACCGGTGAAGGTACAGGCAATGGAATATGATATTCCGGTATATCAGCCGGTGAAGCTCCGTGAGCAGGAGAACGTGGACATCATCAGAGAGTATGCACCTGATGTGATAGTTGTGGCAGCATATGGCCAGATACTTCCTGAGAGCATACTCAATATTCCGAAGTACGGATGTGTCAATATCCATGCATCGTTGCTCCCGAAGTACCGCGGTGCGGCGCCTATCGAGTGGGCGATCATTGACGGCGAGAAGGAGACCGGAGTCACCACCATGTACATGGCAAAGGGACTTGATACCGGAGATATGATAGAACATTCGATTGTGTCTATCGGTGACGATGACACTGGAGAGACATTGACGGACAAGCTTGCGGCAAGCGGTGCGCAGCTTATACTGTCAACCCTTGAAAAGCTTGAGAATGGAACTGCGGTCCGGACACCTCAGGATGACAGCCTGAGCTGTTACGCTTCCATGTTGAACAAGGGTATGGGAGATATAGATTTCAATGAGCCGGCAGAGAAGATAGAGAGACTTGTGAGAGGCCTTCAGCCATGGCCTTGCGCATACACAAGGATAGGCGGCAAGAATGTCAAGATATATGGGGCAAAGGTAGTGAGCCGTGAGGATGGCATTGCACCGGGTGAGATAACCATGGTGACCAAGAAGACATTTGCCATAGCGTGTGGACAGGATGCACTCCAGATAACAAGATTGCAGCCTGAGGGCAAGAAGCCTATGGATGCGGCGGCGTTCCTTGCGGGCAATAAACTCACAGCCGGAGAGCACATCTGATAAAATATATCTGATGAAGAATGGACAGAGGTAGAATGGATACAAAGACTCGAGAGGTGGTTCTGACCACATTACTGGACATAGAGAAAAAATCATACATTTTCAAATATAGCACTTGGAACGGCACTCCGCGCCAACCAGTTCATGAGCAAACAGGACAGGGCGTACATCACGAGAATGGTCGAGGGAGTCACAGAGCAGAGGATAAAGCTGGACTACATAATAAACCAGTTCTCCAAAACAAAGGTGAACAAGTGCAAGCCGCTCATAAGATGCGTCCTCAGGATGGGAACTTACGAGCTGTTCTTTATGGACTCTGTTCCGGATTCGGCTGCCTGCAACCTGTCGGTGAAGCTGGCGGTGGATCATGGATTTGGAAGCCTCAGAGGCTTTGTCAACGGAGTGCTCAGAAAAATATCGCAAGAAACAGGGATGGTATAAAATACCCTGATAAGAACACATCACCTTTGGAATACTATTCGGTTGAATATTCAGTTCCTGTGGAGCTTGTGGAGATACTGCTGCAGGACTATGACAGCGAAACGGTGGACAGGATACTCGGAAGCAGCTACGAAATGCGTCCGACATCCATAAGGGTGAATACAGACAGGATAAGCGTTGATGAAGTCGAGAGGAAGCTGGAGGCCGCTGGAATAGAGACAGTGCGAGGAAGCCTGAATGACACATCACTTCTTATAAAGGGATATGATTATGTCAGAAGGATCCCAGGATTCATGGATGGAGAATTTGTTGTACAGGATCAGAGTTCGTGTCTGGCTGTAAGGGCAAAGCAGGTATACAGAATGGAGATCTGGTGGTGGATGTGTGTGCAGCACCGGGCGGCAAAACCATGTATGCCGCAAGTCTTGTGGGACAGACAGGAAGGGTGATCTCAAGGGATCTCACCGAGAACAAGACGGAGCTCATAGAGGAGAACGTGGACAGACTTGGACTGACAAATGTCACTGTCGAGGCATGGGATGCGAGAGAACTTGATGAGAACCTTGTCGGAAAGGCTGATGTGGTAATAGCAGACCTTCCGTGTTCGGGACTTGGCATAATGGGCAGGAAGAACGATATCAAGTACAATGTGACAGGTGACAGCATAGACGAGCTGGCACAGCTTCAAAGGGATATTCTTGACACTGTATCCAGATATGTGAAAACGGGTGGAACACTGGTGTATTCGACATGTACTATAGACAGCAGGGAGAATCAGAACAATGTTAAGTGGTTTGTGGAAAATCATGATTTTGAGACTGTGAGTATAGATGAGATCGTACCGGGGCACGGCGGCGATAAAGGATATGTAACTCTGTTACAGGGAGTAGATGAGTGTGATGGATTTTTCATATCGAAGTTCGTGCGTACAAAATAGATAGAACATGTATAAAAGATTGGACAGAGTATGGAAGTAAAGGATAGAGAAGATAAGGATATTAGACAGCCGGATCTGAAATCAATGAATATGGAAGAACTCAGGAACTGGGTCATCGGTGCCGGTCAGCCGGCATTCAGGGCGAAGCAGATATATCAGTGGTTTCATGTGAAGCTTGCGGACGGAACGGAGGAGATGACCAATCTGCCGAAAAGCCTCAGAGAGAAGATGGATGAATATGGAATATATGGTGTGAGCGTTGTCACCAGACTCATTTCAGAGGATGACGGCACAAATAAATTCCTGTTCAGACTCCATGATGGGAATGTCATAGAGAGCGTGCTCATGAAGTACAAGCATGGCAATTCCGTATGCATATCATCCCAGGTGGGCTGCCGTATGGGCTGCAGGTTCTGTGCATCGACCATAGGCGGGCTGGAGAGGAATCTCACAGCGTCTGAGATGCTGTCACAGATATACAGCATCCAGAAGATAACAGGTGAGCGTGTGTCAAATGTGGTCGTGATGGGAACAGGAGAGCCGCTGGATAACTTTGACAATCTTGTCAGGTTCATAGAGATGCTGACGGACGAGAATGGACTGAACATAAGCCAGAGAAATGTCACAGTGTCGAGCTGCGGTTTAGTGCCTGAGATAAAGAGGCTTGCGGATATGGGGCTTTCCATTACATTTGCATTGTCGCTTCACGCGCCAAATGACGAGGACAGAAGGGCACTCATGCCGATAGCCAACAGATACAGCATTGCAGAGGTTCTGGACGCCTGTGATTATTACTTTGACAGGACGGGCAGGAGGATAACATTTGAGTATTCTCTTGTAAAAGGGCAGAATGACAGCCCTGAGAAGGCATGCGAGCTGGCGCGTCTCATAAGGGGAAGAAACTGCCATGTGAACCTCATTCCCGTAAATCCGATCAAGGAGAGGGATTACGAGAGGGCGGATAACAGCGCCATTGAGAATTTCAAAAATATTCTGGAAAGAAACCAGATAACAGCTACGGTGCGAAGAAGCATGGGGCGTGACATAGACGCGCAGCGTGCGGACAGCTCCGCCGTAAATATGAGGAGGAGAACAAGACGGATAAATAGTTCGTCTTGTTCTTTTTTATGTGTTGTGCTAAAATAGGCAAGGTGGCGTATCAGATAATATTTTAGGCTGATGGAGAGAATATATGAAATCATTTGGAATAACAGATGTTGGAAAAAAGCGTTCCATGAATCAGGACAGCATATTTTATACAGATGAGCCAATAGGGGCTATCAGCAATCTGTACATAGTTGCGGATGGCATGGGCGGTCATAAGGCCGGGGACGTTGCATCCAGAACGGCGATTGAAGCCGCAGTTGAATATATAAGTGAAAGCGAGATAAGCAATCCTGTATCGCGCTCAAGAGGGCGATAATATATGCCAATGACAAGGTGTATAAGCTTGCGCTCAGCAATCCGGAGGATTACGCAGGTATGGGAACGACATTTGTAGCTGCAGTGATCGATGATGGAATCATGTATGTCGCGAATATAGGTGACAGCAGATTATATATAGTTAACAATGAGATAAGACAGGTCACACTTGATCACTCATTGGTTGAGGAGCTGATAAGGAATGGTCAGCTCGACAGGAATAAGGGACGGAATCATCCAGAGAAGAACATTATAACCCGAGCACTTGGAATAGGCGATGATGTGGTTCCGGATTTCTTTGAAGTAGAACTTTCAGCGGATGATAAGATCCTTCTATGTTCTGATGGTTTGTCGAACATGATAGAGGACGACGAGATTCGGGACATTGTATCAGAGTCGGATGATCTTAAGACAGTCGGTGAGAAGCTGGTGGAGAGAGCGAATTACTACGGCGGCAAGGACAATATATCTGCCGTTGTAGCCGCGATAGATTGGGAGGAATAAATTGGTATGTTAAATCCGGGAACGATGCTCAGCGGTCGTTATGAGATCATAGAATTGGTTGGATCTGGCGGTATGTCAGAGGTATATAAGGCAAAATGTCATGTGTTAAACAGATATGTTGCCATAAAGGTGCTTAAGCCTGAGTTCAGCTCAGACGTTAATTTTGTTACAAAGTTCAGGATAGAGGCCCAGTCTGCGGCGGGGCTGTCACATCCTAATATTGTGAATGTATACGATGTCGGTGAGGACAACGGAATATATTATATAGTAATGGAGCTTGTGGAGGGAACCACCCTCAAGGAATATATACAGGCCCACGGTAGAATAGAGCCTATGCAGGCGATTGATTTTTGCCATACAGATAGCCCAGGGACTTCAGGCAGCCCATGAGCATCACACGATACACAGAGATATAAAGCCTCAGAACATCATCATGTCGAACAACGGCACGCTGAAGGTTACTGATTTCGGAATCGCAAGAGCCGCATCGTCAAGCACGACCACGACAAATGCGATGGGCAGTGTTCACTACATATCACCGGAGCAGGCAAGGGGCGGATTCTCAGATGAGAGAAGTGATATTTATTCACTCGGTATCACCATGTATGAGATGCTCACAGGACATGTTCCATTTGAAGGCGAGAACAATGTGGCTATAGCGCTGATGCACATTCAGGGCGAGATGGTATCACCTAGGGAGTATTACCCGGATATACCTACAAGCCTTGAGAAGATCATAAGAAAGTGTACACAGAAGAAGCCGGAGAGACGATATCTCACAGCAAATGCGCTTATAGCTGATCTCAACAGAGTAAAAGAGAATCCTAATATAGATTGTATAGTAGTGCCTAAGACCAGCGTTCCTACATCCCCTACCATTGAGATGACAAAGCAGGAGATGGAGATGATCAAGACCGGAAGACAGGTCGATAAGGCAGATACTACGGAGGTTCCACCTGTAAGTCCGAGAACGTCAGAGATCAAGGCTAACGTGCCAGTTATGCCGCCGTCACAGTTCGACGATCTGTTCCCAGATGACGACGATGAAGAGGATGATACGGACGAGTCAGTGGCAGATGATGGAGAACAGGAGCAGGAATACGATGGAGAAGAGGAGCTTGATCCAAGACTTAAGAAGATAATCATGGTATCAAGTATTGCCATCGCGGTGGTTCTTGCCATACTTGCCATACTTCTCATAGGCAAGATAGCCGGCTGGAATATTCTGGGCGGTAAGGGTAAGACGGAGGAAAGCACCGATGTCATAACCACAGAGGGATCGAACGACACAACTGCACAGGAGACAGTACCTATGGTCAATGTAGTAGGTCTGTATAAGACTGCGGCTGAGGAGCAGATGAAGAAGAATGGCTTCACCAACTATACATTTGTGGAGAAGACAGATGCCACAGTTGAGAAGGGCTATGTAATATCACAGAGTATAGATGATGGAACATCCATAACAAGGGATACACAGATAACTATTTACGTGTCATCTGGCAAGGAAAAGACCAAGGTGCCGAATGTTCTCGGATATGAGGACAGTCAGGCCACAACATTGCTCGAGGAGGCAGGACTTAAGGTAACACATGGCTATGCGTACGATGATAATGTTGAGAAGGATCATGTAATATCCTCAGATCCTGTTGCCGGAACAGAGGTTGAGGAGGGCTCAACAGTCAAGATAATCATCAGTAACGGTAAGGAGACTAAGAAGATCGCAGTTCCTAACCTCAAGGGTAGGTCTGAGGCAGATGAGGCACAGCAGCTAAGCTTCAGGAGGTCAACCTGGTAGGCAATCCAAGCTATGAGTACAGCGATGATGTGAAGGAAGGCCAGGTAATATCACAGGATCCTGAGGTCAACACTGAGGTTGACGAGGGAACTACCGTGTCATATGTTGTCAGTAAGGGACCTCAGAAGGTTACATACTCTGTATCTTTCAGCGGTTCAATATCGAATATAGAGTTTGATTTTGATACATTTGGAAGTGTGACAGTTGACATCTCATACACAATAGGCAGACAGACATTCTCTGTATACAGCGGCAAGGCTGGTGCAGTAGACTTCCCTATCAATATAGATGGAGTTGAGGGTCCTACAGGACTTGAGAGCAACCAGGGATCATTCTCTGTGACCATCACGGATTCAGAGGGAATAGATGTCACATCAAGCTTTAACACGGGCGGTTTGTCCGCTACATTTACACAGGAGAGTAATTAGTAGTGGCAGAGATCATATCAGGAAAGATAATCAAAGGAATCGGTGGATTCTATTATATAGACGCCGAGGATGGACATTTGTACGAATGTAAGGCGAAGGGCATCTTCAGAAACAAAAAGATCAAGCCCCTTGTCGGAGATAATGTGAATATAGAGATACTTGATCCTGAGAACAATCTAGGTAATATCGTTGAGATATTGCCTAGATTTAACTCTTTAATAAGACCTGCTGTGGCAAATGTGGATCAGACGATCATAATATTTGCCGTGAGCGAGCCTGAGCCGAACTTTAACCTGCTTGACAGATTCCTTGTCAGCATGGAGAAAAGCGGTGTTGAGACTATCATTTGTTTTAACAAGACGGATCTTTCGCCGGACAATATGGAGGCTTGCAGATCATACAGCAAGAGCGGGTATGAGACAATCTTTATAAGCGCCAGGGAAGGCGAGGGCATAGACAGGCTCAGGGAGATCATAAAAGACCGCACAACGGTGTTTGCGGGGCCATCGGGAGTCGGCAAGTCGTCTACTCTCAATGCGATCAAGCCAGAGGCGGAGGCCCAGACAGGCGCTATAAGTGACAAGATAAAGCGTGGCAAGCACACCACGAGACATTCTGAGCTCATGCACATTGGCGGCAGGACATATATTATGGACACACCGGGCTTTTCATCGCTCTATGTTGATTCCATAGAGGCGGAGGATCTCAAGGAGTATTTCCCGGATATTGCGGCATATACGGGAGAGCGCAGATTCAACATGTGCAATCATGTCAGTGAGCCGGATTGTCTGGTAAAGCAGGCGGTTGCGGACGGAGAGATAAGCCGTATAAGATACGAAGATTATGTAATGATATATAACGACTTAAAAGAAAAGAGGAAATGGTAATGATAATTCTTTCACCTTCATTATTGTCAGTTGATTTTGCACATATTGCGGACGGCATTGCGGAGCTTGACAGAGCGAAAGTTCCTGCGCTGCACCTTGACGTTATGGACGGTGCGTTTGTTCCGAACATATCATTTGGTGCGCCTGTCATAAAGTGTCTCAGAAAAGAGACGAACATGATATTTGACGTGCATCTCATGATAGAGGAGCCGGACAGATATCTTGAGGATTTCAAGAAGGCAGGTGCTGACTGGGTAACCGTACATGCAGAGAGCTGTAAGCATCTGCACAGAACCGTTGCCAGGATACATGAGCTTGGAATGAAGGCCGGAGTGGCACTCAATCCGGCAACTCCTGTATCAGTGCTTGACTATGTGATAGACGATCTGGATATGGTACTTGTTATGAGTGTCAATCCGGGATTCGGCGGACAGTCATTTATTCCTTCAGCACTCAGAAAGGTGGCTGAGGTCAGAAAAATGGCAGATGACAGAGGCCTTGAGCTCAATATAGAGGTGGATGGTGGAGTCAATCTGAAGAATGTGGGTGACGTCATAGAAGCTGGTGCAAATGTCATAGTTGCCGGTTCTGCGGTATTTGGCGGAGATGCTTATGAGAACAGCTGCAGCTTTCTCAAAGTATTTGAGAAATATGAGGCATAGATAATAAAGGGCAAATAGTGATATGAAGAGTTATATTATAATATCCGGAGGCAGAGTTGATCTGTATTCACTTCAGGAAATCATGGACAGACACCTTGAAACAGCAGAGTGATAGCTGTGGACAAGGGTATAGAGACCTGCAATAAGATAGGAATAGTACCGGATGTGATCGTGGGTGACTTCGATTCAGCCAGCAAGGTGACTGTGGGCGTGTACAGGAAGATGGCTAAAAAGATGCACTCCATACAGTTTGTTGATCTGGACACACACAAGGACTTCACGGATACTCATGTAGCCATCATGCATGCCATGGAGGAAGGTGCTACGGATATTTATATATTGGGGGCCACAGGAACAAGACTTGATCACACAATGGCAAACATAGGGCTACTCAAGGAATGTGCGGATAAAGGCGTAAATGCGTATATAGAGGATGACCATAATGTAATAACCATGATAAATTCCAGTGCCGGAATAAGCCGGCTAGAGGGATACGATTATATATCTTTTATACCGTACGGTGGATGCGTCACGGGGGTAACACTTACAGGGTTTGAATACAACGTGGAGAATCGTACATTTGAGATAGGAGACAGCCTTGGAGTGAGCAACCGGGTTGTATCGGAGGATGCAAGGATAGAGATAGAAGATGGCTATATGATCGTCAATTACAGCCGTGACTGATATGTTTTAAAAGACCAGGCATATAAACTACAATATAAATATAACGAAAAAGCTCTGCACAGTGTATTATCTGTGCAGAGCTTTTTCGCATAGCAGTTTGTTATATTCCTTTACTTTTTCTTGGAGTTCTTTTTACCCTTTTCAGGATATTTCTCGTTTATCTTTTCTTTTATCTTTTCGTGCCTGTTGGCTACTTTGTTTTTTGCTGATGACTTTTTTCTTCTGGTCGGACTTCTGGTCGTTCTTTGACTCATTCTTTTGCTCCTCGCCGGAAACCTTAGCTTTGTTATCAGGTTCATCAGGTGTTGTTAATTCACGGAGTTCGCGGATGCTGGCATCAAAGCCTTCTGTTATCGGATCGGCATACATGGATGAATAATATGCATACAGAGCCTTGTATTCCTCAGATGTCTTGTATCCGGTGATGTAGATGTGTCCGTGCATCTCGTCCATATGGATACCCCTGATCTTCTTGGCAATGTGAAGGCCGATGTTCTTACAGTGGCTTCCGATCCTGTCAAGACTTGTGAGAATGTCAACCAGTGCAAATCCTCCAGGGATACCACATTCGCCCATCTGAAGTCTCACAACGTGGTGATCCTTTATAAGCTCTGTTATCTCGCTGATGGTCTGTGCAAGTGGCTCTATTCTTGATATTGCCTGAAGATCGTCCTCCTTGAAGGCGTTCAGAGTCATATCAATAATATTGTTAGTCGCCTTGAGCGCTGTCTGGATTTCATTCATTCCCTGATCTGAGAAGTTTATCTTCTGATCTATTATATTTCTCGATACAACGAGAAGATTCTCACAGTGGTCACCAATCCTTTCCATATCACTCAGACTGTTCAGAAGCTCAGACACATCAAGTCGTTCGGATCTGGACATGTTGTTCTGTGATGTTACCTTGAGGAGGAAGTTGTTGAGTGAGCTCTCACATTTGTCTATGAAATCCTCATTCTCCTCGAGTTTGGCGGCATCTTCTTCATTGAAATCACTGATGAGTCTGCATGCTATTGCAAAGTTCTCTCTTATGCAGTCAGCCATGGCAAACATGACATTTCTTGCCTGTGAAATAGCGATGGAAGGGGTAGCGATAAGTCTCGGATCCAGTGTGGCGAGCTCTTTGTCGATCTTGGACTCCTCGTCGTCCCTGATGATCTTTCCTGTAAGTTTTGCCACCTGATTGGAGAATGGCAGAAGTATCAGGCTTATGATAAAGTTGAACAGGAAGTGGACGTTTGCAATGTTACCACGGTTTACGACCTTGTCCATGAAAGGCATGTCTATGAAAAGCTGAAGTCCGTATATGACAATAACAAAGAACACAGCTCCGAATATGTTAAAGAGAAGATATGAGAGAGAAACTCTCTTTGCCTTCTTGTTCGCACCGATTCCCCCGAGGATAATGGTCATACACTTACCGATGTTCTGACCGATAATGATAGGAATGGCTGTTCCGTATGTAACGACGCCTGTGGACGAAATGGCCTGGAGTATACCTACTGATGCAGATGAACTCTGTATGATGGCTGTGAGCACAAGTCCTATTAAAATACCAAGTAATGGGTTATTAAACGATGTGAACAGATTCTGGAAGCTCTCTGATTCCTTAAGTGGCGCAAATACACCCTCCATGGTATTCATGCCGAGAAAGAGGATTCCAAGACCAACAAGAATACTTGCAATATCACGTTTCTTGTTGTTATTTGTAAATAGTATGATAAATGCACCTATACATATAAGGATAGGAGCAAATGATGACGGTTTTAAAAGTTTAAGAAGAATATTAGTCTCCGCAAGATCTCCAAGACGAAGGATCTGTGCGGTCGCGGTACTACCGATGTTGGCACCAAACACGACAGGTATGGCCTGCCCAAGCTTCATGATTCCGGCATTTACAAAGCCGATGAGCATGATGGTCGTTCTTTGCCGAACTCTGAATGATGGCTGTTACGGCTGTACCGAGTGTAAAACCCTTGATAGTTCCCGTAAACTGATTTTTTCCGGTTGTAAGTTTCTCAAGAACCTTTTCCAGACTGCCACCGGCGAGATTCTTCAGCGAGGCACCCATGAGATTCATTCCGAACAGAAATAAACCTACGCCTCCGAGCAATGTTAAAATAGAAAATAAATCCAAAATTATAGCCCTCCTGAGTAAAATGAATTTTACCTGTGTTTCTGACAGGTAAAAAATATGTAATAAATATGTAAAATCCCATACGATTCAGATTATAACACATCACTAGTTTTTGTACTATTGAAAAAAAAATAATGCAATTGATGGTAACATTTCGGCAAATGTCACAATAAATATGATGGTGGCGGCAAAACTTCAACTGTGGTAGAATGAGCAGGGTATATTATATAAAAATGATAACGAAGATTCAGATAAAAAAGAATGGAGTGGCTGATACATGTCTGTTTTTAGTGATAAGAGAGTATTTGGAATCAAAATGCAGAACTGTGGCGGTGTGTCCACCGCAGGGCAGGTATGCGCCAATGATGTAATATTGTGGGTCATATTTCTCTGCCTATTAATATAGTAATACATGGTGCAGGACAGTGCCTTGTGGCCATGGGATTGTTCGTGGGCAATGTTGTCGGATGGATATTTCTGTCAAAGCGTATGAATTCGTATGCTGAGATATCCCCTAAAAAGATACACAATGCTCCGGAGCTGTTCGCAGCAAGATATGGGTCATGGAAGTTGAAAGATCTGGTGTCCGTCATATGGATAGTGACGCTTGGCCTGATACTTGTGTCTGTTCTCAAGGTTATCGTATCGGTTGTCGCCTATTTTATGGACATGCCGGAGAGCATAAGCCTTGCCATCATAGTGTCATTTCTCATCCTTGCCACCATACTGGTTGACAATAAGCTGATGGGAATAATCAAGACACTAGTGTTCATAATGGTTATAATCGTATGTCTGACGATGATCGGACTGGTATTTTACAGGATGGATGCGAGGGAGATACTTGACAATTACAGGAGATCAAGGCTTGCAGGGGGAACCAGCATTTATCTGAATATACTGTATTACGATGGCAAAACAGTGGATATAGGAAGTGCGATATCCATGACGGGAGTAGGACTTGGATGTATAGCCATGCCGCTGATGTACAAGGGTGTCTTAAATATCCGGGATAACAAGGAGCTCGATGTCGGAAGAATATGGGCTGTAATCTTTGAAGGGTTCACAATACTTTCAAGCTGTATACTGGCACTTCTGGTCGTACCGGTGCTCTATCCTGAGAAGGCATGGGCAAATATGAACTCATTCCAGGTGTACAACCTGATGCTCAAGAAGCTGCTTGGAACGGGAACCTATGCGTATGTGTTCAGATTTGCCGCGCTTATGGTGTTTATAGCGGCGGTTGTCGTAATGCTGGAATCGTTCATGAGAAATATATGCGAACATATAAGAGGGCTTGTTCCGGCAATCTCAAGAGCCGGTGGAATCGCAAAGCTTCTTATAGATATAGGTGTTGTTGTGCTGACCGGATGCTGCATTTTCCTGGTGGCAGAGTTTGTTGAATTCAACAGAGAGCATATGATCGCCGAAAACTGGGGATTGTGTGCGGCGGCACTTGCGGCTCCTCTTTTCTGTACACTGACGTACAGGCATGCGACCGGAAAAGGCATGTATGCCGGAATAATAGCAGGAATACTCACATTTGTTATGTGGAAATATCTCCCGTTTGTGAACGGAGGCGAGCCTGGCGGCATACTCGGGTATCAGCGGTGACGTGGTTGGATTTGCAGTGAGTCTGCTGTTCACCATTGGAGTAAGTGTGTGCACGCAGAAAAAATACAGAGGAAGAACTGAAGATATTTGACAGGATGAGGGCTGATCAGGCCTGATCTGAAGGAGTTCATATGATATACAGGATTGCCTGCGTCGGCAGGATAAAGGAACAGCATTTTACGCAGATGTTAAATGAATATAAGAAGGAGATCGACAAGAGAGGGCGTCTGGAGATATGCGAGGTTCCTGACGAGAGGATACCTCAGAAGGCTGGCGACAAGGTAAATGCCATGATCATTGAGGCCGAGGCGGACAGGCTGAGACATGTGATCGGGAGAGACGACTATGTTATCGCACTGTGTATAGAAGGAAAGAAGACGACCACGGAAGGACTTGCCGATCAGGTCCGCAGGGCATCGGAGCGCGGACATGACACGGTTACATTTGTGATAGGGGGGATCTCTTGGACTTGCTGCAGATATAGTGAGGAGGGCTGATTACAGGATGAGCGTGTCGGATATGACATTTCCGCATCAGCTCATAAGGGTGACGCTGGCGGAGCGCCTTTTTGCGATCATAAGCCGGAGCTGACAGGGATTATTTGTGGTAGGTTATGTTGTTCAGGATAGTGTATGCCCTGTAGGTCTGCTCGGACAGCAGGAGGGCAGTCATCTCGGCGGACGGCTGTACTGAACAGAGAGAGAAATTTTCCATATCAGCTGTGAGTGATTCATCGTACCCTATGTAGAAGTTTATCTTTGAGGTACCGCTTGAAGTCAGACTGTTGATGCGGGCTGCGTAGTCCTCAGATGAGATGGTATCGGAGCCGGATATGCAGTAGTTTGTGGTGTTTTTCCCTGAGGTGCATTTAATTTTCCCTGCAACACATACTATAGACAGAGTACAGTATGGAGAAAGTCTCTTGACGTACTCGGCGATGGCTTTCTGATACAAAGGGTTGATTTTTTTTCTGATTAACGTATATGTTTATATCCATGTGATTTTCTCCTAAAGTCAGAAATGGGCGGCAGGATGGCGTAACGGCATCCTAACTCTGACATTATATAGCATCAAGGAGAAAATATATAGCAAATTATGTTATAACATTATGGAGGATAAAATGAGTAAAAAAATTACTGGCACTTGATATTGACGGAACGCTGACAAATACTCAGAAGGATATTACTCCGGCAACGCTGGAGAAAATAATAGAGGCACAGGAGAAGGGGCATATCGTTGCGATAGCATCGGGACGTCCACTGCCTGGAATAAGGAAGATAGCAGACACCATAGAGCTTGACAGATTTGGCGGATATGTGCTTGCTTTCAACGGCGGAAGGATCGTCGATTACAGTACCGGTGAGGTGGTATATCAGGCTGTGCTTGACAATGATGTGGTGAGGGATATATATGATTACTGTCTGAAAGCGGGGGCGCGGAATGGTGACATACGATGGAGACCGAGTTATAACCGGAACTGATATAGACGGATACATGACATTTGAGGCAAGTATCAATCATATGGAGATCATGAGGATAGATAACTTCAGGGAATATATCGATTTCCCTCTCAACAAATGTCTTCTTACCGCAGATCCTGACAAGGCGGAGAAGATAGAGCAGGAGCTTGCAGAAAAGTTCGGTGATCAGCTTAACATATTCCGCTCGGAGCCATATTTTGTGGAGATCATGCCGCCAAATGTTCACAAGGCAACATCCCTTGAGAAGCTTCTTGAGGTCCTTGATATGGACAGAAAGGATCTTGTGGCGTGCGGTGACGGATATAATGACCTCACGATGATAGAGTATGCCGGTGTGGGAGTCGCCATGGCAAATGCACAGGACATAGTGAAGGAACATGCCGATTATATAACATTGTCAAATGACGAGGACGGACTTGTGCCGGTGGTGGACAAGTTTATCCTGGCTGACTGATCAAGTATAAAAAATGTGTGAATTATGTGTATCCCGTTGAATTGATGAGATATTTGTAGTAAAATGTATTGTTATATGAGTTAAATTTTGACAGATACATTCGATATTTAGGAGAAAAATATGGGAAATAAAATGAGTGGTCATGATGACGATGATATGAAGCGTGTTAAGGGCAGATATGCCGGAGAGATGCTTTTTGACGATGAAGATGATTATGATGACGATGCCGACGATTATTCAGATGATCATGGCAGAACCGGTATTGCAAAGGATGATTATTCCGACAGCGCATTTGGACCGGGCGCAGATGATGAAGAGGATGCGGCATCAGAAGAGGAAGCTTATACATCGGATGATGAATATTATGAAGATGAATATGCGGAAGAAGAGCAGGATATGAAGGATCAGAAGAGAAAAGAAAAAGAACAGAGTATGGGGAATCATACTTGCAATCGAGGTTGTTGCAGCCATAGTCATAGGAGTTCTGTTTGTGAAGGCGTACATCAACAACACATATAACAAGATGCAGTACAAAGAGCTGAAGGACACTCATATAAATGAGGATCTGGATGAAGAAACAGTCAAGAAGATGACAGGATACACCAACATCGCATTGTTTGGTATAGATACCAGAGATGCAGGCATGGTTGACGAAGGAGTGCGTTCAGACAGTATAATCATCTGTAGCATCAACAATGATACACAGGAGGTCAAGCTTCTCTCACTGTACAGAGATACTTACCTTGAGCTCTGTAATGACAGCCAGTCATACGAGAAGGCAGCTCATGCATACGCATACGGCGGAGCACAGGGCGCTGTCAATATGATAAATAAGAACCTTGACCTGAATATAACAGATTACGTTGCAGTCAATTTCACAGCCCTCACAGAAGCCATCGATGCCCTGGGTGGAATTGATATAGAGCTGAAGGAGGAGGAGCTTTATAAGCTCAACCAGTGTATTGACGAGCAGATGGGTGTAAATGGTATTTATTCAGATTATGTATATGACACAGGTGTCGTTCATCTGAACGGTGTGCAGGCTACAGCCTACTCCAGAATCAGAAGTACAGATGAGGGTGATATAACAAGAACATGGAGACAGAGAACAGTTATCTCCAAGATGATAGAGGCGGCAAAGACAGCAGGAATCTCCAAGCTGCTTGATTGTATCAACGTGGTTGTGGATGATGTTGCATCAAGCCTTACAGAGGAAGAGATCATTGATATGGCAAAATCCTGCTTCAACTACAAGCTGTCTACTACAACAGGATTCCCGTTTACCATCGCCAGTCCTACCATGGATGAGGTGAGCTATGTCGTTGCCTGTGATCTCGCAACGAATGCCACAGCACTTCACAGATTCCTGTTCGACGACATGAATTATACACCGTCAGCTACCGTACAGAATATAAGCTACAACATCATCAATGATTCAGGCTGTGAGAATCAGCTCGATCTTGATACATTTACAGTTCAGGATGATGTGGATTCCATTGTATCGACGGAGTCAGATTATTCTGATGGCTATTGATGATATCTGGGATCTGAAAGCAGGATGTCGGGTGACATATAACAGAAATAAGCATAACAGCAAGGCACATATCATATGCACGTGTACACAGTGATATGTGCCTTTTTTTTTACTTTGAAATGTAAAGGGTATGTGCTATAATGAATCAGGTCGTCAGGCAGATGTCTGCATGGGTTATCATGCCAGGATATGACGATATATAATATGAATAATAAAATATGAACACAAAGGATGGATCGCGATATGAAGATGGACAGAATTCTGCTCAAGATGAGCGGTGAAGCTCTTGCCGGTGATAAGAAACATGGTTTTGACGAGGAGACAGTCAGAGATGTGTCCAATCAGGTAAAGCAGATAGTAGACAAGGGAATACAGGTATGTGTAGTAATAGGAGGAGGAAACTTCTGGAGAGGAAGAACCTCAGACAACATGGACAGAGTTAAGGCGGATTCCATAGGAATGTTGGCAACTGTCATGAACTGTATCTACACAGCGGACAGCTTCAGAAGCTGCGGAATAAAGACACACATCATGACACCATTTGTATGTGGTAATATGACTGAGCTTTTTGACAAGGACAAGGCAATCGCATATATGGAGCAGGGAGATGTCGTATTTTTTGCAGGTGGAATCGGCCATCCATATTTCTCAACAGATATGGCGACAGTGCTTATGGCAATAGAGGTTCAGGCAGATGTCATTCTTTCAGGTAAGGCCATCGATGGAGTATATGACAGTGATCCTAAGACCAATCCGAACGCTAAGAAGTATGATAGCATGAAGATGAGCGATATAGTAGACAACAAGCTCGGAGTAATAGATCTTGCCTCAGCAGTTCTTGCCATGGAGAACAAGATGCCTATGATGCTGTTTGGCCTGAATGATGAGAACAGCATAGTGAAAGCCGTTACAGGCGGTTTCACCGGAACATATGTGAATGCGGAATAAAAGGGAAAATAATAAGAAAAATATATAATCCAGGAGGAATGAATCATGTTAACACAGTACGAAGAGAAGATGCAGAAGTCAGTTGAGAATCTTGAGGCTGAGTATGCTACCATCAGAGCAGGAAGAGCGAACCCTAACATCCTCAACAAGATCAAGGTTGAGTATTATGGAGTTCCAACACCTATGCAAAGCAGACTTGCAAATATAACTGTTCCAGAGGCCAGAACACTGGTCATCGCACCATGGGAGCCATCACTTGTCAAGGAGATAGAGAAGGCTATCATGAATTCTGATCTTGGAATCACACCTAACAACGATGGAAGAAACATCATCCTCAACTTCCCAGAGCTCACAGAGGACAGAAGAAAAGAGCTCGTCAAGGATATCAAGAAGAAGGGTGAGGGCGCAAAGGTCGCTATAAGAAATATCAGACGTGATGCCAACGATGCCATCAAGAAGATGGAGAAGAACGGAGACATAAGCGAGGACGAGCTCAAGGACAACGAGGACAAGATCCAGAAGCTCACAGATAAGTACGTTGGTCAGATCGACAAGGCTGTTGAGTCAAAATCCAAGGAGATCATGACAGTATAATAATCATGGATATGATGTATCCCTCAAATGGAATGCGGAGAGAATATGAAGAGAGAAATTAACGGAGAATTACTTAATGTGCCGGAGCACGTGGCTGTGATCATGGATGGAAATGGCAGATGGGCAAAGAAGAGATTTCTTAGAAACTATGGACACGCAGAGGGTGCGAAGGCTCTAGAGGCTATATGTGAAAATTGCGATAAGCTTGGAATAAAGTATCTTACAGTGTATGCTTTTTCCACGGAGAACTGGAAGAGGTCTGTTGAGGAAGTCACAGGTATCATGAATCTTTTCAGAAAGTACCTGGTTGACAGTATAGAGAGATCTAACAACTCCAACATGAAGGTTAACCTCATAGGTAAGCGAGAGGGCCTCCCGGAGGATATAGTTCAGAAGATGGATGAGCTGGAGAGGGAGACTGCGGGGAATACAGGACTTCAGTTCCATATAGCGATAAACTACGGTGGACGTGATGAGATTGTCAGGGCGGTGAAGAAGATCATGAAGGATGCCTATGCGGGAAAGATCAGTGCGGATGACATTGACGAGAGCCTGTTTGCGGAATATCTCGACACAAAGGGTGTGCCTGATCCTGATCTGCTAATAAGGACAAGCGGTGAGGAGAGAACATCCAACTTCCTCCCATGGCAGCTTGCATATTCTGAGTTTTATTTCACAGATACACTGTGGCCTGATTTTGACATGGATTCTCTGATAGAAGCCGTGAGGTACTACAATAAGAGAGAGAGAAGATTCGGAGATGCAAAATAGTTATCCGGAGGATATTAGTTAATGAAACAGAGAGTGATAAGTGGTGCGGTTCTGGTAGTGATACTGGCCATCACATTATATTTTGGAGGGATAGTAACATGCGGCCTTATGGCTCTGGTATCCCTTGTGGGCAATATGGAGCTGCTCAGAGTATACGGAGTGAACAAGAAGACTCCGGGAATCGTGTGTTACCTGGCGACAGTTCTGTATTATATAGCCATATACCTGGATCGTATGGACATTATTGTTCCTATGATGGTCGTATATTTATTGGTTATGCTTGCTGTGTATGTGCTGACATTCCCAACATACAGCGATAAACAGATCATGGCGGCATTTATGGATTTCTTCTATGTAAGTGTCATGCTGTCATTTGTATATCTCATAAGAAACATGGAGCATGGACTGGTACTTGTCCTGCTGATATTTGTCAGCTCATGGATAAATGATACATGTGCTTACTTCGTGGGAAGAGCCCTCGGAAAGCACAAGATGGCACCTGTGCTCAGCCCCTAAGAAGAGCATAGAGGGTCTTATCGGCGGTATCGTTGGAGCAGGTGTATTCGGAGCAGTGTTTGGCATATTGTTTGATAAGTATGTAGACACCATGAACTATGCGCCATTACTTTTTGCAGTTGTCGGCGCTGTCGGTGCACTTCCGGCGGTTATTGGAGATCTGGCAGCATCTGCGATAAAGAGAAATAACGACATCAAGGACTACGGAAAGCTGATTCCGGGTCACGGAGGAATATTGGACAGATTTGACAGCATAATATTTACAGCACCGATAATTTATTATCTGCTTGTATATCTGCTGTAGGATACATGATGGGCAGTGCCCAGTGGGTTCACTGGATACTGCCTATTATATTCGGATAGATGATCCGGTAAATCCGGATACAGGAGGATAACATGAAGAATGTAGCGATAATTGGCTCTACAGGTTCAATTGGAACACAGACCCTTGAGATAGTTAGGGTTCAGGAAGATCTGAATATAGTGGCGCTTGCCGCCGGAAGTAATATAGAGCTCCTGGAAAAACAGGCGAGGGAGTTTTCGCCTGAGGTTGTTGGAATATGGAGCGAAGAGAATCTTTGCGAGACTCAGAGAGTGCCTTGCGGACACTGACATAAGAGTTGTTGCGGGCATGGACGGATTGATAGAGATAGCAGAGCTTTCGTCATCAGACATCCTTGTCACGGCAATAGTTGGCATGATCGGAATAAGACCGACTATAGCAGCCATAAATGCGGGAAAGGACATAGCACTTGCCAATAAAGAGACTCTGGTGACAGCGGGACATATCATCATGCCGCTGGCGGCGGAGAAGAATGTAGCGATACTGCCTGTTGACAGCGAACATTCCGCTATATTCCAGTCCCTTCAGGGAAATGTGCACGGCGATGTGGAGAAGATACTGCTCACAGCGTCAGGTGGGCCTTTCAGGGGAAAGGATACCGCATTTCTTGAGAATGTTCAGGTGGAGGATGCGCTCAAGCATCCAAACTGGAGTATGGGAAGAAAGATAACAATAGATTCAGCAACCATGGTCAACAAGGGACTTGAGGTTATAGAGGCAAAGTGGCTCTTTGATGTGAAGCCGGAGAATATCCAGGTGGTAGTCCAGCCACAGAGCATAATCCACTCGATGGTTGAGTACAGGGATGGCGCAGTCATAGCACAGCTTGGAACTCCGGACATGAAGCTTCCGATACAGTACGCTTTGTGTTATCCGGAGAGAAGATACATGGCCGGTGACAGACTGAACTTCTGGACTATGAACTCGATTCTTCTTGAGAAGCCGGACATGGATACATTTAAGGGATTAAAGTATGCGTATTCTGCCATAGCAGATGGCGGTTCAATGCCGACTGTATTCAATGCGGCAAATGAGTGCGCAGTGTCAAAATTCCTTGACAGGAAGATACGCTTCCTCGATATATACAGGATAATAGAGGAGTGTATGGCGAGTCATACAGTTATAGAAAACCCTGACGTGTCACAGATACTTGACACTGAGCGCTGGGTATATGATTTTGTAGAAAGCAGGTGGTAGATTGAACATAATTCTCATAATTCTAGTATTTGGTGTGATAATATTTTTTCATGAGCTTGGACATTTTATTGTCGCAAAGATCAATCATATATCGGTAATTGAGTTTTCCATGGGACTTGGCCCAAAACTCTTCTCGTTTACCAAGAAGGATACACAGTATTCACTGAGACTCATACCTCTGGGCGGTTATTGTATGCTGCTAAGCGAAGGCGAGGAAGGTCATGAGGATGACGAGAACGCATTTGAGAAGAAGTCTATATGGGTGCGTATGGCGGAGGTTCTTGCCGGTCCGTTCATGAACATAGTTATAGCATTTATCTTTTCAGCGGTCATAATCCACTTCTGTGGTACAGATCCTGCGACTATCGGCAGGGTGTACGACAGCGAGATGGCGAAGGAAAGCGAGTATGCGGATGTTGTCAAGGAGTTCAATGGAGTTTATCCTGCGGAGCAGGCCGGGATAGAGGATGGAGATACCGTCCTTGAGATCGGCGGAAGCAAGATCAAGAATTTCAGGGAGCTTCAGATATATCTTGAGATATACGGGGACGGTTCTCCTATAGACCTCAAGATGCAGAAGAAGGATGGCACGGTGTACGATACGACTGTATATCCGGTGGAGACAAGTGCAGGTTATAAGGTGGGAATCGTAAGCTGCGGTTATGTCTTGCCACAGAATTTTGGCGAGCTGATGAAGTATTCTGCCTATGAGGTCAGATACTGGGTCAAGGCCACGTTCCTGAGCCTTAAGCTCATAGTCACCAGACAGGTCAGCTCAGATGAGGTGTCCGGCCCTGTGGGTGTGGCAAAGTCCATGAACGATACGTTCAATGAGGCTGCAAAGGTCGATGTCCTTACGGTTCTCCTCAACTGGATGAACTATATAGTGCTTCTCTCGGCCAACCTTGGAATCATGAATATGCTTCCGATACCGGGACTTGACGGAGGACGTTTCCTGTTCCTGCTGATCGAGCTTATAACCAGGCGGAAGGTTCCGAAGGACAAGGAAAACATAGTCACATTTGTGGGATTTGTGCTGGTCATGATCCTCATGGTCGTAATATTGTTCAATGATATAAAGAATGTATTTTTCAGTTAAAGACAATTAAAGAAGGAGGAAAGGCGCCAGTGCTTATGTACTGGCGCTGTGAGTATATATGAAGACAAGAGAGATCCACATAGGTGACAGGGTTATAGGCGGAGGCAATCCGATACTTATACAGTCCATGACCAACACAAAGACGAGCGATGTGGAGGCTACGGTTGCACAGATACTCCAGCTTGAGAAGGCCGGATGTGACATAATCAGATGTACGATAAACGATGAGGTCTGCAGCAGATGCAATCCCGGCTATAAAGAAACAGATCCACATTCCGCTTGTGGGCGACATACATTTTGACTACAGGCTTGCCATAAAGGCCATAGAAAATGGTGTGGACAAGATCAGGATAAATCCGGGAAATATCGGAGGACAGGAGAAGCTGGCAAAGGTAGTCGAGGCTGCCAGAAAGAGAAATATTCCTATAAGGGTCGGTGTAAACAGTGGTTCTCTGGAGAAGAATCTCGTGGAGAAGTACGGCGGAGTGACCGCAGAGGGAATAGTTGAGAGCGCTCTTGACAAGGTGCGCATGATCGAGGAGCTTGACTATCACAACATAGTCATAAGCATCAAGTCGTCTGATGTTATGATGTGCGTGAGAGCCCATGAGCTCATCGCGGACAAGACAGATTACCCTCTGCATGTGGGAATCACAGAGTCAGGAACCGTCACAAGAGGAAATATCAAATCATCGGTGGGACTTGGAATCATACTCCATGAGGGAATAGGCGATACGATAAGAGTGTCCCTGACAGGAGATCCGGTGGATGAGATCCTGTCGGCAAAGCTTATTCTCAAGGCTCTTGGACTCAGAAAGGGCGGAGTAGAGCTTGTGTCATGTCCGACCTGTGGACGTACTGAGATTGACCTTATCGGACTTGCAAACAAGGTTGAAAAGCTTGTGTCAGACTATGACCATCTCAATATTAAAGTCGCAGTTATGGGGTGTGTGGTGAACGGCCCGGGAGAGGCTAAGGAGGCAGACCTTGGTATTGCAGGAGGCAAGGGCTGCGGACTGCTCATCAAAAAGGGTGAGATAGTTGGCAAACTCAGTGAGGATGAATTTATACCGGCGCTGAAGCGCGAGTTAGATAATTGGAGTGAATAGGATTGAACAACGAAGATCGTATTTGGGAACAAGAGAATATAGATCAGATGTATGCCGATGAGATGCAGACTCAGATGGATTATGAAGCCCAGATGGCTGAACAGGAGATGTATGAGAGCCAGATGTATGCTGATATGCAAAGCAGGAGAGCGCATCGTACACCCAGGCGGATGTTCACGACTCGGACTGGCATATCGCAGATGATATGGAGGAAGATGCCGAGGACGAAGACGTGGTCAGTGATGGCTCTGCAACGGCGGTTTCAGATGCCGGAAATGAGCAGGCGGAGCTCTTCATGACGGTGTTCCCCGGAGTGGAGATGACTAAGGAGCTTGCAGGTCTGTTCACCGAGGTGTATGTGACAAAAGTCACGATATATGACAGTAAAAAATATCCTGCAGGTTGACATAAGATCGAGACATATAATAAGCAGACCGAATATAGAAAAGGCGGAGGAGTGTATCCGTAAGTTTGTATTTGGCAATAAAAGGTATACGGTCCAGATACGGGAACACTATACACTTTCTACACAGTACAATCTCGAAGCAATAGTCAAAGCATATCAGGACAGCATATACTTTACGATATAAGATCATTCAGCAATGTGGGCTACAGGCTTATATCCAGATCGATAGGAGAACTGTACTGTGACGGAGACGCGATAACCATAGCTATAGAGGACAGTAAGATAGCGCATATACACGCTGAGAAAATAAAGGCGTATATGGAGGAGATGTTCCAGGAGAGATTTGACCTGAATGTCAATGTTGCATTTGAGTACAGTGAGGCGGACAAGGAGAAGCTGAGGAGAGCCAGTGCACTTGTTGAGCAGCAGAAGATAGATGCCATATTGAACAACCTCAGGGATCATGGCGACATCATCGTGGATGGAAAGGCCGTGGACAAGGATAAGCTCGGAGTGTCGAAGAAGGAAGATAAGAATAAGAAGAGCGAGGGACACAAGCCTGATGAGAATAAAAGGCTGCTCCTGCATCCTCCGGCGGCGATTCAGGCCAGAAAAATGGCGGTGAAAAGGAGAAGTTCGGAAGAAGGCGAAGATATTCAGATGATCCAGAGGTGTTCATAGGAAGAGATGTGGAGGGCAAGCTGCTTGAGATATCCAGCATCAACGATGGTATCGGAGAGGTCGTCATCCACGGACAGATCATGAGCACTGAGGAGAGAGAGCTCCGAAATGGCAAGATCATACTGACGGGATATATAACAGATTTCACAGACACCATAGGCTTCAAGATGTTCTGCAGTCCTGAGGATATGGAGGTCTACCGCGAGGAGATACAGAAGGGTAAGTTCTATAGGATGAAGGGCCTTGCCGAGTTCGACTCGTATGCCAAGGAGGTTATGATATGCCGAGTGCTCGGTATGAAGCACATACAGGACTTCCGTGTACCTCGTATGGATACATATCCTGAGAAGCGTGTCGAGCTTCACATGCATACCAAGATGAGCGAGATGGACAGCGTGGTCGATATAGAGACCATCGTGAAGCGTGCCAGCGACTGGGGACACCCTGCCATAGCAATCACGGATCACGGTGTTGTTCAGGCTTTCCCTATAGCAAACCACACAAAGGGACTCAGAATTTCAAGATCATATATGGTGTCGAGGGTTACTTTGTCGATGACCTGAAGGATCTGGTCAAGAACTCAAGGAATCAGAGCCTTGATTCGGAATACGTGGTATTTGATATAGAGACAACGGGACTTTCAAGAAGCACAACAAGATCATAGAGATCGGTGCGGTCAAGGTGAAGGACGGAGAGGTCGTAGATACATTCTCGGAATTTATAAATCCGGGTGTGCCTATCCCATACCAGATAGAACAGCTCACATCCATAAATGATGATATGGTAAAGGATGCGCCGATGTTCGATGTGATCGTGCCGAGATTTGTGGAGTTCTGCGGTGACGATATCGTGGTTGCCCACAATGCGTCATTTGATACGGGATTTGTGAGAATGAATGCGGAGGAGCTTGGACTTAAGTTCGACAACACGGTTCTGGATACCATGACGCTCAGCCATATACTGCTTTGCCGGAGCTTGGAAAATTCACTCTGGACAGAGTGTGTAAGGAACTCAAAGTCGTGAATGCGCATCACCACAGAGCCATAGACGATGCGGAGGCCACGGCGAAAGTATTCTTCAAGCTGCTCGACATGCTGAAGGAGAGAGATGTTAAGACCATGGATGATCTAAATGTCCTTGGAAGCACCTCACCTGATGCGATCAAGAAGGATAAGACATATCACGGAATCATCCTGGCAAAGAACGAGATAGGAAGAGTCAATCTGTACAGGCTCATATCTGAGTCTCATCTGACATATTTTGCGCGAAGGCCGCGTATGCCGATGAGTCTCATCAACAAATACAGAGAGGGTCTGATAATAGGCTCTGCCTGTGAGGCGGGAGAGCTGTTCCGTGCCATAGTTGATGATGCGTCGGATGAGGAGATAGTGAGACTGGTCAACTGGTTTGACTACCTTGAGATACAGCCACTTGGCAACAATGAATTCATGACGAGGGATACAAGAAATCCAAAGACCATGGACGATCTGATCGGATACAACAAGAGGATCGTGGAGCTCGGAGAGATGTTCAACAAGCCAGTGGTCGCAACCTGTGATGTGCATTTCCTTGATCCTGAGGATTATATATACAGGGCGATCATCATGAAGAGCAAGGGCTTTGACGATGCTGATATGCAGCCACCGCTGTATTTCCGTACCACGGAGGAGATGCTGGCAGAGTTCCAGTATCTTGGAAGTGACAAGGCCAAGGAGGTCGTCATCACAAACACGAATATGATAGCGGACATGATAGAGAGGATAGAGCCGGTCAGACCGGACAAGGCGCCTCCTATCATCGAGAATTCGGATCAGACACTTACGGATATATGTTATACCAAGGCACATGAGATATATGGCCCAGACCTGCCACCTCAGGTTCAGGAGAGACTTGACAGGGAGCTGCACTCCATCATTTCAAATGGATTTGCGGTTATGTACATCATCGCACAGAAGCTTGTGTGGGATTCAAATGACCACGGATATCTGGTTGGTTCTCGAGGTTCGGTTGGATCTTCATTTGTCGCAACAATGGCCGGTATCACGGAGGTAAATCCGCTGTCAGCTCACTATATCTGTCCGAAATGCCACTTTGTGGATTTTGATTCAGAGCTTGTAAAGTCGTATTCGGGAATGAGCGGATGTGATATGCCGGACAGAGACTGTCCGAATTGTGGAACACCGCTTATAAAGGAAGGACACGATATACCATTCGAGACATTCCTTGGATTCAACGGAGACAAGGAGCCTGATATCGATCTGAACTTCTCGGGTGAGTATCAGTCGAAGGCACATGCATACACCGAGGTACTCTTCGGCAAGGGCAAGGCATTCAAGGCGGGAACCGTAGGTGGTGTTGCGGAAAAGACAGCATTTGGATATGTGTATAATTACTTCAAGGATCACTCCAAGGAGGATCTCATGGCGGAGGCCAAGGCGTCCGGAATGGATGAGAAGGCCGCGAAGAAGTACGCTGAGGAGAATGCAACGGTCACAAAGAGAAGATGCGAGATGGAGCGTCTGGCCCTGGGATGTACCGGTGTCAGGAGAACCACGGGGCAGCATCCGGGTGGTATGATAGTTCTTCCGAGACATGAGGAGATATATTCATTTACACCTATACAGCACCCGGCAAATGATGTGACGTCGGATATTATCACATCGCACTTTGAGTACCATTCAATCGATCATAACCTGCTGAAGCTTGATATTCTTGGCCATGATGATCCGACTATGATAAGGCGTCTGGAGGATCTGACGGGACTTGATGCCACGAAGATAAGACTTGACGACAAGGATGTCATGGAATTGTTTCACAGCACAAAGTCGCTGGGGATCACACCGGAGGATATCAATGGGATACCTCTTGGAAGCCTGGGGGTGCCGGAGTTCGGAACAGACTTTGCTATGCAGATGCTTATAGATGCCAAGCCGACATGTTTCTCAGATCTTGTGCGAATAGCGGGTCTGGCGCATGGAACCGATGTATGGCTGGGCAACGCGCAGGAGCTCATCAAGTCAGGCAAGTGTACCATATCGACAGCCATTTGTTGTCGTGACGATATTATGGTTTATCTGATACACATGGGACTTGATGCCGGACTTGCCTTCAATATCATGGAGAAAGTCCGTAAAGGAATAGTTGCCAAGGGCAAATGTGACAAATGGGATGACTGGAAGGCGGAGATGGCTGCCCACGGAGTACCGGACTGGTACGTATGGTCATGTCAGAAGATCAAGTACATGTTCCCGAAGGCCCATGCGGCGGCCTATGTCATGATGGCGTGGAGAATTGCCTGGTTCAAGGTCAATTATCCGCTTGAATACTATACAGCATTCTTCAGTATCAGAGCTGATGACTTCAGCTATGAGATGATGTGCTTTGGCAAGGAGAGAGTTCTCTTCCATATCAATGAGATAAGCAAGGTGGACAAGAACAAGAGATCAGCCAAGGACGAGGGCAAGCTCAAGGATCTGAAGATAGTTCTCGAGATGTACGCAAGAGGCTACGACTTTGTTCCAATAGATATATACAAGGCAAAGGCTGACAGGTTCCAGATAATAGACGGCAAGATCATGCCATCCTTCGCATCCATAGAAGGAATGGGAGAGAAGGCTGCACAGCAGCTCTACGATGCCGCCCAGAAGGGGCCGTTCCTCTCCAAGGAGGAGATCAATGAGCGTGCAAAGATCGGCAAGGGAACCATCGAGAAGATGAGTGAGCTGGGCATCCTGGACGGAATGCCGGAGACAAATCAGCTTTCGCTGTTTGACTTTATGTAGGCTGGCGGAACAAATTAAGTCAATAATCTGAAAAAAGTTTGCAATTTTATAAAAAAAGTGCTTGCATTCTGCTTTCGTTTCTGTTATATTAAACAGGTCGCAAGCGAAGCGGCAGGATACAAGCACTTATGGTTCGTTGGTCAAGCGGCTAAGACGTCGCCCTCTCACGGCGAAAACAGGGGTTCGATTCCCCTACGAACTGCTAAGAATCGAAAGATTCAATAATTAGATAAGACCTATGGTTCGTTGGTCAAGCGGCTAAGACGTCGCCCTCTCACGGCGAAAACAGGGGTTCGATTCCCCTACGAACTGCTAAAAGCTGAAATCATTAAGATTTTCAGCTTTTTTGTGTTTTCATGCCATAGTGTGTGAAGCGGTGCTACACATTCTCCGCAATCTTCGTAACTCCCACATATATCTGTGAAATTTTATACCACGTTTTATAGTCGGTGACTCCGGTAACCGGAAGATTGAATATCTGCTGGAACTTTCTCACAGCATCAGCGGTGTTCTGACCATATACGCCGTCGACGGTTACGGTACCGATGGCAGGATAGTTGAGTGCGATCCTGGCGAGCTGTCTCTGGAGCTGGGAGACCTTGTCACCGCTTGAGCCGATGGTCAGCTCGTAGCCCGGATAAGAAGAAGGTATACCGGATATAGTCTCCGAGGTGTTGATGTATATTGTATCCCCGTAATAGTATCTGAGAATCTGGATGGCGGTAAGACCGTCGTCTGCCAGGGATTTTGACCCCCACTGTGTCATCCAGCCCGGACAGGATACACGTCTGCCGTCGCAGTATTGGGTGAACAGTGGCTGTGTAACGTTGGGCTTTGAGAGATAGTTGGCGAACATCTCATCGACGATCAGGGAGACATTTTCAAATATGGTTGCATTGTAGACCCACTTCTGGTCGAACGCGGTATTGCTCGTGATAGTAAAGTCGTATCCTTTTCCCCTGTACCACTCGGTATAGACCCTATTAAGGGTAAATGACTGTATCGCCAGTACATTTGCACGGATGGCTGCATCAGGCCAGGTGGAATATATCTCGTTGCAGGCAACATTCTTTATGTAATCCTTATATGGAACATAGTAGTCCCTGGCGGTGGAGTCCGCCGGGGCGCCGTCATGGACAACTATGGTCTCAGGTACAACGACGCGGCTCAACACTATGCCGCCTGATGGATTCACCGGCTTTATCATGTCCTCGGCGATCTTGGGTGATACTGCTCCCAGAGGGTGTGGGCGTCGAGAACGGTAGGGTTCGTATCGCTTCCATCGGATGGTGTCAGCTCTATGTTCTGGATCCCGTTCTCACCGGAGAATATCTGAACCCCGGAGATGAAGCGCTCGTTGTATCCGGGAGCGTTCACAAGCACGTTGTATTCCGAGTATGGCTGGTTTTCGCCAGGCTCCAGACTGTAGGCGACATCGGGGGCGGGAAGCTCTTCGTCGATGACGATACCATTTTCATCGGTGATAAATTCCTCTGAGGTGGAATCGGGCATTCCCGTAGGGCTTATGTATACGGAAGCACCCTCGACGGGAAAGAAATTGTTGTTCGTTATCTGAATTTTTAGTGAGCCAACGTTATTTGTAATTGCCATTTCTTAATTCCTCATTTATAATTTGCTGTGAAAGTTTTTTAAGCAAAGCTTTCACAGTAAGTATATGACTAGATTTATAGAATATTCGGAGGAGATAAGATATGGCATACTTTCAATGTACATCGATCTTGAGGGCAAGAAAGTAATAGTTGTAGGTGGAGGTAAGGCAGCACTTAGAAAGATCAATTCGCTGCTGTATTTCGGAGCGAAGATAGCGGTCATTGCGCCAAAGGTGTGCGATGATATAAAAGCGATAAAGGGAATAAATGTACATGAGAGCAACGTGGCACTTGACATACTGCAGAATGCAGACATTGTTGTGGCGGCAACCAGGCGCCCGGAGATCAATGCCAAGATAGGTACATATTGTAATGACAGGGGCATCATGGTAAATGTGGCTGATAACAAGGAGCTCAGCAGCTTCCTGTTTCCAGGCGTTATCGTCCGCGGAGATCTTGTGGTGGGAGTCACAACAGGCGGCAACAGCCAGGCGGTATCCAAGCAGATCAGGAATATGATAGACAGGATGCTTCCAGAGGAGTACGAGGCGCTCACAAGAAAGATGGGAGCGTACACAGAGCTTGCAAATGTCAACATCAAGAGCACGGCACTTAGGGAGGAAGCACTGGATGAACTCGTCAAGGTTGCACTGTCCAACAAATGCGTTCTTGACGACAAGAAGGCGAACAAGGTGCTTGACAAATATTACCGTGAGGACGCAGCCAGAAGAAACGCATAAATATTTGTTAATATTTGTACTTGAATTATTTGATAATTATGATACAATAAGTGAGATTGTTATAGATTACAGCATGAGAGTGGGCCTTGGCCCACTCTCAATTGTTGTGGGGATAATATTTTACAGAAAGGTGGTCGTATTTACGAAGAGAGCGGATATTGAAGCAAAGACGGAGGCACTTGTGATGCCGATCATTGAGGCGAACAATCTGGAGCTTGTTGATGTGGAGTACGTCAAGGAAGGCAGTGATTATTACCTCAGAGTGTATGCGGACAAGGAAGGTGGCATCACGATCGGTGATTGCGAGATAGTGAACAGAGCACTTGGAGACCTGCTTGACCAGGATGATTATATAGGAGATGCCTATATACTGGAGGTCAGCTCACCGGGGCTTACGAGACCACTGAAGAAAGAGAAGGATTTCAAGAGAAGCATAGGTAAGGTCGTGGAGATCAAGACATTTGCCAAGGTGAATGGTGCAAAGGAATTCGAGGGTGTGCTCAAGGCATATGATGAGAATACAGTTACCATTGAGCTTGAGGATGAGACAGAGATAACGATAACGAGAAAAGATATTTCCATGATACGATTAGCATTTATATATTAGGAGGATAAAAAGGTGTCAGAGATCATTGAAGCATTGAATCAGCTTGAGAAGGAGAGAAACATTAGCAAGGATGTTCTGCTTGAGGCTATAGAGAGATCACTCAAGACAGCCTGCAAGAAGGATTTCAATACAGACGAGAACATTACAGTTTCACTGGACAGAGAGACTGGTGAGTGCCATGTATATGCAGCCAAAGAGGTTGTTGAGGAAGTTGAGAATCCTGCATGCCAGATAACACTGGAGCAGGCCAAGATGATAAGCGCAAGTACGAGATAGGTGATACAGTAAATATAGAGATCACAACCAAGAACTTTGGAAGAATCGCAAAGACAGCGTGCGAGAAATGTCATCGTTCAGGCGATCAACGAGAACGAGAGAGCAGCTATATACGATCACTTCCATATGAAGGAGAAGGATATCGTAACAGGAATCGTTCAGAGACAGGTTGGAGACAGCGTGAATGTGAGCCTTGATGACAAGACAGAGGCACTCTTAAAGCCGTCAGAGATGATCGAGGGAGAGAGATACGAGAGAGGCGACAGAATAAAGCTTTATATCACAGAGGTCAAGAAGACAAACAGAGGACCAAGGATCACTGTATCAAGAACTCATCCAGAGCTCGTCAAGAGACTTTTTGAGAAGGAAGTAACAGAGATCGCAGACGGAACAGTTGAGATCAAGAGCTTCTGCAGAGAGGCAGGATCAAGATCTAAGATCGCAGTATGGTCAAACGATGAGAACGTCGATGCAGTTGGAGCATGCGTAGGAATCAATGGTGACAGAGTAAATGCTGTCGTTGCAGATCTGAACGGTGAAAAGATCGACATCATTCCTTGGAGTGAGAACCCTGCTGAGTTTATTTACAATGCGCTCAGTCCTTCAGATGTTGAGGACGTATCAGTTGATCTTGATGAGAAGACAGCATTTGTCGTAGTACCTGATACACAGCTTTCACTTGCAATCGGTAAGAAGGGTCAGAATGCCCGCCTTGCAGCCAAGCTGACAGGATACAAGATCGATATCAAGAGCCATTCAAAGGCCGAGGAGATGGGTTACTTTGATGAGCAGCCAGAGGATGAGAACTTTGATCCTTATAACGAAGATGAATATTATGATGAAGTAAGCGAAGATAAAGATGCCGATGCTGCTTCATTTGACATAGATGAAACAGTAGACACAAACGACGAAGAGTAATCATTTGCATTGATGTAGTGGCACATGATAGAGAATAGGGAGTGATGAGATGGCAAAGAAGGTACCTCTGAGGCAATGCCTTGGATGCCGTGAGATGATGCCGAAGAGTGAGCTGATAAGGATAGTCCGAAGCAATGACGGGCAGTTCGCAGTTGATGCAACCGGCAAGCTCAACGGAAGAGGCGCTTATATATGCAAGAGATCCGAGTGCCTTAAGAAGGCGGTTGGAAGCAAAGCACTTGAGAAGGCTTTCAAGGTCAGCATACCTGCTGAGGTGTATGAACAATTAGACAAGGAGCTGCGTGACATTGAAGAATAACAAGATCTACTCGTTAATTTCTCTGTGTGCCAGAGCCAGAAGGCTGTGCAGTGGCAATTTCTCAGTAGAGAAAGCAGTTAAGAATCAGAGCGCGTACGTGGTCATTGTGGCAAAGGACGCTTCTGACAATACGAAGAAACTTTTCGACCAGAAATGTAATTATTATGGGATTCCTTATTATGAGTACGGGACAAAGGATGAGCTTGGCAAGTACAGTGGCAATGAGATGAGAACATCCATTGCGATACTGACGAGGGATTCGGAAATCAGATCATAAAGTACATGAATGTAAATGAAAACATGGAGGTGTAACATTTGGCTAAAATCAGAGTACACGAATTATCAAAACAGTTAAACATTTCAAATAAAAGATATCATAGATACACTTGGCGCAAAGGGAATAGAGATCAAGAGTCATATGTCCAATCTGGACGATTCGATGGTTGGAATAATTAAAGCTAAGTTTGGAGCAAAGACTGCGCCAAAGGCCGAGGCTCCAAAGGCTGAGACCCCAAAGCCTGCAAAGACCAAAGCAGGAGGCTCCAAAGGCAGCGCCTAAGACAGAGCAGCCAAAGCCTGAGACAGCAAAGCCTGCTGCAGCGCCAAAGGCGGACGCGCAGAAGCAGAATCCTTCAAGGAATGACAATTCAGCAGCCAGACAGGGTTCTGGCAATCATGTAAGATTTGCCAGGGAGGACAGAAACGGCGGCAAGATGAATAACAACGGTAACAGAGTCAGATTTAACAACGACAGACAGGGCGGTTCAGACAGAGCCAGATTCAGCAACGACAGGAACCAGGGCGACAGAAATCAGGGTGACAGACCAAGATTCGGCAGAGATGGCCAGGGCGACAGAAATCAGAGTGACAGACCAAGAGTAGGCAGAGACGGTCAGGGCGACAGACCAAGGTTTAACAGAGATGGTGACAGAAACCAGGGTGACAGACCAAGATTTAACAGAGACGGCCAGAATGACAGACCAAGGTTTAACAGAGATGGTGATAGAAACCAGGGTGACAGACCAAGATTTAACAGGGACGGCCAGGGTGACAGACCAAGGTTTAACAGAGACGGAGACAGAAACCAGGGTGGCGGACGCTTCGGCAATGGCGATAGAAACCAGGGCGGAAGAGGCTTTAACAGAGATGGTGGCAACCGTTTCAGCAACCGTATCAATATGCCATTTGGCAAGGATGACGAGGATGACAGCCCAGCTCAGAAGAGAGCACCATTCAAGAGAGACCGCAAGGACTTCGATGCGAAGGAGATGCCGGGTAAGGATTTAAAGAGCCAGAACAGAGATAACTACAACAGAGATAAGAACAAGCCACGTAAGGGCAACAGAAGATCACCTGAGGAGGTCGAGGCTGATATCAGCAGACTTGCGAAGAATGTGAAGAACAAGCCACAGAAGAAGCAGCAGGCACCACAGGAGGATCCGGATGCAATCAGAACCATCACACTTCCTGAGGTTGTAACACTCAAGGAGCTGGCTGATGCGGTAAAGACTCCTGTAACAGCACTTATCAAGAAGCTGTTCCTCGCAGGTAAGATGGTCAATGTGAACTCAGAGCTTCCATTTGACGAGGCTTCAGAGATCGCACTTGAGTACAACTGCATAGCTGAGGAAGAGGAGAAAGTTGATGTGATCGAGGAGCTCCTTAAGGAGGATGAAGAGGACGAGAAGGATATGGTTTCAAGACCTCCTGTAGTCTGCGTTATGGGTCATGTTGATCATGGTAAGACATCACTTCTGGATGCCATCAGACAGACAAAGGTAACATCAGGTGAGGCTGGTGGAATCACACAGGCCATCGGTGCATCAGTTGTCGATGTAAATGGCCAGACTATAACATTCCTTGATACTCCTGGACATGAGGCGTTCACAGCAATGCGTATGCGTGGTGCACAGAGTACAGATATCGCTATCCTTGTTGTAGCTGCCGATGATGGAGTAATGCCACAGACTATCGAGGCTATCAACCATGCAAAGGCTGCTGGGATTGAGATCATAGTAGCGATCAACAAGATCGATAAGGAAAGTGCCAATATAGAGAGAGTTAAGCAGGAGCTTACAGAGTATGAGCTTATCCCAGAGGATTGGGGTGGTTCAACAATATTCTGTCCTGTATCTGCACATACTAAGGAAGGTATTGACAATCTCCTTGAGATGATCCTCCTCACAGCGGATGTGCTTGAACTTAAGGCAAATCCTAACAGAAAGGCAAGAGGTATCGTCATCGAGGCTGAGCTTGACAAGGGACGTGGACCTGTTGCGACAATGCTTGTACAGAAGGGAACACTCCATGTTGGAGATTACATCGCTGTCGGAGCGTCACATGGTAAGGTACGTGCCATGACCAACTCAAGAGGTGAGAGAGTTACAGAGGCTCTTCCATCAACACCTGTACAGATCCAGGGTCTCAACACAGTTCCTGATGCAGGCGAGATATTCATGGCAGTTGACAATGAGAAGGAAGCAAGAACCATATCAGAGACATATATCTCGCAGGGTAAGGAGAAGCTTCTTGCAGATACAAAGCAGAGAATGTCACTTGACGATCTGTACAGCCAGATCCAGGCCGGCAACCTCAAGGAGCTCAAGATCATCATCAAGGCAGATGTACAGGGTTCAGTTGAGGCCGTTAAGCAGAGTCTCTTAAAACTCTCAAATGACGAGGTCGTTATCAAGTGCATACATGCAGGTGTAGGTGCTATCAACGAGTCAGATATAATTCTTGCATGCATCAAATGCCATCGTAATCGGTTTCAATATCAGACCGGATGCGAGAGCAAAGGATATGGCTGACAGCGAGGGGGTAGATGTTCGTCTGTACAGAGTCATTTACAATGCAATAGAGGATATTGATTCAGCAATGAAGGGTATGCTTGATCCTATATATGAGGAGAAGGTCATCGGACACGCAGAGATCAGACAGACATACAAGGCTTCTGGTATCGGTGTCATTGCCGGTTCATATGTTCTCGACGGAACAATCAACAGAAACTGCAGCGTAAGGATTACCAGAGAGGGCAATCTTATATTTGAAGGAAAGCTTGCTTCACTCAAGAGATTCAAGGATGATGTCAAGGAAGTTAAGTCCGGCTTTGAGTGTGGTATGGTATTCGAGAACTTCCAGGACGTTGCAGAGGAAGATCAGATAGAGGCATACGAGATGGTAGAGGTGCCTAGAAAGTAGTAATAGATATGAGAAAAAACAGTGTAAAGAATAACAGGATCAACGGTGAGGTCCAGAGAGAACTCAGCAGGATCATCAGCCGTGAGATCAAGGATCCAAGAATATCACCTATGACTTCGGTCGTTGATGTGGTTGTCACACCTGATCTCAAGTTCTGTAAGGCATATATCAGTGTCCTGGGTGACCAGGATGCTGTTGATTCCACATTTGCAGGGTTGAACAGCGCAATGGGATATATCAGAAGAGAGCTTGCTCATTCTGTAAATCTGCGCAATACACCGGAGATAACATTTATCATGGACCAGTCCATAGAGTATGGTGTCAGTATGTCCCACAAGATAGATGAGGCTCTCGGAAAGCATGGCGATGCTGATGAGAGTACAGATGAAAACTCAGAGAGTGAAGATGAGTTTGAAGAGTAGGATATAATATGAGAATTTAAAAGGAGGTATATCATGAACGATCTTATAAGGGAGATAGAGAACGCAGACAGCATAGCCATAACAGGACATATCAATCCTGATGGTGACTGTATAGGTTCAACACTTGGAATGTATAACTATATTACAAGCAATTACCCTGACAAGGGGGTTCAGGTATATCTTCAGGAATTCCCGGATGTATTCATGTTCCTGAATGGTGCATCTACTGTAAAGCATGAGGCAGATGACGAGACCTATGATCTGTTTATGTCGCTTGACTGCGGAGATATGGACAGATTCACACCATTTGTCAGATATTATGAGACTGCGAAGAGAACTCTTTGCATAGACCACCATGTGTCTAACAAAGGCTTTGGTGATGTGTGCTATGTGGAAAGTGATGCATGCTCCGCTGCGGAGGCTATATTCAAGCTCCTGGATGAGAAAAAGATCAACCAGCAGTGCGCAGAGTGTCTGTATACCGGTATAGTCCACGACACAGGAGTGTTTAAGCACAGCAATACCACCAGAGAGTCCATGACCATAGCGGGAATCCTGATAGAGAAGGGAGCGAGACCAAGCTTTGTCATAGATGAGACATTTTACAAGAAGACGCTCACACAGAATAAGCTTCTGGGCTATGCGCTTCTCAACATGAAGCAGTTTGCAGATGGAAAGATAACCCATACACTTCTGACAAAGGAGGACTTCGACAGATTTGGTGCCAGCAAGATGGATACGGATGGAATAGTGGATCAGCTCAGACTGACATCAGGTACTGAGGTTGCTTTCTTCATGTATCAGGCTGGTGAGGATAATTACAAGATATCCCTCAGGGCAAATGATATCGTGAACGTGAGTGAGATCGCGTGCAGCCACGGCGGTGGCGGCCATGTGAAGGCTGCGGGATGCAATATGTCAGGTGATCCGGAAAAGATAGTTGCGGAGATAGTTGCGGATATAGAGAAACAGCTTGGCTGATAAATTGCAGAAAAGATGTGATCTGGAACAGGTACTGATACAGCGGACTGATGTAAAAGACTTTGGATTGGATTTGAAATAGTTATGATAGATGGATTTATCAATATATATAAGGAGCAGGGGTTCACGTCATTTGATGTGGTGGCAAAGCTCCGTGGTATATTAAAACAGAAAAAGATAGGTCATACCGGAACTCTCGATCCCATGGCGGAGGGAGTTCTTCTTGTGTGTCTGGGAAGTGCTACGAAGATGTGCGATCTGCTCACTGAGAAGAACAAGACATACACATGTTCCATGCTTCTCGGAAAGACTAGCGACACCGAAGACGTGACAGGAGTCATGACAGACGTGACAGATGTATATCCTGATGAGAAGACAGTCAGGGCTGCGGTGATGAGTTTTGTAGGCGATTACATGCAGATCCCGCCTATGTATTCAGCCATCAAGGTAAATGGTAAGAAGCTCTATGAGCTGGCGAGAGCCGGACAGGTTATAGAGAGAGAGCCGAGACTGGTCACGATACATGGTATCACCATACAGTCGGTAGAACTTCCGAGGGTGACATTCGATGTGAGCTGTTCCAAGGGAACATATATCAGAAGCCTGTGCAGGGATATAGGAGAGAAGCTTGGCTGCGGTGCGGTGATGGAGAAGCTTGTCAGAACCGAGGTGAAGGGCTTTACTATAGAAGAAAGTCTGACGCTTGATGAGGTGGAGAAGGCAAGGGATGACGGGACACTCATGCGGCATGTGCTCACAACAGACAAGCTTATGCCGGATATTCCAGAACTCCATATATCAGCAAAGGGTGAGAAACTTCTTGCAAATGGAAATAAGCTCAGTGCGGATGCATTTGCCGAGAATAAGATACACAGGGATACCTATGTCAAGGTGTTCGATGAGAATGGAAGATTTGCGGCACTGTATGAATACAGCGATGAGAAGAGGCAGTATGTGCCGTTCAAGATGTTTCCGGTGAGCAATTAAGGACAGACAGTTATGATTCATATAAAGGACACGAAGAAGGTAAAACTGAATAGCACAGAGCGCACGGCGGTTGCCCTGGGCAAGTTTGATGGTATCCATCAGGGACACATGCTGTTGATAGAGCAGGTGTTGAAGCTTCAGAGACAGGGATATATGGGCGTTGTGTTCACATTTGACATGAGGGAGAATCATGTGTTTGATGTGAGCAATATGAAGACCATATACACATCTGACGAGAAGGCACAGGTGGTATCGGATACCGGAGTTGACGTCCTGGTTGAATATCCGTTTGACGATGCATTTGCGGCTACAGAGCCGAAGGCGTTCATCAGAGATGTTTTGGTGGACATGATGCGGGCCGGATATGTCGTGGTTGGAAGCGATTACAGATTCGGCAGAGACAGAAAGGGCGATGTGGATACCCTCAGAAGCTATGCGGACGAGTATGGATATAAGGTCATAGTCATAGACAAGCTGGAACAGGATGACGAGGTGGTCAGCTCAACTGTCATCAGGAAGAATATTTCTGAGGGAGATGTGAGGTCGGTCATTCCGATGCTCGGCAGACCGTACAGTATGACAGGTGAAGTGGTGTCCGGTAAACAGCTTGGAAGGACAATAGGAATACCGACTGCGAATATGCTGCCGGAGGAGCGCAAGCTGTACCCGCCGGCTGGTGTGTATGCTTCAAGGATCAGGATAATCCGGGGAAGCATACGGGACATGAGGGTCCTTTCAGAGTCTATATGGGAATCACCAACATAGGAGACAATCCTACAGTTAACGACAAGGGAAATATCACCATAGAGACGAATATCTTTGACTTTGACAGGAACATATATGGACAGGTCATCAAGGTGGAGCTTATCGAGCAGATCCGAGGTGAGAAGAAATTTGGAAGCCTGGATGAGCTCAAGGCCCAGATGGCAAATGACATAGAAACTTCAAAAAAAAGAATACTTGCTAAAAAGTATTGGTAAAATAGCACAGAAAACATTGGTAATTATGCGCATAAATAATGACGGATTATTGGGTCGCATGAAGATGTTTTCTGTGCTATATTTTTAATAATAGGGTATTTTTTAGGAGGAAAAAGGAAGTACAAGGAGGAAAAGTAAAATGAGAAAGAAAGCAGCGAGCAGGATCCTGGCATATGTTCTCACCTTATGCATGATCATCGGCAGTATAACCTGGCCGGAGATCACAGCTAAGGCGGAGAGCATCACGCTGGATCTGAAACCGGACACCGGCTGGAAGACGGTGACTGCGGCAACAGATGAGTGGAGTGATTATGGAAAGGCGGAGATCAGATTTTCGCCTTCATCAGATCTGGCATCCATGAAGGCTATTGCGGATGCGGGATACAAGACGCTCAAGATCACATATGCGGTTGACACATTTACCGCTGCAAGTGGACAGAATGCGGGAGTTATGCCATTTGCATCATATGGATCTTCATGGTCGAATAATGACAAGTGGATAGATCTGTCCAAGAGCGGTCAGTTTGAGACCGTACTTGATCTGTCATCTATCAGCACAACAAGCACGGAGAAGGTGGCATTTGGAATACAGGTTGCCAATCTTCAGGAAAACAGCACGATCAAATTCAGGATCGTGTCAGCGGTTCTCTCAGGAACAAAGAGCACCTCTGGTGGTTCATCAGGGGAGTCAGGCGGTTCAGGCGACAGCGGATCAGGCAGTGCGGACCTTGATTCAATTGGAAACACAAGTTCAAGCGTAACCGCAAGTCTTGCTGATGGAGATGGAACAGCCAAGGGAGACGGCTACTACGAGACAGAGATAACGATAAATAACAAGAGCAATTCATACATAGCAGACTGGATAGCGGTGGCTGATGTGAGTGGCTCTGTAACTGCAGTTAAGGATTACAGCAGCTGGTCAGCCCTCAAGGGTGTATTCAGTGATGGAAAGCTGTACATATATCCAAACACATCCAAGAAGTCAGGTGCAGTAAATGCAGGTTCGAGCGTGAGCTATTCAAAGCTTGGCTACACAGGTACGGCAAACGGTGTGTCTATAACAGGTGTCAAGGTGTACTACAGCTCACAGTCAGGTGCATTTGACTCATTTATCGGTTCACTTTCATCATCATCTGGCGGAGCCGGGGACAACACAGGTGAGATCAATACGGATGTTGAGTACAACTATGCAAAGCTTCTTCAGGAGTCACTGTATCTTTATGATGCGAATATGTGCGGAAGTGATGTATCTGCAAAGAGTGAGTTTTCTTGGAGATCAAACTGCCATACTGAGGATGCAAAAACAACATATAATGGAAAGACTGTGGATGTCAGCGGTGGATACCATGATGCGGGAGATCATGCCAAGTTTGGTCTGCCACAGGCATATTCGGCTACAGTTCTAGGACTTGCGCACATGGAGTTTGCCGAGGCATTTGCGGATACTGCTACAGAGGCACACTATAAGAGGATCATGGACAGATTCGTTGCTTATTTTGAGAGATGCACAGTCCTTGGAAGTGATGGCTCGGTTCAGGCTTTCTGTTATCAGGTCGGTGATGGAAATGTCGATCATGGATACTGGGGAGCTCCGGAAAAGCAGTCATCAAGAAGTGGACAGGCAACATTCACATCTGATTCGGATACGTGTACAGATATCGTTTCAGAGACAGCGGCGGCACTTGCGGCATATTATATAAATTACAAGGATAAGAAAGCGCTTTCCTATGCGGAGAAGCTTTTCACATATGCGGATACTAAGGCTAAGAAGAACAGCTCGGGTCCGGCATCAGGTTTCTATAGCTCAGATTCATGGGAAGATGACTATGCCCTTGCGGCGGCTCTTCTGTACAAGGCTACAGGTAAATCGGCATATGCAACAAAATACAATAATGTATATGGTGGCAGAACAAATCCTAACTGGGCTCTTTGCTGGAACAATGTGGCTCAGGCGGCTCTGCTTTACAGTCCTAACTCATCAAAGAAGAGTGTGTTTGTAGAGAACCAGTCAGGACTTATAGCGAGCAAGACACAGTCAGGAGATAACAACTTCTGTCTGATAGATAGCTGGGGATCGGCGAGATATAACACCGCTCATCAGATGACAGGTCTCATGTATGACACGATATATGGAAAGACTGATTATTCATCATGGGCAAATGGTCAGATGAAGTACATACTTGGCAACAATGTTGGTTCAAAGTGTTTCGTTGTAGGTTACAACAAGTATTCATCAAAGTACCCTCATCACAGAGCCTCAAGCGGATATCAGGGTTCTGTAACTGGAAATGCATATACAAAGCAGGCACATGTACTAGTCGGTGCTTTGGTTGGCGGACCGGCGGGTTCGAGTACAACCTATGTAGATAGCTCAGAGGACTATAACCAGAACGAGGTTGCACTGGACTATAATGCAGGCCTTGTGGGTGCAGCAGCCGGACTTTATCTGTATGTGAAGAATAGCGGAACAGATGAGGAGAAGGCAGCACAGAAGGTAGTTCCTAAGAGCGAGGTGTCGTCAGAGCTCAGGACGATAAGCGGGGAGTCAGGTGGAGGCACGACAACTGAGGACGACACGAAGGATCCTTCAACCGGCTCAACTGGATCAACCGGATCGACGGGCTCAACTGGTTCAACTGGCTCAACCGGATCAACAACGGGTTCAACGACTGAGAAAGACACAGAGGCTCCGTCAGAGACACCAGCCGTAAAGGTTACGGGAATCTCATTTGACAAGACATACATAACACTTAATGTGGGCGACAGTGACGAGATCAAGGCAACGGTAACACCTGCTGATGCAAAAGATACATCCCTTGTGTGGTCAAGTTCAGACAAGGCTAAGGTATCCGTACAGAATGGCAAGATAACAGCCCTCGCAGCCGGAACGGCGACTATCACAGCTACGGCTAAGGATGGCTCGGGAATAAAGGCGGCGTGTGTTGTCAAAGTGCTCACTCCTGGAAAGCTGTCATGTAGCAGTGCTGACAAGTCATGGACAGACCTCGTATATGGCTATTCAAATGCGAATCATGCAGCTATTGAACTGTCAAACTCCGGGGAGACAACCCTTACAGATGTAAAGGCCAAGCTTAAGGATGGAACGGCATTCCAGATCGTTTCATCACCGGCAGGGCAGATTTCTGCAGGAAATAAAACAACAGTAGTTGTAAAACCGGTAAATGGACTTGGTGCCGGAAGCTACAGCGATACACTGGTTATATCATCAGCAAATGGCTCAGCGAACATAACACTCAAGGCGACAGTGGCAAAGGGAGAAAATACCGCAGTTGTCACTGTGACAAAGACATCAGTAACATCTGATGCGGTGACTGTCAGCGGCAAGGTGTCAGGTATAGTGGGTGAGATCGAGTATGCAATATCCAGTGAAAAGGATGCTGATGCATCAAAGCTTGTATGGCAGAATGGTGCTCAGTTTACCGGATTCAAGGAATTTACTACATATTATGTATATGGCAGGGTAAAAGAAACTGCAAATGTCAAGGCTGGTCAGATCAGCCAGGCACTTGAGGTGACTACACCTTTATCAGATCCTTTCGTAATTGACATCGGAAGACTGAATGACAGCAGATATGTTGGAGCATTCACAGACAGTGAGGAAAATCCAACTGTAAAGGTATCACAGTCTGGTGGAATCATATCAGTTTCATTTACCGAGAATAAGGATTACACGATCACAGGAAATGGTGAGGATGTAATTGTAGATACCGGAAATGCAAGTGGAATAACCGTGGACAATGCTACTGTAAAGAAGATCACGGTTCGTCCGGGCAATTCTGAAACATTTGTCATAAAGGTAAGCGGAGAAAATAAGATTGCTGATGGTATAACATGCGTCAGCGATAACAGTAACGCAGCGGATGTAAAGGTATCTGGAAAGGATACATCTTCCAAGATATCAGCGACAACCCCGGGTGCGTCTGCGATCAAGACAGATGGAAATCTTGAGATAGACAACATACAGATAAAGTCCGATGGTAAGGGAATCGAATCTGCGGGAACTGTGAAGATAGCAGGTGGAAGCAACAGCATAGATTCTGTATCTTCGGCAATATCGGCATCGGATGTGGAGATCACAGGAGGCTCTGTTGATGCAAAGTCATCAGGACTTGGCGATGGGGAGTCGGTAATCTCAGCAGACAATTCTATCAAACTGGTTGGTGGAAGTGTTACGGCGGATGCATCCGGATCAACCGGTGGAAATTCATTTGGCGTAAAGTCAGATGATGGAACGATCATTGTTGATGGCGATGTGTCAATAGGTGGAGATCCAATTTATTCCAAGGATCCGGTAGACAGCAAGGGCGACAGTGTAACCATGGTAAATGTTGTGTTCACAGATGAGAATGGCAACCAGTTGTATGCGTCATCTGTAAACAAGGGATCAACTCTTGATCTGTCGAAAATAAATATCACCATGTCTGATGGTACTGATTACAAGACATCGAGGGCTGGATATGCGCTGGCATGGCAGGATGAAGCCGGAACAAGCTATAATGCTGATTCTGTATACGGTGCTGTATCAGAGGATATAACATTTAAGGCTGTATGGACATGGATAGTTGTGGATATAAGCGTTGATGCAAATATTACATTTGCGGCAACTGGAAATGCTTCGTACAAGACTACATATACAGGTGCAGCGACAAGACCGGCCGTAAAGGTTGTATCACGTGGAAGAACACTTGATGCGGGAACTGACTATATAGTTTCATATAGCAGCAATACCAATGCCGGTACAGCAAAGGTAGTTGTCAAAGGTCATGGCAGATATAAGGGCTCAAAGACTCTTACATTTGCAATAAACAAGCAGGCGATAAGTAAAGCCTCTGTGACAATCACAAAGTCGGCTGTATATACAGGCAAGGCTATAACACCAGCGGTGAAGGTGACTAGCGGTAAGCGGACACTCACAGCGGGCAAGGATTACAGAGTTGCATATTCGTCAAATAAAGACTTTGGCAAGGCAAAAGTTGTGATAATGGGAATCGGTAATTACAGTGGAACACAGACAAAGTATTTTGACATAACTGCGGCTGTGGGTAAGATCTATGCAAATGGAAATTACAAGTACAAGATCACAAATGCATCCCTGAATGGCAAGGGAACGGTAACTCTCGTATCTGTTGTCAAGAAGACCAAGATAGTTGTGGTTCCTGACACTATAAAGCTTGGTGGCAAGACATTTAAGGTCACAGCGATAGGAAAAGCGGCGTTCAAGAAGAATGTAAAGGTTACAAAAGGTGACCTTGGGCAAAAAACGTCAAGACTATAGGTGCCAAGGCGTTCTATGGATGTAAGAAGCTCAGGACAGTAGTGATAAAGAATACACAGATGACAGGAAAAACAGTTGGATCTGGTGCATTTACAGGGACATACGCCAAGATGACCGTCAAGGTTCCGTCGAAGAAGCTTAAGAGTTATAAGACAATCCTTCTGAAAAAAGAGGAGTGTCAAAGAAAGCAGTCATAAAGAAATAAAGGCTCAATAAAATAAAGAATAATTGGAGATCCGGGGTGGTTCATATGATCCCGGATCTTTTTGTGCGTATGGAGGTGACCGAAGTTCGATTTGACATGGGTAAAAATATGTGTATAATATCGTTAACATTCTAATAATTAGAATTATAACTATCTGGAGAAGAATCCATATGGACGAACATACAAAATCCATACATTATCTGCTGATGGCGGATCATTTCATGGTGCAGAAGGCATTGCTGAGTCAGATAAAGGATACAGAGCTCACCATGGGACAGCCCAAGGTGCTGGACTATCTGAAGGATCATGATGGGGCGTGCCAGAAGAATATCGCGGCGGGATGTCATATAGAGCCGGCATCGATAACCGCTGTGTTGAGTGGCATGGAGAATAAAGGTTATATACAGAGAAGTACAAAGTCAGAGGACAGAAGATCCCTGTACGTGTATTTGACAGATAAGGGCAGAGAGTATGTGGAGATGCTCAATAAGAAGTTTGACTTAGTTGAATCTTTGGCACTGAGGGGATTTACAGCGGAAGAGACGGAAGAATTGCAGTCACTTCTTGTAAGGGTGTACGACAATATGAAGGGCAGCGAAAAAGATAACAGAAAAGAGGACCGTAAGAGATGAAGAACATGAAGGTAAGAATTCCAATGTATTTCGTCGGACTGTTTATTATGACTATAGGTATAGCATTGTCAGTCAAATCCAATCTGGGAGTGTCACCGGTGAGCTCTATACCATATACGATGACATGTGTATGGGGAATCGAGATGGGAAAGGCGACGATTATATTCCATGCGGCATTGGTGCTTATACAGATCATTATACTTCGAAAGAATTTCAAACCGATAAATCTCCTTCAGATAGTGGTTGGAGTAGTATTTGGATACTTCACGACATTCTGCAATTATCTTGCCACATTTCTGCCATCAACAGATAACATAGTTGTCAGGGTTGTTTTGATGCTTGTGAGTACCATATTCATAGCAGGCGGAATATTCTTTTATCTGCCGGCGAATCTTATCCCACTTGCCGGGGAGGGTGTTATGCAGGCTGTCTCAGAGGGCACACACATTGAATTTTCAAAGGTAAAGATCGGATTTGACTGTTCTATGGTGGCTGTGTCGGTCGTAACATGTCTGATCTGCATACATAGTCTTGGAAGCGTGGGCGCCGGTACTGTTATTGCCGCATTCCTTGTTGGATTCAATCTTGGCAAGTTGAATAAGGCATTTGGCGGAAAACGAGATAAACTTCTTGGAAAGCACACATACACTGAGGAGGAAGTGCTCAGGGAGAGAATGGAGCAATTGCATTAGGACTTTTGGATAAAATTGTATCGTATAAACTATTTTATAATGGTAATCAAAATTACCAATTAGAACTGCAATCTGCCTGCACTGTATTTGAAGTCGTCGAAATCATCGGGTATCCGTGAGAGTTCGTCTATGTGTGCCTGACTGTCATATGGCTCATTTGCATTTATATGATGTTCCATATCTGTTATTTTCCCTTCATAAATGGCTAGCCTGGGGAGTTTTATTTGTTTGCTTTTGATATTACGTGGTGTATAATTTAGCCATACAAATTTTGGTTTGTTGTATGTGCAAAGGAGAATACAAATGATAACAGGGGATTTGAAGAATAAAATAGACGTTTATGGGACATATTTGCCGCGGGTGGACTTGTCAATCCACTTGAGGTTATAGAGCAGATAACATATCTTATGTTTATCCATGATCTTGATGATGTGGACAACAAAAAGGCTAAGGAATGCGAGATGCTAGGGCTTCCGTTTAGCAGTATATTTGCTGATGAGGTGAAGATAGGAGACAGAAACATTGACGGAAAGCAACTCAAATGGTCTGTATTCAGGGATTTTCCTGCTGAGAAAATGTACAGTGTCATGCAGGAATGGGTTTTCCCATTTATAAAAAATCTTCATAGTGACAAGAACAGCGCATATTCAAAATATATGGATGATGCCATATTCAAGCTTCCGACACCGATTCTTCTTTCGAAGGTTGTTGATTCGCTGGATGAGATATATAAATTGATGAATGAAATCCAGTCAGTTGACGTGAGAGGCGATGTATATGAATATTTGCTTTCAAAGATAGCACAGTCTGGAAGAAACGGTCAGTTCAGGACGCCGAGACACATCATCCGTATGATGGTTGAGATGATGGATCCGGCAAAGCAGACGAGATGATATGTGATCCTGCGTGTGGAACATCCGGTTTCCTTGTTGCGTCAGGGGAGTACCTCAGAGAAAAAAGAAGAAAGAAGACATCTTTTTATAACAAAGCAAATAGAGATCACTATATGAATCATATGTTCTATGGGTATGATATGGATAGAACCATGCTTCGTATAGGAGCTATGAATATGATGACACATGGTATAGATAATCCATGTATTGAATATAGAGACAGCTTATCAGATCAGAATAGTGATAAGAATAAATATACACTTGTTCTTGCAAATCCACCGTTCAAGGGAAGTCTGGATGCTGAATCAGTTTCAGCAGATCTTCTCAAGATGTGCAAGACAAAGAAGACAGAATTGCTGTTCCTTACATTGTTCATAAGGATATTGCAGGTAGGCGGCAGATGTGCATGTATAGTTCCGGATGGAGTGCTATTTGGCTCATCTGTAGCACATAAGGCAATCCGTAAAGAAATAGTGGAAAATCAGAAACTGCAGGCGGTCATATCCATGCCATCAGGAGTGTTTAAGCCATATGCGGGAGTGTCAACTGCGATACTGATATTTACAAAGACAGATCATGGCGGAACAGACAAAGTTTGGTTCTATGATATGACGGCAGACGGATACAGTCTGGACGATAAGCGAACACCGGTAAATGATAACGATATACCTGACATAATAGAGAGATTTGCGCATCTTGACAAAGAAAATGACAGAAAGCGAACGGACAAGTCATTCTTTGTGTCAAAGGAAGAGATAGTGGACAATGCTTACGACCTCAGCATCAATAAGTACAAGGAAGTAGAGTATACACCGCTAGAGTATCCGCCTACATCTGAGATAATGGCAAATATAAGAGATTTGGAGAGACAGATAAGTCAGGAAATGGATGAACTTGAGAAATTGCTGGCTGATGATAACCAGTAATTGATTGAAAATATTAGGAAAGGGGAAAACAAACTCGACTTTAGCAAATTCGTATTTGTATAGAAGATATAAATGAAATATAAGTTAAAAGATATATTTGACTTGCAGATGGGGAAAACGCCATCCCGCAATAATATAGAATATTGGAATACAAAAGATTTTAAATGGATTTCAATATCTGATTTGACTAAAGCACATGGATATATATCAGAAACTAAAGAATATATTTCAGAGAGAGCAGTAAGTGAAAGTGGAATAAAGATAATTCCTGCTAATACCGTTGTAATGAGCTTTAAATTATCTATAGGGAAAACGGCAATTACATCAGAAGACATGTATTCAAATGAAGCAATAATGGCATTTCATGATAAACATGTTGTTGAAATTTTATCAGAATATATATTTTATATTTTTAAGTATAAAAAATGGGATGAAGATAGTAATAATGCTGTAATGGGTAAGACACTTAATAAGGCTATTTTATCTGAAGCAGAAATTGAGATTTGTTCAATAGAAGAACAGCGAGTAATAGTAGATATTCTTGATAATATGATGTCGGTTTTGGAAAGTAGAGGGACTGAATTAGATTTGTTAGATAACCTTATCAAAGCCCGATTTGTCGAGATGTTTGGGGATCCAAGAAGTAATCCATATGGGTTTGGTAAGAAATTGTTAAGGGACACTTGCAAAGTGGTTACTGGCAATACGCCAAAATGTGGGGAGTGTTGAAGCGTATTATGGTGATTTGTGGAATGGATAAAAAAACAGATAATATAGTATCTGGATTATTAAATCCCACTAAAGCTACGGAGAGTCTATCAGAAGAAGGAATGAAAGTTGGCAGAACAGTGGAGAAAGGTTCGATTTTAATGGCTTGCATAGCTGGAAGTATTGCTAGTATTGGAAGAGTTTGTGTTACTGACAGGAGAGTAGCATTTAATCAGCAAATTAGTGCTATAGTTCCGGAAGAATATAATATTCTGTTTTATATGTGTTGCTCAATTATCAAAAGAGTATTTGGTTGAAGAAATAAATATGGCTTTAAAAGGAATTTTGTCAAAATCAAAACTTGAAGAAAAAGAGTTTATAGTTCCACCAATGGAACTTCAGGAGCAGTTCGCCGACTTCGTCCATCAAATCGACAAATCAAAAGTTGTTGTGCAAAAGGCTCTTGATGAGGCACAGATATTGTTTGATAGTTTAATGCAGAAATATTTTGGATAATAATTTATAGCATATGTTTGCTCAAAATGTGTTTAAGGTATAGAAATAAGAATTAAATAAGGTTTGACTGGTGAAGGATGTTGGTAGAATCTGAAAGGAGAATACTAACATGGAAGAAAAATTAGTCAAGATACTTAATGAGATGGCAGATTACCTGAATATATCTCAGATGAAGAAATTACAGGAGACGTTACTTAAACATTTGGCAGAAAATGAGGCTAAGGCAGAAGAAATCCCTAATGTAGAATACTTGAAAATGTTTATTGACGCAAAGCAGATTGAGGGATGTTCTGAAAGAACTTTACAGTATTATCGTGTTACTATTGAACATATGCTTGGAAGTATTGAAACGCCAATTAGAAAGATAACTACGGATGAAATAAGAGGGTATCTTGTTGATTATCAGAAGGTTAATAATTGCAGCAAAGTAACTGTAGACAATGTCCGGAGAAATATGTCGAGCTTTTTTAGCTGGCTTGAAGAAGAGGACTACATACTGAAGAGTCCTATGAGGCGAATACATAAAATAAAGACGAAACAGCCAGTTAAGGAAACTATAACTGATGAAATGATTGAAAAACTTCGTGATAATTGTACGTGCGTCAGGGATCTTGCCATGATTGATCTATTGTATTCAACCGGTATACGAGTAGGCGAATTGGTAGGTTTAAATATATCGGATATTGATTTTGAAGAGCGGGAATGCATAGTATTCGGTAAAGGTGATAAGGAAAGAAGAGTTTATTTCGATGCAAAGGCAAAGCTGCATTTGCAAGAATATATAGAGAGCAGGACGGATGATAATCCAGCTTTATTTGTCACTCTTGATGCGCCATGCAAGATTAAAGATAAGTGGAGTTGAGATAAGAGTTAGAGAACTGGGAAGAAAATTGAATATAGACAAAAAAATACATCCACATAAATTTAGAAGAACAATGGCAACCAGAGCTATCGATAAAGGAATGCCGATAGAGCAGGTGCAGAAGATATTGGGACACTCACAGATAGATACGACTATGCAGTACGCGATAGTTAATCAAAATAATGTAAAGGTATCGCATAGACGGTATATTGCATGATGTATTTGTTGTGGATATATATTTATGATTCACAAGCCTCAAATTCGTATTTGTATGAGTAAATGACAATCGAATATATGTTTGACATGAAAGCGGTTGGATGCTAATATAATATCAAAAGGTGCTACCGATAGACGGTTAGCCCTGATATGATGATTACAAAAAAGTAACCGCCAAGTTTTGTCAGGACCGGGCGGTTACTTTTTTTTGTCTTATTTCTTATCATTGCTCTTAGAGCCAACGGCATAACCAAGAGCAAAGCAAGTAATGCATAAGCTGATGATGGCTATAAAAAGTTCCGTTGTAAGCACAAGCACAAACTATATTTATTAAAGTGTCGAATTTGTAGAAATAAAGATATGGATATGATGTACATTGAAGATTGCTGTGAAATACTTGATTCAATGAGAGTGCCAATTACAGCATCTGACAGGGAAGAGGGAGATTATCCTTATTATGGGGCAAATGGTATTCAAGACCATGTCGCTGATTATATTTTTGATGATGAACTTGTATTACTTGCAGAAGATGGTGGTAACTTTGGCTCAAAAGAAAAACCTATTGCATATAGAGTTTCAGGAAAATGCTGGATCAATAACCATGCTCATGTTTTAAAGCCTAAGATCGGATTAGACGTGGATTATTTGTGTTATTCACTTATGTTTTATAATGTTGATGGAATGGTTAATGGAGCAACAAGGCAAAAATTAACACAGGCTGCTATGCGCAAGATGCAGATTCCCTCAAGGAGCATAGAAGATCAAAAGCATATTGTTGATGAGCTGAATAGAATTGTAAAGATAAAAGAACAAAGATTTTTAGAATTGCAGTTATTAGACAAGCTTATCAAAGCCCGATTTGTAGAGATGTTTGAAAACGAAATAGAATATAATAAAGTTAAATTGGAAGAAATTGCAGATATTGTTTCAGGAATAACTAAAGGGAAAAACAAAATGTGGGGAATTGCGAGAAGTGCCATATATGGGCTGTTTCAAATCGTAAAAGACGGATATATAGATTGGACAACTGTTAAAAACAATATTAGCAACAGAAGATGAAATAATTCAGTATAAATTATTGCCAGATGATGTCTTAATGACTGAGGGGGGAGATCCAGATAAATTAGGAAGAGGAGCTATTATATTTTAGTATTGGAAGAGTTTGTATCCATCAGAATCATATATTTAATCAGCAAATTAGATGAAACGGAAGAAATAATATTCCACGATATTTTGCTGCATATTTATCAAACCTATTTTTTGAAAAAAAATAAAATGACTTTAAAAGGAATTTTATGAAAATTAAAATTGCCTACAAGAAAAGAGTTTATAGTTCCACCAATATAGAACTTCAATTAAAATACTCATTATTTAGTGAGCAAGTCGACAAATCAAAATTGCTCTCTCTCATCAAACTACTGGAACAACTGATTACTTACCTATATAATATATTTATAATATACCGACAAGACAAAGGGGAGGAGGTAGAAGACCATGAATAATTTCGACTTCTTAAGGGATGAACCAAGATTTGCCGCATTTGCTGGGGTTGCAATATCGGCTGAGAGAATAATTCTTATAGATCCTGATATGTGTATACTCAATTGCCGCAGGGCTATGGAGTTTGCAATAAAATGGATTTATTCAGTTGAGACTTCACTTGAAACGCCGTATCAGGATAATCTTCACAGTTTATTGAATTCAGAGGACTTCAGAGATTATGTGGGAAATGACCTGTGGAGACGATTGGATTATATACGAAGAAAAAGGCAACAGTGTGGCTCACAATAACAGGCGCCAGGGATTTGACGAGGCTATGCTTTGCCTGGAAAATCTGCATATATTTATGGACTTTATTTCATGTTGTTATGTACGGGGATATGAGCAGAGAGAATTTGATAGAAATGCCATATTGAACAGACGTGAAAATGCCAAGAAATCCAGGGAGAATGCTGAGAATGCAAAGAGCCAGCTCAAAGAACAGGAAGAGTTGATTCGCCAGAATCAGGAAGAGATTGAAAGACAGAAGATAGATCTAAAGACATTGGCTGAGGAAAATGCAGATCTCAAGGAGAAGTTATCTGCACGCAGTCAGGTACAGAGGAAGCGTTATAAGCAAAGCATCCGCTTGATATATCTGAGTTCGAGACAAGGAAACTCTATATAGATGCTATGCTTGAGGACGCAGGATGGGTACAGGGTTCAGACTGGATTGATGAAGTTGAAGTTGACGGTGTGCCTAGCGTCAGGAAATGGACGGGTGGACTATGTGCTCTATGATTATACACAGAGACCACTTGCTATTATAGAGGCAAAGAAAACATGTGTCGGAGTTGAGGCAGGCAGATATCAGGCGAAGGAGTATGCTGACAGCATTGAGAGAAAGTATGGCAGAAGACCTGTTATCTTCCTTACAAATGGATTTGAGACGCATATTATTGATGGACAATATCCGGAGAGAAAGTGTTCGTGCATTTACTCTAAGAGGGATCTGGAAAAGTGGTTTAATCTGAGGTCTATGAGGACAAGTCTCAGAAACGTAACGGTAGATAAGACAATTGCCGGACGTTATTATCAGGAGGCAGCGATAAAAGCAGTGTGCGATGCATTTGACCAGAAGAACAGAAGAAAAGCATTGCTTGTCATGGCTACAGGTTCTGGTAAGACACGAACAGTAATCGCACTTTGCAAGATACTGATAAATGCCGGATGGGTGAAGAATATTCTGTTTCTGGCAGATAGAAATTCGCTTGTTACGCAGGCTAAGCGTAATTTTGTGAATATGCTGCAGGATTTATCCTGTACGAATCTGGTGGAGGAGAAGAATAATTATAATGCAAGGTGTGTATTTTCCACATACCAGACAATGATCGGATGCGTTGACAGTGCAAGTGACAAGGATGGGAGAATATTTACCTGCGGACATTTTGATCTGATCATATGTGATGAGGCGCACAGGTCAATATATAACAAGTATAAAGATATATTCACTTATTTTGATGCACCGCTTGTGGGACTTACGGCGACACCGAAGGATGAAGTGGACAAGAATACTTATGATATATTTGAACTTGCAAATGGAGTTCCTACATATGGCTATGATCTTGCACAGGCTGTTGAGGATGAATATCTTGTTGATTATATGACAATTGAGAGCAAGGTAAAGTTCCTTGATGAGGGAATTGTATATGAAGAACTCTCGGACGCAGATAAGGAAGAGTATGAGAAAACATTTGTGACAGAGTCTGGGGATGTACCGGATAAGATAGAGTCCGCGCGCTTAATTCCTGGTTATTCAACAAGGATACAATAAGAAAAGTCTTACGTGTATTTATGGATAATGGAATCAAGATAGATTACGGGCAGAAGATAGGAAAAACAATAATATTTGCAAAGAATCATACTCACGCAGAGAAGATATTTGAAGTATTCAATGAGGAATATCCGCATCTTGTTGGGTACGCGGAAGTTATAGATAATCAGACAAAATTTGCGCAGAAAGCAATAGATGACTTTTCTGATCCTAACAAATTGCCACAGATAGCCATATCAGTTGATATGCTTGATACAGGAATAGATGTTCCAGTGATACTCAATCTGGTATTTTTCAAGAAGGTAATGAGTAAGGCAAAATTCTGGCAGATGATAGGAAGGGGAACCAGACTTTGCGAAGGACTGCTGGACGGTAAAGATAAAGAGTTGTTCTATATATTTGATTTCTGTAGTAACTTTGAGTTCTTCAGGGTAAAGAAAAAGGGCAAAGAGGCTGTAAATGTGATGCCTATACAGGGTGCGATATTCAGAGAAGATTTGAGATAGCGTATAAGCTGCAGTCACTTACTGATAGGGACGACAGGGTGAATTTCTTCTTGGAAAAACTGATATCTGACATGAGCAGTGAAGTGCAGAGATTGTCGAGGGATAACAGGGATAATTTTATAGTAAAGCAGCATCTGAGATATCTGGACAAATACTCGGATGAAGTTAACTACCAGAATATAACGTTCCCTGATGTCAATATCGTAAAGGAAGAGGTATCACCTTATATCATGGCAGATGGGGATGAGCCGAGTGCTCTGAGATTTGATGCGCTAATATACGGCTTGGAGCTTGCACATGTGGCGGGAAAGAATGACAAGAGAGCAAAAAGCGATCTTATAAAAAGGGCTAATGCACTTTCAAGACTTACAGGAAAACATATTGATGAGATTGACAGCAGGAAAGAAATCATAGATAAAATTGTCGGATAGCTATGTAGATGGTGCTGGAATTATAGAGTTCGAAGAGATAAGGACAGGACTTAGGGATATCATGAGCTTTATAAAAAGCACAGTACAAACATACGACACTAACTTTGATGATGATATCCTATCTACTGACTGGCATGAATCAGAACTTGAGAACGATGATCTGAAGAATTATAAGGCAAAGGCTGAATTCTATATAAAACAGCATCAGGATAATATTGTAATAGCAAAACTCAAGACAAATAAGCCACTTACTACTGGGGATGTGAAGGCACTTGAGGATATACTTTGGAATGAGATTGGAACGAGAAAGGATTATGAGGGTGAGATCGGTGACAAGCCTCTTGGTGAATTTGTCCGTGAGATAGTAGGGCTTGATATGAACGCTGCAAAGGAGGCGTTCAGTGAATATCTGAATGAAACAAATTATGACAGCAGGCAGATATACTTTGTCAATCAGATAGTTGAGTATGTGGTGCACAATGGAATGATAAAGGATATGTCAGTGCTGATGGAGTCGCCATTTACAGACAGGGGAAGTATAACGGATATATTTAACGCGTCTGTATGGATGGGCATAAAGAAAGTAATAGATCAGATAAATGCAAATGCTAATGTGGCTTAACACACAATTATTTCAACATGTGCAATTTTTGCACATGTTAAACATCAATCCAGTATGTGCAATTTCTGCACAAGCTGAACATCAGGTAAAAATATACGCATAACAAAACATCGGGGGGGAATCACATGACTTTATACATGAACATAAAACAGCTTGGCAAGCGGAAGGACACAGTGCACAAGGTCCCATTTGAATATGATACAGCACCGAGTACGCTGCGGGAACTCATAACAGAGACAGTAAAGATATGCGTGGCACAGTACATATCCCGCATGGATCGCGGCGATGCAGTGCTGACAGATGAACAGATCGATGACATGGGAAGAATAGGAAAGATAGCGTTCGGGATCGTCTATGGGGAGAAGAAACCGGATGTGGATGAAGCAGTGAAGACAGCCATTCAAGGATTTGAGGATGGGCTGTTCAGAGTGTTCCGCGGTATGGATGAATTAACGGAGCTGGACAGGGAAGAGAAGTTTAACGAAGGGGATGAGATCACATTTATCCGCCTCACAATGCTGGCGGGCAGAATGTGGTAGAACATAAAGAAAGGGGTTACAATGGCGGTGGACAAGAAGACAAGGTTTGAGCTTGAGGAGCAGAAGAAGATCGCAGATGAAGTGAGAGAGGCATTTGACGAGAATTCCACGAAGCTCAGAAAGAGCTACAGTGCGGATGCGCAGAAGCTTCTTAAGGAGATGGATAATTACTATGGAGATGTAAAAGAGTCAACGATCGGCAAGAGACTTGAGACATTTCTTGAGAATGAAAAGAATGTTCCTTCGGAATTCTTCAGGAACGAGCTGAAGCATTTGCCGGGGTGGGTGCCGGATCATCTGCTGGAGGATTTCTACACTTCTATAGACAGCATAATCAAGTGGCAGACAAGCCAGTATTATTACAGAAGAACCATGCGTACGAAGAGGTATGGGGCATTTCTTGACAGATATTTCAGGATAATGAATGAATATCACTCCATGGGGATATACGGATGCGACATAGTATCTCTCTACAGGGAGAAATTGCCGCAGGATATATTGTGCTATTACAGGGGCAGCAGCAACGGATATAGAATAGTATCTGAATATTGGATACAGGCGGAGCTCGACAGGGGGAATGTAGAGCTTGAGGAAGTGCTCATGGACATCATGTTCGGTGAGAGTGCGCAGACAAGGCTCACGACCAATATCCTCAGGGGAATATATATGAGCTCCAACACAAGACTCCATGAGGCTGTAGGCAAGCTGCTCGTTGCGGCAAAGCTTCAGGAGGGACTCAGGCAGGCAATCTGTGAGAACATGGATTATGGAACGGCAGGTGCATTTATGACCCTGTTCCATGTGATAAAGGAGAATGATCTTCTGAGATTCTCATCTGTCATGAGGGCTGTAGCCACCTGGACAGGACTTGTGACTGACGAGGAGAGCAAGCTGGATCGTATACAGAAGAAACAGCTGCTTCTTATAGATACATATCTGAATGATGAAAATGCAAGGCGTGAGGCATTATCCGGCGAGGATGCCATGCAGATCTATCTTGCGCTGTGGAGCTATGGTTTCTTTGGTGTGGACGAGGCATGCCATGTGATGAACAAGCTGGCGCTTGATGGCGCAGACACCAAAGACTGGTATTTGGCACATATATCAGGGCAATGAGTCTGGGAAAGGTGTACACACACAGCGTTGCAAAGGAATTTATCAAGAGATTCCCAGACGAGATGGACACCATGGCGGTCATCATGCCAAGCTTTATGTCGGATTACCAGCCTTATATGAATAGTCTCATATATAAAGACGGCAGATCGTACAACAATGAACTTAAGAAAATGACATTTGCCGAGGTGGACAAATATTTTGACAGCAGGAAAGAATGTCAGGAGATGTACGATATCCTCATGGGCATACTTGAGCGCATGCCAAAGAAGAGGCTTGAGTTTGATCCGTGTGTATTTCCATGGAATACCGAATATCTGGACAGATCCGCAATCATCATGAGACTTGCGGTCTGTGCAAGTGCTCTCAGGGATGAGGACAAGATCACTTACATAGCGGAGATGGTTCCTGAGATAGATTCCGCAAGGTACAGCAGAGATGCGCTTCTGCTTCTGCTTGTAAGGCAGCCGGCAAATGACAGGCAGCGTGCCATACTGGTGGATGCGGTTGCCGACAAGGAGACATATACCAGAAACAAGGCGGCGATGATCGTTAAGGATATGAAACTTTCGCCGGAGAATTATGTACAGCTTGAGAATATGCTCAAGTACAAGAAGTCAGACATAAGGGAGACTGTACTGTCTATACTTTATAAGCTTGACGGTGATGACATGTACGATCTCATCGGAAGACTTCTCACAGATTCCAAGGAGGAGAAGAGAACAGCGGGACTTGATCTGCTGCTCCAGCTCAAAAATGATGAGAACAGGCAGAAACTTTTTGCAGATTGTGTTGGTCATATAGACGCTATGCAGAGGGAGTCTGCGAATGGAAGATCCAGTGTTACAACTAAGGAGCAGATTCTTATACGTGAGATTAAAAATGTTGGCACAGACCGGGCTGGTGCAGATGAGGGATATGGACTTTATGATGTAAATACGTACTATGAGCCGATATTTGACAAGAGTTATCTGGCTGAGTGCCTTGAGCTGTACAAAAAAAAGTATTTCCCTGAAAGCGGGATTGCAAATGATAATCTGTGCAAGACTGCCAAGAGCGAGGGTGCATTTGCAAAACTCAAATCAAAGATTGTGCCTAAAAAGAAAGACACGACATCTGATTCAGAAGTGATAAATATATTAAGAAAATTTGATGCATTTGTGGATGAGCACAAAAAAATGATGAGTATGAGATGGCCGACGGAGAGATCGGCCTGCTTGGTGAGTCAGGTGGGAACATATATGTGAGCCGTGGCAAGGTGGTATGTGAGGAATTGTGGGTAGATTTCTACGAGAAAAATATTCAGACTCCGTATATGTGCATGCAGCTCTATGTGTATCTGAATGGCTACAACAGTGACAAACAGGATTTCAAGAAGTACTGCGAGAGCTTTATGGCGGATATGTTTGGAAATATATATATAGAAGAATGTCCGGCATTCGGATATCTTGCCATTGTCAGAGCTGTAATTGGATTCCTGTATAGAAGATATGTGATGGATAGTGACAAGATGAGACTTGCCGTTGTGGCAGCAGACTATCTGCTTGGAAGAAGTGATGAGCTCATATATACATTTGGCGGGAATAAAGGTGGCAGCAGTATATCTGGTGATGATTCAAAGGTATATCACAGAAGTGTGCTCACAAATGAGCAGATCATGATAATAACAAGGTGGCTTGCGATCGATGGTGACAGCGATATATTGGACGTAAAAGAGGATTCTGACGAGGCAAGGCAGAATGAAGAGGATTTCAGACATTTGTTTCCATACAACTATGCCCTTGCAAAGTGTCATAACTTTAATATACCTTCAGACGTTGTAAATGATAGAAATTCATATTACTGGGTACACACAGGAAGTGTCATGCCGGTTCCTGGTCTCCTGAACTATATTGCCGCATACAGCCGTGGTATTATATCCAGGGATTATATGTACAAGATGGCATTTGAGGGGAATTCCCTGGATAGGAGCCTCAAATGTGTATCTGACGTGATGCGTTTTATAACTGAGCGCAACAGGAAGGTGCAGACCAGAGGCTATGAGTGGGGATATACGGAGCGTGAAAGACTGAGGAGTGTGAGGCAGATACTTCTTCACAGTCCGGAAGGAGAGTTCTCGGAGACGGACGAGAAAAGGCTGGATATAGTTAAGAAGCTGTACACTGATATGTCCGAGCTTGTGCTTTCTGCAGAGCTCACAAGGGGAGACACGGAGACAGAATTCTCTCCATATATATACGGGCTTACAAGAATATTCGGTGCGGAGTATTTTGTCAGGATACTGTCAGCCCTAGGCAAGGAGACGCTGGAGAGATCAACGTATTTCAATACCGGTTATTACTATAATCGTCAGAAGGTCAGCAAGAAGAACAGTATGTCTCATCTTCTTCAGGCATGTGTGCCTGATGCAAATGACAGTGCGGAGACTTTGAAGGCCTATCTTACAGGTACAGATATAAGTGATGCCAGGCTTATAGAGGCAGCTATGTATTCTCCGGAGTGGATAGATATAGTTGGAGAGTATCTTGGATGGGATGGATTTACTGCGGGATGCTATTACTTCATGGCGCACATGAACGAGTCATTTGATGACAAGAGAAAGGCTATGATAGCGAGATTTACACCGCTTGAGGTGGATGAGCTGAACGACGGGGCATTTGACAGGACGTGGTTTACCGAAGTCTATGACAGATTGGGTGACAAGCGTTTCCAGCTTATATACAAGGCGGCGAAATACATTTCAGACGGTGCAAAGCACACCAGAGCGAGAAAATATGCGGATGCGGCGCTTGGCAAATATGATGAGCCCGAGCTGATGGCTGAGATCGAGGCAAAGAGAAACAAAGATCTGCTCATGGCGGTGGGAATCCTGCCGATAGAGAATGAGGAGCAGATAAAGGACAGGTACATGTTCCTTCAGAAGTTCAAGAAGGAGAGTAAGCAGTTCGGAGCACAGAGGAGAGCCAGCTAGGCGGCAAAGCAGTTTCTACAGCTATGCGCAATATGGCGATCAATGCCGGATATCAGGACGTGACGAGACTTACCCTACGTATGGAAAGCCTTGTAGTTCAGGGCATGACAGAATATTTTCGGCCGCATGAGATCGGAGAAGTGACCGTATGGCTTGAGATGGAGGACGGCGGCAAATGCGCTGTCATCTGTGAGAAGAACGGCAAACAGTTAAAGTCCGTTCCGGCAAAGATCAAGAAGGAGTATATATTGGCTCTGATGGATGCCAAGAAGCAGATGGCGGAGCAGTCAAGGCGTACAAAGGCGATGCTTGAGGATGCGATGGAGAGTCAGGAGGAATACACCTGGGCTGAGATCAGGGGCATGCTGGAGAATCCTGTTATACATGACATGGTAGCTGCGCTGGTGTTCAAGGTGGCGGAGCCGGATGGCGTGAAGGCAGAGCTTGATAATGCGGCTGGCAGTATTATGTCAGGGGCAAATGAACTTTATGATAGCAAGAATGTTGTGCTGGGATTTGCGACTGAGGATGGATTGAATGTGTTTGGTGAAAATATAAAGCTGTCAGATGACACAAAGCTCACAGTTGCACATCCATTTCACATGTACAAGACTGGCAAATGGCATGATATACAGAAGTATGTATTTGACAACAAGATCGTTCAGCCGTTCAAGCAGGTGTTCAGAGAACTCTACGTGAAGACCGAAGAGGAAATGAACATGGAACATTCCCTCAGATACGCGGGCAATCAGATCCAGCCGAAGAAGACACTTGGCTGCCTGAAATCAAGACACTGGGTAGCTGATATAGAGGATGGACTTCAGAAGGTGTACTACAAGGAGAATATAGTGGCGCAGATCTACGCTCTTGCAGACTGGTTTTCACCTGCGGATATAGAATCTCCGACACTTGAATGGGTGGTATTTTCGGATAGAAAGACAGGAAAGAATATGAGAATCAAGGATATCCCAGACATCATATTCTCTGAGGTCATGAGGGATGTGGACATGGCTGTTTCCGTGGCGCATGTAGGAGGCGTGGATCCTGAGACCTCACACTCAACTGTTGAGATGCGAAAGGCGATAGCAGAATTCACCATGCCGCTTTTCAGGCTGACAAATGTTACATTTACAAAGAACCATGCAGTGATAGAGGGCAAGCGCGCCAATTATACAGTCCATCTTGGAAGTGGAGTGGTACATCAGGAGGCAGGTCCTATGATAAATGTACTTCCTGTACACTCACAGAGGAGGGGCAGAATATTCCTGCCATTTGTGGATGATGATCCAAAGACATCGGAGGTGCTCACGAAGATACTGTTCTTTGCCGAGGACAATAAGATCAAGGATCCGTATATATTGGAGCAGATCGAGGCGTAAAGTCAGCATAATGATAAGATGATGGTTCAGAATGTATCTTGTCGGTTGTTTACATGGCATGTATAGAGGTAAATATAGTGACTGGAAAAAGTTTTATTTCTAAATTAAAGTTAAAACACAAGGGGAACGCAGAGCTGTTCCCTTATGACGAGGCAAAGCATGAGGCTGTCATCAGATGTTCTATCTGCACCGGAGAACAGGTCGCCGGATTCAGGAGCAGAGAGGACGGAAGCTTTGTGGGTGTGATGGTGATACAGTCGGAGAAGGATCTGGAGAATTTTAAGAGACTTTACCGGGTGGATGATGTGAAGAAGATATATTGAATACAGTTTGTAAAACTATCGCTGTAGCGATATAACAAACATACAGGGTTTTTGTGTTGTAAGACGGAGGATTTGCTACAAATATAAATATAATTCACTTTGTCAAAAAAAACACTTGACAACCCACCCTGCCTGTATTAGAATAGCCCATGGTAAAGCAAAAACACTTTACATGCAAGTGCGTTACGGAGAGTTTGTTATGGAGAAGATAGTCAGACAGTCTATGTTATATGATTTTTATGGTGAGCTGCTCACAGAGCATCAGAAGAGCGTGTACGAGGATGTTGTGAACAATGACATGTCTTACTCAGAGATAGCGAGACTCAACAACATAAGCAGACAGGGCGTATATGATATGGTAAGGCGCTGTGACAAGATTCTCGAGGAGTATGAGGAGAAGCTTATGCTGGTACATAAGTTCATGAAGGCACAGGAACAGGTTCAGAAGATCAAGGAATGTGCGGATGAGCTCAAGGCGATGAACTCGGATGAACGGCTTGCGGGCAGAATTGAAGATATAGTGAATTATTCAGATAAGATACTCGAAGATTTCTGATGATAGATAATATCAGAAGGGAGAATGTCTATGGCATTTGACAGTTTATCAGATAAACTGCAGAACGTTTTTAAGAAGCTGAGAAGCAAGGGCGTACTTACTGAGGATGATGTCAAGGAGGCTATGAAAGAAGTCAAGAGAGCACTTCTCGAGGCGGATGTCAACTTCAAGGTCGTAAAGTCATTTGTCAAGTCAGTGAGTGACAGAGCTGTAGGAGAGGAAGTCCTCAAGGGTATGAATCCTGGACACATGGTCATCAAGATCGTCAAGGAAGAGATGGATAAGCTCATGGGCTCTGAGATGACAGAGATCAAGCTCAGACCATCCAATGAGATCACGATCATCATGATGTGTGGACTTCAGGGAGCAGGTAAGACCACCACGGCGGCAAAGCTTGCGTATCAGTTCAAGAACAAAGGCAAGAAGCCACTTCTTGTGGCATGTGATGTATACAGACCGGCGGCTATCAAGCAGCTGCAGGTGAATGGTGAGAAGGTTGGAGTTCCTGTGTTTGCCATGGGAGACAACAACAAGCCACTGGATATTGCAAAGGCGGCTGTACAGCATGCAGCCAAGAACAATATCAATCTGGTGTTCCTTGACACCGCAGGACGTCTTCATGTTGATGAGGACATGATGAACGAGCTTGCAGAGATAAAGGAGAATCTGGACATTGCCTACACCATACTGACTGTGGATTCCATGACAGGTCAGGATGCGGTAAATGTAGCGACAACGTTCAATGATAAGATAGGTATAGACGGTGTCATCCTCACAAAGCTGGATGGTGATACCAGAGGCGGTGCCGCACTGTCGATCAAGGCAGTAACGGGCAAGCCAATCCTGTACTCAGGTATGGGAGAGAAGCTTACCGATCTGGAGCCATTTTACCCGGATCGTATGGCGAGCCGAATCCTCGGAATGGGTGATGTAGAGTCACTTATAGAGAAAGCCCAGTCAGCCATCGACGAGGAGAAGGCCAAAGAGATGGAACAGAAGTTCCGCAAAGCAAGTTTTGATTTCAACGATTTTCTTGATCAGATGGCTCAGCTCGAGCAGATGGGCGGCATGCAGGAGATCCTTTCTATGATGCCTGGCATGGCAAGTCAGATGAAGAATGTTGAGATAGATGAGAACGCTGCTAAAACACCAAAAGCAATCGTTCTGTCCATGACACCTAGAGAGCGTTCACTCCAGGATCCGATATCGCCATCCAGAAAGAAGCGTATCGCAGATGGAGCCGGTGTCCAGATAGCAGATGTCAATCGTTTCCTTAAACAGTTTGAACAGTCTAAGAAGATGATGAAGCAGATGTCAGGCATGATGGGCGGAAAGAGAAGACGCGGTGGTTTTTAAAATGCCTTTTGGCTTAAGATAATTAATATTTAGGAGGAACAAGAACAATGGCAGTAAAGATTAGATTAAGAAGAATGGGTTATAAGAAGCATCCTTTCTACAGAGTAATCGTAGCAGATTCAAGATCACCAAGAGATGGTAGATTCATCGAGGAGATCGGAACATATGATCCTAACCAGGAGCCATCTGTAGTAAAGATTGACGAGGAGGCTGCAAAGAAGTGGTTAGCTACAGGAGCACAGCCAACTGAGTCAGTTGCAAAGTTATTAAAGCAGGCAGGTATCGAGAAGTAATTTTACGGATGTATTAGCTTTTCTATGAAAAGCTGATATGCAGCGCCAGCCATCGACGAAGTCGATTTTGCATGGCTGGTGTTCCATTTGGGAGGTATAGAGATGAAAGATTTAGTAGAAATCATTGCAAAGTCCCTAGTAGATCATCCTGAGCAGATAGCTGTAACCGAGACTGAAGAAGACGGCATAATAAAGATAGACCTTACAGTCGCACCAGAAGACATGGGTAAGGTAATCGGCAAGCAGGGCAGAATAGCCAAATCCATCCGTACAGTTGTCAAGGCGGTTGCTTCAAAGGGTGATAAGAAGGTTGTCGTTGATATTAAGTAGAACTGCAGGCAGGATAAGTGGTATTTCTTAATCTTCATATGACAGAGGATTTTATTACCGAGTTAAGAGGGGGAGTTTATACTCCCCCTTATATTATATATGAGTTATATATAGGAGATAGAATGGAACACAACACAGAAGACAGACTCAGAGTAGGAGTGATAACCTCAAGCCATGGTATAAAGGGCGAGGTTAAGGTATATCCGACAACGGATGACAATGATCGTTTCAAGACCTTGAAGAAGTGCTATCTGTCAAATGGCAGAGAGACTTTGGAGGTTAATTGTACATCTTGCAAATTTTTGAAAAATATGGTTATTCTTAAGCTCAAAGAATACGATAACATAAATGATATAGAGCGTTTTAAGAACTATGACATACTTGTTGACAGGGAGGATGCAGTTCCTCTCATGGATGGAGAGTTCTTCATCTGTGATGTCCTTGACGCTGATGTATATGATCAGAATGACGAGCACATAGGAATCCTTGACGACGTGCTGGAGACTCCGGCAAATGATGTATTTGTCGTTAAGAAGGATGATGGCAGCGAGATCCTTATACCTGTAGTACCGGATTTCGTGTTCGATGTTGACACAGAGAATAAGAAGGTCAAGGTCAGAACATTTGAGATGGTAGAAGCAGATGATTCAGATGACGAGGATTGATCGCATACAGACGTTTGGTGAGATGATGAACATATACTAGGAGCGGACTATGAATTTTTATATTTTGACACTTTTCCCCGAGATGGTTATGAATGGACTTTCAACGAGTATCACGGGAAGGGCCATAGAGTCGGGAAAACTTCATATAGAAGCTATAAATATAAGAGATTACACCCAGGATAAACACAATCATGTGGATGATTACCCATATGGGGGGAGGTGCAGGCATGGTCATGCAGGCGCGCCTGTGTGTATGATGCATACACGGCACTGGTGGAGAAGCTTGGCAGAAAACCATGGGTCATATATATGACTCCGCAGGGAAGAACCTTCAATCAGGGTATTGCACAGGAGCTCTCGGAGAAGGAGGACATAGTTCTTCTGTGTGGCCATTACGAGGGAATAGATGAGAGGGTCCTTGAGATGATAGTCGATGACTATATGTCCATAGGCGATTTTGTGCTGACTGGCGGAGAACTTCCAGCCATGGCTATCGTGGATGCTGTATCCAGACTTGTTCCAGGTGTGCTGAACAATGAGGACAGTGCTGAGATAGAGACATTTTATAACAATCTGCTTGAGTATCCGCAGTACACCAGACCTCCTGAATTCATGGGGAAGAAGGTTCCGGATGTACTGCTTTCGGGCAACCATAAGCTCATAAATGAGTGGCGACTTGAACAGTCTATCACCAGGACGAAGGAGCACAGGCCGGACATGTACGAGAAGTATATGATCGAGAATCCTCCTGAGGAGAAAAAGAAACGAAGAAAATAGCAGGTTGCCACCTGTGGTCTTAAGGTGGTATACTAAGAGATGGCAGAATTCGAGGTTATTCGAATTCTGCCATAACCTTGTGGAGACGCGACTGCAGGGCATACACAAATACAAGGAAGAACAAGGAGACAAAAGATTATGAAACGCAGATTACTTATGACTATGATGGCTATGGTTCTTGCATTCTCATTTACAGGATGTGGAAACAAGAAGGCAGACGAGACGACGGCAACCACAGAGGTCTGCATCAGAGGTGAAGGATGAGTTCATCAAGTTTGTTGGAACAGATATCCCTAAGATGGATACAGAGGAAGCGGAGATCATGAAGAAGTTCAACTCATATTTTGCTGAGGGAACTGCTGTTGATACAGATGCTCTGCTCAAGGATTTGACAGACAATCTGCTTCCAAATTATAAGACATTTCTTGACGACGTACAGGCTATAGAAGTCAAGACCGACGAGGTGAAGGCGCTCAAGGATCAGTATTATGATGCCATGAATGCACAGTATGAGGCTATGCAGAAGGTTGAGGCTGCTGTTAAGGATAAGAACAAGGACATCCAGACAGAGGCACAGAAGCTTCTCTCAGACGCCCAGAGCAAGTATACAGCATACAATGACGCAGTATATGCACTTGCCCAGAAGGAGAATGTAACGTTGAACGGCGAGATAGCAACAACTGCAACCAGTGAGGCAGGAAGCACAACAGAGGCCAACACAGAGGCTATAGATCCAAGCGAGGCCATGACAGATGAGGTTGAGACAACAGAGGCAGCGCAGTAGTATTTAAGATATAGAAGAATATTTTGAAAAGCAGTGGATACATGAGTGTGTTCACTGCTTTTTTTTGCTGTGGTATACTGTAAAAAAATATGCTCAGTTCACATTTTTTACAAATATCAATGTTATATTGAGATAAATTGGATATTATTCTATATGTGGAGGTACGATATGGATTCAATAAAGGTTCTTATGGTTGATGATGAGAGCAGAATGAGGAAGCTTGTCAAGGACTTCCTCACAAGAGAGGGGTATATGGTTCTTGAGGCCGGAGATGGTGAACAGGCCCTGGATATATTCATGAATGACAAGAATATATCTCTTGTAATACTTGATGTCATGATGCCTAAGATGGACGGATGGGAGACTCTTAAGGAGATAAGAAAGTTCTCACAGGTTCCGGTTATCATGCTTACCGCGAAGGCAGATGAGCGCGATGAGCTCCAGGGCTTTGATCTGGGAGTAGATGAGTACATAACGAAGCCGTTCAGTCCCAAGATACTTGTTGCCAGAGTTGCAGCGATACTCAGAAGAACAACGGATGCCGCTTCAGATGAGAAGCTTGTAGCCGGAGGTATTGAGATGAATCTGTCGGCTCATGTGGTGACGATAGATGGCAAGCCAGTTGAGCTCAGCTTCAAGGAGTTCGAGCTGCTTCAGTATTTTATCACTAACAAGGGCGTGGCATTGTCGAGAGAGAAGATACTCAACAATGTATGGAACTATGATTACTTTGGCGATGCCAGAACCATAGACACGCATGTCAAGAAGCTCAGAAGCAAGATGGGAGATAAGGGCGAATATATCAAGACTATATGGGGAATGGGCTATAAATTCGAGGTAGAGTGATGAAGAAATCAAAAAGGACATCGATCAGGACTAAGATAACGTTGTCTCTGGTTGCGACCATACTTATCATGGTGGTTATGTCGTGTGCTATAACCATGATCTTTATCAAGAAGTATTTCTATCACAGCATGGAACAGATCTTTGCTGGATACATACAATTCTTGCAATGAACTGTTCGGACGGGATGAGGATATAGACAGTAAAGAGCTGGCGAATGATGTGACCAATCAGTCTGGTGCGATGATATTTATCTTTGACAGTGTGAATATGCATGTGTACACGACGGTGAACGAGGAAGCTGCGGTATATAACAATCTGTCATTTATAGCAGACTACTTCAATTACAGCGGTGGAAAGAATCCGGACAATCCGAAGATAAAGAGAAAGCAGATTGAGAAGACAGATAAATATGATATACAGATCACAAATGACAGGAATACAGGCAACAGCTATTATGACGTTGTCGGATTCCTTGACAATGGTTTTGTTGTCATCATCAGAAAACCTATTTCCAGTGTGGACTCAACGATAGTTACATCTTTGAAGTTCTTTTTATTGGTGTTCTCAGTGGTGGCACTGCTTGGATTTGTGATGGTTTATTTTATAAGCAATGCGGTTGCAAAGCCGATAAAGAATCTTGCGTCGGTTGCCAATCGTATGGCACAGCTTGATCTCGATGTGAAGGTGGATCACGCATCCAACGATGAGATTGGTGAGCTGGCGGACAGTATGAACGAGATGTCATATCAGCTGAGAAACACGCTGACAGAGCTTCAACAGGCAAATGCTAAGCTGCAGACGGATATTGATGAGAAGGTACAGATAGATGAGATGAGGAAGGAGTTCCTGTCCCATGTGTCCCATGAACTCAAGACTCCTATAGCTCTCATACAGGGATACGCCGAGGGCCTTAAGGACAATGTTATAGAGGATGATGAGAGCAAGGAGTTTTACTGTGATGTCATTCTGGACGAAGCTGGCAAGATGAATAAGCTTGTCAGACAGTTACTTGATCTGAATGAGCTTGAATTTGGAGTGGACAGGGTTCATCCTGTGGTATTTGACATAGATGCACTCATAAAGAATGTAGTGGATTCATCATCCATTCTGGTGGAGCAGAACCATGCGGAAGTTGAGCTGGCGGATGAGCTGAATGATGTGTGCAACGTATATGCAGATGAGTTCATGATAGAGCAGGTATTCACCAATTATTTTACAAATGCACTTCATTACTGCAACGATGGAGGCAAGGTCAGAGTGTGGACGGCGAATAAGGACTATGATCAGCCGAGAAGGACTGAGGATGGATTCGTCACAGGCAACTTGAGAGTATTTGTATATGATGAGGGACCGAACATTCCTGACGATGAGCTTGATAAGGTATTCATTAAGTTCTACAAGGTGGACAAGGCGAGGACGAGAGAGTATGGTGGAAGCGGTATTGGACTTTCTATAGTTGCGGCGTCCATGGCGGCTCACAACAAGAACTATGGTGTTTACAATGTGGAGAATGGAGTGGTATTCTACTTCGACCTTGATATCATACAGCAGGATGATGGCGAACCGGAAATGATACCGGAGAATAGCGCAGATAACATGTCAGAACAATAAATACTTTGCAAGGAGGAAACTTTTAGGCTATAATTCTAAGGGTTTCCTTTTTCTGTTGGATTCTGGCATCTGCAAATATATTTATAAAATGGGAGAAGATTATGTCATATAGTGCAAAAAACATTGAGGTGTTAAAGGGACTTGAGCCGGTAAGACTGAGACCGGGAATGTACATCGGCAACACAGGGCGAAGCGGACTGAACCACCTCATACAGGAGCTTATAGACAACTCGGTGGATGAGCATCTGGCGGGGTATTGCAACAATATATGGGTGAGCATCAACGAGGATGGCTCGGCAACCGTGTCTGACGATGGACGAGGCGTTCCTGTCGATATACATGAGCAGGAGGGAATTCCTGCGGAGCGTGTTGTATACACAGTGTTGCATGCAGGTGGCAAGTTTAACAGCTCCACCTACAAGATAAGCGGCGGACTTCACGGAGTAGGTTCTGCAGTTGTAAATGCACTGTCTAACAAGCTTATAGTAGATGTTGCCAGGGATGGCTACCTTTATCACGATACATACGAGAAGGGAATACCGACAACTGAACTTGTTGACGGTATGCTTCCAAAGACAAAACTCAAGGAAAAGAGAACAGGTACGACGGTAACACTCTATCCTGATGATACAATATTTGAGACAGTAAAGTTCAAGGCGGACGCCATCAAGCAGAGGATTAAAGAGACAGCATATCTGAATCCGAATCTTACGATCACATTCCAGAACAAGAGGGATGGCGAGGAGCCTATAGTGTTCCACCAGCCAGGGGGACTTGCAGCATTTGTTGAGGATATATCTCAGGGACTCACACATACATCACCGGTTGTCGCCATATCGGGGGAGAAGGACGGAATCGCCGCAGATATAGTATTTCTGATGACGGAGGACGGCGAGGAGAATATCATAGGATTTACCAACAATATCACAAATCCTGAAGGTGGAACCCATGTGACAGGATTCAAGTCAGCATTTGCCAAGCTTATCAATAATTATGCGAGAAATGAGCTTGGAACTCTGAAAGAGAAGGATTCCAATCTGACAGGTGCAGATATAAGATCTGGCATGCAGGCTATCATATCCGTGAAGCATCCGGATCCTCAGTTCGAGGGACAGACTAAGACAAAGCTTTCCAACACGGACGTGTCAAAGGCCGTCGACGATATCGTGAAGGAACAGCTCACAGTTTATTTTGACAGAAATTATGATGTGCTGAAGGATATAGTGGACAGGGCGGTGGCTCTCTCCAAGAGAAAGGCGCTTGAGAAGTCCAAGATCAATATAAACAAGTTTTCATTTGAGGGAAATGGCAAGCTTGCAAAGCAGAGTCCTCAGATTCGTCTAAATGCGAGATATTCATAGTCGAGGGAGATTCGGCGGGAGGCTCAGCCAAGACCGCGAGAAACAGAAAGTATCAGGCAATACTTCCACTTAGAGGTAAGATACTCAACGTGGAGAAGAAGCCTGTTGCAAAGGTGCTTGAGAATGCCGAGATCAAAGCACTCATCAATGCATTTGGCTGTGGCTTCATGCAGGGCTACGGCAATGATTTCGATATAAGCAAGCTGAATTACGACAAGATAATCATCATGACTGATGCCGATGTGGATGGTGCCCACATAGCGACACTTCTGCTTACATTCTTCTATAGATTTTATCCTGACCTTATCAGCGAGGGACATATATACATAGCTATTCCGCCTCTCTACAGAGTTGGCGAGGGCAAGAACATCAAATATCTGTACTCAGATGATGAGCTTGCAAAGTACAGAAAGACACACACGAACAAGTTCACGATCCAGAGATACAAGGGACTCGGTGAGATGGATGCAGACCAGCTCTATGAGACGACCATGAACCCTGAGACAAGACTTTTAAAGCAGGTATCAGTGAACAGCCGTGTTGAGGCAAATCAGCTCACACAGACGCTCATGGGAACTGAGGTTGCGCCTAGAAGAGAGTACATAGAGACACACAGTGCGGATGCGGTGCTAGATATATAAAAGTGATATTTGGAAATGCTTAGCAGCGCGTTTTCACAGTTTGTATTATGAAAGGGATAGATCATGTCGGAAAAGATATTAAATGTAGATTATGAGAGCGAGATGGGACAGTCCTATGTGGATTATTCCATGTCGGTTATAACAGAGAGAGCGCTCCCTGATGTAAGGGATGGATTAAAGCCTGTCCAGAGAAGGATACTTTACTCACTGGATGGTCTTGCAGGCTCCGACAAGCCACACAGAAAATGTGCGAGAATAGTCGGAGATACAATGGGTAAATATCATCCACATGGAGATAGTTCCATATATGAAGGACTTGTAAATATGGCACAGAACTGGAAACTGCCGATACCACTTGTTGACCCACACGGCAACTTTGGTGCGGTGGACGGTTCCGGTGCGGGCTGCCATGCGATACACTGAGGCGCGTATATCTAAGTACACAGAGGATGTGTGCATGAAGGATCTTCCGTTCTTCAAGGATCAGTTCATACCAAACTTTGACGGAACGGAGACAGAGCCGACTTTCCTGCCTTTCCAGGTGCCAAATATCCTGGTGAGCGGTTCAACCGGTATAGCAGTAGGTATGGCGACAAATATTCCTACACACAATCTCGGTGAGGTTATAGATGCCACAGTTGCATATCTGAATGATCCTGAGATACAGCTTGAGGATCTGCTTGCGCTCATGCCGGGACCGGATTTTGCCACAGGTGGAATCATCAATGCAACACCTGAGGAGTTGTATAATGTGTATGCCACAGGACTTGGCAAGATCAAGGTGCGCGGTAAGGTAGAGGTCAGGGATATCGGATACGGAAGAAAGAGTATCTGTGTCACAGAGCTTCCATATACAATGATCGGAGGCACTGCCAAGTTCCTTGATACTGTCGCAGAGCTTGTCAGAAACAGAGAGCTTCCAGCGGTCGTGGATATCGCGGACAGAGGAGACAAGAACGGTGAATGCCTGTGTATAGATGTGAAGAAGGGAACTTCTGACGAGGAGATACAGAACATCATCAATATATTATATAAGAAGGCAGCCCTTGAGGATACATTTGGCGTGAATATCAACTGCATCAACAACGGCAAGCCGGAGGTCATGGGACTCAAGAAGATACTGAAGGTATACACAGATTTCAAGTACGGTCTGTATGACACGAAGTACAGAAAGCTTCTGGCACAGCAGGAGGAGATCAGGGAGATCAAGATGGGACTTCTCACAGCGGTTGACTGCATAGACCTGATCATAGAGATACTCCGCGGAAGTACAAAGGTTGCAGATGCAAAGGCGTGTCTCATGCACGGCGATACATCGAATATCAAGTTCAGATTCAAGGGCTCAGAGGCGGACGCAAAGTTCCTGTGCTTCACAGAGAAGCAGGCGGATGCGATACTTGCCATGAGACTTCAGAAGCTCATTGGTCTGGAGATCAATGCCTTAAAGAAAGAGCTGGCAGACGCTGAGAAGCTTATCAAGAAGTATACAAGACTCATGGAGTCCAGGGATGCCATGAAGCAGCAGATGATAGATGACATGCTTGAGATCAAGGCAAAGTATCCCATACCTAGAAGGACTCAGATCCATAACTATGGAACTGTTGTTGTGAAGAAGGCTGAGGTCGTGGCTACAGATGTGGCTGTACTTCTCGACAGATTCTATTACATCAAAGTTGTAGATGCAAATGTATACGAGAAGAACATCGACCAGATCACGAAGGATTACAGATTTGCGGTTAAGTGTCAGAATCTTGACAGGATAGCGGTATTTGCTGACAATAATCAGGTGTATACGATCAAGGTTGCAGACATCATTAAGCTCAGGCGAAGAAGAACACCAGCAAGAAGGGCGGCGGAAGCCTCATAGGACGTCTTGCCGACAAGGGAATCCAGGTGTTCGAGTTCTGCAACATGAATGGTGACGAGAATATCCTGTTCATGGACTGCATAGAGCATTTTGTGACTGACAAGCTGCTGTTCGTCAGTAAGCAGGGTCTTGCCAAGGTTGTTGACGGCTCCGCATTTGACACCACAAGGCGTCTGCTGCAAATGCTTCAAAAGTCGGTGATGATATCATATATATCGGCAAAATCTCCGAGGGCGACTTCATAATCGCACAGTCAGAGAAGGGCTATTACATAAGAGTTGACGCAGCGGAGATTCCTGAGAAGGGCAAGGGCGCAGCGGGAGTCAAGCTCATCAACTTAGAGGGTGACGATGTCCTTGAGTCGGTATTTGTGGGAAGCACAAAGGATACCTTCAAGGTTGGAGATAACGAGATAATCTTTACCAGAGTTAAGCCGGGCAAGCGCGGCGGCAAGGGAAGCAAGCTGAGGTTCTAAAGAATTACATGCGAGAGCAGAATATCTATTATAACATAGGCATAAGATAATACAGGTACTTGACGTACAGTTTTCTGTACAGTACAATATAAGTACAGAAAACTGTACATGGATTTTTTAGGAGGTGTTCTTATGTTAGCTGTTAATTATACAAACTTACGCGACAATATGAAAAAGTATATGGATAAAGTTACAGATGATTATGAAACAATGATCGTAACTCGTAAGGATAATAAAAATGTTGTTATGCTGTCTGAAGAGGCATATAATAACCTGATGGAAAATGTGTATGTAATGGGAAATAAAGCCAACTATGATTGGTTAATGGAATCGAAAGCACAGCTTGAAAAAGGAAACTTTGCTGTTCATGATCTGATGGAGGTATCTGCGGATGAATAAGGTCTTTACTGATAATGGTTGGAAAGACTATGTTTATTGGCAGACGGAAGACAGAAAGACACTAAAGAAAATAAATAGTCTTATAGAAGATATATGCAGAAATGGAAATGAAGGTATTGGCAAGCCTGAACCGCTAACTGGAAATCTGGCTGGTTTTTGGAACAGACGAGTAAATGATAAGGACAGAATAATATACAAGATAGATGATGATAACGTATATATTCTTGCTTGTAGATATCACTACAGTGACAGATAGAAGTTGTGTGCCAGTGGGAAGAGATAGAATATAGATCAAAAGATGTTAGACTTGAAAGGACAGAGACAGATGATTTCAATTTTGGATTACGATGCAGGTAACATAAAGAGTGTTGAGAAGGCAGTCCAGTATCTCGGCGAGGAGGCTGTCATCACAAGGGACAGAGATGTGATCATGGCGAGTGACAAGGTTATCTTACCTGGAGTTGGAAGCTTTGGGGACGCTATGGGAAAGATCAGGGAGTACGGTCTTGAGAACGTCATCTATGATGTTGTGGATGCAGACAAGCCATTCCTCGGAATATGCCTTGGTCTTCAGCTCCTTTTCAAGACCAGCGAGGAGTCACCGGAGGCAACTGGACTTGGAATCCTGGATGGTGAGATACTCCGTATACCGGATGCGCCGGGACTTAAGATACCGCAGATAGGATGGAATAATCTTGAGATAAATCCAAATGCAAGACTTTTCAAGGGACTTCCAGAGAACCCATATGTCTACTTCGTTCATTCATATTATCTGAAGGCTAAGAATCCGGAGGATGTAGCAGCGTCCACATTCTACTCAACTCAGATCCATGCCTCCGTGGAGCACGGCAATGTATTTGCATGTCAGTTCCATCCCGAGAAGAGCTCAGAGGTTGGACTTAAGATACTGAAGAATTTTATCGACCTGGAGGTGTAGAGCATGCATACAAAGAGAATAATACCATGTCTTGATGTCAAGAACGGAAGAGTTGTAAAGGGTGTAAATTTCGTAAATCTTATAGATGCCGGGGACCCGGTTGCAGTTGGCGCAGCATATGACAAGGCGGGAGCTGATGAGCTTGTATTCCTTGACATAACAGCATCATCAGATCAGAGAAATATTGTGGTTGATATGGTAAGGCGTGTAGCAGAGACAATCTTCATTCCGTTCACAGTCGGCGGCGGAATAAGAACTGTCGATGACTTTAAGGCAATACTCCGTGAGGGCGCAGACAAGATATCCGTGAACTCGGCAGCCATAGACAATCCGACGCTTATAGCTGATGCCGCTGACAAGTTTGGTAGCCAGTGCGTAGTCTTAGCAATAGATGCCAAGAGACGTGATGATGGTTCAGGCTGGAACATATACAAGCACGGCGGCAGAATCGACTGTGGAATAGATGCAGTTGAGTGGGCCATGAAGGCCGCAGAGCTTGGTGCGGGAGAGATATTGCTTACCAGCATGGACTGCGATGGTACAAAGGCGGGATATGACATAGAACTCACCAGAACCATAGCAGACAATGTGAATATTCCAGTGATAGCTTCCGGCGGCGCAGGAACTAAGGATCATTTCTACGATGCCTGACAGAGGGCGGAGCTGATGCAGCTCTTGCGGCTTCGCTGTTCCACTATAAAGAGCTTGAGATAGGAGATCTGAAGAGATACCTTCAGGATAAGGGAATTCCTATGAGACTGTAGCGATTTCTATATCAATCTCACGACACAGAATGATCGGAATGGATACCTATTCAGAGATTATTTTCCTAAAAAAATATATATGATAGAAGAAATAAAGATACAAAATTTTCCTAAGACAAGGTTAAATCATCAAAAAGGGAGAAATATGAGGTAAATATTTGATGATTTATCCCTTTTTGATCGAAAAAGGCTTGTTTAGGAAAATTTTGTATCTTTTGCTTTTTAATATGGCTTATTAGGAAAAATTACTGTTCGATATATGTTGCATTTCCGTCAGCGGCGGCGCTGCCGGATGTATCTGAAAGGTCATCATCCAGGTAAGGATTGCCTGTGTCAACACCCTCAGCATGCAGGGCGTCATTAAGCCATGGGTCGCTGTAGTCTTCAACGTTCATGTTGTTAAATACATATTTCCCATTCTTGTCAAAGAAGAGCTCTGCCCATCCGCAGCTCTCAGGTGTACCGCCTATGAGGATGACGCTGTGTGAGCCGTCTGCATTCTTGATCTCATGACGGAAATATTTGTCAGGACCGCACTGGTCGGTGATATCTTTTTTTGTATTTCCGAGAACAAGGTAGAGACGACCATTTTCAACTTTCGTGTAACCGTTGACATCATCTGTAGATATTGTGAACTGTATGGAGTTTCCCTCGCTGTTTTCCTCGTATGTCACCTCGGTGCCATTTGCCAGGTGGAATGTCTGCTTTATGTAGTCGATGGCTGCTGAGACGGTTGTCCTTGTCGCCGGGATGCACAGTAGGACTGCGCACACAGTGGCGGCAATGGCTGAATACTTTCCTATGCGGATGAGCTTTCGTCCAGATCTGCCAGTCTGGGACTGCTCAGCAAGCTTTGCGCGTATAACATCCTTGTTTTCCTGAGACATAGTCACATTATCCATAGTTTTAGTGTACAAGTCTGTAAATTTGCTGTCATCAGAATCATCAGACGTGTTATATGTATTTGAGTTTTGGAAATCATCAATATCGCTGATCTTGTCTTTGTTTGTCATATGTTATTCCTCCTTCAATATTATTCTTTTAATTCTTTTCGTCCCCGGGATACTCTCATTGAAACTGCAGATGGTGACAGGTGAAGTATCTTTGCAATTTCTCCAAATGTATATCCCTCATAGTAGTGCAGATAAAGAACAGTGCGGTATGAGTCAGGGAGTTTCCCCAGAGCCTCGTACATGGATTGCTCTTCAATATTGAATCCGCTGACGATAGAGTCGCTGCTCAGTTCCTCGTAGCTGCTGCTTAGACGGTTCGCTGCGGATTTTAGATGATTCCTGCACATATTTGCCGTCATCGTGAGCAGATATGATTTTTTTCTTTGCCCTTTGATATATGTGGGCTTTTTTCTATAAGTTTTGTATATACATTCTGAACAATGTCCTCAGAGTCCGCTGTGTTGCCTAAAAAGCTCATAGCGAGACGGAATACGTTGTTCGAGTATGTATCATATAACTCCAGCAGCTTGGGCTGCTGTTTCAAGATTTATCACCTCCGTAGTTTGTTTATATGAGAATACGTGAGAAATGAATTTCTGCAATTCTCTCATTTGAGATCTCATATATAAAACAATCCAGAACATCAAAATAGCACACAGGTTTGGAAAAATCCACAAACATTTATAATCATCTGAAAACATGTCGTAAATATTACGAGACAAATATATACATAGCTATAATAAGAAACAGTGAAGCAGAAAAAAGTTTATCAGACATGCATCGCCTGCCATTTGCATGGCTGGTGTTCAAAAACAAGGAGGCATGAAAATGAAATTTGAAAATTGTAAAGAGTATTGCAGCTTAAAAAAAATAATAAGGAAAATATCAGGAAGCTCATGAAGGAATTTGACTGTGAGGCAAGTGGAAAAAGTAATTTGATCAGACCGCTGGTGACTGATGAGAATGGCAGATTTGATGAGAAAAAAGCGGAGAAGCTGATAACAGAGCTCGTGGAAGACATGGACCGATATGGATATAGGTACAAGATGTGGTTGGGGCACATAACAGCGGAAAATGCACTCCCGGAACAGAAGAGCTTTTGCAGATATGTGAGAATGTATCTGTATCTTGCGATAAGAATGTCTTTATTGGATTTTTCCCAATACGGATTCATGATGGATAACCTTCCAAATGGTTCATTTGATAATCTGCTCTCAGGCTGTATTGATTTTGAATCAAATAATGATAAGGATACGCTGCTTTTTGAGTATATTGTGGATGGCTGGATAGGTGATGCAGGTATTATATCATGGTGTGTTTTTGCATTTGACTACTCGCATCCTGACAATAAGCCTGACTGGATGTCCGATAAGGTTTATAAAAGGATGCAGGAGATTGAAGAAGAAATGCTTGAAGACTTGGATTCGAATGATATGGAAGAACTGAATGACATGGAGGACATGGAGGACATGGAGGACATGGAGGACTTGGGTGATATGGATGACTTCGATATTGATGATATTGATATTGTGGAGCCGATATATGATAATCTGGATGCTGACGAGTTTGTGGATGAGGGATTTTTACAGGATGGTCATGATGCGGATGAAAGTAAAACCATCGTCTCTGTGTGTGACCAGATGGAAGATTCGGATAAGGTTTGCAGTTGTTTTGCCAGTTTTTTGGATATGATATATTCCGATGAGGTGCCGTATAGTTATCTGTCACAGATGAGAAAAGCTGTGGAGGGAATGCTTGACACGTACATGTGGAATCATGGGCTGTCGATATACAGCAGTATGGATAGTCTAAAAAGATCGAAGCTTTATCTGGAAAAAGCAGCCGAGAAGACTGCGTATCTCAATGCACAGAGAAAAAACCGGCTATGATAACTATATGATGTTATTGAAACATTAAGTGAATATATATTATACTTTACATGATGTAGGAGAAAGGAGTCTGCCATGTCGGTTATAAATTTAAGAGAGTACATGAAAAAAGAGTATATACTGAATTAGAAAATTACATAGAAGGACTTTCCGAAGAGGAGAGAGTCAGATTTGTTACAGAGTTCCATGATATGTTCGATTCGGGAACTGCGGATTATGATGATGAGCATATAACCGCATTATATGTTATGAAGTATGCAAGAGCATATGGATTCCAGTTTTCAAGAGCCTACGCAGATATATTTGCAGATATGAATAACCCTGAAAGTATAAAGGCGGTAAGCATAGGCTGTGGCACAGGTATTGACTATTGGGGAATGTCCTATGCAGCGAGAGTGCTGGGCGAAGCACCGGAAAGTAAGCTTGATTACACCGGGATTGACCCGGTATGCTGGCCGTACAGGATCACGGAAGCGGCTGACATGCCGGAGCAGGACATGGTGAGATACAATGAGATTACATCTGGTATACATGATGAAAAAGGATCAGGTCATCCAGATTTGTTTCATGAGCCGGCGGATGAAATAAAATCATGCACGGACTTTAATGAGTATCTGGGTTATATGGAAAACAGACCAGGAGAACCTCTAAGCGATATTTATTTCTTCCCTCATTCCACGAAGGAGGTATGTATTCACACTGTACCCAATGAGGTGGAGGACAGGTCGCTATACAATACATATCAGGCTATGTCAAGATTTGCCCACATAATACACTCAAGGATAAAGGACAAGCCGGTATACGTTGCATTCACATACAGACAGGTCCCAACTGACGATGGAGTGTGCAGAGAGCAGAATGAATCATATGATATCCGCTATGGAACATACCTTAGAACCTGTCTCATTGAGAGAGGAATGAACGTGGAGCTGCTGCAGCCCAATGCACTGTGAGCAGAGGTATGGACACGATCTGGAAATCTGTGAGAGCCCGGAGAGTAACAGAGGCTGTTATTTTACATATGACGAGTTTCATAGTTATGTGGGGGCACCGGATACCCCGGACAAGATATGGCTTTTTGGACGTGACGATGATGACTCATTTGACAGTATATTTTATGGCAGTAAAAAAGATATGCGACAGAGACAGATGGAACGAGCTTACAAATGTCAGTGATAAGATACACAATTATCCGATGGACAGCACAAATGGAATATGCTATCAGGTTTTTAAGATAACAAGAGGGAATGCTGACAACAGGGAACTTACCGATAAAAATCTAGTTCTGGATATACTTTAAGAAACCATGAGAGGGTTTACATTCTGGAGTGGATTCTCGCAGGATATTTATAAATTTGCAAAAAAATATGTATATGTATCCGTGGACTGTTCATGAAAAAGCTATCAAGCTTATTGCCGATACGACCGGATATGTACCTGACAGTGTACGTGGGCTTCAGGAGGTATTCAGTATTGATAATATCTTTAAGGGACTGATAGCCGATGGCTGTATAGAGCAGTTTGAGGAAGCTGACGGAAGACTGCGGTATGGCATAACTCCAAATGGCGAAAAATTGTGGACTCTATGACAAGGATGGCAGGATAATGGCCAAGTCATTTGCGAGAAGAATGATATTTGCAAATATGATCTGTGGAAGATATGTCAAATTTGAAGGAATCAAGAAGCAGATAACGATGGAAGATACAAGGGGAATTTTAAAATTATGATAGTTAGTGCCAGCAGAAGAACAGATATTCCGACATTTTATTCGGAATGGTTCTACAACAGAATAAAGGAGGGATTCCTGTATGTCAGGAATCCCATGAACGCTCATCAGATAAGCAGGATTGATCTGTCACCGGATGTGGTGGACTGCATTGTGTTCTGGACAAAGAATCCGATACCGATGCTTCCAAGACTTGATGAGCTTGAGGCATACAAATATTACTTCCAGTTTACTCTGACAGGATATGGCAAAGACATGGAGGCTAATCTTCCGGATAAGAAGCAAAAGCTCATTCCGGCTTTTCGGCAGCTTTCGGCAAAGATTGGAAAAAAGCGCGTCATATGGAGGTACGATCCTATCGTATTAACACACAAGTACACGCCGGAGTATCACATAAAAGCATTTACCCAGATCGCAGAGGCGCTTGACGGATGTACTGAGAAGTGTGTCATAAGCTTTGTCGACATATATGCCAAGAACAAGAAGAACATGGAAGCAGTGGACAGATATGAGATGAGTCATGATGAGCTTGAGGCATTTGCAAAGACCATCGCCGACATAGCAAGGAGCCACGGTATGGTGGTTGCGACATGTGCGGAGGTCATAGACCTTGAAAAATGCGGAATTGAGCATAACTGCTGCATAGATAAGAAGCTTATCGAGGAGATAATAGGCTGTGATATAAAGGTGTCAAAGGATAAGGTGCAGCGCCCGGAGTGTGGATGTATGGAGAGCGTGGAGATAGGCTCATACAACACGTGTTTAAACGGCTGCAGATACTGTTATGCCAACTATTCTGAGGCTGCGGTGAAATCAAACTGTGCATGCTACGATCCAAGATCGCCTCTCCTGTGCGGAACTGTTGGTGAGTTAGACAAGATCACAGAGCGCAAAGTGAAATCCCTTAAGGAGACGCAGATGAGCTTAAGGTTTGATGACGTAGATTAATCTCGCAATCATTTCAAAAGATTAGTTTAATAGTTAGGTTGATAGAGAATTTGCCTATTATTATATAGAAAGAAGAGGTCGTGATCGCTTTGAGAATATCGGACAAAGAGTGGAAAAATATAGAATTCCGCAAGAATAAGTTTCGGGAGCTGGAATCGGCTCTGGATCAGGCTGTAAGCGGAAGAGACAACAAAGTCTCATCATTTCTGTTGGGGTGTCTGGCAGATGGAGAAACGGGAAAAAGCTGCGGCTGTGGAAAAACTTGTAAATGAGCTGGTAAAATCCATGGACAGCTATGGTATAAGAAATAGACTGTGGATAGAGAGTGACGAAACGATAAAAGATAATGGGCTTTCGGATGATGACTTTTGCAAAATGAAAGCGACAGAAGAAAAAGCTTCGGAAGAGAAAATTCCATGTATGCCGACAAGATTCAAAGAATTTATACATGATTATCTCTACTGCATGATACTGCTCATGACAAGCGAGATGGAGTGGGTTGAACAGATCTATGCTGAACCGTATGCCGATTCATTTCAGCAGCTTTACCTTCATGCAAAAAGAGTGAGAGAGTTTTCTGTAAGACCAATCGAGAAAAGATATGATGAGCTCTGGGGGAGGCTTATTTTGGCGTCAGAGGAGCATCTGGTCTGTTTGAAATATTCAGCATGGCATATGAGTCGATTACCGGGAAAGATATCGGAGACAGCCTTACCCAGAGCATGAAGGATGGACTTGATACGTACTGTCAGGAACAGATGCAGATGTATGATGAGTTTCTGGATGAGGCTGAAGATAATGCTATGACCGACGAAGAGATAGAAGAGGCTATTAGTGAATATGTGGATGTTGAAGAAGATTCGGATATGGCAGAGCTTAACAGATATTTCGATGAGCTGGCAGTCAGATGGGATGAAAGCGAGAAGCGGTTCAGGCAGGAATTTCCTGACACTGAAGGGTTCTGTGCCAGATATATGAAGCTCCGTGAGCTTTTTTATACGGATGAATCCAGGGATATCAGGTATCCGCTTACGATATTTGATATCCTGGTGGAGGGCATGCTGGATGTATTCCTTGGCAGACGTGGGATGACTCTGTATACTGATGCAGATAATTGCGCAAGGGCATACATCAGTATAAAGAAGCAGATAGATGCGATAAAGAAGCTTCGGGAGGAGGCATAGGAAGTGGCTGGTTTCAGAGAAGATTTTTATGCCAGGATAGGACGTGATTACCATGAGAATATGGAGAATTCTTTCTTATACGGATATGTAAAAACTAAAAAGAGAGAACAATCTAAGACTTTGCTTGAAGGAGGAATATTACTGTCTGGCAGACACTGCGGCAAGCAGAAAAAAAGTATGTCCGTTTCCTTGTGAAAGCGCTGCTTTCTGATAAAAGCCTTTCAGCTTCATTGGAGAAGATAAACAGCCTCCAGAAACTGCTGGACAGCATATCATTTGCGGCAGAGGGGTTGGATGAAGCATCCAGACTTGCGGTGAGGTCAGAACTTGAAACAGAGCTGGAAGCGGTAAAGCATGCGGAGGACAGGTCGTGTGGAGACAGACTGAGGATGCTTGATAAGTATATGGACAAATGCCAGGCATCAGAGTCAGTTATAGGTATAGATGCAGATATAGAGAGTCTTAGACATATCTCATCCGAACTGCTCGACTCATTCGAGTTTGATGGTGAGAAGAAGAATCCGTATGTGGAGCTCATGTCGTCTTACCTGGATTTTTATTATGGTATTATATCGGCCTCAGGATACGTCAGAAGATTGCTGGAATTCTGGTCAGGAAGCAGCAAATATATTCCTGACAAGAAAGCGCTGTCGCATTTTATAGAATTTGGTAAGAGAACATTTGGGAAAGATGTATTTGATGGCTGCGGGCGGGCTGCGGTAAGGCTTGAAAAACTGCGGCAGATTGGAAAGACAGATCGTGCAGGATTTGACATGGCGCGGATATGTTCTTTGATACAGAATTTCTTGATAAGCTCACGGAGAACCTGCAGAGAGACATATTAACCATTGATGTGAATACATTGCTTTATGACGCAGGCTTTTCAAATGGAGGCAGGCCCCGCAAGAAGGATAAAAGTATGGACATAATGGATGCGTATTTCAGATATGTGGGGGATAATCCATTTTCTGGCGGTACAGGCTATGTTGAAATCCCCGGCGGTTATACGACATGGGATGAATATTACAATGCGTGTGATAATGTCCGCGACAGACTGAATTCGGATAAGAGAGCATCTGCTTATCAGAATGTCTTTATGCCGATGTGGATTGATAATGATACAGGCGGCGGAATATTCCTAATAGGCAAAAAGGCAGTTTGCGGAGAATGCTGATGTGAGACTTGCCAGCAACTGTGAGTTCGGCGTGGTATATTTCTACGGAACAGATGGCGGAAGTGCATTTGAATTTTCGGCGTTTCAGGAAGGCACCTTTGATGAAAATGTGTTCCCTGGTATGTCAGAGGCGGTGAGTTGGTTTAGAAATTATGATTATAAGGCTGACTCTATAGAGGAGTACAGGCGGTATAATGGGGATGCCCCGGCAGGCTGTCCGGAGGTTTTCCTTAAGTATTTCAAAGGCTATGACAATGTAAAAGCAGAGGTGGCAGATATATCTGGCGAAGTGACAGGAAACTCTGCATTATATGGAGATGTTGATGAGTCAGATATAAGAGATACGCTTGAAGCGTTCGACAGGGAACAGGAGGAGAAAGAAAGAAAAAAACGGCTGAGAATGACATTTCAAAGCCCAAAAAATAAAATAGTCTGCATTGGTTTATAGGCCATCAATCTGTATTGGCACAGATTGGTGGCTTTTCTTCGTAAATTTTACGAGCTTAAATATTGCTGTAGTTATACTGTGTTTATCAAATAAAGAATATCCCATGTGGCACAGACAGTGAGCTGTTTCGTGGAGCAAGACGAAAGGAGAAAATGCATATGAAGATCGACAATATGAGAGAACTTTACGAGGAATTACTTAGAGCAACATCAAATGGATACAGAAACAGAAGCATTGCAAATCCGGCAGTAAATTTCACAAAGAAAGCAAAGGCCGGGGACTTTGATGAGATGTCCGACGAAGAGTATTACCAGGCGCTTGATAAAGTAAATGAATTAAATGATGTATGGCAAAGCATCAGCCAAGCGGTCAGATTGGTGAACTGCTTTTTACTGCACTTGAGAATCTTACACTTAGCGACAGTGACGTGGAGGACATGGCAGCGACATTGCTTTGTGCTTATGAGCGTTCAAGTAAAGAGCATATCCCCTGTGATGCAAAAGCGGCGGATAGAAATGAAAGAACAGCCGGATATGCTGCTTCCAAGAAGATAGACAGCGATAATCCATCCAAAACAAAGACACAGTCTGATAAAAGAAGCACTGATGCAAAAGAAATATTGAGCTCGCCGGCGAAGATATATGAATATCTTGACCGCAGAGTGTACGGCCAGAAGGAGGCAAAGCGCGCCGCTGCCATGCTCCTCTGGAACCATGTGAATGGCAGGAGGCAGAATGTACTCTTTGCAGGCCCTACCGGCTGTGGCAAGACAGAGATATTCAGGCAGCTCGCAAAGCTATATCCGAACATAGTGATCCACAATGCCACCTCTCTGACGGGCGCGGGCTGGAAGGGCAATACGAAGGTTCGAAACCTGTTCGACGGTGTGGATCAGGATAAGATGAGCCATCTGATCATCATTCTCGATGAGGCCGACAAGATGTTTGAGGACGCGGACGACAGACATTACAGCTACATAGTCCAGAATGAACTGCTGAAGGTCCTGGAGGGGGACATGGTTCATTTTGATGGCAATCCGTCGAACAGTGAACCAGCTCTTGATATAGATACATCAAATGTAAGTTTTGTGTTCCTGGGTTCCTTCGATTCCATGGTCAGAGCGAAGGCGGTGGCTGTGAATAAGAGCAGGGCTATAGGTTTTGGTGCAGTATCGTCTGACGAGTCATTTGACGGATACAGGAGTACATTCACTCAGGAAGATCTGGTGCAGTACGCAAATGTCAGAAGCGAGGTCGCCGGTCGTATAGGCACTATAGTGTGCGCTAAATGAGATGACTGAGGATGACTTCTACGCCATATTAAATGACAAAAGAATAAGTCCTGTCAGAAAGCTTTCTGATTACTATGGCGTTAAGCTTAAGATGTCAGAGACAGCAAAACATAAGCTGGCAAAGGAAGCTGCGGAGAATGGGATGGGAGTTCGATTTATTCATTCACAGATACAGAGAAGACTTGATTATGAGCTTTTCGAGAATTGTGACAGAAAGGAATATGTCATAGCCTGACCATTGAGTCATAAATAAATAAAATATAAAAAAACCTGAAGCAGTAAGATATTGACTGCTTCAGGTTTTTTTTAATGTGTTTAAATTGTTATATATAGATATTTTATTTCTTCATATTCTTCATATTCTTATTTGCCGCTGCAAGCATGAGCTTGATTCTGTTTACCTGATTGACCTCAGATGCACCAGGATCATAGTCGACTGCCACGATGTTTGCCTCAGGATATGCCTCACGCAGATGCTTGATAACACCCTTGCCCACGATGTGGTTTGGAAGACATGCAAATGGCTGTGCGCACACGATGTTCGGAGCACCGCTCTTTATGAGCTCTATCATCTCACCTGTAAGGAACCATCCCTCACCGTTCTGGTTTCCTATGGATACGATTGGTCTTGCATAGGCAGCAAGCTTTTCGATATGGGCAGGAGCCTCGAATCGCTTACTCTTTTCAAGAGCATCCCTTGCAGGTTTTCTGAAGGATTCCAGAACCTTTATAACAGTGTTGCTGACTATGGCTCCCTTCTTGGTCTTGCCAAGGAACTCATAGTTGTAATTGTTGTTGTAGAAGCAGTACATGAAGAAGTCCAGGAGATCTGGCATAACAGCCTCTGCCCCCTCTGCTTCCAGCAGGTCAACTAAGTGGTTGTTGGCTGATGGCAGGAATTTTACAAGTATCTCTCCAACAATTCCGACTCTAGGCTTCTTGACATCAAGGAGTGGAAGAGTATCGAAGTCGTGGACGATTCCCTGGATATTCTTTTTGAATACAGCATTGCTTCCGGTCTTTGTCAGACTTTCCAGACATATCTTTTTCCATTTCTCATGGAGTGCATTTGCTGATCCCTTTTCCTTTTCATAAGGTCTTGTCCTGTACAGACATCTCATGAATACATCGCCGTATATCAGAGCCTGCATAGCACGCTTTACTACCTTGTAATTTATCTTAAAACCGGAGTTCTTCTCAAATCCCTGGGCTGACAATGCTATTACAGGAATCTGTCCGTAACCAGCCTTTGAGAGAGCACGTCTGATAAATCCAACATAGTTGGTTGCACGGCATCCACCACCTGTCTGGCTCATGATGACAGCAAGCTTGTTTACATCGTATTTGCCTGATGTGATGGCACTCATCATCTGGCCTACAACGATAAGAGATGGGTAGCATGCGTCGTTATTTACATATTTCAGACCTATATCTATCGTCTCCTTGGTTGCATCCGGCAGAATCTCAATGTTGATTCCCATGCACCTGAATGCCGGTGCAAGAAGATCAAAGTGGATAGGAGACATCTGAGGTGCAAGAACTGTATAGTCCTTCTTCATCTCCTTGGTAAATTCTATTCTGTTGATGGCACTGCTTGACGGACATGTCTTGTAGTGTTGTTCATGTCTTGAGTTGACCGCGCTTATGAGGGATCTGATTCTGATCCTTGCTTCGCACCTAAGTTGCTGACCTCATCGATCTTGAGGACAGTGTATATCTTGCCTGACTTGGTAAGTATATCGTTGACACAGTCAGTTGTTACAGCGTCCAGACCACAGCCGAATGAGTTGAGCTGTATGAGCTCTAAGTTGTCACAGGTCTTGACGTAGTTGGCTGCCTTGTACAGTCTTGAGTGGTACATCCACTGGTCGGAGACAATAAGAGGTCTCTCGACCTTGCCAAGGTGTGCGACTGAATCCTCGGTAAATACAGCAATCTTGTATGAGTTGATGAGCTCTGGGAGACCATGGTTGATCTCAGGGTCCAGATGATATGGACGACCAGCCAGAACTATGCCGAGCATATCGTGTTCATCAATGTATCTGAGAGTTTCTTCGCCCTTAGCACGCACATCCTCCTTGACCTTCTCTGCCTCTGCGTACGCCGCATGTATGGCGCTTCCAATCTCGTCCATTGTCACATCATAGTACTTGGACATCTCACGGTACATACGTTTTACGAGAGCTTCCTCGTTGTCCAGGGCCACAAATGGTCTGATGAATGTTATGTCGTCAGCCTTGAGTTCCTCCATGTTGTTCTTGATGTTCTCTGCATAAGAAGCAACGATAGGACAGTTGTAGTGATTGTTTGCCTCAGGAGTCTCGTTCATTTCATATGGTACACATGGGTAGAAGATGGACTTGATTCCATTTTTCAGCAGCCACATAACGTGTCCGTGTGAGATCTTGGCAGGGTAACACTCTGACTCACTAGGTATGGATTCGATACCCAGGCTGTATATGTTTCTCGATGACTTTGGAGACAGTACAACTGAGAATCCAAGCTTTGTGAGGAATGTGTGCCAGAAAGGATAATTCTCGTACATGTTGAGTACACGAGGAACACCTATCACGCCACGCTTTGCCTCCTCAGGCTTAAGTGACTCATAGCCAAATATTCTTCCAAGCTTATATTCAAAGAGGTTAGGAATGTTGTCTGCGTTCTTCTTCAGACCGACACCCTACTCACATCTGTTTCCAGTGATGAACCTCTTGCCGTTTGAGAATTTGTTTATTGTAAGGAGACAGTTGTTTGTACATCCTTACATCTTGTCATGGAGCTCTCATATGTGAGCTTTCTTATCTCCTCGATAGGGAGCATAGTCGTGACAAATCCCTCTTTGTACTTGTTCCTAGCGATGAGGGCAGCACCAAAAGCACCCATGATACCTGAGATGTCAGGTCTTATGGCTGTTCTTCCTGATATGACCTCAAAGCTCTTTAAGACAGCATCGTTGTAGAAGGTACCACCCTGTACCACAATGTTCTTGCCGAGATCCTTAGGATCTGTGAGCTTTATAACCTTGAGCAGGGCGTTCTTGATAACAGAGTATGCAAGTCCGGCTGATATATCAGCCACGGATGCGCCCTCCTTCTGCGCCTGCTTAACCTTTGAATTCATGAAAACGGTACATCTTGAACCGAGGTCTATAGGTGTTCTCGCTGTGATGGCGATGTGCGCAAAATCTGCTATGTCATAGTTCAGTGACTTCGCAAATGTCTCTATGAATGATCCACATCCTGATGAACAGGCCTCGTTCAGCATAACGTTATCTACAACGCCGTTCTTGATCTTGATACACTTCATATCCTGACCGCCGATATCAAGAATGCAGTCGACCTCAGGGTCGAAGAACGCTGCGGCTGTGTAGTGGGCTATTGTCTCAACCTCACCGAAATCCAGAGAGAGAGCCTGCTTGATAAGAGCCTCACCGTAACCAGTAGAACATGAGCCTGCGATCACTGCGCCCTCAGGAAGCTTGCTGTATATATCCTTTATAGCTCTGATGGTGGTGTTAAGTGGACTTCCGTTGTTGCTGCTGTAGAAGTCGTAGAGCAGTTCACCGTCAGAACCGACAAGTGCAACCTTTGTGGTGGTTGAACCGGCATCGACACCGATGAAACAGTTTCCTTTATATGTTGCGAGATCACCGCGCTTTACGGCGTACTTGTTGTGATCTGCCTTGAATTTCTCGTAATCTTCATCGCTCTCAAAGAGTGGCGCAAGTCTCTCCACACCAGAGGAGAGATTGAGCTCCTGGGAGAGAGCGTGGATGAGCTCTGAAAGCGTCATGGACACCTCAGGTTTGGAGTTCATGGCAGCACCTACTGCGGCGAACAGATGTGAGTGTCCTGGATCTATGATGGCGTCGCCTGTAAGATTGAGTGTTCGGATAAATGCATTCTTCAGTTCCGGAAGGAAATGAAGAGGACCACCAAGAAATGCAACATTTCCCTTGATTGGTTTACCACATGCAAGACCTGATATAGTCTGATTGACAACGGCCTGGAATATGGATGCGGCCAGGTTTGGCTTTGTAGCTCCTTCGTTGATGAGTGGCTGGATATCTGTCTTAGCGAATACACCACATCTTGCAGCGATAGGATAGATGGTATCATAGTCCTTTGCATAGTCGTTAAGACCTGATGCGTCAGTCTGAAGAAGAGTAGCCATCTGGTCGATGAAAGAACCGGTACCTCCGGCACATACGCCGTTCATACGCTGTTCGATTCCGTTTGTAAAATATATGATCTTGGCATCCTCACCGCCGAGCTCTATTGCCACGTCGGTCTGTGGTGCATAGTCCTGCAGTGCCTCTGATACACAGACTACCTCCTGGGTAAATGGCACACCGATGAGCTGGGCGAGTGCCAGTCCACCAGAACCGGTGATACATGGATTGACCTCGTTCTCGCCGAGGGCATCCTTTGCTTCCTGTACAAGATCTTTAAGTGTTTCTTTGATATTTGCAAAATGTCTTTTGTAATCGGAGAAAAGTATCTTGTTGTCCTTGTCAAGGACAGCAACCTTAACTGTTGTTGATCCAATATCAATTCCTAATGTGTACATAAAACAACCCTTCCAATTTCTTTTGTGTGTTGAATGTGTTTGATTTCGACATTTCTGCCGATAAAGCTACTTTATTATAGTGTAGGGTTTAAAAAAATACAATGACTTTATAAAAACTTAACCATTACCAGAAAATGTAAAAATAAAAGTTTTTTGCAGGTAACTATATCATCGGAGGTGAATATATTATAAAAAAGCCTTTCAGGGGTAAGCTATGAATTTTGATACCTGTAACGGAGTTATCCATGTAGTGAAGAGAGGGGACACACTGTATAAGCTGTCCAGGATATACAAGGTAAAGCTCAGCGACATCATATCAGCAAACCCGTACATCAACGTATACAATATGCAGCCGGGGGATGAAGTGTGTATTCCCGTGATCATGGAGGAAGATTTTCTTATATATACAGTGCAGGATGGAGATACATTTGAGGATGTCCTTAAGAATACCGGAGTATCTCCGGATGATCTGTTCAAATTCAATCCGGATCTCTACAAGATGGCCCTTGCCGCGGACATGGAGATAAAGTATGTGGACTTTCAGAAGTAGATGGATGCACATGACTGTATGATATCTGTCCTGGCTGCCGGTTTATAGCTGGCAGCTATTTTGCTGTTATCCGCCAGGTTAGAAAAACTTAATTATTCTACTGTTGTAAACTCATTTTTTATATTATATAATTCAAAAGGTGTAGTTTAAAAAAGTATGACAGGAGTTTTTCTATGAATATAATAAGTAAGATCGAGAAGAAGTTTGGCAGATACTCCATTCGAAACCTCACATTATACCTCATCATAGGCTACGGTATAGGATATCTGTTGTTCATGTTCCAGCCAAAGATACTGTTCATGTTGACACTTGATCCGGCGGCGGTAATGCATGGACAGGTGTGGAGACTTTTCACATGGATAATCACACCACCGGTATTCGGTGTCGATATATTCACGATAATCATGCTGATATTTTACTACAGTCTGGGATCTCTGCTGGAACGTACTATCGGAACATTCCTTTATAATCTGTACATGTTCAGCTCCATGCTGTTTACCATGATCGGTATAATGCTTGCACACATATTCTGTACCTATATCATAAGGTATGATTACGCGAGCTCGACTGGTTATTTCGCATATGCATCGACATATTATATATTGATGTCCATATTCCTTGCCATAGCGGTATGCTATCCTGACATGAGCGTGTTATACGCCATGATCATACCGATCAAGATGAAGTATCTCTCGATACTGTATATCGTCATTATAGCGTATTACTTCATCAATGAGACATTTATGGGAAGAGTGAACATAGCCATGTCACTTGTGAGCTTTGTGATATTCTATCTGAGCACGAAGAACTTCAGAAAGTTTTCGCCAAAGCAGATGAAGAGGCGGCGGAATTATAACAGGCAGGTGCGGACAGCAAAACAGGAGAATATCGGACACAGATGCGTTGTGTGTGGAAGAACGGACAAAGATTATCCTGATCTGCAGTTCAGGTACTGCTCAAAGTGTACAGGTAACAAGGAGTATTGTCAGGATCATCTGTTTACCCATACACACAACTAGGATATATGATCAAAGATTTATAAAGAAGATAAAAGAGGAAGTTTATTATGTATAATGAAGAGAAGAAGCTTATAACCGATATACAGAGAAAGAAGGATCTGGACAGGAATCTTGCACTGTTTGCAGGGGTGGCATCGAAAGCAAATTATGAATATGCATGCCACAAATTCACCTTGAATTACCTGACACTCAAGGACATGCATATGGATGGGGATGTCCCTGATGATCCATATATCGCTCAGTGCCAAGCTGTGATCGACAAGATGATAGGCGACTTTGTTGTGGGAGATAAGACGGTGTGCGAGGATGCTGACATGAAGCTTATCTCGGATGTCAGGAACACCATAACAGCCAAGATGAAGGTGCTCACATCATACACGGATGCATTTGAGATGTATGAGTATATTTTAAACAGGAAAGAATACAGTTATCCTGAGAATGTTGACGAGGAGATACAGAAGGAGCTTAAGGAGCTCGATGAGGCGGGCGTCAGTGACTTTGCAGAAGAGATATACAGATTTGTGTTCGCAGATCAGGACAAGGTTGCCATCAACTCCAAACTGCAGTCCATCATAGGACAGCTCCCGATACGTATGACAAAGAACAGATTCTATGACATTCTGGGAGAAACTCTTGATATATATAATGGAGTGGAGAAGGAGTCTCTTGACCAGTTTATTGAGATGATCGAGAATACTGCTCTCATAAGACTTCCAGAGGGATTTGAGACAGAGTACCCTGAACTACATGAGGCGCTTGAGGTCTTAAAGGCTGGTGATTACACTGCTCTTGATTACGATGGTTACAGAAAGCTCACTGATGTGCTGGACAGAAGTGCAGCATTCCTGAATTCGGTTGTGACTGAATATATGCTCATCATAGAGCTTGTAAATGATCTCTATGTTATGATGCTTGCGCTGGATTCAAAGGAAGGCGTATCTGAGAGCTGTAAGAAAGCGATGACCGTCATAGAGAAGGCTGTCGCTGACGACGGAGAGCATCTTGAGGATGTATATGCACTCCTTGACGATATCGTCGGAGAACAGGAGCTGGCAGGAGAGCATAAGGTAATGCTTGAGTCCGCTGTGTACGACATCTCAACCGGTTACACCGATGATATTGCCGCAAATGAGCTTCAGGATACATACAGAGATCTGGAGATTATGGATAAGCTTCTCTCGGGAAGTATGTTTGTGGATATAGACAATATAGCTGTGATGGGCGTACTCAATGTGGATACTGATTATATAGCTGCATGTAAGGAGAAGCTGACAAATGAGTTTGCAGATTTGTTTGCTGCCAACTCAATGACAGTCAACAGAGCCATCATGGCAAAGATACTCTCCAACATACCTGTTTTCTTCAACACAACTGATGAGATCAGGGAATATGTAAACGGATCTCTTTCGAGATGCAGGGAAAAGAGTGAACTTCTTGCGGACTATATTGTTATAAAGCAGATGATGGAAGAATAAACTGTTTATTACAGGTGATTGAATATGGTCATTGATGATAAGTTTTATGTTGGTGGAGCCCGGGACCGGCAGATCATAAGGATGGTCAGAGGAATAAGGCGCTTCCATAGAGTAAAAAATATGTGCCTGGAGTGTTCGTTATCACACTTCCGTTGTTTGGAGATGGGATTCTGGAGATATATGAGTTGAATGAACTCAGGCAGAAGATCTACACTGACATGGGCGATGCTATACATATTGTCGGTGCAGCTCCAGCAGCAGATTCCAGGCTGTACTGCTTGTCAGGGATATAATAGATGATATATATAAGAAGACCGGGGATGTTGATGTGGAGAGATTTTTTGCATCGTGACCAGATAGTCTCTGGGTCTAAGGGGATGGAGCATGCATATTGTTTGGTTGATATTGAAGATACTGCTCATAGTTATCCTGTCGCTGGTGGGACTGGTAGTGCTTCTTGCACTTCTCGTATTGTTTGCGCCGGTGAGATACAGGGCGTATGTGAAGAAGGATGATGACATATTTGCGAAGCTCTCTGCCAGATGGCTTGGTTTTGTCCTGTGTTTTAAGGTTTTGTATGATTCGGACGGCCTTCGGTACAGGCTGAGGCTGTTTGGCGGAACCATCATGGGCAGCGAAAAAAGTGCCATACCGGAGTCGGAAGGAGAGGTATATTCTGAACCCGGGGAATACAGTCGGGCTGAGACAGAGGAAGAAGCTTCTGACAGTCCGGGATATGAAGACTATCCATCGGTGGAGCCGGAGGACAGGCAGTTTCTTCTTGAGGACAGCGAATTTGAGGAGCCCGTACCGGGGCCGCTCATCAGGCTGGGCAGAAGGATAGACAGTATGGCAAAGACGGTTGTATCGAAGTTCAAAGATCTGTCAGAGAAGTTTGCCAGTCTGAAAAAGAAAAAAGATGGCTATACTAAGCTTGTACACAATGTCAGAACAAAGGAAGCCATGAGAGTTTTCAAGGTTGAACTGATAAAGGTGTTAAAGCATCTTAAGCCCACAAAGCTTAAGGGGCAGATCATATATGGTGCGGATGACCCGGCAACAACAGGTGAGCGCCTGGGGTATATGAGCCTGCTTTTCCCGCTATACTATGATAATATAGATATAACACCGGATTTCTCTGAAGCCCGGCTGGAGGGAGACCTGTTCATGAAGGGCAGGATAAGACTTGGAACAATCGGCTGGAGCGCGCTGAAGGTGATCTGGAACAAGAATGTCAAGATAACTATTGCTCGATTAAAAAAGATATCAGGAGGAAATTGATATGGCAAATATGAATATTGAGGGAACACTTGGTTCTATGTTTAAGGGAATGGATGGCTTTATATCATCGAAATCGGTGGTGGGAGAGCCTGTGTATGTCGGTGATACGATCATTATTCCTCTTGTAGATGTCAATTTTGGTATGGCAGCCGGAGCGTTCAATAAGCAGGACGGCAACAAAGCTGCCGGAGGAATCGGAGCAAAGATGAGCCCGTCTGCTGTTCTTGTCGTCTCAGGAGGAAATACGAGACTTGTAAATCTCAAGAACCAGGATGCCGTAACAAAGATCATAGACATGGCTCCAGAGGTCGTAGATAGGGTCTTGGGTCTGTTCAAGAAGGACAAGACAGAGAAAGAGAAGAATGTTGACAAGGCGATAAATGATGTCGCACAGTCAGAGGAATCTGTCACAGAATAATAAATATCAGAATATATAATATAAGTAAGATTCAGTGCGTTGGGAAATGCATTATTAAAAAGTCACCACATATAATGATAATAAATCATTATGGTGGTGATTTTTTATCTGGAAAAAATTCACAGGATTTGCGTTTTTTTCTTCACAGCGGTGGGAGTGGTTATAGGATATTTCATAAGTGGATTTGTGGAATTTCTCATAATCGTTATATTATTGCTGTTATCTTATATATTCTCCTGCAGATAAAAAAATAAGAGTGATGATCCTTGAGGATCATCACTCTTATTTATACCAGAACTGAATCGGTGATATTATGCAAATATTATGCACGCTCGACCTTACCAGATCTTAAGCAAGATGTACAAACATAGATCTTCTTTGGTGTACCATCAACTACAGCCTTAACAGACTTAACATTTGACTTCCACATCTTGTTTGCTCTTCTATGAGAGTGGCTCACTTTGATACCGAAATGAGCACCTTTATCACAAATTGAACATTTTGCCATAATAGCACCTCCTTCAATGAATAAACTAACTTTCTTCCTAAGTTCACAACAAGACATATAATAGCAGATTATTTTTCCATATGCAAGCAAAATATTTATTTTTTATTGGAAATGAAGAAATACTATAGAATAAAATTAGATTTATGCTATAATTGATGAGTAATTGTGTTTATAAGTCGGTAGATATGATGAACACTGGTGACTTTGTTAGAAAGGAGTCGTGTATGAAGGAATATATTAATAGCGATAACGGTAAAAAGTAAGTATAGATGAGAGTGTTGTTGCACAGGTTGCAGGACTTACAGCCCTTGACTGTTTTGGAATAGTAGGAATGGGAATAGTCAGTGTCAAGGACGGAATTGTAAAGCAGCTCCGCAGAGACAATGTTTCTAAGGGTGTAAATGTACGTTTTGATGAGAATGGTGATATAGTCATTGAGCTGCATATAGTTGTTGCTTATGGCGTTAGTATAAAGGCTGTCACAGACAATCTTATGCAGTCGGTAAAGTACAAGGTAGAGGATTTTACGTCGTTTAAGGTCAGCCATATCAATGTCTATGTTGAAGATGTTAAAGTACTTGATTAGTTTGGAGGATAGAGTAAAGTGAGTAATACGATTGATGCGCTTGCACTGAAGAAAGCATTTATTGCCGGTGCCAATAATCTTGATAAGAACAAGGAATATATCAATGAACTTAATGTGTTCCCTGTGCCTGACGGAGATACAGGAACCAATATGACGCTGACAATCCTGTCTGCAGTGAAGGAGGTTGAGGCGGCACCTGATGATATGAAGTCCATAGCAAAGGCCATGTCCACAGGTTCGCTCAGAGGCGCCAGAGGTAACTCAGGTGTAATTTTGTCACAGCTTTTGAGAGGCTTCAGCAAGAAAGTGCAGGACGCAAGGACCATAGATGTTCACGTTATAGCAGACGCTTTTCAGAAGGCTGTGGAGACTGCATATAAGGCTGTCATGAAGCCTAAGGAGGGAACGATTCTCACAGTTGCCAAGGGCGTGGCGTCCAAGGCAAGGGAGTGTGCTGATGCAGATATGTCCCTTGCACAGTTCTGCGACGAGGTTATTGAATATGGAGATGCCGTTCTTGATTCCACTCCTGAGATGCTTCCGGTTCTGAAGGAAGCCGGCGTGGTCGATTCAGGTGGACAGGGACTCATGGTGGTGCTCAAGGGTGCTGTCGACTGTCTCATGGGCAGAGTTACAGTTGAACTCAGCAAGAACACTGGAACAGTGAATGTGGCAAGAACATCCACAGGCGCAGGCAACGATTTCATATCCACAGCGGATATAAAGTTTGGATATTGTACAGAGTTTATTATCAATCTTGAGAAGCCATATGGCGAGGCTGAGGAGGATGATCTGAAGAGCTTCCTCGAGTCTATAGGTGACTCGATAGTATGTGTATCTCTTGATGATATAGTTAAGATACATGTGCATACCAACCATCCTGGTCAGGCATTTGAAAAGGGTCTTACACTTGGATACCTTACTAATATGAAGATAGACAACATGAGGATAGAGCATCATGAGCGTGTTATCGGTCAGGCAGAGCGCGATGAGGCCGAGAAGCAGGAGGAAGAGAGACAGCACAGAAAGCAGGAGCATAAGGAGCCTCGTAAGAAGTATGGATTTATTACGGTATCCATGGGTGATGGTCTCAAGACTCTTTTTGAAGAGCTTGGAGCAGACCGTGTTATAGAAGGCGGACAGACCATGAATCCAAGCACTGAGGATATGCTCAATGCGATCGATGATGTGAATGCCGAGAATATATTTATACTCCCGAACAATAAGAATGTTGTTCTTGCGGCTAATCAGGCGGCAACTCTGTGTGAAGATAAGAATATAATTGTGATTCCAACCGCGAATGCTCCTCAGGGCATAAGCGCCATGATCGCATTCGACAGTACAGTCGATGTGGACGAGAACAGATCTGCCATGAAGTCGGCTGTCAAGAATGTCAAAAGCGGACAGGTAACTTATTCCGTAAGAGATACCTCGATCGATGGAAAGGCCATCAAGGAGGGCGATATCATGGGTATCGGCGATAAGGGGCTTGTCAGTGTTGGAAATGATATAGAGAATGTAACATTTGAACTGATCGCAGATGCGGTCGATGAGGATTCAGAGGTTATAAGCATATATAATGGTGCTGATGTGTCCGAGGATGATGCGCAGAAGCTTGCTGGCAGAGTGGAGGAGGCATATCCGGATGTTGATGTGCAGTGCTACTATGGCGGACAGCCGATATACTATTATATAGTATCTGTGGAATAACTTTCTGTGTATCTGTGAGATCCGTTGTGAAGAGGTGTATGTATGGAATTGAATGACTCCATAAAGACAATAAAAGGCATAGGTGACAAGACTGCGTCGGCATTTGCCCGGCTTGGGATAGAGACGGTGAACGATCTGCTTCTCAATTACAGGACATATGTCACCTATGAGGATCCGGTGGATATATCAGATCTGCAGGCGGGAAGCAGGCAGTCCGTGAGGGCTGTTGTGAACAGCCGTGCGGAGGTCAGAAAAGTACATGGACTGACCATAGTAACATTGTACGCAAAGGATTTCTCTGGGACAATTAAACTTACCTGGTTTAATTGTCCTTTTTGCGTAATTTCTTTCATATAGGTCAGGAGTTTGTGTTTGTAGGAAATGTGGCTTATAAGGGCGGTATGATGACCATGACGCAGCCGGAATACTACAGTGATGATAAATACGGCGAACTTACGCATGTTTGGCAGCCGGTGTACACGGTAACGCCCGGTATAACCTCGAAGACCATACAGAAGGCTGTGAGAGGCGCAGAGGAAGCCATAGACAGGCTTGAGGATTACCTGCATGACAATGTGCTTGATGAGTACCATATTATGGGTATACAAAAGGCTATCCACTCGATTCATTTTCCTCAGGATGAGCAGAAGCTCAAGGGGGCTGTGAAGAGGATGGCATTTGATGAATTTTACAGCTTTATATCAAACCTTCACAGGATAAAAGACGACAATGTGTATGCAGAAAATACATGTATAATAAACTGTGATGAGGAGGTCAGGACGTTTATTGAGAACTTGAGGTTCAAGCTTACTGGGGCGCAGATGAATGCGGTGCGTGATATGCTTGACGATATGCGCTCTGAACATGTCATGAACAGGCTGGTTCAGGGGGATGTCGGATCAGGAAAAACCATAGTTGCAGCAGCCGGATTATACGCAGTGGCTGCAAGTGGCTATCAGGGAGTGATCATGGCACCGACTGAGGTTCTGGCGGTTCAGCATTACAAGGAGCTCAGTTCACTGTTTGAGCCATACGGAATATCTGTGGGACTTCTGACGGGTTCCATGACAGCGAAAAGAGAAAAGAGAGATGTACAGCCGCATCAAGAATATGGATGTGCAGGTTGTGGTCGGAACACATGCCCTCATACAGGACAAGGTGGAGTATGGAAGACTGGCGCTCGTTGTAACTGATGAGCAAAGCACAGATTCGGTGTAAAAGCAGCGCGAGAGACTTGCGTCAAAGGGAGAAGCTCCGCACACGCTTGTTATGAGTGCCACACCTATTCCGAGAACCCTTGCGATCATCATGTATGGCGATCTTGACATTTCAGTTATAGATGAGCTCCCGGCGGGAAGAATCCCGATCAAGAACTGCGTTGTGGATGAGAGCTACAGGAAGACGGCTCTCGGCTTTATCATGAAGGAGGTCTCACAGGGGCATCAGATATATATAGTCTGCCCGATGGTGGAGGCCAGCGAAGTTCTGGACGATGTTGCAAATGTGACCGAGTATACGGAGGAGCTGAAGAAGTCCATCAGGGATGGATATGGCGCTGACACTTCGGTGGTATGTTTACACGGTAAGATGAAGGCGGAGGAAAAGAACAGGATACTCCAGGACTTTGCGGATGGTAAGATAAGCATTCTTGTCTCAACTACGGTCATAGAGGTTGGAATAAACAATCCAAATGCCACAGTTATGATGGTGGAGAATGCAGAGCGTTTTGGCCTTGCGCAGCTCCATCAGCTCAGGGGACGTGTAGGAAGAGGGAATCTCCAGTCGTACTGCATTTTCATGAGCGGAAAAAAGGACAAGGATACTATGGAGAGACTGAATGTTCTGGAGAAGTCAAATGACGGCTTCTATATAGCCGGTGAGGATCTCAAGATGAGGGGCCCGGGCGATTTCTTTGGAATAAGACAGAGCGGGGAGCTGATGTTCAAGGTTGGGGATATATACAATCATGCTGACATGCTTAGGGCGGCGCAGGACGTATACGACCGCTATGGACAGGAGATAGATGCGAAACTGATAAATAAAGGGGATGACAGGCTGTACACTATGCCTGTATTATAAATAAAAAAAGGGGGTATACCATGAAAAAAATAAAAAACGATAGTTATGGGAATAATTATTGGCATTTTGCTGATAATTATAGCGGTTATGGGATATGTGATCGCTTCGGGAAAGAAAGGTGATTCCGTTAAGAAAGAAACGCTGCAGGAGACTTCTGCAGGCACAGAAGAAGTGAAAAGTGCTGACAATACGGGCGATACAACTGAGCCGTCAGAAAAACAGGATGACCAATCCTTGGATATTGCAGGCGATTTCTATGCTGAGATAGGACATGATACAACGTGGGAGGCAGATGGCAAAAAAGTGTGCTACAGAGAGCATCAACATATATAACAACACATCTGCGTCTGCAAAGGATTGGAAGCTTGAGATTACATATAAGGGAACTCCGGCTGTAGATCAGATATGGGGCGGAGAGTACAAGATATCAGGCAAAACAGTGTCAATAAAGGCCGTGGATTACACCCAGGAGATACCGGCTAAGGGCAGTATCAACCTCGGATATAATTTCTCTTCAGATGACCTCGCCGTTGAGAAATACGTGCTGTATGTAAATGACACAGTACAGCGGAGATGGTCTTAAGATGGTAGCTTCAGCGCCTGAGAAGACCGACAGCAATGAAACAAGCGGAGGCGGGAAAAATACAGAATCCGTTGCCACTGAGAAGAAAAACAATACAAATGTTCCGGGAGAGATCCCATTTGAAACACATGGAAAACTTTCGGTAAAAGGAACGGATATAGTGGACATGAATGGAGACAAATATCAGCTTAAGGGTGTCAGCACCCATGGAATCACATGGTTCCCTGATTATGTGAATAAGGAAGCCTTTGAGACTCTGCGGGATGATTGGGGTGCAAATCTTATAAGACTTGCGATGTATACGGATACAGGAGACAGCTACGGATACTGCAGTGGCGGAGATAAGGACGAGATACTTGCTCTTGTCGACAAAGGAGTTAGTGCAGCGACTGAGCTTGGCATGTATGTCATAGTTGACTGGCACATACTAAGCGATAGTGATCCGAATAATCATATAGATGATGCAAAAGAATTCTTTGACAAGGTATCTAAGAAATATGCGGCACAGGAAAATGTCATATATGAGATCTGCAACGAGCCGAATGGTGGAACCCAGTGGAGCAGTGTCAAGTCATATGCCGAGACCATAATACCGGTCATCAAGGCAAACGACAAAGATGCTCTGATAATCGTGGGAACTCCAAACTGGAGCCAGGATGTCGATATTGCGTCACAGGATCCGATAACCGGTTATGACAACATCATGTACGCAGTGCATTTTTATGCGGCTACCCACAAGGATGACCTGAGAAATAAGGTTAAGACGGCTCTGGACAACGGACTTCCTGTATTTGTGAGTGAGTTCAGCCTGTGCGATGCATCGGGCAATGGAGGTATTGATTACGATTCATCTGACGAGTGGTTCAAGCTTATAAACGAGAATAATCTCAGCTATTCATCATGGAGTCTGTGTAACAAGAATGAGACATCGGCACTTATAAAGTCCGATTCAACAGCCACGGGCAGCTTATCCGATGGAGATCTGTCTGACACCGGAAAATACGTGAGAGACAGAATAATGGGAAAATAGTGTGAAGATTGGAAGCTTTTCTTGTAATTTGGCAAAAGGCATGGTATAAGAATGTCTGGCAGGAAAAGTTTATGATATACAGTACATATAGATAGGAGAAGAATATGAGGGTTATTGCCGGCAGTGCAAGAAGTCTGAAGCTGGTGACGATTGATTCGATGGACACCAGACCGACAACGGACAGGATAAAAGAAACCTTATTTAATATGCTCTCAAATGATATTCCGGGATGCCGGTTCCTTGATGTGTTCAGCGGAAGCGGAGCTATTGGAATAGAGGCGCTCAGCCGTGGGGCAGCCATGGCGGTATTTGTCGAGAACAGCAGAAAAGCAGTGGAGTGTATCAATAAAAACCTTGCGTTTACGAAGCTTGCCGACAGGGCACAGGTCTTGTCAGCGGATGCAGTTCAGGCAGTGGGGATGCTGGAGAGACAGGGACAAGCATTTGACGTAATATTTATGGATCCACCATATGGAAAGCTTCTGGAAAAGGCTGTGCTTGAAAGACTTGCAGGTTCACCTCTGATGGATGATGACACAATGGTCATTGTGGAGTCTGATCTTGACACGAATTTTGATTATCTTGATGATCTGGGACTGGAGCTTTATAAGACGAAGAAATATAAGACCAATAAACATACATTTATATATAGGAGACTGGAAGATGAGTAGAGCTATTTATCCGGGAAGTTTTGATCCGGTGACACTTGGCCATTTGGATATAATTAAGAGATCTGCGGAAATGTTTGATGAGCTGATAGTCGGGGTGCTCAATAATACCGCAAAATCTCCATTGTTTTCTTTGGAAGAACGTGTTAATATGTTAAAGAATGTAGTCTCAGATATCCCAAACGTGAAAGTTATGGGTTTTGGAGGACTGCTGGTGGATTTTGCAAGACAGAACGACGTGAAGGTCATAGTGAGAGGTCTTCGGGCTGTGTGGATTTTGAGTATGAATTACAGATTGCCCAGAGCAACAGGAAGGTTGCCCCGGATATTGACACGGTTTTTCTTGCGACCAGTATTGAGTATTCGTACCTGAGCTCAAGCGTAGTCAAGGAATATGCGAGCTTTGGTGTGGATGTACATGATTTTATCCCGGAGGAGATCAGGGATACATTGAGAGATCGATATTCGATAGACAGAGATTGACAGGCGAAGGAAGAATTTTTGGATAGATTATTAGGAGGAGAAAAACATGGCAAGAAAAGGTATTGAAGAGATGATCAGTGAGATAGAGATATTTATTGACAATTGTAAGTATCAGCCATTGTCATCCAGTAAGATTATTGTGCCAAAGGAAGATCTGGAGCAGATGGTGGGCGAACTCAAGCTCAAGCTTCCTAATGAGATAGAGAGATGTAAGAAGATCATGAGAAACAAGGAGGCTATACTTGCGGATGCAAGAGCCAGAGCTGATTCTATCATCACAGAGTCTGTTGCAGAGGCAAACAGACTGGTTGATCAGAGCCAGATAGTTGAGCTTGCCAACATCAGAGCGAATGAGATAACAGACATGGCGAGAAGCCAGGCTGAGCAGATCATCGCTGAGGCGAATGCGGATGCCAAGGAAGTCAGAGCAGGTTCCATGTACTATTCAAAGGACAAGCTCACAGAGATAAGCCAGTATATAAATGCAACACTTCAGGCAGAGAGAGCGAACTATGAGAACCTCATTAAGTCTCTTGAGGACAATGCGGCAAGAGTTACAGACAATATGGCAGAGCTTGATTCAAGTATAGCTCAGATCAACGGTGTTCCTGAGCAGGTACAGCCAAGTGCTGACGATTCAGCATTTGCTGATGATGACAACACAGATTACAATGTATACGGCAAGACAGAGTATTCATCAGACGACTCTGACGATGAGGATTATGATGACGAGGATTACGATGAAGAATATGACGACGAGGATGAGGATGATGAGGAGTTCCTCGACGAGTAATCACGCCAGATGATACAGGATGTATTTACAGACACATCATATAGAAAATGAAACACAGGAAGGCACATACTATTTTCCCTGTTGTGTATTTGATGAAAGACAGCCCGGATATTCTTATCATATCACGGCTTTGGAACAAGGCGGATAGCCCTCCAAAGGCAGTGAGTGAGAGAATGAGGGCTGTCTTTATTTTTGTGGAAATATCCATGCTGTATAATACTGGTACACCGCCGCCTATCTCCAGATATGTGGATATTATGGTGCATGCATCGCCTGAAAAGTAGCTGCACATAAGATTTCCTGCAATAGCAAATATGACCATGTACACACCGATCACAGTTATATTGTGTACCGAGCTGCTTATTATGTCAGAATACGTATTTTCTGGCTTCCCTGAATTGGGGCTCTGGTTGTCTGATGATACCTGGACTGTTGCGGCAGTAAGCAGCTCCGTGGAAGTGCTGGAGCGGTGGGATGACATATATGACAGAGTAAGCGCTATTACAGTATAAATGATCTGTGGAAGATATACAGCCTCGATCAGCCGTGCAAACGATATATATTCCATCAAATGATCCCTGTATATGTAATTGTAAAGAAACATCGGACTTATATTGTTGCACATCGGGAGTAGGCTCTGACATACGTTTTCAGAGATGACCCTCTTTCGGTAAAAGAAAGCTATGATGATCGTGCCTGTGGGAAAACCGCATAGCAGGCCTATTATAAAGATGATCGCATATGCGCAAAGCATTTTGATACTTGTATCGATCTGAGAAAGCTGGTTATAACACCGGTCAGCAAAGCATAAAGGGGAGCAGGATAGGTACAATGGATGAGTACCATAGCTGTAACCCCTGGGTGCATCCGGATCTGATGATGTCTGAATTTAAACATGCAAATATTATAATTGAAGCTGTTAGAATTATATAACATACGTTCTTCATATGCCAATTGTATTCATTTTATAGAGCAAATATGATAAATAAGAATATGTCATATAACTATGACAGGTTGTTCAAAATCGGTCTTTATACTGATTTTGTATTTGTTGTATACCATGTTTCTGTATATGTCTGCGGCTTTTATGTCGTATGAGAACATGGACAGACCTGTGGAATCTGTACTTTTGTATATCTCGGCTGAACGGGTTATGATCGGTACCTGCGAAGCCTTTTTCATGCTTTTTATCACGGCACCTGCATCTTTTTTTAGTCCAAGAAGCTTGATGTAGGCTATCCAGCCGTTTTCTTTAAAATGGGAATAGTCATCACATCTCAGGTCTGTGATGGTGTGCAAAGCAGACCTCTCTGAATGTGCGTGAGAGTATAATTCCTGCATTTAAGTGCTGTTGCGGTCTCAGTAAAGGATAGATTTGTGTCAAGCCTGGAGAGACGGTTGCAGAGATCTCTATCCATGTCAACGATGTCATCCGTGCACGGAGCAAGTATCCTTCGTGCTGACAGGAGATGAGACAGGTCGTCGTCGAACATCGGAAATGACTTTCTGTACGCGTTTTGCAGGATGTTGTAGCAACTGTCAGGAATGTGGCGCCTTAAGCTTTCAACATCACCTGACCGGAGCAGCTCACGTATGGCTGAGGCCGAACAGATGTCGTTGTCGGTGGCAGTGCTGTTGTATTCTGATAAGATCCTTCTGATCGGGACAGGTTTGATCCTGGAGTCTGTCTGTATAAGAGTAGCAATATACTCTATGGCCAGAATGTTGTTCGGGCTTGCCAGGATACGGTCAAGATCAGCGCTGGTATAACCGGTAAGGTTCTGGTTCTGCAGATACTCGGAGATGGCGGCTGCTCTGGCTGATCCATATGAGATGCCCGAAGATACGGATTTTTTTATGAATTCCGATACCTGTTGCGGTTCATTGACGGTGAGTTCGGCAATTTTTTGCAGAAGATCCATGTCATCACATTCTGCGCCGAATGAGATATAGTCTATGCCATCAAGAGCGTTCATCATGCAGACTGCGGCATGTGCATAGTCTCTGGCACTTGATGATGCGTATACAAATGGAATCTCGAACACAGCGTCTACACCGCATCTCAAAGCAATCTCGGTTCTTGTGTGCTTATCTGCTATGGCAGGAACGCCTCTCTGAAGAAAATTGCCGCTCATAAAGCATATGACATGTTCGGCACCAGTTAGAAGCTTCGCCTGCTGTATCTGATATTCGTGTCCCTTGTGAAATGGATTGTATTCGCAAACTATGCCTACTGTGCTCATGGCTCCTCCTTGAAATGCGTGTTTTATAACCTGTCACGATTTATAATGCCTTTGTCGGTAAAGTTTATTCTATCTTAATAATTAATGGCTGTAAAGTGTGTTATAATGACGGACATAAAGATGTTAAGTGAAAAATTCAAGATGCGGCATTGTTCTGATGCCGATGATCCCCACATACCAGACAGATATTGATTAATTAAGTGAAGGCAGCCAATTTATGGTTGACAAAGTGGCAATAATCTAATAGTATATTAAAAGATAATCGAACATATGTTTAGGAGGAAAATATAATGGCGAATAATTCCGGTAATGTAAATATTGATGATAAGAGAAAGGCATTGGATGCCGCTATAGCACAGATAGAGAAGCAGTATGGTAAGGGTTCGGTGATGAAGCTTGGCGATTCCAATGCGAATATGAATATAGATGTGATCCCTACAGGATCCCTCAGCCTTGATATAGCACTTGGACTTGGCGGTGTGCCTAGAGGAAGAATCATAGAGGTGTTCGGACCTGAGTCGAGTGGTAAGACGACGGTAGCACTTCACATTGTTGCTGAGATACAGAAGAGAGGCGGAATCGCAGGCTTTATAGATGCCGAGCATGCGCTTGATCCGACATACGCCAAGAACATAGGTGTAGATATAGACAATCTTTACATATCACAGCCTGACTGCGGAGAGCAGGCTCTTGAGATCACAGAGACAATGGTCAGATCGGGAGCGGTTGATGTCGTTATCGTGGACTCTGTTGCTGCACTTGTACCAAAGGCAGAGATAGACGGAGAGATGGGCGATTCGCATATGGGACTTCATGCCAGACTTATGTCACAGGCGCTCAGAAAGCTCACTGCTGTTGTCAGCAAGACCAACTGTGTTGTCATATTTATCAATCAGCTCAGAGAGAAGGTTGGAGTTGTGTTCGGTAACCCTGAGGTTACAACAGGTGGTCGTGCACTTAAGTTCTATGCTTCCGTAAGACTTGACGTAAGAAGAATTGATACGCTCAGACAGGGCGGTGAGATCGTAGGTAACAGAACAAGAGTTAAGATAGTTAAGAACAAGGTGGCTCCTCCATTCAAGGAGGCTGAGTTCGATATCGTGTTCGGCAAGGGTATATCTAAGGTCGGAGATATTCTTGATCTTGCTGTTGCGAACGACATAGTGGATAAGTCCGGTGCATGGTACGCATACAACGGCAATAAGATAGGTCAGGGAAGAGAGAATGCGAAGGCATATCTTGAGAACAATAAGCTATCTGTGATGAGATAGAGCAGAAGGTAAGAGAGGCGGTTGGTGTTGCCGGAGAGTCTGCCGAGAACACTGTAGATGATGGAGCAGATGAGTAGGATCGCAACTGTCACTGATATCAGGAAGATCGATGATAAAAGGTTTTGTCTGTTTGTGGACTATGAGCCTTTTTCATCGGTCTATGCATCGGATATACGAAGATTACATCTTGCCTGTGACGGTGAGATAGAATGGAGTAAACTTGAGGAATTCAGACGGGACTATCTGTTCAAACGTGCCATGAACAAGGCTGTGAACTCCATAAAGTTTTCGGACAAGTGTGAATACGATATCAGGCAGAAGCTTAAGGATCTGTATTACGACGAAGAGATCGTGGATCAGACCATCGACAAACTGAAGTCGTATGGATATATAGATGATTACAGGTATGCATGTGGATATGTACGCAGAAACTCCGCTAAAAAGGCATTCGTGTCATACGATTTGAATTGCAGGCAAAGCATATAGGCCAGGATATTATCGATCTGGCTGTGGAAGACTCAGACATATCAGATGAAAGCGACAGGATAACATATATTTTACAAAAAAAAAATACACTGTGGAAGAACTGACTGAAAAGCGTGATAAAGTCTATGCATACATGTACAGCAAGGGTTTTGACAGGCGTAAGGTTTCTGAGTGTATACGAAATATTGTCTCTGATATTACTTGACATAACATCTTAAAAAAAAATATTAAACTTAAATAGTTGTATTCTTGTACAATGAAAACTTAATAAGGAGGTGCTCCTGTGAATTCACCAATAGTATGGGGAATAATCGCTGTTGTTGTAGTTGCACTGCTTGTTGCTACATGGTTTATCGCTATTGCATATCGCAAGAACATAGTAGAGACCAAGATAGGAAGAGCAGAGTCACAGGCAAGAGAGATTATTGACGAAGCTCAGAAGACCGCCGAGGCTAAGAAGCGCGAGATACTGCTTGAGGCAAAGGAAGATTCCCTAAGACACGTAATGACCTTGAAAAGGAAGTAAAGGACAGACGTGGAGAACTTTCACGTATGGAGAAGAGAATTCTTGCACGTGAAGAGAATCTTGATAAGAAGACTGAGGCAGTTGAGAAGAAGGAAGCTAGTTTAGCTAACAAGGAAAGCGCGCTGGACAAGCAGAAGGCTAAGGTTGAAGAGTTACAGGCGAAACGTTTACAGGAACTTGAAAGAATTTCAGGTTTGACCTCTGAACAAGCAAAAAGAATACTTATTAAAGACTGTTGAAGATGAAGTAAAGCATGAAACAGCAGTTATGGTCAAGGAATTAGAAACCAGAGCTAAAGAAGAAGCGAACAAGAAGGCGAAGGAGTATGTTGTCAATGCAATACAGAGATGTGCGGTTGATCATATCTCAGAGACAACGATCTCATTAGTTCAGTTACCTAACGACGAGATGAAGGGTAGGATAATTGGTAGAGAGGGTAGAAATATTCGTACCCTTGAAACTCTCACAGGCGTAGATCTTATCATAGACGATACTCCTGAGGCAGTTATCTTATCAAGCTTTGATCCGGTAAGACGTGAGGTGGCAAGAATTGCACTTGAGAAACTCATCGTGGATGGTAGAATCCATCCAGCCAGAATCGAAGAGATGGTTGAGAAAGCGCAGAAGGAAGTTGAAAACATGATGCGCGAGGAAGGTGAAGCTGCTACTCTTGAGGTAGGAATTCACGGAATCCATCCAGAGCTGGTAAGACTTCTTGGAAAGTTGAAATTTAGAACAAGCTACGGACAGAACGCATTGAAGCACTCTGTTGAGGTAGCTCAGTTGTGTGGTTTGTTGGCCGGAGAGATAGGTGTCGATATCAAGGTTGCAAAGCGTGCTGGATTACTCCATGATATAGGTAAATCACTTGATCATGAGATGGAGGGTTCACATGTTCAGATTGGTGCAGATCTTTGTAGAAAGTACAAAGAGTCAGCGCTTGTTGTCAATGCGGTAGAGTCACATCACGGTGATGTTGAGCCTGAGTCATTGATAGCACTTCTGGTACAGGCTGCAGATACAATTTCTCTTTGCAAGACCGGGAGCAAGAAGAGAGACCTTGGAGACTTATACTACAAGACTTAAGAAGTTAGAGGATATTGCTAATTCTCATAAGGGTGTAGATAAGACTTTTGCTATTCAGGCAGGTAGGGAAATTCGTGTAATGGTAGTTCCTGAGCATGTAAGCGATTCTGATATGGTATTGCTGGCTAGAGATATTGCAAAGCAGATCGAAGACGAGCTTGAGTATCCTGGACAGATTAAGGTAAATATTATAAGAGAGTCACGCGTGACAGATTACGCAAAATAAAAATTAGGGTTTGTAGAGATGATCTACAAACCCTTTTTATGATTTGTCATATACAGTTTACCATTCTTATGCATGATAAACTATAAAACGGGAGGTGAGATTAAAAAGATGGAAAAATTCAATAGGATAAAGACGGAAGTGGCATACAGAGCGCATGTGTTTGATGTATATAACGACTATCTTGAACTGCCTGATGGCAGAGATGTTGTATATGATCTGATAAAGCATCACCCGGGAGCATGCATTCTTCCAGTGAAAGACGATGGATCGCTCATACTGATAAAGCAATACAGGAATTCTATTGATGATATAACCTACGAGGTTCCGGCTGGTTTTATCGATGAGGGAGAGTCTCCTGAAGATGCAGCCAGAAGAGAACTCAGGGAAGAGACAGGGTTTACCGCGAAGGTTGTGGAGTATGTGACTAGAGCAGTTCTGGCTATCGGTACAAGTGATGAACAGACTTACGTGTATATAGGCAGGGAACTTACCAGAGGAATATGTGCATTGGACGAGAATGAATTTATAGAGACCGAGGAGATAGGTCTTGATGATGCACTCAATATGATAAGAGATGGCAGGATAGTGGATTCCAAAACAATAATTGCAATCTACGCATATTGGGGTAAGAAATGCTCCCAAACAAGCAATCACATAATTTGAAACATAGAAAATTCAACTGAAACATTGTCGGAATTAAAAAATGTGAAATATTTTTGAAAAGAATTATGTCAATATCTAGTATACATAATTTGATCGCGCACCGCATTTTGTACTTTTATTAAAAATGCCGTGAAGCCTTGATTTTACTTGTTAAAATAGTGTTTGATTTTATTTACATTTGTATTTATAATATAATTCAGTCTACATAACTAAGGGGATAAATTAGTGGAACAATACATAGACAGATATGTTGATTATTTAAGAAATGTAAAAAAATCCAGTGAGAATACTGTTGCATCATATCGGAGAGATCTGATAAAATTCTACAGGTATTTTGACGAGAAGGGCATAACGAGGATTGATGATATTAATGAAACTTATATCACTTCGTATGTGTTGGAAATGGAGAAACAGGGGATGTCCATGGCTACGGTGTCACGTAACATTGCATCCATAAAGTCATTCTATGCCTATCTCATGAGGGAGAGGATAGTGAATGATGATCCAACGGAGAATATCAAGCCTCCGAAGATCGTGAAGAAGGTTCCTGAGACGCTTACCATAAGTGAGGTGAACAAGCTTCTCGATCAGCCTACCAACAAGACTCCAAAGGAGATCAGGGATAAGGCGATGCTGGAGCTGTTGTATGCTACAGGAATACGTGTTACAGAGCTTGTGACATTGAAACTCACGGATGTCAACATAAAGCTTGGGTTCATTGAGTGCCACGACGGCGACAGGGTGAGGACTGTTCCGGTTGCGGAGGTTGCTCAGAGAGCCCTCAGCAGATATATTACTGAGGTGCGCGATGATATGAGTGGAGGCAGTGATTATCTGTTCTTCAACTGCAAGGGTGCACCTATGACGAGACAGGGATTCTGGAAGATAATAAAGTATTATGCGGCTAAGGCCGGCATAGATAAGGATATAACACCTCATATGATAAGGCATTCATTTGCCTCACATATGTTGGGGAATGGAGCGGATATAAAGTCTGTTCAAGAGATGCTTGGACATGTGGATATTGCGACAACCCAGATATATCTTACAAATAAGCAGAGTAAGCTCAAGGAAGAATATGCAAAGGCATATCCGAGGGCCTAACAAATAACTTATAAACTAAGGAGACAATTAAATCATGGAAAACAATTACTACGTTCCGGCACAGATCATTGAGAATAATCTCAAGGGTGCTGTTGGAAAGGCAAATCTCAAGCTGTACAAGATGATCATGATGGGATTCTTTGCAGGAATGTTCATTGCGATAGGAGCTGAGGGATCAAACCTTGCGGTGCATACGGTGGACAATTTCGGACTTGCGAAGACTCTTGCAGGATGCATATTCCCTGTAGGACTCATGATGTTATCGATTATCGGTGCAGAGCTGTTTACCGGAAACTGTATGATGATAACAGCGGTTATTGATGGTAGGATAAAGCTTGTGCAGATGCTCAAGAACTGGGTTATTGTATATCTCAGCAATATGCTTGGATCAGTTGTGACTGCAGCTCTTATATATGGAAGCGGTCAGTTTGATAATTCAGCAGGCGGCCTTGGCGCTTATACCATCAAGGTGGCTATGGGTAAGACAGGCCTTGATTTTTGCAATGCGTTCATGTCGGGAATAATGTGTAATGTTCTCGTGTGCATCGCGGTTCTCATGTCATCTTCGGCTAAGGATATAATTGGAAAGCTGTTTGCATGCTTCTTCCCGATAATGGTATTCGTCGTGTCAGGTTTTGAGCACTGCGTTGCAAATATGTACTATATACCTGCAGGTCTGATGGCTGCATCAAACAGCAAGTACGTGGACAAGGCATGCGAGCTCTATGGATATACCGCACAGCAGATAAGTGACCAGCTCACAGTGGGACATTTCTTCAGTAAAAAATCTCCTCCCTGTAACGCTTGGTAATATCATCGGCGGTGGTCTGATAGTGGGAATTGGACTTTACATCATCAACAAGCCTAAAAAGGTGGAAGAGTAGAATCTGGCGCCAGACTTATAGGCAACAAGGTCAGAATGATGGACTGAATAAATGATGGAATGAAAAATAAGATAGATAAATAAAAAACAGATGTGGCATGATTTGAGGAATCACCCCTGGATCATATCACAGCTGTTTTTTTATTATTTACATTTTATCGCATTATTGTTTGTCGCAATTTTCAGTTTGTTTGACAATTACTTATAAAAGTCAATTATCTTGTCCATTCTGGATGACATATTCTCAAATATAAGATCAAGGATCGTCAGGGCGGTCATGGCCTCGACGACCACAACAGCTCTCGGCCCAATGATAGGATCGTGGCGGCCTCTGATCGAGACCTCTATGTTATCCCTGGACTTGTTAACGGTTTTCTGTGTGGATGCGATGGATGGGGTCGGCTTGAAATGCGCCTTGATGATTATGTCTGAACCATCGCTCATTCCGCCGAGAATACCTCCGGCGTGATTGGTCTCCTTGTCTACGTTATAACCGTTCATGACAAATGCATCATTGTTATATGAACCTCTTGCAGTGGATACCTCGGTGCCGTCGCCAATCTCGACAGCTTTCACAGCTCCGATGGACATAACTGCCTTTGCGAGGCATGCATCCAGTTTGTCAAATACCGGTTCACCGATACCTGCCGGCATTCCATGCACGATACATTCAACACCAGAGCCTATGGAATCGTTCTCTGCCATGCAGTCTTGAAGAAGGATTGATGCCTTCTCGTAGGCATCCGGGTCCGGCATATTGAGGTCGTTCTTAAGTATATAGTCAGCGTCAAAATTGTTCCTGTCTATATGTACATCACCGATGGAAGATACGTAGGTAGTTATGGTGATACCGAGTTCCTTCAGTATCTTTGAGGCGATCGCACCGGCTGCAACTCTGCCGATGGTCTCTCGTCCTGATGAACGGCCGCCGCCTCTGTAATCCCTGAAGCCATATTTTTCATCAAATGTATAATCTGCGTGGCCTGGTCTGTAATATGTGGCGATATCTCCGTAATCCCCGGAGCGCTGGGATGTATTTCTCACCATCATGGATATAGGAGTTCCGGTTGTCTTTCCCTCGAAAATTCCTGACAGTATCTCTATGGTATCGGATTCCTTTCTAGGCGTTGAGAACTGTGAAAATCCGGGTTTTCTGCGATCCAGAAATACCTGTATATCTTCCTCACACAGTGGAAGACCGGCAGGGCAGCCGTCAACGACAACTCCCAGAGCCTTTCCGTGGGATTCTCCCCATGTGGTGATGGTAAATTTATTTCCTATGGTGGAACCTGCCATAATATATCTCCTTTCAAATGCGGTGAAACCTGCCGCTCTCTATTCGGCAAATGAACTGCAGAATCCTGCAGCGCAAATGTCCACGCGCACTATTATAGCATAGATAAGTTTGTGATAACAAGAAATAAGTTGGGATGCTGTAAAGTGTGAAAGCGTATAAGGCGAATGTCAAACCGCGAATATTACCGGCCGGGGTTGTAATGAAATATGTTATATATTAAAATATCTATGAAATAAATGAAAGAACGAAAGGACACGGCTGAAAGCACAGCCGGACATAAGGTGGTCAAGAAAATGGAGAAATATTATATAGTAAAATCGATAGACGGAGATTACGCAAATCTTGTTGATGAGAATGATCTTGGCGGTGAGACAAAGCTCGTTGCAAGGGCGCTGCTTCCGGAAAGTATAGCTGAAGGAACAAGGCTGCACTATGCATTTTTGCAGTATGAAATTGCGGATTAATTTCCTCTTTACAAAACCAGACACATATGTTATCCTACACAAGGTCAACTGACACTTAGTTTGAGGACACCTCTAGGCCTTTTGCCCGGTGTCAGTCATGTATATTATTTTATAGGAGGATTGTTATTATGATAACAAAAGAGCAGAAGCAGGAAATCGTAGCTAAGTACGGCAAGGATGCAAACGACACAGGTTCAACAGAGGTTCAGATCGCACTTCTTACAGCAAGAATCAACGATCTCAACGGACATTTCAAGGCTAATCCAAAGGATCATCACTCAAACCGTGGTCTTCTTAAGATGGTTGGTCAGAGAAGAAACCTTCTTGCATACCTCAAGAGCAAGGATATCGAGGCATACAGAAAGCTCATCGAGAGCCTTGGACTTAGAAAGTAATTTCTATTCGAGCCTTAATACAATAACAATTATGGGAATCATGTGTACACGCATGATTCCTTTTTATTTGCCCGGACACATTTTTATGGTATCAAATAGTGTAAACAGAGGTGTTTGGATATTGTATTTTTTATATTCGTATGATAAAATTTAAAAGATTGTGGAATGACATATCGAGACTTCTATAAAGAATATCATGGATCATCGCTGAAAGATGGCAAAAAGGTTATAAGACATGGTGTTTTTTATAGTTGTTTCGACGTCTTCCACAATACAAATAAATATTAAATCAAGGAGATTTTGAGATGAGTAAGGAATTCAAGAGATACCAGAAAGAGATCGCTGGCAGAATGCTCACTGTTGATATCAACAGAGTAGCTGCACAGGCAAATGGTGCTGCATTTATCAAGTATGGTGACACAACAGTGCTTTCAACATGTACAGCTTCAGAGAAGCCAAGAGACGGAATCGATTTCTTCCCACTTTCAGTAGAGTATGAGGAGAAGTTATATTCAGTAGGAAAGATACCTGGAGGATTCAATAAGAGAGAGGGTAAGGCATCAGAGAACGCTGTCCTCACATCACGAGTAATCGACAGACCTATGAGACCTCTTTTCCCTAAGGATTATAGAAATGATGTAACACTCAACAACCTTGTTATGTCAGTAGATCCAGAGTGCAGACCGGAGCTGGTTGCAATGCTCGGATCATCTATCGCAACATGTATATCAGACGTTCCATTTGACGGACCATGTGCCATGACACAGGTAGGTCTCATCGACGGAGAGTTCATCATCAACCCAACACAGAAGCAGTGGGATGAGGGTGATCTGAAGCTCACAGTTGCATCTACATCACAGAAGGTTATCATGATCGAGGCCGGTGCAAATATTGTACCTGAGGCTAAGATGATCGAAGCTATCTACATGGCTCATGATATCAACCAGGACATCATCGCATTTATCAATGAGATAGTAGCTGAGGTTGGAAAGCCAAAGCATTCATATGTAAGCTGTGCAGTTCCAGAGGAGCTTTTTTTGCAGCGATTAAGGAGATCGTTCCTCCAGAGGCTATGGAGGAGGCTGTATTCTCAGACGAAAAGCAGGTTCGTGAGGAGAACATCAGACAGATCACAGAGAAGCTTGAGGAGGCATTTGCAGACAACGAGGAGTGGCTTGCAGTCCTTCCAGACGCTATATACCAGTATCAGAAGAAGACAGTAAGAAAGATGATCTTAAAGGATCACAAGAGACCGGACGGAAGAGCTATTAACCAGATCAGACCACTTGCTTTGCTGAGGTTGACATCATTCCTAGAGTCCACGGCTCAGCTATGTTTACAAGAGGACAGACACAGATCTGTAACGTATGTACACTTGCTCCACTTTCTGAGATCCAGAGAGTTGACGGACTTGACGAGAACGTTACATCCAAGAGATATATGCACCACTACAACTTCCCTTCATACTCAGTAGGAGAGACAAAGGTTTCAAGAGGACCTGGACGTAGAGAGATTGGACACGGTGCACTTGCTGAGAGAGCACTTCTTCCTGTACTTCCAAGTGAGGAAGAGTTCCCATATGCGATCAGAACCGTATCAGAGACATTTGAGTCAAATGGTTCAACATCAATGGCATCAACATGTTCATCATGTATGTCACTCATGGCTGCCGGTGTTCCTATCAAGGCTATGGTTGCCGGAATCTCATGCGGACTTGTAACAGGTGATACAGACGACGATTACATCGTACTCACAGATATCCAGGGACTTGAGGACTTCTTCGGAGATATGGACTTCAAGGTAACAGGTACAACAGAGGGTATCACAGCTATCCAGATGGATATCAAGATTCACGGACTTACAAGACCTATCGTTGAGGAGGCTATCGCAAGAACACGTGAGGCAAGACTCTTCATCATGGAGACATGTATGAAGCCGGCCATCGCAGCTCCAAGACCAACGGTCAATGAGTTCGCGCCAAAGATCAAGCAGATCAAGATCGATCCAGAGAAGATCGGTGAGGTTATCGGACAGAGAGGTAAGACTATCAACACTATCATCGAGGAGACAGGTGTTAAGATCGATATCGATGATGAGGGAAGAATCTCTATCTGTGGCGTAGAGCAGGCAGGTATGGACAAGGCTATCGAGATGATCAACATGATCGTAGAGCCTCTTGAGGTTGGCAAGAACTACCATGGTAAGGTTGTAAAAGTTATCGACTGTGGAGCTATCGTATCGCTTGCACCTAACAAGGATGGACTCATCCACATCTCAAAGCTTTCAGACAAGAGAGTTGCAAAGGTTGAGGATGTTGTAAATGTAGGTGATGAGGTTGACGTTAAGGTCATCAAGATCGACGAGAGAGCAGGAAGAATAAGCCTGAGTCTCAAGGATGTACAGTAAATAACAGTTCTGAGCTAAACTATAATAAGGATATTTTTTATAAGGGTAAATTTGATGTCTCGAAGCCGGTCTGTCATATGGCCGGTTCCGGGGCATTGTAGTAAATAAAGGCATACATAAACAACTAAAAAAAAATAAATTCAGATTTAAGGGGGAACATATGAGATACGGTTATTTTGACGAACAGAACAAAGAGTATGTAATTGACAGACCAGACACCCCGGCACCTTGGGCAAACTACCTTGGTTCACCGGAATACGGAGCTATAATCTCCAACAACGCAGGAGGCTACAGCTTTGAGAAGTCAGGAGCAAACGGAAGAATACTGAGATACATATTTAACAGCTTTGATCAGCCTGGAAGATATGTATATCTTCGCGATGATGACACAAAGGATTACTGGTCAGCATCATGGCAGCCGGTAGGCAAGAGTCTTGATGTGTATAAGAGTGAATGTCACCATGGAACGGCATATACAAAGATGTATGCAGAGTATTCTGATATCAAGTCAGAGGTGATGTATTATGTTCCACTTAACAAGACACATGAAGTGTGGAAGGTGAGAGTTACCAACAACTCTGATAAGCCTCGTAACCTTTCAGCTATCGGATACTGTGAGTTTACAAATGACTGCAATTATGAGCAGGATCAGGTAAATCTCCAGTATACACTGTTCATAACCAGAACATATTTCATGGACAACAACAAGATCCTTCAGGTCATCAATGAGAATGTTGAGAAGGCTGAGATCAATGGAAGTAAGGCAAACAGAAGATTCTTTGCACTTGCCGGAAGTGATGTTGCATCATACTGTGGTGACAAGGAGGAGTTCCTTGGAAGATATCACGGCTACGGCAATCCGATCGGAGTTATAAATGGAGATCTTGGCAACAAGCTCAACTACAACAGCAATGCCTGCGGTGGACTCCAGACAAAATTCACACTTGCTCCGGGCGAGTCAAAGGATTTTGCATTCATAGTCGGAATGAAGGACAATGACGCTGCAAATGCTGTCATAGCCGGATACGCAGATCCTGCCGCAAAGATGTCAGAAGGAGCTTGACGAGCTGATCGAGTATTGGAATTCAAAGCTCAACAACTTCCAGGTGCACACACCTAGTGATTCATTCAACAACATGGTAAATACATGGAATGCATACCAGTGTTTCATGACATTCATATGGTCAAGAGCTGCATCGTTCTCATACTGTGGTCTGAGAAACGGATATGGATACAGAGATACAGTTCAGGATATCCAGGGCGTTATCCACCTTGCACCTGAGATGGCTCTTGAGAAGATCAGATTCATGCTGTCAGCACAGGTTGACAACGGCGGTGGACTTCCACTTGTAAAGTTCACACATAACGCAGGTCATGAGGATACACCGGATGATCCATCATATGTACAGGAGACAGGACATCCTGCATACCGTGCAGACGACGCACTTTGGCTGTTCCCAACTGTATATAAGTATATTGCTGAGTCAGGCAACCTTGACTTCATAGACGAGGTTATTCCATTTGCCAACAAGGATGAGGGTACAGTTTATGAGCATCTTAAGAGAGCGATAGATTTCTCCATGAACAGACTTGGAGATAATGGTATGCCGGCAGGACTCTGGGCAGACTGGAATGACTGTCTGAGACTTGGAAAGAGAGGCGAGTCAACATTTGTTGCAATGCAGCTCTACTATGCGATGACAGTTATCAAGTATTTTGCTGAGATGAAGGATGATGCAGAGTACATAGATTACATCAACAGCATTCAGTACAAGATGGGTGAGACCATTCAGGAGAAGTGCTGGGAGGATGACAGATTCATCCGTGGATACAAGGAAGGCGGACAGGTCATCGGTTCAAAGAATGATCCTGAGGCAAGCATGTGGCTGAATCCTCAGTCATGGGCAGTTATAAGCGGACTTGCCACAAGAAAGCAGTCTGAGATCGCCCTTGAGTCTGTTCACAGGGAGCTAAACACAGAGTATGGTGTGAGACTTATGTTCCCACCATACAGAGAGCATGCATTTGACGGAGCACTCATGCTTCTGTTCAATGCAGGAACAAAGGAGAATGCGGGTATATTCTCACAGCCACAGGGCTGGATAATACTTGCCGAGGCGCTCATGGGACATGGAAACAGAGCGTTTGAGTATTTCAACGAGAGCTCTCCTGCATCCATGAATGATAAGGCAGAGATCAGAAAGCTTGAGCCATACTGCCATGGACAGTTCACAGAGTCTGTTGGAAGTCCATTTGAGGGTCGCGCTCATGTACACTGGCTTACAGGTACAGCATCCACATGTATGGTTGGCTGCGTTGAGGGTATCATGGGTATGAGACCAGACTTTGGCGGAATCAAGATCGCGCCTTCAGTCCCATCAGACTGGAAGGAGTTTGAGATAGAGAAGATGTTCAGGGGTAAGAAGCTCTCAATCAAGGTTCAGAATCCTGATGGACATGAGAGCGGTTTCCAGAGCCTCACATTAAATGGTGAGAAACTTGAGGCCAATTATATCCCTGCTGACAAGCTTGCTGATACAAACGATATCGTGCTTGTAATGTAATGAATATAAATACATTATTTATACCATATTAAGTTAAGAAGGGCTCAGCCCTTCTTAATTTTTGCCCTGATGCGGAATGAGTGGATTGGGGTTGGAAGGTGGTGCAGGCGAAGTGGAATCGGTATCGATCGCTGAGAGGTTAAAACTCACTGACAACATACATGTTATGGATGTTCCAGGTGGAGGTTATATCCTGTTATGTGGAATATATGGAGAGATTGAGGGGCATGACAAGCTTCCTGCCGGTATGAAGAGTACAAGCTACGAGAAGCTGCTTCCGGTGATAGCCCAGGCAGAAAACTGCGGAGATGTAAAGGGAGTCTTGACTCTGATAAATACGGTCGGAGGCGATGTTGAGTCCGGACTTGCCATATCTGAGATGTTGTCCAGCCTGTCAAAGCCGGTCGTCAATATCGTGCTTGGCGGCGGACATTCCATAGGAGTTCCTCTGGCGGTGTCGGGAAATGTGTCTTTTATAGTGCCGACCGCAACGATGATAGTTCATCCAATAAGGACAAATACGGCGGTGCTTGGAGTTAAGCAGAACTTTGAATATATAGAGAAGATGCAGGAGCGGATCATACAGTTCACAGTGGATCACTCATCTATAGACAGGAAAGAACTGGAGAAACTTATGTTTAACACGACAGAGCTGACCAAGGATGTGGGCTCGGTTCTGATAGGAAAACAGGCTGTCGAAAAAAGGGTTATAGACAGGATCGGTGGTATGTCGGCGGCTTTAAAAACGCTGTATGACTTGATTAATTAAGAAAATGATAGTAAAATTCCATAGGATATTGTATAAACATCGATCAAGGGAGGTTGGTCATGAGCTTATTACAGGCAATTTTGATGGGAATAATACAGGGAGCTACAGAATTTCTTCCAGTCAGCAGTTCGGGACATCTGGCTATTTTCAAGAATATTTTTGGAGTGGAGACCGATACGGGTATATTATTTGACATACTGCTCCATTTTGGCACTCTGGTTGCCATATTTATAGTCTACTGGGCAGATATAAAGAAGCTTGTTATAGAGGGACTCAAGATAGTTGGAGACTGCTGTGTCAATCTGGTAAATTTCATAAAGAACAAGACCTCGAAGGAGGAACAGATATATCCGTATAGGAAGATCGTGTGTACGGCATACAGAAAGTTTGTTATGCTCATACTCGTGTCAACTCTTACGACGACGGTGATCGCAGTCCCATTTGACAAAGCTATAGGACATGCGGGAGATACACTTTTGATACCGGGTATCTGTCTGTGTATAACATCTGTTATCCTGTATTTTGCGGACAGACTGCCGGTTGGTAAGAAGAGTGCGGCAAAGGCTACATACAGAAACGCCATATTTGTAGGTCTGGTACAGGCTGTTGCTACGCTTCCGGGAATATCAAGATCCGGAAGTACGATAACTGCAGGTCTGGCATGCGGCTACACAAGAAAATTCACGGTAAAGTATTCATTTATAATGTCGATACCGGCTGTTCTGGGAGCAGTCATACTGGAGATACCTGATCTGTTTAAGTCATCTATTTCAGGAACTGATGTTGTAAATTACATAGTTGGAATGGTAGTTGCAGGTGTTGTTGGATATTTATGTATAAAATTTATGCTTTATACGGTCAAGAAAAAAGAATTTTAAGGGCTTTTCCATATATTGTATGATGATCGGGAATCGTGTCTGTAATATGGTATTTTGTTGCTTAAGATTTAGAATAGAGGTAGAAAATGGCTGCTGGTAATAAAAAGTCATACAAGAACAATACATCAAAGAATGGCACGTCCAAAAAACGCTGCGTCTCAAAAAGACTGTGGCAAAGAACTCTTCAAAAGGTGGATCAAATAACAGGACATCTGCGAAGAAGAATACTGCATCGAAAACATCTGCCAGATCAAAGGCTGCCATAGAACGCAAAGCCCGGGAAGAGGAACTGGCAAGGCAGAAGCAGATGAGAAGTGAGATCATACTCATAGTTCTCTTTGCATTTTCGGTATTTCTGCTACTTGCAAACTTCAGGATCTGCGGAATAGTGGGAGATACAGTATCGGGATTTTTCTTTGGAATAATCGGTTTCAGCGAGTACATATTCCCGGTATATCTGTTTGTGTCGGCTGCCTATCTTATATCAAATGATTTCAGGGGAAGATCGTCAAAAAGGTTGTATATTTTGGCGTTGTGCTCATCCTGTTGTCCATGGTATTTCAGGCTATATATTCATCGACCTTTGAGTCGGTCAAGGTTCTGTACATGGATGGGTATAAGGACAGATCAGGCGGAGGAGTTATATGCGGAGGAATATTCTTTGCGATAAGGACACTGCTTGGAGTTCCGGGTGCGTGCATAGTAATATTTATAGCTGCGGTTATCATGTTCATTCTCATAACGGAGATATCAGTTATAGACGAGATCAAACTTTTCATAGCATCTATCCGTGAGCGCAGAGAAAGTGATGATGACGAACAGTATGAAGATGAGGAGTATCAAAGTGACAGATATGACGATGGTTATTACTCACATGATGTAAATGATACTCCGGTTCGCAGAGTGAGACCATCGATGGCAAATCTCAATGTGTACAGCGCGATAAGTCCAAGGATGACAGAGCTTCCGACAGGAGGACTCTGCAACGCAGGTCAAGCCAAGGAAGACTAAGACACAGAAGGATGTAGAGAGGGAGCCTGCCAGGGATTTCTTTGCCATGGAGGATGTCCACGAGCTCACTCCTGGAGATGGCGCTGTGGATATGTCCTATGATGAATTTAACAATGACATAGAGAAGATCGTCATGACCGACAGAGAGGAGATCGTCAATCCAGTTCAGATAGACAGAGAGGATCCTGTGCATAAACCGGTGCGGAAGCATGCACCTGTGAAGAGAAGAAAGCCGATGGTCGTAACTCCTGAAGAACCAAAGCTGGCTGCTGTGGACACTGATATGGAGGATGCAGAGATACTTTCATTTACTGATGATGCGGAGGATGTCCTTGCGGGAGCGGTAAATGGCAATATGCATCCAGAGAGTGTGTCAGATTACAATCCGCTCTACGACTCTGCATTTGCGGAGGAGGAGAAGACGGATACCGCGGCTCAAAGCAAAAAGAAGCCGGCGGTACAGACTGAGAGCTCAAAGCAGTATCAGGAGGGAAGAAAATATAAATTCCCAACGGCAGATCTGCTGTCCCAGCCTAAAAAGACGAACAATTCCAACAGGGATGCCCATGTCAGGGAGACAGCCATCAAGCTTAAGAATACCCTCGAGACATTTGGCGTCAATGTAACCATAACAAACTATAGCTGCGGTCCTGCTGTAACGAGATTTGAGATGCAGCCGGAGCAGGGTGTCAAGGTCAGCAAGATACTGAACCTTGCGGACGATATAAAGCTCAACCTTGCGGCTGCGGATATACGTATAGAGGCACCGATACCTGGCAAGGCAGCCATAGGAATAGAGGTCCCTAACAAGGAGAACTCAATTGTGGCGTTCCGGGAGCTTATAGAATCAGATAATTTCAAGAACCTCAAGTCCAAAGTGGCATTTGCGGTTGGTAAGGATATAAGTGGACAGGTCATCGCAACGGATATTGCCAAGATGCCGCATCTTCTGATCGCCGGAGCCACAGGTTCGGGTAAATCAGTGTGTATCAATACACTTATAATGAGTATACTGTACAAAGCCACACCGGAGGAGGTAAAGCTCATAATGATAGATCCTAAGATGGTTGAGCTTGCATGCTACAATGGCATACCACACCTTCTGATACCGGTCGTAACAGATCCAAAGAAGGCGGCAGGGGCACTCAACCGGGCTGTCATGGAGATGACAAGAAGATACCAGCTTTTTGCTGAGCACAGTGTACGTAATATACAGGGATATAATGACAAGGTTGAAAATGCCGTTATAGCGGGAGCTGATGGAGAAAAAGCTGACCAAGATGCCACAGATAGTGGTCATAGTGGATGAGCTTGCAGATCTTATGATGGTTGCCCACGGCGAAGTCGAGGATGCTATAGTGAGACTTTCACAGCTTGCCAGAGCAGCGGGTATACATCTTGTCATAGCAACACAGAGACCGTCGGTTGATGTCATAACAGGTCTCATAAAGGCAAATGTTCCATCGAGAATAGCATTTGCAGTTTCGTCGGGAGTTGATTCCAGAACCATACTTGATATGGTAGGAGCAGAGAAACTTCTTGGAAAGGGAGATATGCTGTTCTATCCGACAGGCTATCCTAAGCCGGTCAGAGTACAGGGCGCATTTGTGTCGGATGATGAGGTTACAGCGGTTGTTGATTTCCTCAAGAAGAACAATGGCGTGGGAACATATGATGAGGAGATATCTAAATCAATATCCGGAAATGGTGGATCAGGCGCCACAGCGATAGGTGGGGCTTCAGCCAGTGATAAGGATGAATATTTCGTGGAAGCGGGAAGATTCATTATAGAGAAAGAAAAAGCTTCTATAGGTATGCTTCAGAGAACGTTCAAGATAGGCTTTAACAGAGCCGCAAGGATCATGGATCAGTTGATGGCTGCGGGGAGTAGTTGGCCCGGAGGAGGGCACAAAGGCCAGAAAGATCCTGATGACTCAGGAACAGTTTGATGAATATATAGACACTAATTTATAAAAAAGCGGAGGATAAGAGCTATGATGACAGACATTGAAATTGCACAGAAGGCTGAGATGAAGCACATAAGGGAGGTTGCTGCAAAGCTCGGAATATCAGAGGATGACCTCGATCTCTATGGAAAGTATAAGGCAAAGCTCTCAGATGAGCTTATAAAGAAGGTTGAGGGCAACGAGAACGGAAAGCTTATCCTCGTTACAGCCATCAATCCAACACCTGCAGGAGAGGGAAAGACGACAATCACTGTAGGACTTGGTGAGGCTATGGGACAGCTTGGAAAGAAGGCGGTTATCGCACTTCGTGAGCCTTCACTTGGACCATGTTTTGGAATTAAGGGTGGTGCAGCCGGCGGCGGATATGCACAGGTAGTACCTATGGAGGATCTCAACCTCCACTTTACAGGAGATTTTCATGCTATAACATCTGCAAACAATCTCCTTGCAGCCATGATGGATAACCATATCCAGCAGGGAAATGCACTGAGAATAGATGTGAACAGAATAGTGTTCAAGAGATGTATGGATATGAACGACAGAGTTCTCAGACACACAGTTGTCGGACTTGGAAAGCGTGTCGATGGAGTGCCTAGAGAGGACGGATTTGTCATCACAGTTGCATCGGAGATCATGGCTATTCTCTGTCTTGCAAGTGACATGAAGGATCTTCAGGAGAGACTTGGCAGAATAATCGTTGCATACAACATGGACAATGAGCCTGTGACAGCGGCTGATCTCAAGGCTGTAGGAGCTATGGCAGCGCTCTTAAAGGATGCCATCAAGCCAAACCTTATCCAGACACTTGAGCATACACCGGCAATCGTACACGGCGGACCATTTGCAAATATAGCACATGGATGTAACAGTGTAATGGCTACAAAGACAGCATTAAAGCTTGCAGATTATGTAATAACAGAGGCAGGATTTGGCGCAGATCTCGGAGCTGAGAAGTTCTTCGATATCAAGTGCCGTATGAACAACCTTAAGCCGGATGCGGTGGTTCTGGTTGCTACAGTAAGAGCACTCAAGTACAATGGCGGAGTTGCAAAGGCAGATCTCGGCGAGGAGAATCTCGACGCGCTTAAGGCTGGTATAGTAAACCTTGAGAAGCATATTGAGAATCTTCAGAAGTATGGCGTTCCTGTTGTTGTTACACTGAACAGATTTGTCACAGACAGCCAGGCAGAGCTTGACTTTGTCAAGAAGTTCTGCGAGGACAGAGATTGCGATTTTGCTCTTGCAAATGTATGAGCAGGGAGGCAAGGGTGGTATAGACCTTGCAAATGCAGTGCTCAACACGCTGGAGAACAAGAAGAGCAACTTCAAGGTGCTCTACGATGACAGCCTGTCAATAAAGGATAAGATAGATTGTATCGCTACAGAGATATATGGTGCGGATGGTGTTACATACAGCGCAGAGGCCAGCAAGGCCATCGCCAAGATCGAGGAGATGGGATTTGGTAACTTCCCTGTATGTATGGCAAAGAACCAGTATTCTCTGTCAGATGATCCAAAGAAGCTTGGAAGACCTACAGGATTCGATATAAATATCCGTGAGGTTTATGTCAGTGCAGGAGCAGGATTTGTGGTAGCGATTACCGGAACGATCATGACCATGCCTGGACTTCCAAAATCCCCGGCGGCAGAAAGGATTTATGTTGATGATGACGGTAAGATCGTCGGATTATTCTAGGAGGACAAATAAATGTATAAGCTTATAGATGGTAAGGTTATATCAAAACAGATAAAGGATGAGCTCAAGGAGAAGGTTGCGGGACTCAAGGCAGAGGGCGTAGAGATATGCCTTGCTGTCATTCAGGTCGGAAATGATCCTGCATCGTCAGTATATGTTGGAAATAAGAAGAAGGCATGTGAGTATATAGGAATAGGTTCACTGTCATATGAGCTACCAGAGGAGACAACTGAGGAGGAGCTTCTTGCACTTATAGAGAAGCTCAACTCTGACGACAAGGTGAACGGAATACTTGTACAGCTCCCGCTTCCAAAGCATATAGATGAGGATAAGGTCATAAAGACCATATCTCCAAAGAAGGATGTGGACGGCTTCCATCCGATGAGTGTTGGTGCACTCAGCATAGGACAGCCGGGCTTTGTGTCATGTACACCAGCCGGAGTTATCCAGCTCATCAAGAGATCAGGAATAGAGATAGAGGGTAAGGAGTGCGTGGTACTCGGCAGAAGCAATATAGTAGGCAAGCCTATGAGCATGCTGCTGCTCCGTGAGAACGGAACCGTAACCGTGTGCCATTCCAGAACAAAGAATCTCAAGGAAGTGTGCAGACGTGCTGATATACTCGTGGTGGCAATAGGGAAGCCAGAAATGATCGATGCATCTTACATCAAGGAAGGCGCAACAGTTATAGATGTGGGAATCCACAGGAATGAGAATAATAAGCTCTGCGGTGATGTGGATTTTGAATCAGCCAAGGAGGTTGCCGGAGCGATAACTCCTGTACCTGGCGGAGTCGGCCCTATGACCATAGCCATGCTCATGTCAAACTGCGTGGAATCAATAAATATAAACTAAGAACAAGTGCAAAATTATTGGAGAACAGATGAAAGTATTACTCATATCACTAGGCTGTGATAAAAATCTGGTGGACAGCGAGGTCATGCTCGGTTTGCTGAACAAAGCCGGCCACCAGCTTACAAATGATGAGACAGAGGCAGATGTAGTAGTTGTAAATACCTGTGCGTTCATCAGCGATGCGAAAGAGGAAAGCATCAACACCATCATCGAGATGGGAGAACTGAAGAAAACCGGAAAACTAAAAAAACTTATCGTTGCGGGATGTCTGTCCCAGAGATACAAGGACGAGATAATGAAGGAGCTTCCGGAGATCGATGTCATTATTGGTGCGACCAATTACGATAAGATAGTTGAGGCAATAGGAACCGACGAGGAGTCGATCGTAGATGATATAAATTATACCCAAGGCCGATTGCCGAGAGAATAGTAACGACAAATGCGTCGATGGCGTATTTTAAGATCGCAGAAGGTTGTAATAAACTGTGCACTTATTGTATAATACCTCACATACGAGGCAGATACAGAAGCATGCCGATGGACAGCCTGATCGCATCCGCTGAAAAGCTTGCGTCTGATGGTATAAAGGAGCTTGTCCTTGTGGCACAGGAGACTACGCTGTACGGAGTTGATCTGTATGGTGAGAAGAAGCTTCCAGAGCTTCTCACAAAACTCAGTGAGATAGAAGGCATAGAGTGGATAAGACTTCTGTACTGTTATCCGGAGGAGATAACAGATGAACTAATAGAGGTTATGGCCACGAATCCGAAGATCTGCCATTATGTCGATATACCTATCCAGCATTCTGAGAATGCGATACTTAAGAGAATGGGCAGAAGAACCAGCAGGGAGGACATTGTGGAGCTTGTCGGCAGACTGAGGACAGCCATGCCGGATATAGCCATCAGAACCACGCTCATATCTGGTTTCCCAGGTGAGACACAGGAACTGCACGATGGTCTGGTCGACTTTGTTGACGAGTGCGAGTTTGACAGGCTTGGAGTATTCACTTATTCGCCTGAGGAGGGCACTCCGGCTGCGGAGTACGAGGATCAGGTGGATGGAGAGCTGGCTGCAAAGTGGCGCGATGAGATCATGGAGCTTCAGCAGGAGATTTCCTATGAGAAGAACCAGCAGATGATCGGAAGCACCCAGAAGGTTCTCATCGAGGGATATCTGGTCGACGATGATGTATATGTGGGAAGAACCTACAGAGATGCTCCGGGGGTTGACGGAATAGTGTTCGTCAGCGCACCATATGAATTGATATCCGGTTCATTTGTGGATGTGAAGATAACCGAGGCAAATGAATATGACTTGACAGGAGTGATAGTAGAATGAATTTACCAAACAAATTGACAATACTAAGAGCTATAATGATTCCATTCTTTCTCGTGTTTTTATATATGTCACCGGGATGGTCGAAGTGGGTGGCACTTGTAATATTCATAGCCGCATCACTTACAGATATGCTTGACGGAAAGATTGCAAGAAAATACAATCTGGTCACCAATTTTGGAAAATTCATGGATCCTCTGGCAGATAAGCTGCTGGTATGTTCGGCACTCATAGCACTGTCGGATCTGAACAGGATCCCAGCATGGATCGTTATAGTGATCATAGCGCGTGATTTCATAATAAGCGGATTCAGACTTATTGCGGCAGAAAAGGGAATTGTTATTGCTGCCGGATGGTGGGGAAAGATCAAGACAACGGTTCAGATGATCATGGTAGGATTTCTGATAGCTGATCTCAAGGTGTTCTACATCTTTGATCAGGTGCTCATCTACCTTGCACTTGCACTGACACTTATATCTCTTGGAGATTATCTGTATCACAACAGAGAAGTCCTCAAGGACTAAAACAGTAAAAAATAAAACAGATTTTATAATTCAACGGGGAATTTGGGGTATACTTTTGTTTGAGGGTATATTTTACACATATTCCCTGTTTTATTTTGAAAAATAATGGCTTACAACGCCGATAAACCTTTGGTGGTTTTTTCGATTTTACTTGAAATATGACGACAAAGGCTTTACAATTATACTCGGCGAAAATTGGACTATATATAGTCCTAAAATAAATTAAACGGAGGGCTAAAAATGAGCAACACACCAAGCTTGTCAGCAAGTGACAGAATTTCAATGTTACTTGATGACTCAAGTTTTGTTGAAATCGGCGCATATGTAACTGCTAGAAATACAGATTTCAACATTCAGGACAAGGATACTCCAAAAGACGGCGTAATAACCGGTTATGGAGTGATCGATGGCAATTTAGTTTATGTTTACAGCCAGGATGCAAAGGTGCTCGGCGGTTCTATAGGCGAGATGCATGCCAAGAAGATCGCAAACCTTTACGACATGGCAATGAAGATGGGTGCACCTGTTATCGGGCTGATCGATTGTGCCGGACTCAGACTTCAGGAGGCTACAGATGCTCTTAATGCATTTGGAGAGGTATTCATGAAGCAGACTCTTGCATCAGGTGTAATACCACAGATCACAGCTATATTTGGTACATGCGGTGGTGGTGCAGCACTTATACCTAATCTCACAGACGTAACATTCATGACTAAGGAAGGAGCTAAGCTCTTTGTTAACAGTCCAAATGCTCTGGATGAGAACCGTGCAGAGAAGCTTGACACTGCAGCAGCAGATTATGTTGCAGAGAACACAGCAAATGTTGACGCAGTATACGACACAGAGGCAGAGCTTCTCGGTGCAGTGAGAACTATGGTAGGTCTTCTTCCATCAAACAATGAGGATGATGGCGACTGCGCAGTATGTGAGGATGATGTGAACAGAATCATTCCAGATCTTGCTACAAAGGCAGGGGATGTGAAGGCTGTTATAGCAGATATCACTGATGATGAGTTTGTATTCGAGCTCAAGAAGGATTTTGCAGATGACGTTGTTACTGCATTTATCAGACTTAACGGTGAGACAGTCGGTGTTGTCGGAAACCAGAAGGATGTCATGACAACAGCCGGTGCATATAAGGCAGAGGATTTCGTAAAGCTTTGTGATTCATTCAATATCCCAGTTGTCACACTTGTAAACATCAAGGGATTTGCAGCAACTGTAAAGGAAGAGAAGACTATCTCAAAGGCTGTTGCAAAGCTTACTTACGCTTATGCCAACGCAACAGTGCCAAAGGTAACTGTTATGCTTGACAAGGCATATGGTACAGCCTACACAGTTATGTGTTCAAAGGCTATCGGAGCTGATGTTGTATTTGCTTGGCCTAAGTCAGTTATCGGAACAATGGATCCAGAGATGGCTGTAAAGATCATGTATGAGGATGAGATCGCAGCAGCCGGTGACAAGCTTGCTTATATCAAGGGAGAAGAAGGCTGAGTACACAGATGCTCTTTCAGGTGCCGTATCTGCAGCGAGAAGAGGCTACGTGGATGATATCATCGAGCCTGATGCAACAAGAAAGAGAGTTATAGCAGCACTCGATATGCTTTTTTTCTAAGAGTGAGGACAGACCATTCAAGAAGCATGGAACAATATAAAGGAGTGACAACTTAATGGAAAAGATAATAAAGAAAAAGTTATTATTGATAGTTTCTATGTTAGCTGTTACATTTGCACTTGCCGGATGTTCGTCTTCAGACAAGAAAGTAGAATTTGACTATGACGGAAACACATTGGTTCAGATAGCAGAAACACAGGCTACGAATTACATGCGATTGCGCAGGTTGAAGATGTATATAATTTCTATGTGGATGAAGAGGCAAATGGCGGTCAGGTAGATGAAACGACTGCTGATGCATTAAAGGTTTTTTCAACGATTGAGTCTGACTATGGTAAATTCCAGCAGTTTAAGCCGGTCAATCTCGAAGATGAAGATGATAAAACAATACAAGAAGTTGATGACAAGGTTGTTGTTACATTATATGCAGAATGTGCAGAAAAAAAGAAGCTATAGTAAAGGCAACATTTGTAGACAATTCGGTAACTTACAATTTCAGAAGTATTCAGTGATGGCTCAGAATCAGTATTCAGAAGAAGAGGCTGATCAGATGCTTGCATCAAATGGTGTTTATCCATACAAGATTTCCGAATTTGAAGTTGCTGCTAATCAGACACTTAAGGACAAGATGAAGGATGCGGGAGCAAATACCCTCATAGGTATGGGTATCGTGTTTATAGCACTTATCTTCATATCATTCATAATTTCACTTCTCAAGTATGTTCCGGCTCTTTTGGACAAGGAGACAAGAGAGAAGAGAAAGGCTGAGAAGGCAAAGAAGGCTCTTGGAAGCGTTGCAACATTAAATGTTGACAAGGAGGATGAGACTCCTGCAGGAAGCGCACCTGCTCCAGCTGGAATAGTAGACATTGTCAACACAGCGACCGGTGAGAGCGTTATGAACGACTCAGAGCTTGTTGCGGTTATATCAGCAGCGGTTATGGCGGCACAGGGCGGAAAGACAAGAGTTCGTGTAAACTATCCAAGTAACGATAAGTTGGTTGTAAGACCAAGAAAAAAAAGAATAAGAGATAATTATAGGAGGATAATTGTTATGAAGAATTATAGAATCACAGTTAATGGCACATCATACGATGTATCAGTTGAAGAATTATCAGGTGGCGCAGCTCCAGTAGCAAAGCGGCACCTGTAGCAAAGCAGCTCCAGTGGCAGCACCTGCAGCAGCTCCTGCAGCTCCAGCACCAGCAGCAGGCGGCGCAGGAAGCATCAAAGTTTCATCACCTATGCCAGGAAAGATCCTTGCAGTCAAGGCAAATGTTGGCGATTCAGTAAAGAAGGGTCAGGTTATCCTTATCCTTGAGGCTATGAAGATGGAAAACGAAGTTGTTGCTCCAGAAGATGGTACAATCGCAAGCATAGACGTTACAGTAGGCGCTAGTGTTGAGTCAGGCGATACACTTGCAACACTCAACTAATTGCTTGAATTAGAATAAATCTTATAGGAGGAAACAACTAAATGGGCAGCACAATAGTTGACGTTTTGACAAATTTAGCTAATCAGACCGGTTTTGCAAGTCTTGACTGGAAGAACTACGTTATGATCCTTATAGCGTTTGTATTCATGTACCTTGCAATCGGAAAGGGCTTTGAGCCACTTCTTCTTGTCCCTATCTCATTTGGTATGTTTCTTGTAAACATGTTCCCAGATATTATGGCAGAGGGCGGCTTGTTACATTATTTTTACCTGCTTGATGAGTGGAGTATCTTACCTTCGCTTATATTCATGGGTGTAGGTGCCATGACAGACTTTGGTCCGCTTATTGCAAATCCAAAGAGCTTCCTGCTTGGCGCTGCAGCTCAGTTCGGTATTTATGCAGCTTACTTCCTTGCATTCCTTATGGGATTCAATGGTAAAGAGGCTGCAGCTATATCAATCATCGGTGGTGCTGATGGTCCTACATCTATCTACCTTGCCGGTAAGCTCGGTATGGGTGGAACACTTCTCGGACCTATAGCAGTTGCGGCATATTCATATATGTCACTGGTTCCAGTTATCCAGCCACCTATCATGAAGGCTCTCACAACAAAGAAGGAGAGACTTGTTAGAATGCCACAGCTCAGACCTGTAACCAAGATCGAGAAGATTCTCTTCCCTATCATTGTTACACTTGTGGTAGTTCTTATACTTCCAACAACAGCTCCACTTGTAGGTATGCTGATGCTTGGTAACCTCTTCAGGGAGTGCGGCGTTGTAAAGCAGCTCACAGAGACAGCTTCAAACGCTCTTATGTATATCGTTGTTATCTTACTTGGTACTTCAGTAGGTGCATCTACAAGTGCAGAGGCATTCCTTAAGATGAGTACACTTAAGATAGTATTCCTTGGTCTTGTCGCATTCGCATTTGGTACAGCAGCCGGAGTTCTCTTCGGTAAGCTCATGTGTTGGGCGACAAAGGGTAAGGTTAATCCGCTTATCGGTTCAGCTGGTGTATCAGCCGTTCCAATGGCAGCCAGAGTTTCACAGAAGGTTGGATCACAGTATGATCCTACAAACTTCCTTCTGATGAACGCTATGGGACCAAACGTTGCAGGTGTTATCGGTACAGCCGTAGCTGCAGGTACATTCCTTGCAATATTTGGAATTTAATCAGAATTTATATAATTATAGGAGGACGATAAAATGGCAGATAAGAAACCGATAAAGATTACGGAAACTGTACTGCGTGATGCGCATCAGTCACTTATAGCTACTCGTATGACAACCGAGCAGATGCTTCCTATCATCGACAAGATGGATAAGGTTGGTTATCATTCAGTAGAGTGCTGGGGCGGTGCAACATTTGATGCATCACTCAGATTCCTTAAGGAGGATCCATGGGAGAGACTCAGAAAGCTCAGAGATGGATTCAAGAATACAAAGCTGCAGATGCTCTTCAGAGGACAGAATATCCTCGGATACCGTCATTATGCAGATGATGTTGTAGAGTATTTCGTACAGAAGTCAATCGCAAATGGTATTGATATCATCAGAATATTTGACTGTCTGAACGATCTTAGAAACCTTCAGACATCAGTTAAGGCTTGTAACAAAGAGGGCGGACATGCCCAGGTAGCTCTTTCATATACACTCGGTGATGCTTATACACTGGATTACTGGGTAGAGACAGCGAAGAGAATTGAGGATATGGGAGCAAGTTCTATCTGTATCAAAGATATGGCCGGACTTCTTGTACCATACAAAGCAACAGAGCTTGTACAGGCACTCAAGGATGGTTCAAGCCTTCCAATTCAGCTTCATACACATTACACATCAGGTGTAGCTTCAATGACATACCTCAAGGCTGTAGAGGCTGGATGTGATGTCATCGATACAGCAATCTCACCTCTTGCGCTTGGTACATCACAGCCTGCAACAGAGGTTATGGCCAAGACATTTGAGGGAACAGAGTTTGATCCAGGTCTGGATCAGAAGCTTCTGGCTGAGATAGCAGACTACTTCAGACCACTCAGAGAAGAGTGGATCGCAAGCGGTCTCTTAAATCCAAAGGTTCTTGGCGTTAACGTTAAGACACTTCTCTACCAGGTACCTGGTGGAATGCTTTCAAACCTCGTATCACAGCTCAAGGAGATGGGTGCTGAGGATAAGTTTGAGGCCGTTCTTGAGGAGGTTCCAAGAGTTCGTAAGGACTATGGTGAGCCACCACTTGTTACTCCTTCAAGCCAGATCGTTGGCACACAGGCAGTTCTCAACGTTGTAACAGGCGAGAGATACAAGATGTGTACAAAGGAGTCAAAGGCACTTGTACGTGGCGAGTATGGTCAGTCAGTAAAGCCTGTTGATCCAGAGGTTAAGAAGAAGGTTATCGGCGATGAGGAGCAGATCACATGCCGTCCAGCAGATCTTCTTGAGAACGAGCTCGACAAGATTGAGAAGGAGATGATCCAGTACAAGAAGCAGGATGAGGATGTACTCACATATGCACTGTTTCCACAGGTTGCAACTGACTTCTTCAAGTACAGAGAGGCTCAGGATAAGAAGGTCGATGTCACACTTGCTGACAAGGACAGCACAGCTTATCCAGTTTAATAACTGAATTCATAAGGTCAGATATATAAATGATCATAAAAAGGGACGGAGCTCCGCGAGCGGAGTCTCTGTCCTTTGTTTAATATATGGAGATAATATGACAGGAAAAATAGTGGTTATAGGAGCAGGAGCTGCAGGGGTAATGGCTGCACTGACAGCGGCACAGAAGAATAAGGTCATTCTCATTGAAAAGAATGACAGGATCGGAAAAAAGTTATTTATAACAGGTAAGGGACGTTGTAATGTGACAAATGCATGTGACGCTGACGGATTTTTTAATTCAGTGGTCACGAACAGCAAGTTTATGTACAGCTCCTTTTATACATTTGACAACAATATGATAATGGACTATCTGGAGAAGGCCGGATGTCCGCTCAAGATAGAACGCGGAGGAAGAGTGTTCCCGACAAGCGATCATTCTTCAGACGTTATAGGAGCATTCAAAACTCTTATAAACAGAAATAAAAATATAAGTCTGTATTTGAATACGAAGGTTACAGGAATCAATATAGAGGATGGCAGGATAAAGAGTGTTGACGTATCAGGAGATAACGGCGGGACAGGCAATGACAGGATATACTGTGATGCTGTTATAATTTGTACCGGCGGAAGATCGTATCCACTCACGGGATCTACCGGAGACGGATACAGACTGGCAGAACATATGGGTCATACGATAAAGCCGTTAAGTCCATCACTGGTTCCGTTTGAGATAGAAGAGAAATGCTTTGCTCCATGATGATGGGACTGTCGCTTAAAAACGTGGCACTTCACATAAGCAGTGGAAAGAAGAAAATATTTGACGAACAGGGGGAGATGCTGTTTACCCACTTTGGCATAAGTGGGCCGCTGGTGATCAAGGCCTCCGCATATATACACAGGTATATTGGAAAAGATATAGACATGTACATAGATCTGAAGCCGGCTATGGACAGAGATATGCTTGATGCCAGACTCCTCAAGGATTTCAAGAAATATGCAAACAAAGACTTCAAGAATTCTCTTGGAGATCTGCTTCCGATCAAGATGATAGATGTGGTTGTGGAGAGATCCGGTATCGATCCGTATAAGAAGGTCAACTCAGTGACCAGGGAAGAAAGACAGAGACTTATAGATGTGCTGAAGGAATTCAGACTTACATTTGTGGGGCTTCGGGGATATGATGAGGCTATAATCACAAGAGGCGGAGTGAGCGTAAAAGAGGTAAATCCTTCCACCATGGAGTCTAAGCTTGTGGGGGGGCGTGTATTTTGCCGGAGAACTGCTGGATATCGATGCGCTGACAGGTGGATTTAACCTGCAGGTGGCGTGGTCGACTGGATATCTGGCTGGACTTTCTGCTTCCGAGAGTTTACAATAGGCGTGGACGACAGTCAATTTAATTACAGGGAGACGAAGATATGAATATAGCAATAGATGGACCTGCAGGTGCAGGCAAAAGCACGATAGCAAAAAAGGCGGCAGGCGAGCTTGGTTTTATATATGTGGATACAGGTGCCATGTACAGGGCGGTGGCTGTATATCTCACAGAAAGCGATATATCTGCCAGCGATGAAGACCTGGTGGAGAAAAGCATAGCGGACATTTCCGTGGAGATAAAATATGAGGATGGAGCACAGCAGGTCTACCTTAACGGCGAGAATGTAACAGGAAAGCTGAGAACTGAGGCTGCCGGTAATATGGCTTCAAAGGCATCTGCACTTCCATGCGTCAGGGAAAAGCTTTTGTCACTCCAGCGGGATCTCGCTGCTTCAAATGATGTTGTCATGGATGGAAGGGATATAGGAACAAATATACTTCCTTCAGCAGAGCTCAAGGTATACCTTACCGCCTCTTCGGCAGTGAGGGCCAAAAAGAAGATATGACGAGCTTGTCGCAAAGGGCGCTGAGAATATTGATATAGAGAAGATAGAGCAGGATATAATCCAGAGGGATAAGCAGGATATGGAGAGAAAAACAGCTCCTTTAAAGAGGGCTGATGACGCGGTTCTTATCGACAGCTCAGATATGACGATAGAGCAGGTTACAGACACTATAGTCGGACTTGCAAGAGAGAGAATGTAATACAGGTGGTTTAGATATGGAGATATTACTTGCAAAGAGTGCCGGATTCTGCTTTGGCGTTCAGCGTGCGGTGGATACAGCATACGAACATGCTGACGAGGAAAATGTTTATACTTATGGTCAGATAATACACAATGAAGAGGTGGTTGGTGACCTTACAAAGCACGGAGTGCAGGTGATCGACAGTGATGACGAATTGCTTGAGATAAAAAGACAGCAAGGTCATAATCAGATCCCATGGCGCTGAGAAAAGGATATATGATATTCTGGAGGCTGGTGGGAATACGGTGATAGATGCGACCTGTCCATTTGTCAAGAAGATACACAACATAGTGCGCGAGGAAGGACAGAAAGGAAATACAGTCGTCATCATAGGCGACTCAAGCCATCCTGAGGTGAAAGGAATCGTGGGCTGGTGTGTAGAGCCTCCGGTAGTCATAGGTTCCGAGGAGGAGGCTGAGGCTTTTGTAAGAAAATATATTGACGGAGAGGTCAAAACAGCGGATAATATATCGATAGTTAGTCAGACAACTTTTAATTACAGAAAATTTAATTATATTGTTGATATTATTCGAAATAAATTGTATAATGTTACTGCTTATAAGACTATCTGTAATGCTACGTCTGTGCGTCAAAGGGAGGCGCAGGAGATTGCATCAAAGGTAGATGCCATGATTGTTATAGGTGGTCGGAACAGCTCTAATACTCAGAAGTTATATGAGATTAGTAAAAAAGAATGTGAGAATACTTACTATATACAGACACTCGTTGATTTGGATTTGACTACTTTTGAATCCGTTAGTAGGGTAGGTATTACAGCTGGGGCATCTACCCCAAACAAAATTATTAAGGAGGTTCATGGTAGGATGGACGAGATGAATTTTGAAGAATTATTAAAGAATGATGAGAGCAGAGTCTCAATCAAGACAGGAGAGATAGTAGAAGGTAGAGTTATCGATGTTAAACCTGATGAGATTCTGGTAGACATCAGCTACAAGTCAGATGGTATTATTCCTAGAAGCGAGTATACCAACACACCTAATGCAGATCTGACAGAGCTTGTACATGTTGATGATCCGATAACAGCCAAGGTTGTTAAGACAAACGATGGCGAGGGATCAGTTCTTCTCTCATACAAGAGAGTTGCTGCAGAGAAGGCTAATGAGAAGCTTGAGGCTGCTCTTGAGTCAGGAGAGATCCTTACAGGTAAGGTTGTTCAGGTTGTAAGCGGTGGACTTAACGTTATGTACGATGAGACAAGAGTATTTATCCCTGCTAGTCTTGTTTCAGATACATATGAGAAGAATCTTGACAAGTACCTTGATCAGGATATCGAGTTTGTACTCACAGAGTACCAGCCAAAGAAGAGAAGAATAATTGGTAACAGAAAGCAGATCGTTGCAGCAAGAAAGGCAGAGGCTGCAAAGGCTCTGTTTGATAGAATAGAAGTTGGAATGATAGTTGAGGGTGTTGTAAAGAACGTTACAAGCTTCGGTGCATTCATAGATCTCGGTGGAGCAGATGGACTTCTTCACATCTCAGAGATGTCATGGGGAAGAGTTGACGATCCTAAGTCAGTTCTCAAGGTTGGTGATACTGTTAAGGCATTCATCAAGAACATTGACGGCGAGAAGATCGCTCTCAGCCTTAAGTTTGATGATACAAACCCATGGCTTAACGCAGCAGAGAAGTATGCTCCTGGAACAGTAGTTACAGGTAAGGTAGCAAGAATGGCTGATTTCGGTGCATTTATCGAGCTTGAGCCAGGTGTTGACGCACTTCTCCATGTATCACAGATCTCATATGAGCATGTTAACAAGCCAGAGGATGTATACAAGGTAGGCGATGAGGTTGAGGCAGTTGTTGTTGAGTGCAATGCAGATGACAAGAAGATCAGTCTCAGCGTAAAGGAATTACTTCCAGCTCCAGAGTATACAGATGATGTAGCAGAGGACACAGAGGAGTAATCTGATATATAGACAGTTAAGAAAACCGTAGTCGATAATGACTACGGTTTTTTTATGCCAGAATATTTATATCAGAATAGTTTGTTCAGGACTGCAAGGATATAGGCGTGGGATTGCTCACATTTTTCGTGTAATTCGGTGCTGTCCGAAAGAAAACGGTTTCCTTTAAGATCTGTATCATAGAATATCTCTCCGTGAAATCCTGGTGGACAGGGTATGAAGCTGCCGGTTTTGGTGGTGAAAGCATTGTCCTTTGTCGCTTTTTCCTTGTGGGCATCGTCCACATAAGCCGCCATTGATTTGTGTATGGCCATGTGCTCCATAGGGAGATAGTAATAATTTTTGTAGTCCTTGAAGAAGTATTTCATTTCGGTGTCCCGGGTCTTTGGAACGACCACATGCATATGTGTGTCACATGCATTTACAAGAATTCCATTCAGGGATTCCGTTATGCGGCATGGAAGCTTTGGAATGGAACAGTTGTATGTTATTGAATCGATGGTATCGGATATATCATCTATCTGAAAGTCATCAGGAATATGAGGGATATTCACAAATTCAGATATAGATATAAGCCCTCTTATATCGTCATGGTTATGGGTGAGCATATCGTCAAGCAGAGATTCGTCGTGAGAACTCAGATAATGTTTGTAGGCGGATATAAGATCGCCTCCTGATATAAAAAAGTATTTCTCTGGAAGTCAATCAGATGCTCTATGTCAAACTGCTTAGCCGAGTCCAGACGCAGAAGCTTTTTTGTATTTTCTGGTTGTTCTATATATATCCACGCTCTGTATATTGTCAAGCGTAGTGTCCACGTCGAATTGCTCCATCTTTTTCAGCAAGTAGGGGATGTCAAAGGTATCGCCGTTGTATGACACCAGTATTTTGTGATTCTTTAGGATCTGTTCAAAATGGGACAGCATTTCAGTCTCTGAAGTTCCGTTGTCATTGAATATCAACTGGGTGCGAAATGCACTGTCTGAGAAATATGAACATCCGATCAGATAGAGATCCGAACGTTTGGCGCTGAGGCCGGTTGTTTCTATATCAAAATAGAGAATATCCGACAGCTCGTCCGATATGTGAGCTGTATTTACATTTATGTCTTCAGTATATTCAAAAATTTTCATAATGGCTCCTTTGGGTTCCTTGCGTAAGGTACATTATAGAACATGCACTGTTCTGCAATATATATAGTAGCTGTCGTTTTTCAAAAAAAGCAAACATATATTCACAATTGATAAATAATATGATATAATTACGAAGATTTAATGTCGGTTTCTATGCGATTTTGAGATACCGTCATATATTACAGGACAGGAAGAGTTAACGGATGATTTCATATATTCGAGGAACACTTGAAATAAAGGGTGACAATTATATAGTGATCGAGTGTGGTGGAATAGGGTATCAGCTCATGGTATCCGGAAAGTTTATGGAGAAGCTTCCACCGGTACATTCAGAGATAAAAAGTAAGCACATACATGTATATACGCGAGGATGAGATAAGTCTGTTTGGCTTTGAGAACGCAGATGAACTCAATGTGTTCAAGATACTGCTGGGGGTGAGTGGTGTGGGACCAAAGGTAGCCATGTCTCTTCTGTCAACACTCACCGTGAACGAGCTCAGGCTTGCGGTCATATCTGAGGATGTAAAGGCCATATCAAAGGCTAATGGAATCGGGGCAAAGGGCGCTTCGAGGATCATTCTGGAACTCAAGGATAAGCTGAGCATGGAGGATATGCTAGATGCAAAGGCATACAATGATTCGGTTGCTGTGCAGACCGCTGCAGGCGATGTGAGAACAAATGTCATATCGGCTCTCACAGCACTTGGATATTCAGGTGTTGAGGCGGGACGTGTTGTTTCGCGTGTAGATGGTTCGGCGGATATGGATGAGGAGCAGCTCCTTAAGGCGGCACTCAGATTTATGATATAGATTATTGATCAGATAGGTAGAAAAAAAAATGGGCAGAATTATTTCAACAGAAAGCTTGGACATAGAAGAACAGAAAAGTGAATATAATCTCAGACCTCAGTATCTGTCGGAGTATATTGGACAGAAAAAGGTCAAGGATAATCTGCACATATTCATAGAGGCGGCGAAGAAGAGAAATGCCACTGGATCATCTGCTTCTGTATGGACCGCCGGGACTTGGTAAGACGACGCTGTCGACCATTGTGGCAAATGAGATGGGGGTAAATATCAAGATCACCTCGGGACCTGCCATAGAAAAGCCCGGTGAGCTTGCCGCGATACTCAACAATCTGTCGGACAACGACATTTTGTTTATCGATGAGATACACAGACTCAGCACACAGGTTGAGGAGGTGCTCTATCCGGCTATGGAGGATTACGCAATAGATGTTGTGATAGGCAAGGGCGCAGGTGCAAGGTCGATCAGACTTGATCTGCCAAGATTTACCCTGATAGGTGCAACGACGAGGGTCGGAATGTTGTCGGCTCCCCTAAGGGACAGATTTGGAATGGTGGACAAGCTAGAATTTTATACCCATGACGATCTGAGAGAGATAGTGATGAGGTCAGCGGAGGTTCTTGGAGTTGACATAGACGAGGAGGGTGCACTTGAGATCGCAAGAAGATCAAGAGGTACACCGAGACTTGCGAACAGACTTCTCAAGCGCTGCAGGGATTATGCTGAGGTGTGTCATGACGGCCATATAGATCACGATGTTGCTAAGGCCGCTCTGGACAAGCTTAAGGTCGATTCCATGGGACTGGACGTGAACGATAGAAATATATTAATGACAATGATAGAGAAATTTGCAGGAGGGCCTGTCGGTCTGGATACACTGGCGGGCTGCCGTTGGTGAGGATCCGGGCACGATAGAGGATGTGTATGAGCCGTATTTCATAATGAATGGATTCATAAACAGAACTCCCCGGGGAAGAGTTGTCACTGATCTATGTTACAGACATTTTGGACTAGATGCATTTATAAAGGATAAGTAAAGGAGAATGGGATATGGCACAGAAGAATGATATCAAGGTGGTAATCAACAATAAAGTATATACATTGAGCGGCCAGGAGAGCGAGGACTATCTCCAGAATGTGGCGACATATATCAATGGCAAGATAGCAGAATGTCAGTCATCTGAGGCGTACAGGAGATTTAACGCAGAGTATCAGAATGTTCTGCTTGCACTGAATATAGCCGATGACTACTTTAAGGCAAAGGATCAGGTCAATCAGATGCTCACCGAGGATGACGACAAGGATAAGCAGATATATGATCTGAGACATGAGGTTATCGAGGTGCAGATAAAGTATGAGTCTGCACAGAAGATGATAGAGGAATACAAAGAGAAGATAAGTGAACTTCAGAGACAGATCATAAAACTTGAAGCGGAGAAAAATGTTAAATAAGACTGAAATTTTGGCACCGGCGGGCAACACGGAGGCGGTGAAAGCTGCAGTCAATGCATATGCAGACGCGGTATATCTTGGAGGCAGTATGTTCAGTGCCCGGGCATTTGCCGGTAATTTTGATGAAAAAGAATTGCTTGATACCATAGACTATTGTCACAGATTCGGAGTGAAGGTCTATATGGCGATCAACACACTGCTTAAGAATGAAGAGATACAAAGGCTCCCATCATATGTGGAGCCTTATTACAGGCAGGGCGTGGATGGGATAATTGTACAGGATATGGGAGTTGTCTCCGTTCTGGGCAAGTCGTTTCCAGACCTTCCACTGCATGGAAGTACACAGCTCAGCGTGTCCAGTTCACAGGGCGCTGCGTTTCTGAAAAGCATAGGCATGACCAGATTTGTGCCATCGAGAGAATTGTCATTGTCAGAAATCACAGAGATCAAGAAAAATGTTGATATAGAGGTGGAGACATTTGTCCACGGAGCGATGTGTTACAGCTATTCCGGAAGGTGCCTGATGAGCAGCTTTGCCGGGGGAAGAAGCGGTAACAGGGGAAGGTGTGCCCAGCCGTGCAGAAAGCAGTATGCCTCAAATGATGTAAATGAGTATATGCTCAGCCTGAAGGATATGTGCATGTTGAAGAGTCTGAGCAGGCTCATAGATGCGGGAATTGATTCTTTCAAGATAGAGGGAAGAATGAAAAAGCCAGAGTATGTGGCTGCAACCGTGACTGCGTACCGTGAGGTCAGAGATGCTTATCTGGCGGGCGAATCAGTGGAGAAACTGGCAGAGGAGCAGGAGAAGAAGCTTCTCGACATATATAACAGGGGCGGATTCTACTCAGGTTATTATTACACATCCAATGGCAAAAAGATGCTTGCGAACAGCAGACCGAACCACACAGGAATTAAGGTTGGGCGTGTGAATGCAGTAGAAAAGCCATATGTGGATATAAAACTTGACGAGAATGTATCCGCAGGCGATGTCCTTGAGATAAGAGGCAGAAATGGTGATGTGGAGCTCACATGCAATGTGGCGGCAAAAGCGGGAAAGAATGTCAGACTTAAGGCGAAGTCATTCAGGAGCATTGCAAAGTTCAATGATGTATACCGTACAAGAAACGGTAAGCTTCTGGAAGACATACAGAATCATATAATAAATGCCGACAGGAAGATAGAGCTCGTTGCACATGTCAGTGCGTATGCGGATCAGCCATTAGAGCTTAAGCTTTCAACTGTAGAAGGAAAGTGTTCTGTCTCAGTCGAGGGGCCTGTGTGTACACAGGCACTTAACAAGCCTGTCACAGAGTCACAGATAGTTGACAAGATCAAAAAGACAGGCGGTACAGATTATGTGCTCGGGGATATAACTGCTGATGTATCTGACAACCTGTTTGTACAGATAAGCGCAGTGAACAACCTGAGGCGGGAGGCGCTTGAACAGCTTGGACTGCAGATCTCACAGAGTTACAGGCGGGATGGCGGTGCAGTAAGAACTGGCCTGCCTGGCGCTGAAAGACCTCTTGAAAATGTGAAAAACAACACTGTTCACGGTGTTACAGTTGGAGTGTCGGACGCTGACCATGTAAATATTGTTAAGAATTATAAATGGGTCAGCAATGTAATAGTAGATTATAATGTCAGAAAATATGCAGATGAATTGAAGCAGGCCGGATTCAGAGTGATCCTTGCTCTGCCTGAGGTATTGCGGCAGAGAGAGCTTGACAGATATTCAGGCCTTTCCGGTGAACTTGGTTCATTTGACGGTGTGATGATCAGAAATTATGACGAGCTGGGAATTCTAAAGAAGTTGGACTATAAGGGACTCGTGATCGCAGATGCCAGTCTCTATGCGTATAATGATAATGCGTTTGATTTCTATAGAGAGAATATGGGTGATGTGTGCTTTATGTGCTCAAACGAGCTCACACTTGATGAGATACATGGTCTTTCATATGATACACTCATAAAGCTCTATGGTCATCAGAAGGTTATGATCACTGCAAACTGTATAGCAGGCAATTACATGAACGGCTGTGCCTCAAGGAAGATGTCCCGGAATGTCCTGACGGATGACAGGGGAAACAGATTCTATGTCAGAAATGACTGTGCGCACTGCTATAACATTATATATAATGGTGTTCCTACAAATATGATAGACAGACTGGCTGAAACCGGTATTTCAGATAAAGACTGTTATATTGAATTTACAATTGAGGATACTAATAAAGTAAAGGACATAATGGACAGTCTGGAGCTTGCCATGTCAGGGGAAAAAGCAGTATCCATGTCTGTAGATCAGTATACCAGGGGACATTATTACAAAGGAATCGATTAAGACTTTTTGATAAAGGTGGAAACATGATAACAATAGTAACGGAGATAGCGAAGTATTTGATCATATTTTTTATGGTTTTATACACCGTAAAATGCTTTACGGTTTTAAAGCCTGTGCCTGCCGATAAGAAACGGCGGGCGCTTAATGTGCAGATATTTTATGTGTTCATGATACATTTTCTTTGCTATCTGACATTATATCTGCATTATGAGAAGAAGAGCATACTTATATTTTATCTGCTACAGATGATAGTATCCATAACATATATGGTTTCATATCATGCCATTTATAAGGGCTCATCGAGACTTATAACGAACAATATGTCATTCCTTCTTCTCATAGGTTATGTCATGCTGACAAGACTTGATTTTGACCTGGCGAAGAAGCAGTTTATATTTGCCACGATCATGTTGGTGGTGACGGCATTTGTGCCGTTGTTCGTGGTAAAGTTCCCGCAGATAAAGAAATGGAATATATTCTATGCGGTGTTTGGTATAGGCTTCCTGTGCACGGTGTTCATCCCGCATGTGGGAGTTGATAAATATGGTTCAAACAACTGGATAAGCATAGGCGGAATATCGATGCAGCCCATGGAGATCGTCAAGATCATATTCGTATTCTTCCTTGCCAGCTCATTTGAAAAGGCAAAGAACTTTAAGGATATGATGAAAACGATCTGTGTAGCAGGACTTTTTATGCTGGTTCTGGTGGCTGAGACGGATCTCGGTGGTGCGGTGATCTTCTTCATGGTATTTGTCATGATGCTGTACCTTGCCACTGGTAAGCACAGCATACTTATAGGCGGAGGCCTTGGAGGTTCGGTTCTTGCTGTGGTTGGATATATGCTTTTGAAGAATCATTTCAGCCATGTCACCATGAGAATCGATGCATGGCTTAACCCGATCGAATATATAGATGGAAGTGGATATCAGGTTGCACAGAGTCTGTTTGCGATAGGCTCGGGCGGATTCGAGGGAACGGGTCTGTGCCAGGGACTTCCGACATCGATACCGGTCGTGTCCAGTGATTTTATATTTGCTGCGATATGTGAGGAGCTTGGAGTTATATTGGGACTCTGCCTGCTTCTTATGTATCTGAGCTGCTTCATATATTTCATCAATATATCGATGAAGATAAGAGATGCTTTTTATAAGAATGTAGCCTTTGGTTTTACAATATGCTTCATATTCCAGATATTCCTGAACGTTGGCGGTGTTGTGAAGTTCATACCATCTACGGGTGTGACGCTGCCGCTTGTGAGCTATGGAGTGAGTTCGGTTGTCAGCACACTCATTATATTTGGAATAATTCAGGGTATATGTGTATTAGAGAACAGTGGAGTTGATAAAAATGTCAGACAGGAAAGTATCAGCAGGGAAGAGTGGACAGAGACCCCAGTCGCGGTTAGGGGCCAATCAAACAGCGGTGAAAAACAACGCAAACAGAAAAAGCCAGTCCAGCGCAAAGCAAAAAGACAGGATACGACAGGAAAGAGACGAACTCAGATGAATTCTGGGGAGAATAGTGACATTCTGGACAAGAAGACAAATGACAAAAAGAATGTGCCTGTTCTGGTTATAACATATTTTGTTGTCATAATCTTTATCTGTATGTTTGCATATATTATCGTGTTTATGGTGAGGGATTCAAGAACATTCATCGCCAATTCATACAATGGGAGACAGTCTCTCTATGCGGAGAAGATAAAGAAGGGAAGCATCATATCCAGCGATGGAAATGTCCTTGCGGAGACATTGACGGATGATGATGGAAATGAGTACAGAAATTATCCATATTCCAATGTGTTCGCACATGTTATCGGATATGACAGCAACGGACAGGCGGGACTTGAGATGAGCTCCGCGTACTATCTCCTGACATCAAACCAGAACATAATCACGCAGACATACAACAAGCTCAGAAATGAGAAGAGTCTGGGAAACAATGTCATAAGTACACTGAATACCACGCTGCAGAGCACGGCTTACGATGCACTGGGATATAATGACGGCGCTGTTGTGGTTATGGAACCGGATACTGGAAAGATCCTTGCCATGGTCTCAAAGCCTGATTTTGATCCGAACTATATAGACAGTGTGATAGAGGATTCACAGGATTCTGACAGCTCTTATCTGTTGAATCGTGCAACACAGGGTCTGTATCCACCTGGTTCAACCTTCAAGGTACTCACGGCTCTGGAGTATATTCATGAGAACAGCAATTATCAGAAATATTCGTATGAGTGCGAGGGCGAGGATATATTTGACGGAGTACAGATACACTGTTCAGATTATGCGGTTCATGGAACTGTGGATCTGGCGGACTCACTGGCGAAATCTTGTAACACTTCATTTGCCAATATAGGAATGAAGCTCAACAAGCAGTCGTACAAGGATCTGTGTGAGAAGTTCCTGTTTAACAAGGATCTTCCTTATGACGGATATTACAGAAAATCAGTATTCGAGTTAAATGCAACCTCAGATGATTCGGAGATACCGCAGACAGCCATAGGACAGGGCGACACACTTATAACACCTCTGCACAGTGCCATGATCATGAGCACCATAGCAAACGGAGGAGTCATGATGTCCCCATATCTCATCGACAGGATAGAGACGTGCGATGGCAATCTTGTAAAGACATTCAAGCCGAACACCTACGGTAAGATCATATCTGCATCTGACGCAAGACTTCTGAAGGATCTGATGCTTGGCGTAACATCATATGGTACGGCATCGGATGCATTTGCAGATTGCTCATATACCATAGCCGGAAAGACAGGTACTGCGGAGTTCAACGACAACATGGATTCACATTCGTGGTTTGTTGGATTCTCAAATGTTGATGATCCGGATATAGTCGTATGTGTCATAGTTGAGAATGCAAGCTCAACTGGAGCTTCAGCAAAGTATATTGCCAGACAGCTCTTTGACGCATACTATAATTATGTGAAATAATTGCACAAAATGATGCGTATGCCATTAATACGTGATCATATTTACTTTAAAAATAATTTGACATATGATATACTGACTTCAAGTTTTAATTACACACCCGGAAGAAACAGGAGGAATTGCAGTGATAGAAGCAACAAGCTGTGGAGGGGTGGTAATCTTCAGAGGAAAAGTATTGTTGTTGTATAAGAATTACAAGAACAAATACGAAGGATGGGTTCTCCCCAAGGGAACTGTTGAAAAGGGCGAGGAGCACGATGAGACCGCCTTGCGAGAAGTGAAAGAGGAGACAGGTGTAAGCGCATCTATAATCAAATACGTGGGAAAGAGCAATTACACTTTTAACACGGCATTTGATGTGGTAAATAAGGATGTTCATTGGTATCTCATGATGTCTGACAGCTATTACAGCAAGCCACAGAGAGAAGAGTATTTCGTGGATTCCGGTTACTACAAATACCATGAAGCCTACCACCTTCTGAAATTTCCTAACGAGAAGCAGATACTTGAACAGGCATATTCAGAGTATGTTGATCTTAAGAAAAAGAATCTGTGGGGAAACAAGAAGTATTATTAATCAACAAAAGGACTTCTGTATGCAGGTACAGAAGCCTTTTTAGTTTTCTTTTGAGGGTAAGACATGAACAGAAAGAATGCAGACAGATCAAAACAAAAGAAAAAGAGAACAGCAAAGGATATAGTTCTGGACATACTGTTGGTCATTTTTTTACTTATAGCAGTTGGGAGCGGTGCGTATCTTGGAAGGTATTATTATATTGCGAAGAATGCGCAGAATAACTTCAATGATCTTAAAGGAATGCTCGATACCGATGGGGATGATACCGAAAAGGTTACGGTGGAGGTCTCGGATAAAAGTAAGGACAATGGCGAGAAGAAGATACTCAAGAAATTCGAGAAGTTATACGAGAAGAACAGTGATATTGCAGGATGGCTCACGATCGATGGCACGACCATAGATTATCCGGTCATGTACACTCCCCGATGACAACGATTATTATCTGCATCTGGACTTCGATAAGAACTGGAGTGATCCGGGTACACCGTTCATAGATACGAACTGCAGACCGTTTGATGACAGAACGGACAATGTTCTCATATACGGACATAACATGAAGTCGGGAATAATGTTCAGAGAGCTGCTTCAGTATGAGGACGAGAGCTTTTATAAGAAGCATAAGAATATCAAGTTTGACACGTTGTATGAGACCGGAACATACGAGGTCATCGGTGCATTCCGATCGGAGATATATTCTGACGATGACACGGAGCACTATCATTATTATGAGTTCTTTAACGCTGCGGATAAGGCGGAGTTTGATGAATATATTGATTTTGTCAAGTCAAACACATCATATGACAGCGGTGTTACGGCTGAGTACGGTGATGAACTCATCACACTTTCAACATGCGCTTCACACACTGAGGATGGCAGATTTGTCGTGGTTGCGCGAAGGATAACAGGGGATGATAAGTAGTTGACACTAAATGGGGCATGTGTTAATATAACAAATGTCGCAAGCGCCGGCTTGTCGGAATTGGCAGACGAGGCAGACTCAAAATCTGTTGGTGGCAACATCGTGCGGGTTCAAGTCCCGCAGCCGGCATTATATTGAGCCTGAAACCTGAGTAGAATCAAGGGTTTCAGGCTCTTTTTGGTATACGTGGGAATAAGATCTTGAAATGAATGGGCGGTGATATATTATGATGAGTAGAAAGGTAAAACAGCAGGTGAATTCGGCTATGAATGAGTTGGATATGAATCTGGCGAACAACTACAAGGATCTGGCGCATAAAGCCTTGAAGGAACTTGATGAGCTGGTTACGAAGCTTAATGAGGAGGGGCAGCTCAAGGAAAAGGACTACACCAAACTGAGGGATAAAGTGGATGATTACAAGAGACGCATGGCGGGATATCATCACTGACAGTATGTCATAATGACATAATATCGTCACTGAAAGATTATGACCGGGAGACTGCAGAACAACGGATGTATGTAGCTTCCCGGTCATATTTGTCTGTGTGTATCAGTATTGCTTCATTATCTCTCTGCGAAGCTTCTTGATTATTCTTTTTTTCCAGCCTGGATATGTAGGACTGGGATATTCCCAGGAGATCAGCCACCTCCTTCTGAGTCTTTTCTACCCCACCTATGGTGTTTATTCCATACCGCAGTTCTATGATGGTACGTTCCTTTTCACAGAGCTTTGATATGGCATTGTCGAGGAGATTGTAGTCTACCTCTGTCTCAAGATCACGGTAGACTACGTCCTCATCCGTTCCCAGAATGTCGGACAGAAGCAGTTCGTTGCCGTCCCAGTCAACATTCAGCGGTTCATCGATGGACACCTCTGTTCTGAGCTTGCTGTTGCGACGGAGAAACATGAGTATCTCATTTTCAATACATCTTGATGCGTAGGTGGCAAGCTTTATGTTTTTGTCATTTTTGAAGGTGTTTATGGCCTTGATGAGACCGATCGTGCCTATGGATATCAGATCCTCAATTCCGACACCCGTGTTGTCAAATTTTTTAGCAATGTATACGACAAGTCGCAGATTTCGCTCTATCAGCATTTTCTTTGCGGAATCCGACTGGTTGTTTGTGAGTTCGTTTATGACCACGGCCTCCTCGTGGGGCTCCAGCGGGGCGGGAAGTACCTCGGTTCCTCCAATATAATATATATCTTTGCCGCTTTTCAGGGAGCGCAGTGAAATATTGCTGGCAACAGTAAATTTGAAGTCGTTACCCCTTATTGTGTTTAACATGTCTTTTGCCTCTTTTCATATAATATTTGCTTAAAAGAATACATTTGTCTGTGTGAAGTATATTAAATGTATTTGGGCTGATACCGATCAGTGGTCTGTGTTCCATGTATGAGCTGTCGATGAACATGTAGTCAATGTCCATGGCGAGCATAAGCTGATTTCCGGAGCATATCGTATTGTAGGGAATTATGTGTATTCCGGCCGGAATGTCATCACGGTAATCATATTCATATATGGAAGACGGTTTTTTGATGTAGTCATCGAGCAGTGGAGTCAGTTGCGGTGGAGCCAGTTCGATGGCTACGGCGTATGTAGTCACGGCGACGTTGCGTCCTGTGAGATTGCATCTTAGCGTGTTACCTGTGTCCAGGTAACCGATAGCATTGGTGATCCTTGAATGTCTGCCTAGTAATACATTTGTCAGAAAGTTCAAATAATTCACTTCTTTTCATGTAGTGCAATTGGAATTATATATGTGGGCCGGTAAGAAAATGGTCGTATTACAATAAATGAAGCATCGATATTTCGATTGAATTTTTAATATGTTGATGGAAATGTGGTTAAGTTTTTCAATATACGACTATATATTTGAAAAAATGTGTATAAATCTGTGGATAATGTGGAAAAGTGCTAAAACATCCTAAAAAGTGCGAAATAAGCAAACAATTTGCGACATAGAGCGATATTTTGTGCAATATAATGATAAAAAATGAGAAATGTATATGTATGGATGACAAAATAAGCCCTGAACTTAAACTTGCCATGGATGCGGATGGTTACATGCCGTACAGCAGTCTTTATCTTGGATATAACGCATCCGATGATTCGTGGATGCTGATAATCAGACATTCCGGTGACATAGATGATCTTGAGGGAGATATTCTGAATAGCTGCGTTTATCTGCTCGGGGGATATGCCATAGTGAACGTGTATTCCTACAATATAAAAAGGCTTCAGGAGGAGCCGAGGGTACTTTATATCGATAAAGCTCAATATTACAGTTATGGTGCGGGTGTCGCCTATGACAGATACATATCCTGCATAACGGAAAATTTCATGTCGAAGTATGGGCTCACAGGCGAAGGCGTATGTATTGGAATTATAGATAGCGGCGTGAATATCCTCAACCGGGAATTTGCAGATGACGCCGGCTCCAGGATAGTCATGTATTGGAACCAGAATACAGATTATGAAAGGACTTACCCAAACCGCTATGGTCTTGGACGGATATATGATCAAAGTGAGATCGGGCAAATGTATGAGGAAAGGCGGCTGCCCGGTGTCATGGGGGAGAGCAAGCACGGCACGGAGGTTGCATCTGTGGCCGCCGGGAGCAATATAGGAGTGGCGGGAAAAGCCCGGATCATTGTCGTTGAACAGTCGCTTGAACGCGCGCTGCCGGACACGATAGGTATAATGATGGGGATAGATCTGCTTGTGAGATACAGCATGGAGACTGGAACTCCGGTAGTGATAAATCTTTCATATGGAAATAACTTTGGAGCCCATGATGGCACGTCGACACTTGAGCTGTTTGTTAATTCTGTGGCCCAGATGGCTAAGGTGTGTGTTGTCACGGGTTCAGGAAAAGACGGTGGAAGACAACTGCATACCAGCGGTATGCTTGGAAATGTAAGCTATGCGAGTATTGACATTGCGGTGGCGGCCGGTGTGAAAAACTTTGGCCTGCAGATATGGAAAAACTATATCGACAGCTTCGATGTGCTCGTCTATTCGCCGTCCTACGACCTTGTGGCGTATCGCACGGAGGGACAGATAGTATCCGGGGCGTATTATGGGAGCACGGAGTTGCTTGGGATATTCCAGGGACCTTCACCTTACAATGTCAAGCAGCTCATATATGTATTTTTCCAGTCTGAGACCGGGGATATAGAGCAGGGGATATGGCATGTGAGGATTGCACCGAAGAGCATTGCAAATGGGATATTCAATGCGTATCTACCCGGTGACAGTTATGTGACGGGGCAGGTTGCATTTGAGAATCCTTCGGTGTATGGAACCCTCACGATCCCGGGTACGGCATCAAATATAATAACGGTGGCTGCCTATGATCAGGTAAATGCATCCATAACGGATTTTCAGGCAGGGGTTTTACGTCGGATAATGCCATAAAACCGGATATTGCAGCTCCGGGTGTCGGAGTGACTGTCAGCTATGGTGAGTATGGATACGGAAATGCCGATGGCACATCGCTGGCGGCGGCATTTGTGTCTGGCTGTGCGGCACTTATCATGGAATGGGGGATAGTCCTGGGGAACGATCCATATATGTACGGAGAGAGGGTTAAGGCTCAGCTTATAAGGGGAGCAAAGCCTCTCGGTTCACTGGGCAGTTACCCGAACAGATATACAGGCTGGGGGACCGTGTGTATGGAAAACAGCTTCAAAGGATTAATTGTATGAAAGATTTGCAAAAAGATGTGGTTTTATGTCAAGTAATTGTGTATAATTTGATTCATACGTGCTTTTTGCAAGTATAAAAAAGAAAAAAACGGGGTATTTCACACATGGTAGGATTTTTATAATTATACAGTTATTTTGACATATATGAGCCTGGTGTCATCTATCACAGGCATGTTCTTTACATTTACCGGACACCTTAGCATAGGAATATTGTGTCTTGCTTTCCGGTCTGTTTGATGCATTTGACGGAAAAGTCGCAAGGAGCAAGAAGGATAGGACTATGGATGAGAAGAGATTTGGTATCCAGATAGATTCTCTCTGTGACCTGGTGAGTTTTGGAGTTTTTCCTGTTGTATTGTGCTGGTATTCAGGAATGAACACGCCGTTTGGAATGGTTATTCTTGCACTGTACTGTCTGGCTGGAATGATAAGACTTGCATACTATAACGTGCTCGAGGAGAAGAAGAACAATGACGATGATGATGCTGAGGTCATAGAGCAGCCGGATGGAAGAAAGTATTTCCATGGAATGCCGATCACCGCAATATCGGTGGGGCTTCCTATAATATACGTTACGTCACCTTTGCTTGGGTCCTCTTTCCCAATTCTGCTTCATGGAATCATGATACTTGCAATGATACTTTTCATAACAGATTTCAGATTCCCTAAGCCAACCACAAAGGAACTTATGGTGATAATTGTCATTGTGGCAGTTGCCGTAGTTTGGCTTATGATAAGATACATGGTCAGACGTCATATCATAACTATTCCTTATTTTATATCCCTTCTATTATAAGTGTATAGGAGCTATGGAAAATAAAAGATATAGAAGTAATTTGGCTATACCGGATATACAGAAGCGATGAAGGATGATGTATAAGATATGATAAAGAACAAATATGCAATATACAAAAGATCAAAACATAATGAGGGTGTATCGACACAGGACAGAGTCCTGCGCCTGTTATATGGCAACAGAGCGGGTCGTATGGTGCTGGGATGGCTGATCAGACCAGAGGTGTCAAAGCTTGTGGGAAGATTCATGGACACTGGATTATCCAGAATCATGATCAATCCATTCATTAAGAAAAATGATATTGATATATCTGTGTGTCAGAAGAATGGGTTTGACTCATATAACGATTTCTTCAAGAGAAAGCTGGTGCCGGGAGCAAGGACCATAGATATGACCGATGAAGGTTTTGTGAGTCCATGTGACAGCAGGCTTACGGTATATGATATAGAAGACACAGAACGACAGACTTTCAATATAAAGGATTCAGAGTACACGGTGGCATCCCTCCTCAGGGACAAAAAGCTTGCGAGACACTACAGAGGTGGAAAATTGTGGCTGTTCAGACTGTGTGTCGATGATTATCACAGATACATATATAACGTGTCTGGAAAGCAGTCTGATGTCAGACGTATAGAAGGCTTATATCACACAGTTAACCCTATAGCCAGTGAATATTACGACATTTACAAAGAAAATACCAGAGAGTATTGTCTTATAAGGACGCAGGATGCGGGAACCATCATTGATATGGAGGTTGGAGCACTTCTGGTTGGTCGTATAGTTAACAGGTATGTGGCTTCCACGGATGTCAGAAGAGGAGAGGAAAAGGGCTATTTTGAGTTTGGTGGCTCAACAATCATTCTTCTCATCCAGAAGGACAAAGTCGCTCCTTTAGACAGAATAGTTGAGAATTCTAGAAAAGATATTGAGACCAGAGTCAGACAGGGCGAGCTGGTTGGATATGTACGTTAAGAGCAATATTATATATTCCATATAAAACAGGAACAGCGTATAGCTTGCTATGGAGCTATACGCTGTTCCTGTTTTGTTGTTTATCCAGTCTGTGTCAGAACTTATATTCTATATTATTCATTTGTAGAATTCACATGCCTCTTGATGGCCTCAAAAGTCTCCTGGCTTATAACATGTTCGATCTTGCAGGCATCCTCGGCTGCGGTCTCTTTTGCAACGCCGAGACTTGTGAACCATGAAGACAGAAGCTGGTGCCTCTCATATATCATCTCTGCAATTTTTTTACCGGCTGTTGTGAGAGTTATGTATCCTGAATCGCTTACTTCTATATAACACATCTCCCTGAGATTCTTCATAGCAACGCTTACACTTGATTTCTTATAGCCAGTCTCGTTGGCAACATCAACGCTTCGGACGACCGGAAGCTTCTGGCTGAGAACGAGAATGGTTCAAGATAATTCTCTACTGATTCATTCGTGGTCAACATTATTATATATCCCCCTTATATTTAACATTATAAATGTATCTGTATCAATGTAGCAATTATAAATAATATATCATAAATGAATTTTTTATTCAATTTGATAATTGAAATACGAATTTCGACAAATAGGAACTTTTTATCAATAAAAGAGCCGTGTTTTGTTCAATTAGTCCAAAATGATTAATATTATTGACATCTAATTAATGTTAGTATATACTAACCACGATATGAAAATCAGTGGTTTAAGTTGCTAGTTAAGGAGGTGCAATTATGCCATTAACATTTGCAAAACCGGGAGAAGCCAATGTGATCAAAAAGGTTGGCGGGAGAGAGAAAACACGATTGTTTCTTGAAAAGCTGGGCTTTGTTGAAGGTAGTGTTGTAACTGTCGTGGCAGAGAATGCAGGAAATCTTATAGTTAATATCAAAGATTCCCGTGTTGCCATTGATAAAGATATGGCCAGCAAGATACTTGTATAGGTACGATTACATGTATCTGACTGACGACAAAAGTATGTAAAAGGAGTAAGATCATGAGCACATTAAAAGATGTCAAGGTTGGCAGTACTGTCACTGTCAAGAAGATTGCAGGCGAGGGTCCTGTAAAGAGACGTATCATGGACATGGGCATCACAAAGGGTGTACAGGTTTATGTTCGTAAGGTTGCCCCTCTCGGTGATCCTGTAGAGGTTACTGTAAGAGGCTATGAGTTATCAATACGTAAAGCTGATGCTGAGATCATAGAGGTAGAGTAACAGCTTATTTTTTTGTTCATACGTTAGTATATGCTAACATATGATAGAAAAGGCTAATATGAAGTACGCAGACGCCGTGCGTAAGCCCCTTTAAATGCGTCTGCACAATACAATAGGAAAGAGGGTAAACAATGTCAGTAAAGATTGCACTTGCAGGAAATCCTAACTGCGGTAAAACGACATTATTCAATGCACTGACCGGCTCAAATCAGTTTGTAGGTAACTGGCCAGGTGTTACAGTTGAGAAGAAAGAGGGTAAGCTTAAGGGTAACAAGGATGTTATCATAACTGACCTTCCTGGTATCTATTCACTTTCTCCATACACTCTTGAGGAAGTTGTTGCCAGAAATTATCTTATTCAAGAATATCCTGATGCCATCATCAACATTATTGATGGTACTAACATAGAGAGAAACCTTTATCTCTCAACACAGCTTATTGAGCTCGGAATCCCTGTTGTCATGGCTGTTAACATGATGGATCTTGTAAAGAAGAACGGCGACTCCATCAACATCAAGAACCTGAAGGAAGCTCTTGGATGTGAGGTCGTTGAGATCTCAGCTCTTAAGGGTACCGGTATTGACGAGGTTAAAGAGAAGGCTATCGCAAAGCAGAAAGTCCAAGACAGCAAATGCAAGAGTTCACAACTTTGATGAGGCTGTTGAGGCTGCAATCGAGAGCGTAAGCACTAAGCTTGACATGGAGGAGAACAGAAAGAGATTCTTCGCGATCAAGCTCATCGAGAAGGATAGCAAGATCATAGAGCAGATGAAGAATGCTCCAGATTGCTCAGCAGAGATCAAGAAGCTTGAGGATGACTTCGATGATGACACAGAGAGTATTATCACAAATGAGAGATATTCATACATTTCATCAATCATTGACAAGTGTGTAAAGAAGGCTGCAAAGGGACAGAAGCTTACAATATCAGATAAGATAGACCGTGTTGTAACAAACCGTATCCTTGCACTTCCTATATTCGTTCTCATCATGTGGCTCGTATATTATATAGCAATGTCAACAGTAGGTGCATGGTGCACAGACTGGACAAATGATAACCTGTTCGGTGATGGTTTCCATCTCTTCGGCATCGGAAGCTCAGCTTATGAAGATGCATCAGGTGACTATGATGCAAAGCAACAACAGCACTCGATGCATACGGCGTACTCGTAACAGATGACGAGGATGCTGTTGATGTAGATGCCACAAAGGCAGCTATCGAGGCAAACACAAACACAGAGGCAAGCGTTAAGTATGAGATGGAAGATGAGGAGACACTCGATACATACGATATCGATGTATACTACTCAGAGGTTCCAGCAAATGCTGACGAAGAGACAACAAACGCAATGTCATATCTTGATGCAGTTGATTACTTCAACGAGACACAGATGGCAGAGATTGATCCTGCTGATTATGGCGTATTTGTTCCTTCAATCCCAGATCTCATCTCTGCAGGACTTGACAAGATTGGATGTGCAGACTGGTTACATGGACTTATCATCGATGGTATTGTAGCCGGTGTTGGTGCTGTCCTTGGTTTCGTACCTCAGATGCTCGTACTGTTCATCTTACTTGCAATCCTTGAGTACTGTGGATATATGGCACGTATCGCCTTCATCATGGACCGTATCTTCAGAAAGTTCGGTCTCTCAGGAAAGTCATTCATACCTATCCTTGTAGGTACAGGTTGTGGTGTGCCAGGTATCATGGCTTCACGTACAATTGAGAATGAGAAAGACCGTCGTATGACAGTCATGACAACAACATTTATACCATGTGGTGCTAAGGTTCCATTTATCGCCATGATCGCCGGTGCTATATTCGGTGGTTCATCAATAGTTGCAACAAGTGCTTACTTTATTGGTATTGCAAAGCAATTATATGTTCTGGTATAATACTTAAAAAGACAAAGATGTTCGCCGGAGATCCATCACCATTCGTTATGGAGCTTCCACCTTATCATATTCCAACAGTAGGTTCTGTACTCAGAAGCATGTGGGAGCGTGGTTGGTCATTCATCAAGAAGGCTGGTACAATAATCACACTTTCAACAATCGCTGTATGGTTCACAACATACTTTGGATTTGTTGATGGTTCATTCCAGATGCTTGATGAGAGCCAGATCGATTACAGTATTCTTGCAAAGATCGGTAATGCGATAGCATGGATCTTCGTTCCACAGGGATGGGGTAACTGGCAGGCAACTGTAGCATCTATCACAGGTCTTGTTGCAAAGGAGAACATCGTTGGTACAATGGGTATCCTCTACGGTGGTGGAGATGGTACAGTTTACCAGGCACTTGCAGGCGCATTCACAACAGCAAGCGGATTCTCATTCCTTGTATTCAACCTTCTCTGCGCACCATGTTTTGCAGCTATGGGTGCTATCAAGAGAGAGATGAACAGTGCTAAGTGGTTCTGGTTCGCAATCGGATATCAGTGTGGATTTGCTTACCTTGTAGCACTTGTTGTATACAGAATCGCAGGTCTATTCACAGGAGCTTGTACATTCGGTGTATGGTCAGTAGTAGCAATTGCACTTGTTGTTCTGTTCTTCTTCATGCTGTTCCGTCCGGATCCAAACAAGAAGGTAAAGACAAGCAAGGAGTTCCTCAACGCTTAACTTTTCATAAGGAGGGACCCACGTAAGTGGGAGGAATCCTTATGAAGCACGCAGACGCCGCGCGTAAGCGCATTTAAATGCGTCTGCTCCATATAATATAAAAGGAGTGGTGACTTATGTCAGAGTATCTTGGTACAATCATTGTGGCGGCCATAATCGTTCTGATGGTGTTCTTCATTGTCAGAGGTATGGTAAAGGATAGAAAAAAAAGGGCAAACACATATGTGGTGGCGACTGTTCGAACTGTCATGGCGGATGTAGTCACAAGCTCTAAATAAAATAATAGTTGTAGTTTTAAATAGAATGTGCGTCGTAAAAATTACGGCGCACATTTATTTACAATGTGCTTGCAATAAGGAAGGATTTACTATATTATAAAAACGTGTTGGTACACGACTGGCGGAGACAGCCGATGGCTGGTAGGAATTACCTACAGGGAGTGTACTGTTAAGACAAGCCGACCGCCTGGGCAAGCAAATATATCAAGACATGTATTTGTGTGCGCAGGTGGCCGGCTTTCTTTTGTAGGATGCTTTGCAAAGCATAACATCAGCTCACAGGTACGAGAAAACACATGGAGGTACAACAGAAAATGGAAATGTTATCACTTGAGAAGGAACTTAGCGAAAATGCATATCCAGGACGCGGAATCGTTATCGGTGTGTCCGAGGATGGTAAGAAGGCAGTGACAGCTTATTTCATCATGGGAAGAAGCTCAAACAGCCGTAACAGAGTATTTGTGACAGAGGGCGAAGGAATCAGAACAGAGGCGTTTGATCCATCAAAGCTTGAGGATCCAAGCCTTATCATCTATGCACCTGTAAGAGTTCTTGGCAACAAGACTATAGTTACAAATGGCGATCAGACAGACACTATATATGATGGACTTGACGATGAGCTCACATTTGAACAGTCACTCAGAAGCAGACAGTTTGAGCCTGACGGCCCTAACTACACACCTAGAATCTCAGGTGTCATGCACATAAAGAATGGTGTGTTCGACTATTCAATGTCCATACTTAAGAGCAACAACGGCAACCCTGTTGCAAATAACAGATACACATTCTCATACGAGAACCCTGTAGCCGGTGAGGGACATTTCATTCACACATATATGCATGATGGCAATCCGCTCCCAAGTTTTGAGGGTGAGCCAAAGTGGGTTAAGATATCCGGTGATATCGATGAGTTCACAGACAAGGTATGGAACAGCCTCAATGAGGACAACAAGGTGTCACTGTTCGTCAGATATATTGACATCGCAACAGGTGAGTATGAGACAAAGATCGTGAACAAGAATAAGTAATTAAAGAATAAAGGAGATATTTGATCATGAACGAGATTCAGTTAAAGTACGGTTGTAATCCAAATCAGAAGCCATCAAGAATATATATGGAGGATGGCAGTGATCTTCCTGTTAAGGTTTTAAACGGCAAGCCTGGATACATCAACTTCCTTGATGCATTTAACGGATGGCAGCTCGTAAAGGAACTCAAGGCGGCAACAGGACTTCCAGCAGCAACATCATTCAAGCATGTTTCACCAGCAGGCGCTGCAGTTGGACTTCCACTTACAGATACACTTGCAAAGATCTACTGGGTAGATGATCTCGGAGAGCTCTCACCACTTGCATGCGCATATGCAAGAGCAAGAGGTGCTGACAGAATGTCATCATTCGGCGATTTCATTGCACTTTCAGATGTATGTGACGCAGACACAGCACGCCTTATCAAGAGAGAGGTATCAGATGGTGTTATCGCTCCTGGATACACAGATGAGGCTATGGAACTTCTTCTTGCAAAGAAGAAGGGAAATTACAACATCATCCAGATAGATGAGAACTATGTTCCTGCTGAGATCGAGAGAAAGCAGGTATACGGTGTTACATTTGAGCAGGGAAGAAATGAGCTCAAGATCGACAAGGATCTTCTGTCAAACTTTGTTACAAAGAACAAGGATCTTCCAGAGCAGGCTGAGATCGATATGAAGATCGCGCTCATCACACTCAAGTATACACAGTCAAACTCAGTATGCTATGTAAAGGGCGGACAGGCTATAGGTATCGGAGCCGGACAGCAGTCAAGAATCCACTGTACAAGACTTGCAGGACAGAAGGCAGACAACTGGTTCCTTCGTCAGTCACCACAGGTTATGGGACTTCAGTTTGTTGACGGACTTGGAAGAGCCGACAGAGACAATGCCATCGACGTATACATGGGTGATGAGTATGAGGACGTTCTTAAGGAAGGCGAGTGGCAGAAGAGATTCAAGGTTAAGCCTGAGGTGTTCACAGCAGAGCAGAAGAAGGCATGGCTTGCGCAGAACACAGATGTTGTCCTTGGATCAGATGCATTCTTCCCATTCTCAGACAATATAGAGAGAGCTCACAAGAGCGGCGTCAAGTACATTGCGCAGCCTGGCGGATCAGTTCGTGACGATCTTGTTATCGAGTGTGCTGACAAGTACGATATGGTCATGGTATTTACAGGAATCAGATTATTCCATCACTAATCTGCCAGACCTGTCGGCGTCAGATATTGTATTTATAGAAGAATTGAGAGCGGTTTTGCTGATGAAAATCAGCAAAGCCGCTTTTTTACTTTATATATTTGTTGGATTGTGCTAATATAAAATGATGTATAAACTGCGGTAGCTATGCCGTGTAATAAAAATACTGTGATTCAAAGGAGATAACATATGTCTAGACGTAAACGCAGCATATTTAAAGAGAGAAGAAAGATCAACTATAAACTAATTTTTGCATTGGTGATACTTGCGTGTGTGGCTGTATTGCTGATCTCATACGCTATATCGGCAATAGTGTCACAGAAGGATGAACTTTACGATCAGGGCGTAAAATATTACAAGTCAGGTTCGTATCAGGAGGCAATAGATTCATTTGACAATGCCTTGGCAGAGAATCAGTTGTTCTCAAAGAAAAAAGGATCAGAATATAAAGCTGTATCTGGCTGATGCGTATCTCAAGAGTGCGCAGTACACAGAGGCCGCAAATACATACAACGAATTGATACAGGATTCATTTACCGGATCAAATGTAAAAAGATCTGAAGGAACTGGCAACTGCACTCAGTGATTTCTCACAGGGAAATTATGGCGGTGCTCTCGATGTGCTTCTGAAGCAGGCGGAGACATATCCGGAGCTTTATATGTACATAGGAACATGCTACGCAGTTACTGATGAGTCCGATAAGATGTTTGAGAGCTATGAAAAATATGTCCAGACATTTGGATTCAACTCGTATGTATATGCCATGTACGGTTCATATTATCTGAATAACGGTGATATGGAGTCTGCGATCGCATATATTACAAATGGACTTGACAGTGGAGACAAGATATACAGAAAAAAGAGCTCCTGATGCTTGAGATAACATATTATGAGAAGAACGAGGATTACGATAAGGCTTATGAGATAGCGGGACAGCTTGTGTCTGAGTATCCGGATTATGAGAAAGGACAGAAGGAGTATACATTCCTGAGCACAAGAGTGTCACAGTAGTATTTGTATTGGGAGGAGTTATTTTATATGGAGATTCAGCTTTGGAAGGAGATACTGTCTCCTTACGAGCAGGCGGTTGATGAGCTTCTCGTGAAGTTCAACCACATAATAATGCAGTACAAGAGTATGGGAAAGTACTCACCTATAGAGAGTGTGACCGGAAGGGTGAAAACGGTCTCCAGTATTATCGATAAGCTTCAGAAGAAGAATATTCCTATGGATCGGATCGTTGAGGAGATGGATGACATAGCCGGGATCAGGATCATGTGCCAGTTCACCGAGGATATCAGCAAGGTGGTTGAGATTGTACGTGGCAGACAGGACATGAGGATACGTGAGGAGAAGGATTATATAGCAAATGCCAAGGCCAGCGGCTATCAGAGCTATCACATCATACTTGATTACGATGTATATACGGTAAATGGATGCACCACCATACAGGCGGAGATACAGATCCGTACAATGGCGATGAACTTCTGGGCAACCATAGAACATTCATTGCAGTACAAGTACAGGAAGGGAATTCCAGAGGACATAAGGGCGAAGCTCAAGAACGCTGCGGATGCCACCGTTGCACTTGACAGGGAGATGTCATATGTCCGCGGAGAGATCATGGATGCACAGAATTCGTTCAATATCAAGGCGAATATAGTTTCGGAGATCATTGTTAATATCCAGAATCTGTACAAGGTGGGAAATCCAAGAGAGATCCAGAAGATTCAGGATGAGTTTTATTCTATATATAAGAAGGATGATATGGAGCTGCTTGAGAATTTTGCAAAGCAGCTTGACATAATAGCTGAGGGTTACAAGGCCCAGAGCGTAAGATAAAGGAGTTTGTTATGGCTTTACCAAAGGCGTTTGACGAGAGGATCAGAATACAGCTTGGCGATGAATACGAGGATTATATAAAGTGTTTTGACAGTGATATGTATCATGGAATCAGGGTGAATACATCCAAGATATCCGTGGAGGACTTTCTGAAGATAAGTCCTTTCGAGCTGGAGCCTGTGCCGTGGACTAAGAATGGTTTTTACTATGATCACAGGAAGTATACGCCGTCCAAGCATCCATACTATTATGCGGGGCTCTATTATATACAGGAGCCAAGTGCGATGACACCTGCCAGCGTTCTGGATATAGAGGATGGAGATGTGGTACTAGATATATGCGCGGCACCGGGAGGCAAATCCACCGAGCTTGCGGCGAAGCTTAATGGCACGGGAATACTTATATCCAATGATATAAGCAACTCGAGAGCCAAGGCGCTTCTGAAGAACCTGGAACTTTTCGGAATAGGAAACATGTGTGTGGTAAGTGAACCTCCAAATAATCTGTCAAAGGCATTTGAGGGTACATTCGATAAGATACTTATAGATGCACCGTGTTCCGGAGAGGGCATGTTCAGAAAATCCTCATCGATGATGACTGCATGGGAGAACAACGGAACTGAACTTTTTGCCGGACTGCAGAGAGGAATATTAAATGAAGCGTGCAAGATGTTGAAACCGGGCGGAAAGCTGCTTTATTCCACATGTACATTTTCCCCGAGGAGGATGAGAGGTCGGTGGAGTATCTGCTGTCGATAGATGACAGTATGCATCTTGTGGATTTCCCTAAATATGAGAAATTTGATGACGGCAATCCGGCCTGGGGAGAGACCGGCAATCCTGAGCTTGTGAAATGTTCAAGACTGTGGCCTCATCATGTGAAGGGCGAAGGTCATTTCATAGCTCTGTTTGAAAAGGATCAGGATGACTCATATAGAGGAAACTCAACATACTCGTTCAAGTCGTACAGGCCGGATGAGGATTTCATCGCATTTATAAAGCATGTATCTGAGTCTGCGGGTATAAAGACAGACAGGATAGAGGAAAATAAGGGAAGACTTTATTATATATCAGAGGGAATGCCTGATGTTAAGGGACTCAGGCTTTTGAGGCATGGACTGTTCCTCGGTGAGGTCAAGAAGAACAGATTTGAACCGAGTCAGTCACTTGCGATGTATCTCAAGTCAGATCAGTTTGACAATGTTGTGAGTTTTTCGGCGGATGACATAAGGGTCATAAAGTATTTAAAGGGAGAGACCGTCGAGCTGGAAGATGATCAGGATATAGAGAATGGGTATGTGCTTGTCTGCGTGGATGGATATCCGCTCGGGTGGGCCAAGAACAACAGAGGAGTATTAAAAAACAAATATTTATCGGGATGGAGGATGATGTCATGAGAAAGGTAGCGATAATCACAGGAGCATCTTCAGGGATTGGAAGAGAATTTGCACTTCAGATAGCACAGCGATACAGGACAATCGACGAGATATGGCTTATAGCAAGGAGAAAAGACAGGCTTGCTGAGGTTAAGACCGAGATAAACGCGGTAAGTGGAAAGCTTGTAAGGATACTTGCGCTTGACCTAACCGATGAGACTGATATCAAGTTTTACAGAAATCTTCTTGAGAGACAGGCTCCATCAATAAGAGTACTTGTAAATGCAGCTGGATACGGAATAGCAGGCCATTTTGAGAATATGACAGTGGACGACGTGACTGGAATGTTGAATCTCAACTGCAGGGCGCTGGCTGCCATAACACATATATCTCTGCCATATATGTCAGGCCCTTCAAATATAATCAATCTTGCTTCATCTGCAGCTTTTCTGCCTCAGCCATCATTTGCTATATATGCGGCATCCAAATCAATGGTGCTGAGCTTTTCAAGAGCACTTAACAGAGAGCTTGAGGAAAAGGGGATAACTGTTACGGCTGTCTGCCCGGGACCTGTCAAGACAGAGTTCTTCGATGTTGCGCAGAAGTACACAAAGTCCAAGCCGTATAAGATGATTCTAAGAGCAGATCCTGTGAAGGTTAAAGTAAAAAAGGCACTGTTTGACGCGTATTATATGAGCGATATATCGGTGTATTCGCCGCTTATGAAGGCGTTCAGACTTGTGAGCAAGTACCTGCCTCACAGTTTGCTGATCAGATTTATGAAGTAGATATATGGGCTGCAGGCGGACATAGCTCTACAGCCAGACCAGAGATAAATGGAGGATGATATGGAAAAAGGACAACACGGATACATGAACAGGCATAAGAGAAATGTTCTTATAAGTATCATTGTACTTGGATTGTTTGTTATAGCCGGAGTATTCTTTACTGTGGCTATGTTTGACACAAGAAAGACTGTATTTATAGTCATACCGATACTCGTCGCCCTGCCGCTTGCAAAACAGCTTGTGGCATACATAATGTGTGCAGGGTTCAAGGAACTCACGAAGGATGAGTACGCTAAACTTGAGAAGTTATCATACTTTGGAGATCCGTCACTTGTATATGATGTGTCGATAAGCAGGTACGAGGGAATAGTGTATTTCCCTCTTTGCGGTCATAAGAGATGGCAGAATGCTGTTTTACTACAATGGTGGATATGGCAAAAGATACCTGATGAGGCAGCGCTCAAGAAGATCATTACAGAGGCTCTGGCAGACCAGAAAAAAATATGTTGTGATCATAGCCACAGACATTGATGGTTTTGTGGCAAAGGCCGAGAAGATCAAAGCACCTTCAGATGAATTTGTCGGTGCCGATGAGAAGATCAGAAACAGATTATATGAGCTGGGAATATAGACAAAAATGAGAGAGATAGTTATTTCAAAGAACGAAGCCGGCCAGAGGCTTAACAAGCTGGTCATGAAGTACCTTAACAAGGCTCCTTCAAGCTTCGTCTACAGGATGATAAGAAAAAAAACATAAAACTTAATAACGGCAAGGCGGTTGGAAATGAGATCGTGTATGTTGGGGATGTGATACAGCTCTATCTGTCGGATGAGACCATAGAATCATTCAGGGATGACAGCGTGAGAGCCGGTGCTTCCACAGGTGGAAACAGGTTTAAACCGGAGATCATATATCACGACCACAACATACTTATAGTCAATAAGCCGGCGGGTGTATTGTCACAGAAGGCATCGAAGGACGATTACTCGATCAATGAGAGTGTCATCGATTATCTGCTTGACAATGAGTATATAACTGAGACTCAGCTCAGAACCTTCAAGCCTTCTGTATGCAACAGGCTGGACAGGAATACCTCCGGCCTTGTTCTGTGTGGAGTGTCACTTATGGGAAGTCAGGAGCTTTCGAGGATCATAAGGGAGAGACGCATAGACAAATATTACTACACCATAGTCAAGGGAAATATGACAGAGACGCAGGATATTACGGCATATCTCGTGAAGGATGATAAGAAGAACACTGTGACAATACGTGACAGTGTGGAGGAGATACGCAGGGTCGCCGGGGACTTGGGCTATGATAAGATCCATACCATATTCCAGCCGGTCAGAACAAATGGAAAATATACAGAGCTTAAGGTAAAGCTCATAACGGGTAAGACTCACCAGATAAGGGCACAGCTCCAGCACATGGGGTATCCGGTGATCGGTGACCAGAAGTATGGTGACAGGGAGACAAACATACATTTCAGACAGACATACAAGCTTAGAAACCAGATTCTGCACTGCGGCGAGGTGGAGTTTACCGATGTTGTCGGTGGACTGGATTATCTGACGGGCAAGAGCTTCTCAGCATTCAAGCCTGATATGTATAAAAAGAATAGAAAAGGATTTGTTTGAATAGATGGCTACATGGAATTCGCGAGGGCTTCGTGGCTCCACACTGGAGGATATGATAAACAACACAAATGAATATTACAGACAGAAGAACCTCGCGCTGGTCCAGAAGATCCCGACACCTATCACGCCGATAAAGATTGACAAGGACAGCAGCCAGATCACCCTGGCGTATTTCGAGAAGGATTCAACCGTCGACTATATAGGTGTTGTCCAGGGAGTTCCGGTATGTTTCGATGCAAAGGAATGTGCCACTGATACATTTACAATGCGTAACATTCATGAGCATCAGATAAGGTTCATGGAGGATTTCGAGAGACAGAACGGTGTAAGCTTTCTTATCATAATGTTCTCCGGACGAAATGAACTGTATTATATGAGATTCGAGGAGCTTAAGGGGTATCTTGAGAGAGTCCAGAATGGGCATGCCAACAACTTCAAGTACAATGAACTTGATCCCAATTTCTTTATAAGAGCCAAGGGTGGTGCATTGGTACATTATCTTGAACCTCTAAGCAGGGATCTTGATGATAGAGGTTGACAAATACAATCCGCTTTAATATAATGTGCACGTTGACATGCTACCAAAGTAGCAAATTACCACTTTAATGCGATAAAGCAAAAAAAGAACGTGAAGCATGGCAAAGTTTAATTGACAAGGAGATATGATTATGCAGGACAAACTGTTACAGACCCCGGATGGAGTGAGAGACACCTACGATGTAGAATGTAAGAAGAAGAGAAAGGTTATGCATGAACTCCATCATATTCTGGAGTTATACAGCTATCACGATATAGAGACACCTACATTTGAGTTTTTTGATATATTTAACAGGGATAAGGGTTCAGCACCTTCCAATGAGATGTACAAGTTCTTTGCCAGGGACAACAATACTTTGGTGCTCAGGCCGGATATAACACCTTCAATAGCGAGATGTGTTGCAAAATATTATGCAGATGAGGAGCTTCCTGTCAGACTCTGCTATACAGGCAATACCTATACAAACACACTCAAGCTTCAGGGAAAACTCAAGGAGGTCACACAGATCGGTGCCGAGCTTGTAAATGATGATTCATCCGCTGCTGACGCTGAGATAATCGCAACTGTGATAGACTGCTTCAACGAGATCGGGATCAGTGATTTCCAGATAGAGATAGGCCAGATAGACTACTTCAAGGGTCTGGTTGCTGAATCTGGTATCAGTGAGGACGAGGAGGATCAGATAAAAGAGTACATCCATATCAAGAACTTTTTCGGACTTGAGGAGTATGTGGATGCACTTGATATAAGTGACTCTCTTAAGAAAGCATTTGTTGCATTTGATTCTCTGTTCGGCGGAATATCCATGCTTGACAAGGCTGAGGGATATGTGTCAAATGAGACATCACTTGAGGCTGTGAAGAGGCTCAGAAGAGTATATGCACCCTTGAGTGCTACGGATATCAGGATCACATAAGCTTTGATCTCGGTATGCTTGACGGATACAACTATTATACAGGAATCATATTCCGCGGATATACTTATGGAACCGGTGATGCTGTTGTCAAGGGCGGCCGTTACAATAATCTTCTCAAGCAGTTTGGAAAGGATGCACCGTCTATCGGTTTTGCCTTCACTGTTGAGGAGCTCATAATGGCCATGAACAGACAGAATATAGACATAGATGTGGATTATTCAAACACGATCATCCTCTATGATATAGAGAATCAGGGCAAGGCTATCAAGGCCGGTATGAAGCTCAGAAGTGAGGGACGCAAGATAGAGCTCATAAGAAAGTCACAGAAGAAATCGGTTGATGACTATATCGAGTATGCGGGTAGAGAGCATTTCTCAGGCCTTATATATTTTGAACAGTCAGGCGATGCGGTGGCATACGATCTGATAAGCCGATCACACTCAAGTGGGATGGCAATTTATAGAAGAAACTTTTACGGCTTGATTGAGAATAGATTGAATTAGATGAAAGGTTATGGAGAGATGAGATATTTAACATTTGCCCTTGCTAAGGGGCGACTTGCAAAAAAAAGACACTTGCGCTGCTTGAACAGATAGGTATAACATGTGAGGAGATGAAGGATCCCGACACAAGAAAGCTTATATTTGTGAACGAGGAGCTTAAGATGAAGTTCTTCCTGTCAAAGGCCACAGATGTTCCTACTTATGTAGAATATGGTGCGGCCGATATAGGCGTTGTAGGTAAGGACACAATACTTGAGGAGGGAAGAAACCTGTATGAGGTCATGGATCTCGGTTTCGGAAAGTGCCGCATGTGTGTATGCGGACCGGCATCTGCCAGAGAGCTTCTCAAGAAGAATGAGATCATAAGAGTTGCAAGTAAGTATCCGGTGATCGCAAAGGATTACTTCAACAACCGTAAGCACCAGACAGTTGAGATAATCAAGCTCAATGGTTCAGTGGAGCTCGCTCCTATAGTTGGACTTTCAGAGGTGATCGTAGATATAGTTGAGACAGGAAGCACACTCAGGGAGAACGGACTTGAGGTGCTTGAGGAAATTTGTCCACTCTCAGCCCGCATGGTTGTGAACCAGGTAAGTCTCAAGATGGAGAATGAGAGGATACACAAGCTGTTGGAAGATCTCAACAGACTTATAAAGGAAGAGAACAAGTAGCATATATAGATGATATAATGAGCGCAAGTGAGCCAACATGCTTGCATGATTGGCGAGCGGCGAATTGGATCATGATAGTTGCGAAAGCAACGGAAAGCACCGTAGGTGCGAATCATGATATAATGAAGCACGCTGAGGCATGCGCAGGTCATCGCGCTCACGCACGACGACCTATAATATAACAAATTGATAATCACACGGAGGCATAACAGAGATGAGAATCGTAAAGCTTAATGCAGAGACAAAGAAGGATCTTCTGAAGAATCTTCTGAAGAGAAGTCCAAGTAATTTCGGTAACTATGCAGAGACTGTACAGGAAATAGTTGACGATGTGAGAGATAACGGCGATGCCGCACTCTTCTCATACACAAAGAAGTTCGACAAGGCAGATATAACAGCAGAAAATGTCAAGGTTACACAGAAAGAGATAGACTACGCATATACACAGGTCAGCCCTGAGCTCCTTGACGTTATCAGAAAAGCCAAGAAGAACATTTGGGAGTACCATGAGAAGCAGAAGCAGTATAGCTGGTTTGACTCCAAGCCAAATGGAACTCTTCTCGGACAGAAGGTTACAGCACTTGCATCTGTAGGTGTCTATGTTCCGGGTGGAAAGGCTGTTTACCCTTCATCAGTTCTGATGAATGTTATGCCGGCAAAGGTTGCAGGCGTTGAGAAGATAGTCATGACAACTCCATGTAATGCTGAGGGTGAGGTGTACGCCACAACACTCGTTGCAGCAAAGGAAGCAGGAGTGGATGAGATATACAAGGCAGGCGGCGCGCAGGCCATAGCTGCCCTTGCATACGGAACAGAGTCAGTACCTAAGGTTGACAAGATAGTTGGCCCTGGAAACATATTTGTCGCTCTTGCAAAGCGTGCCGTATACGGACATGTCAGCATAGATTCCATAGCCGGCCCATCAGAGGTAATGGTACTTGCCGATGAGACTGCCAATTCTAGATACGTGGCTGCAGATCTGCTGTCACAGGCAGAGCATGACGAGATGGCATCAGCCATACTTGTGACCACATCAGAGGAGCCTGCCGAGAAGGTATCAGTTCAGGTTGACAAGTTCATCGATGAGCTTTCAAGAAAAGAGATAATGAGAAAGTCTATAGACAATTATGGATATATTCTTCTTGCAGACAACATGAGCGATGCCATAGATGCTGTCAACGACATTGCATCAGAGCATCTCGAGATCGTCACAGCCAATCCATTTGACGTGATGACAAGAGTGAAGAATGCTGGAGCTATATTTATCGGAGAATACTCATCAGAGCCTCTTGGAGATTACTTTGCAGGCCCTAACCATGTACTTCCAACAAACGGTACAGCAAAGTTCTTCTCACCGCTTTCAGTAGACGATTTCATCAAGAAATCCAGCATAATCTACTATTCAAGAGAGGCACTTGAGGCAGTTCACACTGACATTGAAGCATTTGCCAAGGCTGAGCAGCTCACAGCACATGCCAATTCAATAGCAGTAAGATTTGAAAAATAAGACATAATGATATAGAATATGGGAAGGAGACAGGGATATGGCAGAGAAAGCAGCTAGAATCGCCAAATGTACAAGAACGACAAACGAGACAGACATAACCCTCGAGTTTAATATAGATGGAAAAGGACAGTCAAAGATCGACACAGGAATCGGTTTCTTTGACCACATGCTCACAAGTTTTGCGAAGCATGGTTTCTTTGATCTCAACGTTACAGTCAAGGGAGATCTGTATGTGGATTGTCACCATACCATTGAGGATGTGGGAATTGTGCTGGGCAAGGCCATCAAGGAGGCTCTTGGAGACAAGAAGGCCATCAAGAGATTTGGCAATTTCTTCCTGCCGATGGACGAGACTCTCGTAATGTGTGCCATAGATCTGTCGGGAAGACCATATCTTGTCTATGATCTGAACCTCCGCACAGAGAGGGTTGGATACTTCGACACACAGATGGTCAAGGAATTCTTCTATGCAGTATCATACGCTGCTGAGATGAATCTCAATATTAAGCAGTTCTCAGGGGAGAACGATCATCACATCATAGAGGCCGCATTCAAGGCATTTGCGAAGGCTCTTGATGAGGCGACAACTTATGACAGAAGATTAAACGGAAAGGTGCTTTCTACCAAGGGCACACTTTAAGGAGGTGCTGGTTCACTATGGATAATGATATGATCTGCAAAAAAGATAATTCCATGTCTGGATCTGAACAATGCGGTCGAGATGGCAAAATATTACAATGATGCCGGAGCTGATGAGATAGCTTATTTTGACAGCAAGGCAACAAAGATGGCAGAGAACCCAATGTTGCCATTATAAGACAGATATGTGACAGTGTTGATATTCCACTTATTGCCTGTGGCGGTGTGAGGGAGCTTGAAGATGTCAAGAAGCTTCTGTATGCAGGTGCATCCAAGGTATGTATGAAATCTGCGGCGCTGAACACGCCGGAGCTTGTCACTGAGGCTTCTGACAGATTTGGTTCAGAGCGAATAATCTGTACTATAGATCTTAGTGAGTGTGATGATCCTGTCGGATATGCCAGAAAACTGAAGACGCTTGGAGCGGGAGAACTTCTCTTTCGCTTCACAACAACATGGTGCCGGAATATCTGGATATAGTAAAATCCATAAGAGAAAATGTTGCACTTCCTGTTATAGTTTCTACCTATTCCACTAACGGGGAAGCTGTGGCAGAGATGCTCAATGAGACAAATGCTGAATCAATTTCTCTGTACAATCTCCAGAAGATGGATATAATGGAGATTAAACAGCATTGCCGTGAGGCAAATATAGATGTGGATCTGTTTGAATCGTCCATGCCTTTTGAGGCGTTCAAACTCAATTCGGATGGACTTATTCCATGTGTTACACAGCACTATAAGACCGGTGAAGTGCTCATGGTCGCTTATATGAACAAGGAGTCGTATGAGAAGACCATCAGAACAGGACGCATGACATACTGGAGCCGCAGCCGCAATGAGCTGTGGACCAAGGGTGATACATCCGGTCATTATCAGTTTGTCAAGTCTCTTACGATAGACTGTGACAAGGACACCATACTTGCCAAGGTGTCACAGATAGGAGCTGCGTGTCATACAGGCAGCCGTACTTGTTTCTTTACAGATCTGGTGAGAAAGGAGTACAATGATACCAATCCTATGAAGGTATTCGAGGAGGTATACAATACCATACGCGACAGAAAGGATCAGCCAGGAGATGATTCTTATACCAATTATCTGTTCGGCAAGGGTATTGACAAGATCCTGAAGAAGGTCGGTGAGGCTACGGAGATAGTCATAGCCGCCAAGAATCCTGATTCAGAGGATATAAAATATGAAATATCTGACTTCCTTTATCATCTCATGTGTCTGATGGTAGAGAGAGGAATCAGCTGGAAAGATATTACAGAAGAACTGGCTGACAGAAGATAGAGTGGAGGATATTAGACAATGCAAAATTATGGCCTGAACGAACTGAGAAAAATGTTCCTGGAATTCATGGAGAGCAAGGGTCATCTTAGAATGAAGAGCTTTTCACTTATTCCACACAATGACAACAGCTTACTGCTGATCAATTCAGGTATGGCACCACTTAAGCCTTACTTTACAGGTCAGGAGGTACCACCTAGAAGACGTGTGACAACATGCCAGAAGTGTATCAGAACAGGAGATATCGAGAATGTAGGTAAGACAGCCCGTCATGGTACATTCTTTGAGATGCTGGGTAATTTCTCATTTGGCGATTATTTGAAGCATGAGGCTAGATCATGGACATGGGAGTTCACAGAGGTTGTAGGACTTGACAAGAACAGACTCTATCCATCGGTTTATCAGGATGACGATGAGGCATTTGATATATGGAATAAGGAGATCGGTGTCGATGCTGACCGTATATTCAGATTCGGCAAGGAGGACAACTTCTGGGAGCACGGAGCTGGTCCTTGTGGTCCTTGTTCAGAGGTTTACTATGACAGAGGCGAGAAGTATGGCTGCGGTAAGCCTGGCTGTACTGTAGGCTGTGACTGTGACAGATACATGGAGGTTTGGAACAACGTATTTACACAGTTCAACAATGACGGACACAACAACTACACAGAGCTTGAGCAGAAGAACATAGATACAGGTATGGGTCTTGAGAGACTCGCAGTTGTTGTTCAGGATGTTGATTCTATATTTGATGTTGATACGATCAAGGCTCTCCGCGACAAGGTATGTGAGATGGCAGGCGTGGAATATGAGACAGATCATGAGAAGGATGTATCGATCAGACTTATAACTGATCATATCCGTTCAGTTACATTCATGACATCAGATGGTATCGTTCCATCGAACGAGGGCCGTGGTTATGTTCTTAGACGTCTTCTCAGACGTCTTTGCTGCAAGACACGGAAGACTTCTCGGCATCAAGGGCAAGTTCCTGTCAGAGCTTGCAAAGACAGTTATCGAGGTGTCAGAGGATGCATATCCTGAGCTCAGTGAGAAGAAGGAATATATCTTCAATAAGATAGACAAGGAAGAGGAGAGCTTCAATAAGACCATAGATACAGGTCTTGCGATCCTCAAGGATTATATAGACGAGACTAAGGCTGCAGGTGAGAAGGTTCTCTCAGGTGACAAGGCATTCAAGCTCTATGACACCTATGGATTCCCTCTTGATCTCACAAAGGAGATCCTCGAGGAGGAGGGGATCGAGGTTGATGAGGACAGATTCACCGAGTGCATGAATATCCAGAAGGAGACTGCAAGAAAGGCCAGAAAGACCACAACATACATGGGTGCAGACGCAACCGTATATGAGCAGACTTCCTGTTGACATGACATCTGAGTTTGTCGGATATGACAAGCTGACATACAAGTCAACTATATCAGCCATCACAACAGAGGTTGGTGAGGGTGATGATAAGAAGTCAGTTCTTGCAGATACTGTATCTGAGGGAGCACAGGCTTCAGTTATAGTTCCTGAGACACCTTTCTACGCTACCATGGGTGGTCAGATCGGTGATAAGGGAATCATCAAGACAGAGAACGGTACATTCGTTGTTGAGGATACTGTCAAGGTTGTAGGCGGCAAGATCGCACATATCGGTTATGTTGAGTCAGGCGAACTCAATGTTGGTGATGAGGCAGAACTCACAGTTGATGCTGAGAACAGAGCACTCATATGTAACAACCATTCCGCAACACATCTTCTTCAGAGAGCACTCAAGATGGTTCTCGGAGATCATGTAGAGCAGGCAGGTTCACTCGTTGAGCCGGGAAGACTGAGATTTGACTTCTCACATGATCAGGCGATGACTAAGGAAGAGATCAAGAAGGTTGAGGATATTGTAAATGAGCAGATCCAGCTCGATATACCTGTATGCACGGATGTAATGTCTGTAGATGAGGCTAAGGAGACCGGAGCCATGGCTCTGTTTGGTGAGAAGTATGGTGAGAAGGTCCGTGTGGTATCAATGGGAGACTTCTCAAAGGAGCTCTGCGGCGGTACACATGTTGCCAGCACAGGAGCTATAAAAACATTCAAGATCATATCAGAGGCCGGTGTGGCCGCAGGTACAAGACGTATCGAGGCACTTACATCTGTCGGAGCACTTGATTACTACAGAAATGTAGAGCAGGAGCTCATTGATGCTTTGCAAAGGCAGCTAAGACTGATATCTATGGTGTGGCATCGAGAATAGAACAGCTTCTTGCAGAGGTTAAGGAACTTACGAATGAGAATAAGAAGCTCAAGGATAAGATGGCAAAGGAGGCAGCTGGAGACGTTCTTTCAAGTGCTATAGACAAGGATGGAATCAAGATTCTGACAGCGGCTATCCCGGATACAGATATGAATTCACTGAGAAACCTCGGAGATGACTTCAAGAGCAAGCTTGGTGACAGCGTTGTTGTTCTTGCATCTGCAAAGGATGGCAAGGTAAATCTCATTGCCATGGCTACAGACGGCGCAGTTGCTAAGGGAGCCCATGCCGGTAATATCATCAAGGCCGTGGCTGGCCTTGTAGGTGGTGGCGGCGGTGGTCGTCCTAACATGGCTCAGGCCGGTGGAAAGAATCCTGACGGAATCGAAGCGGCTCTTGCCCAGGCGGTTACAGAGGCTCAGAATCAGATAGCTTAAGGTTTCGTGACAGATATTTTATTAATTTGTCATTTTCCTGTTGACGATTAGGAATTTTATGTATATAATACATTTTGTGCTTAAAAATACCCAATCAGTTGTTATTTGGTAGCATAATTTTACAACTGGAGGGAGGTCAGGTGAGAGAATGTCAAGTGTAATAGTTAAAGAGAACGAAAACTTAGATAGCGCTCTTCGCAGATTTAAGAGAAATTGTGCGAAGGCTGGTATTCAGCAGGAGATTCGTAAGAGAGCATTACGAAAAGCCTAGTGTAAAGCGTAAGAAGAAGTCAGAGGCAGCTAGAAAGCGCAAGTACAAATAAATCATAGTATATATATTTGATTTTAAATTGATTTCTAAGAGTACCGAGTTTATTCGGTACTCTTTTTTTATGTGTATTCATATAATGTTCCAAAAGCGTTATGGTGGTATTCATGAAAGACAGAGCGAAAAAAGTTATAGCATTTGAACCTCCGTGCTGGTGTCCGGACTCGGCGGGAACGACCTCCAGACTCACCATGTTCAACAATGATGAGCTGGTGATAGAGAATTTCAGACATGTGATCTACTCTGACGACGAGAGAGTGTCTGTTAAGACCCGGAAAGGGATATTGAATATATATGGGAAAAGATTACAGATTGCTTACTACGCATCCTATGAAGTGAAAATATGCGGTTCGATAAACAGTGTAGATTGGCTGACAGTGTGACTGCATGAATATTAGAAGGGAAATAAGAGGGTGTGCTATGTGATGTGAGCTGTGACAGCCGCGCACTCTGCGCCTGATGAATATATGCAGCCATAAAGGAATACGTACATGGTGCGAGAGGGATGTAAAGAAGAACAGAAAAAAGAACGGCAGTAAACAGAATGACAGTAAATGGAATGGCAAGGCAGAAAACTTCTGCATATACTCCGATGACAGAAAAAGACTTGAAGAGATAGCGGACAAATGTATGATAGATATCCGAATAGCTGAGAAGAAGACTCTGAGAACCGGTTTGCTGGGCAATAGGAAGAGGATCTCGATATTACTCGGAGTTTTATTATTTTTGCTGTTTGTATACTGGGAATCAGGGTATGTATGGTACATAGAAATTGACGGATGTGAGGATTATACAAGTGAGGAAATTGCAGATCTTATCGAGATGGAGTATCCGTGCTATGGACATAGAAAAAAGAGTATTGATCTGAGCGAACTGACAGACATGCTGACGGATAATCTTGGGGAGATATGTTGGGCATCCTGCAAAGCATCAGTGGGACAAAGCTTACAGTTGCGCTCAAGGAGTCCGTGGATGTATTTACAGTTCCGGAAGATGGCAGACCGTGTGATCTCGTGGCCACAATGGATTGTACGATCTATTCCCTTGTTGCATCGGCGGGGACGCCTGTTGCATCGGTTGGAGATGAAGTGAAAAAAGGGGATACTCTTATATCGGGAACAGTTAACATATACAATGATGACAGTGAGGTTGTGGATACGGTGTTTGTACCTGCTTCCGGAGAGATATATGGTCTTTGTGATGTAGAGTACAGAGATGTGGTTGAGAGTGAGCTCCAGGAAAAGGAGACTACAGACAGGAAGGTAAACAAAGTAGATATAAAAATTGGACGCCGGGTATTTACTCCGTATAAAACTGCTGCCTCCGACGGCTCATACGACCTTTCCGCCGAGGAAAAACGGCTGCATATCGGCGATATGTATTTTCCGTTATCCGTGAATATAGAGCGAAAAGTGTTCTATAAAGTAAATACACGTAAGCTTACGGATAAGGAGCAGAAAGACAGACTTAACCAGCATCTGCATGTTTATATTGGCAAAATGCAAAAAAAGGGGTGCAAATTGTCCGAAAAAATGTTATTATTACTAATGAAAGCGGTGAGGCTTCGGCTGAAGGCGATATCAGTATCAGACTCCCGGTTGCTGTGCCGAGATATATTGACGTAAACAATACATCGGGGAGCGAAGAGGTGGAGCCTGACTGACAAATAATAATGACAGGGGATACAAGTATTGAGCGAATATTCAGAATCCGTAACTGTTGCATCAAACTATATACAGACTGTGTTTGGACAGTTTGATGCCAATATAAAAAAAGATTGAGAAAGAATACAGTGTGTCAATGATACTTCGCGATGACAAGCTTAAGGTCAGCGGCTCCGAGGAAGGCGTGAAGAAGTCTATTCAGGTTATAGAACAGCTCTTCCAGATGGCAGACCGTGGCTCGTCCATCGATGAACAGAAGGTAGACTACACTATATCGATAGTCAATGAACACCCGCAGGAGGCTAAGGAGAGTCTTGCTGAGCTTGACAGGGACATAATCTGTCATACGATGAGCGGCAAGCCGATCAAACCGAAGACTGTCGGACAGAGAACATATGTCAATTCAATAGAAAAGTCCATGATAGTATTCGGAGTGGGCCCTGCCGGAACAGGAAAGACTTATCTTGCCATGGCAAAAGCCATAACGGCATTTAAGAATAATGAGGTTGGAAGGATCATATCTTACAAGGCCGGCCATAGAGGCCGGTGAGAAACTGGGATTTCTTCCGGGTGACCTTCAGAGCAAGGTTGATCCTTATCTTAGGCCGCTCTATGATGCATTGTATGAGATAATGGGTGCTGATGCATTTATGAAGAATATGGAAAAGGGACTGATCGAGGTTGCTCCTCTTGCCTACATGAGAGGAAGAACTCTTGATAATGCGTATATTGTGCTGGATGAGGCCCAGAATACCACTCCTGCCCAGATGAAGATGTTCCTTACCAGAATAGGATTTGGCTCAAAGGCCATAATAACAGGAGACCTTTCACAGAAGGATCTTCCACACGACGCGCAGTCAGGTCTTGATGTTGCACTCAAGGTGTTAAAGGATATTGATGACATAAGCATTTGCCATCTGACGAGTCTTGATGTTGTGAGACATCCTTTGGTGCAGAAGATCGTAAATGCGTATGAGAAATATGAGGATAAGAGGAGCAGACAGGCAAAGCCTAGAAAAACCACAACTGCTCAGAAAAACAGAGGAAAATAATATGTCAGTTAATATTGAGAATGAGTATGGAGATATTGATATTAAGAATTATGAGGATGTCATAACAAGCATCGTCCAGGCTTCGCTGGAATTCGTTGGGTGTCCATATCCCTGCGAGGTGAACGTGCTGCTCACGGACAATGACTCCATACATGAAATCAATAACCAGCAGAGGAATATAGACAGGGCGACAGATGTTCTGTCATTTCCACTGATTGATTATACAATTCCTGGAAACTTTGATGGTCTCGAGGATAGCCGGTGTGACTACTTTGATCTTACTACAGATGAACTGCTATTGGGAGATATCGTTATATCTATTGATAAGGTGTATGAGCAGGCAACTGAGTACAATCACTCAAAGACGAGAGAGCTGGCTTTTCTTGTAGCCCACAGCATGCTCCATTTGTCAGGATATGACCATATGGAGGACGATGAGCGCAGGGTCATGGAAGAGATGCAGGAAAAAATACTTACAATGAAAGGATATACAAGAGACTATGAGGAGAATTAAGACGGGATTAGTTCTGGCAACCGCTCTTGTGATGGGATTATCACTTTTTGGATGCGGCTCGAAGAAAACGGAGGAGAATGTCACTACAACGGAGGCTAAGGCAGAGGTGGATGTATCACAGGCCGATATGATGAAGTCTGCCACAGCGGTTGATGAGACTTACCATGAGGGAGTATATAATGATCTTACAGGCGAGTGGAACACCGACAGAAAGGAAGAGTACGGAAGACCGATCGCTATAATGATCAACAATATTGAGAATGCGATTCCTCAGTCAGGCATAGGCCAGGCTGATGTTTTATATGAGTTTGTCGTTGAGGGCGGAATAACAAGAATGCTTGCAATATTCAACGACTATGACAATCTTGAGAAGGTCGGTTCGATCAGAAGCTGCAGACCTTACTATGTTACAACTGCCATGGAGTTTGATGCTATATACATGCATTATGGTCAGTCTCCACAGGGACAGGAGGAGCTTGACAGGACAGGAATAGATCATATAAGCGGACTTGGTGGAGAAGGATCTGTATCTTTCTACAGATCATCAGACCGCGAGGCTCCACACAATGTGTACACAAACAGCGATATGATCAAGGCTGGTCTTGATTATCTTGGATGCTCAACTACCCACAACAAGGGATACAAGAGCAAGTTTGAGTTCAATGAGGAAGATACGGTTCCTGAGGGCGAGTCTGTAAACAAGCTCACACTCAACATGTCAGTTTACACACAGCCTTGGTTTGAATATGATTCAAAGAATAAGGTATATAACAGATTCCAGTATGGTGACAAGCAGATCGATGACCTCACAGGAAAGCAGCTCACATTCAAGAATATCATCATACAGTTTGCTCACTACACCAGCATTGATGATCACGACAGACAGATGATCGATCTCGTTGGCACAGGAGACGGATACTATGTTTCAGATGGAAAGATCGTTCCTATCACATGGACAAAGTCAACCGATGACTCCGTGACAAAGTATTCAACAGCAGATGGAAAAGAACTTCAGCTCAATCCGGGCAAGACCTATGTCACAGTATTTGAGAGTGACAATAAGGCCGGAGTTGTATGGGAATAATACAGACATAAACCACATATATTAACAAGGACAGAAGATGGGATGGAATATCCTGTCTTCTGTTTTTTGTTATGAAGAGAAGGTGTGGTAATGTTTAAAAAGAATTATGTATTTTTTTGTTATCATTATAGCGGTATTTGTGTTATCTTTTATAACTAGAGAGATCGTGGTGAGTACGGCGTGCAGATCCGGAGACAGTAAAAGTGTGTATAGAGAATTTGACGGTATGGATAGCGGGCATATATTACCCATATCAAATGAGAGTGAACCGGAGCTTTACGGAGGGCTCGTGATTCTGCTGAGGGTGGAACACCACATGGCAATTTCTATGTGAGCACTTATAATGGACATGTGGCGGTGTACAACAGATTTGGCAGTCTTTGCAGGGAGACGACTTGTACAGTGGATTCATTGGACAAACGTATAAGAGAACTGATCCACAAGCACGTGTATTTCAATGATATAGATGACATGAACAGGTTTATTGACAGCCTGTAAAACGTATGATAAATGATTATGGGAAAGGTGTATCGGAATGATTTATGATATTATAGTTATCGGCGGTGGCCCGGCTGGGATGACAGCCGCAATAAAAGCAAAAAGAGACAGCACCATCGGCTTCGGTAAAGCTTATAGATAAAAACAAAAAACTCGGAAAGAAGCTGTATGCGACGGGAAATGGCAAATGTAACATTGCAAATACGAAGCTTGATCTGTCATGCTATTCCAGTGCAAATGAATTTTTCCCATTTCAGTTCGTAACAACGGACAGTCATAATGATGTCATGGATTTTTTTTGAAAGTCTTGGTGTTTCCAGCTATGATGATAATGGATATATATATCCTGCATCGCTGCAGGCATCTACCATAGTGTGGGCACTGACGGACAGGCTCAAAATTCTTGGTATAGAAAACAGCACATCGGAAGAAGTCCTGAGTATAAAACAGGGAAAAGATGGTACATATATTGTAGACACAGACAAAGGCGGGTATAGGACGACCCAGGTGATACTTGCACCGGAGGTGGCTGCGCCAAAGCTTGGCGGATCTGATAGAGTATACAGACTTCTGGATGATCTGAATGTACGGTTTGTGAAACCGCATCCGGCTCTGTGTAAATTAAAATGCCATGAATATATATCTGATATGTCAGGGGTACGTGCAAAGGCTGTTGTCCGCCTAATGTGTGATGGCGAGGAGTATGACCACGAGAGAGGCGAGGTTCAGTTTGCATCGGGATATCTTTCGGGTATAGCGGTTTTTAATATGAGTATACAGTGTATAGACCTGATGGAGACTGGCAAGAAGCCATACATAGAACTTGAACTTGTTCCGGACATCAGTGATGATATGCTGGCGGACAGGATGAGACGATTTGCCGAGGTAAATGGCAGACGGAGAGTCGAGGCGATGCTCAATGGTATTGTCAACGAGAAGATCGCCGGGTATATTATAAAAAGTCTTGGTATCAAAGCTTCTGAAGCGGCCGGACTTGACGCGGCTGATATAACATCTATATGTGATATGCTCAAACATATGAGATTCAACATAGATGGATTCGGCAGCTATGAGGACAGCCAGGCGGCAAGCGGTGGAGTTGACACATTGCAGCTCAGGGCAGATAACCTGGAACTTGATGGACACAGAGGCTTATACGCCGCTGGAGAGTATGTCGATGTGACCGGCAAATGTGGTGGATATAATATAATGTGGGCTGTTATAAGCGGCATGAGAGCCGGGGAGTCTGCAGGAAAGAGAATAAAAGATGATCAGAATTAACAATGTAAAACTGCAGCTTGAATTTACAGAGGCAGATGTTAGAAGTGTTATCAAAAAGACGCTGAAGACAGATAAGGAGTTTGAGTATATTTTTTTCAAGCTGTCTCTTGATGACAGGCGGAGAAACCAGGTGAAATATATTGCATCCATAGATGTGGATGTTCCGAATCCGGAAAAATTATTGAAAAGACTTCACAATAATAATGTTATGTTAACAAATGCTACCCAATATAGATTTCCGGAGCCGGGAAATGTCAAAATGACCTATAGGCCTGTGGTGATAGGAACAGGACCGGGTGGCTTATTTGCTGCACTGTATCTTGCCAGAGCCGGATACAGACCGGTTGTTTTTGAGCGCGGCATGGATGTTGACAGGAGAATGGAGCATATAGAGAGATTCTGGAAGGGTGAGGAAGGACTTGATCCAAATTGTAATGTACAGTTTGGAGAGGGCGGCGCAGGAACCTTTTCGGACGGCAAGCTGAATACGGTCATAAAGGATGGCTCGGGCAGACGCACTGAGGTCATGCGGACATTTGTGGAGTATGGTGCAGATCCGTCCATAATGTATATAAATAAGCCACATGTCGGTACTGATGTGCTGTCTGGTATTGTAAGGAATATGCGTGAGGATATAAAGAGACTTGGCGGAGAGGTACATTTTGATTCACTTTTTACCGGTTATGATCAGATCACACAGGATGAGGTGTGTGTACATATAAAGAACCTTTCAGATGGCAGTGAGAAGAAATACAGGACAAATGCCCTTGTTCTGGCACTTGGACACAGCTCAAGGGATACTGTGGAGATGCTTTACAAAAAAGGTGTTCCGATGGAGCCAAAGCCATTTGCCATGGGACTTCGTATCGAACACAAGCGAGCAGATATAGATGTCATGAAGTATGGCGATGATCCGGCGTATGCAAAGCTGCTGCCGGCGGCAGACTACAAGATGACGCATCAGGCGTCAAATGGCAGGGCTGTATATTCATTCTGTATGTGCCCTGGAGGTTACGTGGTGAATGCATCATCCGAGCACGGTGAGACGTGTGTGAATGGTATGAGCTACAGCGGCAGGGATGGTGAGAATTCCAACAGCGCCATTGTGGTAAATGTTACCCCGGAGGATTACGGGTCAGATCATCCTCTTGCGGGAATGAAGTTTCAGAGAAGATGGGAGAAGGCCGCATACGAGGCCGGACAGGGGGGCTGTTCCGGTGCGCTCTTCGGAGATTACAGAAGGGACATTCCTACGGAAAAGCTGGGCGGTGTTAAGCCTCAGATTAAGGGTATGTACAGGCTTACAAGCCTCAAATGCTGTTTGCCAGAGTATATAAAGGATGCTATAATAGAAGGAGTTGTGTCCTTTGATAAGAGGATGCCGGGATATTCATCTGACGATGCAGTTCTCTCAGGAATCGAGGCCAGAACCTCATCACCTGTTCGTATGATACGAGGCGATGAGCTGCGCTGTGAGGGGACATGTATATACCCGTGCGGGGAAGGCGCGGGCTATGCAGGGGGAATAACCTCAGCCGCTGTCGATGGTATGAAGGTGGCCGAGGCCATAGCATCCAGATTCAGCAATGAGGCAATAACAGACGGTACACAGGAGAATATAAATGGATAGAGAGTATTTGAAAGACAAGAAAAAGATAGTAATAAAGATTGGTTCATCTTCACTTATTCACGAGGAGACGGGTGGACTTGACTATACAAAGCTTGAGAAGCTGGTGCGCATCATATGTGATCTGAGAAATCAGGACAAGGATGTGGTCCTCGTATCATCGGGAGCCGTCGGAGTCGGAGTACAGGCGCTGGGACTTGCCAGAAGACCTAAGACGACCTCGCTCAGACAGGCGTGTGCTGCAGTGGGACAGGGACAGCTAATGATGATATATCAGAAGCTTTTTTCAAGAGTATCACAGCACAGCAGCTCAGGTTCTGCTAACATTTGATGTTATATCGTCGGATGAGAGGAGAAAGAATGCCATCAACACATTCAACGAGCTTCTTCAGCTCGGTGTCGTACCGATCGTCAATGAGAACGATACGGTTGCCATCGATGAGCTGGATGACAGCGTGGCATTTGGCGACAATGATACACTGTCTGCCATAGTTGCATCCATGATCCATGCAGATCTCCTGATACTTCTCACGGATATAGACGGTCTGTACACTGATGATCCACACAATAACCCTGATGCAAAGCTTATACCAGAGGTGAACTGTATAGACGACCATATAATGGATATGGGTAAAGGTGCAGGCTCCAAGTACGGAACCGGCGGAATGACGACCAAGATCGCAGCCGCCAGGATAGCAACCAACTCCAACTCGGATATGGTCATAGTATCCGGAGCGGATATGGACAATATTGTTAAGGTAATGAACGGAGAAAGTATAGGAACTCTGTTCACAGAATATAAGGATCATGACTTTGACGTTGTCAGATTTATTTTGAATAAGGAGTATCTTATATAGTTATGAAAGAGACGATAATCGATGCGGCAAAGATCGCACGTATAAATGAGTTATATCACAAGTCCAAGGCTGAGGGGCTCACCGACGCTGAGAAGAAGGAACAGCAGCAGTTAAGGCAGGAATATATATTTGCTGTGAAGAATAATCTCAGGAGCACGCTCAACAATATAGATATCAAAGAGAAGGACGGCTCCATAACCAGACTTCAGGACCTTGATCCTACAAGAAAGGCGTAGGCACTACTGTATTATGAATAGCGAAGACAGTGTAAAACCCGGCAAGCAAGGAAGTTATAAGAAAAAGAATAAAAGCAGTCAGAAATGACATGGACAGGGGTGACTGTGCATGGAGATCTGAACTTATATGCAGACGTCTGTCTGAGCTTCCTGAATACGAGAATGCTCTCAATATATGTGCATATATTTCCAAAGGGAATGAAGTGGATACAAAGCTTATAATTGAGAAGGCGTGGTCGGACGGAAAGCATGTATATGTTCCAAAGGTTTATGGACAAAACATGGAGTTTATTGAGATAACAGACTACGGAGAACTTACATCCGGAAACTTTGGGATACTCGAACCGGTTTCTGATGATTTTGAGGAGATCGAAGATGGGCTTATGTTCATGCCTGGGATTGCATTTGATCACAGCCGCAACCGCATAGGTTTTGGCGGAGGGTATTACGACAGATATCTGGCGAGGCATGCAGGGCTTGTCACGGTGGCACTTGCGTATGAATTCCAGATAGTTGATAAGATAGACAGTGAACCTACAGATATCAGACCACATATCATAGTAACAGAATCGGAAGTTATATCATAATGGAGGGTCAATGAACAGAGACGAGATAACAGCAAAGATCGCTGAACTGGAAAAGAAGATACAGATGGATAAGCTGCAAAAAAATGGTGCATACAGCACAGGAAGTGTTGTGGGATCTGCAGAGCATGGAGTGAAGGCTGACAGCTATGCGCTGTGCCTTGGCGGTGGCGGCGGTAAAGGAGCGTACCAGCTCGGGGTGTACAGAGCACTTGCAGAGTATGGACTTATGGACAAGGTTACAGCCATATCAGGAACTTCCATAGGTGCGATAAATGCCGTGCTTTTCGCGTGCAATGATCCTGACAGAAGCGAGGAGGCATGGAAGAAGATACATTTTGAGACGGTGTTTGACGTTGATCCTGATCTGATGTTCAACGACAAATCGGGATTCATGTCGCGCAGGGAGATGATAAAGCTTGGACAGCTATGTGGATTACGGAAAGCTGTCTGATGGGCAGGTCACCGTGTATGCAGCCATAGCTGAGTGCGCGCAGGAAGGTGAAAGACAGGCTGAGTATATAAGCCTTGCAGGAATGGATGCGGAGGAGATCAGGACAGTTGTCATGGCATCATCCACCCTGCCTATGCTCTATGAGTCTGTGACTTATAACGGTAAGGAGTATTGTGATGGCGGTCTCGCCGACAATGTTCCGGTGAAACCTCTGTATGATATGGGATATAGGAATATCGTTGTGTGCGGCCTTAATCCCGACTCAAAGAAAGACATATCTGCATATACAGATGCGGATATCATAGAGATATATCCAAGTGTAAGCCTGGGAGATCTGATAGATGGAACCTTGAATTTCTCTGCAAATTCAGTAAAATTCAGAAGCCTGCTCGGTTATAAGGATGCCATGAGGGCACTTAAGGTTCATTTTGAGAATGATCCTGATTACATCGCGGCGCTGGATCATTACAGGGATATTGATCTTGCGGATATACAGACTCAGATGAGGATGGATGCCGCGGATTCCAGCGTGAAAAATACTATGGATAACATAGGCAGGATACTTGGTAAGCTGGGCATAGAGGAATAACTCCAGTCGGATTTACGCAGCTTTAAAGAAATAGATAAGGATACATAGATATTATGAATGATTTGGAAAAAGTTATTGACGGCATAGATCTGGGGCTTCCAGCTCCGTTTGAGGAACCGGAGAGGCAGTATTATTTTATAAAAAAGGGCAGGGAGTATGTCACAGCAAGAAGCAAAGAGCTGGGACGTGACCTTACCTGTTCCATACAGACATTTGGCTGTCAGATGAACGTCCGGGATTCTGAGAAGCTTGCCGGAATACTTGAGCAGATGGGATATGTTAGGACCGAGTCCGAACATGCGGACTTTATAATATATAACACATGTACGGTCAGGGAGAATGCCAACAGAAAGGTTTATGGTCACCTTGGTCTCATGAAGCACCTCAAGGAGAAAAATCCTGAGATGAAGATAGCTCTGTGCGGATGCATGATGCAGGAGCAGCATGTGGTGACAACCATAAGCAAGAGCTATAGGTTTGTCGATATGGTATTTGGAACACACAATGTATATAAGCTTGCTGAGATATTTGTGAGCAGGATAGAATCCGGAAGCATGGTCATAGATATCTGGAAGGACGCCAAGGAGGTCGTGGAGGATCTTCCTGCGGTGAGGGAATTCCCATTCAAATCAGGTGTAAATATCATGTTTGGATGCAACAATTTCTGTACCTACTGTATAGTTCCATATGTAAGAGGAAGGGAGCGAAGCAGAAATCCGGAGGATATCATAGCTGAGTGTGAGAGGCTTGCTGACGACGGAGTGGTGGAGATCATGCTCCTCGGGCAGAATGTCAATTCATATGGCAAGAATCTTGAGCATCCGATCACATTTGCGGAACTGTTGAGGCGTGTGTGTGCCATAGAGAAGATACAGAGAGTAAGATTCATGACCTCACATCCAAAGGATCTGTCGGATGAACTGATAGATGTCATCGCGGAGAATCAAAAGATCTGCAGACATCTCCATCTGCCGGTACAGTCGGGCTCGACAAAGATACTGAATGCGATGAACAGACGGTACACAAAGGAGTCATATCTTGCACTGGTTGACCGCATAAGGGCAAAGGTTCCGGAGATATCACTCACCACTGATATAATCGTGGGATTCCCTGGTGAGACCGAGGAGGATTTCCTTGAGACCATGGACGTGGTTGAGAAAGTACAGTATGACACCGCATTTACATTTATATATTCAAAGAGAACAGGAACTCCTGCTGCCGAAATGGAGAATGGTTCCACAAAGGAAGAGATACAGGATAGATACAACAGGCTTTTAAGGCGTGTGCAGGAGATAAGTGATGTGAAGACCATTGCGATAAAGGGACAGACACAGCCGGTTCTGGTTGAGGGCTTTGACGAGAAGGGCGACGGCCTTCTGACCGGAAGACTCTCCAACAACATACTTGTCCATTTCCCTGGGTGTGCGGAGATGGTTGGAAAGATTCTGAATGTAAAGCTTGTTGAGTGTAAGGGATTTTATTACATGGGTGAATTAGCAGAATAGGAGTAGTTGAAGTGGCAGCATTAACACCAATGATGGCTCAGTATATGGAAGTTAAGAATCAGTATAAGGACTGTATTCTCTTCTACAGACTGGGAGATTTCTACGAGATGTTCTTCGACGATGCCCTGACGGCATCCAGGGAACTTGAGATAACACTGACCGGCAGGGACTGTGGTCAGGAGGAGCGCGCACCGATGTGCGGTGTTCCGTATCATGCTTGTGACATATACCTGAACAAGCTGATAGAGAAGGGCTACAAGGTAGCCATATGTGAGCAGATGGAAGATCCGAAGCTCGCAAAGGGTATAGTAAAAAGAGAAGTTATACGTATAGTTACGCCTGGTACAAATATGTCCCAGGCTATTCTTGATGAGACGAGGAATAACTATCTCATGTGTATATTTGGCTGTAATGATGAGTATGGCGTGGCAGTGTGTGATATCACTACCGGAGAGTTCAGATCATGTCATATCTCATCCACATCCAAGCTGTACGATGAGATCAACAAATATTCACCGACGGAGATCATAGGGAATGAGGTTTTTCTGTCATGTGGCCTGAACTTTGATTACATGAAGGAGAAGATGAAGATAACGATATCGGAGGCTCCGTCTCATTATTTTAACGATGACACCTGTGAGGATTTCATTAAAAGACAGTTTAAGGTCGGATCAATAGATGGTCTCGGCATAGATGAGCAGGAGGATATGCTGCTGTCAGCGGGCGCACTTCTCCAGTATCTACATGAGACACAGAAGAACTCACTGGATCATATCAACAGGATAGATATATATTCCATAGAGGACTTCATGATCATAGACAGCTCATCCAGAAGAAATCTGGAGCTGACAGAGACACTCAGGGATAAGCAGAAGAGAGGCTCACTACTCTGGGTGCTTGACAAGACCAAAACGGCCATGGGAGCGAGGATGCTCAGAAATATGATAGAGCAGCCCCTTATCCACAAAGATGATATAGAAGCCAGACTTGACGCGATAACAGAGCTCAACGACTCTGTCATAACCAGAGACGAACTCCGTGAGTACATGAATACCATATACGATCTCGAGAGACTTATGACGAGGATATCGTTAAGAACAGCGAATCCGAGAGATCTTCTGGCATTTAAGACGTCCATACAGCTTCTTCCATTTATAATACAGCTTCTCGGTGAATTCCATTCGGACGAGCTCACCGAGATCAGGGATGGAATAGATGATCTGCAGGATCTCTATGACCTTCTTGACCGTGCCATAGTTGATGAGCCGCCTATACTTATCAGAGAGGGCGGAATATTCAAAGATGGCTATCTTGAGGACATAGACACTCTGAAGAATGCCACAACTGATGGCAAGAACTGGATCCAGAGCTTGAGGCCAGAGAGAAGGAAAAGACCGGAATCAAGAATCTCAAGATAAAGTTTAATAAGGTGTTCGGATATTATTTTGATGTAACCAATTCATATAAGAGTCTTGTGCCGGATTATTTCATCAGAAAGCAGACACTTGCCAATTCTGAGAGATACACAACCGAGGAGCTTGACAGACTGGCTGGAGTTATACTCGGATCATCCGACAAGCTTGTTGCGCTGGAGTACAACACATATGTTGAGCTCAGGGACACCCCTTTGCTGCAGAGCTCACAAGGGTACAGAGAACAGCACACAGCGTAGCCATGCTCGATGCTCTGTGTTCACTCTCATATGTGGCTGTTGCAAATGGGTATGTTAGACCTGAGATCAATACAGATGGAGTCATCGACATAAAGGACGGACGTCATCCGGTCGTTGAGAAGATGCTGAACAACGATATGTTCATCACAAACGACACATATCTGAACAACCATGAGAGCAGGATATCTATCATCACCGGTCCTAACATGGCTGGTAAATCCACATATATGAGACAGACTGCGCTCATAGTTCTCATGGCTCAGGTTGGAAGCTTTGTCCCTGCGGCATCTGCCAATATAGGCATATGCGACAGGATATTTACAAGAGTGGGAGCTTCCGACGACCTTGCATCAGGACAGTCCACATTTATGGTGGAGATGAGCGAGGTCGCAAATATACTCAGAAATGCCACGAAGAACAGCCTTCTCATCCTTGATGAGATAGGTCGAGGAACAAGCACATATGACGGTCTGGCGATCGCCTGGGCTGTCGTTGAGTATATAAGCAACAGTGAACTGCTCGGAGCAAAAACTCTGTTTGCGACACATTACCATGAGCTCACGGAGCTTGAGGGTAAGCTGTCGGCAGTCAACAACTACTGTATAGCGGTAAAGGAAGACGGAGACGACATAGTGTTCCTCAGAAAGATCGTCAAGGGCGGTGCCGACAGAAGCTACGGTATACAGGTTGCAAAGCTTGCCGGTGTGCCTGATGTAGTTATAGCGAGAGCAAATGAGATATGTAATCAGCTTATAGACAAGGACATAACCACCAAGCTGAAGGAGATAAAGGTTACAAATGATTTCAAGCCGAAGAAAGAAGACACTCAGATGTCAATGTTCGGCTCACTTGCCGAATCACAGGTGATCGAGGACATAAAGTGTGTTGATCTGTCCAACATGACACCTATGAAGGCGTTGCTTTATTTAAATGAATTGCAGGAGCGACTTAAATAATAAGGAGCGATAAGTAATGATAAAAGTATTAGACCAAAATACGATTAACAAGATAGCAGCCGGTGAGGTTATAGAGAAGCCGAGCTCGGTCATCAAGGAGCTTGTGGAAAATTCCATAGACTCAGGTGCCACAGCGGTAACCGTCGAGGTAAAGGGAGGTGGACTGTCATTTCTCAGAGTCACCGACAACGGAGCAGGGATAAAGAAGAATGAGGTGAAGCTTGCATTCCTCAGACATGCCACAAGTAAGCTTATGACGGTTGAGGATCTGCTGAGCATCTCGTCACTGGGTTTCAGAGGTGAGGCCCTTGCCAGTATTGCTGCGGTTGCCCAGGTGGAGATGATAACCAAGACTGCTGATGATGTGACTGGTCTCAGATACCAGATACATGGAGGTAAGGAGATATCCAGTGAGGAGATTGGTGCTCCGGGTGGAACAACCATAATTGTCAGAAATCTTTTCTACAATACACCGGCGAGAAAGAAGTTCATGAAGACTGATCCCACGGAGATAAGTTATATATATGACCTAATATGCCGTATATGTATGTCCCATCCTGAGATTTCGTTCAAGTTCATCGCAAATGGAACCGACAAGCTGTTCACATCCGGCAATGGAAAACTGAGGGATATAATCTACCATATTTATGGAAGAGATATCACTTCCAATCTTCTTGAGATAAATGCGGAAAATGACCATATGAAGATCTCAGGATATATAGCAAGACCTTGTATATCAAGGGGCAACAGATCATTTGAGGGCTACTATGTAAATCACAGATATATAAAGAGTGCGGTGCTCACCAAGGCGATCGAGGATGCTTTCAGGACATTTGTCATGATACACAAGTTTCCATTCACCGAGATCAATTTCCAGGTGAGACCTGATCTCCTTGATGTAAATGTACATCCGACCAAGATGGAGTTGAAATTCGCCAACAGTCAGGATATATACAGCTTCACCTACAATGCCATAAGGGAGACACTGTTATTCAAGGAGCTCATTCCTGATGTGGCGCCGGGGAAGGATCCAAAGCCGGAGACCTTCAAGCAGAGGGATGTTGGCAAGGCACCGGAGGCGTTCGAGAATAAGAGGCGTGAGGCGATAGTCAGGGCAGAGGAGCGGACTGTACCGCAGAGTCAGCCTGAGCAAAGCATCGTCCGGCAGAACCGCAGAATCAGCCTGAGCAGCTTCGCTCGGCGGAGACGCAGACATCACCACAGCAGCTTTGCCCGATCGAACCACAGACATCATCACAGCCGGTCCACCCGGTTATAGAAATCATAGATGAGACTAGCAGCTCAAACAATAAAGGATCAGACGTCATAGATAATAACAAGATGGAGAAGCCGGCAGGAAACTACATATATGCGGATAGGAATAATGATCTTGAGAGAGCTATAGTACAAAACAGGAATGTGGTAAACGAGAGTCCGGCATATACAGCTCCGGCACCAGCTAGACCTTCGGTCACAGCGGCGACACAAGACTCAACAGTATCTGCAGCTTCAGATGCAGCTTATATTGAGGAAGCCGGGAAAAAATACGTACAGCAGGATATGTTCCAGGAGAAGTTCCTGACAAAGGAGGCACGTGCTAAGCACAGACTCATAGGACAGCTGTTCAAGACATACTGGCTCATAGAGTACGATGGTAAGTTCTTCATAATGGATCAGCATGCCGCCCATGAGAAGGTTAAGTACGAAGAGCTTATGGAGAATTACAAGAATAAGAAGATATACTCACAGTATCTTATGCCTCCAGCGGTTGTTACACTCAGTGCCGCAGAGATAGAGTTTCTTCATGAAAATATGGAGATGTTCGAGGCACTTGGATATCAGATCGAGAACTTTGGAGGCAGGGAGTTCAAGCTGAACGCTGTTCCTGACAACCTGTTTGGCCTTGATGGCAGAGAGCTTTTCATAGACTTCATAGCGGATGCAAGCAAAGCAGTGCTAAAAAGGTGACCATAGATACATTTATACACAAGCTTTCCACCATGGCGTGCAAAGGCTGCGATAAAGGGTAACACGGAGATAAGTTTCAAGGAGGCTGACGCACTTATAGATCAGCTATTAAAGCTTGAAAATCCATACACATGTCCTCATGGACGTCCGACTGTCATATCCATGACGGAGGCGGAGATTGAGAAGAAGTTTAAGCGAATAGTATAGGAGATAACAGGATGGATAAGAATATGAAACCACTGATAATCCTCACCGGCCCCACGGCTGTCGGCAAGACGGCACTGTCCATAGGACTGGCAAAGGCGGTGGATGGCGAGATCATATCCGCAGATTCCATGCAGGTATATAGAAAGATGAATATTGGAACGGCGAAGATAGAGCCGGAGGAGATGCAGGGGGTAAGGCATCATCTGATAGATATTCTGGATCCGGCAGAAGAGTTTAACGTTGTGCTTTTCAAGAAATATGCTCTTCGTGCTATGGAGGATATATATTCCCGGGGAAAAATTCCAATCATAGTAGGTGGTACTGGCTTCTATATCCAGGCGCTTTTGTATGATATAGATTTTGAGGAAAATGACAATGATATGTCATACAGGGAAAAGCTGCAGAACATTGCAGATACCCACGGCAAGACATTTCTTCATGACATGCTAGCGGAGGTCGACCCTGAATCCGCTGAAAAGATACATGAGAACAATGTAAAAAAGAGTGATACGGGCTCTTGAATTTTATAAAAAACAGGTATGAAGATATCTGAACACAACGAGACTGAGTCGCAGAAGAAGTCACCATATAATTTTGAATATTTTGTGTTAAATGATGACAGACAGAAATTATATGATAGAATAGACAGACGGATAGATATCATGCTTGAGGCAGGGCTTCTGGACGAGGTAAAACTGCTTGTGAGCGAGGGTTACAGCAGGGAGCTGGTGTCCATGCAGGGGCTTGGCTACAAGGAGATAATCGATTATATTCAGGGCAGATGCACTCTGGATGAGGCAGTATATACGCTAAAGAGAGATACAAGGCATTTTGCCAAGAGACAGATCACATGGTTCAAGAGGGAAAAACATGTGACCTGGGTTGATAAAAGTGAGTATGACAGCGAGTCTGAAATATTGTCATTTATGCTGGACAGGCTTCGCGAAAAGGAGATTATACAGAGATGAAAGATATGTTAAAGGATTACTACAGATCACTGAATGTGGATGAAAAGGTGTTTGAATACTGCAACAGTGTGGAGGAGAAACTTAAGGATAGATTTGCAGCCATTGATGCTGTGAGTGAGCTTAACCAGCTAAAGGTCCTTAAGGCCATGCAGGACAACAGATTGTCTGAGGCACATTTTGCAGGCTCTTCGGGTTATGGTTATACGGATGACGGAAGAGATGCCCTTGAGAGGATATATGCAGACGTATTTCACACGGAGGATGCCCTTGTCAGGACACAGATAGTGTGCGGAACCCATGCACTCTGCACGGCCATGTTCGGTAATCTGCGCCCGGGAGATGAGATCCTTGCCATAGCGGGAAAGCCGTACGACACATTGGATGAGATCATTGGTATCAGGGAGTCAAGGGGGTCACTTGCAGAGTATGGTGTCACATATGCCCAGGTAGATCTGTTGCCGAACGGAGACTTTGACATTGATGGAATAAAGAATGCGATCAATAGCCGCACAAGGCTTGTGGAGATACAGAGATCCAAGGGATATGCGGTCAGAAAGACGCTGTCTGTACAGCAGATCGGTGAGGCCATAAAGCGGTCAAGAGTGTAAATCCTGACATCATATGCATGGTAGACAACTGTTACGGAGAATTCGTACAGGATATAGAGCCGTCGGATGTGGGTGCCGATCTTGTGGTCGGTTCTCTCATCAAGAATCCGGGTGGCGGTCTTGCACCGATAGGAGGTCATATATGCGGAAAGAAGGAGTACGTGGAGAATGCTTCATACAGACTCACAACTCCGGGACTCGGCAAGGAGGTTGGAGCCTCACTTGGCAATACAAAGGCTCTCACTCAGGGACTTTTCATGGCACCTACAGTTACTGCAAGTGCGCTTAAGGGTGCGATATTTAAGCAGCAAATGTATACGAGGGACTGGGCTTTAAGGCTGTTCCTGACAGCACAGAGGACAGATACGATATTATTCAGGCTGTTGAGCTTCAGACTCCTGAGAGGGTCGTGGCATTCTGTGAAGGAATCCAGGCTGCAGCGCCGGTTGACAGTTATGTAAGACCTGAGCCTTGGGACATGCCGGGCTATGATTCACCGGTCATCATGGCCGCTGGAGCATTTGTGTCTGGTTCATCCATTGAGCTCTCAGCGGATGCACCTATGCGCTCACCTTACGCGGTATATTTTCAGGGGGGACTTACATATCCCCATGCCAAGTACGGCATAATAATGTCATTACAGAAAATGGTAGAAAAAAACCTTATAGTATGGTAGATTAATTAGTCGGCCATATAAAATTTTCTCTGGAGCTTGGAGAGGCGGAAGGAGGAAATATGGATAAAAATTATTGCAAAGAGAATTTTGCAGGAGGACTTTCGGTCTCCATGAAAGAAATGTCGGAGACTGAGAGACCGTATGAGAAGAGCTTTAAGTATGGAGTTGAGGTTCTCACAGATGCTGAACTTCTGGCAGTCATCCTCAGAACCGGAAGCAGGAAGGCAAATGCGCTGTCCACAGCCTACAGGATACTGGATGCCCATCCGGTCCACAAAGGGGATAGTGGGGCTTAATTACCTGACTGTGAGTGAACTTGAAGAGATAAGCGGAGTTGGAAAGGTAAAAGCGATACAGATGAAATGTCTGGCTGAGATATCCAGGAGGATGGCCAGGGCTTCATTTAAGCCGTTTTTGTCGTTCCAGTCCCCACAGAGCATTGCGGATTATTTCATGGAGAACACAAGATATCTCGAAAAGGAATACGTGTATCTCCTCATGTTTGATGCGAAGCATAAGCTCATAAAGGATGTCCGCATTTCAGAGGGAACAGTGAACAGTTCGATGTTATCTCCGAGAGAGGTGTTTGTGGAGGCGCTCAGATACGATGCTGTCTATATCATACTTGTGCATAACCACCCATCCGGAGATCCGACTCCGAGCGGTCAGGATATAGATATCACCAGAGAGATGGACAGAGCTGGGGAACTGATAGGGATAGAGCTTTCAGATCATATTATTTTAGGAAATAACTGCTATGTCAGCTTAGCTGAGCGAGGTATTTTATAATGAAACGAAGACGAAATAGGAACAGAAAAAGAATAGAGATCACACCGAGATATTTTTTGCTTGGACTCACAGGCTTTTGCGTTGTGCTCATGCTTGTATCTCTCTTTGCGGGGGGAATATTTGCACCGGTGAGGAATTTTACCAACATATTTGTCCAGCCCATGCAGAAAGGGGTAAATACCATAGGCAGATGGGTTCAGAGCAAAACCGAGGCATTCCAGAATTACGACGCACTGTTAAAGGAGAATCAAACACTCAAGGATCCGCTTGAACAGAGTCAGAAGCAGGTGGCACAGTACCAGCAGAATTCGTATGAGCTCGAACGTCTTCAGGCACTTTATGAGCTTGATCTCCAGTATTACGATTATAAGAAGACTGCTGCCAGAGTCATATCAAAGGATACCGGCGGATGGTTTCAGGTGTTCTATGTCGACAAGGGAACAGATGATGGTGTTGTCGAGGGCTGCAATGTCATGTATGGCAACGGCCTGTGTGGAATAGTCACAGAGGCCGGAAAGGATTATGCCAAGGTAAGAGCCATCATAGACGATACATCAAATGTAAACGGAATGATATTACCGTCAGAGGCTATTTGTAATGTTGAGGGAAGTGTCAGCAATTATGAGAATGGCTATCTTATCGCTGAAAACATTGACAAGGACGCAGAGGTCGGAGTCGGCGATCAGGTCGTCACATCCTATGTGTCAAGCAAATATCTGTCGGGAATTAACATAGGGTATGTAACAAAAATAGAGGAAGATTCCAACAATCTTACAAAGACTGCATATATCACTCCGGCATGTGATTTTTCAAAGATACAGGAGGTACTCATAGTCCTCCAGACCAAGAAAACTGTTTCGGAGTAGAAGTAAAGAGGTTAAACAGACATTGAGAAGAGTTATCACACTTGGATTATTAATCATAATATGTTTTGTGCTTCAGTCAGCACTTTTTCCATATATTTCAGTTGCGGGTGCGACTCCCAATCTGATGCTCATCCTCACGGTGTCCTTTGGACTTATGAGAGGTCGAAAAGAGGGAATGCTGGTGGGATTTTTCTGTGGCTTTTTATATGATCTGTACTTTGGCTTTGCCATAGGCCCTTTTATGATCATATATATGCTCATTGGATACTGTAACGGATTTTTCCACAGACTGTACCTCGTGGAGGATGTACTGCTTCGCCTATCATCATCATAACACTTGATGATTTCATATTTAATTTCATAACATTTATAATATTCTTTGTAATGCGTAACAGACTCAGTTTTGGGCTGTACATGAAGGATATTATTTTGCCGGATATGATATACACAGCCATACTTACGATGATAGTATTCAAGCTGTTTGTCTTTATAAACAAGCGGCTGAAACGCGCTGAAAAAGGAAGTGAGACATAGTGATCAGAGATATATTAGAGATAATCAAAGATTTTATAGTAGAAAAGTTAAAGAGCCGTATTTTTTATGTCACTCTGTTTTTTTTGTGCCTGTCAGGCGTGCTTGTGTACAGATTGTTTAATCTTCAGATCATAAATGGAGAAAAATATCAGTCCAGCTTCCAGTACAAATCACTTAAGACGGTGTCGGTCAAGGCCACCAGAGGAAAGATTTTCGACTGCAACGGAAAACTGCTTGCATATAACGAATCTTCATACAATCTGAGTTTCACCAGCAATGCAGACCTCACTGAGGCGGCAGACAAGAAGAATATGTCGGTCAATGAGCTAAGAAATGAGATAGTTTATAAGACGATACTTATACTTGAGCAGAATGGAGACAGTCTGTCCGTGGAGCTTCCGATCAAGCTGGATGCAAATGGCAACATGAAATTCACGATAAGCGGCTCACAGCTCAATACATTTTATATGAATGTTTATGGTGCAAGCTCAGTTGATGCCCTCACCGATGCACAGAAGAATGCTACAGCAAGGGAAGTATTTGACTATATGAGAAGTGATGAACTTTTCAATATCTCAGGTGATTATTCGGATGCCTATGTGCTCAAGATCCTTGCCGTGAGATATGAGGTATGGCTCAACAGATACCAGCAGTACATGACAGTGGATATCGCCAACAATATAAGTCAGCAGAGCTATCTTTGCGATAACTGAGAATATGGATACACTGCTCGGAATGGATGTGAGTATTGAATCAAACAGAGTATACAATGATGCCATATATTTTTCGCATATAATCGGATATATCGGCAACATTTCAAATGAGGAGCTCGAGGAGTACAATGCGAAGCTTGACGAGAATCAGCAGTATGATTCCAATGATATGGTTGGAAAGCTTGGTTTGGAACAGTCGTACGAGGATCAGCTTCGTGGTGTTGACGGTTCCCAGAAGATGTACGTTGACAACATGGGAAAAGTCCTTGAGATTATAGAAAAGACTGATTCTGTTGCAGGAAACGATATTTACCTCACACTTGACTCTGATCTTCAGAAATACTGCTACAACGCACTTGAAAAGGAATTGTCGTATATTCTCCTTGCAAATCTCAAGAACGTGACGACATCCAAGGAGAAAAGAGGATATACCTATAACGGATGTGTACTCGGCATTCTTTGACAACAACATTATAGACATAAAGGCCCTTAATCTTTGCGAATGCAACTGACAATGAAAAGAATGTGTACAACACATTTGTATCAAGCAAGCAGTACACACTCAATGCGCTTTCGGACATTCTGAAGAGCAGTCACACGGAACTGTATAATCTTTCGGATCAGTACAAGGATTATATGGAGTTTATATGCGAGACGCTGAGCTCAAACGGCATATATGACAGCAGTGCAGTGGATAAGGACAGTGACACATATAACAACTATGTAAATGACAAGATATCATTATATGAGTATCTGAAATACTGCATAAGCCAGGGAGTAATAGACATAACCGGCATTCAGACAAGCAGTGATTATTATGATACGGATGAGATATACAATGTTATTGTCGATTATGTACTCAAAGAATTTGAGGATGACTCCGATTTCGACAAACGAGTCTTCAAATATATGATATTATCAGGTGAAATAACAGGTTCCCAGGTAATATACCTGTTATACGACCAGGGAATCCTTAATAGTACAACAGACGAAGATTACGAGGAATTTACGTCAGGTGTCCTCAGCAATTTTGAATTTATTTACAGAAAGATCAAAAAGCTTGAGATAACACCTGCCATGCTTGCTCTTGACCCATGCTCGGGATCCATCGTGGTGGTCGATCCGGCGACAGGAACTGTAAGGGCTATGGTAAGCTACCCAAGCTACGACAACAACAAGCTCACAAATGTGATCGATCCTGACTATTATGCCAAGATAACAGAAGATAAGACGACCCCTATGTACAATCGTGCAACCATGCAGAGAACTGCACCGGGTTCCACATACAAGATGCTCATTCTTTGCAGCTGGTCTGCAGGAGGGCGTTATAGACGTTGGATCAGTTATAACTGATTACGGTACATTCTCAAAGGTTGTTCCTTCACCGGCCTGCTGGCTCAGAAGCGGACACGGAACACTTGGTCTCGCTGACGCCATAGAGGTATCGTGTAACGGTTTCTTCTATGAGGTTGGATACCGCCTTGCCACAGACAGCAAGGGAGTATATCAGGATGCACAAGGTATAGATAAGATACAGAAGTACGCTTCGTTATTTGGACTTGACCAGAAGTCAGGTGTGGAGATAGAAGAGATGGATCCGCATGTGTCAGATACTGATGCGGTACGTTCTTCTATCGGACAGGGTACAAATAACTATGCGCCTGTCCAGCTTGCCAGATATGTGACAACCATCGCCAATGAGGGCAACTGTTATGACCTGACACTGGTGAACGAGATAAAAAATATAGATGGAAGAACAGTGTATAAGAGTGACAACGTTCCTAAGAATACAGTTGATCTGACGGACGGCCAGTGGGCGGTCATAAAACAGGGAATGCGTCAGATGGTAAGTGACCACACAAGTCCATCGGCTCTTATAAATCAGATAAATGTCAATGTTGCCGGCAAGACGGGAACAGCAGAGGAGGATACCACAAGGCCGGATCACGCATTGTTTGTGTCATTTGCGCCTTATGAGAACCCTGAGGTCAGTGTAACATGTGTTATTCCACATGGATATACATCGGGTAACGCAGAGGAGCTTGCCGGAATGGTGTACGCATATATGTATGACCCTGACAAGCTTGATACGCTTGACATAACAGGAAACAACCAGATGTCAGATTAATTGAGATACCAAAGATATATCACAGAACCTGTGTGTAGGAAATAATATGACAGGAGCAGATGATATGGATGGTATGGACAGATTATCAATCAAGGCAGACAGATCAGGCATAGTTGTCTATGTACCGGCGGCTATGTCTGTAAATGATATCTGCTGCGATCTGTATTGCAGGATCCTCGATAATATAAGTGCCTTCCAGAAAAAAGGAACTGTATGTATATCTTTCAGGGGATGTACCCTGGAGCGTGGAGACACGGAGGAGATAATCAGTTTTTAAACAGCATTGATAAGATTCATGTCAGATTTGCAGACTAAACCTGACATAGATCAATATACAGGTTCCGGTGTCCGGGATGATGGGGATCGTGAACCACAACAGGCAAAAGTCAGTATGGCTTTGCCGGATATGACTAAAACGCACAGTGACAATGAAAGACCATATATCTTCCGCGGCGACATAGGGAGAAAGCAGACCCTTGAGATCAGGGGAAATGTCATTATCCTCGGAGATGTTGCCAGGGATGCCAGGGTTGTATCCGGTAAGAATATCGTGGTCGTTGGGGAACTGGCGGGAGCTGCCATAGCGGGTAAGCTGGCGGCTGGAAACAATTTCATAATAGCGATGAGAATGTGCCCACAGCTTTTGCAGATAGGAAAAGCGAAAAGTACAGGAATCAGACTTCCGGGTGCAAAAAGAATGCCAATGATAGCTACGAATGATGAAGGGATTATAAATATAACCTACATATGATAGTAAATTTAGGAGGATTTTTATTATGTGTGAAGTTATTGTTGTTACATCAGGAAAAGGCGGAGTTGGCAAGACGACCACATCGGCGAACATAGGAACCGGTCTTGCGTCCCTCGGGAACAGAGTGGTGATGATAGATACAGATATAGGTCTCAGAAACCTGGATGTTGTGCTTGGCCTGGAAAACCGCATAGTCTATAATCTGATAGATGTAATAGAGGGAAACTGCAGATATAAGCAGGCTCTTATAAAGGCGAGGAACTACAACAATCTGTACCTGCTGCCTTGCGCGCAGACCAGGGATAAGACAGCGGTCAGCCCGGAACAGATCATCAAGCTCATAGACGAGATAAGAGACGAGTATGACTACATAATCATTGACTGCCCGGCCGGTATAGAACAGGGCTTTAAGAACGCCATAGCTGCTGCTGACAGGGCTGTCATAGTGACAACTCCCGAGGTCTCGGCCATAAGGGATGCAGACAGGATAATCGGTCTGCTCGAGGCGTATGGAATTGAAAACACAGCACCTCATAATCAACAGGATAAGATATGATATGGTCAAAAAGGGCAATATGATGTCCGTCGATGATGTGGTTGATATACTTGCAGTGGATCTGCTTGGAGTGATCGCCGACGATGAGGACATAGTCATATCGACAAACAAAGGAGAACCGGTCGTGTGCAGCAACACGAAATCGGGACATGCATATATGAATATATGCAGAAAGATAGTGGATGATTCCCTTGAAGTTGAAGATTATTATTCAGGGAAGAACCGCTCACTGCGTTCGCTTTTCAGACGTAAAAGAGCCTGAAGGGAGGAATATGGGGATGAATAAGATATATTTATATAACACAGGAAGTTATGCCAAAGAAAGGCTTATAAGCATGTTGGCTTCAGACAGGATAGGGTGTAATCCGGATTTCCTGGACGATATGAAGCATACCATAAAGCAGGAGATAGACAGATACATCAATGTAAAGGAATCAGATATCGATATCCAGGTCAAGGAGCGTATGCTAGTGGCATATATTCCATTGTTAAGCGTGGATACAGAGAAGAAGGATAACGAATATACATACAGAACAACAGGACGAGGATCAGTGAATTATGAACTTATTCAAGAAGGATCAACTGAACTTAAAACAATTCAGTCTTGATCAGAATCAAAAAAAATACAGTATACTGGATTACAATTTCAAATTGTTTTTCCTGATAATAGCAGCCATGGCCATGGGTACTGTGATCATAGTGAGCGTAGATGAGACAAAACTCACAAAGCAGTTGATCGGTGCCGGGGTGTGTATACTGGGAATGATAATAGTATCACTCATAGACTATAATTTCATATGCAAATACTATATGGTACTATACGCTGCAAATATAGTCTTTGCTGGGACTTGTACTGGTGGTAGGATCAGGTGCGGATTCCCATGGAGCCAGCAGATGGTTCCAGATATCCGATTCATTTACCATACAGCCATCGGAGTTTGCCAAGATAATACTGATAATCTGCACGGCTGTTTTTCTTGAAAAACATGCGGATGATCTGAACACGGCAAAGACGCTGCTGAAGCTTGCAGCTTTCCTTGCAATACCGATCGGACTTATATTTGCCGAGCCGGATCTTTCAACCACGATATGTATATGTGCAACATTGTTTATAGTCATATTTATAGCGGGGCTCTCACTCAAGATAATAGGTATTGCGGTACTGATACTCATACCATTCTTTGGAGGCTTCTTCTGGTATATCCAGCAGGACAACCTGCCTCAGTTTCTGAACGGATATCAGAGACAGCGTATACTTGGACATATGTATGGAGGCGGATCCACCCAGGATCAGCAGAACAACTCGATCATGGCCATAGGATCGGGACAGTTGACCGGTAAGGGGATCAACAGCTCTGATGTGGCAACCGTAAAAGATACAAATCTCATATCTGAGCAAGCAGACAGACTTTATATTCTCGGCAGTGGGAGAAGAATTAGGTTTCATCGGAAGTGTTATTATTATTGCAATTTTACTGCTCATAGTGTTACAATGTATTAGGGTTGCTAGGCGTTCCGGTGATAAAAAGGGAATGTATATAGCAACAGGTATGGCAGCACTGGTCAGCATCCAGTCATTTATCAATATTGGTGTTGCCACATCCATACTTCCGAACACGGGATTACCTTTGCCATTCATAAGTTACGGACTGAGTTCACTCGTCAGTTTGTGTGCCGGAATGGGCATGGTTCTCAATATAAATTTGCAAAAAAAGAAAAAGTATTAGGAGGATTTTCATGAATATTGGTTTGATAGCACATGATGCTAAGAAAAAACTGATGCAGAACTTCTGTATAGCATATAGAGGAATTCTTAATAAGCATGAGCTTTACGCAACAGGAACTACCGGAAGACTTATTGAGGAGGTTACCAATCTTACAGTTCACAAATATATTGCAGGACATCTTGGCGGTGAGCAGCAGCTCGGATCACAGATAGAGAACAATGACATCGATATGGTCATCTTTCTGAGAGATCCGCTTCATCCAAAGAATCATGAACCTGATATAAACAACATATTTACATTGTGTGATACACATAATATTCCGCTTGCGACTAATCTGGCAACTGCCGAGCTTCTTATACTGGCACTTGACAGAGGAGATCTTGACTGGCGTGAATTCTACAAGTAAATATATTTCAGCACCGTTATCAGGCTGTTGAATATATTTCGGAGGTTATATTATGTTTAATCAAAGCAGAATAGGAAAATACATGCGAAGAAGTATCTCTTTGATACTTGTGTTGTCGATGGTCCTTCTGACCGGCTGCGGAAGCAAGACCTACAAAGCTGGAAAACAGCTCGACATAGGTGTGTTGCCTGATCTTCCGGTGTATGGGGAGCTCGGAATGGCATACGATAACGCTGTGATAGCACAGGGCGAGGAGATAGATGCCGCAAACTACAACGGATGTTATGCCGCTATGCTTGTCGATGAGACGACCAAGGATACCATAGTGGCTCATAATGTACATGGAAAGATATATCCGGCAAGTATGACCAAGATCATGACAGGTATACTCGTTATGGAGAGCATAGAAAAGGGAGATATATCCCTTGACGATGTGGTAACTCTCAACAGAAAGGTAACATTTGACGATTGGGATGCCATGGCCAGTGACCTGGTCGGAGGCTGCAGCCTGACGGTCAAGAACCTGCTGTACGGTCTCATGATAACATCATATAATGACTGTGGTGTTATACTTGCAGAGCTGATAGCCGGCAGCGAATCAGCATTTTGTGACATGATGAATGAAAAGGCGAAGGAGATCGGTGCGACAAATACCCACTTTGTCAACTGTCATGGACTTCACGACGATGACCATTACACTACAGCGTATGATCTGTATCTTATAATAAAGGAATTTTCAAAGCATGACCTTGCGTATGTGATAGATTCACTTGATACATATGATTTCACATACACGGATGCAGATGGCAATGAACAGGTGGTAACATAGAGCCGACAAATGAATTCTTAACTGGTGAGGTAAATTTTCCAGATGGATACTCGATAGGTTCGTGGAAGACCGGAACCACAGAGGAGGCACTCAACTGTCTTATCATGGAGCTTAAGAACGATTCCACCGGTGAAGAGTATATTGCTCTTGTAGCCGGAGCAGATGGAAAAGAGGCACTGTACAGCGCCATGACTGAACTTATAAATAAGGCAAAGTGATGTGTGTATCTGACATATATGATACGGACATTATTTGTATAAATTTTACATCAAGATTCAGGAGGCATGAAAAATGATTCACATTATTGCAGGAGATAAGGGTAAGGGAAAGACAAAGGCACTGATAGATAAGGTCAACAATGAAGTAAAGGTTGTTTCCGGTACGGTAGTATTTCTTGATAATAACAACAAGCATCTCTATGAGCTCAGCAACAGAGTCAAGATGATCAACTGTACAAGCTATGGAATTAGCAAGCTGGATTCGTTCACCGGATTCGTGCGAGGAATAATCTCCCAGAACAGTGATATTGAGAAGATTTATATAGATAATTTTAAGACGGTTGCATACGTTGGAGAGTCACATATCGTTGAGGCATTGGACGAGATAAAGAACATATCCGATATGTTCAATGTTGATATAGTGATCTGTCTGGCAACAGATGTCAATGACGTACCAGAGGATTTCAAGGACTGCGTTATTGCGGCATTATAAGCTGGATGCCGCCTTATATTTCAGATAGAATGTGGTTGGCATATGTATGTTGCCAGCCATTTTCTGTGCCAGAGTAAATTACGGGAGACATATTATGGCGACAATAAAACGAAAAAAACAAAAGACAAAGATCGAACTTCCAAAGCTTAAAATGCCGGGCTTTGGAACATTCCTTTTTGCACTCGTATTCATATATATACTCATCAGGGTCGTTGCGTATGTTAATGATTCTGATCCGATAATATTCACGGTTGAGCAGAGTACGTACGATACTGATTTCACGGCTACAGGGCTTGCGGTAAGAAGTGAGACTGTCATAACCGCCTCGGCGACGGGAACACCATGCTACTATATAAGAGATGGCGAGAAGGTATCCAAGGGTGCAAATATATATGCCATTGACAGCTCGGGCTCCATGCAGGCAAAGCAATGAGCGACATGCAGGAGAATGGTTCAGCACTTCTCACGAGCGCAGATTACACAAGTCTGAACAATCAGATAAAGATGTTCAAAAATGGATTTTCGGCATCCAATTTTGGTAATGTATATAATTTCAAGACAAGCATCGACAACAAGCTTTTAGAGCTCTATGAGGAGCTTGCTCTTGAGCAGGTCAGCAATGGTTCTTCATCATTTTCACTTGATGCCCAGAAGGCGCCATTCAGCGGACTTGTCACATACTATCAGGATGGATATGAGAGCGTCGATGTGAAGAATCTGACACCTGAGCTTTTTGATAAAACTGTGTATACAAAACAGTCACTCAAGTCAGATGGCCAGGTTTCTGCGGGCAGCGCTGTATGTAAGCTTATCAACGATGAGGAATGGAATATTGCCATATCGCTCAGCAAGGATGAATTTGAGAAGGTTACACAGAATGAATACGCTTCATTTACCATCAATAATTCGAGCAGAAAGATCAGATCGACATACGATAAGATCGAAAAAAGATGGTCATTATTATATAGTGGTATCATTCAACAAATATATCGCGCAGTATGTAAATGAAAGATTTCTGGACATCAACTTCATGTTCGAGGAATCCAGTGGTCTGAAGATACCGGCTTCATCCGTAATAACAAAGGATGTATATATGATACCTGTGGATTACCTGACAGGAGGCAGTGGTGATTCAGATCTGACTCATTTTAATCAGGTAACATATGGCAATTCGGGAAGCACTTCAATAAAACAGATATCACCGATAATATATTTTACCGACAAGAGATTCTGTTATGTTGATCCGTCAAGTATAGATTCCGATGCGGTACTGCAGAAGAATAATTCCAAGGAGACATTTTCCGTTGCCACAGCCGCCAAGTATACGATGGATGGTGTTCTGTGTGTATCAAGAGGAACTGCGGAATTCAGAAGAATAGAGGTTATCGTATCGGGCGATGATTACTCGATCATCAAGCCGGATCTTTCATATGGAATATCCAGATATGACAGAATATTACTGGACGGACATTCCATGAAAGAGGGAGAGCTTATATATCAATAGTACAGACACAGGAGATGATAATATGCTTAAAGAAAATTACGAAAAAGTAAAAAGAGAACATAGTCAGGGCATGTGAAAAGGCCGGCAGATCACCGGAGGATGTCACTCTGATCGCCGTTAGCAAGACAAAGCCTTTGTCAGATATAGAGGAATTGCTCAGTGATACGGATGCCGTTGATTTTGGTGAGAATAAGGTTCAGGAGCTTGTGGACAAATACGAGAATGTCTCAAGACCTGTAAACTGGCATATGATAGGTCACCTGCAGACGAACAAGGTAAAATACATTGTAGATAAGGTGTGTATGATACACTCCGTTGATTCGTTAAATCTTGCCAAAACCATTGAGAAGGAGGCTGCAAAGCATGATGTCACAGTCAATATTCTCATTGAGGTAAATGTTGCACAGGAAGAAACAAAATTTGGACTGTCATGCGACGAGGTACTTCCGCTTATCCAGGAGATAAAAGATTTCCCTCATATCAGGGTTAAGGGTCTTATGACTATCGCTCCATTTGTGGATGATCCCGAGGACAACAGGGTCTATTTCCGCAAATTGAAAGATTTATCACTTGACATACAATCTAAAAGCATTGATAATATCGATATGAGCGTCTTGTCGATGGGTATGACAAACGACTATGAAGTTGCAGTTGAAGAAGGTGCAACGTTGGTTAGAGTTGGCACGGGAATATTCGGTGCCAGAAATTATAATATTTAAAGGAGAACAATCATGGCAAAGGGAAATACAAAGAAAAGTTTTTCTTGATTATTTCAAATTAAGTGATTCAAGCGACGATGACTTTGATGATGATTTGTTTGATGAAGATGAAGATGACTATGAAGATGAAGACGATATGGACGATCGCTTAGACGATGAGTACGATGATGAGGATGATTACGATGCGCCTCAGACAGAGTCCAGAGTGAAGGCTTCACCGCTCAAGTCCTTTAATAAGTACAAAGGTTCTGCATCATCTGACAATGGATCGGCCAGATCAAAAGCTGCAAGATCTTCTCATGGTCAGCAGTCAGGAGCAGGTAATGGAAAGCTCGTATCAATCAACAGCAGATCCAGAGCAATGGATGACAGTGAAGTATTTGTTATCAAGCCGGACGAGTTTGACGATGCGCAGATGATAATCGATCATCTCAATCGAGGACAGATAATCGTAATAAACATGGAGGATCTTGATCTTCCAACTGCACAGAGAATAGCGGATTTCATTGGAGGAGCAAGTTATGCTGTGGATGGTCTGTTTCAGGCTATTTCGGGCAACATATTCCTTGCCACACCTAATGGAACCTACGTATCTGGTGATTTAAGAGAGGAATTGGCTGGAGGATCTCTTCAGGGGGAAACTCTTTCAAGTAAGGCAACTTATTAATATATGTTTTTACGGTGGATTACATATGCTTACACCAGTTGATTTACAACAGAAGAAGTTCACGCATGGAATGGGATATGCGCGAAAAGATGTAGATGCATTTTTTGACATAGTTGTGCTCAGCTACACAGAACTGTATAAGTCCAATGCAGATCTTACCAATCAGGTGAAAACTCTGACTGACAGTTTAGTACATTACAGAACAACCGAGTCAAAGCTCCAGAAATCTCTCATGCTAGCAGAGAAGAATGCTGAGGAGTCTACAAAGAACGCCACTGATAAGGCGAGACTGATAGAGAATGATGCCAAGATCAAGGCTAATAATATAGTGCAGGAGGCCAGGGAGGAGCTTGAGCGCATAGAGGGAAGTATTGATGGAATAAAACAGCAGTACAAGGACTATGTATGTGCATTCAAGGCTCTGATGGAAGCCCATATGAATTACCTTGCCCAGAATCCTATCAATGAGGAGATGGGACTTAATTTCGACGATGTATTAAGCGAGGGCAGTTCAAATGCTTCTTATTCACAGTCGACACAGAGCGCAGCTATGAATTCGTTTATGAACTCCTATGACGGCGATCCACAGGGCCGCGAGGAATCAACTCTCGGATCAGGAGGCGGCTCAGCCATGGGTGATTCAACACTTGGCGGTGCCGGTGGCGGAAGTGTTACAAGTGATTCGTCTGTATACACAAAGAATCTTGGCGGTAAGTCATTTGTTAATCCATTTGGAAACTAACAATATATTTTATACTAATGGAGAATGTTTATATGTGTAATGCACTCACAGTTCATCTGAATGATGAACCAATCTATGACATTTTCTTTGCAAACGATTTTAATTCCCTGCCTGAGCTTTTAGCCGGACAGGGAATTGCTGATAGAAGGGTATGTATCGTTACAGAGAGTAATGTTGCGCCTCTTTATCTCGATGAGATCAGGAATCAGCTTGATGGAAAATGCAAAGAATTGATATCTATTATATTTGAGGCCGGTGAGTCTCAGAAGAATCTTGATACAGTAAAGATGATCTACGAGAAGCTTATTCTTGCAAAGTTTGACAGAAAAGATCTTCTGGTGGCTCTTGGAGGCGGCGTGACGGGCGATATAACCGGATTTACTGCTGCAACGTATCTCAGAGGCATAGACTTTGTACAGATACCTACAAGTCTTCTGGCACAGGTGGACAGCAGTATTGGTGGAAAGACAGGCGTTGACTTTGATTCATATAAGAACATGGTCGGAGCCTTTCACATGCCAAAGCTTGTGTATATCAATGTGTCAACACTCACCACGTTATCCGATGAGCAGTTTATTTCGGGAATGGGTGAGATCATAAAACATGGACTCATAAAGGATTCTGCATATTTTGACTGGCTTATAGAAAACCACGACAGAATACTTGCAAGGGATAAGGATGTCCTGATGGAGATGATCAGGGTGAGCTGCAACATCAAGAGAGTTGTTGTGGAGAACGATCCTACGGAGAAGGGCGACAGAGCTCTGCTCAATTTTGGACATACTCTTGGACATGCCATAGAGAGATACCTCGACCTTAAGCTGAGTCATGGGGCATGTGTCGGCATCGGATCTTTGCCTTGCGTCTGTTATCTCATACAATAGGGGTGACATCACAGAGGACGAGCTTCATAAGATCATACATGCATTTGATATGTTTGGTTTCCCTACTCTCAAGGACTACCCTGTCGATGCAGATGCTGTCATAGAGTACACTAAGAACGATAAGAAGATGGTTGGGGACAAGATAAAATTTATCCTTCTTCACACTATTGGCGATGCATATATCAATACCAATGTCGTTCCTGATGATATGAAAAAGGCATTTGAGTGGCATTGATGTTCAAAGGAGGAACGGATATTATGAAAAAGAGAATACCGATGGCTATATTTGCCATTATTATTCTTACAGCTTTAGATCAACTGGTGAAACATCTCATATCAACCAACTTTCAGGTTGGACAGACAAGGAAAATAATCGATGGAGTTTTCCAGCTCAACTATGTTCAGAACAGAGGTGCGGCCTGGGGAAGTTTCTCAGGTAAGATCGTTTTCCTGCTTGCGATAACATTTTTTATCCTGCTTGCGGCTATATATGTATACATCAGGCTTGCAGGCAATCAGGAAAAAGAAATATACACCGCTCAGGATATCACTGGTATTTCTCATATCGGGAGCTGTTGGCAATATGATCGACAGAGTTGTCCGTGGATATGTGGTTGACATGTTTGACTTCTGCCTTATTAACTTCCCGGTATTCAATGTCGAAGATATATTTGTCACATGCAGTTTTATTGTTATAGTTATTCTGGTGCTGTTCAAGTATAAGGATGATGAGCTCTCAGAGATCATACACCAAAAACAGACAGATGGACAGGAATAGTATATGGAAGAATATAACATCGAAGCCAGCGGCGACTGGGCAGGGAAAAGAATAGACAAGGTTCTCAGCGTGTATTTCAGCGATTATTCGAGATCTTTCATAAAGAAGTTATTTGATGACGGATATATTCAGGTCAACGGTAAGGCTTCAAAGCCGAGCTACAGTGTACGTACCGGAGATATTTTTGATATATCTGTGCCGGATCCGGTCAGCGTTGACATTGAGCCTGAGAATATACCGCTCGACATCATATATGAGGATGATGACGTGATACTTGTGAATAAACCAAAGGGAATGGTGGTTCATCCGGCACCGGGACACTACAGTGGGACTCTGGTCAACGGACTGATGTACCATTTTAAGGATTCCCTTTCCGGTATAAATGGAGAATTCAGGCCGGGAATCGTTCACAGGATAGATATGGATACAACAGGTGTACTTGTGGTGTGTAAGAACGATAATGCCCATAGATCATTGTCTGAGCAGCTTCACGAGCATAGTATAACCAGAAAGTATTATGCCATAGTCCATGGAAATATCGCACAGGATGATGGTACTGTGGATGCGCCGATCGGAAGAAGTCCTAAGGATCGGAAGAAGATGGCGATCAATACCAGAAATGGCAGACATGCCGTCACACATTACAGGGTTCTGGAGCGTTTTGGAGGAAAGTATACCTTTATTGAGTGTCAGCTTGAGACCGGCAGGACACATCAGATCCGAGTTCATATGGCATCCATTGGACATCCCATACTTGGGGATGAAGTTTATGGACCGAAGAAATGTCCGTTTAAGCTGCAGGGACAGACGCGCATGCTGGTATTCTCGGTTTTGAACATCCCTCAACCGGGGAATACGTTGAGTTCAAGGCTGATCTGCCGGAATATTTTGAAGATCTTATAAAGAAGTTAAAACTGTTAAATTAATATAATGTAACAAACGAGTATAGACAATTGTCACAAATTACGTGCAATTGTCTATACTTTTTTATTTACAGTTTATTGTATAAATGTTATAATAACCCATATAGGAATTTAAGTATTTTGTACATAAGTAATATATTTTGATATTTTTTACATGGAGAATACGAGAAGATGGGAGTGGTTACTATGGCAGAGAAGAAGATTATTACTATAGGTAGACAGTTCGGAAGTGGAGGCAAGCAGATCGGAGAAGCTCTTGCAGAAAAGATGAACATACCATTTTACGACAAGGAGTTACTTAAAGAGGCAGAAAGAACAGTGGAATATGTGAAGAGATTTTTGACAGCTTTGACGAAAAGCCTACGAATAGCTTTCTTTACTCACTGGTGATGGATCCATATTCACTGGGATTTGGCAGTTCAACAGAGCTTCCTCTCAACCACAAAGTTTTCCTTGCGGCATTTGACACCATCAAGAATCTTGCAGAGAAAGATGGTTCATGTGTATTTGTCGGCAGATGTGCTGATTACGCACTCAGGGATCTGGACAACGTGGTGAATATATTCCTGTATGCAGACATGGATGACAGAACAGCCAGAATCGCCAAGAAGTACAACATAAGTGAATCGAAGGCCAAGGATATGATCAAGAAGGAAGACAAGGCCAGAGCTTCATATTACAACTATTATACATCCAAGAGATGGGGCGAGATGAAGGGATACGACATATGTATCAATACTTCGAAGTACGGCATAGATAAGACGATAGATCTGTTATATGACATTGTAAATAATTATTGATCTCAGTCATGATTATTATTGAAAATTGTAATATATCATCATAATAATGTTATTATAAAATCTTGTATATAAAAAATGACAGTAGGTTGTTTGTTAAACTGATATGTACCCTCTTTACTGGACAACCAGTAAGGAGGGTATTTTTATGCGTTATAGTTATGAGTTTAAAATGATGTGTGTTGAATTGTATCATTCGGGTTCGTATCCTGACATCCCAGAGGGGCTGAATCCCAATACTCTCAAAAGGTATATACGAGAATGGTCCAGATTGGTTGATTTACATGGTCCAGAAGTTTTAAAACATAAGGTGTTTAATAAGGTATGGACACCCGAAGAAAAACTTGAACTGATTTCAAAGGTTATTGCAGGCACACCAAGAACGAAAGTTGCCATAGAAGCAGGCATTAATGCAGGACTGCTTTATCAATGGGTACACAAATATAAATTACAAGGATATAATGGATTGGTAGAAAGTAAAAAAGGACGACCAACAAAGGAACCGAGAATGAAAAAATCAACAAATCCATTACCTTTAACAGAATCGGAACGAGAAGAACTGATACGCTTGAGAACTGAAAATGAATATATCAAAGCCGAGAATGAAGTAATAAAAAACGGATCGCCTTGAGGCAAGAAAAATGGGTTGCGCAACTCAAGGCGAAAAAAAAAACAATCATCAAAGAACTCAGAGAAAAAAGGATATCAACTAAAGTATCTCCTAAAAGCAATGCATATGGCTAAATCTACTTACTATTTTGAGATTAACAGAAACGATATTGTTGCCGAACGCAATCAAGAAGTACTAGAAGAAATAAAAAATATTTTTGAGGAGAACAAACGCAGATATGGCGTAAGAAGGGTTCACCAGGAACTTATTAATCGCGGGTATCAGGTGAACCATAAGAGAGTTCAGCGTCTTATGCATGAATCAGGATTAGCCGGCAAACGACCAAAGGAGAAATATCATTCCTATAAGGGACAAGTTGGTAAGATTGCTGATAATATAATAGGCAGAGATTTCAGCACAACTTCGCCTTTACAAAAATGGACCACAGATGTGTCTCAATTCAATTTTTCATGGGGAAAGTGTTATATATCGCCAGTGTTAGATATGAATACAAACGAAATCATTTCATATGATTTATCTAGGACTCTAATCTTGGCCAGATAGAAAGAATGCTAAATAAAGCTTTTTGAAAAATTTCCTTCTGTCGAAGGATTAATATTTCATTCTGATCAGGGGTGGCAGTATCAGCATGTCAATTTTAGAAATGCCTTACAAGAACATGGCATTGTACAATCCATGTCACGGAAAGGTAATTGCTATGACAATTGTATTATGGAGACATTCTTTGGAAGATTGAAAAATGAGATGTATTATGGTTATGAGAAAGACTATTCTTCCTTCGAAGAATTCTCACAAGCGGTTGAAGAATATATAGATTATTATAATAACAAAAGAATTCAGGCAAAAACAAAATGGATGCCACCTGTACAATACAGGATAGCATCCATGTGTTCAGCCTAGTTCATAAATATGTGTCCAGGATTCTGGGTACATATCAAACGCTTACTGTCATTTTTGTTTTGTGATTGGATTTATTTTTTATATCCATAAGCTATTAATCAGTGCCTTGACCATCCGTCTATTCCGGCACCCTCGATGGAGGAAAATATACGATCTTTTTACATCAGGCACGCGTACTTTGAGTTCGTCTATAATGTCTTTGCTTTCCTGACGTTTTGTGACGCCGTCAGCGGGACAAGGGTTCTTGCAGACTGGAAGATCGTTGGCGCGTGCAAATGCTCTTATTTCGCCTTCCAGGACGTATAAAAGAGGTCTTATGAGTGTGACACCTGATTTCTCCAGATGAGTGACAGGAGAGAAGGTGTGAATGCGCCCCTCATACAGCATGGACATCAGGAAGCTGTCTATAACGTCATCCTTGTGATGGGCATATGCGATCTTGTTGCAGCCAAGTTCTGCAGCACAATCATTGAAGGCTCCTTTACGCATACGGCTGCAGAGTGAACATGGATTAGGTTCCTTCCTGTAATCGAAAACGATCTCGCCTATATGAGTTTTGCAAACCGTGTAATTGACTCCAAGTGACTCGCAATATTCCTTAAGTCTGGACGTGTCAAAATCCTTAAATCCTAGATCTACGGTTATAGCTTCAATTTCAAATGGTATGGGATAAAACTTTTTCAGTTTGGACATTGCATATAAAAGTGTCAGACTGTCTTTGCCTCCGGATATTCCTATGGCTATCTTGTCACCGGGACTGATCATATCGTAATCAGTTATAGCTCGTCTTGTATATGATAAAAGCTTTTGTGATTTCATAAAAATACTCCTTAAGTTAACATAATATTATTATGGTTTAATTGTGCGTTTTTCACGAAGCTGTACTTCGTTCCTGAAACGACGTTTTCTGTCCTCATCCATATCAGCGTAGTGTTTTCTTGTTGTATTTACATCCGAGTGGCCTAATACGTCCGCCACCAGGTATATGTCGTCTGTAGCCCTATAAAGCTCAGTGCCAAACGTACTCCTGAGTTTGTGAGGTGTTATATGCTTTAAAGGAACGGAGGTAAGAGAGTATTTTTTTACAATATTCTCAACTGATCTGACAGATATTCTTTTTAATTGACCGGACAGAAATAACGCATCCTCATGGCCTTTTTCCGGTATCAGTTTTTTCCTTTCATCAAGATATTCAAGCAAAGCTTCACTTGCCTCATCACTGAAGTATACGTATGCCTCCTTGCCACCTTTTCGAACGATTTTAATCCGCATATTATCGAAATCAACGTCACGTATATCAATTCCAACGCATTCGGATACACGCATGCCGGTGCTGAGCATAAGTGATAAAAGCGCCAGGTCACGGACTTTATTTTTCTCATGATATTTTTTCTGGCGTTCAGTCAGGCCGCTGCCATACTCAACATTATCAAGAAAAATCTGCAACCTCGTTTGGCTCCATTCGTATAATTTTCTTATCGTGTATCTTTGGCATGTCGACCTTTTCTGCAGCGTTTGAGCTTATACGGTCGTTTTTATACAGGTATGCAAAAAATACCCGGAGTGCAGATAATTTGCGTTTTAACGCCTGTTCACCGTTGGTGTATGTACGTCCGTTTTTAGTGTAAAGCTTCATGGCATGCAGGAACTCCTCGATGTCCTCGGCCTCAAGTCTGCTGAGATCCTCAGTAGTAATATCAAGTGGAGTTTTATCACGAAAGAATGGGTTATTTTCACATAAATACTCGTAGAATGTTTTTATATCCCTGGCGTAACCAAGGCGTGTTCTTGTGGATGTAGTATTCTCAATTCCACGAAAAGCGATCGTTGCGTATTGTGGTAACTCGGAAAGAATATCTCTGAGCAATAATATATTATTCTCATCGACCTGTTTGTTGTATGGCTTGGCTGGCATCGTTATATTTGAAACCTCCTGATATATGTTAATTTGTGGGCATATTCATGTATATGACTAAATGGATTATAGCATAATCTAATATAATATGCTATATTTTTTCGTAAAACCTGAGTTTAGCGAATAGAAACATATAGACTAAAATACATTCCAACTGCACTGCTTTCACTGATTCTTACGACTCTCTAAGCAAAAATCTAAACAGAAAACGCATATAGAATCTATCATTTAATGAAAAATCCTAATCCCCCAGCTATGCTGGGGAGAATAGTGTAAGTGGAAACGATAAGGATTACAATAAAAAACCTCCTATGCTATATTGAGAATGGTGTCGCAAGCCAAACTCAAGCATAGGAGGTGGTCCAAATGGACAATAAAAGCTTATCACATACACGATGGAAATGCCAATACCATATAGTTTTTATTCCAAAATATAGGAAAAAAGTATTGTATGGCAGAATTAGGACAGATGTAAGAGAAATAATCAATACTTTATGTCAATACAAAAATGTTGAAATAATAGCTGGAGCAGTTTGTATAGATCATGTACATCTCAGTGTGGCGATTCCGCCCAAAATAAGTATTTCAAACTTTATGGGGTACTTAAAAGGAAAGAGTACATTGATGATTTATGACAGGCATCCCGAATTACAAAGTAAATGGGATAAAGCGTTTTGGGCAAGAGGATATTACGTGGAAACAATTGGTAATATCACTGATGAAGCAGTTCAAAAATATATAAAAGAGCAGGCAGAAGAATCAAGAAAAGAAGATTCAAGAAGTACCGCTTTGTAGCGGACCAGTGAAGGTGCTTGTGACACCGCCCTTTGGGGGCGAGTAGTAACAATAGCCCTTTGGAGGGCTGATAATAAACCACCACTTGAAGTGGTGGTTGCTAACTTAGAATCTATATGCGTTGATCAAGAACATCTAATTCCTTGTTTAATTGAGATCAGTCACTTCATAATATGGTATTACCAGGTTGGTTCCGGCTACTATCGATGAATCGTTGTTCAGATTGTTGATCGAGACAACTTCATCGATATAATCCTGGGTTGATGTATATTCATCAGTCATATACTTCTGAGCTATATCCCAAAGTGAATCGCCAGACTCAACGGATATACATGTGTAATACTTGGTGCTGGCATTGGTGGCATCAGCTTCGGATGCATCCATGTGTGTGATCGAAACATATAATACTCTTTGCTATGATTATGGCTACAATTATTGTCACCTTTTTATTGCTGATGAAATTAAATAATCTATTCATCTCTATCCCTCCTGAACGTATGTTTGTTACTATGTTCGTATTATATCGAACAGATGTTTTGTTGTCAAGTGATTTTCGAACACTTGTACGACTGCAGTTCGTATTGTAACTCTGAATCCTTAATACTCCTATATTATGCACTATCAAGTGTCCATTTTTATTCCCACGAAAGAATAGATCCGGTCAAGAATATTCAAAACAAAGCAAAATTAAAAACAGAACATTCGTTTGCAATATCAGAACATATGTGCTATCATATTTTGTATATAACAGATTTTGTTAAATAGAATTTATTTGTGGAGGTTCAATATACATGGGAAAAGGAAAGATATCTGATAAACAGACAGAGATTTTGGAATATATCAAGGAAGAACAGCTTAAGAAAGGCTATCCACCTTCAGTAAGAGAGATCTGCAAGGCTGTTGGACTCAAGTCTACATCATCAGTACATGCCCATCTCGCATCTCTTGAGGAGAACGGATATATAAGGCGTGATCCAACAAAACCAAGGGCTATAGAGATAATAGATGATGATTTTGCATTGTCAAGGCGTGAGGTTATTAATATACCTGTTGTTGGACAGGTTGCAGCGGGACTTCCTATCCTTGCCACACAGAATATTATGGATTATTTTCCTATTCCACCGGAATATTTACATAACACCAATAATCAGACATTCATGCTTCGCGTTAAGGGCGAAAGTATGATCAACATCGGAATCAACGATGGTGATCTCCTTATTGTTGAACAATGCTCTTCTGCTTCCAATCGTGATATTGTGGTTGCACTTATCGATGACGGGGCTACAGTAAAGAGATATTTTAAGGAGAATGGTCATATAAGACTTCAGCCGGAGAATGATTATATGGATCCAATTATCGTAGACCACTGCGATATACTCGGAAAGGTTATCGGATTATTTAGGCAGATGTAATTACAATATAATATAATAAATCCATTAAGAAAGAGATCCCCAGGTCAACATACGTCAGCAACATTTACGTATATGACCTGGGGATCAATTTATGTCATATTTTTTAAGAGGGGACTTATTAAAAGTAAATTAACTTCAAAATAGTTAATTTATATCAACTTGTTAATTACATTATACCAATTAATTAGCTTATTTCAAGCCTAAATTCAACAAAAATAGGCTAAAAAACCATAAAAAACAGTTTTTTAGCCTATTAGCTTAATGTATATTTAGCCTATTTTTAAGTAATCACATTTTAGTATATGTGCTTATCAGCATTCTGTTCTGCTATCTGTTTGAATTCCTTGAAATGAGCCTGGAATAATAATACCACCTTTGGATCAAACTGTTTACCACTCTGGCTTACTATCTCGGTATAAGCCTCCTCCATAGACCAGCCTTTCTTGTAGTATCTTGCTGATGTAAGGGCATCGAATACATCACATACAGCCATAAGCCTGCTGATATATGCGATCTCTTCTCCCTTCATATGCAGATATCCAGAGCCATCCCACTTCTCATGATGTTCCTTGGCAATCGTTCTTGCAATCTGAAGGATCTGTCCCGGACATTTTGAGAGAGAGCGTCGCCATATAATACATGACTCTTCATAATGGCGAACTCCTCATCTGTAAGACGGGAAGGTTTGTTGAGTATTTCTTCGCTGATCATCAGTTTGCCGATATCGTGCATCATGGCTGCGGTTGAAAGCATGTCAACATAATCGTCATCAAAACCGGATGCCTTTCCAAGAACCTCCATGTATTTTGCAACTCTCTTGATGTGCTCACCTGTTGATTTTGACTTGCTCTCTGAGAGCTCGGCAAACGCATATATAAGTTCCTTCTGATTAGTCTTGACCTCTTCAGCATGGTCTATAACATTATTGAGCATTGTTGAGTTTCTTGATACTATGAAATATGATACAAATGACATGATAAAAATGGCTATAACACATGGCGCTATGACCAGTATCATATTGTCAGCAAAATCATCATGTGCGGGTGGAATAACAAGATCACATAATCTGTAATTGACTATATCTGCAGCGAATACACCGACTGTAGATAAAAGCGCAGTATAGAGAACCATTGTTTTGTTATAATAAAGGGAAGCTACAAGCATAGGAAATATCCAGACGATCATAGCTGTGTACGATAAAGTTGTATTGAGTATGGAGCATATGAGTACAGCCAATGCAATTACCACATATTTTATACATTTGCCCTCATTGTTCTTAAGTAGATCAATAAAAATCGTAGGTATAAGGGTCAGAATACAGCATACTCCCATGCAGGAACACAGGAGCACTATATTGCACTGCCCTCCAATATATGTAAATACCCAGTACAAAAGTATCAATATAGCAAAAAGCCTCATACATTTGGAGGCAATATGATTGATCTTGATATAATTGTCGCTTAATAGCCTGTTACTCTCCATGTTTTAATCCCCAAATTCTTACTTGCAACCAAATCTTATTTTAAACTGAATATCTTATATGCTGTCCAGAGATACAATATCTCCGTCACTCCATATCTTCTCTATGTTGTAGAATCTTCTTGATTCTTCAGAAAATATATGGATTATTATATCATAATAATCCAGCAAAATCCATCCACCTTCAGAATATCCCTCCACTCCCTTGTGGGAATATCCAGCTTCGTGCATATTGTCCTCAACATTATCGCTGAGTGCCTGAACCTGTTTTTTTATTTGTTCCGTCAGCTATCACTATATAATCACATAAGGTTGAAATTCTGCTTATGTCTATGATCTTAATGTCAAATGCTTTTTTTATCCTCAAGAGCAAAGCACATGCTATCTTGAGCATCTCTCTGGAATCTGCCATATTAGTCCTCACTGTTCAATGATGTATAATATTTATATGTCCGGACAGACATTTCGTCCGTGTCTCCACAGCCGCCACTGTCCAGATAAGTTAAAGTATTCTTTAATATGTGGGCCACCGAAGCGTCAATATCGGAGAATGCCTCATTTCTTATTTCATCTATCTCCGGCAAAGGCTTACGGTTCGGCTCTATATAGTCAGCCACAAAAACAATCTTTTCCAGAAGCGACATAGCCGGTCTTCCAGTGGTATGGAATTCTATAGCCGATCGGATGTCCTCATCGTCAACTCCGTATTTTTCTCTTGCGTAATATGCTCCCAGCTTTGCGTGTAAAAGCTCAGGGTTAGCAAATTCGACCTGGCTTATTGGAAGTCCGTGTTTTTGGCATCTTGCTATCTTCTCGTCTGCAGGCAGACATTTGGCGCAGTCATGTAGAAGTCCGGCAGTCAAAGCTTTGTTCACATCTGCTCCGTGAACCATGGCCAGGCAGCCTGATACATATTCCACACCAAGTGAATGTTCAAATCTTTTCTTTGTGAGCTTGTTTTCAAGGCGCTCACGCATCTCAAATCTGTTCATCTTATCTCCTATCTGTTGCAAATGTTCAAGTATAAGTAATATTCAATATATGTTGTTATACCTGCCAGATCAAACGTGATATAGACCATTGTCCCTGATATATGTTATCACGCTGTCGGGAACCATATCCCTGATATCTTCTCCTGACCGCACAGCAGCTCTTATATCACTTGAGGATATATCGTGCTGGTGGATGTACTCCCGGCGGATATCAGAAGCCGGAAACAGGCTGTGCAGGCTTGCTATCTTGTCGTTGATCATATCCTCAGAAGCTCCACTTCTTGTTGTGACAAGCAGCGTTGCATGCCTTGATATGATGTCAGGTCTGTGCCAGTGGTCAAAATACATAATGGAATCCCCGCCCATGATAAAATACCAGTGAACGTCAGGATATAACTCATGAAGGGCCTCAAGCGTATCTGAGGTGTATGTGATCCCGGGACGTCTGAGCTCAAAATCAGAATACTCCAACCCTTTTATGCCATCTATGGCAAGTTTTATCATGTTGACCCGGTGATCTGTTGTAACTTCGTTGGAAATATCTTTATAACCAGGCTTGTTGTTGGGCATCACAAGCACTTTATCCAGTCTAAACTGTTCCAATGCCTGTACGCCAAGCTCTATATGTCCATAGTGTATAGGATTGAATGTTCCGCCGAGTATACCTACATGTCCTGCTTTTTGTGCCAGCATGGCTTATTCCCCCTATGGAAGTTCGATCTTCTTATGTTCCTTTGACTCCTTGTACAGAACGATCTTTCTGCCGATCACCTGAACTACCTGTGAGTGGGTTCTCTCACCGAGCATAGCTGCTATCTCACGAGGATCGTCAAGACAGTTCTTGAGAACAGAGATCTTGATGAGTTCTCTGGCTTCAAGAGCCTCTGCTACAGATTCTGTGAACTCAGGTGTGAGTGATGATTTGCCTATGTTGAGTATAGGCTGGATAGTCTGTGCCAGCCCCTTTAAATATGCTCTCTGTTTGCTATTCATATATATTTATTCCTTTACTTATAATAATCAAATTCAAGGAAATACATTCTTACAGTATCTCCGTCTACACAGCCAAGCTCCTCAAGCTGTGCAAGTATTCCATTGTCTCTGAGGAACTTCTGGAAGAAATCAAAGCCCTTCTCAGATTCAAGGTTCGTATATCCGAGCATCTTCTCGATTCGTGGACCCTCGACGATATATACACCCTCCTCCTCGTCTGACTTTCTGACTTCAAATGGAAGCTCAGGATCATCCTGCATGGACAGATCTATCTCAGGTTCAAATTCGATGATCTCCCTTGGAGACTGCTTTACAAGGTCATTGACATACCAGAGAAGTTCATTGATACCCTTTCCTGATACTGCAGATATAGGGAATATCTTATATCCTTCATCCTCCGGGAATTCCTCCTTAAGCATCTCTATGACAGTCTCATAGCCCATATCATCCAGAAGATCGACCTTGTTGGCTGCTATAACCTGTGGACGGTTCTCGATGTCTTTATTGTACTTCTTGAGCTCTTCATTGATTACGTGGATATCATTGATCGGATCTCTTCCATCCACCGAGGCTGCATCCACGATGTGGATTATAACCTTTGTACGCTCTATATGTCTTAAGAACTGAAGTCCAAGACCTGTTCCTTCTGACGCACCTTCAATTATTCCTGGAATGTCTGCGATCACGAAGCCGTTCTTATCCCCGAGATCCACCACACCCAGGTTCGGAACTAAAGTGGTAAAATGATATGCCGCGATCTTAGGACGGGCATTCGTAACTCTTGCAAGGAAGGTTGATTTACCTACACTTGGGTATCCGACAAGTCCTACGTCAGCTATACACTTGAGTTCAAGATCTACTGTAAGCTCCTTGGCTGGCTGACCAGGCTGTGCATACTTTGGCGCCTGCATGGTCGAAGTTACATATGTTCTGTTGCCACGGCCACCACGGCCTCCTTTAAGGAAAACAACAGGTTCCTTCTTGTATGCCATATCTAGAATAACCTTACCTGTCTCTGAATCTTTGACAACAGTTCCAGGTGGAACCTTGAGCACGATATCGGCACCATTGCTGCCATGGCAGTTCTTCTTGCCGCCCTCTTCACCGTCTCCGGCTTTGTATTTTGTTACATGTCTATAGTTAGTGAGCGTGTTCATTCCCTCGTCGACAACAAAGATAACGTCACCGCCATTACCTCCGTCACCGCCGTCAGGACCACCGTTTGGAACATATTTCTCTCTTCTGAAGGATACATGTCCGTCACCGCCCTTGCCTGATCTCACATATATTCTGGCTCTATCGGCAAACATAATATACCGCCTTTCTATGTCAGATATTCTATACCGAATATTCAATGTCTAAACTACCTGTGTCAAGTTCTGCAGATACATCTGCACACTATTTCATAGTATACCCCATATCTGCACTTTTTGTCTGTAAAAAGACTGGAATAATAATAATTACTCCAGTCTCTTGATAGTATTACTTATATATATCCAATATTACTCGTTAACTACTGGATAGATAGAAACCTGCTTCTTGTCTCTACCCTTTCTCTCAAATCTAACGATACCATCAGCTGTAGCGAACAGTGTGTCATCTCCGCCGATACCAACGTTAAGACCTGGATGAATCTTTGTTCCACGCTGTCTGTAAAGGATGTTACCAGCCTTTACGAACTGACCGTCAGCTCTCTTAGCGCCAAGTCTCTTGGACTCTGAGTCTCTGCCGTTCTTTGTAGAACCTACACCTTTCTTATGAGCGAAAAACTGAAGTTCCATCTTCATCATGTCAATTACACCTCCTTAAAGGTCATACAAATATAATCGCCATAGGATTCTTCGATTCCGGATATACCGATCACAAGCGCCTGCATCAAAGTCTGTGCCTTGATATCCGGCTCCTCTGTGAATATGAAATCCATATGTCCACTCTCCTGATCGCAGTCAAGTGTGAAATTCACATCTGAAAGCTTCTCAACAGAGTTCAGGATGGTTATCGTGATCGCTGAAACTGCGCTACAGACGATATCTTGTCCAGGATCATCATATTCCGCATGTCCATCTGTCTTAAATCCTATATATTCCGAATTGCTGTTCTGATAAATAACTACATCAATCATGTCTTATAATCGATACAATCAATACCAATTAAGCGTTGATCTTCTTGATCTCAACCTTAGTATATGACTGTCTGTGACCATTCTTCTTGTGATAGCCAGTCTTTCTCTTGTACTTGTAAACAATAACTTTCTTAGACTTGCCTTCACCAACTACTGATGCTGTTACAGATGCATTAGCAACTGCATCTCCACACTTAACGTCTGAATCAGTGCTTACTAAGATAACATCATCAAATGTTACTTCGCTTCCAGCCTCTGCTGCGAGCTTCTCAACCTTGATCACGTCTCCTTCAGCTACCTTGTACTGCTTACCGCCTGTTGCTATAATTGCGTACATGGTTAATACCTCCTTAATCAAACTCGCCAGTTTTGGTGGTGTCTGTTGACACACTTATACCTAACTGTGCGGCATACTCATATAATCTACCATTGAGATGATTATTTGTCAATAATTTTCTGATATATTTTTACAATATTTTTTGATTTATTTTCATCAAAGCTTAACCATTTCGTGAAGCGGTCTCTTTAACTTCTTTCTGGTCAGCTCTATAAGTCCAAGCTTGGTGATATCTACGAATTTGGCTGGTACAGGATCGTCTGCCAGCTCTCTTATCAGGGTATCACGTATCCTGAGAATATCATCGGGATTCTTCATGTTTATAAAGTCTATGACTACTATCCCTGACAGATTGCGGAGTCTTAACTGACGGCAGGTTTCGATGGCCGCCTCGGTGTTGACCTTCAGCATGTGCTGTTCCATATCTCTGCCTGATATAGCCTTGCCTGTATTCACATCCACAACTACCATGGCCTCAGTCTGCTGGATTATAAGGTAGGCACCTGACTTAAGCCATACTCTCTCCTTTAGAGCTCCCTCCACTTCTTTATTGAGATTGTAGATTGCCGTAAGCGGACATTCTGTATCGGTATGAAGCGTTAAGTCTATTGTTCCAGGCTGTTTTTTCTCTATGTAATCCTCAAATACGTGGAATATTTCTTCATCATCGGTTACCAGTGAATCTAGCTTATTACTTCCCATGAAAGTTATGTTTTCTATATATTCCGGTGGATTCCGGTACAGACAGGAAAAGCATTTTCTGGTTCTTTGCGGCCTTCAGGATCTGTGTGAGACGACCGCCCAGCTCATTCAGTTCACGTTTTATGAGTTCAGGGTCCGCATCCACAGCATTTGTCCTAATGATACAACCTATACCCGCCGGGAGGGTATTTCGCGCGATGTCCTTAAGCTCGTCCCGGAGCTTTCTGCTGCTTATCTTGTTCGATACACCGATCTGTTCCCCGGTGTGGACCACACAGTAATCCCCGCGGAGGGTGAGCTCCGATGAACCAACAGGGTTCTTGGTCTTGACTGCGTCACGGCTGATCTGAACGACTATCTCATCGCCGATCCTGAGCTTTGTGTGCTCCCTGCCATCGGCGTATATAATATCATTGTCATCCAGACTGTAGTAGCAGGGAAGTCTGTCACCGTAATCCACGAAGCAGGCATTTATATTGTTTACGATGGCCACCTTGCCCACATAGATATTGCCGAGGACTGTACTGCCCTCTGACAGGTTAAGATCTGTGACTTTGCCATCCTGTATAACAGCCTGTAATATTTTGTTGTCGTAGTGTGTAACTACCAGCTTTCTCATGTGATATTCCCCTTATAATCTTTCAAATATACGGTCAGGCAGACTCTTAGAATGGTGAACCGGCCTTGTATAGAGGTATTATATTTCCATCAGGGCCATCCATGTACGTCTCCAGTCTGTGAATATGATAATGGAACTGGTTGTGACTGACATCCGCATACGCGCAGAGAGCCTGCATGACGAGCTCCGGCTTGAGGTTGTATTCACTTCCGGTTGACAGCAAAGCATATATATCTGATCGTCCCTCAGCTCGCAGGTCATGATACCAGGTTTTATATTCTCCTCGCGTTCGCTCTTCTTTGTCTTTTTCAGAATGATGATCTGATCCTGCGACATGAAGGATTCCACACTGTCCAGTATATTATGACGTTCTTCAGTTCCTGCTTTGTCAAGGAATGAGATGACATAGTCCGATGCTGACACAACTGACATGGAGTTCTTTGCATCATCGGGAAGAAGTACACACTCAGTGACCTTCATCTCATCAACCGATACGGCATTCAATGCGTCGATCATCTCTCTGGATGTTGTAACGGATTCAAATTCTCCGTCAAAGTATTCGCCATCAGAAGTGATCCCCATGGCCAGCGGAGCGGCAAACGAGATGATCTGGTGAGGCGAATATCCCTTGGAATAGCTCACATCCAGACCGGCACGTCTTATCTCCTTCTGGAAATATCTCATAACGTCAAGGTGTCCTATAAATCTGAGGTTACCGAGCTTGGAGTATTTAATTCTTATTTTCAAAACATACACCTCCTCCAAATCTTGCGGCACCACAGCCGGAACACTGCTGTCTGCAGTTAGGGGTTACCTTTTTCGTTCTGGGCGTTCTCCCCACTCTCTCTCAAGGAACTTTCTTGTGACTCCTATATCAATGAAATCCCACGGAAGTATCTCATCAACATTTCTGTCCCTGTATGTGTAGAAATCTATATCCAGACCGTGCTTTGCCATGGCGTTGTCCCAGTTTTCTTTTTTGAAGAACTCTGTCCATGCGTCAAATATCTGACCGGCCTTATAGACATCATATATTACATCGCAGAGCTTCCTGTCGCCTCGAGCAAGCAGTCCCTCAAGTATGGTGATATCTGCTTCGTGGTACTGGAACTTAAGACTCTTATGGTTTTTCTCTGCGCGGAATCTGTCCTTCACAAAGTATGCACGCTTGACAAATTCCTCAGGCCTTATCATCGGAGCCCACTGGAACGGAGTAAATGGCTTTGGCACAAAATATGATGCCGATGCGGTGACCATGACACGTCCATTTCGTTCTTCTCTTGGGATATTTGCAAAGAAAAGCTCAGTGATCTCCTCCGACAGGTCTGCAATCCCGGCAATATCGTCATATGTCTCAGTAGGAAGGCCCATCATGAAGTACAGCTTCACCTTATCCCAGCCGCCTTTGAAGGCCTTCAGGGCACCATCCATTATGTTCTCCTTTGTGAGACCCTTGTTTATAACATTTCTGAGTCTCTGCGTTCCTGCCTCAGGGGCAAATGTAAGTGAACTCTTCTTCACATCCTGGATCTTGCTCATGACATCCAGAGAAAAGGCGTCTATACGGAGCGATGGCAGAGAGATATTTACATGCTCATTGTCCATCTTCTCGATCAGGCAGTCTGTGAGTTCCGGAAGCTCCTCGTAATGACTCGACGACAGACTGCTGAAGGTTATCTCCTCGTGTCCTGTACTTGCCAGCATTTTCTCAGCATAGCCCTTTAACAGATTGACATCCTTAGGTCTGGTTGGTCTGTAAATCATTCCAGCCTGGCAGAATCTGCAGCCTCTTATACATCCGCGCATGATCTCAAGAACAACTCTGTCCTGAGTGAGCTTCATGAATGACACAACAGGCTTCTCTGGTATGTGACTTTGCTGTGATCCATGACGACCGTCTTGGTTATCGTGGCAGGCACATCTTCAAATCTAGGAGCAAATGAAGCTATCGTGCCATCTTCCTTGTATGTGACTTCATAGAGCTCAGGAACGTATAATCCCGGAATGTTGGACACCTTTATGAGAAATTCTTCCCTGGTCATATCAGAGTGCTTATACACCTTGTAAAGCTCCAGAAGTGCATCATATGATACTTCGCCCTCACCCATATAGAATATGTCAAAGAAGTCTGCTATAGGCTCAGGATTGTATGAGCATGGGCCTCCGCCTATAACAAGTGTGTCTCCCTTTTTTCTGTCTCTTGTACGGAGTGGGATTCCAGCCAGATCAAGCACCTGAAGAATATTGGTGTAACACATCTCGTACTGGAGTGTTATTCCAAGGAAATCAAAATCCTTTATAGGATCCTGGGATTCCAGCGCGAACAGAGGGATGTCATGTTCTCTCATCTCCGCGTCCAGATCAGGCCATGGCGAATAAACTCTTTCACACCATGTGTCCTCTCTCCTGTTGAACATATCGTACAGTATCTGAATTCCGAGATGGGACATACCTATCTCGTATACATCAGGAAAACACATGCAGAAACGCACATCAACCTTGTCCTTGTCCTTCATAACACTGTTGTATTCTCCACCTATATATCTGGCGGGCTTTTCAACCTTCATCAGTATTTCATCCGGTAAAGCTAATCTTCTCATAAAATAATATCCTTAAATAATTTTCTTGTAATCATATTATCTGATATCTCCAAATGGAAATATTCAATTACAGCAAAAGAGATGCGCACGGAATTTCCGTATTCAGTGCGCATCCTCTATATATCTATATCGTATCAGGAACTGTGATCCTATACCGCATTATCCAATATTAGTTTTTGAAACTATGGATAGGGGCTGGAATACGTCCACCTCTGTTGACAAACTTATCACATGCAAATCTGTTGACAGGCATGATAGGTGCGTATCCGAGAAGTCCGCCAAATTCAGCCTGATCTCCAACTGTCTTACCGATAACAGGGATAAGTCTTACAGCGGTTGTCTTCTGGTTGATCATACCAAGAGCCATCTCATCAGCGATAATTCCTGATATGGTTGCAGGTGATGTATCACCAGGAATTGCTATCATATCAAGACCTACTGAACATACACATGTCATGGCCTCAAGTTTCTCAAGAGTTAATGCTCCTGCGGAAACTGCATCGATCATTCTCTGGTCCTCAGATACAGGGATGAATGCACCGGAGAGTCCTCCGACGTATGATGAAGCCATAACTCCACCCTTCTTAACCTGATCGTTGAGGAGCGCAAGGGCTGCTGTTGTACCAGGAGCTCCGGCGTATTCAAGACCGATCTCCTCGAGAATCTCACCTACACTGTCTCCGACTGCAGGAGTAGGGGCAAGTGACAGGTCAACTATACCAAATGGTACGCCGAGCATCTTGGATGCCTCTTTTTGCAACGAGCTCCAACTCTGGTTACCTTGAAAGCTGTCTTCTTGATGGTCTCGCAGAGTTCCTCAAAGTTTTCTCCTCTTACCTTCTCAAGGGCTTTCTTTACAACACCAGGGCCGCTGACTCCGACATTGATGACACAGTCTCCCTCGGTAACACCGTGGAATGCACCGGCCATAAATGGGTTGTCATCAGGTGCGTTACAGAATACTACAAGCTTTGCACAACCGATGGAATCTGCTTCCTTGGTGAGCTCGGCAGTGTCTCTGATCATCTCTCCGAGAATCTTGACTGCATCCATATCTATACCGGTTTTGGTTGAACCTACATTTATGGAGCTACACACCTTTCCTGTGCTTGAGAGTGCTTCAGGAATTGAACGGATAAGAAGCTCATCAGCAGGAGTCATGCCCTTATTTACAAGCGCTGAATATCCTCCGATGAAGTTGACTCCTATGGTGTCTGCAGCCTTGTCAAGAGCCTTTGCTATCTTTACAAAATCTCCGGTGGTCTTACATACGGAACCACCAACCAGTGCTATAGGTGTTACAGAAACTCTCTTGTTGACGATTGGTATACCATATCTTCTTGATATCTCCTGACCTGTTGATACAAGATCCTTGGCGTATGTTGTTATCTTGTTATATATCTTTGTACATGTATCATCCACATCTGTGCCTACACAATCCAAAAGACTGATTCCCATTGTGATGGTACGAACATCCAGATTCATGTCTGAGATCATCTTATTTGTCTCGATTACTTCATTTATGCTAATCATGTATATCCTCTTTTCTGTCTGTCAGACTGTATATTATTAGATTCTGTGCATTGTCTCAAAGATCTTCTCGTGCTGTACCTTTATCTGTACTCCAATCTCTTCTCCGATCTGTCCGAGCTCTGATGCGATGAGCTCTGTTGATTTGGATGACTCCTGTGTATCAACCACCATCATCATGTTGAAGTACCCTGCAACTATAGTCTGTGATATGTCAAGTATATTGATCTGGTTGTTTGCCAGATATACACATACCTTAGCTGTGATTCCCACGCTGTCCTTACCTACTACAGTTATGATTCTCTTTTTTCATTTCATTTATCCTCCTTGTTGATGATGGAGCCTGTACATACAGAACCCATCTTTATTCACTCCTAAAAATCAGCCTATGCCTCTATGGCAGCCATAGGCATGTCTCTTCTGGCTACTGCCAGCCCAAATTCCCTTACATCGTTGGCGTATGAATTGTCTTCAAGCTCCAGCTTGACTGTCTCGTATGCCAACTCTTCAAAATTGTTCTCCTTGCTCAGATGTCCCAGAAGGATACCCTTCACATGGTCATTCAGAAGTCTGTATATGAGCTGCCCTGACAATTCGTTGGACAGATGACCATAGTTGCCAAGGATTCGTCTCTTGAGATAATAAGGATATGGTCCTGCCTCAAGCATTCTGACATCATGATTGGCCTCAACTACCATTATATCTGAGTTGTCAAGCTTATCTACAATATAATCATTATAATTGCCCATATCAGTCGCTATGGACACTTTTTTGCCATCTCCATACAGGCTGTAGCATACCGGATCCGCGCGTCATGCCAGATGGATGACGGATCAACGGTTATATCCTTTATCAGTATCTTTTCATCAGGACGAATCTCATGAAACAGTCCCTCATCGATACTGCCAAGGGGGGTCATCTTCTTCATCTCAGCTATGGTTCCTGCAGTGGCATATATAGGAACACCGTGCTTTCTTGCCAGAACACCTATGCCCTTCACATGATCTATATGCTCATGCGTTACAAGAACACCATCGAGTTCAGACGGCTTTATTCCCTCATCCTTAAGGGCGTTTTCAACCCTCTTGCAGCTTATGCCTACATCCACAAGAAGATGGGTATCGCTATTGCCGACGTAATAGCAGTTACCGCTGCTACCGCTTGCTATACTTAGTAATTTCATAATCTACTCTTCTGTTGTAATTTATTTGTACCATGTGACTGTGCGGTCCATGGTCTGAGATCCATATGACTGTAATATCTTCTGTCAAAGCCCTCAAGCTCACCGAGATTCACAGCAGTCAGGGGTCTCTTTAAACGCATATATTCTATCAATAAAACTCTTATCAATCAAGCACTTATGTGCTCCGTGCAGGGATGTATTTCCTGCAAATTCTGATTTTCCCTGAAAACTGTCCGGAAAAAGTCCAAGGCTTACCGCACTTGATATATTAAGACTGCACCCGAAGGCTCCTGCCAGATATACACGTGATACGTCCTCTGCCGTTATCCCCGCCATATCCATGAGGGATTCTATCCCTGCACATATGGCTGCCTTTGCAAGGAGAAAGCTTCTGATCATATCCATGTCAATTGTCACTCCACCCGCAAGTCTGTAGCCGCCGTCTATATACTGATCAACCAGGACTCCATCGTCATTCACTATGTGTAGCAAATTAAGTCTGTTCAGCAGATCAAAGGCTGTGGTTGGAGCTGCAACACCTCTCCTCAGCATTCCCTCAAATGCCGGACCACATGCACATGAGGTGGCATAACCGATACCCTGCTTTGCAAGTATGAGTTCTCCGTTTGTTCCGAGATCTGCAAACAACTGATATTTGTCAGACCTGTCAATGTTACAGACGACTGCACCGCACAATGCGTCAGCTCCAACAAATGCACTGAGGTTAGGAAGACATGTGACTTCAGCACTGCAAAATCTTTCATCACCAAAGAAATCCTTCCCTGATACAGTTATACTGTCAGGATTCCTGATCTCAAATGGTGCATGCCCGAGATTGTCCAGAAGCAGCCGCTCCAGTATTGCATTCATGGTGGTGTTTCCGGAAATAATTATCCTTGATATATCTGCAGGGGCATCCCCCATTCCGGCCAACTCTGAGGAAATCCTTGTGACTACTGAGCTTCTGAGTTTTGTCAGTCCATCTTCTGTGGAGCCTGTTCGGATCCTTGATATGACATCGCTGCCATATTCAATCTGCGGATTCATAAATCCACATCTGTCCGTGACACTTCCATCAGACATATCTATCTGTTCTATGGCGATGGTGGTGGTGCCTAAATCTATAGCTATGCCTATACCACGACCATCGCCATTATATACGTTGTTGGATTCATCAGCACCCCTTGTACGAAGCAAGGACTGACATGTTATCCTCACCTATGGTTATCTGTATGTTATCAGTAATAGTGTAGGTACAGCTTTTTACCGTGCCCGCACCTTTTACATCCACCAGACATCTCTGACACCTTCCAAGACCTCCGCAGTTTCCACTGAACACATATCCGGCGCTGCACAGCACCTTGAACAGATTGTCACCGCGTCTGCAGGCGATTATTTTGTTGTCATTTACGGTTAAAGTGAGTTCATTGTTAATCATCGATATCAACTACAATTAATTGTATATTCCCTTTGTCATGACTTCCTTTGGCTTGTAGCCCTTATCAGCAAGTGTGTTGATGATGAGCTGCTTGTGCTCAGGGCCAAATGCCTCCATAGTGATAACAAGCTCAACTGCTGAATTCCTGTTGATGGATACGAACTGGTTGTGCTCAAGCTTGATAACATTTCCCTGGAGATCAGCGATAACCTTTGAAATGTTCATGAGTGCACCCGGCTTGTCAGGAAGAAGTGTTGAAACTGTGAAGATCCTGCTTCTTGCGATAAGTCCGTGCTGTACAAGTGAGGCAAATGTTATCATATCCATATTGCCGCCCGACAGTATGCTTACGACCTTGGCACCCTTTACATCGAGATGCTTAAGTGCTGCCACTGTGAGAAGGCCTGAATTCTCAACAAGAAGCTTGTGATTCTCAAGCATATCGAGGAATGAAACGATGAGTTCGTTATCCTCTACAGTTATAATATCATCTATGTTCTTCTGTATATATGGGAAAATCTTGCTTCCCGGTGTCTTTACTGCAGTTCCATCTGCAATGGTGTCTACATATGGAAGTGTTGTAACCTTCTTGTTCTTCAGTGAGACCTGCATACAGTTTGCTCCGGCAGGCTCAACACCTATGACCTTGATGTTCGGATTCATCATCTTGGCAAGTGTGGACACACCTGTTGCCAGACCGCCACCTCCGATAGGAACAAGGATATAGTCAACGAAAGGAAGCTCCTTTATGATCTCCATCGCAACCGAGCCCTGTCCTGTGGCAACATCGAGATCATCGAACGGATGAATGAATGTATAACCCTTGTCCTCTGCAAGCTCAAGAGCGTATGCACATGATTCATCATATACGTCTCCATACAGTATAACCTCTGCGCCGTATGCCTTAGTTCTGTTAACCTTGATGAGAGGTGTAGATGAAGGCATAACGATGGTCGCCTTTACTCCATATGCTTTTTGCAAAGATATGCCACACCCTGGGCATGATTTCCAGCCGAAGCTGTTATCAGTCCCTTCTGTCTCTCTTCATCTGAAAGAGTGCTTATCTTGTAATATGCACCCCTGATCTTGTATGCACCGGTCTTCTGAAGGTTCTCAGGTTTGAAGTATACCTTGTTGCCTGTTATCCCACTGAAATAGTCACTGTATATGAGCTTTGTAGGGAGAACCACCTTATGTACAATGTCGTAGGCCTCCTCAAATTTCGCAAGTGTCAGTTTGTCTGTTGTGTTCTGTTCTGCCATTTGTTAATGTCTCCTTATGTAAAAATCCTTTTTTTGAAAATCATATATGGTTGTGCACAGATATAAGTACATTGACATACATACATATGATCATTATATATGCCGTAGTATTACATGTCATCGCCGATGAGCATATCGATCTCGGATCTGTCCTCGTCAAAATCTGCGAACAATGCGTTGACATATTCCTGAGGGTCAAATCTCTGGAGATCACCGATCTTCTCACCAACTCCGATAAACTTGACCGGTACGTCAAGCTCTGCCTGGATCGCTATCGCAATACCACCCTTGGCAGTTCCGTCAAGCTTGGTGATAACTATACCGTCAAGCTCAGTTACATTGCTGAACTGTCTTGCCTGTTCAAGGGCATTCTGACCTGTTGTTCCGTCCAGAACTATGAGCGCCTCAACATTTGCCTCCGGATAATCCCTTGTGATGATCCTTCTCATCTTTGCAAGCTCGTCCATGAGATTCTTCTTGTTGTGAAGTCTTCCCGCTGTATCAACGAGAAGGATATCCGTATCTCTTGCCTTGGCGGCAGCCACTGCGTCGTATACAACTGCAGCGGGATCAGCGCCCTCATTGTGTGAAATTATATCAACCTGTGCCCTGTCAGCCCAGGTCTTTAACTGATCTATGGCGGCAGCTCTGAATGTATCGGCAGCAGCCATGAGAACCTTCTTGCCTCTCTGGCGGTACTGGGCAGCAAGCTTTCCGATGGTCGTTGTCTTGCCGACACCATTTACCCCGATGACCAGCACAACGGACTTCTTATTCTCGAAGTCGTACGCTGAATCGTCCACAGACATCTGGTTCTTGATTATATTGATCACAAGTTCCTTGCAGGCAGCAGGTTCTTTGATGTGTGAATCCTCAACCTTCTGCTTAAGTCCCTCTATAACCTTCTCAGTCGTCTCATATCCCATATCAGCCATGATAAATGTCTCTTCAAGATTCTCATAGAAATCATCATCTATATGGGATGCACCGAATACATCTGTAAAGCTTTCTACTATATTATCTCTTGTCTTTGCAAGACCAGCCTTAAGTCTCGCAAAAAATCCTTTTTTCTCTTTTTCCTCTGCCATGACATACCTCCTGTTTAATATCTTCTATTGTTATTTATCCAGATCGTTCTCAATAAGGTTGACTGATACGAGGGTAGATACACCCTTCTCCTGCATGGTTATACCGTACAGGATATCAGCAGCCTCCATGGTTCCCTTTCTGTGTGATATAACTATGAACTGCGTATCCTTTGTAAGCCTGTTGAGATACTGTGCAAATCTTCTTACGTTCGAGTCGTCAAGAGCCGCCTCTATCTCGTCCAGCAGACAGAAAGGTGATGGCTTCAGACTCTGAATTGCAAATAACAGTGCTATGGCGGTGAGGGACTTCTCTCCACCTGACAACTGCATCATATTCTGGAGCTTCTTTCCAGGTGGCTGTGCTATGATCCTGATACCTGTTTCAAGAAGATCTTCGGTATCAACCAGCTCAAGTGCACCACGTCCACCACCGAACAGCTCCTTGAATACCTTGTCGAACATGACCTGTATCTCCTTGAACTTCTCGGCAAACTGCTCCTGCATTGATTTTTCAAGCTCCGCAATGATATTTACGAGGTTGGTCTCCGCACTGACTATATCGTCATGCCGTCCCTTGAGAAATTCGTATCTCTCAGAGACTTCCTTGTAGTCATCTATGGCATTGACGTTGACATCTCCAAGGGATTTGATCTTGGCCTTTACTGCAACGATCTCCTTCTTTAGTGCCGGCAGTTCAGGAAGATTATCGTCCTTGAGTTCCTGGGCACTGCTGTATGTAAGCTCATACTCCTCCCACATATAGTTGCTGAGTTCGTCTGCTTTCTCAGTGTTCTTCTCGATTATCGATGTGAGCTTGTATGAGTCCTTCTCGAGTCCTGCAATCTTTTCGGAAAGTTCTTCTCGTCTGGCAAAGAATTCCTTGTGGCTCTGCTGTAATTCCTCTCTCTTGACTGAGAATTCGTTTACCTTGTCCTCGTTGTCAGCGATACTTCCGGTTCTGCTTGCGATATCTGTATTTATAGCGCTATTCTGTCTTCCAGCTCTGTGATCTCACTGAATGATGACTCCACGCGGCTTGTAAAGCCCTCAAGTTCTTCCTTGTATTTTTCGATATCCATATTTATTCTTCGGATATTTTCTACAATGAAGTCCTCTTTCTGCTTGACGGAATTAAACTTAATCATAAGCTCAGATACCCTTGAGTTTGCAGCGGTGAGCTTATCCTTGTTCTCCTGTCCCTGTCCCTCAAGTTCTTCCACTCTTGCCTCAGCTTCAAGCCTCATGGCTTCATGCTTTTTTGTTGTTGTCGGCAAGAGAATTCTTATTGTTGTTTATCTCCGTTATTTGATTATTGAGCTCTGCTACCTCTTTCTCGATCGAGACAAATACTCTTTCAGATTCGGCAAGCTTTTCTTTGACCTGGTCAATACTCATGGTCAGAGTATTCTTTTTCAGATATGCCTGCTTTGCAGTTCGGAGTTGTATTTGTCTATATCCTGTCTGAGCTGATCTCTTGAAGTCTTAAGTTGTGCGTCGAGAGCCGCGCCTTTGACGCTGTTAATTTCAGGTTATCGATCTGCTCCTTGAGTTCATCCAGCTCCCTCTTCCTTCCGAGAAGGTTACTGGAATTCCTGAATGCACCTCCGGTCATTGATCCGCCCGGATTTATCAGTTCTCCCTCTATGGTGACAAGTCTGAGCGACTGATTGTTCTTACGCGCTACCGCCAGGGCATTATCGATATTGTCGACAACTATGATCCTGCCTAAAAGGTTCTTTACCAGCGTGTTGAATTTGGAATCGACCTCAACAAGATCTGATGCAACTCCTATGACTCCTTTTTCCCTGAGCACATCATTTTTGACGGAACCGCGGTCTGTTATGGTGTTAAGCGGAAGAAATGTTGCACGTCCGAGTCTGTTGGTCTTCAGATATGAGATCATTCTCTTGGCAGTTGCATCGTCCTCAGTGACAATGTTCTGTATACTTCCGCCAAGGGCAGTCTCCACAGCGACCTCGTACTTCTGATTTACCGTGATTATGTCTGCAACAACGCCTATTATGCCCGGATTCCACTGCTTCTGTTCCATGACTCGTCTGATACTGTTGCCGTATCCGTCGTATCTCTCAGTTATATTTCTGAGAGCCTCCATCTTGGACTCTGTGGCCGAAAGCTTCTCGTTGGTGTTGTGGATCAGCTCACGGTTAGTTTTGTTTCTATTCTGATTCTGGGCAAGCTGATCGGTTGCACTGTCCAATCCCGCGAGAATGACCTTTACTCCCGCCTCAAGTTCGGCAAGCTGTGATGACAGTGACTCATATTCCTTCTTGTCCCCGGCATCGTCGCTCTTAAACTGCAGAAGTCTCTGGTTGAGCTGTGTCTTTCTAAAGTTGATATTCTCCAGCATGGCGTCATATCTTCCGACCTTTGCCTGGAGATTACCGCTCTCATGCATATATTCTATGATGTCAGCCTTGCAGCTCTCAATCTCCTGCTGGCAGGCCTCTATGTAGGAGGTCATGTCGGAGCTTTCCTTCTGGGCTGTTTTAAGTGCCTGTTCAACTTCTGAGATAGAGTCATCCAGTTCATCTTTCTGGGATGTGTAATCTGCGAGTTCTTTCTCGCCGGACTCGATCTGGCTGTTGATTCGGTCTATCTGATCATGTATGTTCTGATCGTTCATTTTGAGTGTGATTATCTGCTGGTTGATAACATTTATCTCACCTTCAGCACGCTCTTTTTGCAAGCCTGTTCTCATGAATCTCGTTTTTAGATGATTCAATTATGGAATTGAGCTGCTCTATAGCAGTCTCTATCTGGTCGTATTCTTCCTTTGTCTGTTCATACGCCTGCTTGCTCTCATCTATATCATCGTTTACGATAGTGAGCCTGTTCTGATCTTCCTCGAGAGCTGTTTTAAGTTTCTCTGTCTCAAGAAGGAATGCATTCACATCGAGTTTTTTAATTCATTTTTAAATGCCAGATATTTCCTTGCGGTCTCAGACTGCTCCTTGAGTGGTCCGACCTGTTTTTCAAGCTCCTTGAGAATGTCGTTGACACGGCTGAGATTGTCCCTCTCTGCTTCAAGTGATTTCTCCGCTTAGCACCTTGTTCTTCTTGAACTTTACGATTCCGGCAGCCTCGTCAAAAAGCTCTCTCGTCTCTCCTCAGGTTTACCATTGAGGATCTTCTCGATCTGGCCCTGTCCGATGATTGAATAACCCTCCTTACCGATACCAGTGTCAAAGAAGAGAGAATATACATCCTTCAGTCTGCTGACAGTACCGTTAATCAGATATTCAGACTCTCCTGATCTGTATACTCGTCTTGCAACTGTGACTTCATTATAATCTATAGGAAGGCTGTGATCGCTGTTGTCAAGAGTTATGGCAACATATGCGGAGCCCTGCGGCTTTCTGAGCTGTGTTCCCGAGAAAATGACATCCTCCATCTTGGAACCACGGAGACTCTTGGCACTCTGTTCACCCAGAACCCATCTCACTGCATCCGCTACATTGCTTTTTACCCGAACCATTAGGTCCAACGATACAGGTTATTCCGTGATTGAATTTGAATACTATCTTGTTTGCAAATGACTTGAAGCCATTTACCTCTATACTCTTTAAATACATAAATTAATCCTGCTTTTTTTCTTAATTGTAACAATGTTTTGTATGCAGCCATCTGTTCGGAGTTCTTTCTGTTTGAACCCTCACCTCTGGCTGTAGCCTGGCCATCTATCATGGCATCCGATACAAATATCTTGTTATGTTCAGGCCCCTTCTCCTCTATAAGCTCATACTTTAATTCTTTTTCCATTCTTTTGGCAGAATTCCTGAAGGGTTGACTTTGCATCGTAGAACAATGATTTTGTCTCAACGTCATCCAGCAGGAACTGATGGACAAACTTCTTGGCGACATCCATTCCGCCATCAAGATACATCGCACCGAGAACGGATTCAAAGAGATCACACAGAATGGATTTCCTTGTCCTTCCGCCTGTCTGGGCTTCACCCTTGCTAAGAAGGACAAATTTGCCATATCCAAGGCTCTCGGATATCTGTGAAAGAGTAAATTCGCATACGAGACTTGCCCTCAGCTTTGTGAGTTTTCCCTCCTCATATTCTCTCTTCTTGCGGAAGAGATAGTCACTCACAATATACTCAAGGATGGCATCCCCGAGAAACTCAAGTCTCTCATATGACTCAGTTTTATTAACCTTAAGCTCATTTGCAAATGACGTGTGTGTCAGAGCCGTTATCAGAAGTCTTATATCCTTGAATTCGTATCCTATTCTTTTTCAAGCTCACCATAATCCTTCTTCATTATGCCTGCTCCTCACTCAGCTTTTCAGCAATCTTGGCGTTTACTCCGGTCTCACTGAAGTTGATGCACTGGAATATTGCACTCTTAACTTCTTCGTTGTGTGAGTTGCCGTGGATCTTTACCACGAGTCCCTTAAGTCCAAGAAGAGGTGCTCCACCCTTTGTCTTGGCGTTGAATCTCTCCTTGAGTTCTCCGAGGGAATCCTTTATAAGTGCACCGCCGATCTTTGACTTGAATGAAGACATGACCGCTTTCTTGATCTCTCCAAGCAGCATTTTTGCAAGTCCCTCGTACAGCTTGAGGATAACATTTCCCACAAATGCTTCACATACGATGACATCTGCAGCACCATTTGGAATCTCACGAGCTTCTATACTTCCAACAAAATTAATGTCCTTACATTCCTTGAGCAGTGGGTATGTCTCCTTTACGAGGGCGTTACCCTTCTCCTCCTCGTCACCAATATTGACGATGGCTACTCTTGGCTTCTCGATCTTCTCGATGTTCTCCATATATATGGAACCCATCTTTGCAAACTGAAGCAGATGCTCAGGTCTCGCATCGACATTAGCACCGCAGTCAATAAGAAGCGAATATCCCTTAGTCGTAGGGATGAGTGGTGCCAGAGGTGATCTCTTCACACCTTTGGATCTTCCGACGATAAGCTGTCCTCCTGCAAGGATGGCTCCTGAGCTTCCGGCTGAGATTATTGCGTCAGCCTCTCCACTTTTTACCATATTCATTCCAACTGTAAGTGATGAGTCTTTCTTGCTTCTGATTGCCTGAACAGGTGCATCGTGACATGTGATCTCCTCAGTACAGTTCTTTATCTCTATCTTGGAGGTGTCATATGTGTATTTGGCAAGCTCACCCTTTATGACAGCCTCTTTTCCAGTGAGAATTATATGAGCCTTTGCCCCTTCGTTCACAGCTTCTACAGCACCTCTTATGATCCACTCCGGTGCATAATCTCCGCCCATAGCATCTACTACAATTCTTGTATCGCCCATATCAAAACTCTCCTATCTTACGTGTATTATGGGATATCCCACCATATAATTATTTTTTAGGTGCAAACGCACAAGGTCATTATATATTTCTGAATTGTCAAAGTCAAATATTTCAGTACAAATATACAAACCGCCATGTATATATGTGCACGAAAAAAAAGACCTTCCTTATTATAAAAATAAGAAAGGTCTTGTTTATTCTACTACTCAAATACCGAGTGAGAACTGGAAATTACTCAGCAACTGAGATAATCTCTTTCTTGTTGTATGAACCGCAGTTCTTACAAACTCTGTGTGGAACCATTAACTCGCCACACTTGCTACACTTAACTAATGCTGGTGCAGACATCTTCCAGTTAGCTCTTCTCTTATCTCTTCTAGCCTTTGAGCTCTTATTCTTTGGACAAATTGACATTATTCACACCTCCTCAATTCTTTAAGATGTCATTAAAAACTGATAATCTCGGATCAGGAACAAAATCATCACAGTTACATGTACCATGATTCAGATTCGTTCCACACACCTTACAGAGTCCCTTGCAGTCATCCCTGCACAGAATCTGTATTGGAACTAAACCCATCAGTTCCTTTTTTTCAACAGTGCGTCCATATCGATATTACAGTCTTCAAAATAGCTTAACTCATCTATCTCATCTACCTTATCAGAATCCAAAACGGAAGTATCAATAACTGTGTCGATATCTATATGGAAAGTTCTCTCAAACTCCTCCAGACATCTGTCACACACAAGCTCCATGACAACATCAGTGCTTCCGGTAACCTTGACTCTGTTCTTGCCGTCATTCGACAGATTCAGTTGAAAATCATCTGCCTGTCCAATCCGGTAGTCCATTCCCTTAAACTGGAAACTATCAAAGTCTACATGTACTTCAACGCTTTTAGTCAATCCCTCAGTGGATAAAATCTCAGATAAATCAATTAACATAATATCTCCTAAAAATCGCACATCTGCTATTATACATATACAGATATTTATTGTCAACAAAATATTGCAAAATTTTTATACAATTCCGTCAACTGAATCCTGTCGTTATACAGAAGACTTTATTTTGTAACAAGCTCTACAGTCTCTCTTGCAATGGCAAGCTCTTCGTTTGTAGGAACTACCCATACCTGAACCTTTGAAGCGTCAGTGGATATCTTCTGCTCTTCGCCGCGGATCTCGTTCTTAGTCTCATCTATATCGATACCCATGAATGAAAGATCCATTGTTGATACTCTTCTTACATATGGATTGTTCTCTCCGATTCCTGCCGTAAACGCTATCGCATCAAGGCCTCCCATTGCGGCTGCATATGCTCCAATATATTTCTTGACACTGTAGCAGAATACATCGAGAGCAAGACGGCATCTGTCATTGCCATCCTTCATGCCGGCGTCAAGATCTCTGAAATCACTTGATACGCCTGAAAGTCCTGATACACCTGACTTCTTATTAAGAATAGTTGTTATCTCCTCAACGCTCTTGCCCTCTTTGCCGGCAATGAACTCAAGAATCGCAGGATCTATATCACCGCTTCTTGTGCCCATAGGAAGACCTGCAAGAGGTGTGAGTCCCATGGAAGTGTCCACTGACTTACCGCCGTCAACTGCTGTGATACTTGATCCGTTTCCAAGGTGGCATACGATAAGCTTGGTATCTTTGATATCCCTGCCTATAAGCTCTGCCAGTCTCTTGGATACAAAGCTGTGGCTTGTTCCGTGGAAACCGTATCTTCTTATCTTATAATTCTCGTAATATTCGTAAGGTATTGCATATGTATATGCTTTATCAGGCATGGTCTGGTGGAATGCTGTATCAAATACCGCAACCATAGGAACACCCGGCATATGTGCCTGACATGCTCTGATTCCAATGAGGTTGGCAGGGTTGTGAAGTGGTGCAAGATCATTACACTCTTCTATGGCCGCCATTACTTCGTCTGTTATAACTACTGAATTCGCAAACTTCTCACCGCCGTGAACTATTCTGTGTCCAACAGCGTCGATCTCTGACAGTGAAGCGATAGCTCCCTTATCTGTATCAAGAAGAGCGTCAAGAACAAATTTTACAGCAAAGCATTGTGATCCGGCATAGCGGCATCCACTGTATACTTATCCTTACCCATGGTCTGATGTGTGAGCTTTCCGTCGATACCGATCCTCTCACACAGTCCTTTTTGCTATAACAGCCTCTGTATCAGAATCAATAAGCTGATACTTCAGTGATGAACTACCACAATTAATTACAAGAACCTTCATTTCAATCCTCCTGCACAACTTATGTGTAAATAAATCATCTTTAAAAATTATCTTTTACTATCTCTCTTTTGGAGTTACCTTCATTCTGCCGTCCTCCTGAGCCTGAGCCTGGATAGCTGTTATGGCAACAACTCCAACTATATCGTCTGCAACACAGCCTCTTGACAGGTCGTTTACAGGCTTTGCAATACCCTGTGTAACAGGACCATATGCATCAGCTTTTGCGAGTCTCTGTACAAGCTTGTATCCGATGTTCGCTGCATCAAGATCAGGGAACACAAGAACATTCGCTTGTCCTGCAACCTTGCTTCCAGGTGCCTTTGATGCTGCAACCTCAGGAACGAGTGCTGCATCTGACTGAAGCTCACCATCACACAGAAGGTCAGGGTACTCAGCGTTAACGATCTCTGTAGCTTCAATAACCTTGTCAACGTCAGGATGCTTTGCGCTTCCCTTTGTTGAATGTGACAGCATAGCCACAACAGGTGTCTCATCAACCAGAAGTTCAAATGACTTCGCTGACTGCTCTGCGATATCTGCAAGCTCTGACGCTGACGGGCTCTGATTGAGTCCTGCATCTGCAAATACAAATGTTCCGTTGGCACCATACTGACAATCTGGAACTACAACCAGGAAGAATGCTGATACGATTCTTGTTCCCGGAGCAGTCTTCAGTGTCTGAAGTCTTTGCACGGAGCACATCTGCTGATGCATTGATCGCACCGGCAACCATACCGTCTGCATCATCCTGCTTAACCATCATACATCCAAAATATAATGGGTTTGTTAAAAGCAGTTCCTTGGCTCTTGCCTCGGTCATGCCCTTCTTTCTTCTCATCTCTACAAAAGCATCCACGTATTCATCAAATTTCTCATAATTCTTAGGGTCAACAAATGATGCTCCGCTGAGATCGATATCACCAGCTCTGCTCATGATATCTTCCTTGTCTCCAACCAGGATAATGTTCGCAATGCCCTCTGCCAATACCTTGCCGGTCTGCCTCGATTGTTCTCATGTCTGATGTCTCAGGCAGTACGATAGTTTTCTTATTCTGTTTGGCTTTTTCTTTTAACTGATCAATAAACTTCATGTTTATTTCCCCCTTTGAAATAATGAAAACACACATAGTTAAAGTTTAACTCATTGCCCCATTATTCTCAATAGAAATAGCCAAAAAAATTGTCTTTTTATCCGTACAATCCGTGATAATAACTAAAAAAATCTAACACTCAATTCCCATCGCCAGCTTAAGCTGGTTTCTCAATTTTTCTAAATTACCTGAATTGTCTATCTTTTTTGAACAATTTTCCTCATAATAGCTGTCAGGATCCTGCGAAGCGATGACTTTTCTTGCTTTTTCATCGGTAAATCCGCGATAAGCACACAAACGTTCAATTCGTTTTGAAACGTCTGCATAGACATACCACATCTCATCGCAGATGTCCAAATACCCATCCTGGATAAGCAGTGCAGCTTCAAGAACGTATAGTCTGCATCCTGACTTTTTCTGCTCCTCCATGGATTCAAGAATGGCCTTTTTTACATTTGGATGGGTTATGGAATTGAGGATATCGAGCTGCTTCTGATCGATGAAAACGACCGCTGAAAGCTTTGCTCTGTCGATCCTGCTGTCTTCATCAAGAATATCTCTTCCAAAGTGTTCCACTATGTCATTGTATGATATCTGTCCCGGTTCCATGAGTCTGTGAGCCAGGGCGTCGGCCTCCATAATGAATGCTCCGTAGTCTCGCTGCATTATATCAAGCACAGCAGTTTTTCCAGAACCGATACCACCAGTTATTCCTATGATCTTCATATTATTTTGCCTCATACCAGTTATTTCCTGATGCAACGCCCACCTCAAGAGGTACGGTCATATCTGCGGCATGCATCATCTCATCAACGAGAAGCTTCTTCACTATGTCCACTTCATCCTCGGCAGCCTCTATAAGAAGCTCATCGTGTATCTGCAGGATAAGCTGTGACTTCAGTCCGAGCTCCTTGAGCTTCATGTTAACTCTCACCATGGCGATCTTGATTATGTCCGCAGCGGTTCCCTGTATAGGCGAATTCATGGCAACCCTCTCGCCAAAACTCCTCTGCATAAAGTTGGATGACTTCAGCTCAGGGATAGGCCTGATCCTTCCGAACATGGTCGTCACATAACCTTTTTTCCTTTGCGTGGGCTACCTGTTCATCAATACGCTTTTTTATACTCTTATAGGTGTCATAATACTTTGCAATGAAATCTGAAGCCTCTTTTCTGGATATACCCAGATCCTCACTCAGACCAAATGCGCTGATTCCGTACACGATTCCGAAGTTGACAGCCTTTGCATGCCGTCTCTGAAGAGATGTAACCTCATCGATAGGAACCTCAAACACTTCGGATGCGGTTGTGGCGTGTATGTCCACGTTGTTAAGGAAAGCGTTCTTCATAACCTCATCTCCCGACAGATGGGCAAGTACACGAAGCTCTACCTGTGAGTAATCGGCATCTACAAATATATATCCCTCCTTAGGGATAAATGCCTTTCTGATAAGTCTTCCGAGTTCCAGCTTCATAGGTATATTCTGAAGGTTAGGCTCTGTTGAGCTTATTCTTCCGGTTGCCGTGATAGTCTGGTTAAAGGTTCCGTGAATACGTCCGTCATCCGATATATAGTTCACAAGTCCCACTGCGTATGTGGAATTGAGTTTGAGCTGTCTGTATTCCAGAATATCTCCGATGATAGGATGTTCGTTTTTGACCTTTTCAAGTACATCCACACTTGTTGAGTAGCCCGTCTTGGTCTTTTTGCCGCCCGGTATGCCCATATCTTCAAAAAGGATAGGTCCAAGCTGCTTCGGAGAATTGATATTGAACTCTTTTCCTGCGTAACCGATTATCGAATCGTGAAGCTCCTGAATCCTCTTCTCAAGCTTTTTTGCTGTATTCCTCAAGCTCTGCCTTATCGACTCTTATTCCGCGTTTTTCCATGTCGTATAAGGTGTAAACGGTAGGGAGCTCAACCTTATTGTACAATTCAAGCATGCCTTCTTTGGCAAGCTTATCCATGACGATATCCTTTGCAAGGAGCGGAACGACCGCCTTGTACGAAAATACTTCAAGAAAATTATCACTTATAAATGTAAATATATTCAATTCATCTTTGCCGATGAGTTCCTTCTCAGAAGGAAGTATGTTGCCAAGATATTCCTTTGCGACATCATCGTAATCGTATGAATCCTCCATCGGATTGAGGAGATATCTGCCACTCCTATATCAAGTACATTTGTGTCACATTCATGAAAATCTACATATTTCAGCGCGCTCTTAAGATCCTCCATGCATATGATGATTCCGGCATTCTTCAGATCGTATATGAATTTGACTGCCTCATCAGGATCTATACCCGATGAACAGTTTATCACGTACACATCCTTTGAATCACAGGCAACGGCTATGCCGAGCATCATGTCATCACTGTGGGCAACGTATACACCGACAGCTCCTGATTTCTTTGCAGCATCCTCGATATGAGCAAAGTCGGCTGTAGAATTTACCACTGTTATATCCGGTTTCAGTTCACTTACAGTCTGCTGGTTGTCAAACTTCTTTAAGAGACTCTTGAATTCCAGTCTTTTGAAAATGTTGTATGAATTGTCATTAAACGCATTCTCATATGTGGTATCCTCAAGCTTGAAATCCAGTTCACAGTCAAGCTTGATCGCCGCAAGCTCTCTGGACATTATTGCCTGTTCTGAGAACTCCGCAAGATTTTTCTGGGCTTTAGGAGGCTTGATCTCGTCTATATGTTCAAGAGCTCCTGCCACAGATCCCCACTGCTGAATGATCTTTGAGGCGGTCTTCTCACCTATTCCAGGAACCCCCGGGATGTTATCTGACGTATCACCCATAAGTCCCTTCATATCTATAAACTGGACTGGGGTAACTCCATAGAGATCCTTCACATCGTCTGCGTAATAGTTCTCTATCGTGGTTCCGCCTGCTTTTGTCTTCGGAATACGGACAAGGATATTGTCTGTTGCAAGCTGCAGAAGATCCCTGTCACCCGATACTATCACAACCTTGTATCCGGCAGAATCTGCAACTCTTGACAATGTGCCTATGATGTCATCAGCCTCATAACCACCTTTCTCAACTATGGTGACGTTCATCGCTGTCAAGACTTCTTTTTATGAGTGGTACCTGCTCCCGCAGTTCATCCGGCATAGGCTTTCTTGTGCCCTTATACTCTTTGTACATAAGATGTCTGAATGTAGGCTGTTTAACGTCAAATGCCACACATACATTTGTCGGATTCTCTTCGTCGATTATCTTGAATATAATATTAAGAAAACCGAGGACAGCATTCGTGTGAAGTCCCTCATAGTTGGTGAGATCCGGAAGCCCGTAAAAAGCTCTGTTAAGTATGCTGTGTCCATCTATTATCAATATCTTTTTTACCTGTATCTGGCATGAAAACCTCCTCTTATTTACCGCTCGCCATAGAGTATTCTGACTATTCGATACCCTTATGATTCGCATTATATTTTTTGATATTCTGCATAAATTCCGTACTTTCATCCCTGACTTTGTTTTGTTCTTCGTAATATCTGTCGATATCACTGAGATCATAGCGGGAATCGTCCAAAAGTCTTGAGCCAAAGAATTCAGCATAATAGTATTCAGGTTGCTCACTGAGTTTGGAATTCTGTTCATAGTTGTAGACCTTGTCAAGAGCACCGCTGTACAGCCATATAAGTCCGGCAACAACGGCTGCAATTCCGACCAGTATCGTGGAATTTGCTATTCTCTTTACCGTGGTAAGTCTGTTCATCTCTTCCTCAAGATGCTTATCCAGGGCATTCTTAAAATCTGTAGATATATTATCAGACTCGTCCAGTTGTTTCATACCAACTATAAGCGTGTAATAGATATCCAGCTCTTCATAGCAGTTTTTGCATGATCTGACATGCTTAATAAACTCTCTGAGTTCATCGTCAGGGAGTTTATTCTCAATAAACGCCATTATCTTTGACTGTGCTTCCAAACAATTCATATGATCCACCTAGTTAATCTCAAATGATCCATCATCCTGTGTGTTTTCAATCTTTCTTATGACCAGATAATACGGCTCACCCTTCTCTGGAACGACCTGGACTCTGTCGCCAACCTTGTGTCCCATGATCGCCCTGCCTATAGGTGATACGTTGCTCACCCTTCCGTCAAGCACATCAGCACGAACGCTTGTGACAACTCTGTATGTTTCCTCCTCGTCGTCATCCTCAAAATAAACGGTTACCGTGTTATCAATTCCAACCTCATCGTCTGCTGAGGTATCATCTATTATATCTGCAGTCCTGACAAGCCTGTCCAGATATCTGATCCTTCGCTCATTGGCATTCTTGTCTTTCTTTGCTGCATAATATTCAAAATTCTCACTGAGATCCCCCTGAGCTCTTGCCTCCTTTACGGCTTCAAGCTTCTCCTTCCTGACTACACATTTTCTATATTCGATCTCCTGTTCCATCTTTTCGATGTCTTTTTTTGTAAGCTGCTTACCCATATCGATACGCCTCCAAATCTAACGCAATACTTTATATATACTATCACAAAATCCATTCAAAGTAAAATGAGGTGTTCTTTGCACTAGTTATCATGGCGGCTGCCTGTATCCAGTGCGGATACAGCCCTCATAAAAAATACCCGGCAACCACTGCATGCAGTAATTACCGGGTAAAGTGTATACGTTTAAATATATAACCAGAAATTAGTTGTTGATAAGCTTGTCTGACTCGTTGTTCCAGCTATAAAGTGCTCTGATCTGCTCTCCAACCTTCTCTGATGGATGCTCTGAAGCAAGCTTTCTCATAGCCTTGAAGTGAACCTGACGTCCTGCTGGTGACATGTCAAGGAGGAACTCCTTAGCAAATGAACCATCCTGGATGTCCTTAAGGATCTGCTTCATAGCCTTCTTTGTCTCTGCTGTAACGATCTTAGGACCTGTTATATAGTCACCGTACTCTGCTGTGTTAGAGATAGAATATCTCATTCCTGCGAAACCTGACTGGTAGATCAAGTCTACGATCAGCTTCATCTCATGGATACACTCGAAATAAGCGTTTCTAGGATCATAACCAGCCTCGCACAGTGTCTCGAAACCAGCCTGCATAAGTGCACAAACACCACCACAAAGGACTGCCTGCTCACCGAAGAGGTCTGTCTCTGTCTCTGTTCTGAATGTTGTCTCAAGAACGCCGGCTCTTGCTCCACCGATGCCAAGTGCATATGCAAGTGCAAGGTCAAGTGCCTTACCTGTAGCATCCTGCTCTACAGCAACAAGACAAGGTGTACCCTTTCCTGCCTGATACTCTGAACGTACTGTGTGTCCAGGTGCCTTTGGAGCGATCATTGTTACGTCAACATCCTTTGGTGGCTTGATACAACCGAAGTGAATGTTGAAACCATGAGCGAACATAAGCATGTTACCTGGCTCAAGGTTTGGCTCGATATCCTTCTTGTACATATCTGCCTGTAACTCATCGTTGATAAGAATCATAATTATATCAGCCTGCTTTGCAGCCTCAGCGGCTGTGTATACCTTAAATCCCTGTGCCTCAGCCTTAGCCCATGACTTGCTTCCCTCGTAAAGACCGATGATGACATTGCATCCTGACTCCTTAGCGTTGAGGGCATGTGCATGACCCTGACTACCATATCCTATGATTGCGATTGTCTTTCCATCAAGTAATGAAAGATTGCAATCCTGCTGATAATAAATCTTTGCTTCTGCCATTTCTTTAATCCTCCTAAATATGTATAAAATGACTTATATATTAACTACCACTTGGATAATTAAAAACGTGTTAACCTCTGATGAGACCTGTGAGACCTGTGCGTACAAGCTCAACTATCTCATGTCCATCGAGCAGTCTGAGGAACGCCTCACACTTGGTTGTTGTTCCCGTAAGTTCTATAATAACCGAATCTTTGGAAACGTCAACTATATTCGCTCTGAAAATATCTGCAACTGAGATAATATCCTTTCTCTCAGATGGATTTGCCTTGACCTTGACAAGTACAAGCTCTCTGCACACAGACTTGCCCGGCTCAAGTTCTACGATATCTACTACATCCTCAAGTTTGTTGAGCTGCTTTTTAATCTGGATGAGACTGGCTTCATCGCCACTAACCGCAACAGTCATTCTGGAATAAGCAGGATTCTCAGTCTCTCCTACTGTCACACTGTCAATGTTATAGCCTCTTCTACTGAACAGTCCTGACACTCTGCTCAAAACTCCTGATGTGTTGTCAACAAGCAGTGACAAAACAATATTACCCATCTATATGTACCACCTTTCAACTCGTCTCTTTAAAATGTACTAAATTATTATAGTTATAAACCACTTTAATGTCAATTTATAACGTGAATTTTGTAATTATTTTTATCTGTTATTTCTGATAATTTTTGTTGTGTATTTACAAATACCCCAAAACTTATAGTGAGATATCCGGATTTTTCCAAATATTTACTCTATGCCCAGAAGATTCTTGACTACAACCACGCAGTTTGCCGCATCCTCGGAATATCCATCCGCACCGATCTCCTCGGCGTAGCTCTCGGTTATAACTGCACCGCCTATAACAACTTTACTGTCCAGGCCATTCTCCTTCACAGCTTCAACAACATCCTTCATCTTGACCATGGGGTTGTCATGAGGGCTGACAGTCCGATTATGCTGGCGTTATTATCCTTTGCCGCTTGTATTATCACATCACAAGGAACATCCTTGCCGAGATCTATAACATTAAATCCATAGTTTCTGAGCATAAGAACCACGAGGTTCTTACCTATATCATGTATATCGCCCTCAACTGTCGCCACGACTATGGTAGGCATATCAGAGCTGTCCTTGTCCTTCAGAACAAGTGGACTTATAACACCTATCGCCATCTCCATGGTCTCAGCACTTGATATGAGCTGTGGCAGGAAATATTTTTTCTTCTCGAAGAGTCGTCCAACCTCATTTATCGCACCTATCAGATCGTTATCTATGATGGACTGGGGATCAGCTCCGCTGTCAAGCACAGCGTGTACATCGTCAAGTATTGATCTCTTATTTCCCTTGAGAACATCTATGTATATCTGGCTTTTTCCCTCCAGATCAGATCCTGCTTTGCCGCCGGATGCACCCGCTCCCGGTGAGGCAAGCTCAAGAGGTTTGACATTCTCAATATAACGGACATCGCTCTCGTCCTTGAAAAGCAAAGCATATCAGAAGCAAATGCAAAGCATTCATGAGCATGGTCTGGGAAGGATTTGCTATAGCCATCGTAAGTCCACGAGAGATAGCCATGGTGAGGAATGCTGTATTTACAAACATTCTCTCAGGAAGTCCAAATGAAATGTTGGACAGACCACAGATGGTTGCAAGTCCGTTGTTATAACAGTAGTTTATGGTTTTCAGGCAGTTGATGGCAGCGTCCTTCTGGGCACCGACCGTTGCAACAGGTCCGTCCACAACCACATCATTCTTCGTAAATCCCATCTCATACGCAGTGCCAAGCACCGTGTTGATTATGTCCTCCTTCTCCTGTGGACTCTCCGGAAGCCCCTTATCCGACAGAGGAAGAAGAATAAACATAGCTCCGTACTTCTTTACAAGAGGCAGTATCTCTTCCATCTTCACCTTCTCAAGGGATACTGAATTGACAAGCGCACGTCCCGGATAGATACGAAGTGCCGCCTCAAGTACCTCTGGTGAGCTGGAATCAAGGCATAACGGAAGGTTTACAGCCTGCGATACCTGATATACTACCTTAAGCATCATATCTCTCTCATCGATACCATTCATACCGACATTGATATCAAGTATTGAAGCGCCTTTATCTACCTGCTCTTCGGCCATATTCATGACAAGCTCAAGAGATCCCTCCCTGAGCTCAGCCTGAAGCTTCTTCTTTCCAGTCGGGTTGATTCTCTCTCCAACAACCTTAAACGGAGCATCCAGATCTATTATGAGAGATGAACGCTCAGATGATATACATCTGACATGCTCTGAACTTATCTCAGGAACAGGCATCTTGGAAGCCATATCAGCAAGAGCCTTTATGTGTTCAGGTCTCGTACCGCAACAGCCACCAACCATTCCGGCCCCGGCCTCGATTATCATCTTCATATCTTCAGCAAATTCCTCAGGGGTCATCCGATATACGCTTTTATCATTTACAAGCTCCGGCATTCCGGCGTTCGGCTTTGCAAATACAGGGATAAATGCGATGCTCTTCATCTGTCTAACAAGCTCGACCATCTTATCAGGGCCTGTGGAACAGTTTACACCTATAGCTGCCACTCCAAGATTCTGAAGAACATTTACTGCTGTCACAGGATCGGTTCCATACAGGGTACGTCCATCCTCGTTGAATGTAAGGCTGGCGATTATAGGGAGATCTGACACTTCATTTGCCGCAATAACCGCAGCTCTGGTCTCAGCGAGGCTCATCATGGTCTCGACCACAAGCAGGTCACAACCACTCTCGTCTATGACCTTTATCTGTTCCTTATACACGTCGACCAGCTCTTCAAACTTCAGTTTTCCCATAGGATAGAGCATCTCGCCGGTCATGGTGATATCGCCCGCCACGAGGCCATGGCCTGCAGCCTTGACCGCTTCCTTAGACAATTCTACAAGTCTTCTGTTCATGTCCTCAAGATCATCGGCAAGCCCATACTCGTTGAGTTTTATCCTGTTACATGTAAAGGTTGGAGCATACAGAATATCTGTGCCGGCGTTCAGATATGCAACCTGGAGGTCAAACATTATCTGTGGACGTTCAAGTATCCATTTCTCGGGGCACACGCCAAGAGGCATGCCTGCATTCATAAGATTTGTTCCTGTGGCTCCATCAAGTATAAGTATCTTATCATCAAACAGTTTTCTGAAATCTGCCTTTTTCATGTCTTATCTCCTCGTACTCAGGCCTGATCCAGACCTTCATCAGTTATTTTTCCATCGCCGTCTGCGGCTGCTGTTGCCAGCATGTCACATCTCTCATTTCCAGGGTTGCCGGCATGACCTTTGACCCACAGGAATTCCACGTTGTGTGGTGCTTTTGCTGCAAGCAGACGTTCCCACAGATCCCGGTTTTTGACCGGTTCATTCTTGCCGCGCTTCCAGCCTTTTTTGATCCAGCCCTCTATCCAGTGCTGGTTAAATGCGTTGCACAGATACTGTGAATCTGAATACAATTTCACATTACATGGCTTTATAAGAGCCTCAAGCCCGACTATCGCCGCCATAAGCTCCATTCTATTGTTTGTTGTCTTTATATATCCCTGGCTGTATTCTCTCTCATGAAGCTGTCCCTTTGCATCGATAAACTGAAGAACAGCACCATATCCACCAGGTCCATTTGGATTGCCTCTGGCAGATCCATCAGTGTACAATATTACATCCATATATGATCTCCATAATTATATTTTCTGTATAAATGAGTCTATGATACGAACAAGTCTTCCTGACGCTTCATCGCCCGCCGCAATGATCTCCTCGTGCGAAAGCTCTCCGCCGAGGCCTGCAGCTTTGTTGCATATTGAGGAAAGACCTGCGACACGCATTCCCATATGTCTTGCAGCTATGGCTTCACATACAGTGCTCATTCCAACTGCATCTGCCCCCATTCCCGCAAACATTCTTATCTCTGCAGGAGTCTCATACTGAGGACCGGTGACCTGAATATATACACCCGACCTGAAATCAATATCATTTTCAGCAAATGCTTCTCTGATATAGCTATTCAGCTCCACATCGTAGACATGTGTCATATCGGGAAATCTCACACCCAATTTATTATAGTAACTGCAAATGAGTGGCGATGGTACAAATGTTGAAATGTGATCACTTATCATCATGATATCGCCCGGCTCAAGCTTCTCAGATATTCCGCCTGCAGCATTTGTGAGCAGAAGCTTATCTACACCAAGCAGCCCTATTACACGGACAGGCATGACAACCTGGCTCATATCGTATCCTTCATAATAATGGACCCGTCCCTGCATGATAAGGACCTTTTTCCCGTGGATACATCCGTATACGAAGCGGCCTCTGTGTCCTGCTACTGTAGATACAGGAAAATGTGGAATATCTCCGTAATCCACATACACAGGGTTCTCAATAACGTCCGCCATATGTCCCAGACCACTGCCAGGATAAAGGCTATATCAGGAACATCTCCTATCGCATGTCTCAAATACGAGGCAGCCTCCGTCAACTGATCGTATGTTACCAAATCATCACCCCCATAATACAAAACAAGGTCAGGATATTATTCCTGACCAGGATCTATATAAGTTATAACGGAGACGGAGGGATTTGAACCCTCGCGCCGGTTGCCCGACCTACCGCATTTCGAGTGCGGACCCTTCAACCTCTTGGGTACGTCTCCAATTACACTTTAATAATAGCAGATGACAGGCATTCCGTCATATACTATATTAAACAACTGTTCTGCCGCGGATACAGGAAGATTTACACATCCATGGGATCCGCTGTTCTTGTATATATCACCGCCGAATGAACTTCTCCACGATGCATCATGGAATCCGATTCCCAGCTCGCCTATGAATGGCATCCAGTATGTTACAGGAGTCTCATAGTCATCGCCGATAAGCACAGCAGGTGTCTTCTTATACAGGATCGTATATACACCTTCAGGTGTTCTGTATTTGCCATTGTTTGCAAGGCTTCCGGTTACGCAGTCGGAATCCCACACAAGATTGCCGTCTACATATGCATATACATGCTGCTGGCCAAAATCACATTCGATATATGAATCACCGATATCATCGCCGCCATCGTGATAAACTGCAGCGTAGCAGTCAAACGGCGGTGTATGTGTTGTGGACTCTCCGGCTTCAAGAAGCTTCATGAGCTCTTCTGTCTCACCGTCCACATCGATCATCCAGCCATACCAGGTATTCGCCAGAGTGATGACATCACCATTATGAGTTCTGAAATTCCTCGGCACACCGTATGTATCGTATCTGCTTGCGATATTCTCGACATACTCACGCACCTTGTCTTCTGAGAATTTCCATTTTCCTTTTACGTTGCTGATCCAGTCGCCATATTCCTTGCTGGTAAGCTTCCATGACACCTGATCTATCTCATATGTAATGGTCATCTCAAGGATCTTTGCAAGTTCCTTCTGCTCATTTACTATCTCTTCACTGTCGGCTGTGAGCTCAGGACTCTCGTATGCGTCACTTTCCGATACATCAAGCACGGATTCACCTTTAACAATCGCCTCATCTATTATACAGCATAATCTGTCAAAATCAAGATAATTTCCTTCAGATTCAGGAATAATTGTTGATTCTCCATCCTTGATCGTAACATAGGCATCTTCCGGTTTCTCCATCTTGGACTCGTCAAGACTGTCATAGCTCTTCAAAAGATTCTCGAGAGCATCCTTGTCATACGACGCTGAATAGTAAAGGTCATAATCTTTTCTCTTTAGCATGTAATAAGGCCAGAGGAAACCATTTTGTTCGCTTATGATCTTCTTGGCTGTTATATTCGGCTTTATATCAAGCGATATATCTTCTGGTTTTATGACATGTTCCTCACCGCCCCTGAGCTTGAGTGTGAGGGAATAATCCTGTATGTAACTCTCTATGTATGCATCGACATCATCAAGTGAGTAAAACGAATAGTCTATATCATTGATGTATGTCTTGTAGTTGTAATGGAACATGAACCATATCGATATAACTATATATGTACATACGACCACCGCTCCAAATATAGCCGCTGTGATCTTCAAAGCCCTGTGAGTCTTTTTTGCAGGCTTGTCATCCGGTTCGTCCGCTTCATCAGAAGCTTCATTATCTGGGAATATCGGTATCCCTGCTCCATCGGGAATGGCTGCATCCGATGCCGCAGTCTCCGGTTCGGTCTCTGTCCCCCCGAATATTGTCTCTTCAGCAACTATCTCTTCAGCGGCATCAGTGTTCACATTATCTTTATCTATATTGTTATCATCTGTGTTATTGTTCATAAAATCACGCTCTTCCCCTTCGCACATAATTCCATGCGAACTTACATCCAACATACATAATATTATATGCTATATTACTATAATTCAACACTTAATTATGTTTAAATATAAGAGGCTAACGCACTGTTATCTGGACAACTTGATGGTCACCAGATCCGGTTCGTTATTAACTCTGATTCGGATAGTGTGAAGTCCGAGTCCTGCACAGACTATCATATTATGTCCATCGCAGGAATATAACCCCTTATAGTACTTTGGAAACAGTCTGATCATAGGCGATATCACGCCTCCGAGAAATGGCAGGATCACAAGTCCACCATGTACATGGCCGGATACAGTAAGATCAGCGCCCCATCTGGAATATTCTTCAAAATAATCGGGATCATGTCCTATAAGTATATTGTAATCGGATCTGCTTATCGGTGGAAGTTCATTCAGCAGATACTCTTCATCCATATCGAGCTTTTTGAATCTTCTGTAATATTCCGTCTTCATGTCAAGTCCGTATATCGTGACATTGTATTCATCAAGATGAACACTTTCATTTATAAGCCAGGTGATGTTATCTTTTTTTGTTCCTTCATATAACCTGTTCCACATATCACCATATTTTTCATATATGGATGCGCGCATCTCATGATTTCCTTTTCCCATATACACAGGAAAACGCTTGCCAAGTTCATTCAGGAAATGTATACCTATATCTACTGTAAGTCCCGGCTTTCCGACTATTATATCCCCCGCCACCAGTATGAAATCCGGATTGATCTTTTCTATACAGCTTATAAGCTTCTCGTTGTCCTTTCCAAATTCCGCATTGTGGAGATCTGATATCATGACTATCCGGGCTTTTTTTCTTATTCTCCTGTCATGCAGTTGATAATTTGAAAACGAGATTCTTCTGTTTTCGCGGTAACTCTCTATCAAAAGATTAACAAGCGTTATAATGCATAGTACGATAACTACAACTAAAAAAAATCTTCATGTATTTAACCTCAATATGTAAACTGTAACTTGAGCACTTTAACGAAAGCGTACTTCATACTCATGGAATCAACCTTCTCCGCCGCATATATCGGCACTGAACCGATGCACCTCTCGCCAATATAATAGCTCATCTTTCCAAGCTCTTCACCACTGTCAACCGGGGCAGTCAGTGGATCTCTCATCTCCAGTTTCTTCTTCACATCCTCCGCGTGTTCTCCCGCAAGCAAGATCCCGGTGAATTGTGAGTCGGTCTTAATTGTAACACAACTTTCGGTGCCATTGTCTATGGAAATCTCTTTTTCCTGAAGAATATTCAGATCTGTATATTTCTGGCACATCGAATATCCATAATCAAGCGAGCCTGCAGGCGTCTTTGTTTCTGATATCCTTTGTATCAGCTCCCATGATGACAGCAATAAGCTGTATGCCGTCCCTCTCAGCAGTCGCCGACATGCAATATTTTGCGGTATTTGTGAAACCTGTCTTAAGGCCGGTTGCTCCTGTATACATATTCAAAAATTTATTTGTGTTGACGAGATCAAACTGACTCTCGCCCCTTCGTGTTTTATGTATGATCGAATCCATCCATATGCCTGAATAATCAAATATGGCAGGATATTTTGTTATGAGTTCTCTGGACATTATGGAGATATCCCGTGCTGACATTTTATGTCCATCCGCATCCAAGCCACACGCATTTTTGAAACTTGCATTTGTCATCCCCAGCTCAGCCCTCTCATTCATCTTTTTCACAAACGCTTCTTCGCTTCCGGCAACCTTTTCCGCCATGGCAACAGCCGCATCGTTTCCGGATGCAATTATAATACACTTTATCATATCTTCAACAGTCTGTTCTTCTCCTGCCTCAAAGAAGCATTGCGATCCGCCCATGGACGCAGCATGTTCACTCACAGTTACAATATCATCAAGAGTCATTTGTCCGGCCCCTATCGCCTCAAAAGCCAGAAGAAGCGTCATAACCTTTGTAACCGAAGCCGGAGCCATGGCTTCATCACAGTTTTTTTCAAATAACACCTGACCTGTGGATGCCTCAACGAGTATACAGCTTGGAGATTCCACCTCCAGAACTTCTGTCTGGTCTGCCGCCTGAGTCTCTGTCTGTTCCTCTGCATATACCATAAGATTCGTACCATTTGTGTTTGCAAATATGATAAAGATGAGTACCGTTATAACAGATAATCTTCTGATATTTTTCTTCCTGCCCATCTTTTTTCTATCCGGAAAATGCAGCATACAACTCCTCTTTCAGTTTCTGTTTATATATTATATTATGCATTTATCCGGCAATATGACTTTTTATCCCACCAATATAGTATTATTTTCTTTATTTTGTAAAGTTTTTCTGATATAATCAATGGCTAGAAAAAAAGGAGGACATGTTTCATGAGTATGAAATTAGTTAAACGAGTACCAACTGGCGATGAGATCAAGGAACTATACCCTCTTTCAAGCGAGTTGAAAGCCATCAAAGCCAGAAGAGATGAAGAGATCAGAAAAATTTTCGTAGGCGATGATGACCGATTTATATTTATCATCGGACCTTGTTCAGCAGATAATGAGGATGCTGTTTGCGATTATCAGAATCGTCTTGCAAAGGTTGCAGATGAAGTTAAGGATAAGATACTGGTTTCCACGTATATATACTAACAAGCCAAGAACTACTGGTGATGGTTACAAAGGAATGCTCCATCAGCCTGATCCTACAAAGGCATCAGACATGCTCGAGGGCCTTTACGCCATCAGAAAAATGCATATAAGAGCTATCAGGGAGACAGGACTCACCGCTGCTGATGAGATGCTTTATTCAGAAAACTGGCAGTATGTAGATGATATCCTCTCTTACGTTGCCATAGGCGCACGTTCTGTTGAGGATCAGCAGCACAGACTTACCGCAAGTGGAATGGATGTTCCTGTAGGTATGAAGAATCCTACAAGTGGTGACTACAACGTTATGATGAATTCCTGTATAGCAGGACAGCATCACCACACATTCCTCTATTCTGGATGGGAGGCACATACAGACGGAAATCCTTTGACACATTGTATATTGAGAGGTGCACTGAATAAGCATGGACAGTCTATATCCAATTATCACTATGAGGATCTCAGGCTCCTTGCTGACACATACAAGAAGTTCAACCTCGTAAATCATGCATGTATAGTTGATGCCAACCACAATAATTCTGGCAAGAAATTTATTGAACAGCCAAGAATTGTCAAAGAGATAATCCACAGCAGGAATTACGATTCTGAGATCAAGAATCTTGTAAAGGGTGTTATGGTTGAGAGTTATATTGAGGATGGCAACCAGCCAGTAGATGGTGGATGCTATGGTAAGTCTATCACAGATCCTTGTCTTGGATGGGATAAGACAGAGAGACTTCTCAAAGAAGTTGCTGATCTTCTGTAAAAATACATTTTAAGCCTGCGCGCTTATACAATTACACGTGCTGTGCTTATACAACAAAAGAAAATCGGCGGATCTATCATGATACCACCGGTTTTCTTTATTTATCTGTCAGGCCGAAGCCTCGCAGAGTTTGACGAGTATGCATCTTCCCAAAGACACATCTCCCATCATCTTATATTTACTTGTAGTATACGCATACATCGGATCGACAACTCTTCTCAAAAGTCTCGAAAGAACTGGAACTGTAAATACATATTTAACCTTATACTCCCTGTCCGAATCCTCTGTTAATCTGGCAACATGATCCCTTATATCTATGTAGAACACCCCACTATCATTGCCGATAACATTGAACTGAAGACAACAATCATCAATATCCGCCAATTCCAAAGAACTGAGAACGCCGTCGATACACTCCACGCATTCTTTATACGTCATATAAACACCCAATCTTTATAAGAACTCGAAGTCTGCATCCTCATCGCCATCTCCGATAAGTACCTGATTACGCTTTACTCCTTCTTCTACTTCACCAACAATAAGTTCTTCCTCTTCTTCCTCCTGAGCAGCCTGAGCACTCTTACCTGTGAATGCTGCCGGCTTTGGCTCTGCCTCTGGAGCAGCCTTTGGTGTCATCTTGAGCTTCTGAGGTGCATCTCCGCCCTGCGACTTCATCTTAAGCTTTGTTATAGGATCCGCCTCAACTGCAGCTTCAACCTTATTTGCAGCCTCAGCAACCTTTGCACTTGATCCGCTCTTGAGTGTCTCCATCTCTTCCTTGAGCTTGGCAAGCTCAGCCTTTGCATTTGCGATAACCTCGTTAGCCTTCTTCTTAGCGTCGTTTATTATCTTGTTAGCCTCAGCATTTCTTTGCGTTGGCTTCCTTCTTGGAACCAGGAGCAGCCTGCTCGAGCTGCTTCTCAAGCTCATAAATCTTTACGCTGTTCTCCATAAGGTTCTTCTTTGACACTTCGTTCTCTGACTCAAGAGCTGCATACTTTGTCTCAAGTTCTGCATAATCTTCTGCAACTGAGCGCAGGAAGCTGTTAACCTCATCCTTATTATATACCAAAAAGTCCTTTTTTAAAGGTTTTAGATTCAATCTGATCCTTTGTCATTGTATAGTTCTCCTTTTCAGTATTAGTTCTCTCTATAATATTATCCTTTGCATATAGAAACTCCACTTGTAATTATATTAACAAATATTCATTTTTTCAACAATATTGTTGGATTTTATAAAAATTTTCCCAATATATTACAATTTTTTTCGGCAAATCATGGATATATTACAATTCATTACTGTCAAGTAATATGGTAAATGGCCCATCATTGGACAGATCCACTTTCATATCTGCACCAAATTCTCCATGTTCCACCACAGGAACAAACTCACGGCATCTTTCAATTATATACTCATACATCTCATTGGCCATATCAGGCGCTCCTGCACCAGTAAATGATGGTCTGTTGCCCTTCCGGCAGTCTGCGCACAAGGTAAACTGTGAAACGATCAGGAGTTGGCCGTTTACTCTGTTTATGTCAAGATTTGTCTTGCCATTTTCGTCGGCAAATATCCTCATCTTCACAAGCTTGTTTATCATCTTGTCAGCAATCTCTTTGGTATCCGAATCGTATACTCCGACAAAAACCAGAAAACCTTTCTGTATGCTCGCCGATCACTTTGCCATCCACCTCTACTGATGCGTGATTTACACGCTGTATAACAAATTTCATTTTACGGATCCTTTCATAATCTTTTTACAGACTATTTTTTCAACAATATCATTGTGACAGTTATTTTCTGGTCATACTATCTGTCCGACATGCTTATCGCTTCAACTGCAACACTTCCGCCTCTTACAACCTCTATTCTGTTAGGAAAACTCTCTTTGAACAGTTTTATTGCATTGTCGTTCTTTGCATCAGTCTGAACACACTCAACAAGCACTGATTTCTTATTGTAGTCAGTGATCTTGTAGCCAAATGCATTTGCAATTCGGAACACCTCGTCCTTATCTTCATTTGAGCAGCTATTGACCTTGACATATAAGATCTCGTTGTTGTGGATTGCAATATCTGTGTAGTCGACGACCTTGATAACCTCAACACTTCTATTGAGCTGCTTTTTCACCTGCTCAAATGTCCTGTCATCACTGGTGAAACCGATGGTCATTCTGGATATTGTCTCATCCTCGGTTACTCCAACGGTTATAGTATCTATATTGTATGATTTGCTTGAAAACAAACCTGAAATTCTTGCAAGTACACCTACCTCATTCTCTACGAACAGGCATATCCATCTCTTCTTTACGCTCATTCTATATACCCCTTTCATCTGGATAATATACAAATCTATATATGTACATTCTATTACCAATATAAAATCAATTTATCAATATCAGCAGTCAAGTATCATGTCATTCAGTGACTTTCCACCCGGAACCATAGGAAATACGTTGGCCGTAGGATCGATGAAGAATTCTATAACTGTAGGTCCGTTTGTATTTGCCCTGGCAGCCTCAAATGCCGGCCTGATTTCCTCAGGCTTTGTAACTCTGATGCCCTTTGCATCATAGCTCTCTGCCAGTTTTACAAAGTCAGGAGAATACTTTGGACAGCATTTATCCGGATTCTGACAGTCTCTGTTGCATCTTCTTCTGTATCTGAGACATGTACTGCTGTATCTCTTATTGAAGAACAGCTCCTGCCACTGGCGTACATTGCCGAGATAGCCGTTGTTCAGTATACAGAGGGTAACAGGAAGCTCAAGCGCAACAGCTGTAGCCATCTCCTGAATGTTCATCTGGACTCCGCCGTCTCCGGATATACAGATAACATCTTTATCCATGTTGCCAAGCTTTGCGCCTATGGCAAAGCAGGAAATCCATAACCCATGGTTCCAAGACCTCCAGAAGTTAAGAGCTGTTTGTTCTCGTCTATATCAATGTACTGCGTTGTCCAGAGCTGATTCTGTCCAACATCAGTTGTAACGATGAGATTGCTGTACATATCGTTTATGGTTCTGATGATAGCCTCAGGGGTCACACCATCATATCTGTTCATGTTGATAGGATACTCAGCCTTGACATTCATAATGTCATCCACCCAGCCTTTGATATCAAGAGGTTCTGCATATTCAAGCATCTTGGATATGGCAACCTTGGCATCCGCAACGATAGGTATATCTACCTTTATATTTCTTGATATGGACGCTGCATCTATATCAACATGTATGATCTTGGCATTCTTGGCAAATGTATCTATAGTACCTGTTATTCGGTCGTTAAATCTACATCCGATGGAGAAAAGTACATCGCTCTCCATGATAGCCTTGTTGGATGCCATGTTACCATGCATACCGATGTTACCGACATAGAGTGGATGGTCAGTAGGAATAGCACCCTTACCCATAATTGTAGTAACTACAGGTATACCGGTCTTCTCTGCAAGCTCCTGCATTTCTTTTCTCGCATGTGCGATATTGACTCCGCCGCCGCAGAGGAACACAGGCTTCTTTGCATTCTTAAGCTCCGCAAGGGCTCGCTTGATCTGTCCAACATGTACACCCTCTGAAGGCTTGTAACCTCTGATATTTACTTCTGTAGGATACTCGTCACTTCCCATGGCAAGCTGTATATCCTTAGGAATATCAACAACTACAGGACCTGGCTTTCCGGTTCTTGCTATGTAAAAAGCATTTTTAATGATCCTTGCAAGATCTTCTCTCTTTCTTACTGTGACTGCATACTTACATATGCTTCTTGTGATTCCAACTATATCAACCTCCTGAAAAGCATCATTTCCAATAAGATTCATTGGAACCTGTCCTGTAAAACATACCAGTGGCACGCTGTCGTAGTTGGCTGTGGCAATTCCCGTTACAAGGTTTGTCGCACCCGGACCACTTGTTACCAGACACACTCCAACTCTTCCTGTTGAACGTGCATATCCATCTGCTGCGTGGACAAGCGCCTGCTCGTGTCTTGGAAGTATCATATCGATACCTTCTGCATCATACAACGCATCAAACAGGTCTATCGCCGTTCCACCAGGGTATGCGAACAGAGTGTCTACCCCCTCTTCCTGCAACGCTTTTTTACAAACATCTTTGCTCCATTGATCTCCATATCTTATACCTCCTGTAAAGTTCATGATAATCTAAACTTACGCCTCGGGATGTATATATGCACCCCATGCATAGAAAAAGCCCTAAGCGCAACTGTTTTACGCTTAGGGCGAATATGTTCATATCCGTGGTACCACCTAAATTCAGACAAATGTCTGCACTTATCAGATACTATAATAAATTATCACTGTAATCATTATTAATATCTTATTCCTGTAACGGGGAAAACCGTTGAAACCTACTCGACAACAGCCGACAAATATGTATGCTGCAATCTTTCAATCCACTGCTCGAAGGCTACCTTCCACACATTCCTGATGAAGACTCTCACCACCGTCTTCTCTCTGTTGATCGGGGGGATGCATGTACTCCTCCTCGTCATAGCATTTGACTATTTCCCGGTCGTTTTACGACCCTTAGATGTGATTATTTTATCATTAACATGAAGATGTGTCAACGATTCTTTTACTTGCCCGTCAGCAGTTCAAACCAGAACACATCATAACCTGCCGCAGCGGCAACTCTCTGTGATGCTATATGTGACATTCCTGTGCCATAATATGGAATTTTGCCACACCTGAGTATATCCTTGGTCAGTTCAGATACAAGCGATGTACCCACATGTCTTCCCTCAGCTTCTTGAACAACATTTATACCAATCTGCCAGAAGTCGTCACTGTCAGCGCTTGCGCCAGCCATACCAATGATCTCACCATCTGATACAGCAGCCACAGCCAGCACATCAGGAGTGTTATCATCAAAGCAAAATGCCTCATTCCATCTGTCATCTCCTTTGAATTGCAGGATCTCATCCCCCGTATACCTGACAAGGTTAAAATCTTCTTTTATCATCGAATCAACGGTTTTATCTGTATTATCTTTTCTCGCTGCCTGTTCGCTCAGTTTCGTCGGAAGGTAAAATGGGTGGGCAGATTTCAATTTGCATCCGTATCTGGAAAGAATATTGTCGAGCTCACGAAAATTCTCTATATCCATGAACCATTTTCCAGATGCATTCTCATAGCGTTTTCTGCATTCTTCTACAATCTCTCTCCTACCGGTAAATAGCAGCTTGCCATTTACCACAGCTATTTTGAGTGGGCACTTTTCCTGTCCTTTGAACCGTCTTTGTCCTTCTATCTGTCTATATTCAGAAAATATATTGTCACTGGAATATATATCAGCCGCATCACAGCAGTAATCCCTGGCCAGCTGATCATACAGTGAATTCTTCATCTTTCCAGACAGCCAATGTTTTCTCGTCATAATATTCGTATGTCCTATCCGGATTTCATTCAAAAGAGGCACATCCACTTCATCACAGGTATGATGAAACACAAATCCAAGCTTTTCCTGTACTATGCGGGACTTGGAATTGCCATCGTAGTAACCGCACCATATTGTTCTCATGCCCAGATCAAGAAATCCATGTTCTATGAGTCTCCTGGCCGCCTCCGGTGCGTATTCGTTGCCCCAGTGAGGCTTTCCTATCCAGTATCCGAGTTCACATTCGTCATCGCGGTCTGTCATATCTGTCCTTCCGTTTAACAGTAATTCAATGGCTCCGACAACCAGGCCGCTGTCCTTCAGACACACAGCATAACACTCCGGCCCATTAAATACATTCCGTATCACATCAAGGCTGTACTCCCTGCTCTCATGCACTGGCCAGCCAGCTATAGGTCCCACATCAGGGTCACTTGCATATTCAAATAATATATCTGCGTCACTCTCCTGCCAGTGACGTAATATTAACCTATTAGTTTCTAAAATCAAATCATATATCCCCTTTCATATAAGACTTTCTTTTTCTGATACGTCTATTCTAAATTATATATGCCACTGAATGTCGCACCCACTGTTTAGCTAATTCAGCCTTTTTACCTCAGTCTGTGCTTTCCCAGTTTTTCACTATCCTCAGATATTTGCCGAGATTGATAAAAGATCTAACGATCTCGTCCACTATGACTGCAAGAAAGACACCTGCTATTCCAAGCTTAAGGACAAACACGAACAAAAGTGCCACAGAAACCACCCACAACGTGCCAAACAACTGTGTTATGAGCATCCATATCGTGTTGCCACTGCCCCTGATTGCATTGCCAACAACTATGTTTGCTGATTTTGCGAAAAGATTGATGCTGATAAAGATCAGATATATCCCACACGATGCAATTATACTCTTGTCGTTGGTGAAAAGTGATATGATCTGCTGTGGAAACGCAAGACAGACACCGAGTGTGATGATTCCAACTACTATACACAAGCCATACGCACAGACACATACACCCTTGTATTTACCCAGATCATTGTTTCCTTTTGCCTCACCGGTTAGTGTCATTGTACCGTTTCCTATCGCTCCAATGATGACAACCGCCAGAACTTCAACACTGAATATGATGGAATAAATTCCGGCAGCCATCTCATTTATGGCGTTGAGAATCCTTATAAGCAGCAGATTGCCAAGATTCCATGCAAAATCCTCAAGAGCTGTGTTCACTCCCAGCTTTGCCGACAAAAGATACGGCTTTATATGTGCCTTTACTACCCATTTCATAGATGGTTTAGTGTTAAGTTTCTTGCTTGATACCACGAATATCACTGCAAATATAAGTCCAGAGTACTCCGCTATTGTCGTCGCTATGGCTGCACCCTTTATCCCCATGGCTGGAAACCCAAATCTTCCAAATATCATAACCCAGTCAAGGAGTATATTTACACCAGATCTTAATATTCCATATACAACAAGTGGTTTGGTATAGTTTGATGTCTGGAGTATGACGCTGAATGCACCGCCCAGTCCTGTTATCAAAAATACGGGCGCATAATACCTGGAATAATCAAGACACATCGGCATCAGGCCATCTGACACACCCATGAGTCTGAATACAAATTCAGCGCAGAATGTCCAGAAGAAAAATAACAGTATCGGTATGATATTATTGTATTTCACCATGGCACCGGAGTATTCCTCTATGTGTTCGGTATCTCCTGCACCAACACCCTGACTTATCAGTATAGACGCTCCTGTCACGATGGAGAAACAGAACGACATGGTGGTCCACATCGGTGAAGTCACATTGCCAAGTGCGCTCATGTACATGCTGTTTACGTGTCCTAAAAATATTCTGTCTATAAGCATCTGAAGCTGCGATATAAGATTGCTCAGCATGATTGGAACCGCGATGTTTAAAAGTCCCGGAAGGTATTTTTTTTTGTTAGTCTTTATTAAAGTGTTTTTCATTGCAGTATTTCTCTTTCTATTATCAATATTTTGTAGGTTCAAATGTCATGATGCTTATTGCCGATTTTGTGTTCATACTCACCAAAAACAAATATGATACATTATATCAATACTTAACATATCTTGCATCAAACTTATAGTATTATATAAAAGTTCTATAAAATCAACTCCCCAATATAATATATAGATACCACAAAAAGAGGTAAATATATGTGTTCCATCGCAGGATTCTATAACTCCAACAGGATTTTCAATACCGAACATGAACGATACTCATACATATTGAACGACATGAATAAGGCACTTGCTCACAGAGGTCCGGATGCACAAAATACAGTGCTGTCATCGCACTGTGGAATGGCACACACAAGACTTTCCATACGTGACGTAGCAAGAGGCGAACAGCCTATGAAAAAGGTCATCGGCGAAAATACTATATACATAGTGTACAACGGCGAGATCTACAACACAAAGGAACTGAAATCGGAGCTGCTCGCCCTTGGATATACATTTGATACAACTTCGGACACAGAGGTTATTCTCAACTGTTTTCTTCACTTCGGTCCCGATTTTGTTCACAGGCTGAACGGAATATTTGCATTTGCGATATATGACGAACATATCCAGACCATATATCTGTACAGGGATCACTTCGGTGTGAAGCCGCTGTACTACTCAGTAACTGATGACGGAACACTTGTCTTCGCCTCAGAGATCAAAGGACTGCTCTACTATCCAGGTATAAGGCCTGTCATTGATGCACGGGGACTATGTGAGGTGTTCGGAATCGGGCCGTCCAAGACTCCAGGCTGTGGAGTATTTCAGAATATAGACGAAGTAAAGCCGGGACATTTCATGAAATTCTCACCCTACGGAATGACAGACTTCACATATTACCGCATAACCAGCAATCCTCACACTGACAGCTATGAAGACACTGTGGAAAAAGTCCGTTATCTTGTCAAGGACAGTATAGAGAGACAGATCGTATCGGATGTGCCTGTATGTACATTTCTCTCGGGGGCATCGACTCATCAATCGTCAGCGGCGTATGCGCCGCAAAACTCAGGGAGCAAGGGAAAAAGCTGCACACTTTCTCATTTGATTTCAAAGATAATTCTAAATATTTCAAGTCAAATGCATTCCAGCCGGAGCAGGATCGACCATATGTAGATATGATGGTAGCCCACATAGGTTCAGACCACACATATCTCACCTGCAATTACAGTGATCTTGCAGACTATCTGTATACTTCCGTGGAATCAAGGGATATGCCGACCATGGCGGACGTGGATTCATCACTTCTGTACTTCTGTTCATTGGTGGCAAAGGAATACAAAGTTGTACTAACAGGGGAATGCGCGGATGAGATATTTGGAGGATACCCATGGTTCTACAGAGAAGAACTGCTTTCATCTGATACATTCCCATGGATGAAGGATCTGTCGCCAAGGCTCTCAGTACTGTCGCCGGACATCATAGATAGTCTTGATATACCGGGATATGTGTCATCACTATACAATTCTCTCCTGTCCGAGATCAATCTTCTTCCGGGGGAATCCGATACAGAAAAGCGGCGCAGGCAGATATCTTATCTGAATATCAGGATGTTCATGCAGACATTGCTTGACCGAATGGACAGAACAAGCATGGCAAGCGGACTTGAGGCGAGAGTTCCATTTGCAGATCCACGAATACTTGATTATGTGTTCAATGTTCCATGGGAGTACAAATATTCCGAAGGCTGTGAGAAAAAGCTTCTCAGAGAGGCCATGAAGGATTATGTTCCGCACGAAATCATGTACAGAAAGAAAAGCCCTTATCCAAAGTCATATGACCCTCATTATGAGCAGGAGCTTGCAAAGAGGCTTCTCTGCGTGCTAAATGATCCGGAAAGTCCTCTTCTGCCTCTCATCGACAGAGAATATGTGAAAAACTTCATAAACGCGCCAAAGGATTACGGCAGGCCGTGGTTCGGTCAGCTCATGGCAGGACCTCAGATGATGGCATATCTTCTTCAGATTGATCACTGGCTGAGAAAATATGCTATTGTCCTTGACATATAAAAAGACTTCCAGACTTCTGTATACATGCGGCGTATCGAAAATGGCGAATACGCTGCATGTACAAGAGTTCTGAAAGTCTTGTTTTTACAGGCAATTTATATATTTGTTATTTATAGATTGCTTTCGCAGAAGGACTGCCCTTCTTTATCAGTTTCTTGTATGCTGTGGCCTTATTCCTAGGTACTGCAAATGTAATTTTGCTGTATGTTCCACTGAAGGCTTTTTGCGCCAACGCTCTTGAGCTTAGCTGACTTTATCGTCATCTTCTTAAGGTTTTTGCATGATAAAAATGCGTGCCCCTATGCTTGTCACATTGTTGCCGATAGTGACATTCTTAAGAGCAGTGTATCTGCTGAATGCATTTGCGCTTACAGATGTTATCTTAAACCTTACATCACCTATAACTACAGTGTCTGCGATGGTCAGTGATGCAAATCTTTTATCTGACCTTGAGTACGTTGTTCCGGCAATTGCAACTGTTCCTGTGCCGTCTGCCTTTTTGCTCCGGTTATTGTGTACCTGAACTTTCCAACTGTATATGTCTTTCCCTTAGCAGCCTTTACTATGGCAAATGTCTTTGTTATTTTACCAGAATATGCATTCTTACCACATATTGTCACACTTGCCTTGCCCACCGCTTTGTTCTTGCTGTAGGTGACAGTGTAATCCTTGTTCAGTCTGAGCGTCTTTGTGCCAGCCTTGACAACAAGCGATCTCTGGGTGTGCGCTCTTCCATTGTAGATCTTGTTCTCTATTCCGGAAACCGTGATCTTGCTTGTCTTTTTGCTTATATCAGTTGTTGCAAGTTTGGCAATACTTGCTGTTTTCGCAGCCTTGCACACGGTACATGTGTATGTCCTCACACCGGCTGCTGTGTATGTAGGTTTCTTTGTTACCCTGCCGGAATTCCACTTATGTCCAAGTTCCTTTACACACACACCTGTGCTCATGACATCGCCGCAGACTGAGCACTCTGTATGTCCTGTTCCTGCCTTTGTGCAGGTTGGAGCCTTCTCTCCTTTTTAGTGTATACTTTACAGTCTTACCATCTGAACATGGTGCTCTGTATATGGTTACCTTTAGCTCTGTGCTGTCATAGTTTTCCTTGTCATCGCCAGCGTATACAGCTGTTGCCACCACTGATCCGCCTGCCTTTATCGCAGTGGCTGTGTCAGCAGCAAGCCATACCCAGTCTCCCGGAAGTGCGATACTTCCAACGGTCTTATGTGTATTATCTACACTTAACAGCAGATTCGGCATTGCAGCCTTGCTCACATTTACCGTGATCTCAATTTCTGCTGTGTTGTAATTCACACTGTCAGCCGGCGTAAATACAACGGTGTACAGCGTCTTGTCACTGTCAGATACAAACGGCTTTAGAGAATCATCCTTCCATGCAAATGTTCCAAATATCTCAACCTTGTTAATACCGTCAAAATATGCTGTTCCTCCGTATAAAACAGACTTTGCAAGGCTGTCGCCATATGTTATTGCACTTGCTGTCGGCAGATCAGCTATGTTTACATTGGCCTTTAAGACATTTACCTGAATAGTTCCCCTGATCGAATTGTAGTGTTTCTGGTCATCCGGGGTAAATACTACATCATAGTCTGTTACATCAACCACAGGAACTGTGGAATCGTCAGCCCAGCTCCATGTTCCGGTTATGTTTTCTCCTGAAACTCCGATTACGGCTCCGCCCGAAATGCTTGCTTCATTTAAGGTTTTGTGTGGATCGTAACTTATCGGATCTGCCACCGGAAGTTCACTTATAACCGGATCAGCTTTAACTATATCGAATTCAGCCTTGCAGTTTATATCGTAATTTCCGCCCGTGGCATCCGTGATGGTTATCGTTGCTGTTCCAACTTCTGTGTTATCACTGTAAGATACTTCATATTCGCTTGAAGGAATGACTGTCTCACCGTCCATAAGAGCAAACTCAGGCTCTACCTTCTGTCCTGTGTATGTGTACTCAGGCTTAAGTCCGTCAAATGTTGGACTGCTGATCTTCTTTGGCTCAATGGTAAATGTCACGTTCTTTGTTCCTGAGTAAGCACCGATTCCTGTTACAATCGCAGTCGCTGTGCCAGCGTTGATATTGTCGGAATACGTTACATTATAATCTGAGCCTTCTTTTAGCTGTACAGAAAACATATTGTCCCAATTATAATATACCTTTACAGATGGTTTTAACTCACTTCCGGAGTAGATGATTGTTTTTATTTTCATCTAACTCTGCATATACTTTATCGTTCAGCAATGCTCCAATTCTAAGCTTATTATCTTCTATACTTGTTGACAGATCAATTATAGAATCATCTGATGATGCGTTGAACCAATCTGACTTTAACGCAATGCCATCACCTGCTACAGCATATGCAGCACCTTGTTGTACACCTATTCCATCCAGAACAATCGGAATAACATTATGAGGCTCTGCATTTATAATTATTTTTTTTCTCCGTATATTCCATACAAATATATTCCGTCATTGATTTTTATATCACTGTTGTTAAAGTATAATTTTATTGTTTCATCAGCTAGAATTATCTTGTTTATATCTCCACCATTTAGTATCAATTGACCCATAGTATGTATCGTTCCCGAAATTTTTACATTACCAATTGTTACTGTTGAATCTTTTTTTATATCTAAATGACCTTTTACGTCTCCTCCCGTCTTAGAATCAATTATCGTTATTTTTCCGTTTTTTACATCAATATCATCTGTCTTATGTCCATTTATGTCTATAGTAAAATCAGAATCGGGATTGTTTATATCAAGAGCTGTATTTGTATCTTCCATAACGGTGACAACACTGTCCGGCATGTTTTCGGCATAACTTATTGCTTCTGGCAGTGAAACACAGGATATAGTCTCATCACCTTTTGTGACTGTCGCTGCAAGTTTCTCACCGCAGTATCTGCATATGCCATCCTCGAAGTTATGTTTGCCAAATACATCCTTTTTCTCATTGCTGTATGACACCGAGGCAATTTCAGATGAATCGTTACAGCCCATATAAGTTATGCTCTTATATACCTTCGGACCATGTAATACAGGATAGGTGTCTGTTCCGATGGTCTGTCCCCAGATTTCTTCTGACTGACCGTTCTGCAGGAGATACGCAACTTCACCTGTTTTGAATTGCTCTGTCGTTTTACCTTCAACCTTTTCAGTGGTTCCGTCATTCGCGCCTATCGCATTTCCAGTATAAATAGTGCTGCCGTAATAACAGTTTGTAATGCTTGCATTGGATTCATTACGTCCGATCACACCTCCTACATTAACCCCTGTACCACTGACACTACCGGTATTATAACAGTTTGTGATAATTCCTTTATTCCATCCGTTCACGCCTCCTACATATCCAGTACCACCAACACTACCGACATTATAGCAGTTTGTGATAGTTCCTCCGTCATTATATCCGCTCACGCCTCCTACATAACGTTCTGTACCACTGACGCTACCGGCATTATAACTATTTGTGATGGTTCCTCCGTCATTATATCCGTTCACACCTCCCACATTACCTTCGCTACCACTGACGCTACCGATATTATAGCAGTCTGTGATGCTTCCGGTATAATTAATTCCGCTCACGCCTCCTACATATTCTAAGCCACTGACGCGCCGGCATTATAACTGTTTATGATAGTTCCTTTACTATTATATCCGCTCACGCCTCCTACAAAACCGCTACTACCACTGACGTTTCCGGTATTATAACAGTTTGTGATGCTTCCGGTATAATTATATCCACTCACGCCTCCTGCTGTTCCTATACCACTAACGCTGCCGGTATTATAACAGTTTGAGATAGTTCCGGTATAATTATTTCCACACATGCCTCCTACCTTGCTGGTACCATAGAAATAAGAATCCAAAATACCTGCATTGGCAATCTTACCATTGTTACGACCGAACAATCCTACATCATAACTATTCTCTTGATTGAAATACAATCCACTGATTGTGTGGTTTTGTCCATCAAATATACCAGTGTATGGACTTGCGCTAGTTGCAATCGGTGTCCATTCCTTAAATGTTCCCTCATTCAAGGTTCCATCCGACTTCAGAACATTTGCATTCACAACAATATCCGCTGTCAGGACTGCATTGGCTGATTTATTCTGCGCTACGCCTGAAAGTGTGCCATTTACAAGTCCGGCAAACCAGTAGAGCTGACCTGCATTACTGATCTCGTAAACCGCATCCTTTGTCCCGTCCTCATTAATATCATACTTGTCCGTAGTGAGCACCGCCGGCTGATATGCGTCGCAATCTGTACAAAATCCCTGCGAATTATAATTGTGTGCTTCCGTCTCTTTAGTCACATATCCGATCGGACAGTCTTTGCATGCTACTCCTTTTGTATGTTCTTTGTCATCTTGCCAAATGTATGTAATATCACCGTTTGTATTATGTTTGTGTTCAGCTCCATCTACCAGAATTGTGGCTCCATCTTCAACAATAAGCTTGTCCAGATTGGTGATGCTTGCACTACTCTCAAATTCTATGCTTTCTCCACTTGCAATCGTTAAATCTTCTTTTAAAGCGGCTTTACCATATACATATGTTTTCGTTACATCATCACCGGTCTCAATGTCGTTCCATTGCTTTGTGATGACAGAGTTGCTGAAGTCACAATCACTTAATACAGGTTCTTGACAGGCTAAAGCACGGCTAACCACGATCTGGCTTCCTGATACATTAATTTGTTGATTTGATCTAATTACCTCACCTTCGTATCGTTCTGTTGTTGCTTTCGCTTCAACATAACTGTCTACTATATTAATTTTATCACCACTAATTACGTTTGAATGATCCTCCTCATTTGCTACCACATGGCTATTTTCAATCGTTAATTGCTGCCGCTGCAATCAATTTCGGAAGTCTCCAGCGTTGCTCCTATAATATTTAAATTATTATTATTTGAGACATCGTCACCTGCACTGATTGTTCCGCAACTTAGACTTCCATTCTGATTGTTACCATTTATTTCTAATGTAGGCACAATTCCGCTTTCTGTTAAAATACTTTGAATCACCATATCTGATCTCATAGTATTTGTTCCGGATAACATAATCGAAAGATCACCGTTCTGAATCGTAATGTTTCCAGAAATATACGCATTTTCCAGTACAAGCTGATTCCTCGTGATGTCATAGTACCAATTAATTCCCTGATATATCGTATCATCATTATCAGAAATTCCATCTTCTTGAAAATCCCCATTATCAATAAGACGTGTTGAGCCCATCAATAAATATTCGGGTATTTTTTCCGTTGTAGTCTCCTCTGCCTTAGCATTCATCACTCCCCAGCCGCTTACACCCATCACCGACGCAGGCGACATAACCACCAGCTGCAAAGCAAGCGCAATTATAATTCCCTTCTTAAATATTAATCCCTTTCTCATATCATTCCTCCGCTTCTATTTAACTCTGTTATTTTATCCCTTTAGTTGCGTAATCAAGTATCATTTCCTTGATCATTATAAGCTCGTCTGTGTAGTCCTTGTTGTCGTCCGATCCCCATATGAAGCCCTCCGCATAGTGGGCGCAGGCCGTCATCATGGAGTGGACGGTGACACGCATGAATTCTGATTCCGGTATGTCAGTCCGTATAGTTCTGTCCACCTTCGCCTTCTCGTACATCATGTGAAGTCTGGTGTCCACCGAATACAGTGAGCTGTGGAAATCTACAAGCTGATCATTGTTCTTGCCCTCATGGGTTACATAATAATTGAAGTTATCGTTGTACTTCAGCAACGCCTTGTGGTTCTGATACATATCTATGTAGCTGTCCATGGTGAATATCAGTCTGTCTATGGCTGGTATGTCATGTACAGACGATATAGGTCTTCTCGCGTCCAGGCCATCCAGGTATCTCTTCCACTGATCAGCACATACCGCTATGACCAGCTCAAGCTTACTTGGATAGTACCTGAACAATGTAGCCCTTCCCACGTCGGCGCCCTTGCGATATCTCCCATGCTCACCGCCTCTATCTTCTTGTCTACGAACAGCTCAAATGCAACGTCAAGGATCTTTCTATTGCGCTCATCCATTTCCTCTTTTAGTTTTTCCGGATCTCTCATATATTACTTTACACTCCAAAATTACATTGTGATACTCCCTGTCTCACAATAAATATTTTACAGGATTATCTTATGTCAGTCAACCAAAATCCCAGAAGTCACATTTCGAATCACATTTCGATAGTAAGTAACTTCTGGGATTTCGTATTATATTATATTTTTATCAATCTGCCAAAATCACCATTCTTTCCTCAATCAAATGATTGAAGTCTGATTTCATTTTTTCAGGTATATAAGATTCGTCACACATCTTTTTTCATTTTATCCTTATTTTTAACTACCAAATTTATCATCTTCTCCGCTGATATCCGACTTAAACCACATTCGTCAGCAAATATAAAGAAATCTTTTTTCTCACATTTCTCTTTTTTTCCATTCATCGGTATCGCCAATTGCTCTGTATCCTCAGGCATGATAACATTTACCGGCAAAGCAGATCATAGGCTGGTGAGAGAACATAATCTCCGCTTCCCACCTCTGTTTCAATAAGCGAAAAATTCTTCAAATGCATATCGGAATTGCCAGTCACGAAAGAAAATACAATTCTCATATAGAATTCTGCCATATCCAGACCTACACGACTTGAATATTTTTCTATGATCTTTGCACATCGCTCGTATGAACCTTTGTATTTGTCCTGTGTAAGACGATAGTCCAACTGACAGAAATCTTCCATTGCAAGCATTTCAACAGTTGTTTTCTCGAATATCCTATCCACTCTTTTTAGTAATATATGCCATCTGCCCATTTCCTTTGATCAATGCATGCGGCACCGTTGAAATTCCTATCATATCAGCCATAGACATCACAAGTCGCTCCGCTTCAGGCATCGCTTTAAATTGATCAACCTGAGGTTTAAGTATATATCCTGTTGGGTAGTTTACCAATGTAAGTCTTGGATTACTTGGTTCAGAAAGCAGGTGTAACGACAATTTCTTCTGTACCCCTGGAACCGTATACCCCTTGTTTATACTTTCCTCTGCAAGAACTTTTAATTTCTGTTCGTCTATATCTATGTCTGGCAGCTTAGTCGTCGCAAAGAATCTCTTCACACAAGCTTTATGCCAGCCTGTTCCGTTGTCATTTTTCAAAGCTTTTCCACAGCACAAACAATTCATATGCGATCCTCCCTGACACTTACATTGCCTATCGCATCGCGGCATGCAACAAGCAGCAATCCAAACCTGTCCCTTACATCTATTTCCAATTTCTACTGACCACATCAAGCAGCCAGCCCTCGGGGATGAGTCCATCAAAAAAAGAAAATAAAGTCTTGGATCGATACATGTCCTTCGACAATGGCATTGTAAGTGATACAGCACTGGCATTTTCTCTATCAAGATATTCTTCATCGTAAGAAAATGTATATCCCTCGTCGGTTTCACATAAAATTCCCGCAAATTCATTTCTTATATATACATAAGCCGTTCTAAAAGTATTATCCACCATCAATCATCCTTTCTCCCTGGAACCGCCTCCATGCCGAACATTGCAAGAGCTTCATTGACCTTGTCCATACGCACAGTTTCTTTCCCCTGTTCAAGTTCGCGGACAAATCTGAGTCCGAGGCCTGATCTTATTGCGAATTCTTCCTGTGTAAGACCCGCTTCTTTTCTGTTAGTCTTTATAAATTCAGCTATCTTATTCATCGTTATTACCTCTTATATGTGATTCCTCCTACACGTGATTCCTCTTACACGTGATTCTTCTTATACGCTATTTTCCTTATATATTACACCCGATAAGGTATAATTTCAATCAAATATAATATTTTTTTTTATACCATAACGGGTATAAAAAAAAATATTATATAAAACAAAACTATACCCGATGGGGTATAATAGCCGCAATAAGCAACAAACTTATACCCTATCGGGTGCAGTAAAACTACTTTATGAGAACCGGCTGTATCTGTCTTCCCTCAAGAGCCTCCTCTATGGTGGCTGGGATGAGATCAAGTCTGCTTATGAGCGAATTTGGCTTCTTCACACAGTTATCCTGTTCAAATGGAACAAAATAAATATTTTTCATATTCATGAGCTGACCGATGTTCTTGAAGTTCATGCCCATGGCATCATTTGTCGAAACAGATATGATGAGCGGCTTGTTGTTCCTCAGATGTGCCTTCGCAGCCATGAGAACCGATGTGTCTGTTATTCCATTTGTCAGCTTGGCGATGGTGTTTCCGGTACAAGGTGCTATGACCAGCGCATCAAGATAGGACTTGGGACCTATAGGCTCCGCCTCCTGTATGGTGTAAATGCCTTTTCTTCCTGCTATCGTCTCAACGTCATTTACGAATTTGTCAGCTTTTCCAAATCTTGTGTCGTACTCTGCGGAGTGAGGCGAGAATATCGGATACACATTTATTCCCATCTCAACCATTTTCTTTATTTCTATCTTAATCTTATCAAAGGTACAAAATGAACCGGTTATAGCCATACCTACATTGCACTTTGATAAATCCATGTTATATACACTCCTATTTATTAAGCGTCAGTTCATACAAATCCATTTCAGCGGTGAGCCGACACTGCCTCTATCACTGCATCGGCAAGGATCATCCCCGAGGTCTTTGGAGACAGCTTACCCGGGATTCCCAGGCTGTGTTTATAAGGAATATCATGTTCCTTGCAATAATCAAAATCCACCCCTCCCGGCATAGATGCTATATCTATTACAACCGCATGTCTGCTGAGCAGAGACAATATCTTCACATACAACTCTCGCAGGTACTGTATTGAAGCAAAAATCCACTTCTGACAGTATATGCTTATATATCGGAATATCCTCAAATGACATAACCTTGTAGCCTATGAGCGCCGCATCACTCCTCTGCTTTGGACGTCTTGCCATAACTATTACATCTGCTCCCCAGGATGCAAGCCTTTCGGCAAGAACCCTGGCACATTTGCCAAATCCCGTCACCAGACATACGCTTCCGTCTATATTAATATCAGACAGCTCCTCCGCATCGCAGACTGCCCCCTCCGCGGTTGCAACTGCATTTCTCTCGGCCACAACATCGTCTGCAAGAAAATCAAATACATAAGGACTATTTTCGTTTGTATCAGACATATATTTGCCTATCCCGCCTCCAAACACAATGTCAAATTCCTTGCTGCATTCCAGAATGCTGTTCACGGTGAGAAGGGTTCTGCCGTTGACAAATTCACCATCCCTCGTAACAGGCACAGGAAGAATGATAGCTTTCAGCATTTCTACAGATGGAGACGCACATTCGCCCTCTATCAGTCTGCGAAAGCCCACTCCTGAAGCCCCCGAAATAATGGTGACCGGCGAATGTCTCAGCAGATCGGCATCATATGGATCGAAATGAAACACATTACTGCCTTTCTCCGCCAGACTGAGAGACATATAGCAGCTTCTCCTGTCACCGCCTACCACGTAGTATACACAATCCATATCCATACCTCAGTGCACCGCCCTTATATTATTGATAATTTAGGATATGCCTGTGCCAGGCAAATGTTACATTGCAGCACGATATAAAACTTTTATTATCTCATCCTTAAATGTCACATCTGCTATCTCCTCGGACACAATAACATTCTCAACATCTATAAGTTCATCGTCCAGGTACACTTCAAGCGAACCGGCCACAGCGCCTTTATGCACAGGTGCCTTTAATGTATCCGCGACTTTGTATACATACTGTATACTACCTTCAGATGCTGTCACAGTCCTGTTCAGCCTGCATTTTGTCGCTGTGCTTCCATCTGCCAACGAGCCCGATGAATATGTTATCCTGATGTCAGGCGAAGCAGGCGCCTTAAGCTCCGTGTATATGGTGTGTTCCTGCGCAAATGCCACAAGTGCCCTGGAATCTTTCCATTTATAAGTCTTATTATTCGGCCATCCGCAGCCAAGGAGAGCCCATATATATGTATGTCCCTCAACCTCCGCAGCTCCTATATAGCAATATCCAGCATCGCAGGTAAAGCCGGTCTTTCCTGACAATGCGCATGGCATCATATCGAGAAATGCATTGTGATTAATGCATGCAAATGTTCTATTTCCGGTATTATCAGTGAATGTGTATGATTTTGTTCGGGTAATCTTCAGAAATTCATCCTTTTGGGGTGAAATAAGAATACAATACCTCATGATCCTGACAAGATCCTCCGCAGAGGTGCCATGGACGCCATTTTCGTCCTGGGCATCCAGACCATTTGGCGTGATAAAATATGTAGAATGGCAGCCTATCTCCTCAGCCTTTGCGTTCATCATCTCCGCAAAGTGCTGTACACTGCCACCGATATGTTCCGCTATGACTACAGCGGCGTCGTTGTAGCTCTCGAGCATCATGGCGTACAACATGTCTTCAAGTGTGTACTTCTCGCCGTCACGAACCCCAAGTCTGACCTCAGGCATCTTGGATGCATAGGATGAAGCTGTCACATCATCCGCCAGATTCCCGCACTCGATTGCAAGTATACATGTAAGTATCTTGGTCGTGCTGGCGTTGGGTCTGTGCTCATCACTACATTTGTCATATAGTATATCTCCAGTCTCCCCCATCCAGCAGAATCGCATTTCTGGCAAATAGCTGTACATCCGCTGTATTGTCTTCCTCAGCATACGCTTTTATAAATATATTGTTACCAACGAGAAACTGTATTACCAGACTTGCTGCAACCCAGGCTGCAACAAGCAACATAAACCGCCTTATGCGTGATCTTTTTCCTGTAGAAAACATATGCATATACCGTCATATCCTCATAATATTGGTCATGATATTATATTACAGGAACATGTCTGTTATTCTTCGGATGTCGTATCTACACTGAGCGTGAAATCTGCTTCCTCCAGCGCTTCTTTCTTGAAGTCCTCTATCTTATCAGGGCTTATCATCGGAAGATCATTTGTCGATGACACTCCAAAGCATCTGAGGAATTCCTCTGTTGTTCCAAACATGATAGGTCGTCCAGGAGCATCAAGTCTTCCAACCTCCTGCACGAGATTGTACTCTATGAGCTTGTTTATGGCATGTACACATGAAACTCCTCTTATAGCCTCGATCTCGGGCCTTGTTATCGGCTGTTTGTATGCAATTATAGACAAAGTCTCAAGAACAACATCCGTGAGGGAAAGCTTCTTCGGTGTATTGACAACCTTGGCAAGAATTCCATAGTATTCGTTGCGCGTACAGAGCTGAAGCGAACCGTCAAGATCTATGATCCTGATACCCCTGTCGCTATTGTTGTAATTATATATGATACCCTCAAGCTGCTTTGTAAGCTTCCTCTTGTCCATCTCAAGAGCTGAGGCAAGTCTGTCGATCGATACAGACTCACCCACTGAGAAAAGTATGGCCTCGATGGCGGATGTGAGATAATCGTCACTGTACTCCTTGTCCGTCCTGGCCTCCTCATTCTCTTCTGAAGGGGTATTTACTTCATCTATTTCCTCATTCTGTAAATCTTCGTTATTCATCGTTACCTCATCTCTATATAGTATCCAGAGAATCAATGATTATCTCTCCGAATATATCTTCCTGTCTGATCGCTATTGCGCCTATCTTCATAAGCTCAAGTATGGCAAGGAATGTGACTATGATATTCATCTTTGATGCCTGCATCTCAAGCAGTGTCCTGAAGTTTATGCCCTCCAGTCCTCTGACTTCTTCTCTTACCTCCGCCATCTTCTCCTCAAGGGAAATCTCCTCCCTCTCGATCTCTTTGAATTTGCTTCGTATCGGATCTACCTTGTCGACCTGCTTACGCATAACCGATTTGAATATCTCATTGAGCTTCTGGAGATCCACATCAGCCTTGGAGATCAACTCATAAGGATCGACCTCCTGCTTGACATTCTTCACCTCAGCCGGTATGGTCGCCTTCTTGAAAAATGCCTTGTTTCCCTCAATCTCCAGATCCTTCAGTTCACCGGCAGCATACTTGTACATCTTGTACTCAAGCAGTCGTCTGACGAGCTCTTCTCTAGGATCCTCTTCATCCTCAGGATCCTCCTCATCCTTCGGCAGGAGCATCTTGGACTTGATCTTGATCAGAGTCGCCGCCATGACCAGAAATTCGCTCATGACGTCAAGATCTTCTTCCTCCATGTTGTTCACATATTCCAGATACTGCTCTGTGATAGTGACGATCGGAATATCGTATATATTGACTTTGTTTTTCTCTATCAAATGCAAAAGAAGATCCAGTGGACCCTCAAATACATTAAGCTTTACATCTATCGCAGACATATGTACGTCTCCATCCTGAATTGATAACCACCATAATGTTCCATGCCCGGACAATCAAATGTCTAAGGCATCCACCAGAACACCTTAGACATTTTAACATAGCCTGCCATAAATATGCAATCTTATATTATTATGCACACCATTCCGCCATTTCCGTCATTTACGATCTTCTCCATGGTATTCTGAAGCTTCTGCTGACTCTCCGCACCTATCTTGCTGACTTTGTTGTTAAGTCCATCGTCAACGAGTTGTTCTATGGTCTTGCCAAATATATTAACTCCCCACATATCTCCATCATCGCTGTTGTCAGATATGTATGTGACAAGATCATCCGCCTGCTCCTTGCTTCCCACAAGCGGCATGATCTCGGTGGTGATATTCGCCTTGATCATATGTACCGATGGCGCGCTTGCCGATATCTTCACTCCAAATTTTCCTCCGGTCTTTATAACCTCAGGACTTCCGAGCTGGACATTCGACTTATCCGGCATAACGAGGCCATAACCTCCATTGTTCACCTGCTCAAGCGCTCCCATGACACTCACACAATACTTACGATTATCTGCCATGGATTTGAGCTCAGTGATAAAATCGTACTCGTTTGTTATATCTGCGCCCATCATATCTGACAGCATTGCGTAATAATAATTATCGTAGATATCGACGTCTATATTCACACATCCATCCGCCATATTTATGCTGGAACACTTATATCGCTTGACATATTCATTCTCAGGGTAGTCCATATGATCGATATCCCTCAGGCTGTCTGCAGCCGCCATTATCTGGACTGCATCACATATAACGTCGCTGCTCTTGATCTCATTGTCATCATCGACAACCTCAAGCCATTTCGGTATCTCAAAATATATAGATGTGACAGGGAAGCTCATAAGAAGTTCTGTAAAAATATATGTAATATCCGATTCTCTGAGCTGCTCCACGTTTACCGGAATAACACTTGCACCATATGTATCGCTCATTTCTGCCGAGAGCGCGGCTGTCTGACTGCTGGATGGTTTGTCGGTGTTGAGAAGAATGACAAATGGCTTCCCAATGGCCTTCAGCTCATCAACAGTCTTCTGCTCAGCTTCAAGATAGCTCTCCCTCGGAAGCTCACCAAAGCTGCCATCCGTGGTCACAACAATCCCAACAGTTGAATGGTTATTTATAACCTTGTTTGTGCCTATCTCCGCCGCCTTGGAAAACGGAATGTCATAGTCAAACCACGGCGTTCTCACCATTCTCTCCTTGCCATCCTCAAACTGACCCTCGGCATCCTTGACGACATATCCCACGCAATCGATCATCTTTACCTTCATATCCAGATTGTCAGCAACATTGATTGATACAGCTTCCTTTGGTATAAATTTCGGCTCAGTCGTCATTATGGTCTTTCCTGATGCCGACTGCGGCAGTTCATCCTGTGCAAGCTGCCTGTCATTTTCCCCTGAAATGTTAGGAATAACCATCTGGTTCATAAATCTTTTTTATAAATGTGGATTTTCCTGTTCTCACCGGTCCAACTACGCCGATGTATATTTCTCCGTTTGTTCTCGCCTTGATATCCTGATATACCTGATACTCCTCCATACATCCTCCTGACATGCTATTTATTTACATAATTATATTACTGTAAACACAATAGATCTACGGTCATTTTCTATATATAGCATATGAATGTAACTGCTGTTTTATGAACAAAAAAAATCCCCCAGAATACCACCATATAAGGTGATATTCCCGGGGGACATGTCACAGCTTTGTATTACTTGCTGCTCTGATTATCTTTTCTCTTTTTAGATGCCACAATAACACCGCATCCGGCAAGACTTATTAAGAGCACAACTGCTATTGGTACAACAGGAGCTCTGTCACCAGTATCCGGCTTGTTCTTGTCCTCTGTTGTTATTTCAGTAGTCTCAGTTGTCTGTGTTGTCTCGGTTGTCTCTGTGGTTTCCGTAGTCTCGGTCGTTGTTGTCTTCTTATCAACCATTGTGATAGTAACAACAATATCCTCGCCAGCTGCAACCTTATCATCAGAAACTGTGAACAGTATATCATCAGCCTTGTCATAGCCCGAAGGAGCCTTAACCTCTATGAGTGCATAGATCTTGCCAATTACAAGTACATTGTTGACTTCATGCGCACTGCCATCTGTTACCCACTCATCAATGAGTTTTCCATCAGCATCCTCGAGTCGAAGTGTTGCGCCCTTTACAGGAACACCATCCTCATCTACTTTCTCAAAGCTGTATTTTACTGAAGGTTCAAGCCATGTAATGTTTCCATTCTCATCAACTCTGGCTGTGACTTTACCTGTGTCGGTATTAAAACCACCGTCAAATGATTCAACTGTAATCTTTCCGTTCTCATCTTTCTTGAACTTGATTGATATTGGCTGTTCAGATACATAGTATCCATCCGGCGCCTGTATCTCTCTGATCGTATACTCTGTGCCGATCAAAATACCGTCAAACTTGAGAACTCCGTTGCTGTCTGTTGTAGCCTTAGCGACAAGCTCTTCCTCACCATTCTCGTTCTCCTTGTAGAGTCCGTATACTGAATTTGGAAGCTTTATGCCATTGTTCTCCTCTGCAACCTTCTCTATCTTGAGATCTGTTCTAGGAAGATCATTTATCAGTGTGTTATCCTGAACACCATTTAACACTGCATAAGTGTCAATGTTTGCCTCTGTTACCTCTGCTGTGTAGACTGTGTTATCGATAATATAATCTCCGATAGTCTTACTCTCTTTTACAAGATACGTACCAATCTTAAGATCCTTGAATGTCACAACACCATTTACACTTGTTGCTGTCATTACAGGATTCTCACACTCTGTATCTGTACCCTCATAGAGCGCAAACTCTACACCATCAAGCATTTTTACATCATCAGGGTCTTCAGCACATGACTCCTTATAAAGTCCAGCCTTAGTGAACTTGACAGTGCCAAGCTTGTAGGTATCAACGAACTCTACATCGGCTGTATTTCCACCAATAAGTGTTATTCCGGATGCCTCTGTTCCTTCACCGTCTATTCCATCCACAGTATAGCTGACTGTTACCGCTGCTCCATCATATGCATATGATGTTTCCTCAACTGTATATGTACCATCCGGCACATTTACAAGAGTTATCTCATACTTGCCATTTCCAAGCTTTGCAACCTCAGAGTCTGTAAGCTTTATGATCTTACTGTAGCCTGCATTGTTTGTAACATTGAACTTTACATTTGTCGCTGCATCATCTGCTGTAATATCTCCATTTATGGTCTTGGTAAGTTTTATAACATTTGGCTTGTATGTGTTTGTTATGTCATATCCAGTAACAGATGCCTTGTATCCCGAAACAGCATTCTCTGATACAGAATACTTGATCAGGGTTCCATTATCTTTGTACTTTGGTAAATCTGTAAAGCTGTAATTCCAGTCAGTATCTGCTGTAACCACGAGGCTCTTTATAACAGTACCATCTGCAAGAAGCTTAACTGTTATTGAATCTGGTCTCTGACCATCGTGATCATCGTCATCAACCCACGTCTTAGTACCTGATACATTGATCGTCTCAGGTGTGTGCTGATTGTCAACCACATATCCATCAGCTGCATTTCCTGTTATGACTGTTGTGTAACCATCTATAGTTGTAGTCTCCTCAACTGTGTAGTCGATGGTCTGTCCATTTTTCTTCTCGTCAAGAGCATTCCATGTATGTGTCCAGTTATTTGCCTTGCTGAGTGTTACCCCAGAGCCAGCTACAACCTGTCCATCAGCCAGAAGACGAACCATTACGCTAGGTGTTCTCTTGCCGTCCTGGTTATCATTATCACTCCACTTCTTTGTAACTGATACACTTGTCTTTCCCGGTGTGTAACTGTTCGTGATATTATAACCTGTAACCTCACCTGTATATTCTGGTACATCAACCTCAGATACAGAATACTTGATCTGAATTCCACCATCTCTATACTTTGGAAGATTTGTAAAACTATACTCCCAGTTTTCTGCCTCGGTTACCGTCTTTGTAGCATATACGCTGCCATCTGCAAGAAGGTTTACCTTGATATTTCCAGGTCTCTTGCCATCCTGATCGTCCGCATCATCCCATGACTTGCTGCCGCTCACTGATGTCGTCTCTGGTGTATAGCTGTTCTTTATTGTGAATCCTGTCTCAGCATCGCCTGTGACTGTGGTTGTATATCCATCAATTGCGGTTATCTCTCTTACACTGTAGACGATATTCACACCACTCTTCTTGACATCAAGTCCTGCCCATGTATATGTCCAGTTGTTGTCAGCACTGAGAGTTGTTTCTGATCCAACAACAGGAGTTCCATCAGCAAGGAGTTCAACCTTTACTGAACTCTCTCTCTTGCCGTCCTGATTGTCGGCATCATCCCAAGCCTTTGTAACTGATACACTTGTCTTTCCTGGTGTGTAACTGTTCGTGATATCATATCCATTTACAAGTGTCTGATAATCCTCAACAGCATTTTCTGTGATACCGTATGTGATCTCGTTGCCACCTGCGTACTTTGGAAGATCTGTAAAGCTGTACTTCCAGCCGTTCGCAGCTGTAACTTCCTTATCAGCCACCTTCACTCCGTTTGCAAGAAGATTTACTGTGATCTTTCCTGGTCTCTTACCATCCTGATCATTTGCATCATTCCATATCTTCTTACCACTTATTGAAGTTGTCTCTGGTGTGTAACTGTTCTTGATGATATAACCGGTCTTCGCAGATCCTGTGATAACTGTTGCATATCCTTCAACCGATGTAATCTCTTCAACAGTATATTCAATAGGTGATCCATTCTTGTTGATATCAAGATCACTCCATGTATGACTCCAGTTGTTGGCATCACTGAGATCCACCTCAGAATCTGCAACTACGTTTCCGTCGGCAAGAAGTCTTACTTTTTATATTTCTAGCTCTCTTGCCATCCTGGTTATCAGCATCATCCCAGGCCTTTGTAACTGATACACTTGTCTTTCCTGGCGTATAACTGTTCGTGATATCATATCCGTTGACAAGTGTCTGATAGTCCTCAACAGTATCCTCTGTGATGGTGTACGTGATTTTATTGCCATTTTTGTACTTTGGAAGATCCGTGAAATTGTACTTCCAACCATCTGCCTCAGTTACTTCCTTCGTAGCATATATGTCTCCATCTGCAAGAAGATTTACCGTAATCTTTCCTGGTCTCTTGCCATCCTGATCGTTTGCATCGTTCCAGGTCTTTGTTCCTTCTATATTGATCGTTTCAGGCGTGTGACTATTGGTAAATGTATATCCGTTTTCTGCGTCTCCTGTCACAGCTGTAGTGTATTCGGAAACAGCATCCTCAGTTACTTCGTATGTTATCTCTGATCCATCTGCATATTTAGGAAGGTCTGTAAAACTAAACTTCCAGTCATTTGCTGCTGTGACTTCAAGACTCTTGATCTTTGTTCCGTTTGCAATCAGGTTGACTGTGATACTTGGAGGTCTGATACCATCCTGATTCTCACCGTCGTCCCAGATCTTAACGCCCTTTACTGATGTCGTCTCTGGTGTGTAGCTGTTCGTAACTGTGTATCCTGTTGTCATATCTCCGGTTATCACTGGAGTATATCCTTCAGTAATATCTGTTTCTTCTACAGTGTAAGCTATCGCAGCTCCATCCTTGTTCACATCAAGATCTGTCCATGTATGTGTCCAGTTGTTATCTGCTCTTAATATAGTCTCTGAGCCATCTACTGCTATTCCGTTCGCAAGCAGCTGAACCTTTACACTCGTAGGTCTCTTTCTGTCCTGATTGTTTGCATCATCCCAGCTCTTTGTGACTGATACACTTGTCTTTGCCGGTGTATATGTGTTTGTAATGTTATATCCGTCTATTACAGTAGCATAATCACCGACCGCATCCTCTGTAATGGTATAAACTATCTTGTTGCCACTGCTATACTTTGGAAGATCTTTGAAACTATACTTCCAGTCTTCCTCAGTTGTAACAGTCTTTGTCTTGTATAACTGACCATCCGCAAGAAGATTTACAGTTATGCTCTCAGGTCTCTTTCTATCCTGATTGTTTGCATCATCCCATGTCTTTGTACCAGCTATATTGATGGTCTCTGGTGTATAGCTGTTGGTTATTACAAACCCTGTCTTGGCATCACCCGTGACCTTCTTCGTATATCCGGTTACTGTGGTGGCCTCATCTACTGTATAAGCTATAGCCGTACCGTTCTTATAAACTGCAAGATCTTTCCATGTATACGTCCAGTTGTTGTCCTCTTTAAGAGTTACCTCTGAGCCGGCAACCTCTGTGCCATCAGCAAATAATTTGACAGTGATTTCTTTTGCCCTCTTGCCGTCCTGATTTCCAGCGTCATCCCAGATCTTCGTGACATTGACATCTGTAGTCTCTGGAACATGTGTGTTTGTAATATCATAACCATTTGGAGCTTCTGTATATCCCTCCACACTGTCCTCTGTGATGGTATACTTTATCTCCTGACCATTGCTGTACTTTGTAAGACCTGTAAAGCTGTACTTCCAACCTTCTGCCTCTGTAACAGTCTTTGTCTTGTAAGTCTGACCATTTGCAAGGAGATTTACTGTGATGCTCTTAGGTCTCTTACCATCCTGATCATTTGCATCATTCCAGGTCTTTATTCCATCGATATCTATCGTCTCAGGTGTATGACTATTGGTAACAGTGAAACCTGTCTTGACATCTCCTGTAACTTCAGCCTTATATCCTGGCACATTGCTTGTCTCTTCAACAGTATATGTTATATCCTTACCGCCGGACTTAAGTGGAATATCGTTCCATGTGTTTGTCCAGTTGTTATCGGCATTCAGTGTTACTTCTGAATCTGCAACATCTGATCCATCAGCAAGGAGCTTGACCTTAACACTGGTTTCTCTCTTGCCATCCTGATTATTGTTATCATCCCAAACCTTTGTCACTGAAATACTTGTCTTACCAGGTGTGTAGCTGTTGGTGATGTTATATCCATCTATCAAAGTTGTATAATCTTTAACAGCATCCTCTGTTATTGTATACATGATCTCTGATCCGTTGTCATACTTAGGAAGATCTGTGAAACTGTACTTCCAGTTATCATTCTTTGAAACCTTCTTTGAAGTAACCTCATTGCCATTTGCAAGAAGTCTTACTGTAATCTCAGAAGCTCTCTTTCCGTCCTGGTTATCTGCATCATTCCATGTCTTTGTTCCGCTGATATCAATTGTCTCAGGTGTATGACTGTTGGTGATGACAAATCCAGTCTTCACGTCGCCGGTTATCTTGGTATCATAACCCGCAACCGCATCCTCTTTAACGGTATAAGCTATCTCATTGCCGTTATCATCGTACTTTGGAAGATCAGCAAAGCTGAAATCCCAGTTACCTGACGCATCAGGGGTAACCGTCTTACTTGCGACCTCAGTCGTTCCATTCATAAGACGGACTTTAATATCCTCAGCTCTCTTGCCATCCTGATTATTATTGTCATCCCAAACCTTGGTTCCACTTACCGTGATAAATGCCTTGTATTCATTCGCCACAGTCACAAGTGATGATGACGATGATGAAATAACAACATCCGCAGCCGTATTGCCTGTTGATGAACCTACAGTATATGTAACTTTATGTGTATATCCATCAAACGCTGCACCTGTCTCTGTTACAGTGTATTTTCCATATGGAGCATTATTGATAACGTAGCTTCCTAAGTAAAACTGATCATATGTTACGATTGTAGGTCCCTTGTATCCCTCAGGGCCTGATATTGTAAATGTGATCTGCTTCTTCTGTGCATCTGTGAGCTTTGTATCATCGAGGTCTCCGCTGAAGAACTTCGTGATAACAAGGCTTCCAACATTCAGCTTGTTTGTGATCGTTGCAGCGGTAACTACATCGTTCTCATCCTTTGTGAGCTGAACATCGCTTGTATATCCTTCTACGTCATCCTCATCTACAGTGTAGTTGATAAGATTGCCATCGGCATCCTTCTTATCAAGATCTGTAAATGTTCCACTCCAGTTATTTGAATCATTGAGTGTAAGTGTCTTGTCATCGATCTTTGTTATATTGCCCGCCGCATCCTCTGTGGCAAGTGTAACTTTGATGTTCTTTGGTCTTGCTGACAGAATGTTGTCGCTGTCATCCCACTTCTTGGTTACAGGAATATCGATCGTCTCATTTGTCACCTTTATGTTGGTGTTCGTGATAGTGATCGTTCCGGTTGCTGTTCCATTATTACTTATTGTGACCTGGTAATCAGCATTATCGAAATCCTCTTCTGCAAAGTAGTAGAGGTAGTTGCCATTTGCATCAGCTACTTTAAGCTCTATCTCATCGCTTGTCCACTTATTTGCACTATTTAAGGTAATTGTCTTTACAACAGGATCTGTGTTCTTGTCGTAACTTGATGGATTAGTTGATGCATAGATCTTAACTGTTATACTATCAACCGGAATATCCTTCAGTGTTCCACCTGCGGCATCCTTCCATACCTTTTTAACAGTTATCTTTCTGTTCTCAGGAGTGTTATCTACTGGCAGTGTATAATCCTGTGAACCTTTGCTGTCAAGGACTATGTCTGAGATAGAATCAGTTGTCACCTCAGCAGGTTTCGGTCCTGTCAGGCTGGATGAGATATTGTTCTCATATATGTATATAGGATCTGTGAGCTTCTCATAACCCTCAGGTGCTTCCACCTCTATAAGCTTGTAATAGTAATTATAATACAAACTTGATAATGTAAGTCTTCCCTGTTCGTTAGTTACTCTTTCCTCATCGCTTTCAGGTACCATGAGATTCCAGTTAGTGTCTGCACTGTTGTTTGGATCACCATATCTGTAAAGCTCAAACTTCGCACCAGCAAGCTTGATTCCTGTCATTATAGAGTCAGTTTTTATTATCGAAAGATTAAACTGCTCTGTATCAGTTCCCATTGATGAATCCTGATCATTGATGTTCTGTCCGTCGATGACGAATCTGCCGAACTTGTAGATCCAAGAATACCAACGCTGTTCTTAACATCCGCTGTAAGCTTACCTGTATATACAAGAGTATATGTATACTTCAGGATAAACTTTGTCTCATCCGGCATGGTGAGTGTCAGTGTAGACATCTTAGCTGTCGTATCATCTGCATATGTATAGCTGTATTTGTCCGCCGGAACTTCAGCGCCTGTATCTGCGTACAGAAGCTTAAACGAACCATCCTTGATAAATACTCTCTTTACTGCAGCCGCATTGCTGTAGTCATACTTGTCAACTACAGTTATGGATCCTGTATTGCCTAGAGCCTCACCCTTCTCATTGATATACACAGTATATTCAATACTGTTGGTGTCATTATCATAGTTTCCTGCAGTTTTGGTAATATTCGGTCCAGTCACAGTAACTTTTGCGCTGTCATCCTTGGTCTTAGTTGAACCGTCGGTTCTGACAACTGTTGCCGAACAATTGTTGGTGAATTCCACGTCACTGCCACCGACAACGGATGATATATCCTTTGTGACCTTGACTGCATAGTAGACAACAACCTTGACATTTTTTGCCATAAAACTGAAGTGACTTTATGTCAAAACTGATACTGTTGCTTGCCACATTAAAGTTTTCTACAAAACTAGATGCGCCTGTCTGAGGTCTAGTCTTATTGTCTGAGTAATAAGACACAAAATATATTCCGTCCTGACCAACAGTCTCTCCAACCCCCTCTGGGAGCATATCTTTCTTGAGGTATGTGGTATCAAGCTCAGTTCCTGCAGGAAGTGTATCTGTAAAGGAAAGTCTGTCTCCATCTCCATACGCAAAGTCACCGTTGAGAACTACCTTATATACGAACACATTGTTAGCCTTGTCATATACTACAATGCTTTCTTTCTCATCAGTACCATTAGTGTAGCTGTACTTCTCTACAACAGACCCCTTCGTTATTCCAGATACAGGATGTGAATCCTGTGATGTCTTGATGAACCATCAATAGTAAGAGTACCCTTGTTGACTGCCGTATACTTGCTGTCAGACTTTACTGTCGTATTATATGTGATAACATAATCTATCGGGGTCTCCTCCGTGCCTGTTATATCTCTGAGGAATTCTATTGTATATCCTATTATGTAGTTATCAGATGATGCCGGAACATCTGCAACGCTGTCAATAGTTGAAAGCGTTGGTGCCCATACATTTGAGAAGTCAGCGTATGTTACCTTTACCTTGTAGTCAACTCCCTCTGTGAGGCCAGCTATTGTAAGTCCGTTTATCTGATCTGCCGTAAAGTAATGCTTTGGAAGTGCTCCATTATCATATGTTACAGAGTCAGTATATGTATCATTCGCATTGAGCTTGTCAACGCCAGATATTGTAGACTTCCATGCAAGGGTATATGTATCATCGTTCTCCGTCTCTGATACGAATTCCTTCTTTACTGAATCACCGGCCACCTCTACAGTCGCCTCGGCGCTGTCCGTAACTCCGTTCTTCTCTATTGTCGCTACATTCTTATAAACATCAGTCAGCTTATCAAGCTTGGATGAATCTGTTGTGTAGGTGAACACGATCTTGGATTTGTTCTCTGTCACATCAACCCTTGAAGTTTCATCCGTCAAATAAAGTTTACCATTCTCTTCCACAAAGCTTGCAGGAAGATTGATAGTGGTTGAAACATCTGTGTCATTTATGGATACGCTGCACGTCTTTTCGTCTGTGAGCTCTGTCCCATTCTTTGTGAGTATATCCGATACTGACATTCCTGTCAGATTCTTCTTCTTATCCGCATTCACGGTTACTGTCCATGTTATGGTTGACTTGTCACCTGACAGTGAACCGGTCTTACTTATGGATGCTGTAGACTTGCCGGCATTGTACCATGTACTGCTGTCGTTATCAGTATGCTCGTCATGTGAATCATCTGACACGTCTACACAATTCTTATTGTGTACATTTATGCTTCCGATGTCATCGGCAATATCTGAGACAATAACCTCGTATGTGATCTCATACTGTGAATTAGCGTCAAGCTTCGGAAGCTTTCCATTTATAACTGTTTCACCATTTCCTATGGTTCCTGTTGCAGGAGTCACATATCCATTTGCTGTGACATCCGTGTACTGTCCGTTGCTGTCCTTGAGCTTGCATGTAACATTCTGTACTGTTCTCTTGGCATCAGATCCAAGTTTTGAGTCAAGTTCATTTGCAAGAATATCATCAAGTGTAATATCACCATCGCTTCCATACTCAGAACTTACTATAACCTTGTATTTGTAAACTATCTTGTGATCGTCAGGATCAATGCTCACACCATCTGAGGATTTTGTAACCTTGAGATCTGTGGCACCATCCTTCACATATTTGTAGCCCTTGTTGGTCTGATCCTTATCATCAACCTTTGAATTCTTAGCCTCTGCAATATTGCTCTGGTTCAGATTGATCACGTCCTGAGAAAGATCATCGACTTTACTCTTTACTGTATAGGTTATCTTATATGACTCCTTTGCTCCGAGTGCAGGAAGAGTTCCTTCTATACTAGAGGTACTACTGTTATATGTGAGTGATGAGCTGCAGTCTGTGTTGTCAGACTTGATCACCTTTATATCTGTAACTTCAGGTATGACACCTGCTATGTCGTTGGCTATAACATCACTAAAGTTCAGATCCTCACTGGCACTTCCATGATTGGATGAAACTTCTACGGTATAGTCAAAGTATACATATCCATCCTTAGGATCTGTAACTCTACCCTCGGATGCGGTCTTCTTCACATCCACATCAGGCTTGAAATCCACATCCACAGTCACAATCACAGTGCTTGTGAATTTGTTCTCGACCTGGTTTTTCTCATTGTACTTTGTGAGATCCATATCGATCCACGCCTTGAAGAAAGCCTTGAGCTGGGCTCCCCCCCTCGAGTGCTGTATGATCGATCGTCGCAGTAAGGACTCCGTTCACAACTGAATACGAACCGATCCTGTTACCACTTCCATCAGTTATATCCTCATTCAGAATATCGGAATTAAACTTTATGGTATCCGGCATCGTATAAGTAAATGTTGCATCTTCACCAGACTCCACTATGCTATTAACAACATTTTCCGGAAACACTATATCCATAGACATCTGGATATCTACACCGGCTTTTGTAGGATCATTTGGATCTACAGGAAGCGGCGTTGTGGACGGTCTTGAACTGCTACCATATATATTACCTGCTTTATCAGCAATCGTAGCTCCAGTAATATAATCTTCAAGATTTCCGGTTACTGCTGCACTCGACAGCATTGCTATCGAATCAGTAGCCGTGGCGTATGCGTCTCCCCCTCTCGTCTCGGCCGCATTGGACCAACTATAATTAGAAGGCGAAATCAACGTAGTTATCATAACTACCGCCAGCAAAGCAGTGCTATAAGCTTTTTCGTAGTTTTTGCCATTGTAATACCTCTTTTCTAATTATTTTTCGACTTGCACACTTGCTTTAAATTTATCATAACACATGGTAATTGTAAACAGTTTGTGAACAAAAAGAACAGTTTTCTGTTGCTTTTTTGTTCACATTTACTTTATCGTTTAATTATTAGGTGATTTTGTACTACTATTCTTCGGCAAAGCATAATCTATCGAAATATATCAAACATATAAAATATAATCGATTACAATTCACTCTTTCTGTCTCTGTTGAGAAGCTCTGTGAGAGCCTCTTTTTGCCGTCATGCCATTAAATAATACATTATTGACTGCTTCAACGATAGGCATCTCAACCCCATGCTCCCTGGCAAGTGCCAGTGTTGCCTTGGCAGAATAAACACCCTCAACAACCATCTTGACCTCCGCCATAGCTTCCTCATAGGTCTTACCCTGACCGATGAGATATCCGGCATTCCTGTTACGGCTGTGCTTGGATGTACATGTAACTATAAGATCTCCCATTCCTGAAAGTCCTGACAGCGTCTTGACATCTGCGCCCATGGCAAGTCCAAGTCTCATGATCTCCGCCATTCCTCTGGTCATAAGAGCAGCCTTCGTGTTGTCGCCAAGTCCAAGTCCATCTGATATTCCGGCTGCCAGAGCTATTACATTCTTCACTGAACCACCCAGCTCAATACCAGTCACATCAGTGCTTGTATATACCCTGAAATAATCGTTCATAAATGCGTTCTGGATCGTCTTTGCAATCTCTATATCACGGGCACCGGCAACTACCGTTGTAGGTATTCCGCGGCCTACTTCCTCTGCATGTGACGGACCCGAAAGGACAGCCACCTTAGCCTGTGGGATTTCTTCCTCAATGATCTCCACGAGAGCCTTGAGTGTGGACTCTTCTATTCCCTTGCTGACATTCACGATAAGCTGTCCGTTGCTCACCTTGTCAGCGATGTTCTTTGCTGTGCTTCTGACAAACGGAGAAGGCACTGCGCACACTATCATCTTCTGACCAATAACAGCCTTTGACGCATCTGTTGTATATTCAATACTGCTGTTAAGTATAACGCCCGGAAGTCTGTCTCTCTGCTCATGAAATTCCTTGAGCATGGCAACCTCTCTCTCATCTATAGACCACACTATAACCTCGTGTCCATTTCCTGCCAGCAGATTAGCAAGTGCAGAACCCCATCCACCTGCTCCGAGAACACCTATTTTCATCGTAAAATACCTCCAAAATATTTATATTTCTTTTTTCAATCCTTGAATCATTTTTTTCTATTTTAACTTTTTTTCATCATTTAATCCAGTCTATAGTGACAATACATGGATGTTTTTGCAAATTTTTACTGTATTTTTTTAGATTTTGGGCTAGTTATGTAAACTCACATTATTCTAATCAACAGTTTTTAATACGCATTTCACTGCGTATAAATATCACATAACCATAATCTCGGTTTTATGTATACTCATTATGTTATCTGATTTTGTTTTATCCAGACATCTATAAAACGTTGCTCACTACAAAAAATCCCCTCCTTCCTGTTTTATCCAGTAAGGAGGGGATTCAATAACTCTCTATTCGCTTCCGCTTTCCATCAAGCCTTCTTAGAACCAAACGACAACTTATTCTCCGTTCCCGCTATCAGTCTCTTGATATTCTGCCAATGTCTTATCACGGCCATTCCGGCTATGATTCCCGCCATGATTATTCCTTCGATCATTTTTGCATTCGATGTGAAATTATAATCTCCATGAATTGCAAATACTGTGTATAATATGAAGAATCCGATCATGATCGTAAGTGATCCAACCGATACATATCTTGTTATCACAACACTTATAACGAACGCTGCAAGGAGTATCACTACCAATCTCCAGTCCCACAGACCTACTATCATTCCGCCGCTGGCAGCAATTCCCTTGCCGCCCTTGAACTGCATATAGAATGGGAAGTTATGACCAAGCACAACTCCAAGTCCTGTATACAGTACGAACATGTATGCATTACCTATACCTAGCTGGCCAAGTATGATATGTGTCAGTGAGCAGGCGATTATTCCTTTGAGGAAATCCCCCAGGAAAACTATCAGTCCAGCTTTCTTTCCAAGAACTCTCAGTGCATTTGTCGTTCCCTGCATTTCCACTTCCATACTTTCTTATATCAACACCTTTTATCCTGCCGTAAATATACGCTGTCTGAATGAGTCCTACTCCATAGCCCCCAACCAGACATATAGCCCTAATCAACATCTCCATGACTACTTCTCTTTCCTCTCCCTGATTATGAATTTTAGAGGTGTACCTCTGAATCCAAAGGATTCTCTTATCCTGTTCTCTATATAACGTGTATATGAGAAATGCATAAGCTCCTTGTCATTTACAAATATGACAAATGTAGGAGGTTTAACTGACACCTGGGTAATATAATAGAGCTTAAGTCTCTTACCCTTATCTGATGGTGGCTGCTGCATAGCAACCGCCTCACTCATAATCTCATTCAGAACACCAGTAGCTATGCGGAGTGAATGATTCTCTATAACAGCATCTATGGTCTCGAACAGCTTTGGAAGTCTCTGTCCGGTCTGGGCTGATATGAAGAGCAGCTCCGCATACGGCATGTATGAAAGCTTGTTTCTGATCTCCTCTGTAAACTTATATATGGTCTTGTCATTCTTCTCGATAGCATCCCATTTGTTCACAGCTATTATCATTCCCTTGCCACGATCATGTGCGATTCCCGCGATCTTGGCATCCTGATCGGTTATTCCCTCCGTTGCGTCTATTACGAGGACTGCAACATTACATCTCTCAACCGCTGATACTGTTCTTATGATACTGTATCTCTCTATATCCTCTTTAATCTTGCTCTTTCGTCTGAGTCCCGCTGTGTCTATGAATACATATTCTCTGCCATTTCTGACGATCTCTGTATCCACGGCATCTCTTGTGGTTCCGGCTATATCTGATACAATAACCCTGTCCTCACCGAGAAGCTTATTAATTATAGAAGATTTTCCTACGTTTGGCTTTCCTATGATGGCGATTCTAGGTCTCTCATCCTCCGTGTCATCCTTTGCAGACTCATTGAAGTGTGATACCACCTCATCGAGCATATCTCCTATTCCAAGTCTGGATGAACCTGATATAGGATGTGGATCTCCAAGTCCAAGATTATAGAACTCATACACATCCGGCATGAACTTTTCAAAGCTGTCTACCTTGTTGACAACGAGAACTATAGGTTTCTTGGATCTTCTGAGCATATCGGCAACCTTGGCATCATCATCAACCATTCCCTGTCTGACATCCGTCATGAACAGGATGACGTCCGCTGTCTCTATGGCTATCTCTGCCTGTTCTCTCATGCTCTTAAGTATAATATTGTCTGACTCCGGCTCAATTCCTCCTGTGTCTATCAGAGTGAAATTGTAATCCAGCCAGTTGATATCAGCATAAATTCTGTCTCGCGTAACTCCCGGTGTATCCTGAACTATGGATATCTTTTCTCCGGCAAGCACATTGAACAGAGTTGATTTACCTACATTGGGTCTGCCCACTATGGCAACTATAGGTTTACTCATTCTATCTTCCTCCATATATAATTAATTACATATCATCGCCAATTACTGCATGAATAAAATCAGCACCACTTGATTCTACAATACAAACATCGACTTGTAAAGCATCTGTGAGCTCTGCAAGCGTCACATCATCAAGGAATTTTGGCTCATCCGCCATAAGAGTATTGGAAGGCAGTATAAGCCGCTGCCCAAGAGGCTTTCCTGTGAGCTGCTTTCTTATATCTCCACCCGTAAGCAATCCTGTCACGGTTATTCTATGTCCAAAAAAATCATTAATGATCTTATACAGATGCACCTTCACATTAGGGAACTTCTCAGGGATCCTGTTAGCAAGGAGCTTTATGGAATCATATACGAGCACTCCAGTAACCATGGACACCTCATACTCTCTGTCATCGCCCTCTACGCAGCTCCACTCTTCATCAAACTCATCTATGAGCAGTCTCACCATGCCCACACCATTTTCAAGCTGGATAAAGCCATCATACCTATCAGCCTCAGGGAAATCCCTGCCAGCATTTATATACCATTCATCACTTGCCTGGACAAAATGTGTGCCATGCTTTTCAAATGCCTTTTTCTGAAAATGTTCTATTATATCAATAACCTCGCAGGCGTCCTCTCTGTTGAACGGTTCAAGATGGAACAAGCCATCTCTGTAATCTGACAAACCGACAGGGACCACGGATAAGCTCTCCATAACAGGAACAAACTCCATAAGATCAGAGATCGTACGCCACAATTCCTCCCCATCATTTATCCCCTTGCACAGAACTATCTGTCCATTCATAGGAATACCAGCTTCATAAAATTTCCTTATATAGTCAAGTATGGCACCGGCAAATCTGTTGTTCAGCATACTGCAGCGCAGCTTGGGATTGGTAGTGTGCACCGATATATTTATCGGAGCAAGGTGATAATTGATTATTCTGTCAATATCCTTTTCCTTCATATTAGTAAGGGTAATATAATTTCCCTGAAGAAATGACAGTCTGGAATCATCGTCTTTGAAATATATAGTGTCTCTCATACCTTTCGGGTTCTGATCGATAAAGCAGAATATGCACTTGTTATAGCAAGACTTGTAATTATCCATCAGGGAATTTTCAAAAACAATCCCTAGATCCTCGTCATAATCCTTATCTATCTCCAGAAGCCACTCCTCGCCGTCAGACTTCCTCACGAGCAGTTCTATATATTCGTCATTTATGAGATACTGATAGTCAAATATATCCTCTATAGGATGATCATTCACCGCCAGAATATTATCTCCCGGTTCGATCTCCATCTCCTGGGCTATACTTCCCTCAAGTATTTCCTTTACAATATGTTCCATAATTTCCTCTTTTATATTAATTGTCTACGGATCAAAAAAGCGCAGCAAATGAATAACGCCCTATCATACAGGGAGCATGATCACCGCTGCAAGATTACCCCGCAGGCCTTTGCTCGCCCTGTGTGAAAAAAAGCCATTCGCTGTTACAGCATGTACATATATTTGTCACGTCAATATTCTCAGGTTTTACACCTGAATCAACAAGATTGTAATAGTTGGCCTTGTGGAGATCAAGCAGATATTTGCCATTACCCTTGCTAAATACGATCTGAGCCGTCTCTGCTTCCGTATATGCCTCCATAAAGCGTTCAGCTACATCTTCACTCACCTCATAGCAATTCTTGCATATAGAAGGTCCTATGGCGCAAATGAGATTCTCTGGAGATGTTCCATATTCAGACTTCAATCTGTTTATCATATGTCCGCTTATCTTGCTGACGGTTCCCTTCCACCCAGAGTGATTCGCCGCAACAACCTTTTTCACCGGATCATAGAACAATACAGGGACACAGTCCGCATAAAATGTCATAAGTGGTATCCCCGGAACATCCGTCATAAGTCCATCGATCTCCAGAATATCCGACTCTCTGATTATTCCCTTTCCGGCATCCTTCTCTGTAACTTTATATATGTCTGTCTTATGCACCTGATCTGAGAACACAAGCTTTTCGTAATCATACCCCACTGCAGTGGCAAATCTGCGGTGATTCTCCATTACCAGATCCGCATCATCGCCTCTGTGGAAGCTCAGGTTCATGGAACCCAGATATCCCTCACTCACTCCGCCGATCCTGGTGGAGAATGCATTTACAACTCCGGCTCTGTCCAATTTGTCAAATGATATATAATCCACGCCATCCACCGTGTGGACATGTGTTGAATTGTCTTTCCTAATATACTTTATATCCATATCCGCCATCCTATCAATATCCCGAATACTCAAATGCATTTTCTATATGATGTATATCCTCGCCAAGTATGGTTATCACATCAAATCTAACCGGGGTGTCCATTCCATATCCATATTTGTTCAGGAAGAATAATGCAGTCCTACATATCTGTCTCTGCTTGCGCACATCGACAGCCTCCTCCGGCAAGCCCTTATGTACTCCGGACCTATACTTCACCTCAATAAACACTATATATCCATCGTGTTTTGCCACTATATCTATCTCACCGCTGGCCACCCTGAAATTCCTGCACAGGATCTCATAGCCCCTGCCAGCCAGATGATCAGCAGCTAAAGCTTCCTTTTCATTACCGGTTGCTCTGCTGTTATACATCATTTCACCTTTCCATGAATATATGTGTGATGAACAATTGTTATACAAAGTTCTTGATAAACGTCCTTCTGTGTATTGCGCACGGACCGATCTTCTTGAGCGCATCAATGTGCTCTGCCGTACCATATCCCATGTTTTTTGCAAATCCATAACCCGGATACAGACTGTCATACTCAACCATAAGCCTGTCCCTTGTAACCTTTGCAATTATACTTGCTGCCGCAATCGACGCAGACAGCGTATCACCTTTTATTATGCCTACCTGCTCGATATCAACACCCGGAATATTAACCGCATCGTTTAACAGGAGCTGTGGTTTAACCTGAAGCTTCGATATAGCCTGCTTCATCGCCTCGTAATCTGCATTGAGAACATTTATCTCGTCAATTACTTTCTCGTTTGCCATACCCACGCCTACAGCTACAGCCTTCGCCATGATCTCATCGTATAGAGCCTCCCTCTTCTTCGGTGTGAGCTGCTTGGAGTCGTTGAGGTATAAAATATCACAGTCCTTTGGAAGAATGACTGCAGCAGTCACTACAGGGCCTGCAAGCGGGCCTCTTCCGACCTCATCTATACCGCATATATATCCCTTATCAGCGTATTTTCTCTCAAATTCAAACATTTTATAGCTGCGGGCTTTTTCCTTTTCAAGAGCATTGATCTTTTTCTGAGCGGACGCTATGATCTTCTTTACCCCATCTCTCTCATCGTCGCCATACTTCTCGATAAGCCCCGAATATTCACTTATATCAGCATCAGCAAATACTTTTTTTATCTCCGCTATACTTTCCATATGTCCTCCACCTAAAAACAAGGACCATTGCCACTTTTTAGGCAACAGCCCCTGATCTTATCCTATTCTATCTTGCCAAAACCGCCTGTAAATCTGAATACAGCCCTGCCGATGATGTCTTTCTTGTGTATATTGCCAACATCCTCCACACGGCTGTCACGGCTGTTGTTTCTGTTATCTCCCAGAACAAAGTACTCGTCATCACCCAGTGTGATCTCCTCGGCTGCAACTCCGCGCTTGTCGCTGGCTATGGCCTCTCTGCCATACACATCGCCCTCCAGAGGCTCGTCATTTATATAGATAACACCATCTTCGTCTATATACACTGTCTCACCCGGAAGTCCGATTATACGCTTGATGAAGAAGGTCTCATCATCGTCTCCATACGGGAATACAACCACATCAAATCTCTTCGGCGAGCCAAATTCATACTCAAGCTTGTCGATCCATAATGTATCTCCGCTGTGAAGAGTATTGCTCATGGACTCTCCACTGACCTCTGTTCGCTGTCCGACAAATGTGAGCACAGCCCAGCATATGCCAATTACTATTAATATAAATACACAGAAATATGAGATCCTTGACAATATTGACTTCCTTTTCGGCCTTTTCTTTCTTTTTTTTTGCCTCTTTCTTCTCTTTCCTGAGCTGCTTCTTTAAAGCCTTCTCGTCAAGTTCTCCATCCTCATTGTACACTTCTTCAGAAGAGTCTGTATTAACCGCTTCTGCAGTTTTATCTGAGCTCTCAGATTTAGCTGCTCCTGCAGCTTCTTCCGATGTCTCCTTCTGAGATGCTTCTTCCGATTTATCTGCTGTCTCCGCCTTTGCATCAGCCGAACTCTCAGCGACTGCTTTGTCCCAGGACCAGGAGGACTTCTCCTTATTTTCCTGCTCATCGTCGGCAGTTTTCTTTTCAGCTTCCTTTGCTTCCTTCGCAGCCTTTTTTGCAACCTTCTTCTGTTCTTTATCTATCGCTTTCTGACGCTTCTTCTCATATTTGGCGATCTCTTTGTCCCTTTCCTTCTTCGCAGGGTCATCCTCAAATATATCGTTTAACGCATCAGCAACATTCTTGTTTTCTTCACTCATCTAGTCTTCCTTCGGGGTCTCCAATGTAATACGCCCCAGCTTTCCCGATCTGAAATCATCGATCAGCAGAGCCGCAGCCTTGTCATAATCGAGCTCCCCGCCCTTCTTAATGCATTGTCTCTTCTCTGCGATACCTGTCAGCATCTGTACAGGATCATCAACACTTTCAATATTATACCTTTGAACAAGGGTATTACAATAGTTTGCCTGTAAAAATTTAATTAATTCAACCGCTATATCCGTTATGCTGAGTATCTCATCATTGATCGAACCTATGAACGCAAGTCTGAGACCAACGGCCTCATCATCGAATTTCGGCCATAAAATACCGGGAGTGTCCAAAAGCTCAATATTCTTTCCAAGTCTTATCCACTGCTTGCCTTTTTGTGACACCAGGCTTATTTCCAACCTTGGTGCAGGCCTTTCTCGCATAGGAATTGATAAACGTGGATTTGCCGACATTCGGGATGCCGACTATCATCGCCCTTATCGGACGGTTTATGATTCCCCTTTTTCTATCCCTCTCTATCTTCTCTTTGCAGGCCTCCTGCACGATATTGTTGATACTCTTCATCCCCATACCGTCACGGGCATTTATCTTTGCAACGGCAAAGTCTTTATTCTTATAATAGTTTTCCCACTTTGTTGTGACTGCATCATCCGCAAGATCTGATTTGTTGAGGAGTATGAGTCTGTATTTGTTCTTTGCAAGCCTCGTCTATATCAGGATTCTTACTACTGAATGGGATTCTTGAATCCACCAGCTCTATGACGATATCTATAAGTTTTATATCCTCCTGCATCATTCGTCTTGCTTTTGTCATATGTCCGGGATACCACTGTATATTCATATCTCTACCTCTATTTTATCTTTACTCTGCCCAGCATCTCGCTCTTTTGCACATTGCCAGCCGCCTGAAATCTTGAATCCTGGCTGTTGTCCGGATTGTCTCCGAGCAGGAAGTATTCATTCTCTCCAAGTGTGATCGCAGATTCCGCTATTCCGGCTGTTTTTATCTCACAGTCGACGGGATAATCTGCAAGCGGATTGCCATTTATATATACCTGACCATTCTGGATAAGCACAGTCTCACCCGGCAGGCCTACCACTCTCTTGATGGAATAGTATTCGTCCTGATTCTCAACTATACGATACGCTACCACATCGTATCTTTCCGGGGATGTCACCAGATAAACAGCCTTATTGACCAGATACGATTCTCCATCCGTCAGTGTTGGCTCCATGGATGGTCCTACCATATATACCGTCTGGAATCCAAATGCAACAAAACCATAACCAAGTATAGCCGCTGTCAGTATCGATATGAACCAGCCAAGTGCGCTCTTCATAGTCTTTTTCAATGATCTCTGTTGTCTTCTCTGACGCCTTTTTTCTCTCCTTATCCTTCGGAGTCTGTCATATCTCTCACTCATGAATTCTATCCTTCAATCATCAATATATTTGTTCAGTTCATTTCATCCATTCTAAAAATTGCTGGAGTAGAAATACTCCAGCCACTTTTACTTTCATGTTACAAGCTTTATTATTTAACAAGCTCCTTAACCTTTGCTTTGCCTTACCAACTCTTGAACGTAAGTAGTAAATCTTAGCTCTTCTAACTTTACCTTTTCTTACAACTTCAATCTTCTCAACGAAAGGTGAGTGTACAGGCCATGTCTTCTCAACACCGCATCCGCTAGAGATCTTTCTAACTGTGAATGTCTCTCTGTTGCTTCCGCCCTGTCTCTTTACTACAGTACCCTCGAAGATCTGGATTCTCTCCTTGTTACCCTCTTTGATTCTGTTGTGTACCTTAACAGTGTCTCCTACGTTGAACTCATCAACGCTCTCCTTCATCTGTGAAGCTTCAAGATTCTTAATGTAATCGTTCATTGTGTTCCTCCTTAATATTCTGATGTTCTTACTACCATATCCACCGGATATATGGGCACAGAGGACCATCACTCTTTTCACAACTCATTTAATATAACATACTGAAATTGTAGATGCAAGAAGAATTTTCGGATTTTATCCGTTTTTTAGCAAACAGGGCATATAGATTGATTTCTATATGCCCTGTTGCATTAAATATCTTGTTCGACTTAATTCAGTCAAGTGGAGCAGACGCATTAGAAGGCGAACTTCGTTCGCAGGCGTCTGCGTGCTTCACAACTTGTCGTCAAGCGTAGCTTGATGACCTACGCGCACATCAGTGCGCTTCCTCTGAAGGATTCCTCCCACCTACGGCGGGCCCCTCCTTATGAAAATTAGTGGAGCTGGCGGGAGTCGAACCCGCGTCCAAAAGCTCATTCACTACAGTTTCTTCCATCACAGTCAGTGCTTTAACATTCCCTCAGCCTATCGCCCACTAACATGCTATAGACCTTAGTAGCTTCATGGATTTTCCTACATCGCAAAGCTTAGATGCAGGAGTTTGCCGAAAATCGACGCCATTCCTAAAGGCTCGGCGTTCCTAAAGGATGACGACTGCCCTTAGGCAGCGTATGCTAAATTATCGTTAGCGTTTATTTTTTTTCCAGCTTTTAGCGTGGCTCTGGTCCACGGATGGCTTCCATAGCTTCAAAACCCCTGTCGAAACCAGTCAACCCCTGATCATAGATCAGTGATAACCAATCATTTATAATATATGCAGCAAATATCAAAATAATACCTGCGCCTATATATCTTAATTTATCAGATGCTCTTACTCAGCGTCAGCAGTTGTATCTTCCTCTGCATCTGTCGCCTCTGCTGTATCTTCTGCATTTTCAGTTGTGTCTGCTGTGTCCTCAGCATCGGAAGCTGTAGCAGAAAACAGAGTGTCATAACCGCTGTCCTTCCAAGTCTTGTCTACATATTCTGACAAGCCTGAAGCATCAACATACTTAGGTATCGCCTTATATATCTTCACACCCGCAACGCTTCCAACTATAGCAGCGATAACAACAATCGTAACTGTTATAGCAATAATATTCTTGATCTTCTGCTTCCTAAGTATCTCCTTGCGGTGCTTTTTCTCATATTTCTTCTTATCTACTTTACTCTGACTCATAACGCCCTTCTCCAGACTATCGTTTATTTGATTCCGATACACACATTATATCTGAACCAGCTTATCTTATTCAACACCTTGCTAGTATAACACAAAAGCTGCATTATAATTCCAATAATAAGTTTGATTTCACAGAAATTCCACAAACGCTCACGATCAGAAGTCCTTGCTCCTGCTCTTAAGATCTCTCTCCATCTCGCGCTTCATATCCTTCTTGGCGATATCCTCACGTTTGTCGTAGAGCTTCTTACCTCTTGCCAGACCTATCTCCATCTTGACAAGTCCATCTCTGATATATACCTTGAGCGGCATAATGGTATAACCCTTCACCTTCTGCTGTCCGATGAGCTTGTTGATCTCGTACCTGTGGAGCAAAGCAACTTTCTCGTCCTGAGCGGATCTTTATTGAATATATTCCCCCCTCTCATATGGGTTGATATTCATTCTGTACACATACACCTCGCCGTGGTCTATTCCGACAAATGCTTCCTTGATACTGCAGTGTCCCTGTCTTATGGACTTTACCTCGGTTCCCACAAGCTCTATTCCGGCCTCAAACTTCTCTTCTATAAAATACTCGTGATATGCCTTTTTGTTATTTGCGATGAGAGTGTTTCCTCTTTCCTTTGACAAATGTATCCTCTCCTTTATATACAATACTGAAATCTATCGACTTCGTCATCTTGTCTGTATTCTTCACCTTTATCTGTATAGGATCACCGATGGCATATTGTTTGCCCGTGTCCTCACCTATCATAGCATAATCTTCCTGAGAAAAATAGTAATAATCGTCGCGCATATCTGCCACGTTCACAAAGCCTTCCACCGTATTCGGCAGTTCCACGAACATTCCCCGGTTTGTAACTCCTGAGACAAATCCGTCATAGACCTCGCCAATGTGAGCTGACATATATTCCACCTTCTTGAGCTTCTCCACATCACGCTCAGCTTCCTCAGCTCTTCTCTCCTTGCGCGAATTGTCATCAGCCACCCTGTCAAGTATCATGCTGTAATGTTCTATTCTCCTCGAGTCAAGTCTGCCATGTATATTTTCCTTTATTATACGATGTATCTGCAGATCTGGATATCTCCTTATAGGAGAAGTAAAATGACAGTAATACTTACACGAAAGTCCAAAATGTCCTGTGCACTCCGTTGAATACTTCGCCTGTTTCATGGTCCTCAGCGCCATCCTGCTCACAAGATTCTCATAAGGCTCACCCTTTATCCTGTCAAGCAGCTTCTGGAATTCTTTCGGATGTATATTCTCCTTTGATGCCTTAAAGTACATTCCAAAATTACTTATAAGGAGCGCCAGTCGCTCAACCCTGTCTGCATCAGGTGTCTCATGGACTCTGTACTCAAATGGTATATCCTGCCAGAAATAATCCTCAGCAATCGTCTCATTTGCAGCAAGCATAAAATCTTCAATGATCTCATTGGATCTGCGTCTCTCATATACACCTATTGATACAACTTTGCCGTCGGAGTCTATCTTGATCTTCGATTCGTCAAAATCAAAATCTATTGAGCCTCGCTTTCTTCTGTTAGCTCTGAGAAGATCCGACACATGAAGCATCATCTCGAACATAGGCACAAGCTCCTCATATTTTCTGGTCTCCCCTGGATCGTGATCCTCGACAATTGCAGACACACTTGTATATGACATTCTACGGTCCACATTGATCACAGTCTCACATATCTTATGTCCTACTATGTGGCCCTTCTGATCTATGTCCATAAGGCAGCTCAGCGCCAATCTGTCCTGCCCTTCATTCAGCGAACAGATACCATTTGACAACTTGTGCGGAAGCATAGGTATTACCCTGTCCACGAGATAACAGCTTGTACCTCTGTTAAGTGCCTCTTTATCCAGAGGGGAATTCTCCTTTACATAGTGGGTCACGTCAGCTATGTGCACACCAAGCTTGTACATTCCGTCCGCCTCATAGAGTGTTATGGCATCGTCCAGGTCTTTTGCATCCTCGCCATCTATCGTCACTGTCTGAAGATGTCGGAGATCCGTTCTGCCTGCCATCTCCGATGCGCTGACAAAATCAGGGATCTGTGAGAGGCTGTCCATGACCTCGTCAGGAAAATCGACTGGAATGTCCAGCGCTCTGACCACAGACAGCACGTCACTCTCCGGATCATTTATATGTCCAAGTATCTCTATAATCTTTCCCTCCGGAGACTTCACTTTGTCTCCATAACTGATGATCTCCGCCACAACCTTATGTCCAGCCATGGCGCCCATGGAATTTTCCTTGGATATAAATATGTCTCCATCTATTTTCAGATTGTCAGGTATGACAAATCCAAAGTTCTTATTCTTCTGATAGACTCCGACAACCTTCTTTAGTCCACGCTCAAGTACCTTTATAACCGATGCTTCCTGCTTCATTCCCTTCGGTCTGTCCTCCGCACGTATGAGGACTGTATCACCGTGGAACGCTCCCATGGTATTCTTCTCAGGGACAAAGAAATCCTCCTTCATGCCCTCAACGCGGACAAATCCAAAACCTCTCTGATTGCCGATAAATGTTCCCTTGTATGTCCCTTCTCCGACCTTCTGATATCGTCCTTTTGCCGATCTGATGATCAGTCCCTCCTCTGTGAGGTCATTCAGTATATCGAGAAATGTCTGTCTCTCATCTCCCGGGACCTGAAGGAATGTACACATCTCCTTGAACTTCATAGGCGGATAATCATCATCGCATATAAATTCATATACCGTCTGTTTTCTTCTGTTGTATAACTCCAAATCCTTATTATCCATAACAAACCCTTTCTATATACATTATGCCCGCATCCCTACCGCACAAATACATTGCATAATGAGCAAAAAAATGCTTACATATATCAGTTAATATATGTAAGCATCAGAAATCATTATTAGTTGAAAAGCTTTGAGTCAAGCAGTAATGCAAGTACAAAGAAGAGAACTGTGAGAACTGCTGTTATCTTCTTAAGTATCTCCTGCTTTGAGCTTCCCTTATTCTTGCTCCAGTAGGAATTGTCAAATCCGCCGCCTGCTCCTGATATGGAACTTGTAAGGCTCGCATCCTTTCCTTCCTGTGAAAGAACCACTATTGCTAATACTATACATACTATAACATAAATTACCATTAATATTGTCTTCAGCATCTTAACACCTCCGTTTCCGAAAAAATGGTGTGTGTATAATTTTAACACCAACTTGAAACATAATAACACAACAAAATAATATATTCAATAACTATTTTCTTCGTTTTCTGTAAAACTCCGCAAATACCAGCATTGCGATACCTATTATCGAACAGGCAATACCTGCGCCTGCATATTTCACATGGAATTTCATCTCAACAACATTCTCACCCTCAACAAGACTTATAGAATACAGGCTGTCTACCACCTTATCCGGCTGTACCTTCTGGCCGTTAACTTTGACTGTCCAACCATCACAGTAAGGAATAGATGTGAATAAACTCTGTCCTTCCTTGGCATTTACAACAAATTCTCTGCGCTGCCATTTTCTATATCCATCACATCAGGGGTATTTTTCTCAAGCTCCTCTGCTATGCTTTTCAGCAAATCCAGATCAAGAACATAAAACTGCTCTGCTCCATCATCCAGATCTAGCTTCTGCTTTGAGTGAAGCACAACCTTGTAGTAATCACGATCCTCATTTACAGGAATATTGAACACTGACGGCGAAAGCCATCTGGCATATCCGGTCCTGTATATTCCATTGACATTCAGCTTTGCGTTAAACAGACTGTTCCATGGGATATTGCCATAAGCGATGTAATTGCCTTCCGGGATCTCCATCTTGTATACACGCTTCTTCGCTTTACTTACAACCGTCTCGTACTTTAAAGGCTTATAGATCTCAACCTTTCTGCCGAGCAGCTCGCTGTAGAGCTCATTTTGATATTCAAATGGATTGCCATTATATTTTGCCGCTGTATATTTGCCTGAATCATATACAAATGCCATAGGCAGGCTGTATGGGTTCTCGTATACACCGGCTCCATTTGCATTGTCTGCAATATCCTCTACTTTATTCATGCCCTCCAGAGCATAATCAGATACGATGTATCTGACTCCCAGCAGTGAATCAGTTCCAAGCACCGGCATGTTGACAACATTTAGGTTATCGCCTTCGCTCCTGTATCCCGTGTCCACAAGGAAGTTCAGCACTGTGCTGTCAGCGGTTGACACATACGATCCTATCGCCCAATACCCATAACCAAACGACTCGTCATAATTTGCTCTGACATTGTTCTTATATTTAAAATTATCATCCGTATCTTTGCCATTATTGTTTTTTTCTTTTTTTCGAGGGATCTTGTCGCCCTTGATCTGGTCTGTCTGATCCTGTATGTATCGGAATCATATTCTTTCAGATCATTTATAAGGCCTTCCATAGCCGTCTCATACTCAACAAAACTCTCACCGTTGTCGATATGGATATTGTCCATTTGCAACATCACGCTGTATCCTGTCTCAACAGTCAGCACTGCACACAGAATGACCGTAAATATAATTCCGAACACTCTTCCGGCTCCTACGTTTTTCGAAAGCCTGCTTATGAGTGCTATCAAAACGGCTACCCCTACAATAAGCGCATCGGTCAGCCATACAAGTTTGTTATCCTGGACTCCATGCAGATAGTTTACACAAAGCATAGCCGCACTGAATATCACACTTGCAATGATAACCCGCCATTTTACAGCATTCAGATCCTCCGAGAGGAAAAATTCAGCGGCAAAGAATAATATGCAGAATATTCCAACATGTGAATATCTGTACCAATATGATCCAACCTCTTTGAACAGAGAAAATGCCATGCACAATGGATTCCAGTAAAACATGAGCAAGCATTACCACAAGCGTGACAAATGCTAATATCTTCTGCTTTACATTGTGTTTCTTACCGATGAAGATTCCAATAAATCCTATCAGCGCCAGACATCCGCAGTACAGAGACACGCTTCCCTTCTGACTCTGTGCGCCAAGCGAATATCCGTCTATCACAGATGAAACATCACCGATAAATGACATGTCGAGCAGAGAGCCGAAATCAAGACTTCCTCTTACACTGTAACGCATCGCACCTATCGTCGGAAGGAACAACACCCCGCTGATCAGAACTCCCGCCAGCATTGAATATATAAACCGTCCAAGTTTTCCGGCAAAATCCTTTATGACAGTCTTCTCAGCCTTAGTATCCCCACTGTACAATCTTAAATATGCAAATTCAAACAAAAACCAGAAACAGGCAAATACACAATTGATTCCGCCCATATACCAGTTGAACAGAACTGCCAATGCAACTGATACGGAAAGCATAACAGGCCTGCCACCGTTAACCACTCTGTACACGCCTAGCATTATGAGCGGTAACATATAGAAGCCGTCAAGCCACATTATATTACATGCCTGGGCGATTCCATACTGACTCACTGCATAGCTCACCGCCAGAAAAATGATAAGTGCCTGTTTTTTCACAGAACCATCATTCCACTCTTCAAATCTCCTGTTGAGATAAAATGCAAATGTCGCCGCCGCACAGGCAAGCTTTAACGTTATGATCACATGTACGAACAATACAAGCTGGGATTTGTCGAATAACAACAGCAATAAATTGAACGGGCTGGAAAGATAGTAACTGAATACTCCTATGCAGGCCCCTCCTATAGATTTGCTGAAAGAATAATCTATATTATTTTTTTGCCGTCAAATACATCCTTCAGATATGCCAGAAAATCAAGATACTGAAAATCAGCATCCTTGGATGCGAGTGAATGTACTCCGAACGGCACATACTTTTTTATATAAAACAGAAGCCACAGCAGGCAGAATGTGATAATGCCCGCTGTAAGCATCTGAATAACGAGCTGTTTTCTCTGTTCTTTCTCCATCATATTCTTCTCCAGATTATTTAGTTTTAATATAATACTACACAATCTGTGAAAATACTATATAGATTAAAAATTTTTAATGAAAGAATTTCTAACTTTTACATACTGATTTATAACATATACCTACTTCGTATATCGAAACCATGATTCAGCGGTCCACTGCCCGATCCCAGATCCAGCATGGCCGCCAGGGCACCGGATATATATTGTTTGGCCATTCTAACTGAATCACTTACATCATATTCCTTTGCGAGATTTGAAGCGATCGCACTTGAAAGCGTACATCCTGTGCCATGTGTATTCGGATTATCAATACGCTTACCCGAAAACCAGGTGATATTCTCCCCGTCAAAAAGCATATCATTTGCATCATTTATGCTGTGTCCACCCTTTACAAGGACAGCGCAGCCATACTTTCCGTATATACATCTGGCAAAGCATTCTCCATATCAGCTACGCTCTTCACCGATATACCAGTGAGCGCCTCAGTCTCAGGTATGTTTGGCGTTATGAGCTTTGCAAGTGGGAACAGTTTACCGGTCATGACCTCCACCGCATCATCGCTTATAAGCTTAGCACCACTGGTCGCCACCATCACAGGGTCAAGCACGACATTCTCCGCATTGTATCTGGCAAGTCTGTCAGCTATCACATCAATAAGTTCAGGAACAGATACCATTCCTATCTTGACCGCTTTCGGCCGTATATCGGTAAACACCGCATCTATCTGGGCGCCAAGTACATCAGGGATAACGTTCATGATAGCAGTCACTCCTGTGGTATTCTGAGCCGTGAGGGCTGTGATCGCACTCATACCAAATACGCCATTTGCCTGCATGGTCTTGAGATCCGCCTGCACACCTGCGCCACCTGAGGAATCGCTTCCGGCTATGGTGAGGACAGGCACAAGACGGCTTCTGTCAGAATTTATACTGCACAGCATGTCATCCATACTCTTAAAATAATGATCACAATGTGCTATAAGATCTCCCTGTCTGTCCCTGCTGGATTCGTCATAGAGACCGACCACAACAAATCCTCCGTTCTGTGCTGTCTCCGCCGCATGATATGCGTCCTCGAATACAAATGTATCCGAAGCCGGAGTTCCCATAAACTCAGCCGCCATCTCATATATCTTAGGTGAGGCTGCCTTGCCCACGCCCACCTCAGAACATGTAAATATCCTGTCAACATACTTCATAAGTCCTGTCCGCACAAGTGCTGCCTCAACATGGCATCTGTCTGTGGATGTTGCAACAGTGACCGGGATATCATATCTCTTTAAGAACCTCAGCAGTTCAGGCACACCTGACTTCGGCTCAACTTTATTTGCATAGAAATCGCGCACAGTCTCATTGATACCGTCTATAATCTCCTTCGCGCTGAGTTCAAGTCCATAGTGTTCCTGCATATATTCTGCGCCCTTCATCATGGTCATGGTGAAAAGCACCTTCTCAAGATCAGGTTCTGCCTGTATCCCCTGCCCCGCCAGATACATCTCTCCGGCATGATCCCACATAGGCATAGAGTCAAGCAGAACCCCATCCATATCAAATATCGCACCTTTTATATCACTGATAACTATTTTTTTCATGTACACCTCTATATAATATATTTAGTCAGGCATCAAGCATATTCTCTACAGAAAACTTGAGCTCCTCTGTGGCCTTCTGTATGTCCTTCTGTCCGAATATGGCACTTATAACTGCCACACCGCATATTCCGGAGCCCGCAAGCTCGGCCACATTATCCTTTGTTATGCCGCCTATGGCAATGACCGGTATGGACACCGCCTCACAAATGGCCTTGAGAGTTTCATGGCTCACATCGTCCGCGTCATCCTTTGAACCTGTTGTAAACACTGCTCCTACACCAAGATAATCTGCGCCGTGCTTTTCCGCTATAATCGCCTGCTCGACAGTCTGTGCAGACACTCCAATTATCTTGTCAGGGCCGAGTATCTTTCTGACGTCCATGGCCTCCATATCACTCTGTCCCACGTGTACACCGTCAGCATCTATATCCTTTGCTATGCTGACCTCGTCATTGACGACAAATGGAACTCCATATTCCTTACAAAGCTTCTGTATCTCCTTCGCCTCAGCGAGGAAGACTTCTCTGTCGAGATTCTTCTCCCTGAGCTGTACAAATGTTGCACCGCCGTCAAGTGCCTTCTTTACCTGATCATACAGAGTCTCTTCACCAAGCCAGTGTCTGTCAGTTACTGCGTAGAGCAAGAGCTCTTTCTCACTGCAATTTATCATACTATCTGTCCTTCCTATATGTTTTGATCCCGATCTGATGCAGATCCAGGCAATTATTAGACTTCCGTCAATTATCTGATTTCAAACTTTGCGCCCTGTTCAAGTGTATCCCCGTCCATATTGTATATGGCGTCGATTATCCTGTTCCTGTATGTTGAATTACCCTCAAATGCCTGCAGATGGGAATAACCGATCTCCCCAGCAAGTCCCATGACCATGACAGCCACTGCAGCAGCCTCAAGCTTGTTGTCCTGATTTGCCACAACATATGCTGTCATCATTCCTGAGAGCTGGCAGCCTGTTCCAGTGATCTTACCCATCTCAGGACGGCCGTTTCTGATTACATAACATTTCTCGCTGTCCGCAACAAGGTCTATTGCGCCTGTTACAGCTATGATAGATCCCGTTTCAGCAGATAGCTTCTTGACAAATGCCACTGCATTATCAAGCGTATCCTCCGTAACCGCATCTGCCACATCGGCATCAACACCCTTTGTGCTGCCGGAACCATATGCCAGAGTTTTGATCTCAGAGATATTTCCCCTTATAACATCAAATCTAATCTCCTTCATAAGTCCAACAGCCGTATCAGTTCTGAGCTTACTTGCTCCTGCTCCAACAGGATCGAGAAGTACAACATGTCCAAGTTCATTTGCCTTCTTCCCTGCCAGGTACATTGATGGAATAGTGTTCTTGTTAAGTGTTCCTATGTTGATATTCAGACCACCACATATACTTGTGATATCCTCCACGTCACCCTCATCATCCGACATGATAGGACTTCCACCGCACGCCAGAATGACATTTGCCACATCATTTACAGTTACATAGTTTGTTATATTGTGTACCAGAGGTACATTCTTTCTCACATTTTCAAGGCACTCTTTTATCATGTTTTTCTATCTCCTTTATATATACTCTGTTGTTTATCTGCTAATCTTTTTTGACGAAAAGCGGCCATACCATAAGGCACAGCCGCTTTTCTTATGCTGTATGTATCCCTACGCCGGCGCTGATCCAGGTCAGACCTGATCTACTCCTGGGCAGGAGGTACATCAGATGTACAATGCATACACTTTGTTGCTTTGATATCTATCTCACCCATACAGTATGGGCACTTTCTTGTGAGAGGAGCTGCCTCCTCTTTCTTCTTACCAAGATCCATGATCGCATTGATCCCCTTCATGATGACAAATATAACAAATGCCATGATTATGAAGTTGATAACTGCTGAAATAAACGCTCCATACTCGATATACTGTCCTGTATGGAATATCTGAAAATGTCCACCAATCTCTGCTCCACCGATACTGTTGATTATTGGTGTGATGAAACAGTCTGTAAAAGATGTAACCAATGACTGGAACGCTCCACCAATGATAACACCGATTGCAAGACTCATCACATTTCCCTTAAGGGCAAACTCCTTAAACTCTTCCAAAACCTTCTTCATATGTATCCTTCCAACTGAATACAGCACCGATCATAACAAACTTATATTATAATTCGGTGCCGTATCTTTTATTTATTGTTTCTCGCATGATTGATATGACATATATCTACATTTGCTGTCATCGCTCATCGCACATCATCTTTTATTACTTTCTTACGATAAGTGACTTACCTGTCATCTCCTTAGGCTGAGGAAGTCCCATAACCTCAAGAAGTGTAGGTGCGATATCTGCAAGACATCCGCCCTCACGAAGCTCTACATCTTCACCATAGTTGTAAAGGATAAATGGTACAGGGTTAGTTGTATGAGCTGTATGTGGAGCACCGGTCTCATAGTTGATCATCTGCTCTGCGTTACCATGATCAGCACAGATAAAGAGAACACCATCAACCTTATCAATTGCCTCTACAGCAGCGCCAACGCACTTGTCAACTGTCTCTACAGCCTGGATAGTCTGCTGGGATAATACCTGTATGACCAACCATATCAGGGTTTGCAAAGTTGATGATGATCACATCATACTCGCCACCAAGGATAGCTGCATTGAGCTTCTCGCTTACCTCTGGAGCACTCATCTCTGGCTGAAGGTCATATGTTGCTACAGCAGGTGACTTTACAAGGATTCTGTCCTCGTTCTTGTTAGGCTCCTCAACACCGCCGTTGAAGAAGAACGTTACATGAGCATACTTCTCTGTCTCAGCAAGTCTGAGCTGCTTGAGGCCCTTAGCTGCAAGGTACTCACCGAATGTGTTGTCAATCTCTTCCTTCTTGAATGCCTTGTTAGGTATTGACTCGTCGTAGTCCTTGAAACATACATATGTGAGTGGCATGCGGCCATTTGCTCTCTCAAATCCATCAAAATCATCACAGCAGAATGCTCTGGTGATCTCGCGGGCTCTGTCTGGTCTGAAGTTAAAGAATATAACTGAATCATTTGGCTTAACAAGTGATACAGGCTTACCATTCTCTGTGATTACTGTAGGAAGAACGAACTCATCATATACTTCCTTGTCATATGACTCCTGCATAGCTGCAACCGGGTCCTCAGCCTGAACGCCCTCACCTGTTACAAGTGACTTGTATGCAAGCTCTACTCTGTCCCATCTGTTATCTCTGTCCATTGCGTAGTAACGGCCTGACATAGATGCAACCTTACCTACACCAATCTCCTTCATCTTTGCGATAAGCTCCTCAAGGTATCCCTTACCTGATGCAGGCGGTGTATCTCTTCCATCGAAGAATGGATGAACGTATACGTTCTCAAAGTTCTGCTTCTTGCAGAGCTCAAGGATCGCATAAAGGTGTGTATTGTGGCTGTGAACACCACCATCTGAGAGAAGTCCCCAGAGATGAAGATCTGAATTGTTCTTCTTGCAGTTTTCTATTGCAGCAAGCATCTCCTCGTTCTCAAAAAAATCTCCATCAGCGATTGCCTTTGTGATTCTTGTAAGCTCCTGATATACGATACGGCCTGCGCCGATATTCATATGACCTACCTCTGAATTGCCCATCTGACCGTCTGGAAGTCCTACAGGAAGTCCTGAAGCTGCGCCCTGCACAAATGGTGCTGTAGCCATAAGTTTGTCCATAACAGGTGTCTTTGCAAGTGCTACTGCATTGCCCTCTGTCTTGTCACTGAGACCATATCCGTCGAGGACCATTAAAACTACTGGTTTCTTACTCATAATTTTTCTCCTTTTTATTTATTCCGGCTAAATGCCTCTTAATCATAATTCACTCATTTGAGATTATACTTATATAATGCCTATTTTTCAAGTTCAAATCCAACTCAAATCACAGGTCAATATCCAGTTCAACCGGGCAGTGATCAGATCCCATGATATCAGTGTGTATCTTAGCATCGACAAGCTTGTCCTTCAAACTCTCAGATGTGAGAAAATAGTCGATACGCCAACCTGCATTCTTCTCCCTTGCCTTGAATCTGTACGACCACCATGAGTAGATATTTCCCTGATCCGGATAGAAATATCTGAATGTGTCGATGAAGCCATCATCTAGAAGCACCGTCATCTTCTCTCTTTCCTCATCAGTAAATCCCGCATTCTTCCTGTTTGTCTTTGGATTTTTCAGATCTATCTCATTGTGAGCCACGTTCATATCGCCGCACACTATAACAGGCTTATTCTCCTCAAGCTTTTTCAGATATGCTCTAAAAAATCATCCTCCCATTTCATCCGGTAATCAAGCCTTGCAAGCTCGTTCTGTGAATTTGGTGTATATACAGTCACCATGTAGAAGTTCTCATATTCAAGTTATGACACGACCCTCATGGTCGTGTTCATCTATGCCTATACCTTTTGTTTCACTCAAAGGTTTCTCTTTTTGTGAAAATAGCCGTACCTGAATATCCCTTCTTATCCGCATAGTTCCAATACTGATAATATCCTGGCATATCAAGTGTGAGCTGTCCCTCCTGCATCTTGGACTCCTGTATACAGAATATGTCTGCATCTATGCTGTTAAAAAAGTCCATGAAGCCTTTACCGGCGCATGCCCTTATTCCATTTACGTTCCATGAGATAAGTTTTTTCATAAATTTATATACCATTTTATCCTTTCATTATTATTTGGGGAAAATCATGTTTTATTTTAACATGTCGCCTACCGGCTCCATGCAGGCATTCGCATTATGACGGCTTGCGCAAGCGCATCCGTCGCAATGCTCATTATATCATACAAACACCCATTCTGACTGTCAAATCATTTAAAAATTCACCAAAATCCTGCTATGGCCACAATGAAAAAGGCAGCACGATCCGCCAGCGCCTAAGGGTATATATTATTTTTAGGGGTCAAATTTAATTTTTTACAAATGATACATTTGATATAGAAACTGTATGTGCTCCAAGTGTGTATCCTTCAACATATCCCATTGAGAAGAATAATCCGGCACCTGTATCAACAGTGATACCATCTGTGAAAACTTCTTCCTTAGGTGTAATTGTGAGTGTTACATCCTTAGCCTCACCAGCTGTAAGAACTACATCTTCACCGCCATGCCATGCATATCCGGCTGAAGGAGTCATAACAGCAACCTTCACAACTCTATCAACATCAGAAACCAATGTACATTTAAGAGTATATGACTCGCCCTGCTCAAGAGATAATCCCATCTGCTTAAGCTGGATGTTCCAGTCTGCCTCACCCACGTTTTCAACACTGTATGTGATCTTTCCATCTCCAGCCTCAAATGTGGCATCTCCAGGAGCAGTTACTGCATTTTTTCCCAACCGGCAAGGCTACCATCCTCACTCATCTCAAATTCTGAATTTGTGATAAGATTCTTGCCTACAGGCACATCTATCTCTGGAGCTGAAGTCTTTTCAAGGACAATATTGTCAATACAGATTCTATGCTGATCAGTAATTGCCGAACCATTTTCTCCGCCTGCGCCAAGTGCAATATTGAAAATACTCTCTTCGTCTGTGTCACAGGCCATCTGGAATGTGTTTGAAACAGTCATATATTTCTGATCAGCCTGATCGTATGCATCAAGCTTTACTGTTTCCTGAACATATGGTGTCCAGTCCTCTGCACCTGTACTATCCTTATGCGTGCTTCCATCTCTCTGTATCGCGTACTGAACAGTTCTCGACACAGAACTCTTTATATCAAATGAAAGCTTGTACCACTGTCCTTTCTCAAGCTTGATATTATTCTGCTTGAGCTGTATCTTCCAGTTCTGGTCACCTGAATTCTTTATTGTGAAGTCAGCAAAGCATTGTCCTCCTTTTGGCTGTCCACAACAGACTCTGCATCCGCACCGCTGTCTATATACACATCATATCCAGCAAAATCTGCTGAAAAGTTCCCATTGAGAAGAAGTGAATCCTGCATTATCTTCACATTGTCTAACAGAACTTCCCCGCTGTTACCAAAATCAATGCTGATTGAACTGTCAGTCACTTCTTCTCCGGTCTCAAACTTGTAAACATAATTCTTAATTCCTTTATCCAGAGTTACAGCAAACTTTGAATCTCCTGTAGTGATAATTATATTCTTTCCCTCAGTTGCAGTCTCAGCATCAAATTTAAGTACATACTTTGTATTTGGGGCATACGCAAGCTCATCCTGTGATAATACGAAGTTGCCATCTATACTCTCATCCAATGACTTGTATGAAAATCTTCTTCCGTCAGACAGACCTGTCACCTTATACTCAGCACCGCAATTGTTGCTGACTGTCCAATATCCAAGTCTTCCTGTTCCTTCCTGAAATTCTCCATTGTAAACTAGGTTTCCATCAGCGAGATCGTCTTCTTGTCAACTATCTCAGTCTGATTTGTCTTTACCAGCTTTACATTTGCAATATGTACACCAGCCACGCTTCCCTGATTGCCGAAGTTGAATTCTATTCTTCCCTTGTCATCAGATGAATCAGTCATCGTATACTCATACTCAAATGTCTGTTTCTCTGTTGTCATATCAAATTTTGTATCCTTAAGATATCTTCCCCATGATCTGGTTGGCGCTGAGACATCAATTATGCCTGTTCTCGCCTCATCCGCCCACGCATCAAATGAAAGCTTGTATGTGGCACCTTTTTCTACAGGAATATCAGGCTGTACCAACTGTATGCTGTAATCAACCGTTCCTGCATCAATTGTATTTATGTTGATTGTATTGTTCTCGATGACCGCTGTTCCTTCGCCGCCATTCTGCGCCATAAAAATCCAGTTTTCTGCATCTCCCAGATCCTCGGTCTCACTAAAATCACCATTTATTACATAATTGCCATTTTCATCCGGATCACGAATTATAACTTCACGCTCTGGCTTTGTCACATTTTCGTCATAAGACTCCTTCTGGTATACTCTCACATAATCAACATATAAGCTCTCACTGTTAATATAATCTGCATCTGCATCCGGATTTCCTGGCCAATTGCCGCCAACTGCAAGATTGAGTATTACATAGAATGGCTGATCAAACGGTGCCGGATAAGTAACTGTACCTTTTCCGGCAGTTGTAGAATACCAGTCATTTTCCTCATGCATCTTAACTCCATCTACATACCACGTAATTTTTCCAGGCTCCCAGTCGCATGTAAATACATGATAGCTGTCCGCAAATGACTTTCCATTTGAAAGTGTATATTTTCCCTGTGACTCTGAATGCGGATTGCCATAGTGAATCGTTCCATAGGTTGTATATGTATTGTCTCCAAGAACCTCCATCACATCTATCTCACCACATCTAGGCCACTGTCCATACAGGCTCTCGTTTGTAGGCATCATCCATGCTGCTGGAAGATAACCCTTACCTGTAGGAACCTTTGCTCTGAACTGTACTCTGCCATACTTGAAATCCTGCTTATTCTGTGTGTTTACTCTTCCCGATGTATATGATATAGAACCATCCTCATTCACTTTTTTCTTTGAGCTTATAATAAGTGTGCCATTCTTGACTTTTATATTATCTTCAGAATCAACATATGACTGAAGCTCATTATTGACCCAGCCAGGCTCATGGAGTTCAACATTCCAAATATCACGGTTGAGCTCTGTTCCGTCAAATTCATCATGCCATAAAAGTTTATACCCCTGCGACTCGTATTTATTTTCTACAGTCACCTTCTTATTTACAGTCACTTTACATGTTGCTTTCTTTTTCCTGAACCGTCAGCAGCTTTTGCTGTGATTGTAGCTGTACCTGGTGCTATAGCCTTCACAACGCCTTTTGCTGAAACCGTTGCAATCTTTTTATTGCTCGATGTCCAACTTAACGTCTTGTTGGTTGCCGATGCAGGAGCGACAGTAGCTGTAAGAGTTTTACTGCTTCCCTCTGTGATAGTGAGTGTTGCCGCTGAAAGCTTGATAGAAGTAACTGGCTGTTTTACTGTAATCTTACATCTTGCATATTTGCCACTTCCATCCATAGCCTTCGCAGTTATATATACTCTTCCAACCTTAACTGCTTTTACAACACCTTTCGAGGAAACTGTTGCTATTCTTTTATCTGATGATGACCACTGAATTCTCTTATATGTGGCATTCTTTGGAGCAATTGAAGCTTTTAACGTCCTGCTGGTTCCTTTAAACATGTTCACAGCCTTTGCAGACAATTTAACAGTCTTCGTAGGAACCCCAACATAAACATTAAACCTATACATTACCTTTGGGTTTGCAGCAAAGACTCTTCACTGCTACAACCGCTTTTCCTGATTTTACCGCTTTGACAACACCCTTGTTATCTACTGTAACTATCTTCTTATTTGATGATACATATGTTACTTTTTTTGCTGATCTTACCTGTAACTACAACTCTAGGTTTCACCCGAAACTTTGTACCCTTTTTTAGTACAAGTTTATTTGTGACAAGATTTGTCACAGTTACAGACTTTACCGCAGCTTTTGATGTTCTAGCACTAACGTCTGATGGACACAGAGTGATCAACATACAAACTACAAGAATCATAGCCACAAGCTGTTTTAACCTTCTCATAAAATACTCCTCTCCAAAAATAAAATAAAAATATTTACGACGTCGCATCTTTATAAAGTATTTTGATAATAACATCTTATACATTTGCCATATATCGTTTTATTGCTTTTTTATATAGTTTACATGATATATTATAGAGGAGTTGTAAAGTAAGACTTTTATAAACTTTTGATAACATATAAATTTTTACCCTGACACAATTTACTGGAAAGGATTTATACACATATGAAATACTCAAAGGAAATATTCTACCAGGAATTTATAAGACGCGAAGATTCAACCAATAGAGCGCCCTATAACCCTGAACTTGAATTTTACTCAATAATACAAAATGGAGATATAGAACAGGTTAAAGAATTGTGTAAAAAGCCTCACCACTTAAGGATAAAAAAGGACTCGGCTTACTATCTGAAAAGCCGGTCAACAACATAAGATATCATTTTGTCATAACAACAGCCCTTGTTGCAAGATACTGTATTGAAGGTGGTCTCGATGTGGCAACTGCTTACAATCTCAGTGATTTTTATATAAAAAAGTCAGATACAATGAAGTCTGTGGAGGATATATCTGAATTACATGCGTTCATGTGCATCGACTATGCAAAAAAAAATGCGAAACCTTAAGAAAAATTCCATATGCTCCAAACCGGTCGCAGAGTGCATAGACTACATATACGATCATCTGCATACTAGGATCACTGTTGAACTTCTGGCAAAACGTGTCAATCTCACCCCATCATACCTGTCGAGGCTGTTCAAAAAAGAGACCGGAGATAATATCGGACATTATATAAAAATGCTAAAACTTGATACTGCAAGGAACATGCTCATATACTCTGATTATAGCCCTGCCCAGATAGCACAGACGCTCGCATTTCCAAGTCAGAGTTATTTTACCGAACAGTTCAGATTACATACTGGTCTAACACCTGCGAACTATAGAAATATAAATTTAAGGCAAACCCCATTTCATAAAAACAATACTTAGTTCCTGAAATATACCACCTTGTTTTTCTAAGCGTAAACAAAAGGGATTACCTTGTGATAAAGCACTTGATAATCCCTTTCAATATTCTATATCAGATTTAATCTAAAACTAATATATTTTGGCCTGTTTAAAATTACTTTCCGGCATTTACAACCTGACCGAAATCAGCCTTGAGTGAAGCACCGCCGATAAGACCACCGTCGATGTCTGGCTTTGCAAGGAGCTCAGCAGCATTGCCAGCGTTCATAGAACCGCCGTACTGAATTCTTACCGCCTCAGCTGTATCTGTATCGTAGATCTCAGCGATGAGATCACGGATTCCCTTACATACTTCCTGTGCCTGATCTGATGTAGCTGTCTTACCTGTTCCGATAGCCCAGATAGGCTCGTATGCGATAACCATTGACTTAACCTGATCTGCTGTTACGCCAGCGAGATCTGACTTGATCTGAAGACGGATCCAGTCCATAGTAACACCGAGCTCTCTCTGCTCAAGTGACTCACCACAGCAAAGAATAGGTGTGATACCAGCCTCAAATGCCTTCTTAACCTTCTTGTTGAGAAGAACATCATCCTCCTTAAAGTAATCACGACGCTCTGAATGTCCGATGATAACGTACTTAACACCAGCATCAACAAGCATTGCTGCTGAGATCTCGCCTGTGTAAGCTCCGCTCTCCTCGAAGTACATGTTCTCTGCACCTACAGCTACGTTTGTTCCCTTTGTTGCCTCAACAACTGGTACGATATCGATAGCTGGTACACAGTATACTACATCTACGTCATCATTCTTTACTAAGTCCTTTAACAGGTTAACAAGCTCAACAGCCTCGCTAGGAGTCTTGTTCATCTTCCAGTTACCTGCAATAATCTTCTTTCTTGCCATTGTAATCTACCTCTTATATTTGTATTTTTTGATGAGTACCGGCCTGAACCGGCACCCACCAGTATAATCTTTATATCTCAGCGATATACAAATTACTTGTCGTCGTTAGCTGCTGCTACGCCCGGAAGCTCCTTACCCTCAAGGAACTCAAGTGAAGCTCCACCACCTGTTGAGATGTGGCTCATCTTTGAACCGTAACCAAGCTGGTTAACTGCTGCTGCTGAATCTCCACCACCGATGATTGTTGTAGCATCTGTCTCAGCAAGTGCTGCTGCAACTGCCTTTGTACCTGCTGCAAGGATTGGGTTTTCGAATACACCCATAGGTCCATTCCAAACAACTGTTTTAGCTGTCTTTACTGCCTCTGCGTATAATTCGATTGTCTTAGGTCCAATATCGCAGCCTTCCTTGTCTGCAGGCATCTTGTCAGCGTCAAATACCTCTGTCTTGATGCTTGGATCGTCGATAGGGTTAGGGAAATCCTCGATCATAACTGTATCAACTGGAAGAAGAAGCTTCTTGCCAAGGCTCTCTGCCTTTGCCATCATCTCCTTGCAGTAATCGATCTTAGAATCGTCTACAAGTGACTTACCGATCTCATATCCCTTAGCCTTAAGGAATGTGTAAGCCATACCACCACCGATGATAAGTGTATCGCACTTCTCAAGAAGGTTTGAAATAACGTTCAGCTTGTCAGCAACCTTAGCACCACCGAGGATAGCTACAAATGGTCTAACTGGGTTCTCTACTGCATTGCCAAGGAAGTCGATCTCCTTCTGCATTAAGTAACCGACTACTGCTGTGTCAACAAGTCCAGCAACACCAACGTTTGAGCAGTGAGCTCTGTGAGCTGTTCCGAATGCATCATTTACAAATACATCACAGATGCTTGCAAGATCCTTAGAGAAAGCCTCTCCGTTCTTTGTCTCTTCAGCTCTGAAACGTGTATTCTCAAGAAGGATTACATCTCCGTCCTTCATAGCGTCAACTGCAGCCTTAACTGTGTCGTCAACAACCTCAAGGCTTGGTACAAACTTAACCTCCTGTCCAAGGAGCTCTGTAAGTCTCTTAGCAACTGGTGCAAGGGTCTTAGTCTGCTTGTCTTCCTCAGTCTTAACCTTTCCAAGGTGTGAGCAAAGAATAACCTTTCCACCATCAGCAATAAGCTTCTTGATTGTTGGAAGAGCTGCAACAAGTCTGTTCTCGTCTGTAATCTCTCCATTCTTTAATGGTACATTGAAGTCGCATCTGCAAAGCACGCGCTTGCCCTTAACATTGATATCATCTACTGATTTCTTGTTTAATGACATTTCTAATTCCTCCTAAATAATGTTATAGAACAGAAAACTATAAGTTGTCCTCTGCCCAGCTACCTACCCGCTCTTATGCGGGAACATAGAAACGCATAATTGCTTCCTACGAAGAAAAAGGGCCCGGTCCTTGGAGACCGGACCCTCTATTAGGTCTAATAAATACTTTTAGATGAGCTTACATTATAAAAAGCTAATTATAGCTTGAAATAACTTATGCTAACTCTGCGAAGTACTTGATTGTTCTAACCATCTGGCTTGTGTATGAGTTCTCATTGTCATACCATGAAACAACCTGAACCTCATATAAATCATCAGCGATCTTTGATACCATTGTCTGAGTTGAATCAAATAATGAACCATATCTCATACCGATAACATCTGATGAAACGATTGGATCTGTGTTGTAACCGAATGACTCTGAAGCAAAGCAGCCTTCATTGCAGCGTTGATTCCATCAACTGTTACATCAGCACCCTTAACAACTGCTGTAAGGATTGTTGTTGAACCTGTTGGAACTGGAACTCTCTGAGCTGATCCGATAAGCTTGCCATTTAACTCTGGGATAACAAGACCGATAGCCTTAGCAGCACCTGTTGAGTTAGGAACGATATTAGCAGCACCTGCTCTAGCTCTTCTTAAATCGCCCTTTCTGTGTGGTCCGTCAAGTATCATCTGATCGCCTGTGTAAGCGTGGATTGTTGACATGATACCAGACTGGATTGGAGCATAGTCATTAAGAGCCTTAGCCATTGGTGCAAGACAGTTAGTTGTACATGAAGCTGCTGAGATGATCTGATCATCAGCTGTTAATGTATCCTGGTTAACTGAGAATACGATAGTCTTAAGATCATTACCAGCTGGAGCTGAGATAACAACCTTCTTAGCACCTGCGTTGATATGAGCCATTGACTTCTCCTTTGAGCAGTAGAAACCAGTACACTCAAGAACTACATCAACACCGATCTTACCCCAAGGAAGGTTGTTTGCATCTGCCTCCTTGTAGATTGTAAGAGTCTTACCATCAACTGTGATTGTGTTAGCCTCATCATCAGCTGAAACTGTGTGAAGGTTCTCACCGATCTTGCCACAGTATCCACCCTGTGCTGTATCGTACTTGAGAAGATCTGCAAGCATTGAAGGCTTTGTTAAATCGTTGATTGCAACAACTTCATAACCCTCTGCACCGAACATCTGTCTGAATGCAAGACGACCAATACGTCCAAAACCGTTAATTGCTACTTTTACTGCCATTTTTTATTCCTCCTAGGTTTTTGAAATATAATAAAAGTATTTATCAATCTGCTACGCGGGAACGTAGCAAATAAATCGTGTTAAATACACAAGCTAATCATACATTCTTTAGGTATAAATTTCAAGCCTTAATCTCATTTTTTTAGTTATCATCTATCCAAAATAGACAAACTTGTTTTAACAAATTATACTAATGGGCTGAGACTATAGAAAAAAAAGTTACTACTACAATTTGATAATAATAAGATTACTCAACAGCTTTACTTTATATATTTTTTTCAGTGTTTTATGTTATAATATGAAACGCAATGATTATAAACGGAGGTATACAGAAAATGATCATCTGTGATTCGCATATACATTCGGAGTTCTCAAGCGACTCTTCCGCTCCACTGGACAGTATAATCCAGAAGGCAATACAACTTGGAATTCCAAAGATCTGTCTGACAGACCACCACGATATAGACTTTCCTATCAATCCGGAGGACGGTTTTGACTTCCAACTTGATTTCGATTCGTACTTTGCTGCGATAGACGAAATACGACACAGATACGGAGATCGGATTGACGTGAGAAGCGGCGTGGAACTCGGTCTCATGAATACGGTTGCCGGCAAGGCAAGGGACATTGCTGATAAATACAAAAATGAACTGGACTTTATCATAGGATCATCACACCTTGTCAGGGGCCTCGACCCATACTATCCAGCTTACTATGAGGGACGTACAGAGATAGAAGGTATACGTGATTACTTTGAGTCCATTCTTGAGAATGTGACTCTGATAGATGACTTTGACGTATATGGTCATCTTGACTACGTAGTAAGATACTGCCCATCAGGCGAGAAGATCTTTAGGATGGCAGATTATAATGATGTGCTTGAACAGATTTTCAAAATAATCATCCCAAAGGGAAAAGGTATAGAGATCAATACCGGAAGCCTGTACAAGAATATGAGTTACGCACATCCTCACATGGATATCCTGAAACTCTACAAGGATATGGGTGGCGAGATCATCACAGTGGGATCTGATGCACACAAGCCCGAATATCTGTGCTATGATTTTGAGACATATGCAAGGGATGCCCTCACATCACTCGGCTACAGATACTACTGTACATTCAAGAACAGAAAGCCAGAATTCAATCCGCTGTAAAAAAAAAAATTGCAAAATATCAATTTATATACTTATAAATATAAAAAGATGGAACACATACGCCAGTTCAATGGCTTATATGTTCCATCTTTTTTTTATACCGTAAATTCAATTCCGGCAGTCACCTGACTGCTCTATTTGTTTCATATCTCATTATGTATTGTTTCCTGTATAGTACGGACTATGTGGTATATCATGAATGTTGTTTTTTTCTCATTTTTTCAAGATAATCGCCTCCGGCGCCATCCAGAACACCATATATCGCATTTGGGCAATAACTGAGGAGCATGTCAAGGACTTTCTTTTTTCTCTTTCCGGTCACAAGTCCTCTTAAATTAATATATACATTATTTTCATGATTTCCAGTATACATACAGTAATATTCCAATTTGCCTCTTCGCATACTCGTATATACATATGTTATAAGATACACATCCCATCTGTACGCAAGGTTGTATCTCATTGTCTTTGATGCGATAACCTCATGTGAAGCCATAATGTATTTATTCTCATAGATAATATCACCATACAATTTGTCTGCCATTTCAAACACACTGCCACCATGATTTTTATTCTCTCGGTTGAGCAACTTCTCCGGAGTCCGTATAATCCTAATGCCATCCCATATGCATATAACCGAAATTACAGTCAGAAAAATCAATGGCCCTGTGAAACTATTCAATTCAAACTCTCCATTATGTATCATGGAGCATATAGTGATTATCATAAAAACAAAAATCACTGAAAAGATACCAAACAATATCCATCCACGCACTTTGACGTCTTTGCGCAAAACTTCTCTGCCTGTATCACCCATACGAAATCTCCTTATGTCAGACCATCACCCTTTGTAAAAACCCTGTCAACAGATGCTTCCTCCGCCAAGCACATGATCATCTTCATAGAACACTACAGCCTGTCCCTTTGTCACAGCTCTTACCGGCTCGTCAAATACTGCTTCTACCAGATCTTCATCTATCTTTCTGATGGTACACATACTTCCCTTATGATTGTATCTGATCTTCGCCTTGACATGCATTGGCTCCGTGAGATCCTCTATGGACATAAAGTTCAGTCTGTTGCATATCAGCCTTTCTGAAAATACATCTCCGTTCTCTCCTATAACAACCTGATTTGTCTCAGGTATGATGTCCACCACAAATACCGGATGCCCCATCGCAAGTCCCAGTCCTTTTCTCTGTCCTATGGTGTAGTGTATGATTCCCTTATGTCTTCCGATCGCATTGCCATGTATGTCTACAAAATCTCCCGGAACCGCCTTAAGTCCTGCTTCATTCTCAAGATAACCGGCGTAATCTCCATCTGGCACAAAGCATATATCCTGGCTATCCGGCTTGTGAGCCACCATAAGTCTGTGGTCCTCTGCAATTTTTCTGATCTCAGGCTTGCTGTACTCTCCAACCGGCATGAGTGTCCTGGCGAGCTGCTCCTGGGTGAGATTGTAGAGAGCATATGTCTGATCCTTCTCTATTCCCCTGGCCTCCTGGAGAGTATATCTGCCATTTGGAAGCTGTATGATCCTTGCATAGTGTCCCGTAGCAATATAATCGCCCCCGATGGCCATGCATCTCGTAAGCAGAGACTCCCATTTTACATATCTGTTGCATGCAATACATGGATTCGGAGTTCTTCCGCATTTGTATTCGTCCACAAAATAGTCTATTACGTACTTCTTGAATTCTTCCTTGAAATTCATAACGTAATACGGAATATCGAGCTGCGATGCCACACGCCTGGCATCATCCACAGCAGAAAGTCCGCAGCATCCGGCATGGGCACTCACCACGTCCCTGTCCTCATCCTGCCATATCTGCATGGTAACTCCTATTACATTGTAGCCCTGCTCCTTGAGCAAAAGTGCGGCAACCGACGAGTCGACTCCGCCTGACATACCAACACACACTGTCTTCTTATCTGTATCGACCAAATTTTTTTTTCCCTCTTTATACATAGTTATATCTTGTGTAATTTACATGTTTCTCCTGGCAAAATCCTGATACGCAGGTGACATTTTTCTGAGATTTTCCACGATTCTCTTGAGATTATCTACCACCGCATCCGCCTCATCCATGGTGTTCTCATATCCCAGAGTCAGTCTGACCGCACCATGGGATATCTCCTTCGGAAGCCCTATAGCTGTCAGCACATGGGAGGGATCAACAGAACCCGATGTACATGCGGAACCGGCAGAAGCACATATGCCCGCCATATCAAGCATGATGAGGATCGTCTCGCCCTCAACGAACTGGAAGCTGACATTTACATTGTTCGGAAGTCTGTCTTTGTCATGTCCGTTCAGTCTGGAATAAGGAATCTCCGATAAAATTCTGTGTATTATATGATCTCTGATATCTGTCTCCTGCTTCATCCGATCTTCCATTGAGAGCATCGCAAGCTCCCGCAGCTTTGCCCATTCCTACAATCCCCGGTACATTCTCTGTTCCGGCACGTCTTCCTCTCTCCTGCTGGCCTCCGTGGATAAAGCTTCCAAGCTTTATTCCGCTCCGTATATACAGAAACCCGATTCCCTTCGGGCCATTAAGCTTATGTCCGCTGCTGCTGAGCATATCTATGTTCATGGCATTTACATCCAGTGGTATCTGTCCATACGCCTGAACCGCATCCGTGTGGAATAGAATGCCATGTTCATGCGCAATAGCTCCTATCCTGCTTATCGGCTCTATGGTTCCTATCTCATTGTTTGCAGCCATAACCGAGATGAGGATCGTATCCGGTCTTATCGCCGACTCCAGCCTATCAGGATCAACCATCCCCTTCTCATCCACATCCAGATATGTCACGTCAAAGCCCCTCTTCTCCAGATACTGACATGTGTGAAGAATGGCATGGTGCTCTATCCTGGTCGTAATTATATGTTTTCCCTTATCCTGAAAGGCTTCCGCTACAGCCTTTAAAGCCCAGTTATCCGATTCCGAACCACCGCCCGTGAAATAGATCTCCTCAGGCTTTGCGCCAAGCGAATCAGCAATTATATCCCTCGCCACATTTATCACATCCTTATTTCTCGATGCAAATGTATATACGCCTGAAGGGTTTCCAAACTTTTCTGTAAAATAAGGCAACATGGCGTCGAGCACTTCAGGTCTCACCGCCGTCGTCGCTGCATGATCCATATATATTAACTTTCCCATTTTCGCTCTCTTTCCATTACCTTTTCTGTCACTTGTCAATGACAAATGCAACACTGCATTCATCACACGAAACTATATTACTATATAGTATTCTACCACTATACAAATGCCACGTGCTATGTATATATTATTATGCTCTCATCATATCTCATTATCTTCGTCTCTTAATCTCTTTGGACGCTTTCCATAGGCTTTACTATTTTCTTATAGACCCTGAGAAGAAAGATCGTCGATATGATCACACTGAAAACCTCTGCGATAGGGAACGCTGCCCACACACCATTCACACTGTTCATTGCTTTCGACAGGAAATATGCCACAGGAAGTATGACAAAAAGCTGTCTCGCCATAGACACTATCATACTGTACACGCCCTTTCCTACAGCCTGAAACATTCCCGAACATGTGACAGAAAATCCCGCAAATATAAACGCTGTACTCATGATCCTGACCGCTGGTATACCCATCAACAGCATCTCATCTGTGGCATCAAATATTTTAAGTATCTGTCCCGGAAATACCTGCATGATAGCAAGACAGAATACCATAATGGAACAACCGACCATCACACCAAGCTTCATGGTGCGTTTCATTCTGTCAGGTTTCTGCGCTCCGTAGTTGTATGAAATTATCGGTATCATTCCGTTGTTCAATCCGAATACAGGCATAAATGCCATACTCTGCACCTTGAAATACGCTCCGAACACTGCAACGGCCAATTTCGAGAATGAGTACAGTATCAGATTCAGGAAATAATTCATCACAGAACCTATTGCAACCATGATAACCGACGGCACACCTACGCTGAGAATCTTACCAATTATCTCGCCATGTGGCCTGAATCTTCTGAGTGTTATATGGAGATCCGGATTCTTCTTGATATTAAATATCATAGCAAGAGTTCCGGCTATACACTGTCCACATACAGTTGCAATGGCAGCACCCTTTACTCCCATTTGTGGACATCCGAGAAGACCAAATATCATTATAGGATCAAGTATAAGATTGATGACAGCACCGAGTATCTGGGTTATCATACTGTACATTGTACGTCCCGTGGACTGCAAAGCAATCTCTCAAATGTCATCTGGAAAGCTATACCGAAAGCACAACAGCAGCACACCTTGAGATACTCTGTTCCATATTGGATTACCCGTGCATCCCCCGTCTGACTTTCCATGAATGTCCTTGCAAAGAATAAACCTATTATCAGGAATATCACATATCCTATCGCCTCAAGGAATATTCCCTGTCTGGCAACTTCATTTGCCCTGTCAAATTTCTTCTCTCCAAGTGCCTTGGATATAAACGCATTAAAGCCAACTCCCAGTCCCGAGAAAACTCCTATCATCAGATTCTGTATCGGAAATGCCGTGGACACAGCCGTAAGTCCGTCCATGCTGAATCTTGACACAAACACACTGTCCACAACATTGTACATAGCCTGGAACAGCATGGAAATTATCATAGGAAGTGACATTGACATCAGAAGCTTTCCCTCAGACATCACACCCATCTTATTTTCTCTGCTCTCACCTGCGAACGCCTTTCCATTAGCAGATATTGTTTTATTATCAGATATTATTTTCTCACCAGATTTTTTTCTGTTATCAGGTGATTTTTCATTATTTTCGACGCTGTCTTTCTCTTTCATATGTACCTCTCCTCTGCATGCTCCTGCTGTGCATAATGTACTATACCTGCCATTTGTGCTTATCCTCACACACACTTATCTTCACTTGCACTTATCCTCACATGCATACTCTCTTTATCTACTATACTCAAACTAATTAATATTACATTATTTTTGTATTATTTACAATACACTTGTATTTTGATTTTCGATCTCTATTTTCTGATTTCTAATTTTCGATTTATCGATTTCTCATCGACTCAATTCACCGACTCGTATATTGGACCCATATATTCACATTTACAATCATCAATTCATTTATAGCTCACTAATAATGCAATTCAAACGATTCTACAATTCAGACCACCATACAGCTCAAAAAATTCCCCTCTTGAACATCAAATCCAAGAGGGGGACTTATAATTGATAATCTAAAATTATCTATATGACAAACAAGCTGTTAATTACTTATTCGCAAGCTCTGCCTTGATAGCCTCTGTAAGAGCTGGAACGATCTTGTTGAGATCTCCAACTACACCATAGTCAGCTACATCAAAGATAGGAGCATCCTCATCCTTGTTGATAGCAACGATGATGTCTGACTCTTCCATACCAGCTACGTGCTGGATAGCACCTGAAATACCGATTGCGAAGTATACCTGTGGACGAACTGTCTTACCAGTCTGACCAACCTGAAGATCTTTTGGCTTCCAGCCTGCATCTACAACTGCACGGGAGCATGATACCTGTCCACCAAGTACCTCTGCAAGATCATCAAGGAGCTTGAAGTTCTCTGCTGAACCAACTCCACGACCACCTGAAACAAGGATTTTAGCATCCATGATATCCTTGATATCTGAGATAGCCTTTGAGATCTCAAGAATCTCAACATACTTGTTGTTAGGTACGAATCCTGGATTGTACTCGATAACCTCTGCCTTCTTACCAGCTACCTTGTCAAGCTTCTGCATAACACCTGGACGAACTGTAGCCATCTGTGGACGGTTGTCAGGACATGCGATTGTAGCGATTGTGTTACCACCGAATGCAGGACGTGTCATAAGAAGCTGATTGTGCTTCTGCTCCTGATTTGGAAGTGCAACAAGAGGGAAATCACCGATCTCAAGTAATGTACAGTCTGCTGTAAGACCTGTAGCAACTCTTGCTGAAACTGTTGGACCAAGATCTCTACCGATTGCTGTAGCACCAACTAAAACGATCTCTGGCTTGTACTCATTGATAACTGATGCAAGTGCGTGTGCATATGGCTCAGTTCTGTACTCCTTGAGCTCTGGATCGTCAACAACGATAACTCTATCTGCGCCGTACTCTGCAAGCTCATCTACAAGACCCTTAACGTCTGAACCGATAAGGACTGCAGTTACCTGCTCATCAAGCTTCTCTGCCAGTCTCTTTCCTTCGCCGATAAGCTCGAAAGAAATACCACTTAACTTATTATCTACCTGCTGTGCAAAGACAAATACGCCTTTGTAGTTCTTCATTTCTTCTGCGTTCATTGCGCCCATTTTATTCACCACTTTTCCTTTACTATATTAGATTACATGCTTATCCTTTAACTTGCCAACAATATAGCTAACTGCCTCATCTGGAGAATCAGGAACAACCTTCTCGCCTGCACCCTTTCTTACCTTATCTGAAGCCTTAGCGATCTTTGTAGGTGAGCCCTTAAGACCGATGTTAGAATCATCAACATCAACGAGGTCTGCTCTGCCAAGTGTTGTGATCTCTGCATTAACTGCATCGAAGATTCCACCTGGAGTCATGTATCTTGGCTCATTTAACTCAGAAAGTGCTGTTACAAGGCAAGGCATCTTAGCCTTTAACATATGATATCCGTCATCATACTGACGCTTAACGATAACTGCGTCTCCGTCAACCTTGATCTCCTGTGCATATGAAATTACAGGAATTCCAAGATGCTCAGCGATCTGTGGTCCAACCTGAGCTGTATCTCCATCGATAGCCTGACGACCTGTTATGATCAGATCATAATCAAGCTTTCTGAGAGCTCCAGCGATTGTTGTTGATGTAGCCCATGTATCAGCTCCACCAAGAACACGGTCTGTTACAAGAACACCCTTGTCAGCTCCCATAGCGATTGCTTCCTGAAGAACGTCAGCAGCCTTTGGAAGACCCATTGTAAGAACTGTTACCTCTGCACCATACTGATCCTTTAATCTAAGTGCAGCCTCAAGTCCTGCCTTATCATCAGGGTTCATGATTGTAAGCATTCTTTGCTCTGTTTAATGTACCGTCTGGGTTGAACTGTACTCCACCCTTTGTATCAGGTACCTGCTTTATACAAACTATAACCTTCACGTTAAGTACCTCCTATATTACTTTAATAAGTTTGCAGAAATAACCATACGCTGAACCTCTGAAGTTCCCTCGTAGATCTCTGTAATCTTAGCATCACGCATCATACGCTCAACATCGTACTCCTTGATGTAACCGTAACCACCGTGTAACTGAACACACTTTGTAGTAACTTCCATAGCAACCTCGGCTGCGTAAAGCTTAGCCATAGCTGCCTCTACTGAGTAAGAAACCTTAGCACCGCTCTGGTACTCATCCTTCTTTCTTGCTGCCTTGTATACGAGAAGCTTAGCTGCCTCGATCTTTGTTGCAAGGTCTGCAAGAACAAACTGTGTATTCTGGAACTGAGCGATTGATCTGCCGAACTGCTTTCTCTCTTTAACATAGTTTACTGTTGTCTCGAGAGCGCCCTCTGCAATACCAAGAGCCTGAGCAGCGATACCGATACGTCCACCGTCAAGTGTGTGCATAGCGATATTGAATCCCTTACCCTTCTGTCCAAGAAGAGCGTCCTTTGGAATACGGCAGTCGGTGAAGATCAGCTCGTAAGTGGAAGAACCCTTGATACCCATCTTCTTCTCTTTGGTACCGAAGGTAAATCCGGGAGTACCTTTCTCAACGATGAATGCTGAGATCTCCTTCATCTTTCTGCCACGCTTCTCAACGATACCAGTAACTGCGATAACGATATATACGTCAGCCTCTTTACCGTTTGTGATGAAGCACTTTGATCCGTTAAGTACCCACTCGTCTCCGTCAAGTACAGCCTTTGTCTGCTGTCCCTGAGCATCTGTACCAGCACCTGGCTCAGTAAGACCGAAAGCACCAAGCTTTCTGCCTGAAGCAAGATCAGGAACATACTTCTCCTTCTGAGCTGGTGTACCAAATGTTACGATAGGATCAACACAGAGTGATGTGTGTGCTGATACGATAACACCTGTAGTACCACAAACCTTTGAAAGTTCCTCAACGCACATAGCATATGTGAGAATATCACAGCCCTGTCCGCCTAACTCCTTAGAAACAGGGATTCCTAAGAAACCATACTTTGCCATCTTCTCTACAGTCTCTCTAGGAAATCTGTGCTGTTCGTCAATTTCCTGAGCAAGAGGCTTTTACTTCATTCTGCGCGAACTCTCTGAATAAATTCTGCGCCATTTCATACTTCTTGTCTAAAGCGAAATCCATTCTAATTATTCCTCCATGAATATATTATATTACTTAGCACTATTACTGAGCATCAACTGGTGTCTTTGTACGATCAGCATTGTATACATAGAATCCTCTGCCGCTCTTAACACCAAGGTTGCCGCCACGTACCATCTTACGAAGTAATGGACATGCACGATACTTGCTGTCACCTGTCTCATTGTACAGAACGTCCATGATTGCAAGACAGATATCAAGGCCTACGAAATCACCTAACTCAAGTGGTCCCATTGGATGGTTAGCACCAAGCTTCATAGCAGCGTCAATACCAGCTATGTCTGATACACCTTCCATCTTGATGAATGCAGCTTCGTTGATCATTGGGATGAGGATTCTGTTTACTACGAATCCAGCAGCCTCGTTAACCTGTACTGGAGTCTTACCGATCTCCTCTGAGATCTTAACGATCTTCTCTACAATCTCAGCTGGTGTATTAACACCTGCGATAACCTCGATAAGCTTCATTCTGTCAGCTGGATTGAAGAAATGCATACCGATCATAGGACGTGTAAGACCATTTCCAATCTCTGTGATAGAAAGTGATGATGTGTTTGAAGCGAATACACACTCTGGCTTGCAGATCTTGTCAAGCTCAGCAAATGTTGTCTTCTTTACTTCCATGTTCTCGAAAGCAGCCTCAACTATAAGGTCGCAGTCTGCACATAAGTCTTCCTTAAGACCTGGAGTGATGCTGGCAAGAATACCATCAACCTTCTCCTGTGTCATCTTTCCTTTTTCTACGAGTCTTGCATAACCCTTAGCGATCTTGTCCTTACCGCCTTCAGCCCACTCCTGTTTGATATCACAGAGTGCAACCTCGTATCCGTCAACCTGAGCAAATGCCTTAGCAATGCCCTGACCCATGGTTCCTGCACCAATTACGCCAACCTTCATTTTTATGTCCTCCTAAATCTTTTTTTTTCCGGTAAACATGAGAAATTCATATACGTTTCGTTTAACATGCTACCATAATACTTATATCACACATTTAGGATGGTTTACCTTTATCAGATTCCCCACCCTAAATGTTAATATCAGAACTGTTAATTATTACTTATTCTGGAAAGGAACAACCTTAAGTTTCTTCTCCTTGTCTTTCTCAAGGAAATTGCCCATTCCTGCCTTCTGATCCTCTGTCTCGAAACAGTCACCAAAAAGCTTCTCTTCAATAACAATTGCCTGATCCATATCTACCTGTAAGCCATCGTTGATAGCCTTCTTGCAGTTTCTTACTGCAATAGGAGCGTTTGCTGCGATTCCGGCTGCCATCTTCTTAGCTGCTGGAAGGAGCTCCTCAAGTGGATAAACAGCGTTCACAAGACCGATTCTGTAAGCCTCATCTGCCTTGATGTTTCTTGCTGTGTAGATAAGCTGCTTAGCCATGCCTGCACCTACAAGACGTGCAAGTCTCTGTGTTCCGCCAAAACCAGGTGTGATTCCAAGACCAGCCTCTGGCTGACCGAATATTGCATTCTCTGAGCAGATTCTGATATCACAGCTCATTGAAATCTCGCATCCGCCGCCAAGAGCGAATCCATTCACTGCTTTGCGATGACTGGGATAGGGAATGTCTCAATGGCTCTGAACACATCGTTACCCTTCTTACCGAAGGCCTCTCCCTCTGCCTTTGTGAGTGTTGACATCTCACCTATATCAGCTCCGGCAACAAATGACTTCTCACCGGCACCTGTAAGAATAAGACATCTTGTTGTATCAAGATCAACTGCCTTGAATGTTGCATCAAGCTCTTCAAGAACTGCACTGTTGAGTGCGTTCAGAGCCTTTGGACGGTTGATTGTGATAATTCCTACATATCCATCCTGTTCGTATGTAACAAACTCCATGATGTATCTCCTTTATTATCTAAAATTAGTCCTCGATCTTAACGACTGTTGAGCAGCCCATTCCACCACCGATACAGAGAGTAGCAAGACCTGTCTTAGCACCCTTTGCCTGCATCTCATGAAGAAGTGTAACAAGGATACGACATCCTGAAGCTCCAACTGGATGTCCAAGAGCGATAGCACCACCGTTAGGGTTAACCTGCTTGTCAACATCAAATCCAAGTTCCTTAGCAACTGCTACTGACTGTGCACAAATGCCTCGTTTGCCTCGATAACATCGAAGTCCTCAATCTTGAGACCAGTCTTAGCCATAACCTTCTTGGTTGAAGCTACAGGTCCGATACCCATGATTGAAGGATCAACTCCGCCAAGTGCTCCAGCTACCCATGTAGCCATAGGCTTAACGCCAAGCTCCTTAGCCTTCTCCTCGCTCATAACAACGATAGCTGCAGCACCATCATTGATACCTGAAGCGTTACCAGCTGTAACAAATCCGTTAGGATTGATTGTTCTGAGTCTTGAAAGTGTCTCAACTGTTGTACCAGGTCTTGCTCCCTCATCCTTCTTGAACTCAACCATCTCTTTCTTCTTCTTTACCATAACTGGAACGATCTCAGCATCAAATGCACCTGACTCCTGAGCTGCAACAGCCTTCTGCTGGCTCTTTGCTGCAAACTCATCAATCTCCTCACGTGTAAGACCCCACTGCTCACAGATATTGTCAGCTGTCTTGATCATGTGATAATCATTGAATGCATCCCAGAGAGCATCGTTTACCATTGTATCTACGAGTACACCATTGTTCATTCTGTAACCGAAACGACCCTTCATCATAGCGTAAGGAGCCATAGACATATTCTCCATACCACCTGCAACTACGATATCAGCATCTCCTGCCTCGATCATCTGTGCAGCCATGTTGACACAGTTAAGACCTGAACCACAAACAACGTTAACTGTAACAGCAGTTGTCTCGATTGGAAGTCCAGCCTTTATTGAAGCCTGACGAGCAACGTTCTGTCCAAGGCCAGCCTGGATAACACATCCCATTAATACTTCGTCTACCTGATCAGCAGGAACTCCTGCTCTATTGAGAGCCTCCTTGATAACGATTGAACCAAGCTCTGTAGCTGGTGTTGTGCTGAGTGATCCACCCATTGTTCCGATAGCTGTACGACATGCGCCTGCTAAAACAATCTTCTTTGCCATTTTCAAATCCTCCATTTAAAAAAAATATTAGTGTGACATAAGACTACATATAAAAAAAACCTTAAAGGTTCACACAATCTGCCATAATTCTAGCACAAAAGCATGTGCCACGCAACCAAAAATGAACGACTCCGCGAAGGAGCTATTTCCTTTTATTCCTGTTTTTGCCATTTTTAGCATTCTTCTGCCCGGATGATTTTGTGTTTTTCTGTGGAACAACTTTATTATTTTTGCTGTTTTTACCATTTTTGATTGAATTGTTCTTACTTTTATCATTTTTGCCATACGAACGTTGTCCCTGGTGTTCACCTTTCCTGTCCATCTTTCTCGGCGCTATCAGACATTTTTTATCAAAACCGATAAGATCCTGTCTGCCGGCCTTTATGAGCGCCTCTTTGACCAGATCATAATTCTCCGGTTTTCTATACATCATAAGAGCCTTCTGCATTGCCTTTTCATGTGGATTATGAGGTACATATACCGGTTTCATGGTTCTAGGATCGACTCCGGTATAGTACATACATGTGGATATCGTGGACGGCGTAGGATAGAAATCCTGCACCTGTTCAGGCATATAGCCTATATCCCTTACATATTCGGCAAGCTCCACCGCCTCCTTCAGCGTGGATCCGGGATGTGATGACATCAGGTACGGAACAACATACTGCCGCTTTCCAGTCTTTGCATTTACCCTTTTGTATCTATCAATGAATTTCTCATATACACTGTTCTGTGGCTTGCCCATCATCCTGAGAACATTATCCGATACATGCTCCGGCGCAACTCTGAGCTGTCCGCTTATGTGCTTCTCGCAAAGCTCTTTCAGGAATTCATCGTTGCTGTCCGCCATCACATAATCGAATCGTATTCCCGATCTGATAAATACTTTTTTTCACACCTGGAACCGCTTCCAGCTTCCGCAGAAGCTCAACATAATCCTTGTGGTCAACCTTCAGATTCCTGCACGGTTCCGGGAACAGACACTGCTTGTTGGTGCATACACCATATTTATCCTGCTTTGCGCATGATTTATGCCTGAAATTCGCAGTCGGCCCTCCGACATCATGTATATAGCCTTTGAAATCAGGATCATGCGTCATGCGCTCCGCTTCCTTTATCAGTGACTCGTGGCTTCTTGTCTGTATGATCCTGCCCTGGTGAAATGTCAGTGCGCAGAAGCTGCATCCTCCGAAGCGAGCCCCGGTTGCTCGTCAGGCTGAATTTTATCTCTGATATAGCCGGGATACCGCCCGCCTCCTCATATATCGGATGGTAGTTATTCATATATGGCAGATCATACACATCGTCCATCTCCATCTGGGTGAGCGGATAAGCCGGAGGATTCTGAACAACATATCCTCTGTTTCCGTATCCCTCAACCAGCGTTTTAGCCGAGTATGGATCTGTATTTATATACTGTGTATAAAAGCTTCTTGCATATTCCAGTCTATCCTTTGAAAGACTGTCATAATCCGGCAGTATAATGGAATCCTCGGGCACACCGGATATATCCTTTGTCCTGTAGCATGTACCCCTGACAAATGTGATATCTTTCACATCTATTCCGCTGTCGAGCGCCTCCGCTATCTCTATCATGCTGTGCTCGCCCATGCCATACGAAAGTATATCGGCGGATGAATCCACCAGAATGGAATGTTTCAATTTATCAGACCAATAATCATAGTGTGCCATACGTCTGAGGCTGGCCTCTATACCTCCGATTATGATCGGAACATCCTTGTACGTTCTCCTTATCAGATTACAGTATACCGTGGTGGCATAATCAGGCCGAAGTCCCATCTGTTCACCTGGAGAGTACGCATCCTTCTGTCTTCTCTTCTTGGACACAGAATAATGGTTCACCATGGAATCCATATTGCCTCCGCACACCAAAAAGCCCAGTCTTGGTCTGCCAAAAACATCAATGCTCTTGTCATTCTTCCAATCAGGCTGGGCAATCATACACACCTTATATCCATATCTCTCAAGCAATCTGCTTATGATTGCAGGGCCAAATGAGGGATGGTCAACATAGGCATCACCTATGACAAACACAAAGTCCGCCTGTGTCCACCCTCTCTTCTTCATGTCCTCCATGCAGATCGGCAAATAATCTCTTTCCATACATTTAATCTTCTTTCTTATCGCTGAGGTTGACAGACATTCCAGCGCCGAGAGCCACTGCCTCAAGTGCTTTTTCCGATACATATGCCTCTATCCCTGTGCGCTCTTTGATTATTCTGTCCATTCCGTATATAAGACTTCCTCCTCCGGTAAGCACAATGCCCGATACCGCAATGTCAGCCACCAGCTCCGGCGGTGCAGTCTCAAGAACATTGTGTATTGCTCCAAGAATATGCTCTGTAGTCTCCTCAAATGCATCCACTGTTTCATTCGCAGTTATTGTTACAGCCTTTGGAAGTCCCTTGATAAGATCACGGCCCTTGATCACATACTCAATATCTTCATCACGCTTTACGACTGAGCCAACAGCAATCTTCGCATTCTCCGCTGTCTGATAACCTATAAGCAGGTTGTATTTTCTTCTGGCATACTTGATGAGTGCATTATTATAGTCATCTCCGGCGTATTTTATGGAGCTGCTCTCCACTGCACCACCAAGGGATACGACCGCAATATCCGTGGTTCCACCGCCTATGTCGACCACCATATTACCCTTTGCCTCATAGATATCTACATTTGCTCCTACAGCAGCAGCCAAAGGTTCCTCCATGACATACACAGTCTTGGCACCGGTCTTGTACACTGCTTCCTCAACAGCTCTTCTCTGCACCTCGGTAACACCGCTTGGAACACACACGCATATCCTTGGTCTTCCAACTCCCGAACGTTTCTCCATTGCGCTTCTGATAAATGCCTTGAGCATTATCTCCGCTATTGTATAATCAGATATAACTCCCTTATTGAGAGGTCTGACGACCTCTATATTCTCCGGAGTCTTTCCTATCATTTTCTTGGCTTTTGTTCCTATTGCTATTACTTTTTTGTAGATACTTCATATGCGACAACAGACGGCTGGTTTACAACAATTCCCTTACCTCTTACGCTGATCAATACATTTGACGTTCCTAAATCTACTCCAATATCAGTTGAAAGCATATAAATTCTCCTTTATCACAACAAAATAATACCAGTGCTATAACACAGATATTATAAGCACTGGTATTGTTTTTTTCAACAAAATTCTACAACGGTATATCCGTCACAAAACTTATTTTATCTCTTTTTTTTAAGAATCTTCTTGTCGATAGGATCTCTGGTCTCAGCGGCCTTCATGGCATCATCCATAGCACCGAGAAGTCTGTCGATATTTCCTGACTCCATCGCCATCAAAGCATTCTTTATAGCTGTATCTGCTCCGCTCTCAAGCTTGAAGCCCTTCTCATCAGCGTAGCACTCTGCCACATTGATCATTCCACTCTCATTGATCTGGTCAAAGTATACTCTGTTGTTGAACGATCTTGCCTGAGTCATATTTTGCTGCAAGCATATTGCTGAGAGCTGTCTTCTCTCCTGTGAGGATGATCTTAACATCATTCTTCTCAGGTGAACACATATCAACCATCTCTTTGAATCTCTCAGGTGTTATAAGTCCTGCACTCTCAATGATAAGACATCCGCCCTTGAGCTTGCCAACTGCTCCTGCAAGCTTACCGCTGTTTATAACCTTTGCCTTAACCTTTGCCTTTGCCTCAGACTTGCAGATTCCCATATCATAATAGAACTTTGCAAAATCCTCACCGACCATGGTAAGTCCAAATCCGTGCTGTCCAAGAATAACAACATTCTTAGATCTCTTAGGATCTACCTTGAGAGTCTGGAGAACGTTAACGATCTGTGCACCAGCAGGCTCGACTCCGAGATACTTGTAGAGGTACTTTGCCTCCTTAGGCAGTGATTTACGTCTCGCAGCAACAGCCTCACTTACTGAAGCAGCCATAGTTGCTTCTTCATCCTGTGTGATAACCTGTGCAGCTTCCTCAACCTTGCCTTCCTTCAGAAGCTCTTCCTGCTTCTTGTACTCTTCCTCACGCTTTATAGCCTTTTCAAGTACCTTTGCAGCAGCAGTAGCCTTGCTTCTTATATCCTCGAGCTGTTTCTTGACATCAGCCTCGGCCTTGTCTATTGCTGAGAGATCTTTCTTCTTCTTCTCCTCAGCCTCGGTCTTGGCCTGATCAGCAGCCTCTTTTCTTGCAACAACGCGCTCAGCCTGTTTTGTCTTGAGCTCAGCGATCTTGTTCTTTAACTCTTCTTCTTTCTTCTTTGCATCATCGAGAAGCTTCTTAGCATCAGCTTCAGCCTTTGTCTTCATATCTGAGGCTTCCTTCTCAGCCTTCATAGCTGCAGTCTGAACCTTCTCGAGCTCACTTGCCTCTGCCGTAGCATACTTCTCTTCCTCAGCAGCAAGGAACACCTCATGCTTGGTCTCTCTATCTTTTCCTTCTGCCGTAAGCTTATCTGTCTTTTCCTTGGCAGCAGCTTCCGCATTCTGGATCTCAACCTCTTCTGCGATCTTAGCCTCTTCGACTACCTGCTCCGCTTCCTCGGCAGCAGCCTCTGCCTTTGCCAGAAGATCCTCAGCCTCAACAAGAGACTTCTTAGCTGAGTCGAGAGCTTCCTGAGCCTCTGCCTTCGCAGCCTTGAATGAGTCATTCTCCTTCTTTGCAGCGGCAACATCCTCACTGATCTTCTTGTTGTCGTTCTCAGCAGTTGTAATCTGATCAGCAACCTTCTTTATGAACTCTTCGCTGTCTGAAATCTTCTTCTGAACCTCTTCCTTGGCTTTCTTTCTTTGCCTCAAGAGCCTTTGCAGCCTCCTCCTCAGCCTTCTCTGCCTTCTTCAGTTCTTCCTTCTGTATTGCAAGCTTTTGTGTTTGCATCATTTCTGCTGTTCTTTGCATTCTTAACAGCCTTCTCTGACTCCTCAAGCTTCTTCTGGAGCTCATCAAGAGTCTTCTGTGACTGACTCTCCATCTCAGTGGTATTCTTAAGATTAGCATCAGCCTCTTCCTCAGCCTTCTTAGACTCGCTGAATATTGCACCAGCCTTTGTCTTGTCTGCCTCGGCAGTCTTCATGATCTTGGCTGCTCTTGCTTCCTCATCTGTGCGCTTCTTCTTGGCCGTCTCTATAGACTTCTTCTTATCCGCATCTATGTCTGCCAATTTCTTCTTATCAGCATCAACAGCCTTGTTGTACTCAGCAACACCCTTATCCACATTAGTCTTCTTGGTGTCTGCAAGTGCCTTTATAGCCTTGTCGGCAGCAGCCTGAGCCTCATTGATCATATTGTTCTTATATGTATCAGGATCACTCTCCTTGAGGATTCTGTCTGACTCTTTCTTAGCAGATTCATTTGTATCTGATATCTCTTTCTTGAGCTTTGCAATATTGGCATCAAGCTCTTTCTCCTCTCGCTCAAGCAGTTCAGCATCATTCTTCTTCTTTGCCTCAGCCTCCTGTGCCATCTTTGCATCATAGTTCTGCTTCTTGGCAGCAAATTCTTCAAAAAAGCGCTTTTCGAGATCCTTCTCTGTCTTCTCGCATTCCTCGATGGTCTTCTTCGAGGTCTCAGCATGTTTCTTTGCCTCTTCAGCATTCTTTCTGGCATCGTCGATCGCCTGCTGCTTCTTTGCCTCAGCCTCAGCCTTAGCCTTTTCAGCGGCAGCCTTCTTTCTTGCCTCTTCTGCCTCTTTGCGCTTCTTCTCCTCTTCAGCCTTACGCTTAGCCTCTTCCTCGGCCTTCTTCTTAGCTTCTTCCTCAGCCTTCTTCTTGGCTTCCTCCTCAGCTTTCTTCCTAGCCTCCTCTTCAGCCTTCTTCTTGGCTATCTCCTCAGGACTCTCCTCGTCTATATTGGACAGGTTCTTTATTCCTGCTCCAAGGAAATCGTCATCATCGTCATCATCATCATCAAAATCATACAATGACTCTCCAGCCGCAGCCTGCTTGTTTCTATCTGGGAGAATGCTGAACAGATCTCCGTTCGCATCACTGCCTCCCTTAGGTGACTTAACTTTATTCACCTTTGCATTCTTATCAGTTACCAACTCAAGTGTCTCTTCATCCTCAGCATTTTCATCATCATCAGTGAGAACAATATTGCTTCCACCTGTTGACTTAACTGTACCTTCAGTTCCGGCGCCGAACTTAAATCCGCCACCAAGACCGCCTTCTGTTTTAGGTGTTTTTCCAAGACCGCCGCCAAGGCCGCCTGATCCAAGGCCTCCCTCTGTCTTAGGTGTACTTCCGAGTCCTCCGCCAAGGCCGCCTCCGAGTCCTCCAAGACCGCCTTCACCTAATCCGCCGCCAAGGCCTCCTCCGAGACCACCGCCCGACATATCATCAGCGATGCCTCCAAGGTTAAGACTGAGCTTAGGTGCAGCTCCCTCTGGTTTTTATCTTCTTTTTTTATCTTCAGGCTTCAGTCCCTCTCCCTCTTTTGGAACATCGTCCTGCTTTTCATCCTCAGTTGAAGTTTCCGGTTCATCCTCATGAACAATTCCAAGAGCCTCTTCTCTCTTACGGCGTTTCTTAGCCTCGATTCGTTCTAACTCCTCCTTGGACAAAGTTTTGTGTTGGCTTTTAGCAGTCTCAGCATCTTTCTTCTTGCTTTGCCGCTCTTGAGAAGTTCTTCCTCTTCTTCCCTCTTTTTCTTGGCAGCTTCTGCAGCTCTTTCCTTTTCAAGCTGTGCCTTGATCGCCGCAATCATTGCTTCTGTCTGATCTACAGCCAATTCCCTCGCCTCCTTCCGTTTGTTCAAATAAAAGCAATACACTATATGTATGATCATGCTACTTTATTTCTTCTTTGATCAGCCCTTCAGTCTGAACGGCTTTTTCTTCGGTTGCTCTGGTTCAGCGTCAACCGTTTCCTGTTGTGAGGATTCCTGCTCATCTGTCTTCTCCTCGTCGGGAGCTGCCACATCATCCTCTTTATCTTCATCATCAAAATTCAATATAGAATTGAATTCCGTGTTGAATTTAATTCCAAGTCTTGCAAGGAGTCTGTCTGTTTCACCGATAAGATCCTCCTCTTTCTTAAGACTTTCCGATATCTTGGCTTCATCAGCCTCTATCTCTGCATTTATATCTTTCTCTGCCGACAGATCATACAGTCTTTGCATTCTCTGTGTTGTAGTCAGGGAACAGACTGCTCTTAAACACCGGGAAGCCATTATTCTTTGGCTTTTCCGGTTCTGTCTCCACCGCAATTTTCTCTTCTGACTTATCCTCTGCTTCCATTGTGAATTCCTCTTCGACCTCTGATTCAGCTTCAGCCTCAGTTTCTTCGATCTCCAGTTCAGCCTCAGCTTCAAATTCTTCCACCTCTGGTTCGACTTCCACTGGAACTTCTTCCATCTCAGATTCCTTAGATTCCGCATCGATTGTAAATTCTTCTAACTCTGGCTCAGCTTCAGTCTCAAATTCATCTTCAATCTCCGCTTCGGCATCGATTGTGAATTCTTCCTCAACCTCCGGCTCTGCCTCGACTGTGAATTCTTCCTCAGCCTCTGGCTCTGCCTCGATCGTGAATTCTGCGCCAACCTCAAGTTCTTTTTTCGAATTCAGGCTCAGAATCTGCATCTACCTCGAATTCTTCTTCGATCTCCGGTTCGATCTCAACTGAAACTTCATCAACTTCCGGTTCATTCTGCTCTACACCCGGCTCAACAGCAGTTTCTTCCACATCATTCTGAGACTCCGCATCTTCCATCAGATCCTCGAGATTCTCATCGTCAACCTCGAACTCCTCAAGAGATTCAAAGGCTTTATCAAAATCAAACGTTTCTGATTCAACCGGTTCATCAGGCAAAGTCTCCGGCTCTGCATCCGCCTCAAATCCATCCTCAAAGTCTCCCTCGAACTCAGGATCAAAGGTCTCCACAACAGTATCGTCTTCAGAATCGCGATCTGACGCACTGTCAGATACGTCATCAGAATCGTCACCATCAACTTCAACCATGACTACTTCCTCCGGCTCTTCTTCGATAACATAGTTATCTTCCTCCACCGGTTCGGAATCCTCATACTCATTGTCGTTATCTTTGTTATACACCGCTGCATCCTCAGGAGTCAGCTCCCCGCTTATCTCAGTCATATCCTGTGACTTTCCCTCAGGAGCTTTCTCACTGTCACTGCTCATCGCCTTGAGCTCAGGCTTTGCCGTATTCCCGGCATCATCAGCAGTATCGGAAATAACTTCCTCGAGCAGTTGTTCCTTGTCAAGATTCTCGTTCTTCAGAGATTCCATCTCCTGCTCGACAAGCTCTTCCTCTTTCCTTGACATCAATCCAAATAAACCTCTGGATTTCTTCTTCGGCTCAGAATTCTCTTCTTCCTGACGAGCTTCCTTTTTCTGCTCTTTTTTATCCTTCGATCTAATCCACATCTGCTTGAATTTCATGGAACTCGTCACAGGTGCGTCATCCTCGACCATGATCATGATCTTAGCATCCTTTGGATGCATTCTCAGATCGTCTTCTTCCAATATCTTATTTTCATTTGCTCTTGTATCTGCCTGCTCAGGATCATCATCCGACATCTCCGTGTCAGGATAACAATAGATCATGGATTCAAGATCCACATCGCCGCCCATGAGCTTGTCCAGCATATACAAATGTGAAGAGTTCTTGTAATGCGCTCTGAATTCAACACAGGCGCTGTCAAACTTCTCCCTGTTTCTTATGTACGCATGAAGCAGAAGCATCTCAAAATCCCACTCTTCATCCGTCTCAACATCATTCGCCGACACCAGTATGCTGTAAAGTTCATTCACGGGCTTCCTGTGTGCCTTGGCTATCATATATTCAAGTCTGTATGTACCTGCATCCTTATTGGCCTGATTAAATGTATATATCTCAAAATAACGCTCTGCAAGCTGTGTAAATCCCATGGATAAATACAGTTTTACCAAAGAATATATTATCTTGTTACCAGCCGGAGCCATGGCATGTGCCTTGACAAGCGCCGCTCTGGCCTCAGGATATCTTTTTGTTCTCGTAATACACCTCGCCGCATATTCTAATAAACTGTGGACTAAGTGACTTCGACAGATCCTGATGTTCAAGTATATCGAGAGCGAGACTGTAATCGCCATTGTCTGCAAGTTCCTTTATTTTGTTTACACTTGACATACTGATTCCAGTACTCATAACCCAGCCTCCCACTTTTTATCATCGTATTATTTTATCATAAACGGCTATTCTTTACAACCTTTTGATTGGTCAGCAAAAGGACTATCCCGGCCACTAACCCGGCCGCAAATCCCGCCACATGGGCAACATTATCAATACCTTCTGACATCTTTCCGTTAACCAATGTCAGAATAAATAATATAAGCATATTAATAAGTGACAGATCCTTCACCCGGCCCTTATTATAAAATGCTATGACAACCAGCACTCCCAGAAGACCAAATATTGCTCCGGATGCACCAGCCGAGTAAGCATATGTATTATTATAAAAACAATCTATGTATGATGCAAATGACGCAGTAAGACCCGTGGCAATATAAACTATGATATAATTGAATCTGCCTATTATATTCTCAACCCTCGCACCGAGTGCGATCAAAATTACCATATTCCCAACCAGATGTGCTATTCCAAAATGTGTAAACATTGATGTCAGGAATCTGTAATATTGTCCTTTTTTCTGATATCGCAAGCACTTCCACAGCCAGTTCCGTAGGTTGATAGACAAAGATACATGCAACGTACACCAGAATATTTATCAACAGTAATATCGGTGTTACAACACCGAACATTCTTATCAGATTGTGCTGGGATCTGCGGTTATCCACCACCGTTTTTTTTATCGATCACATCATAGAGTGAGTCAAAGTCAGTGGGCTGATTCTCAAATATATACAGCTTTCCGTAATCCTCCGCGAACAGCCAGACATTGTCCAGTTCTTCAACTATCTTTTTTGTCATATCATCAAACATTCCGTTTGGAGTGATGAGTATATTGAGAAGATTGACTTTTCTATGCGAATCCGAAGAAACATCAAGCAATATTTTATTATTGAACTTTTTCAGAGTCTCAGAATCAAGATTATGATTACTGCCTATAACAACAATATATACGGCATCGCTGTCTGCTCTGCCGTATACATTGTTACTTTCCGGATTGAGTTGTCTGTAACCCTTCTCCTTAAGATTTTTTATTATCTGTACCATGTACTGTTGCATATCGTCTTATAATCCTTATAATCCAAGGAAGAGATTCTCAACTTTCTCAATAACAGAGTCCTTCATGGATCCTCTGCTCTTCTCGTAATTAAGACCGGACTCCATGATCTCAAGAAGCTGCATTCTCATTCCTGTATCAATGTCCTTGATGTACTTCATGAGTACATCCTTGATCTCTATTACATACTCTTTTGTCTTCATCTCTTCAAGCATAGGCTCGTAGTTGAATGTGATAGAGTTCTTCATCTCATCCTGCTTTCTTCCACAGATCACACATTCCTCTGCGCCGCCTTCGTTTACGTGTCCACAGTTACATGTCCACACAAGTCCGTCTGACTTGTAGTTTGCAACTGCATCAATTCCCTTTTTGAGCTTGAGTGCCTTAAACTTAACGTCAGACATCTCAATTCCGATAGAATCCGCATCTATCTCGTATACTCCGCTGGCCTTGACATACTTCTTGATGTATACCTTGACGGAGGATATCATCTTTATATACTTGTCCGGAAGCTTACACTCCACATAATCCGACTTGAGGAGCTTGAGGTTGGTCTTATCAAATGTAAAATCAACATCCGGCAGTGTTATATTGTCACCATAGATATTGGTGAACTGAAGCTCTGCCTTAAGTGCCTTTATATCGTCGTTATTGTAGTTGTTGAACCACACGGAAATCTTTGTTCCCTTGCCCTCTGATGCAAGCACCACCTTTGATGCTCTTGGCACGAGCAGGTCGTAATAGTTTCTTACATATATCTCGTTTCTGATAAAGCTGCTCTTGTCAAATTCCGACTTGTACTGCTCCTTTATGTTTACCAGAGTTCCACTGGCAACAACAGCAGTTACGTTGTTGGTATATTCCTCAACACCTGTTCTGAATCCAACTACAGCATTGTACTTCGTCTCACGGACCATATCTGTGAAATTATTGATTGTTTCATTGAGGATCTCATCGATCTTCTCCTGATAGATATCTCTTCTATCCGTGGCAATATCCGCAATAGATGTTCCGAAATCCTTCAAAAAGTTGGAATTAAGTATCGTCTGTGTGAACTTGTATGTTCCATAGCCAACGATCATCATATCCCTCAAAGCTTGTTCCCGATGTAATTAATACTTCCTTCATTAGCGCACCTCCCAAATATAAAAAAAATTGTATCACAATAATCTTCATTTAACAAATGTTTTTTGTGAATTTTTAATCAAAAAAAGGTGCTTTTTTGTGAATATTATAAAAATAATTATAATTTATTTCTTCAGGTCACTATTTTTATATGTGACAAATGTGAAATTCACCTCTGACACATCCTCACCCGGTCTCTCATCCGTCACATCCCAGTTGTCCAGTTTGTCGAGATTCGAAATGAAGGCATCGGCCTCAAATTCCCTGTCTATTTTGGTGATTACTGCCTCATCACAATATGGTATGAGCTCATCGTAGATAGTCTGTCCGCCTATGACAAAAAAATGTCATCCGTGTCATATTTTGCCAGTTCTGTAAACAGTTCGTCCATAGAGTGGACAACCACCGCATCCTCAACTGCATATTCAGGATTCCTGCTGAGAATTATATTGCCCTTCCCTTGAGCGGTCTTCCGCCCGGAAACTCCTCCAGAGTCTTCCTTCCGAGAACAACGACATGCCCCATCGTGGTCTGTCTGAAATTTCTCTGATCCTCCGATATCCTTATCAGTAATCTGCCTTTATTTCCAATGGCCCAATTCTTATCTACCGCGCAATAAACTTCATATGTCCTCAATCTGTATAATTCCCGTCCCATGCTTCATAGTCTTATATTGCAATAGGAATATTCTTAATCTGTGGTCCTGTCTCATAGTCTTCTATCCTGAAATCATCCAGAGTAAAGTCATAGAAATCTTTGACATCCGGATTCATATAGAACTTTGGAGCAGGATGTGTAGGTCTTGTTATCAGCTCTTTGACTATCGGTATATGTCTGTCATATATGTGTGCATCCGCGATCACATGTACCAGTTCTCCCGGCTTAAAGCCCGTGACCTGGGCAAGCATATGTACCAGTACCGCATACTGGACAACATTCCAGTTGTTGGCCGCAAGCACATCCTGGGATCTCTGATTCAGTATAGCGTTGAGCCTGTCCCCTGTTACATTGAATGTCATGCTGTACGCGCACGGATACAGATTCATCTCACTCAAGTCCTGATGAACATATATGTTAGTGAGCATTCTTCTGCTGTATGGGTTATTCTTAAGGTCATATATCAGTCTGTCCACCTGATCCATCATGCCCTCTTTATATTTATGCTTTACACCAAGCTGATATCCATATGCTTTTCCTATGGAACCGTTCTCATCTGCCCAACTGTCCCATATATGGCTTTTGAGATCATGAACATTATTTGACTTTTTCTGCCAGATCCAGAGCAGCTCATCAATAGCCGACTTCACATACGTCTTTCTAAGTGTTATCGCAGGGAATTCCTTTGACAGATCATACCTGTTGACAACACCAAAACGCTTTATGGTGTAGGCATATGTTCCATCTTCCCACTTTGGTCTGACCTTTCCCCCTCCGTACTATATCCATTATCGATTATATCTTTACACATGTTTATAAAGAGATCATCTGCAAGACTCATTTTGGTAACCTCCGATTGTTTTTTTTTCAGATAATTATATCATACTCTCCATCCCACATGTGATTAATTATTACATCAAACAACACTTTTATTACATTTTGATTTACAACGGACTATTTTTGTGTACAATGCAGAAAAACATTCAAAGGAGGTGAAACATGAAACCACATTCATCCAATCCACTACCTGCCCTTCTCAGATACTTCAGACAGAAGGCAGGACTCACACAGCAGGATGTCGCAGCCGCGCTCTCTATTTCCAGATCCGGATATGCCAACTACGAGGAAGGGAGAAACATCCCTAATATAGAACAGGCCATAAAGCTGTCAGAGCTTCTCGACCACGATTTTCTATACGCATACACCCTGTCATCAAGATACATGCAGGGGCATCCAAAGCCACTACAGATCGTCATGGAGGACAATTCATACATGACCGCCATAGAATCTAACCAGAGCACAGCAGACATGCTGGGCAATTACCGATCTCTCAGCAACAGCGACCGTCAACTTATAGACACATTTGTGGCAAATCTAGCATCTAAAAATTCCAGACTGTAGATCCAGTATTATACCCACCAATTACAGTAAATATTATTTTTAAGGAGAAAACAGGAAAATATGAAAAAAAGAAAAGAACGCAACATTGATCCGTCGGTGTATGAAGACGATTCATCCGATCAGGATTTTAACTGTGCAGTGATAGGCGGCGCACTGAAGTCTCTAAGGCGCAGCCACGGAAAAAGGCAGCAGGAAATAGCCGCCATCTTGAAGGTGTCCGTCTCCGCCTACTCGCACTATGAATGTGGAGAGCGAATCCCGGATCTCATAAATCTTATCAGGATATCCAATTTATACAGTATTAATATGAGTCATCTGGTGCTGCTCACCTGCATCGATATAGCAAAGAAAAATAAGATGGACATCAGCGAAGTGTTCCTCGCCTACAGCCACGGCAGGACTCTTCCACCGGAAGCGACAGGAATAATGTCCGACTGTGATCAGCTTGACGACAACGGCAGGGAAAATCTCAGGCTGTTTTTAAAGTCTGCACTGAGCTGCTAGCAGACTCACAATTTCGAAATAATACGGTTCAGATCGTTTATAACTCTCTTCTTATCAGCACTCCACAGAGGCGCAACAAGAATATTCTTAGGCCCATCCCCGGTGAACCTGTGAACAACCATATCAGGAGGAAGCTCTTTAAGACAATCACACAAAATATCTGCATATTCATCAAATGTCAGTGCACGGAACACTCCTTCCTCATACATTTTTTCAAGAACAGTTCCCCTGAGGACATGAAGCAGTTGGAGCTTTATACCATTTGCGGCGCTTCGCACTATGTACCTTACCGTATCAATCATATCCTCCTTCGTCTCACCGGGCAGGCCTATTATCATATGAACTATAATGTGAACTCCCAGTTCTCTGAGTCTGTTCATCGTCTCATCATACACACTTATGTCATAACACCTGTTGATGAGCTGTGCTGTCCTGTCATTTGCTGTCTGGAGGCCAAGTTCTATCCACACAGGTTTAACAGCTATTATATCTTTTATCATATCTATGACCTCCGGGCCAAAGCAGTCCGGTCTGGAGGCTATCGATACAGCCGCAATGTCATCCCTTCTTGCAGCCGCCAGAAACTTTTCGCGCAAAGCATCGACATCACCGTATGTATTTGTATATGACTGGAAATACGCTATATATCTGTCGCATTTGCATTTGCCTGATATCCTCTTTTTTTGCCAGTTCTATCTGTTCATCTATACTCATGACTGCATCCTCAGAGAAATCTCCCCGAGCCGCTGGCACTGCAAAAATACATCCACCTGTCCCGGCTTTACCATCACGGTTGGGACAGGTGGTTCCTGCATTCAATGATATCTTATATAATTTCTCTCCAAATGTATCTCTTATATACGCATTTGTTGTATATATATCCATACTGTTACCTTCTATATACGATCCTGTCTATATCTGATGTGTCGCCTTTACAAGAGCAGGAACTATCTGTTTCTTTCTTGATACAACACCGGGAAGATATGCATAGCTATCCTCAAGCTGCACATCAAATGCTTTGCTGCACAGTTCCTGTGCATTCTCTCCCCACGCATATGATACCTGAGCCCTCCTGAAGAATATTGGTCATTGCAAACATGACCACATCACAGCCAGGCTCCATATATCCACCGAGGAATTCACGCATACCGTTTCTTATTCTGTCTATCTCTTTCTCATTGACGGAATTGATCTGTCCAACAGCAACAACCATATCTCCAATGTCGAATTTCTTGAAATCCTGATGAAGTATCTCATCCATGGTCTTGTCCTTGAGGTTGCTTCCCGCGTCGAACATCTCCATGGCAAATTCATATATGTCTATCTCTGCAAGCCTTGCAAGCTCCTTTGCAGCAGCCTCGTCTATGAATGTACACGTCGGAGACTTGAATGCCAGTGTATCGGAAAGTATCGCGCGCAGAGAAGTCCAGCTATCGGCTTATCTATCTTGACATTCTGCTCTTTATACATCTGATAGATGATCGTAGCAGTACATCCAAGTGGCTGATTTCTGAAATACACAGGATTCATGGTCTCTATATTCGCGATCCGGTGGTGGTCGATTATCTCGAGTATCTCGGCATTCTCCACGCCGTCAACAGACTGGGTTCTCTCATTGTGATCAACAAGTATGAGCTGTTTCTTTCTCGCATTGATATAGTTACGCCTTGATACAAGTCCCTTGTAGTTGCCATAGCCGTCCGTAACCGGAAAGTATCTCACTCTGGTCTTTGCCATGGTCGTCTTAAGTGTATCTATATCGTCATCCTCATAGAATGTCATGATACGGTCTCTTATCATGAAGAATCCGATAGGCATGCTCTGTCCGATAAGTCTGGCAACAGCATAGGTGTCCGTCGGTGTAACAACAACCGCACAGCCCTTGTTCTTCGCAAATTCCAGAACCACGTCAGATATACTGTTCACAAGACATACTATAAGCATGCTCGCACCGCAGTTTATGGCCGCAAGCTGAGCCTCAACCCTGTCACTCACTATGACTATGTCATTTTCCTTGACATGTCTCTCAAGGATGTCAACCTGGGCAGCTCCCACGATCACTCTTCCATCCTTAACATATTCGTCGGCGTCACCGTACACAAGCTCGCCATTTATAGTATCTATTATGTGTGAGAACTTTGTACCAGCTATGAACAGGGAATTATCATCCTTCTCAAGCATATATGCCTCGGCTATATCTCCGACCGTTATTATTCCCTTTATCTTGCCATTATTGACAACCGGAAGTGTCGTGGCGTCGTTATCCTGCATTATCTCAAATGCTCTCTTCATGGTGATATCTCCCGACACACCATCAACTATTCTGTATGCTATATCCTTCACCTGTACATTTACATTGCTCACAAGTGCCGGCGCCTGCACACCAAAATAATCAAGGACAAACTGTGTCTCTTTATTTATATTTCCAGCTCTCTTTGGAATGTATTTGTTCTCATGCTGATTTTTCAGATGGGCGTACGCAATCGCTGAACATATAGAATCCGTATCCGGATTCTTATGTCCTATGACAAACACCTCATCTGTAGGAACATTATGCATATTTCACCTCTTATTTCTATCAATTATAATGTATTCATTTCTATGCCACGCAGGGAAGATGCCTTGTGACATCCCACATGCTAACAAGCATAAATTGAATGAGGCAAAATGACAACCCCTTTTAACGTTGTTTATCATTTTGCCCCATTTTTTATCTGTTTAATCAGAACTTATATCTCGCTTATATCCACGAGTGAAAGCTTTGTGGTATCAGCGGTCTCAAGGCTTGTAAGCAGCGCATCGGCTGTATCAAGGCTTGTAAGACATGTAACACCTGTCTCAACTGCGTGACGTCTGATGATAAATCCATCCTTGCTTCTCTCAACACCCTGTGATGGAGTGTCGATTATCAGATCGATCTCATGGCTCAGTATCAGGTCAAGCAGATTTGGTGATGGCTCCTCAACCTTGTTGATGAGCTTTGCAGGAACACCATTCTCATTGAGAACTCTGCATGTGCTTCTTGTTGAATATATCTCATATCCAAGAGCAAAGCAAATCTCTTACCAATATTTATAGCATCCATCTTATCTGAGTCCTTGACTGTGAGGATCATCTTCTTGGTTTTTGGAAGATTGATTCCGGCTCCAAGGAATGCCTTGTACAGAGCCTCATTGTAGTTCTTGGATATACCAAGACACTCACCTGTAGACTTCATCTCTGGTCCAAGGCTGATGTCAGCTCCTCTGATCTTCTCAAATGAGAATACAGGCTTCTTGATTGCGAAATACTCTGACTCCGGCTGAAGACCAGGTGTGTAACCCATATCCTTGATCTTCTCACCTGTGATAACACGTGTTGCAAGATCTACGATAGGTATTCCTGTTACCTTGCTTATATATGGAACCGTACGGCTTGAACGAGGATTTACCTCTATTACATATACCTCATCATTGTATGCAATAAACTGTATATTTATAAGTCCGATTACGTGCAGGCTGTTTGCAAGCTTCTTGGTGTAATCAGCGATGACTCTCTTTGTCTTTGGTGAGAGTGTCTGTGCAGGATATACCGAGATACTGTCTCCTGAATGTATTCCGGCTCTCTCAACATGCTCCATGATACCAGGGATAAGTATGTCATCTCCGTCACATACAGCATCGACCTCGACCTCTTTACCCATGATATACTTATCTACAAGTATTGGGTGCTCCTGGGTATGTCTGTTGATGATATCCATGAACTCTATGATATCCTTATCAGAGATCGCAATCTGCATTCCCTGTCCGCCGAGAACGTATGAAGGTCTTACAAGTACCGGATAACCCAGCTCATTTGCAGCCTCAAGCGCCTGCTCTCTTGTAAATACCGTCTTACCAGCAGGTCTTGGTATACAGCACTTCTCAAGAATCTCATCGAAGAGCTCTCTGTCCTCTCTTTGCATCTACATTCTCTGCACTTGTTCCAAGGATTGGTACCCCCATCTCCATGAGTGCCTCTGTGAGCTTGATAGCGGTCTGTCCACCGAACTGTACAACAGCTCCATCCGGATGCTCCAGATTTACTATAGCCTCAACATCCTCCGCTGTAAGAGGCTCAAAGTAAAGCTTGTTTGCTATATCAAAGTCTGTACTGACTGTCTCAGGGTTGTTGTTGACGATGATTGTCTCGTAACCCTTTCTCTCAAATGCCCATGTGCTGTGAACTGAACAGTAATCGAACTCGATACCCTGTCCGATTCTGATCGGGCCTGAACCAAGTACCATTACTTTCTTCTTTGAGTTATCCTCAGCGACCTCGTTCTCCAGAGAATCAAAGCATGAATAGTAATATGGAGTCATGGCATCAAACTCTCTTTGCACATGTATCAACCATCTTGAAGTGTGCTGTTACACCGTAGTCGTAACGCATCTGTCTGATCTCTTTCTCTGTCTTGCCTGTGAGTCTCGCGATAACCTTGTCAGGGAACTCAACTCTCTTGATCTCCTTCATTAGCTCCTTGGAGATATCTCCCTTGGACTCGATTATCTTTCTCTCAGCCTTAACAAGGTTGTGGATCTTGTCTATGAACCATCTGTCGATCTTGGTGATGTCATAGATCTGATCGTATGATATTCCACGTCTGATAGCCTCAGCTATGACATAGATACGTCTGTCATCAACATGTCCGAGAAGCTTTATAACCTCTTCGTCTGTCATATCCTTGTATCTGCTTGACCAGAGACTGTCTACATGCTGCTCCAGTGAACGGAGAGCCTTCATAAGTGCACCCTCAAAGTTTGTACAGATACTCATAACCTCACCGGTTGCCTTCATCTGTGTTGTCAGATCATGGTCAGCGGCGATGAATTTATCAAATGGAAGTCTAGGGATCTTGACAACCACGTAATCAAGTGCCGGCTCAAAGCTGGCATATGTCTTCTTTGTAATAGCGTTCTTGATCTCATCCAGGTTGTATCCAAGGGCTATCTTGGCAGATACCTTTGCAATAGGATATCCGGTTGCCTTTGATGCAAGTGCTGATGATCTTGAAACTCTTGGGTTTACCTCGATAACACAATACTCAAATGAATTAGGATTCAGAGCAAACTGAACGTTACATCCACCCTTGATGTTGAGCTCTGAGATAATGTTCAGTGCTGAGCTTCTGAGCATCTGGTACTCCTTGTCACCAAGTGTCTGTGATGGAGCCACGACTATAGAGTCTCCAGTGTGTACTCCGACAGGATCAAGGTTCTCCATGTTACATACGGTTATACATGTACCATTTGCATCACGCATAACCTCGTACTCGATCTCCTTCCATCCTGCGATACATCTCTCGACAAGAACCTGTCCTACACGTGAAAGTCTCAGACCGTTCATGAGGATCTCCTTGAACTCTTCCTCATTCTCAGCGATACCACCACCTGAACCTCCAAGTGTATATGCAGGACGGAGAACTACAGGGTATCCAATCTTCTTGACAAAGTTAAGACCGCCCTGAACTGTTGTAACGACCTCTGAAGGTGCTACAGGCTCATGGATCTTCTCCATAGTCTTCTTGAACTCAAGTCTGTCCTCGGCCTTCTTGATGGTCGTTGATGATGTTCCTATGAGAAGCACGTCATGCTCTCTGAGGAAACCTGACTCATCAAGCTCCATGGCGATGTTGAGGGCTGCCTGACCGCCGAGTGTCGGCAGAAGGCTGTCCGGCTTCTCCTTCTCAATGATAGCCTTTACAACATCAACCGTAAGAGGCTCAATATATACCTTATCTGCTATATCCTTGTCCGTCATGATGGTTGCAGGGTTTGAGTTGATGAGGACAACGCACAGTCCCTCTTCCTTAAGAGAACGGCACGCCTGTGTTCCGGCGTAATCAAACTCAGCAGCCTGACCGATGACTATAGGACCTGATCCGATAACTACAACCTTTTTTTATATTAGGATTCTTTGGCATTACTTTGACACCTCCATCATATTCATAAATGTATCAAACAGTGAATCTGTATCCAGCGGACCTGCACATGCCTCCGGATGGAACTGAACTGTCTGTGCATTCTTTCCAAGATAGTGAACTCCCTCTACTGTTCCGTCATTTACATTGACGAAGCTGACCTCTGCGATCTTTCTGTCGAGGCTGTCTTCCTTGACCATATATCCGTGATTCTGTGTTGAAATATATACCTTGCCGGTCTTCATATCTCTTACAGGATGGTTTGCACCTCTGTGTCCGTACTTCATCTTCTCTGTATCACCGCCGTTGGCAAGCGCCATGAGCTGATGTCCAAGACATATAGCAAAAATTGGAATATCTGTATCGAAAAGCTTCTTTACCTGAGCTATTGTGACCTTACACTCCTTTGGATCTCCAGGACCATTTGTAAGCATGATTCCGTCCGGAGCGTCTGCGATGATCTCCTCAGCAGGTGTCTCTGCAGGATATACAGTAACCTGACAACCTCTTGCAAGGAGGGACTTGACGATGTTCTTTTTAACACCGAGATCGATGACTGCAACCTTGAATCCGTCACCAGGATAGAATATTTTCTCCTTACATGTAACATCGAGAACAACATGTCCCATCTTCCATGCCTTAATACGCTTCATGCACTCATCAAAATCATAATTCTCATCAGTTGTGATCATACCTCTCATGGTACCATCTTTCCTGAGGATCTTGGTAAGTGTTCTGGTATCTATTCCTTCTATACCAGTTATATTATTCTCAACAAGAAATTCGTTTATGGTCATCTCGCTTCTGAAATTACTAGGAGTCTTGCAGAGCTCTCTAACAATGAATCCTGACTGCCAAGGTCTGCCAGCCTCCATATCCTCTCTGCATACACCGTAGTTGCCTATAAGCGGATATGTCATACATACTGACTGCCCTGCATATGTGGATCTGTAAGAATTTCCAGATAGCCGGTCATCGAAGTATTGAATACTATCTCACTGATTATCTCATCAGTAGAGCCAATACTTTTACCTTCAAACACGTGTCCGTCTTCAAGTATCAAAAAAGCTTTCATAATCGTATTCCTTTCGTTTTTTCTATTTTTGCTCAAAAAAAAAGAGTGAAAACGGGGGAAACGCTTGAGATAACCCACATTTATTGGCCTCTTTTTTTCTTAATTTAATAAATACTACCACATTTGACAAGGCGGTACAATATTTTTTTCGATATATTTTTTATTTTTGTGTTCACGGCAAAAATCTTGTTTTTTATTCAATATTTTTATTAATTTTTTCATCTCTGAGCTCAGCAGCCCGTCTGCTAAATTCACATCCACAGAAATTCTGTCTGTATAATCCATATTCCTTTGACAGCTCTATCGAGTGCTTATATCCATTTTTCTTCTTGAAATCACTGAACAGATAATCTATGTCGTATTTCTGCTCATCTCTGCACCTATCTCGTTCAGCCAGTCCGCATTCTTGTGGGGGCTTATCGACAATGTGGTCGTAAATACGTCATATTCATTTTTTTTCTTCGCATGGATCGCGCTCTTCTCAAGTCTCAGCTTATAGCAGTCATAGCACCTGAGTCCTCTCTCAGGAAGATCCTCCCTGCCCTTAGCCATATCCAGAAACACCTGCGGCTCATGCTCCGCCAGTTCGACATCCACTCCTTCCACATATACTTCATGTACAAATCTGTCAAGCTCACGGAATCTTTTTATGTACTCATCGTAATCCGTTATATTTGGATTGTAAAAATAAGCTGTTATGTCAAAATGCTCCGCAAGGACCGACAGACAATGGCTGGAACATGGCGCACAACAGCAGTGCAGCAATAGTTTTTTTTTCTGCCGCATTGTGTATTTTCACTATCAAATTCAGCTATCTGTCTCTCCATCATTTGATAATAATTTGCATTTTGCATCATTGTTTTCTCCTTTTTTTGTTGATATTTCACACCACATTTTACAACATTCGATTATCTTTTGCACATTTGTGCATGTTTACTAGTTGACTTTGTTATATCTTTACAATATACTGTAGATAGTTACTAAAGCACGTTATGATCATTTATCAATGGAGGTGTAGATTATGACAGTTCAGCAGGCAATTAAAAAGTACAAGTTAGAGCCGCTCAGCGTCAGCGTTGCCAAGGTCAAAGCCAAGGAGCTCAACGTTGATGAAGTTCTTTACATGAATGTGCAGAAGAACAAATATGCGTATATCGTACGCGATTCACGTGGTATAATGTTGTACTCTGATGAGCGCAATCTTTATACTAAGCTTTATAAGGGTTTAAAGATTACTCCCCTTGAATCATAATATTTTCACACGGAATTTATTAAATATGCACACACATGGAATATGGGAAAAAGCTGTTACTCCACTCCCCTATGGAATCAAGAGCTTTTTTCCCATATTTTATATTAATCTGTACTCAGGCCTTTCTTCATTATACATATGACACCGTATCTCATCATCCACATATATTATGATCAGCGACAGGAACATCCACAGGATAGAATAAGGCACACATATCTGCCCCGCAAGATTTAACGGCATATCAGAGTAATCCCACACGTTAAGTCCTAGTCTTATATTCACAACATACCCGGTCAGGAACTCCAGCTCAGATATTATCACAGAGGAAACCAGCATCTGCGCAAGTATCCCCATCTTCGGAAACATCTGGTTCAGTCCGCCGCACAAAAGCGTAGCAAGACCTCCACAAATTATCATGGAATAATGGGAATAATGCCTGGCTGATATCTCCAGGAAATAATATATCATCCCACCCGTCATAAATATAGTAAAGCACTTACACACAAAGACCCTCACAGCGACACCTCCTGTATATATACAGTTTAGTATCAACCGTGAGGGTCAATATTATTTATTCTTTATACTTTCCTCTGAAAAAAGTTATTTACATGATCAATAGTTCTGTCTGAGAGCTCAAGCTTCACGAATTCAGCCTTGCCGTTCTTGTTGAGGACGAACACATACACACCATCCTGATTCTGCTTATTGCCGGATGTGAAATCCCTGGTCTTTATTGAGCTGTCCTGCTGAAGCTCATTGTCGAGGTAAATGCATCCCTCTTTCGCAATGAACTTTACATCAGCGTTGCTGAAGCTCATGATCTTTTTTTCTGCTCTTCTTTGCAATGATCCTTGCGATGTCTATATCCTCATTCACCATTATATATTCATACTCCGTCTCTCTTCTGGAAACAAAAATACCAAATACAACAGCACCTGCAATCGCAACTAAGAATCCAATACTGCCAAAGCCCTGAACGAACATCGCTGCGCCAAGTCCGGCGATCATCAGCACGATTCCGGCAGCCATACCGCAGGTAACACTCGCAGGTGTCTTCGCCTTAACTATATGTTCTGCATAACCATCATTTAACATACCTTTTTTTTCTCCTTAAGTTCTTTAAAATTCTAAGCCCTTATATTCTAGCATACATGGGCTGTTTTGTCATCTTATTCCCGCTGGACATCCACCGCATCCGCCACAGCCTGCCGTTCTGACAGCTCCGGCATCATCTCCGGCGTAATTAAATGCCGACTCTATGAGGCACACCGCCTGGGAGCTTATTCCAAGTCCCCCTCCGGTAAACCCAAGCTTCTCCTCCGTTGTCGCCTTGATATTGACCTGATCCTTGTCTATACACAGGCAATTACAGATATTCTCCCTCATCTGATCAATGTACGGCGCCATCTTAGGGCTCTGGGCAATTACGGTCGCATCTATGTTCTCGATGCTGTAGAGCTTCTCCTCGAGAAGTCTCTTCACTTCTGACAGGAGCTTCATGCTGTCCGCTCCCTTATACCTCTCATCAGTATCAGGGAAATGCTTTCCAATATCCCCCAACGCCGCAAAGCACCGAGAAGCGCATCCATTATCGCATGAAGAAGTACATCCGCATCGCTGTGTCCAAGGAGTCCTTTCTCATATGGAATCTCAACTCCTCCGATTATAAGTTTTCGTCCCTCAACTAGTCTGTGGACATCGTATCCCATTCCAACTCTCATGTGATATCCTCCTTATATGAATAAAAAAAAAAAAGACGGAATGTCTTCCGTCTCATCAAATAGTAGCGAGAGGGGGATTCGAACCCTCGACACTGCGGGTATGAACCGCATGCTCTAGCCAACTGAGCTATCTCGCCATGTCTTGTAAATGGGACCTATAGGGCTCGAACCTATGACCCTCTGCTTGTAAGGCAGATGCTCTCCCAGCTGAGCTAAGATCCCATATTACTTCGTGTCATCGCTGACACCTTTGTTAGTATACTCAAGTGACCATGTTTTGTCAACAACTTTTTTCACTTTTTTTATTTTATTTTTTATCGGCCTCCACCAAACAGGTAAATAATAAGATTCACTATGAACAGAATGATGACAACAGGTATCACGATATACCACACTATCTTAAATCCCAGCCAGATAACTCCAAGCACTATACCTATAACAAGTGCAGCCACAAGAATGAGTATTATCGCTGTCAGCACCTTGCCTATCGGTGAACTGAAATCAAGCTTGCCATAAGCAAAGCTTGTATTGCCCTCGTCGTCCACATTTACATGCCAGCCCTTCTGACTGCTTCCGCTGGCTTTGCGGGTGTTGTAGCTGTCATCATACGAAGAGGATTCTGTATCATAATATCTTCCGCTTGCGCCCTGTCCCTCTGTGTCAATGATCGTCTTGGCGATCAGTCTTGCAGATCCCAGAGATGAACATATCTCCTCCTCTGACTTGCCTGCTTCTTTCTGCTTCTTAAAATAATCCTCATAATAATTCATCGTGTCATAATATGTCTGCGTTGAGACATTTCCATCAAGAGCTTTCTTCAACTCATCCATAAACTCTCTTTTTTCGCATATCGCACCTCCGCGCCATTATGTCAATTCTATTTTTATCACTTCATATTAAGATACGACGACAACTTTGTAGCCGCCCATATCTTCCACCACATAATTTATAGACCTTATATTGCCATAATTGTACAGAAATGACAAGTCAAATGTTTCGTCATCTGTATATATAGCAGCTTCCAGCACATTACTGCCGCCCATCTGTATCCTTATGCCTTTTTTATACTCATCGAACGAGTCATAGGTATAAAACCTCTTTTTATAGAAATTATACGCTGTGTCGGCACACTCTCTGTAGAATTGCTTTTCCCATGAGTGAGTCAGTTCCAGTGTGCTGTCATCGACATTCACATAGGTGTGCTTCAGATAGCTGCCCATATCCGGCAGCGAGTCATCCCATGTCAGATCCACATTATACCATTCTCCGCCGAGCTCTATCTGATTCCATGCATGAAGTCCTTCCTCCGTGCTTCCGACTACTATGTCACATTTGACGCCCAGACAGGACATGATTATGAAGAACGCCTCAGCGTAGCCGTCGCACACGCTCTGGTGAAGCACCAGCGCTCCATATGCCGTATATGCATCATCATTATTGTCGGGATATCCATAGACACAGTTTTCCACTATATAATCGTGCACGGCGATCTCCTTGTCAAGGTCGCTCATGCCATCTGAAATGTTGTCATTTATAAAGCTGTCGATCACCTCATATATCTGCTTCGCCCTTATGTTGTCCTCCGGGATATCCGTTCCTTCTATATATTTTCTGACAGCATAATAATTATCCGACAGTTCATAGTTGAGCTGTATTGCCAGATATCTTCCCGTCTCAATTATTATCCTGTACGTATCCACTGAGCCGTATGCCGAATCTATATATTTGTTGATGTTGTGCACATCACTTTTCGCCACATTACTTACATAATACATGCCCGACTCGTTTCCGTCCTCCATATCCTGGACAACGGCCGCCCGGAACTCCACCAGGCCATCAAGCATCTGGCTGCTCTTGATCACATTGAAGAACAACCACCGCACTCCCACCATCATCAGCGAGAGAACAACTACAATACTTATAACTCCAAGAATCTTCTTTTTTGTACCCAAACTTCCTGTCAATCCTCCATCCCTGCTTTCTTTGCGGTGATCCGCCTGTATATTTTATCATCTGTACTTTTGCGCCGCAAGCACCAACCACGCATTTCCTGTGGTTATAAATAAACCTTATTTGTGTTGATATGCGAACTTTTATGTTGTAAAATGTACGTTGTTTGAAAACTACCTTATAATTTACTCAGTTTTCAACCTAAAACAAAAAAATAACAGAAAAGAGGATTTAATATGGCTCAGCTCTGGGGCGGACGCTTCACAAAAGAAACAGACAAATTAGTATATAACTTTAACGCATCTATTTCATTTGATCAGAAATTCTACAGACAGGATATCCGCGGAAGTATCGCGCATGTAACCATGCTCGCTTCATCCGGTATTCTCACTGACGAGGAAAGAGATCAGATCATAGCGGGACTTAAGGGCATACTGAACGATGTGGAGAACGGTTCTCTGCAGATCACTTCAGAATACGAAGATATACACAGCTTTGTCGAGGCAAATCTCATAGACAGGATCGGCGATGTGGGCAAAAAGCTTCACACCGGACGAAGCAGGAACGACCAGGTTGCATTGGACATGAAGCTCTATGTAAGAGACGAGATCATCGAGCTCAAGGAGCTTATTTACAAGCTTCTGACTACTCTTCACAGACTTATGAATGAGCACATCGACACATACATGCCTGGATTTACTCACCTCCAGAAGGCACAGCCAATAACTCTGGCACATCACTTTGGAGCATACATGGAGATGTTCAAGCGTGACTACGACAGAATGAACGATATATATGACAGAATGAACTACTGTCCTCTCGGATCAGGTGCCCTCGCAGGAACCACATATCCGCTCGACAGAGAGCTCACCGCTTCTCTGCTGGACTTCTACGGTCCGACTCTCAACAGCATGGATTCAGTTGCCGACAGGGATTACTGCATAGAGCTTTTATCCGCCATGTCTACCATCATGATGCATCTCTCACGTTTCTCCGAGGAGATCATCATCTGGAACTCAAATGAATATCAGTTTGTTGAGCTCGATGATTCATACAGCACAGGAAGCTCTATCATGCCACAGAAGAAGAACCCGGATATAGCCGAGCTCGTAAGAGGTAAGACAGGCAGGGTTTACGGTGCTCTCACCTCCCTTCTCACAACCATGAAGGGAATCCCTCTCGCATACAACAAGGACATGCAGGAGGATAAGGAGCTCACATTTGACGCGATAGACACTGTAAAGGGATGTCTCGCACTGTTCACAGGCATGATAGCCACCATGACAGTCAACAAGCCTAGAATGGAAGCATCAGCCAAGAACGGATTCACCAACGCAACAGATGCCGCAGATTACCTTGTAAATCACGGTGTACCTTTCCGTGATGCACACGGCATCGTCGGCCAGCTCGTTCTGAAGTGCATAGAGGAGAACATCTCCCTCGACCAGCTTAGTCTCGACGAGTACAAGGCCATCTGTCCTGTATTTGAAGATGACATATATACAGCCATCAGCATGGAAGAATGTGTTCAGAAGCGTAACACAATCGGTGCTCCGGGACACGCTGCAATGCAGAAGGTGATCGATGCAAACGACAAGTTCTTAGCATGCGCTGAGCAGGATTTAACCAAGCACACCAAGGAGTGATTTTTATGAACAATACAACAAAAGCCAAATACGATATGGCAGAAAAGATGCTCAAGGTCGATATCTCTCTTGAGGAGGTTGCTCTCATGACTGAGCTTCCAATGGAAACCCTGAAAAAAATACAGCATGACATCCAGAAAGACGGACTCGTCACAAGACACGACGTGAAGGATGTCGATCTCGATTCAGGCTACCTTATCTAAGCTTAATCCACATACCGTATAATAAATATCCCCGCTGTTCTCACTATGGCCCAGCGGGGATATTTATATGTGTACAACATTCCGGTTTATTTGTCCTCAAGATACCTTCTAAGACTTTTTATCGCATTCTTCTCGAGGCGGCTGACCTGCGCCTGGGATATGCATATCTCCTCTGCCACCTCCGTCTGGGTCTTTCCCTCAAAAAATCTCAGCCTCACTATATTCTTCTCCCTGTCGCACAGCCTGTCCATAGCCTCTCTGAGATCAAGGTTTTCAACCCACATCTCCTCCTTATTCTTTCTGTCTCTTATCTGATCCATGATGTACAAGGTGTCTCCACCCTCCTGATACACCGGCTCATACAGGGACAGCGGTGCCGATATGGCATCAAGCGACATGACTATATCTTCCTTCGGTATACTTATCTCCTCCGCTATCTCCTCTATCGTCGGCTCCTTATCCTTTGTCTTCTGGAGATTTTCCTTGGCATATATCGCCTTGTAGGCTATATCACGCAATGACCTTGATACTCTTATAGCATTGTTATCTCTGAGATACCTTCTGCACTCACCTATGATCATAGGCACAGCGTACGTACTGAATTTGACATTGAGACTTCTGTCAAAATTATCCAACGCCTTGATAAGCCCTATACAGCCAACCTGGAACAGATCATCCGGATTCTCATTTGAACTGCCAAATCTCTGGATCACGCTGAGCACAAGGCGGAGATTCCCCTCTATAAACTCCTCCCGGGCAGAGCTGTCTCCCTGCTCCATCCTGTCAAACAGCATGTTCTTCTCATCCTCTGTAAGATATGGTAATTTCGATGTATTTACACCACATATAACCACTCTGTTCAGCGCCATATCATGTCCCTCCACGTGTTATCTGTCTAACACTAGGATTGTCAGATACATGCCAATTTATTCATATTTGCACCACTTTTACTGATATATATGCACGCAAAAAAGACCATGAAAACCAATTTGTGTCCTAAGTCACTCATCATCTTCATGGTCTCTTATCTTCGTATATCTAGTTCTTTCTGAACTCCTCAAGTTCAAGTCCCTCATTGTGCTGGAGAACCTGATCGATGACCCACTCATTTGCAAACAGGAGAAGCGGATTACCCTTCATGTCCTTAACCTTCTTGACATCGCTCACACGCTTGAGCTTTGTCACGTCTATGGTAGGATCCTTCACCCATCTGATATAGTTATATGGTATCGGCTCAAGTCTTATCTCACAGCCGTACTCGTTCTCAAGTCTGTACTTAAGTACATCAAACTGAAGCACACCTACAACTCCGACTATGATCTCCGAAAGTCCCGCAGTGTACTCCTGAAATATCTGTATAGCACCCTCCTGGGCAATCTGGGTAACACCCTTGACAAACTGCTTACGCTTCATGCTGTTGAGCTGAACAACCCTGCAGAAGTGCTCCGGTGCAAATGTAGGGATACCCTCATACTCAAACTTCTTTCCGCCTGTTGTGAGCGTATCTCCGATGGAGAACAGATCAGGATCAAATACTACTATAACGTCACCGGCATAAGCCTCATCGACGATCTTTCTGTCCTGAGCCATAAGCTGCTGAGGCTGGGAAAGCTTGATCTTTCTCTTGCTGGCAGCATGATATACCTCCATGCCTGCCTCAAACTTACCAGAGCAGATTCTCATAAATGCGATTCTGTCTCTGTGAGCCTTGTTCATATTTGCCTGGATCTTGAACACAAAAGCTGAGAACGGCTCTGTTACAGGATCTATGATTCCCTCTGATGAATTACGTCCGAGAGGAGGTGTCGTCATCTTAAGGAAATAGTTCAGGAACTGCTCGATACCAAATGTATTCAGCGCAGAACCGAAAAATACAGGGGAGAGCTCTCCGGCTCTGACCTTCTCTATATCCATCTCCTCTGTGGCACCATCTATAAGCTCTATCTCCTCATTGAACTGGTCAAAGAGGTATGGGCCGACAAGCTCCTTGAGAGCCTCATCGTCTATATGATAATCTGTTTCCTCCGCCTTCTTGGCTCCACCTGTCGATATAGCCTGGAACGTGGACACTATCTTGGTCTTTCTGTCATATCACCCTTGAACTCTTTTCCTGAACCTATAGGCCAGTTGACAGGGCATGTCTTGATACCGAGAACAGTCTCTATATCATCGAGAAGCTCAAATGTATCCCTTGCATCTCTTTCCATCTTATTTATAAATGTGAATATAGGTATATGTCTCATGACACATACTTTAAAGAGCTTTATGGCCTGTGCTTCAACACCCTTGGATGCATCGATCACCATGACCGCAGAATCCGCAGCCATAAGTGTACGGTAGGTATCCTCCGAGAAATCCTGATGTCCAGGTGTGTCAAGTATGTTTATGCAATATCCGTCATAATTGAACTGCAGAACAGACGAGGTTACCGAGATACCTCTCTCCTTCTCTATATCCATCCAGTCCGACACTGCATATTTGGAATTTGCCTTTCCCTTTACAGATCCCGCTGTGTTTATTGCGCCGCCAAAGAGCAGAAACTTCTCTGTGAGTGTAGTCTTACCTGCATCAGGATGTGAAATTATGGCAAATGTCCTTCTTCTGTTGATCTCTTCTCTTAACTTGTCATCCATTATCTTTTCCTCATATACAATTTATTGATTCTTATTCTTCAAAATGTCCCTGTTCTTCTGAGCCCAGAGCATAAGCGACTGTATATTCACAGACATCTTCTCCAGCTCCTCAAGGACAGCATCAAAAGCTGCAACCTCGGTCTCATCGACTATTCCATCAGCGGTGATCTCTATAAGCTGCTCAGATATATCTTCCATCTTCTTGGAGGATCCGAGGAACTGAAGTATGAGCCTGTCAAGGCTGTCCGCATTTATCGGCTTCACCGTCTCTTTTCCTATAGGGCAGTCGCCTGAACAATAGCTGTTACAGAGCTCGGGTATGTCATACGCCTTTGACATGGAAAGTACCTCCTCAGGGTACGGAACTACTGTGCCAAGCTCTATTCTTGAAAGCCTTGTCCTGTCTATATTGAGCACCTCTGCACTCTTCTCCCTGCTTGTAAGGTTATCGTTCACCTTAGACGCATTATATCTTGCGACATAATATTTATTGTTAAGCGCCTTTGTAGCTTTTTTTTACTCATTTTTTCTCCTTATGTAGTTCTTCCTAATACACCTAATTAAACATAATAACACACAATATCAGCCGAATCAATCATCTTAATATCCGGTGAAAAAAGTTCCATCAGAAGCTGCGCAAAATGCAGCTATAAAGTCTATATTCATATCTCCCTCTGCATGCGCAGGATCCGCTATTTCATCCATATGCATACGGCCGTCACACTCAGCCCTGCATACGGCATAATTGCCCAGCCAGATATTCTTCTTCTCCATATGTGCATTGTCCATGACCATTTGCTGTTCCTCATCCTTCATAAGTATGCCTGTTCCGGTCATCTTGCTGTACGCCTCGCGCCTTGTCCACACACATGTGCTGTATATTTCCGGGTGTGCACACGACATCACACATTTTTTATCCTCATCCGAATACAGGCGGTTAACTATGCTGTCCGGTATCCTTCTGACTCTCTCAACGTCTATACCACAAGGCTCACTGCCTATCGCAGCCGCCACACAACCCTCGGCATGGCTTATCGAAAACTGAATGTCCTTTATAAACGGCTTTCCCGCCTTATTCTTCTCATACGTGACCAGCCGTTCATCAATTCCGGCACATTCCCTGAGAGCATGTGCAAGCAGGATTCCCGCTGCAAGACTGGCATTCCTGTCATCCCGCCTCCTGAGACGTTCCACCTTACACCTTCTGTATTCCGATACTGTATCCAGACATCTGCCATATATCCCATCGTCAGCAAATGCCCCCGTATCCATTATATATGCTCTGTATCCGTTAAAAGATTTATTCAAATCCAATTCCATCTCTTTCTACCAAATACGCCATGGTCATAACAACAATACAGCCCCTTAATACTCGCATATTAAAGGGCTGTATAAACTAACCTATATTGTGACAAAATCAGGGAAGCTCTTCATATCCTTGTTCACCTCATCAATATGAAGTCCCTGTAATCATATACTGCATTATAAGCCATCTGCATCTCCATCGCACACTGCATCATGGATACCGGAACACCGACAAATATATCATCGATCGAGATCTCTATCTCACCCGGATTGAGCGTTATTGAATCCTCCTTCTCATTGTAAGGTGGAGCCATCAATATCGCTTTGACTGCCTTGCTGAAATACGGCATCACATTTGGAACCGATATATATTTCTTTGCAAGAAGCTTCTCCTTATATCCGTCAGCAAGAACACACAGAGGCTGTTCCTCTGATATATCATCCACAAACGCCCTGGCAGCCTCCTCCATGATGGATGTTCTCCTGTCGTTGATCGGAGATCCGTACATAACGTTGAGATCCTGCTCCGTGAGCTTCTTATCAGCAAATGCCACTGTGAACATCTTCTCAGGACCATATGCTCCGACACCGGAAAATAGCTCTCTGTATATCTTCTCCATCTCATCCTTGACAGGAACAACTCTTCCACTGTCTATATTGGACTCGTTGTCCAGCATGAGCTTGATGATCCCTGTCTCCATCTCTTTTTATCCTTCTGGATGTGACATAATCAGTCGGAAGGAATTCATGTCTCTTGGCTTTCTTGAGTATATTGCCAACAGCCTTATCACCGTTATTCGCAAGATCCTCGATGGAATTCTTCAGATCCTCTCCAAACTGTGAATATATCTCGTCAAGTCTCTCTGCCCTCTGCTGAAGCCATCTAAGTGTATCTCCAAACAGATCCTGTGCATCGAGTTCATCTATAAGCTTTTTGTTCTCTCCCGCAGCAAGTGCTTCCTTGATGCATGCATCGAAATAACCATTCTCAGTCTCCCTCTTCGCTGAAGGGAAAGTGAAGAATCTCTTCGCAACAATGGTCTTGATGGAATCAATGATTCTGGTATATTCACCCGACGGTGTATAATCCTTCATCATCTTCTCAAGCTTTCTGACTTCAGCCATCATACCCTTTGTGGAATCTGTTACACCGGCACTCGGTGCACCTATGACATCTATTGCGCCATATGGGCCAAACTCATTCATATATTTGGATATCACATCATCAAGTGAACTCCAAAGCTTGTTCTTCATCGACTTTATGATAACCGGAAGTTCCTTCTCAAAGTTCTCCATCTTCTTGGCAAAGCCCTCTCGAAGACCGTCCGTATTCTTCTTTATCATCTTATATGTAGGCTTGGTGATCTGACCGTACTGTATGAGACCGTTCACGGCAAGTTTGATATCCTCACCCTGCTCCTCCTGCAAGAATACAGTGAGCTCTGTGAGTACATTCTTAATATCCTCCTCGGCATTGCCCTCCTTGAACGGAGATCTGAACAATCCCTTATATGCCTGGGAAAACAGATCATTCTCACACATATTCTCTATCTCTTTGATAGGAATATGGTAGTCAGCCTCGCTTACTACCTTGTAATAGCAGTTTGACTTCTTGATATTCTCGTCACTGTGCTCCATCTTCCAGTTCGTGATGGAATATCCCTCATTCTCAAAAAAATACATCCCTGAGAAGCTTCCTGTCGTTCTCCACGTCATTGTTGCCAATGAACTTGTTGCTGGCTAGCCTGTAGAGGAAGCTTGCTGTATCCCCTTGTGATGTATCCCTCAGGTATGTAGCCCTGTTCGTCCTTTCTACCTGATACAAGCATGCAGGCATCAAAGAGATTCTCCCTGATGACCATCTTGTTTGACTTACTGATAAATGTATAGTTGTCATCCTTCTCGGAGAGCTTCATATAATAATCAACTTCCTTGAGGGTCGCACATCCATTTGCATTGAGTCTCGCCACAAGCTCTGTATCTTCATATACAGCCTTATGACCGAACAATACATCCGGTGTGAGCAGGCAACCGCCAATCCTCAGATTGTTCCACTTCTTCGCCTTGCCATACGCACGTATGTTATATGCGACATCTGAGAGGATTCCACTTCCGGTTCCTCCGGCGATTCCGGATACGATCAGAACATCGACTGTTCCCTCCGTCGTCTTGTCGTATACATCCTGAAGCTTATCAAAAAGGAGCATTCTGACATCCGTATATGCATTCGAGAACATCAGACGTCCAATCTGTCTGTTCCCCATTTGCTCCGTCTCTTCCTATCGTGATAGCCGGGAATTCAGGATCCATCCAGTTTGCAAGATTCTCATGGATCGGATTCTTCTGGATTCCATTCTCCAGAACATTCTCAATGTCCGGTCTGTATATACTGATAACCTCAAGGGCATTGAAACCTACACCCTCCTTGCTATCATCTATGGTAGCCTCCATCTCTGCTATATCTGAATCTATCATAAGGAAATTAATGTTATCCTCGGGTGTGATGTTATCCATCAGCATACCCTTAAGCGCGCAAACGGTCCTGCCTCCAAGTCCCCCAAGACCTATTACGAGCAGATTCTTGTTGAATCTGTTCTCATGACTTATACGTCCAAAAACACGTATGTCTTTTAATTTGCTAAACTCCTCTTTTTGAGTATCAATAAGTATCATAGATTATGCCTCTCCTTAATATGCACGTACACTTCTTCCCCCATAGTGAATTTTCTGTACCTGAAAACCCACATTTTCAATTTATCACTATTCTTATTGATTTTCAACAAAAAGCGTTAATTTATTTGGCATTTTTTCTAAATTTTGACATATTTAAGCATTAAACACTTTCTACTTATCTGTCAATTTTACCCTGTCTCCCACGATCTCAAAACAACCGAAGCTTTTGAGAAAGCTTGAAAACTTACTGTATCCATATTTCTTTATGCTGAATCCGGGTATAATATTCTTAAGTTCTGTATTCAGCAGTCCCATATTGTACATAGTGTCAGAATTCTCCGTGAGAAGTCTCACTATGCGCAGACTTGACAGCACTCTTAGGATCGATATGGTTCTTGATGGACACAAATTTCTGCCTGCCGCTGTCTATATCCAGATCGTCAAACTCCTCACTGAGGAATGTTGACAGCTTGGAATATCATAATTTCTCACGTCAAAGTCAGGATATTTGTTCACAAGGCGGCTTCCGATCTCACCCATATGAGTCTTCTTATCCTTGTCATCGTTCTCATCTATTATATTGTAGACCGTCTTCTTTATGTCCCTTATGCTTGTGATATATGACTCGTCCACAGCCGCAGCCTCAAGCATGGCATTCTTCGATGCCGGCTTGTTGAGATCCTCTGTCACCAGTGAATCAAGGATCTTGAAGCTTGTACACGCACTCACGAACGCTTTCGGAGTCTTGCGTTCTCCCATTCCGATGACCTGCTTGCCAGCCTCCCTGAGTCTTGATGCAAGCCTAGTGAAATCGCTGTCGCTTGTCACCAGACAGAATCCATCTATATTGCTCGTATAGAGAAGATCCATCGCATCTATTATCATGGCCGAATCCGTTGAATTCTTTCCCGCCGTGTATGAAAACTGCTGTACAGGCTGTATAGAATATGACAGCAGACAATCCTTGTCCCAGCCATTGTTATTCTTTGACCAATCCCCATATATCTTCCGCACCGTTATTGAGCCGAGCCTTGACAGCTCATCAAATATACTCTCAATATATTTTGCCGATACATTCTCTGAATCGATAAGTATCGCATACTTGTTAGAAATCTCACTTGATATTTCTTCCATATAAAAGTCCCTTTCATTTATCAGTTCTCTTTGCCGGTCTCAACCCCAAACTTGCCCGGTCCATCCTGAAAATACTCACGGGTAAGCTTCACAACTGTACCTGACAGCATGAATACTGCGATCAGGTTAGGTATGATCATAAGTCCGTTGAAGGTGTCCGCTATATCCCAGAGAAGTCCGAGATCCATGGTCGCACCGATGATTGCGACAAATGCATACACAACCATGAACGGCTTGATAAGCTTACTTCCAAACAGGAATCCGACACATCTTGAACCGTAAAGTCCCCATCCGAGTATGGTTGAGAACGCGAAACAGCACAAAGCCACCGCTGTGAATATCGATATCCAGTTGCCGTAGGTTGCAACAAAGCCGTTGATCGTGAGATCGGCTCCTGCGCCTGTCCGTAGGCTACCTCAGTTCCACTGGACAGTATTACTAGTGCCGTAAGCGTACATATAACTATAGTATCGATAAATACCTCGAATATTCCCCAGAGTCCCTGCTGCACCGGATGCTTTACATCAGAACATGCATGGGCTATGGATCCTGTACCAAGACCTGCCTCATTGGAGAAAATACCTCTCGATACACCCCTTTCTCATGCTGAGGAACAGACTTCCAACTATTCCACCGGTCACGGACTTCGGATTGAATGCACCTTCAAATATAGAAGCGAACACTCCCGGCACACTCTTGATATTGATTATTACAAGAATTATAGCCATGATGATATACATAGCAGCCATGAATGGCACCAGCTTCTCTGTCACACTTCCTATTCTCTTGATTCCTCCTATAAGTATGAGACCAACAAGAATAGCTATTATGATTCCTATCACAAGATTGATTGTAAATGTATTGCTCTTGTCAGCCAGATTATAATTAAAAAGTGCTGAATCTATAGCTGTTGTGATGGTATTGACCTGTGTTGCATTTCCTGTTCCGAACACTGTGAGTATACCGAGGACTGAATATGCTATAGCCAGGATGTAAGCATTCTTGCCTAGGCCATTCTTGATGTAATACATTGGTCCGCCGACCCAGTCACCATTCACATCCTTCTCACGATAGAACACTGCAAGTACGACCTCTGCAAACTTTGTTCCCATTCCGAGAAGTGCTGAGATCCACATCCAGAATACCGCACCAGGACCGCCTATGGCGATGGCTCCAGCAACACCGGCTATATTTCCCGTTCCAACCGTTCCCGCCAACGCCGTACACATGGCCTGAAAAGGACTGATGGCACCATCTGAAGTCTCCTTCTTGTTGAATATCCTTCCAAACGTATGCTTGAACGCGTATCCAAACTTTGTAAACTGAACCCCCTGTTTCTTATGAGGAGCCACAGTCCCACGCCCACGATACATATCATGGATGGCACTCCCCATATAAAATTGTTCACCGATGAATTAACATCAGTAATGATCTTAAGTAATTTATCCATATCTGCTCTTTCTCTTTTCGTTTTTCTTATTTTTTACATACCAAGTATGATTTTACAATACATTGTGCTTGTTGTGCAAGAAAAACCGCATCCACTTTAGTCATGGATGCGGTTTTTAATTTATATAATATTGTTATATACTTTTAACTCAAATTATGTATTTGGAGCTATTCAATCTCTGCCCAGCTAAGTGATGAATCACTTTCTACAATTACATAATCATTTGTATAGTCATTATTGTATGTATCATCATTTTCTGAAGCATATTCTGCAAGGCCACTATCCAAAGAAGTTATTTTCTTCTCGCCATCGCATAGCTCCCACTGTTTTAATTCGCTATTATACACTGCTCTAACCCATTCTTTTTTGACGAACCTTTGTGTTTTTGTCTCTCCACAACATAATATTCCAAAGCATCATAATTGTCCGTTATAGATGCAACACATACTGTTGCAACCTCATACGGGCCTTTCACACCAATATAATCTAACACGTCACCAACAGTATACGCCGGTGCATTCGTGTACTCAAATTTAACATAATGTTGATCACCAAACGCCTCGTCATTATTATCCAAAACATCTTCTGCATCTGCATTCTCCTGCCGTTCCTTGATTACTGTCTCATAATAATATACTTTTTCATCAAGATTGTAATCCCACTTGACAATCGTATCTGAGCCAAACATATTTTTCTCAACAGTAACAGGAACACCTCTTAAATATCCCTGAGGAACTTTTACATCCACAGATACATCATATACAATATAGTATTCATCTGTTTTTATCACATTGTCAACAGACAGAACATCTATCTGACTTTCATCACTAATATCAACAATATGCCCATTATCATCACACACTCTACCTGATGTATTCATTAGATTCTTTTTTTTGTCCGCTCCTTTATTAGCCAGCATTACGAATTCAGGAATAATTCCCCAAACAATTGTGACAATGCCTACACACACCATCAAAATTATCTCACATACTCCGAGCGCCGAATGTTTGTCCACATTTTTCATAAATAAATGAACACACAATATGAACAAGCAAATGCATCCTATTATCAATATTGGTAATTGCATAATTTAATTTTCTCCCGTAAAAAAAATAGTGCGTGTCTATTCGATAATGTCAATTATGAACGAATATCCAGATGTTCGAACACAATATAACCCTGCAGGTGTACCTTCTGGAATCTTATAGTATCCATATCCCTCTGGAGCAGTCTGCGCTTCTGCATAATATTTTTGTCCTAATACATAATACTTCACAGATACCGTAGCTGATCCTTCCTTGCTTTCATAATCTGAATAATATTTATAGAATATGCCTGTCGGTTCTGTATACGATAAATAGTAATCACCATTTACTTCGACGTAATCCTGTATACTACTTGCTGTTTCTCCATTTATCTCATAGATTTTATTTAAAGGCATATTGTTTTCTTCCATTTTTTCGCTCAAATTCTTTCTGCGAAACTCTATACAGCCATTATCTGCATCTACAGTAAATTCCTGTGGCATTGTATATCCCTCCGATTCAATAGGGTATATATCATAATTCCAGCCTCCGCCAAATTCCACCAACAAATCACCTGGATACATCTTTACGCAGGAGAAATCTGAATCGGTAAATTTAATATAACTATTATCATTCTCATCAAGGACATGTGAAGAATCCATTGAATACAATCTGTCCTCATGCTGTATCCAATATTTTTTAAAATATCGTTCACCTTCATTCTCATATGCATTTACAGCCTCTTTGTACGACATAGGTGAGCCATTATCTGTAATTATATTTGACGCTTCTGTTGTGGTTACCTCAGTGGTTGTTACTTCTGTTGTGGTTTCTTCTGTTGTCACTTCTGTTGTTGCCTCTGTTGTAGTTGCTTCTGTTGTTGTCGCCTCTGTCGTTGTCTCCTCAGTTATTACCTCTGTAGATAACACTCCAGAACCTGATTTACCATTATTTCCACAGGAGCACAATAATGCAATTCCTAATACTGCACAGGATCCTATTATTGTTTTTCTTAATTTCATCATCTCTTCGCCTCTTTCTCAGCAGATTGCCGTATATTATTCAAATTATAAATAAGTTTCTAGTATGCCTCCCCTCTTTTTGATTCTTTTATTATTTTTTTACTCATGTAGCTCTTCTGAACTATAGGAGTTACAACGCCTATCTCTATTTGACCCATGTCAAAACCATACGGCGTTAACATCCATATAAATTCGATTTTTAATCTATTAACACCAGTTATATTCAAATCAAAATTCTGAGGCAGAACACCACTCTTAACAACATCCGATGAATATAGCAGCTCACCGTCGCCATATATTTTTACTTTACCAGCCGCAGAGGATTCAGCATTATCCTTACAGTCATAATGTAATACAACCTTACCTGACAACTTGTCATACTTACCGCCGAGTAAATATTCTATTTTCGCTTTCCGAGTCTGAAAACATATATCCTCCAGATTCACTAAGTAATATACCGGAAGAATAAGAAGTTCCAGTGTTATCCTTATCTATTCCAGCCCACTTATGTATGTCGCTATCCTTGTAAAATTCATCCAAATCAGAGAGCGACACAGGCTCAAAAACTAGAAATTCTTTCAAGCTCATCTAATAACTCTACATCTTTACCAACTATATTTATTGCATCGTTAATTACTTTTTTTTTTGCTGTATCATATTCATTATTTTTTGTATGAGTTTCTGCCTTATCTATTGCAGCGTTAATACATTCATTTTTAGTTTCTGCTTTCTTTACCTTATATGAGTCATCCTTAAAATAATTTTCCAACTCATCATATATACCTATTGCATCAGACCAGTCCTTTTCTTTCTCATATGATGCAGCTTCACTCTCCATATAATCCCTATATGTTTTTTCCACATCTTCTATTTTTCCGCTAAGTGACCCATCATCATACACTTTCATAGCGCTCTTATATACATCTATTGCCTTAAGATATTTTTTATCTTTAACGTATATTTCTGCCTCAGCTACAGTCATCTCTATAAATTTTGTCTCAGATTCCTTTATCTTATTTTGAGAATCATCGTAATTAGTATCATTTACAGATACTTTTTCATAGTAGGGAATTGCCGCACCATATTTTTCTGAATTATATAATTCCTCTGCTTTATCATAATTGAGCTTTGACTTTCTTAGATCCGCTAAATCTGCTTTTTTCTGAGTTATATATTGTTCAACTTCCTGATTATCCGTCTCAATTCCAGACAATCCATCTACTGCAGCCTCATAATCTATACTCCCGGAATTGTATGATTCAACATAATTTTCTGTTTCTTCTTTTGCCTGTTTTACAGTTGTACATCCATACAACAGAGGCAAAGTAATCACACACAGCACAGATAAAATTATTACTTTACTTTTCATTCCCATCCCCCTATTCATTAAGATTTCTCAGAATTTGATTGATTACATCACAAACAGTATCCATCTGAGAATCATCAAGATATCCATCTGCCCTCATATATTTTGTCATACCAAGCATCAAAAAAATCAGAATGAATTTTTTTTGGTAGAAGTCTGTGATGCTACAACATCCCAATCTTCTGAATTCTCATTCCAGTCAACTGTTACATAAATATAATCTGTTGTAAGATCATTATGCCAAAATTGAACATAATACTCCAAAGCATCAAGTTCATCTACACAATAATAAAAAAATCGTAATCAGGATTGTACATATCTATTTGTTCACCAGCACTTACAAGCATGACCGTTTCAACATTTGCATAATCCGTTCCCTGTTGACGATTGATATAATTCAGAAGTTGTCTTGGTGTCAGATATGGAGACTTATTATATTCAAATTTAGATGATGTATATTCTGCATTAGCCCATACCAAATAATATGTTGTGTTAAATAATCCCTTAACGTTATAATTAAATCTAATATTATCTACATACAGTTTTCCCAGACTGCTTTCATATGAAAATTCACAATTTACTTTTTATTTGATTTTCACTTGTGGTTATCTCATAGTCTGTTATATGCCCCTCCCCAAATCCATCTACATCTTTATAGTTGCCCATCAATGAGCCACTTACTTCGAAGTCTTTTATATCTCTTTCTATTTTTTCAGGAGTAATCCTCATATATAGTTCAGAAATGTCATATCTTTTTTTTTTATAGAAGTATCCAACTACAATCAACCCTATAACTATAATAACTACAACATTTATTGTTAGCACTGTCACAACTGTTTTATTTTTTTCCCTATTCATATACTCTCCTCACTTCATCGTTAAAATTTAACTTATAAGCATTATAACGAATATACGTCATATTTTCAACCTTTATAACGTATTTATATATCTAACTTTCATTTCATGAAACTGTAAAATAATTATCATGCGAGGTAGAATATATGAATAACAACGAAATTCTAAAAAAAATAGAAACATATATGAAATTAAGGAACTGGTCTATCTACAAATTGGCAAAAAGAAGCTGATATTCCTTACTCTTCTTTAAACTCAATGTTCTTGAAGAACACACAGCCCACAATTCCTACATTAGAAAAGATTTGTTCCGGATTAAATATCTCCATGTCTGATTTTTTCTCCGACAAACATGCTGAAAACATTCCTTATATGAGCCTAACAGAAGATGAGCAAGAGTTATTATCTCTATACAACAAATTATCAAAATCTGACAAAAAACTTTTTATGTACTACGCTCGAGGATTTGCTAAATCAGATTTATCTACCAACGATTCTGAATAAATTATTTGTTTCATATTATGTTATAGATAAGAAAAAGCGCAGGTGAAAACAATTCACCTACGCTTTTACATTTTTGCCATAATCTATTTTTTTCTTACTCTCTGTTCTTCAGCACCTCAGCCGGCACGATCTTGTTCAATCTGCCGACCAGAACTCTGTTGATTATAAAATACAGGACAAGTATTCCGCCGTAAAGCGCAGCCCAGAGCCACGGGGCAAATGTCAGCTTGACACCGCAGTTTACATTTGACACCAGAGAAGGATACACTGCACTCATTATGAGCTTTGCAAGTGGCAGGCATATTGCTGCTCCGATTGCGATTATGAAGAAATTGCCATCAAGATATAGCTTTCTGATCTCCTTCGTCCTGAAACCAAACACCTTTATCAATGAAATTGAGAATGCTGATCTGTCAATCATGACCTTCATCATCAAATACATTACCACTACGAATATAAGTGTCGAGATAATAACTATCATAACAACCATACTTCTCATCTGATCTGCAAATATTCCGGCAGCCGACTCTATATCGGCCTTTGTTGTGGTTGCGTAAAGTCTTGCAGGATCAACCCCCAGGTCCTTGTCTGCAAACACTACATTGTACTCATTACTTCCAGCTCCGAACAGTTCCCTTGCATCATCTATAGTCATGAAAACATAAAATGCCGGAGTATACTGTGTCACACTGTCCACTGTAAAGCCATAATCTATATCATTCTCCTCGTCGTGGAGCACGATTTCGTCACCCACACCATAACCATATTTCTCAGCAAATGATGATGATATGGCAACTCTGTTCTTGCCATCCTTAAGGTCAACATCAAAATACTTAGTATTCTTTGAAAGTCCAAGAACTGTCACATCCCAGTTGTAACCGTATATCTCTTTCTTCAGAGTCTTTGCATACGCTGCCTCACCGCCCTCTGGAGGATTCTCTGTAGGATATTTGTATGTATACATATATTCATAATGGGTATCCTCCACATTCTGCTTCTTGACCTTTGAACAGAAAGTTGCAGTGTTAAGACTTAACATCAGGCATATGAGGGCTATGAACATTCCGATCACAACGGTCAATCCTGTTCTCATCTCTCTGAGCATCTGCCTGACTCTGAATCTTCCGACAAATCCCATGTCTCCTAGATCGACATTGCGCCCTTCGGCTGCTTGACCTCATTTTTTATGAGTGAAAGAGCCGTCTGTGAGAGCTTCTTTCTTATAACAAAATAGTTTACAACTATCGCTGCCAGTGGCGGCATCACGATACCGTACACTACAAGAATCGGCGGAATCTTTACATCCATATCAGGGATCGAATAATACGCATATGCATCTGCCATCTGCACAGGGATTCCCACATTACTTATCCCGATCAGGAAACCGATTATGCCTGCAACTGTTGTGACTATGACCGGAAGTGTAAGGTAGTGCATCATGAGATCTCTTCTCTTGACCCCCAGGGCATAAAGTGCACCTATGACGCTGCTCTCCTTCTCTATTCCATGTACAACAAATACCGATATGACATATGTGAACAGAAGCATGAGCAAAGCACACCGAAGAAATATCCCGCCTGTACATTGATCTGCTGGTCATCAGCGGCTCCGCCTGTTCTCGGATTATCATCACTTGTCACAAATGATGTAATATTTGCATCAACCTTAATGTCTTCAAGAGCGTCCTTCACATCATCACATGTGGTCTTGCCCTTAAGTCTGAACGCATAAAGATATGTCTCTGTCTTAACACTCTCGCCTGTTGCATGAAGTTTATCATATGCACCCTCTGTAACGAACACTGTTCCAAACACCTTGCTGTCGACAACTGTATCTGACATCTCCTTGAAAAGCGCATTATAATCAGGTGATGTCCCTATTCCTGTCACCTTGAAGTCATTTCCTGCTATCTGTATCGTATCTCCAACCGACACATCATTTACCTGGCTGAATCTCTTCTCAACAACTATCTCATCATCAGCCTCTGCAAGTCTTCCCTCATCGCACTCCACAAGATCTATATTCTTCCTGTTAGTAAATACCCTGAGAGTCTTGCCATCCATGACATCATAGTCCTCGTAGAACATCTTCTCGACCTCTGCGCCAGCATCCTCAAGCTGTGAGATCTCATCATCACTCAGCGGAACAAACACTGAAAACTGTCCGTCCTCTATCTTATTTGCCTTGTCATGTGCCTCACCGTTATCAATGATAGTTGCTCCTGCACCTATGAGTGAGACAACAACATACATACCTATAATGATAAGAAATGCAAGTGCTATGTATCTGAACAGATTCTCCTTCAGATCCCTCAGAACCCTTTTTCTCTCAAAAACCTTCTGCATATTACAAATCCTCCAATTCTGACGCTGGAACTCTCACTTCGTTCTCATACTCCTTGCTAATAAGACCATCCTTTATGAAGATAACCTTGTGCACCATATTCTTGATGGAATTGTTATGTGTTACTATCAGCATAGTCGTTCCATACTTCGCATTTATCTCCTCGAGAAGAACAAGAATATCTCTGGATGTCTTGGAGTCAAGAGCTCCTGTCGGTTCATCACAGAGGAGGAGTTTTGGATTTTTAACCAGAGCTCTCGCTATAGCACATCTCTCTGCTGTCCACCTGAGAGCTGTGAGGGAAACTTGTTCTGATGCTCAGTAAGTCCTAGAGTCTCTATCAAGTCATCCATAGGGAGCGGATCATCTGTCAAATACTCACACACCTGTATGTTCTCCCTCACGGTGAGGTTTGGAACAAGGTTATAGAACTGGAATATAAATCCCAAATTATCACGTCTGTAGTCCGCAAGCTGGTCGCTGGTCATAACAAATATCTCTGTTCCATCAACCTTTATCGAACCTGAATCCATGGTGTCAAGACCACCTATACAGTTCAGAAGTGTTGACTTACCTGAACCTGACGTTCCCTGTATAACACACATCTGTCCTTTTTCAACACCTGTGTTTATACCTTTAAGCACCTGCACATAGCTTCCACCCTCTCCATAGCTCTTCTTTACTCCTGACACTTCCAAATACATAATTTTTCCTCCTTTATGATATCCTCGTTGTTCTAATTTTCATTTACTTTATTTTTTATAGCAATCCATTACACTTTAGTAGCTATTCAAATGTTCATTTGCATACATAACGCTGTTATGGTTTAAGTTTTTTTAGGTCTTCCCAGTAATTCGGAAGACCTGTAATAAGACATAATGGGAATTTGATTCCCCTGTACCACATTTTTCATTTTACTGTTTTCAATTTTCTATTCCGGTCAAATCTTATTCTGAATCCTGCCACGGCTTAACCAGGCCATACCAGCCTGAGATCAGATATTTCATACCTGTCTCAACGAACTTCAAGGCATCCTTCTCATTGTCAATATGTGTCACCATGAATATAAACATATCAATCTGTGAATGAGACATCCAATGTACCACATTCCTGTCAACCATCGGTGTTCCATAAGCCCTGCACATCGCCTCACATATAAATGCATTGTGTGCATCCATCTGATCCACTATATTGTCTGGCATGCTCTCCATGCTGGATCCCTGTGACTTCGTAAGAACAAGAAGCACTTCTTCTCTATGCATATAAATCTCATGCACTATGTTCCTGGCCGACTCAAAATCACTGTCCTCATTGTGGTCTGATGCCATGCCATTGTTCATCTCGTCCACCTCAACGGAAAAATGCTCGGTTAACACAGCATTGAGTCTGTCCATCATGTGTCCCACAACATTGCAGAACAGATCGTCCTTATCCTTAAAAAAGAAATATAAAGCTCCGGTTGTCACTCCTGCCTTCTGACATATATTTCTAAGTGACGCACCCATAAATCCCTTATCCATGAACTCTTCCTTGGCACACTTTAGAAGTTCTTTCCTCGTCTCGCTGTCATGTTGTATTTTCTTTGCCATAATCCTCACCTATTTAATTATAATATAAAATAACATAACAGTGTTACGCTTGATAACACCGTTATGTTAAAACATATCGATCATTTTGTCAACTATTTTATTTCTTATACATATCGCTATAAATTCTGTCTATAGTCTCATCACGACTCAACTTATCGTACAGATAATAGTCAGAATCTGATTTAAATGATCCATACACATCCTCAGATTCCAATATCGGTGCCATAATCGACAATTTGTCGCTGTTTTCTTTTCTCATAGCATCTGCCTGTACCTCAAATCCAGTCAGCATATCATGCTCATCAAGAACAGCAAGTGCCGAACTGTTGATCGGAACACCCTTTTCTGTTCCCTGTCTTAAAGTCATTTCCTCACCGTTCAACAGATAATTCAACAGCTTTGCGGCCGCTTCTGGGTGTTCAGTATTATTACTTATCGCATACATTGTTGCAGGTTTAACAAACCAGCCTAAAGATTTTGCCCCCGGCTCACATATGTATTCTCCTATTTTTACATCATATCCATTTTCCTTCAAAGGATCACAATATCCTCCTGCATCACTTACCCACGCAAGAGTGCCGCCAACCTCACCGCTGGCAAAAGCATTCCTGTTAAATGAATCTACAGACATTAAGACTTTTTTATCAAGTAGTTCCTTATAAAAATCCAACATGTCACCTATCTGTTCCTTATTCAGATTCAATGTGCCATCAGATTTGACCGGATCATTTCCGGTTGTCTGTATATAATGTGAAAGCAGCATAAAAAATAATGATTTTTTTGTCATGCCCAGAGGATATACCCCATCTTTGCTCATGATTCTGGTGCATCAAACAAGTCATCCCATGTTCTGGGAATACTAAGTCCATATGAGTTCCAAAGAGTCTCATTATAATAAAAAGTCTCCGTATTGAACGCGATAGGAACAGCATTTAATCTTCCATTTTTTGTTCCAAAGGCAAGCTCTTCTTCAGTATAGTTTTCAAAATCAATATAATCCGAAAGCGTATTAAGATCATAAAAGCCAGATCCGTCAGAAGAATATGTATCAAGCCAGCCATAATTTATGAGCATAACATCCGGAGTCTCCTGTGATTTCATATATATATGCTGTCTTTTCTCGTATCCATTCCACACACCATATTTGCATTTGACGTTTATTTCTGGATTTTCTTTTTCAAATATATCAACAGCATCCAGTGTGTACTGGTTTCTACTATCATCGCCCCACCAGGAATATTCTATAGTTATCGTATCCCCGACAGCCATATCTGTTTTTTGCTCTCCGCAACCACTAATTACAAAAAGCAAAAAAAAGCATCATCAAAACCGATAATCCTCTTTTTGTGATTTTTAATTATATGTTTCATCTGTTTCACCTCTGATCAATCCTGATTTTCAACGAACCAGCTATACTGACTTTTTTTTCCGTTTCTCTTTGATTTATACAAAGCGGTATCAGCCTTCTTCATCATGCTTTCATAATCAGATGAGTTCTCTCCATCTACTATGTAAACACCTGCTGATAACGAAAGATTACATTCAGTATATTGTTTCGAAATCGTTCTGGTAAAATCTTCAGCCAACAGTCTCAGCTCAAATTCCATTTTCTTTCTAACACTTTCCAAAGTCCATCCAGTAAACTTCCTGTACACTGCAAACTCATCACCACCTACCCGTCCGATCACGGAATCTGCCCCAAGCATTTTTGTGAAGAGTTCAGCAGTTTTAGACAGAACCACATCCCCTTCTCCATGACCCAAAGTATCATTTACCTTTTTAAAATTGTCCATATCTATCATTATAAACACATGTGTGACTGTTTCTGACTTTTCCTCAAGACAGGATCCAACAACTTCTCCAAACGAAGCTTTATTCATAAGTCCTGTAAGCTGGTCATATTCAGCCTTTTGCTTTAATTCCTCAATAGCTCCGGAAACAGGTGTATATATTCTTTTCAATACAATGCTTCCTGTCACAACAACCAATAAAGCCAGCACAAGAGTTGCTACAAATGAATACAATTTCAATCTCCCTACTTCTTTGAATATCTCAGATTCACCTATGTAAGACACTACTCTCCAGCCATTTGAACATTGTGCTACGGATATAACATATCCATCCGAATTTGTCTGATATTCGAAGTCGTCATTTTCCTTTGGAAGGTTCACTTCAATTTTTTCTCCAACGCATTTTGCATTATTTGAATACGCAACTTCCTCGGAATCATTTACAAGACACACCCTCATATCCTTGAGTTCATGACTTAAATTCACCACTGAACTTAGTTCCCTGCTATAGAAAGAAGTTACGATCACAGCATTTTCATTAAGTTTCTTGACGTAGAAAAGCCTGTCTGGACTGTTTAAATAATCAAAAAACCAACCGGACATTGTCTTCTCGTCATTTATATGTCCAGTAAAATATGTATATATTCCTCCATCCGGAAAAGCCTGAAGTGTTGTGTTGGAAATCCATCCCACGCTCTTGTCATTGGAATATACGACACCAAAATCTGTAAAGTTGTCAAACACACCAAGGTCACTTATCCTATTCTGAATCGCCGCTTCCTGCTGTATTCTGGTAAATTCATCCAGACTATCATCTGTGGCATCATACTCACACAGCTGATCATCGGAGAAAAAAAGAGCCACTGTATCTTCTATACCGACAAGATAATTGTCGACGTTGTATCCAAGCTGTTGGTTGTTAGACGATATAAGATTCACTATCTTGCTTCTCATATTATCAACTGCCTGTTTTGTTATGATAAAAGATATCATACCTGCTGTGGCAACAACAGCAGCCAGGAAGATGATAGCGAATCTCCTCCTGGCTTTGCTTATCTCATATTCAGTTCTGTTCCTGATGTTTGCTGACATATCTTTCTTCCCCCGTGTTATATACATAGCTATTATATAACAACTATTATTTGTAAATTGTCAATCTTTTTTCTTTCCGTAATCTTTACACGCTAGTATCCATATTGCACTCATTCCACAAAAAAATCCTACTATACTCACCAACACTCCTGGCCAAAATAATGGATATTTAAACTTTATGTTTGTCACTCCTGTTCCAACACACAGCATATTATTTTCATCCATTATCTCCGAATCAGATACGAAAATATCCTGATATGCAAGAGTAGTATTTATCACGGCTCCATCAGCAATATCTGCCGGAGCATCATTTACTGTTATCACCATTCCACCGTCCGTTATCTCACTACTTATAGGAATCAGCGTTCTCTCAGGAAGATCCTCCGGGCTCACGCCAAGAATATCCTCAACTATCTTCTCTGCACCGCTGTCCCCTGTCACACTATAATAGTACAAAAGATTCAGTCCCACATATTTGATATTCTGACTGTTCTCGTCCGTGGCTGCAAATGCAAGCTGTTCCATCTCATAAGCGAATGTACCTGTCACGTTCATGGCTCCGGTTATATATCCGGTATTCCACTCTGACATATCATCAGGAAATCCTGTAGTAGATATCTGCTCACCGTCATAGCTAAAAATCGGATAGCTGGACTTTAATGATACAGACATATCCGTAACTCCAAGAAATACATCGCTGCCTCGTTGCGCTGTCCGCTGGGACATGTGTCATGTCTATGACAACATTTACACCAGAATCCGCAAGAGATCTCACCATCTCCTCAGCCTTCTGTCTGGTGTCATATGAGAATCCGGTCAAAATTACAGTATGGTAGCTTTTCAGTTCGTCCGTAGAATAATCCTCTATATTTGAGGACATTCCTGCCTTAAAAGAAGGAAATGCAAGGGTTATCCCATCCGCATAGTCACCTATGACAATGCCATCATACTGCGTGACAACACCGAACTCCTCCGGACCATCAAGCTTAAACAGGCACACCTTATCCGACTCATATGTCAACGTGTAGCCACTCTTCTTTGCGCTTGCAGTGACATCATCGAGAGTCTTTCCCTTTGCACCTATATACTTTCTGTCAATTGCAACTGTATCGTCTCCAAGCTCGACCGATCTGTCAAACAGATAATCATACTGTTCATTCTCAAGTGCCTGGTTGAGCAGCATTATGTTGTCAGCGGTCGCAGCCCCCTGCCATGCCCATCCAAATGTATATGACGCCCCCCCATCTGTACACACTCCGTACGATGGATAGGAACCGAGACTTGAAAGATCCATGAGCGATGCCCTCTGACTTGTGTTATCCCTCAAAAGGCCCGCCACAGCCACACCGTCATCATTTGCCGGAACGCTGTACCTCTCAAATGTGAATGACGGTATCGCATCCACCACAAGTATGATCACCGAGGCAATCACAAATGGCTTTCTGAGCCGCTCCCACTCTATGAGCGACAGGAAGAAAAATCCATATGCTATAACTGTAAATCGCGTCATCCAGAGTGCCTGACTCATCGGCATCTTTCGAAGTATCGGCAGAACATCCGGTGTCGTGAGCACAAGGATTACAAGAGCCAGGATAAATCCTGATTTTTTCTTGTTATCTGCAAGCAAAATTCCCGCTATGGAGAGCAGGACAACGGATATTCCAAAATAAAATGCGCCGATATCTCCATTTATACGGTTTAACGGATTGAGCGATGAAGAAAGATCAGACATCCACATCGTCATTACATCTGATGCTGCCTCGGAATCCATGGATGATATTCCGCCCGAAAGTGATGGCACAAGCCACACTCCCATGATGAGTATGCCACATATCATCGTGAGCAGGATGATCACCTGACGTCTTATACCCATTTTCCTGTGATGATCGAACAACAAAAACAAGAAAGTTCCTATTCCGATCATAGCTATCATCATGATATGGGTAACGGTTATGAGCATTGTAAATATGAGAATCCCGGCAAGTGCCCATCTCTTCTCTTCCCTGAGATACACCCAGATAAAATATATGAGATATGGGAGAAGGAAGGACACGACCATTCTCGGCATATTGCCCTCATCAATGTACATTCTCGCATTTTCAGGCATGAAGAACCACAGCACAGCAAGTGCTGTTCCAAATACAGGCCTTCCGATTCTTCTGCCGATGAGCAGAAATGCCAGTCCGCCGAAGAATATATACACGCCGAACAAGAGGTAATATGCATTTATCACATTTCCCCTGTGAAACACATGAGAAGTGCTGTTATATAATATGAAAGAGGCGGCCAGTACCTGTATAACTGGATTCCGTTATACCATGTCTCGTCATACAGAGGATATATCTGTCCACGTTTCAGTGCCTTATAGAGATACTCCGACTTGTACATATGCCCCCATACATCATTTCCCGATGGTTCAGTCACTACGTTCTTAAAGTGTATGACTCCAACCGCTGCCAGTGCGGCAAGGACAACCACACCAAGAGCGAAATAAATATTAAGTTTTCTCCTGCTGAGTTTATCCTTTTCTGTCATTTGGTCTCGTCATTTTCCTTTATATCTTTGAGTATCCTGTCAGTTATGGAGTTTATCGTCTGCATCTCCTCCGTGTAACTATCGTCGATAAGACTTACCACATACGACATCGATGGGGACTCGCTGATCTCCATCATGAGAAATATCCAACCGTTTCTGTTCAATATCTTCGTTAGTTCTTCCTTGAAATACTCACATATATTCTCAAGTGTCGGATTGATCATATCAAACGGCGGAACATCGTTTAACGTCTTGTCCTGGTATGCACTTAAAAACTCCTCAACCCTGTGTTCAAGATGGTGAAACTTGACAGTCTCATCACGTCCCTTGACAACATTTATCACAATCTCCCATGTGTGGGGATGTATTTCTCCCATGAGTCCATTTTTGTATATGCCATGTCTGGCATTCAGATAGAATTTGAATTTATACTGTCTGAACCTCATATAATTCACCTCTCAAAACATTTGAACTCAACATCATTTGAATTTGTTCTCATCTGCAGCCGCCTTACCAGTTCGCAAGGTCCAGCAATCTGTCCTTCTCATGGTAAAATGTATTTCTTGGATTTTCCGTGGATACAACTTCTCTGAGTACAGTCTCCAGCTCCGCTCCTTTAGAAAACGCCTCCCATTTGGACAGCATTTCCTCTCTCGTCTTTTCAGCTGCTGCAAGATCCGTCTTGTACATGATCACCACGAAATATCCCTTTGAAAGTTCCGCTGTAACATGATTTTTTCCCATGGAACCCTTTATAAAGTCCATGATCCTGAAAATGGCATCCCGTGAGAAATACCTGTCTCCCATCCTGACGCGAATGAACATAAAAGTGATCGTAAAAAGTTCAGTATCCGAAGATTTCGACAACAGCGTGTCAACTATCTCCAAATCATAGTAACCTTCCCTCTTTATCTCCGTCTTATCGAAATCCCTGTTTCTGAGTTCTTCCTCGTACTGGTCTGTCAGTCTTTCATACTCATCAAACTTTTCATTCCGCTCTGTAAGATCGGACTGCAGCGCAATAACTTTTTTTCTTCCCTCATGTCCAATCCTCCCTGCAAATTCAATTAATATACATCCAAACACCAGTATCGTAGCTATAACGGCTGTCACAATGTAGAATTCCATATTTGAGGTTCCATACTCCTCAAGAACATAATCTTTGTCTGTAAATACACCACACACATACTCTGTTCCAGACACAGACGCCTCACTGACTATTCCGCCCAAATCTTCCATATAGAGTTCAAATTCCGCCTTAGATGATATATTCTCCAGATTCTTTGTTGTATCATCATCCTTCATATACAGCACTCTGCCATCTTTGAGAATGAATCCCCACGTAGTTCCGGATACCGGCACAGAATGTCTTATGAAATGTATCATCGCATCCTCCGATTTCCCAGCCAGCCCATCTGCAATAATCTGCGCTGTGCTGTCCTGTTCATTCTTAAACGAATGTACAACATTGTCCCTGTTGTCCATGATATGGTATCCATAATATATGATCTCAAGCAAAGTGGTGACCAAAACAACTACAAAAATGCTGCCACCAGTCTTCCCCTGTACGTTTTTTTATTTTCTTTTTCTCTTCTCTGTATTTTTATCTGTAGATCTGTCCATCATCTGGTCTCCTCATGTGCACCTGCCAGCTCATCCTCAGGATAGTTGACAAATCTGCGTACCTTATCTAGTCCGTGTGTAAACCGCAGAAAATCGCTCCTTACTACGCCCACTGCCGTATCCCTTTCATCTGAAAAGTCTGCATCTTCCAGCTGCCCTTTGACTTCATGGAATTTATTATTCCGGCAAACCTGAACCAGAATACAACAAAATTGTAAAGTGGCAGCAGAAATATCAGATAAATTTTTCGCACATAGTATCTTCTAAGCTTTTTAAAGGGCTTTAAAAACAGGCTTATACATATATAAAGAAGTGCTGTGGTAAAAACATACAGCATGTACATAATGATGACCGACTGTATGATAAGACTAAATGGGTAATTCACAAATCCCAGACATATTAGTGCGAAGTACCATATCATTCGCGGAAATGCAAATGTATGATCAAACATGACAAGTCTAACTATGAAATCCGAGAAAAAATCCCCTGACCACATTCATTCTGTTCTTCATGAACATATGGACAACCTCTATCTCCCCCACGCCGCCATCTCTGCCTCTGGATATACAATCTGTTCACGTCTTCTATCGGATCAACGTAAAATATCGCCTCACTGCAGAGAACCACACTTTCACCAAGCACATCTCTTATCTGAAATGTTACGTGTGTGTCCTCGCACACTGTATCCGTATTGTACATATTGGTTCTCATGATGGTGGAACGTCTGAACGCTGAAAAAGCACCGGAAAGTGTAAATATGTTGTTGAATTCTGACTGAAAGTTTCTTCCGGCAAGAAAAGCCTGGGCATACTCAAAAAACTCAAGTTTTCTGAGCAGGCGAAGTCCGAATCCCTTTGTCTCGTCTATCATCTCAGGATTTGTCATGATTGTACCCGTCATACAGTCAATATCAGCGTTTCTCTCAAACTTTACGACCATATTTCTTATGGCATCCCTCTGCAGAACACCGTCACTGTCTATATGGATCACATATTTGCCAAAGCTGTTGAAAAGCCCAAGGTTCAGTGCCTTAGACTTGCCCTGCTTTGAATTTACCCAGTTCATGGTAAGTTCCGGAAACTCCTCCTGACACTCGCAGAACACTTCAAAGCTTCTGTCTGTACTCATGTTGTTGACGACAAGTATATATATCTTATCATTTGGGTAACTTGAATCATTAATTGACTTGATACACCGTCTAAGACTGTGCTCTTGATTGTACACCGGTATTATCATGGTTATCTCAGGTGAAAAGTTTACTGCCTTCTCCTTATGTGACACTATCTTTTTCTTTATCAGTATCACAAAGTTGCCTATGGTCGGAATGATCTCCATAACTATAGGTATGATGACCCAGGCGCCCAGAATATAATAGAACTATGAAATATCTGCATTATGTGCGTCAAACTTAAAACCTCCAACCTTCTGTCTTATTATCTGCGACTTTGTAAATACAAAGAAATATAGTGCAACCGTGCATGCATAGAACACAAGACGCCCTATTATCGTATGGGCAATGAAGTATGAACTTTCTCCAAACATATATATTATGAGGCAGATCACAAATATCCTGAGTACATTTGACACAAATATCGCAAATCCTCCCACTACGCTGAGCACGCTTTTCTCATATGTGTGATACAAAGGAAAAAACCACAGGAGCGCCAAAAATGCCAGTATCTCTATGATGCCTGAGCACTCATAGTCTATATACATTGAAAGGTTTGTATCCCCTGTGGATATAAATATTACATTTTTGTTGAAATAAGACTCGTATATTCCAGTCATATCCCCAAACATCCCTGCCACTGCGGATACTGCTTTTTGCAGTGGGGCAAGAATGACCGGCTCAACCAGTATAAGCATGTATATAAAGAGACCCACACTGCCTGCAATGAAATACCAGAATTCGAGTTTGCCACGTTTTAGAACCGTAAGCACATATATCCATATAATAAACGTTATGATCAACAGTATGTTCATCCTGTGTTCTGTCTCCTTTTCACATAGTAATTTTATTATACGAGGGTTTACCTCTTCTTTCTTCTGCACACAAACACTCCGCCTGTTGCAAGTGCCATCGCCATAGCTGCCCCTGCCCACGGACCTGTCGGAGTTCCGGTTATAGTTACGCCCTGCGCGCCGATATTAGGGTTGGACACTGTGATAGTCGCCCCCTGATCAATGTTTATACCCAGATAATCAGCCAGTTTCTTCATTGATATTGAAAACTCTATCTCATCACCCTTTCCCGTCTCAGTGTGTCTGCATCATAAACCGTAAATGCCACATCGCCATCTATATCTGTATAGTAACCTGCGAACACACCAAAATTCCTGTATATTCCCTCACCTAGATTATACATCTGTCCCGACCAGTTGATCGAACCATCTGAATTCACAGGTAATACATTGAGCACACACTGTTTACCATCGACTGTAATGTTCCAGAACTGGAACTGCATCTGTGATGTGTACAGGTCATTCATGGAAAAATGCACATACAGCCTGTCGCCATCTATCGCAATCTGTCCCTTGTGAACCGAATAGCCATTGTTGCTGTTATATGTTATATCAGCAGATGGATACTGACTCCATTCACCGTAATATCCATCTATGGCAAGCCCTGTTGTGACAGGTCCACTTGAATTGCTCTTTGCCGCATCTGTCTGGGTTGCAACTGCATCATCCGCAAATGCCTGTATTCTGCCGCCCATAATAGAAAAAACTATAAAAATAACAGCGAAAGAAACAGCCATAACGCCTCTGTTCAAATGTTTCTTATACGATTCTCTTTTCTTCATACTCATCACGCCTCATCTCTGTAGTATATTTTCATTGCTCAATTTATATATGTATATATTTCATCTATATCAGCTAAGTCCTGTCATACTCTCAAGTTTCAATATATCATCAAATATCTTCTGATAATTTCTGTTGCTTGTATCCATGTTCATGGTCGGCAGCAGCATCCTGTCAGATACCTGATACACACATAGCGGATTCTCAGATATATCAAGCTGGTATAACTCCATACCACTTTTCATAAACTGTTTTCGCAATTTCTCGTAGAAGTAGTCGCCTATTGTCTCAAGGGTATTACCACATCCCTCAAACTCAGGAAGTTCATTAAGATACCGTCCCCTATACTGATCTATAAATGACGAGATGATTGCTTCCAACTTAAAAAAGGGAATATCCTCTTTACTATCCTTCATACCTATATAAGTGACAACTGTAAATGAGTGTCCATGTATCTTCGTTATGTCGCCATTAAAACTATGTTTTGCATTAAAGTAGGTTCTGTATATATAGTAGTTAAACAACCATACCCCTCCCGACCATAAACTTCTATTTCAACTTAATAAGACTCATTCTTATCATCTCTAAATTATAAGTACATCATTGTGATATATCAATGATGAAAAATTGCCAAAATAATGTCTGTTTTATGAACATTTTGTAACTTTATGTATAGTCAGAACGTTTCAACCGATTGCGCTGTTCACATTTTATTATCTGTTTGAGTGTTATTGATTGAATAGTCACAGAATCAGTCAAACAGTCATGATGTGAAGAGTCAAAAAAAAAAGATCCCATCCATATGAATGAGATCTTTTTTCTATATCTGCATTATTGCCCCGACATTGCCATTTATGACTCAAGCAGTTTCTGAACACTTACAAGCTTTACGCAGAGAACAAATATCTCTGTTGCCTGCTGCATCTCCTCCGGTGTAGGGAATGAAGGTGCGATTCTGATGTTGCTGTCCTTTGGATCGTTGTGGTATGGGAATGTTGCTCCTGCGCCTGTGAGGATAACTCCTGCCTCCTTGCACTTTGCAACTATAGCCTTTGCACAGCCTTCCATAGCGTCAAATGATATGAAATATCCGCCGAGAGGCTTGATCCATGAACCAATTCCAAGTCCATCAAGCTCCTCCTCAAGAACTTTGAGAGTTGTTTCAAACTTTGGTCTCATGAAATCAGCATGCTTCTTCATATGCTCCTTGAGTCCGTCAAGGTTCTTGAAGTATCTTGCATGTCTGAGCTGATTTACCTTATCGTTTCCTATGGTCTGTATTGTGTAATGCTTCTTGGCATCCTCAAGATTTGCATGTGATGTAGCCATAGCTGAAACTCCTGAACCAGGGAAGCTTACCTTTGATGTTGAAGCAAACTCAAATACCATATCCGGATTGCCGGCCTTTTCACACTCTCCGATGATATCAAGTATCTCTACCTGATTGTCCTCATACAGATGATGGATGACATATGCATTGTCCCAGAAGATTCTGAAGTCCTTAGCTGCTGGTCTTAGATTTGCAAATCTTCTTACTGTCTCATCGCTGTAACAGATTCCCTGTGGGTTTGAGTACTTTGGCACGCACCATATGCCCTTTACTGTTGGATCTGAATTTACAAGTTCTTCAACCATATCCATGTCTGGACCTGTCTCTGACATAGGTATGTTGATCATCTCTATTCCAAAATGCTCTGTGATGGCAAAATGTCTGTCATATCCTGGAACAGGACAGAGGAACTTCACCTTATCTAGCTTGCACCAAGGTGTCTCTCCCATTATTCCATGTGTATATGCTCTTGATACAGTGTCAAACATAAGAGTGAGACTTGCGTTACCACCGATGAAGATATGATCCTCAGTGGTTCCCATCATCTCAGCCATAAGTCTCTTGACCTCTGGAATTCCATCAAGGCACCCATAGTTTCTGCAGTCTATGCCACACTCTGACTTCATATCAGAATCACTGTTGATAACATCCATAAGACCAACAGATACTCCAAGCTGGGTTGGTGATGGCTTACCTCTTGACATATCAAGGTTCAGGCCAAGAGCCTTCTTCTCTTCATATGCCGCAAGCAGCTGCTCTCTAAGTTCCATTAACTCTTCTCTTGATAATTCACTGTACGCTTTCATAAAAGTCTCCCTTGCTACCTAACAATGTTATAGTTATATGTCCAGGTTGCACGTCAAAATATTCTACATCAAATAGACTATCCTAACGTTCAACCCTTGTATCATATAATTTATTTCTCCGGTTGTCTAGACCTTAATCGCATAAGTTTTGCAGTATTTTGCAAATTTTGGTTGAAAAATCTAAGTTTAATCACTGTATTCGACTATATTTTCGTCAAAATTTCATATTTAACTTTTTATTTTCAAGTTAGCCGACATTGAAAGATGCTGCAGTGTTCTTTTTGGGGTCGGCTTAAATATATGGCTCTATTGGTTATTTAGATGGTATCATGGATGCTATCTCAGCGGCAAGCTGCGACTTCGGCATGGTCTGAAGTGTTATCTTGCCAGGACCAGTTACCACTGTATTGAAGAATCCCTCTCCTCCAAAGAACATATTCATGGCACCACCCTTTACTGTCTCTGCGTTTAAGGAACATGTTGCATCCATCATTGCAAGATAACCTGTGTCAATGACCATCTGCTGTCCCGGTGCAAGCATGTAATCCACAACAGAACCATCGATTTCAAGGAACACTATTCCCTGACCTGTAATCCTCTGCATAATAAATCCCTCACCTCCGAAGAACCCACCGGCTATCTTCTTTTGAAAAGCTATCTCCAGATTGATTCCCGGTGTCGATGCAAGGTATGCTGACTTCTGACAAATGATCTCCTTGCCAGGTCCTATCTCAACCGCCATAATATTTCCCACAAAGCTTGAACCGAATGCTATCAGTCCAGGTCCCCCTGAGCCGTATATGTATTTCGGAACATCGATTCACCGGATATGGCTCTGGTGAACATCTTGCCTACTCCGCCACCTGATGTCTGCATCTGCATATTCGGAGACATCCATACCATTGCACCTTTTTCGCAGTTTATAGATTCCCCTGCCTCCAGAATGATTTCTACCACAGGCATCATGCCGCCTTTGATCTCGTATCTCATATAATCTGACCTCCCTGTATTCTCCATATTTAATATGAGTTTCATTTTTTTTAATTGGTACAAATGTATTATATAGTAAATACTATTCATATAACAATGTTTATTTATAAATCATGAATAAAAGCCTGTTTATATTAGGCATATCACTTTTTTTCCCACTTTTGGAACGAGTTTTTTCATATATTAATTGCTTTTGAAACACAATGGTATATTTATTCAGATAAAATATGAAAGGAAGATGTAAAAATGAAACTCAAAAAATTATTAGCAATTTCAATGTCAGCAGTTCTGGCTATGACAGCTCTTACTGCATGTGGAAGCAAGGATGATTCTTCGGAGGCAGGTTCAGGGAGTGCTTCATCAAAGAAGACTGCAAAGGTCATCGAGATTGACCTTACAGACGAGCAGTATGCTTTCGGTGTTGACAAGGAACAGCCTGAGCTCTTAACACAGGTTAACGATTTCATCAAGTCAATGAACGAAGACGGAACATTTGAAGAGATCTGCAATCACTACTTCGGCGATGGCGAGCCTGTTGCAGTTGAGTCAGCAACACTCGATGCAAACAAGGATCAGCTTGTAGTTGCAACCAATGCTGCATTCGAGCCATTTGAGTATACAAAGGGAGAGAACTACTATGGTGTCGATATGGAGATAGCTAAGGCTCTCGCAGACAAGCTTGGCAAGGAGCTCGTTATCCAGAACATGGATTTCGATGCTGTATGTCTCTCAGTTGGTCAGCACAAGTGTGATATCGCTATGGCAGGTCTTACTATAAAGCCAGATCGTGAGGAGTATGTAAGCTTCTCAGATTCATACTACAAGGCTTCTCAGAAGCTTATCGTTACATCAGACAATACAGAGTTTGATGATTGCAAGACAGCTGATGATGTCAACAAGATCCTTCAGGCTAAAGGCTCAGACATGAAGATTGGTTTCCAGACAGGTACTACCGGACAGTTCTACTGCGAGGGTGACGCAGACTGGGGATTCACAAAGCTTGCTATGACTTCAACAGGCTACAAGAACGGTTCTCTTGCAGTTCAGGATCTTTTAAATGGTAACCTCAACTATGTTATCATCGATGCTGCTCCTGCAGCCAGCATCACTCTTTGCTCTTAACGCAATGCAGTAAATTTTAATTCGAATTTAGTAATTTTAGTATTAACGCCAATTATGTTTGAAAGGATATTTCATGGGAGACATTTCTACAAAAATACAAAAGTTCATAGAAATATTCATCGACAACAACGGGTATGTTAAGGTAGTCGAGGGTCTGAAGAATACTGTGATAATAGCCATTGCCGGTCTTATCATCGGTATAATAATCGGTACCCTCATTGCTACCGTCAGGGTAATTCCAAAGTACAAGCGTCTGCCTAGGGTTCTGGATGCGATCTGCAGTGTATATGTAGGTTTCTTCCGTGGAACACCTATGGTTGTACAGCTTCTTCTCTTCTACTATGTTCTTCTTCCTATAGTGGGAGGACACATGACAGGAGTTCAGGTGGCTATGCTTGTATTCGGACTCAACAGCGGTGCCTACATCTCAGAGATCATGCGTGGTGGTATACTCTCCGTTGATCCAGGTCAGATGGAAGGTGGACGTGCCATGGGACTCAGTTTTTCGACTACCATGCTCAAAATCGTTATACCTCAGGCAGTCAAGAATATTCTGCCAACCCTTGGAAATGAATTTATTTCTTTAATAAAGGAGACTTCAGTTGTAAGTTTTGTCGGAGCAACTGATCTCTACGTTGCATTCAACTACATCGGAAGTAACAGCTACGAATTCATGGTCCCTTATCTGGTCATGGCACTTATCTACATCGTGATGGTGCTTCTCATCAGCCTGGGAATCAAATTAATGGAAAGGAGCCTGAGAAAGAGTGATAGACGTCATTAATCTTGAAAAAAGCTTCGGTGATAACAAAGTCTTAAACGGCATCAATATCACCATAGACAAAGGCGATATAATGGTTGTTATCGGCCCTTCAGGTTCTGGTAAAAGTACATTTCTTCGCTGTTTGAACTGTATGGAAGATCCTACCGGCGGCCAGATTATATTCAATGGTGTTGATATAGCAGACCCTAAGGTTGATATCAACATACACCGCCGTCATATGGGTATGGTTTTCCAGCATTTCAATCTGTATAACAACAAGACTGTTATACAGAATATCATGCTTGCTCCTGTCTATGTCAGATGTCAGGATCTGAAAAAGGCAAAGCGGCATAATCTTCTGCTTCCTGTCACCAATCTCTTCCGCAAGGAAAAAGCAGACAAAGCAGGAAATAACAACAACAAAATCAGAGATCATTGCCGAGGCACATGCAAAGGCGGAGGAACTCCTGAAGAGGATCGGTCTGGAGGACAAGGCGGATGTATATCCATCTACTCTCTCAGGCGGTCAGAAACAGCGTGTTGCCATCGTCCGTGCGCTTGCCATGAATCCTGATGTCATTCTGTTTGATGAGCCAACCTCCGCTCTTGACCCCGAGATGGTCGGCGAGGTTCTTGATCTTATGAAGGCTCTTGCAGACGAAGGCATGACAATGATCATTGTTACCCATGAGATGGGATTCGCCAGAGAGGTTGCCAATAAGGTTGTATTTATTGACGACGGACAGATTCTAGAATCCGGTACACCGGAGGAATTCTTCGGCAACCCTAAGAATCCTAGACTTAAGGATTTCCTTTCAAAAGTGTTATAAGACATTTTATCCGGCATGTGTGTTTTTTCATATGTGCCGGATTTTTTATAAAAAATTCCATGCCATTCATAATTTTTACTATATATTCATACGTACTTTCCAATTCAATTCTTGATCCATTTCATATTTCAGTTCATTTTTTCAATTTATTTCCTTATTAGCTATGTACTTTTTGGGCTCTTATACTTTATAATATCAATAATTTGGGCATTTTTATAAAAGAAAATAAACGATGTCCGGCAATGTTTAAAATCACATTAAAATACTTCTTTATTTTGTGTGATTTCATGTAGTTTTCAGTGCTCTCGCTCTGAACAAGAATCATTTTACAATAAGGAGAAAGATATGCCAAAAAAAGAGAAGACATTAACAAAGTTCTGATAATAGGATCTGGTCCAATCATCATCGGTCAGGCATGTGAGTTCGACTACTCAGGTACTCAGGCGTGCAAGGCCCTTAAGAAGCTTGGTTACGAGATCGTATTGGTCAATTCCAATCCAGCAACCATCATGACAGATCCAGAGACAGCTGATGTCACATACATTGAGCCGCTCAATGCCAAGAGACTTGAGCAGATAATTGCAAAAGAGAGACCTGACGCTCTTCTTCCAAATCTTGGAGGACAGTCAGGACTTAACCTTTGTGCTGAACTTGCAAAAGAAGGCATCTTAGACAAATACAATGTCAAGGTCATCGGTGTTCAGGTAGATGCCATTGAGCGCGGTGAGGACAGAATCGAATTCAAGAAATCCATGAACGCAATCGGAATAGAAATGGCAAGAAGCGAGGTTGCCTACTCTGTAGATGAGGCTCTCGCCATCGCAGATCAGCTCGGATACCCTGTTGTTCTTCGTCCTGCATACACCATGGGCGGTGCCGGCGGCGGACTCGTATACAACAAGGAGGAGCTCAAAACTGTCTGTGCAAGAGGTCTCCAGGCCAGCCTTGTAGGTCAGGTCCTCGTTGAGGAGTCAATCCTCGGATGGGAGGAGCTTGAGCTTGAAGTTGTACGTGACTGCGAAGGCAATATGATCACTGTATGTTTCATCGAGAACATCGATCCTCTCGGCGTACACACAGGTGATTCATTCTGCTCCGCTCCTATGCTCACAATCTCTGAGGACGTTCAGAAGAGACTTCAGGAGCAGGCATACAAGATCGTTGACTCTGTTGAGGTCATCGGTGGAACAAATGTACAGTTCGCACATGACCCTGTATCTGACAGAATCATCGTAATCGAGATCAACCCTAGAACATCCCGTTCTTCTGCTCTGGCATCAAAGGCTACAGGATTCCCTATTGCCCTTGTGTCAGCCATGCTGGCAACAGGACTTACCCTCAAGGATATCGAGTGCGGTAAGTATGGCACACTGGACAAATACGTTCCGGACGGTGACTATGTGGTTATCAAGTTCGCACGTTGGGCATTCGAGAAGTTCAAGGGTGTTGAGGACAAGCTCGGAACCAGATGCGTGCCGTAGGTGAGGTCATGAGTATCGGTAAGACCTACAAGGAGGCATTCCAGAAGGCTATCCGAAGCCTTGAGACAGGAAGATACGGCCTCGGCTACGCCAAGGACTACAATACAAAGAGCAAGGATGAACTATTGCGCATGCTTGCACATCCATCAAGCGACAGACATTTCATCATGTACGAGGCGCTCAGAAAGGGTGCTACAGTAGATGAGATTTTCGATATAACAAAGGTTAAGCACTACTTTGTTGAGCAGATGAAGGAACTCGTTGAGGAAGAGGAAGCACTCGCAGCACACAAGGGCTCTCTCCCATCCGACGAGGCTCTTACCACTGCAAAGAAGGACGGTTTCTCAGACAGATACCTCAGCCAGATCCTTGAGATTCCTGAGGAGGACATCAGAAATAAGAGAATCGAGCTCGGAGTTACTGAGGCATGGGAAGGCGTACACGTAAGTGGAACAAAGGACAGTGCTTACTACTACTCCACATACAATGCACCTGACAGCAATCCGATAAATGAGAACAAGCCAAAGGTTATGATCCTCGGCGGAGGTCCTAACAGAATCGGTCAGGGTATCGAGTTTGACTACTGTTGCGTACATGCATCACTGGCACTTAAGAAGCTCGGATTTGAGACTATCATAGTAAACTGTAATCCAGAGACTGTTTCAACTGACTATGATACATCAGATAAGCTCTACTTTGAGCCACTTACACTTGAGGATGTTCTCAGCATTTACAACAAGGAAAAGCCAGTGGGCGTCATCGCACAGTTCGGCGGTCAGACACCTCTTAACCTTGCTTCTGACCTTGAGAAGAACGGCGTAAAGATCCTCGGTACATCTCCTGCTGTCATCGATCTTGCAGAGGACAGAGATCTCTTCCGTGAGATGATGGATAAACTTGAGATACCTATGCCAGAATCTGGTATGGCTACTACTGTTGACGAGGCACTTGAGATTGCTCACAAGATTGGCTATCCAGTCATGGTCCGTCCATCATACGTTCTCGGTGGACGTGGTATGGAGGTCGTATACGATGATGAGAGCCTTGACGGATATATGAGAGCTGCCGTTGGTGTCACACCTGACAGACCTATACTTATAGACAGATTCCTGAATCACGCCCTTGAGTGTGAGGCAGATGCCATAAGCGACGGAACTCACGCATTTGTTCCTGCCGTTATGGAGCACATCGAGCTTGCCGGAGTTCACTCAGGTGATTCAGCCTGCATCATTCCTTCAGTACACATCACTGCTGAGAATGTTGCTACTATCAAGGAATATACAAAGAAGATCGCTGAGGAAATGCATGTCGTAGGTCTTATGAACATGCAGTACGCTATTGAGAAAGGCAAGGTATATGTTCTCGAGGCAAATCCTAGAGCATCCCGTACAGTACCTCTCGTATCAAAGGTATGTAACGTGCGCATGGTTCCTATCGCTACTGATATCATCACATCAGAGCTCACAGGAAGACCATCTCCTGTTCCAGCTCTCAAGGAGCAAAGACATACCATATTACGGAGTTAAGGAGGCTGTATTCCCATTCAACATGTTCCCAGAGGTTGATCCAATCTTAGGACCTGAGATGAGATCTACAGGTGAGGTTCTCGGACTTTCAACCTACTACGGAGAGGCATTCTACAAGGCTCAGGAGGCTACACAGACTCTCCTTCCTACAAGCGGAACTGTCCTGATCTCTGTAAACAGAAAGGACAAGGATGAGGTTATCGAGATCGCTCAGCTCTTCGAGAAAGCTGGTTTCAAGATCCTTGCTACAAGCGGAACATATGCCATAATTACGGCTGCCGGAGTAAAAGCTGAGAAAGTCAAAAAGCTCCAGGAGGGCAGACCAAACATCAATGACCTTATAACAAATGGCTCTATAGACCTGATAATCAATTCTCCGAGCGGTAAGGAAAGTGCCCACGACGACAGTTACCTCAGAAAGGCTGCCATCAAGGCAAAGATTCCTTATGTGACTACAATTGCAGGCGCAAGAGCAACCGCAAAGGGTATCCTGTACGTTCAGGCGCATGGCGACAGCGATGTGAAGTCACTGCAGGAGCTTCACAGTGAGATAAAGGACGCTGAGTAATATCGGGCGCGGGCGGCTTTGCCGCTCAGGTAGCCCGGATTGCCAGTTAAAGGACTAGAGGCTTGCTCTAGTTTACAATTTGTTGGCCAGCAAGACCTCTCAGCATTCAAAAGTGCATAAAATTTTATCTAAAATGACAAAAACCAGGAAAAGGATACAATTTCTAATGTCTTTGTATCCTTTTCCCGGTTTTATTTTAATTTGCGAAAATATTATGCGCTTTTTATTGATTACACTTCTCTCCAAGCTACCCTTCTCGCCAAACTACCTACACTGAGAGTCGAACATTTGTTTGATGTGATATATGCGGTGCTACCCTATTCGGTAGGCGGTTAGCCTTCATCACAGGAGTTTATAGCCATAATCAGCTTTATGCATCACTTGCTTTGCTCTTGATTATGCCGTTGGCTCTAAGAGCAATGATAAGACACAAAAATAACCGCCCAGTCCTAACAAACTTTAGCGGTTACTTTTGTATCCAATAATATCAGGGCTAACCGTCTATCGGTTGCACCTTTTGATATTATATTAGCATTCTCCACCCCCTTCATGTCAAACGTATATTAACTCATATTTTCCATATCTCACTGAAACTTGCTCATCATTTCCTCAAACAACTCAGGCCTGAGTAAGACAAGTCCGCCGTGTCCGAGTTCCGGTAATACTTCAAACTCCGTCTGAGGTAGCCTGCGCCTGATATACGCTATATCATTTTTCCGCTCTTTTTCTTCATTCTTTGCGTACCAATAATGGATGTGCGTATCAATCTTCGGAACAGGATCCGGCACCTTATAGTTATTGCACGATTCAAATGTTCGCCACAGTGTTTTCTTGCTGCTGCAATGTCTCAGAACATCCGCAACATACTGCAGATCTTCCTTGGAATAGTCGTCTGTAGCAAATGCCTTTTCCAGCAAAGCCACACCGCCTGCTCTGCCTATCATCATCATTAGATAATCCTTGAGCGCAATAAAGCGTGTCACGATCCATGGCAACTGATACGGTGTGATTCCGCCGTCTATTACACAATGCTGTATTCTAACCTTCTGTCCCAGCGCAACCATAAGCGCAACGGAACCGCCCATAGAACAGCCATATACAGCATATATCTCCGTGAATCCCTTCGCCTTGATCCAGTTATTTAAGTCTGATGCAATCTGCTCCACGCTTGTAAAGTCATTGTCATTGTCAAAATCATAACCCGGAAGTGCCGGAACCAGCAGATGATTCTTTTCTAACAGAGGAATTACATTCTCAAAGTAATCCCACTTCACAACAGATGGATGTATCAATATTATCGTTTCTTTATTCTCTTTTCCGAACTCATGGATAGTCATTGTATTTTTTCCTTCCTCATACCATATTCTTTCTTTTAGATCATGATGAAAATATTCCACATTCCGTATAAGTGTTATAGAATTCGTCTACACCTTTCTCGTAGTGGAATTTCCAGTCAAGCTCATACTTTGATGTCTGGCTTGCTATGCTCTCCTGCACCTTTTTGTCCTGAACATTGTCAGTGAAGAGCGTACACTTCTTGTTCTCATGCGCCTTCACCATGAAAGGCGAATCGAACACCGCAGTGACCATCTCATCCACAACTTCAGGTGTGATCCTATCCGGCTCTGCCTTGTGCAGTGAAAATACAAATCTTTGCGATATACAGGTTCATCTCCAGTGAGCTTCCACCTATATCGGGAGTTCTGAGAAGCATCTCCTTGTACTCTCTCTTCACGGATCTTTTATATCTCTTCATGTCCATATCAGGATATATCTGCGCAAGCCTTGCAAGTGCCTGCTTAAAAACACAGCAGTTCCACAGCTTTTTGCATACATTCCATATTTCAACATTTTAATCGCCTGCCCTTTTTATTCCTGTATCCATTCCTTAAGTGCGGCTGAGAGTCTTCTGTCTATATCCTTTCTCGTCGCCTCGCACTCATTTGGATAATCCTTTGCAGCCTTGAATATAAACTTCATGACGAATTTCAGTCCAACCGGAAGTGCCATACGAAGCATCGATTCCGGCAGAACAAAATGAGTTCCATGCTCATACACAAGCGGCACATACTCACATGTATGTGGACGCTCCTTCAGTCGCTGATCCATTCTGCGGATGTATTTGCCCGCCTCCCAGAACGAGTCGTCGTCTGCACCAATCAAAAACAGCTTTCCCCTTATGTTCTCGACCTTGATCATTTCCTCTTCTGTGTGTTCTCTGGCCTTCTCCGAATCGATAAACAGACAGGTACTGCGCTCAATGTCGCCGGAGCCCTTTGTCTCCTCCTCGATTTTCTGCCAGTACACAGGATGCTCATACACAAATGGCATATAAGCAAGAGGCTCGCCTCTCCACGAAAGAGTCGATGCACCCGGTATCGGCCATTCCTTACATCCGTCTTTTTTGCCCTGTTCAAATCCCTGCCATACAAAGTCACTTGCCGTAAGTCCAAATGTCAATGTGATATCAGGAAAATACGATGCCGCAACAATGGAATCCATTCCAGCCGTACTCATTCCCATGATGCCTATTTTCCGGTTTCCATGACTTTTCAGCCATGCAATAGCCGACTCTATTCTCTCAAGCGGATTATTTACATGGCTGTAATTCTTCTTTCCAGGAGATATGCAGAGTGCGTTCACACCATTTTTGTGCAGCCACTTTGCTCCGCACTTCGCCATAAAATCATTCGGATCGTCTCCAAACAGTCCTATGAATGCACAGTCAGCCCCATTTGGATTCTCGTAATATGTTCCATAGAATCCGTCCTTCTCGATCACAAAAAACTGTTTTTTTCACAACTTTTTCCTCCCTTTTCCTGTATGCTCCAGACCGCCCTCGCTGCCTGATAACACAATGACAACCTTGTCCTTCCTGCCATTAACCGGATACAAGACACAATCCGCCTTGTGCAGTGTTTCTTTTATAGTCTCAGAACCTTTCATTTGTTACATCCCCCTGATCCAATTCTCTTAACAACCACAATGTTAGTCGTTGCTAACTTTATTGTCAAGTGTTATTGCTTTATAAATCAAAAAACTCCCGCAAATAAAAAAGCAGCCAGACAAAATTTTTGTCTGACTACTGGTAGGTGTTCATCCAATTATTATAAATATTTACTTCTATTGAGCCCTACAGTTCCTTGTGACGTGCAAAGTAATCCTTTGTCTCTGCCACAACCACACTGCTGAGTGCAAGCAATGCTATGATATTCGGAATCGCCATAAGTCCGTTAAATATATCAGCGATAGTCCATACAGCCTTAACTGTCATGTATGGTCCGATAAATACGCAAAGTATGTATAACCAACGATAGATCTGAACTGAGACCTTGCTCGCCGTTTGTGAGGTACTCAAGACACCTCTCACCATAATAGTCCCAACCAAGGATAGTTGTAAATGCGAAGAATACAAGGCAGATCATCAGGATGAATGCTGCAACCTGACCTGGCATAAAGAAAAGTCCCTTCTGGAATGCATCAGTTGTGACTGCGATTCCCTCAAGGCTGCCATCCTGCCAGCTTCCCATCATAACGATTGAAAGACCTGTCATTGTACATACGATGATAGTATCAATAAATGTACCTGTCATTGTTACAAGTCCCTGACGAACAGGCTCCTTTGTCTGAGCTGCTGCTGCTGCGATAGGTGCAGAACCAAGTCCAGCCTCATTCGAGAAGATACCACGTGCAACACCCTTCTGCATGGCTATTGCAAGACTTGCTGTAACACCACCTGCAAATGACATAGGCTTAAATGCGCACTTGACTATTGTTTCAAATGCAGCTGGAACTTTATTTATATTAACTATGATAAGAACCAGACACACCACGATGTAGAGAACTGCCATGAATGGTACTATAATCTGAGAAACCTTTGATATTCTCTGGATTCCACCGATTACAACAAGTCCTACAAGGATTGCAAGAATAAATGCTGAGATGACGATGGCTATTGAGTAGTCATTTCCAAAGATTGATACTGTATTTGCCTTGTCAGGATCAAAGAAAGCCTGAACTGCAGAAGCAATACCATTTACCTGTGTAAATGTACCGATACCCATAAGACCTACGCATGCTCCGAAGAATGCAAATATCTTTGCAAGCCACCTCCACTTGTGACCCATACCGCTCTCAATGTAATAGAAAGGTCCTCCGAGAACGTGTCCATCCTCGTCAATCTTTCTGTACTTTACAGCAAGCAGTCCCTCTGAATACTTTGTTGCCATTCCAAAAAGCGCTGCGATCCACATCCAGAAAAGTGCTCCGGGACCACCGGCAAGGATACCTATAGCTGTTGCTACTCCTACGATATTACCTGTACCGATAGTTGCTGAAAGTGCTGTACATAACGCGCCAAAGCTCGTCACCTCTCCTGTACCGTCTTCCTCATTAATCATGAATCTCAGTGCCTTTGGCAGATGAACTATCTGAAGGAACTTAAGTCTGATCGTCAGATAGATTCCGCAGACGATGATGAGTATTATGAGTGGCAAGCCCCAGACAATATCATCAACTTTGCCTAAAAAGTTTGTGAATGCGTCCATGTTACTCCTCCTATTTTTTTTTTATTTATAATTCACAAGTGTAAATTATAGCATAAAAATTCTTAAATAAAAACGAAAAAACACGCATTTTCAAGATTTTTCTTGGTTTTTTGCATGTTTTTTCGAATATTTATTTATTATATTACGAAATCTCGTCCATCTATATTCTTTACCGTCTCTTTGCCATATGTGGTTTGTCATTACTTCTTATAAGCATCCACACAAGCGAACTGACAAGAAGGAGTATTGGATAAAACAAATTTGGGATTATCTGGAATGCTGATATCTCATGTCCCAGCTCCGACACCGCTGATATTGCAACCAGCATCTGGGCACCGTAAGGAATGATTCCCTGGAATATGCATGAAAATGTATCAAGCAGCGACGCTGATCTCTTCGGGGATATACCATAATCCTCTGCCATCTCCTTTGCTATCGGATTTGCCATGACTATCGCGACCGTATTGTTGGCTGTGGCTATGTCCATGGCTCCAACCAGAAGTCCGATTCCGAGCTGACCTCCCTTGTCACCCTTGAACACCTTCTTTATAGCCGAAAGCGCAGCGCCTCAAATCCGCCATACTCTCTGATGAGTGAACACATGGCAGCCACAAGTACAGCTACCATACTCGTCTCGAACATTCCCGCTGCACCGCTTCCCATATTCGTCAGGAGATCCACTGCTGCCGTCTGCCCTGTGGCAAGCATGATGATGGAGCCTGACACGATTCCAACTATCAGGACTACAAACACATTAAATCCCACTATTCCTCCTATGAGTACCAGAACATAAGGTATGATCTGTATCATATTATAATCATGTTGTACTACTCCGCCTATCTCAGTATTGAATGACTTAACCAAGATTACTATGAGCGTCACAATCGCTGCAGGAAATGCTATCCAGAAGTTTGCCCTGAACTTATCTTTCATGGCACACCCCTGACCATTACATCTTTCGCTATGGTCGTATCCGATATGAACGACAGGTTATCTCCGAACATCGCACCGCCCATGATGGACGCCACACAGAGCGGCAGATTAAATCCTGACGCATCGGCAACTGCAACTCCTATAGGCGTCAGAAGTGTTATTGTTCCAACAGACGTTCCCATAGCTGTTGAGACAAAGCACGCTACAACGAACAAAACTGCCACGGAAAATCTCGCCGGAATGATACTCAGCATAAAGTATGCCACACTCTCGGCACTGCTCCGCCCCACGACTCCCACAAATATTCCCGCCGTCAGGAATATGAGCAGCATGGTTATAATATTTTTGTCTGTAAGTCCATTTGCCATGATCTGAAGCTTCTCATCAAAGCTTACCTTTCTGTTCTGCAGACATGCCACAAATATCGCCACCATAAAGGCAACCACTATTGGAATATTGTAAAATCCCATCGGGATCTTCAGCACGTACTCAAACAGTATTCCAAGTCCCAGATACAGGACAAGAAAGACGTATATCGGTATCAGTGCCGCACCATTTGACTTCTTCATAATTCTCCCTCTTCTTTCAATATTTTACCTAAATCGTATATCTTTTAATTGAACCTTTATTCTGCCATGGTATACAAGATACACCGCGTGGACTCCCTCTGGGAAATCCACTTTGTTCTCGCACCATCTCCACTCTGTCTCTGAGATATCTTCAGATACAGGTATATCTATTCTTCCGATACTCTCACTATCTTCTGTCACACATATGTCAAAGTATCCTTCTACATTCTCTGCCAGATCGTTTGCATCCTTGAGCTGCTCCTGATTCTCGCATCTCTCGTCTACCCTGACAGGTCCCTCATACACCACCTTGTTGGCATCCGTCTCATATCTGACATTCACGCCAAATGTACTGCTGCCCCAAGCGCAAAATACTTATACCCTATGAGTGTTCCATCCTCTATCTCCGCAATAAATCTATCCTCACCCTTGTTCGTCACATTTGGGAATTCTATCGTGTATATACTGTTGGAGCCGTGCGGCATATGTCCATTTGTCAGGTTGCATGCTATCACCGCTGGATACGTGCCATTTGCCACAAGCGGTCCATTGTTCAGTCCGCAGCTCGTAACCTCCACCTGGTCTATGTGTCCATCCGCAGCTATATAGATCTTCTCGGCACAGGCCTGTCTGCTGTAGTCCGACTTATGTGTGAGCCTGTGATAGAACACGTACCACTGACCATCTATGCACTCTATACTTCCGTGCGTGGTTCCGGTCATATTCAGCTTGTTCTCGAAACTTCTTCCCTTATATCCCACATCGCCATTTGACACTATAGTGCCACCAAATGTAAATCCGTGATCCGGATAATCGCTCACCGCATAGCACAGCTCATGGTTCTGCCATGACGAATAAACAAAGTAGTATTTGTCTCCCACCTTTCTCATGGATGAACCCTCAAAAAATGGATGCTCCTCAAATGATGTGCCCTTCACAGCGTAAGGAATGATGTGCCTCGGTTCTTCCTTGACCGTCAGCATATCGTCCTCAAGCACCACCATGATTGGTCCCATGATGCTGTCCTTGTAGCCAAGTATCTCCTCCTTTGTTCTTCCAAACATAGATACCTCATCATCCAGCCTGCCATTTGTCAGAAAATCAGGCTCCTCCTCGTATCCGTACTGGGTTCCGTAGAATATCCTGATGGTTCCGTCATCATTCATGGTCGCCGGATCAAAGCAAATGTACTTCTTCATCACAGTGCCGTCCTTGTAATGCACATGGCCAAGATATTCGTATTTGCCCGCCGGCGTATCGCACACAGCCACACTGATCGGACCTGTGTATCCGCCGTAACCGTAGTCACCGCCCATACAGTAATACAGATAATATCTGCCATCATTCCCCCTCACAACATCTGGCGCGTACATATACTTCAGCTCCGGGTATGCCGGATCCTGGCTCGCCCTGTATGTAATGCCCTCGCATCGCCAGCTTGTCAGATCTTTTACCGGCGCGGAGTACACCACATAATCCTGCATACAGAACGTGTAACCGCCCTCCTTATCGTGAGATCCATAATGATAAACCCTGTCGCCCCATACATGCGGCTCGCCGTCAGGTATGTACTCATTCAACGGCAAAAAAGGGTTGTAAACCTGCCTGTTCATATATCTTCTCCTTCTTGTATCAATTTTTTCTGTTCCCCTAAAACAATAAATCCCCAACATGATCCGCGTCATCTACAGACATGTTGGGTTCTCATATTTACAAGTATATTTAATAAAACTTTTTTAGTCAACAAGCACTTATAAAAAAGGATGCATCTGCTCGCAGAGTTTCTTCTCAAGCTCTATGAGTCTCTTCGTCTTATCCTTCGCCCTGTCATCCGCCGCCTTATATTCGTTTAGATATTTATTCAGCGACTTCACACCCATATTGCAGCCATCCGTCATAAGCTCCGCTATGGTATTGTCCGACTCATCCACTATGAGTTTCACATTTGTCTTGATCCATGACATGCCCTTTGCTATTGGATTTGGATCCTTGCCATCGTCATGGTACTCATCCAGTAGTTTCTGTATCTCCTGTTTTATTGCGTTGTGCTCCTCCTTACATTCTATAAGTATCTTCTTCATTTTCGCCGCATGCACATACCCAAGCACCTCATCAATAGACGAAACACCCATCTTGATCCCGGCATCACATTCCCTGAGCAGACTTTATTGTGTCTGGTGATATCATCCCATATACCTCCTTAGCCTGTATATGAGTATGTTACCCGGTGTTTGAAAATTATATACTCTGCTAAACAATCCTTTTTGGAGAGTTTCCTCATATGTATAGACAAAGGTTGACACCCCACCCCATAATCTTTATACTGTTATTACAAACGTAGTATTAAAGGAGTATAATCTATGAAACACATTCCCCAGATTTCCGAAGCTGAATATGAAGTTATGAAGGTTATATGGAAATATGCCCCTATAAGCACAAATGACATTACTGACAAACTGTTGCATACCACTTCATGGAATCCCAGGACTATCCAGACTCTCATCAAAAGACTTTCTGATAAGTCTGCCATCTCCTATGAGAAAAAGGGCCGCATGTTCGTCTACTCCCCTGTCATCAGTCAGGAGGAATATCGAAAACATGAAAGCTCATCTTTTCTAAAGAAGTTTTTCAATGGACACATATCCGACATGGTTTCTGCGTTTGTGGATAGTGATGAGCTTAGTGCTGATGATATAAAGGAACTTCAAGACATATTAAATGGAAAAGGCACCGGGAGGAAATAAGGCTTGACTGAATTTTTCACACATTTTTTTATCAGCAATATATCCATAAGTTTCTCTCTGCTGCTACTGATATTTGTTCGATTTATGTTCAGAAAACAGCTAACATGTAATGGCAGATACAACACCATATATATTGTGCTGTTTCTTCTCGTAATTCCATTTATCCCTGTAAATAATTCATTTATATTCCAGGCCATAGGTTTCATACGATCATTATTTAACAGAAGTACTTCTGCCGCAAATACAGTTACTCCTGTGCCTATCAATACCACCCCTTCATCAAATGGGAACTGGATGAACGACTTTGCTATATCTGTAAACAGTACATCTACAATATATCCAAAGCTCCTTTTTATTATCTGGCTTGCCGGAGTTTACATATTTTCCATCCGTTTAATAGTGTCAGGCATATCACTATACAAGCTGAAAAAATCTGCTGTTCCAGTCACTGACTATACTGTCATATCGAATATATATTCGGAATGCCTTGAGCTCTGCAATGTGCGCAGATACAAACCGAAATTATATTCCTCCTCTGCTTTATCTGGAGCGGTCATTGTAGGTGTATTCCGCCCTGTTATATATATTCCACGGCAAATCAACGACTGCATATCCGATTACACAATAACCGACCTGAGACATATTTTGTTACATGAACTACAACATTTTAAACGCAGAGACAATGCCGTAAATATGTTTATCTGCATATTCTGCATACTGTATTGGTTCAATCCTGTTGTTATATACACATTACATACAGCAAGACATGACAGAGAAAAAGCATGTGACAATGATGTATTGCAGTACCTTGGTCAAAGCTATGCTGTGAAGTATGGACAGACCATCCTCCGTGCGGCTGCAAGCAGATCCAGTAATTCATCATCGGTATCATTCAAGAGCAAAAGCAGGAAAAAATTACTTAAAACAAGGCTTCAGCTTATTGTTAATTTCAACCCTGTCACCAACAGAGAAAAACGGAAATGTATATATGCATTTTCAATTATCATATTGCTGATGACTGTATGTGCGCCATTATCTGTATATGCTCTGGATGATACACAATACAAGGATTTTGCCCCGGTGAATCTGGAATCCTTGGATCTATCCAGCTACTTTTCTGACTACAACGGCTGTTTTGCTCTGTACGACAAGGGAAATGATAAATGGTATATCTATAACCAGGACAAAGCTCTATGCCGCACTTCACCGGATTCTACATATAAAATATATGACGCAGTGATGGCTCTTGAACATGGCATCATAACTTCCGACAACTCATTTATGCGCTGGGATGGGAGCTCTTACCCTTTTGATGCCTGGAACACAGACCAGACACTTCGATCTGCCATGACCGGATCTGTAAACTGGTATTTTGACAATCTGGATGCAGCTATGGACCACACAGATGCGAAAAATTTTCTCGGTCTTATTGAATATGGAAATCAGAATATCAATTCAGCTCAGAACTGTTACTGGCTGGAATCCTCTCTGACTATATCCCCAGTAGAGCAGGTAGAACTGCTATGTCACCTGAAAAATAATGATTGGAAGCTGTCTAAGACAAATGTGGATACAGTCATAGAGTCCATGTTTATTGCAAACTCAGATGGAAAAAGTCTGTATGGCAAGACAGGTACCGGCAGAGTTGATGATATAAATATAAACGGCTGGTTCGTCGGATTCATTACATCTAATGATAATGATTACTTTTTCGCCACGAATATATCACTTTCTGAAAATGACAATCAGTTTTTATCAGCGGACGGACTTTCCGCATCGAAGATCTCTCTGTCAATACTGCGTGATCTTGGGATATACGCCTATGAATATCAGTCAGAATAAACCGGTATGTCACATTCCATCTTCTCTATATGATTTGACATATATTTGAAAGTACCATCTTCTTCCGGTTTTACTGTAAGTGTATTTCTAAATGCAATGTCCGATCCCTTGTCAGCCCACACCGCATCAACAATAAGCGAAACAGTTCCATCATCGTTGTAGATATAGTCCACAACCTCTCCGAATGGTGGATACTGTTTTCCTAGAATGACCTGATATCTGTACGAATTTTTTTTTCTGAATTGTAATCACAATTATCCCTCAGCTCCGTCACAGTGACAGGGAACATTGACAACATAACAGACTCATATTTGTCTGCATCTATCCATCCACCATCAGGTTTCAGATTTTCACCAGTGTACAGTCTGTATATATCATCAAACATACACGGCACAAGTATATCTGATGCATTTGACTCATCCCAATCGATAACAAGCATATTGTAATTCACATAACTAAGCCCATACACATATTTTCTTGTCAATTTCCTGCATTCATCCGTCAACGGACTGACTCTGAAATACTCCTTCAGCCCACCATGGGCTATTATATTTGAGTATGTATATATAAAGTAGCCTTTTTCTGTGAGTTTCATATCTTTTAAATCCCGTATGCCAGTCGCTATAAACTTCCAGTCACGATTCTCGTACTTTGCTGTGTTGAAAATCATCTGTATCCGGCTGTCATCATACGCAAATGTCATCTCTGTCACGCTTGCATCCCTGTTTACCCTATATACGCAAATGTAATCTCGCTCTCCACCATCTGTATAATTTCTATAAAAAGACTGAAATAGCTGATAATTATACATATTGGTATCATCAGAAAAACAAATCAGTCCACTGCTTCCTAAGATATCTACTGCACCATATATTAAATCACTATTATCCGAAATATCTTCATCCTCATACAACTTTCTTATGGCATCTGACTGCAATATTCCTATTATATTTACTTTAACATTCTCCATTTCGTCATCGGATAACAGACTATCATCAATAACATTTCCATTCTGATTTATTATGATGGTCTTATCTCCGTAGTGCTCCTGCCACTCTTTATCAGAAAGCCTGTCTCTGTACCAATATATCCCCTCTTTGCCCATCGTCAGAACATCATTTGACACATACTCAAATCCATCATTTTCTTTCTCCTTTATTGTAACTTTATGTGTAAATAATCTGCCACTTTCATCCTTCTCCGAAACAGCATTTACTATGAGGGTTATTGTTCCGTCAGCATTATACCAGCATCCACTACCTCTGGAAATGGAACCAATGGTGTCACACTGTGATCAAACATCCCCCTCGTTCTGTACTGATACATTTGTCTGGACACATCATACACATTGACATGCTGAAGTACGTCTGTAGACACAGGCAAATACTCCTGAAACACCTTCTCGTATAACTTCCCTTCTATCATATATGTAACCCCCTCGTCCGAATACGGACTAGACATACCATATTTCATTTTGTAAAGTGCTTCATAGATATCGTAATAATTTATTTTGTTCATATCTGATTCATCCCAATTTGTGGTAAATAAATTATTCGAATCATATCCAATCGTCTTGATATACTTTCTGTTAAGTACCCTTAACTTCTCATCCAGAGGCTCAACTCGTAATGCCGTATACGCAGAATCTCCGTCATATCCTCCCATTCTGTACCTCTCAAAAAATAGATATCCGTCTGTGTATTTCCATGTATAGGCCTTATAGTTTTCTTCATTTTTCTCAACAAAACAGTTATTCTCCCACACATAGAATCGCCTGGTTATCATAACATTGTTACCGCCTGATTTAAAATCAAACCTTACAAAGGACTTATCATACATGACCTGCAGTATTGTACATCCCGCATCTCTGTTTTCAGCCACCTCTGATAAAAACATCTCCGCATTCTCTGCATTTGCCATATTGATCTGATTCTCCACATCCACAGCTATGTACCCCTTACTTCCCATCGATTCTATTACGGTCCTAGTCTGATTCAGTTTTTCTTCCTCGGTCTTGCATTTCATATCCTGACAGGATGAATATATATCATCCAAATCTGCAATAAACTGATTTTCATCAGATATACTAAAATCAATAACTGTCCGCTCTGCGTCTGCCACTGCATTTTTATTGGAACAACTGCATAACAATATGGCTATGCCAACCAAAAGTAGCATACAATATAACTTCTTGTATATATTACACACGTAGTATTTCAAGATAAAAAAATATAAGTTCATCATATCAAAACTCCTTTATAATAAATATTACATTTGTAGTATTTATTATAAAGGAGTTTATTGCTGTGTCAATACTAATTACTTATAACTTCGCCCTAAAATAAGTAACTCCCGGCAAAGCACCGAAACATTCGTTCCGATCCAGACGTTATCTCCCACTGTGATAGGCAGGGCAATCTCTAAATGTAACTTTTGCTCCATCATCATATATACTACAGCTTATATTGCATGAAATTACCATTATGAACAAATCCGAAATCCGTATACAATTTAACACCCATGTCAGATGCCGTGATCTGTATCGTTCCACATCCATAATCCCTTGCATCATTTACAACACGGGATAACAGTTCCTTTGCAATGCCCTTTCTTCTATAATTAGGGTTGGTAAACATACTGGAGAGCAACCCTATTCTTCCACTTGGACATCCAAAATAAGGCGGTTTCTCCACAAATGACATACCGCTTGTCCCTATAATATCATCCCCGTCAAAAAGCCAGCCATGATACAAATGTTCCGTCTGCCATATGGCGGGTATAATAATCCTTAAGCGCTGGCACCAGGTCTATCTCTTCTTTTGCGCCCTCTTCCCTGAGCTGATTTATTCTCATATTTATAAATGTATCAAGTTCATTTTCTGTAAGTCTTCTGTAGTCTATTTTCATTTACTTGCATCCTCCATTCCAGAATCCCTTTTTCCTCCAGGATAGGTAAACACGTTGTTCTTGTTACATTTTATTCACTCTTCACCAGCTCATCTATCAGCTCTATAGCCTCTCTTATCATGCCGTCACAGTGCACTTTCTTGATTCCGCCCTTTTGTGCATTTGCCTTTAACAGATCAGCACAATCGGTCATGCCGTTGTGGTTATCTGCTATCCTGCGCCTGAACTGATTTATCACGTATGGATTCTCAACGCCCAGAGCGCCAAGTACCATAAGTCCTCCTGTGATCGCACCGCATGTCAAGCCGCACTTCATACCTCCACCGAAATTAGCACTGAGCTTTGCCGCCATATCTCCTGTTATTCCGAGCTCGTCCGCGTAAGCCCGCAGAATGGTCTGCGCACAGTTATTGACCATCGGTGTCTCGTTTCTTATCTCCATAGCTTTTTTCTACATGTTTATTCATTGTGACTTCCTCCAATCCATAAACCTAATTCCTATTATATCATTATACATTATTTGTGATAATATCAAGTTTTTGATGCTTGTGATTTTTTTCATCCAAATCTATTCTATTAGTGACAATATTGTATCTTTCAATTGTCAAAACTCTTCCTTAAATAAAAATTTTTAGTTATACATAAGAAATCCAGGAAAGACTTATATCCTCCCTGGATCAATTATTCCTGAAAAATTTTTTTCTTGCCATCACTCACTGATAATCTTCCTCTTTGCACAGATACGTTATAAGGAAATATCCGCCATATATGATTACCACGATGGCAGCCGTGATTCCGATAGCACCTGCTATATCATACGCTCCCATAGTGTCAAGAATCTTCGTGCTGACCATCATTCCAAATACCGAATGGACTATGGCGAGAGCAAGTGGGAATACGAAGAATAGTCCCATCTGTGAGAAAAGGGCCTTGTTGATCATGTGCTGATCCACGCCAAGCTTTCTGAGCATCTTATATCTCTCTATGTTGTCTGTGCTCTCTGAGAGCTCTTTGAGTGCGAGGATGGCTGCACCGGATATGAGGAATATGAGTCCGATATACATTCCTATAAAGGATGCGATGGCTCCGGCTCCCACGCTGGCTGCCTTAACACTATCCTTAGTGTTTACTGTGATAAGTCCGCAGATCACATCCTTATTCGATACCTTCTTGATAATCGTATCACTATCCTGTATGGCATCTCTGTCCTGATCGGCATACTTTCCGATGAAGTACTCCCTGGCAAACTGTACACCTTCAACAGCTGAATCAGGCACAATAAACACACCTGTGTTGATCGGCTGTGTCGCGAGCTCTATATCACCATCTATACAATATGTGATAACCGGCTTAAGCGTCTTGCCATATACCTCTATCTCTTTTCCCTCCTGAAGTCTCTCGTCACGGAGCTCCACGAACATTCTATAATTTGCCAGTACTGCATACTCGTCATCGGCAAGCTGGATCTCAGCTTTGTCATAAATCTTAGCCACCTTGTTGTAGTCAGACTGTGATATGATCTCCTCCGTTCCATCAAATCCAGACCAGGCAGCTGCATCTATCCCAAGAGAATCAATCAGAGCCTCATCTCCCAGATAGTTTCTGATTGTAAGTGCAGGACATGTATATGTGTGTACGTCAACGTAATCTGAGAAGTAGGATCCAAGATCCACATTATTTTTTCACTATATACATCTTCTATGCTCTTTCCATCAGTCACCTCAAGTTTCTTCAAAAGATCATTTGTCTCGCTGTCATTACCCATCTCGTCTTCGTCATAATAGATTGAATCACTGCTCTGGGTTTTCGATATACTCACATCCGCTCTTGCGTACTTTGCAATGCCCTCATTTAAGGAATTCTTCACTGCAAGCGCTGATGAAAGCACACATATTGTCACAAAAAGCATCAGACAGATGACTGATATTGAAAGTACATTTGTATTTACACGGCTGCTCATCTGTCTGACGACAAATGAATTGAGTCCCTTATAGTACACATTCTTCATGGACGACACGATCCTGAAGAGCATTCCGGATACCGACCAGAAGAAGAGCACCGTTGCAACGCATCCGACCACGATCCACTTGTAGAGATCGTTCATGTACATGTCATTTATATCGGTAATCACCGCATGATAAGCATATCCAAGTGATACAACTGATATCAGGAACACGATAACTGATACCCACGGATTCTTGATCTTGACATTCTCAGATTTTCTTCCATTCTGGAAAAGGTCGATGAGCTTACATTTGCTGATGATAAATGTGTTGAAGATTATAACCACCACATATATGATTGCAAAATACAGACAGGTCTTGGCAAATGCGCTGCCGGAGAACACAAAGCTGTATGATGACATATCTGCATCGAACATGTTTGCAACAAGTACACTTGTTATCTGTGAGATTCCTATTCCGGCAAGAAGTCCTACCACAAGTGATACAAGTCCGATGATAAGTGTCTCTATGAAAAGCATTGTGGACACCTTGCGTTTTCCCATTCCAAGGATGAGGTACAGACCAAATTCTTTGTTACGCCTCTTCATCAGGAAACGGCTTGCATATATGATGAGGAATCCGAGCACAAATGCGATGAACACACTGACACCCGCGATTATCTTGCTCATGAGCTGTACGACCTGTCTTGTATCAGCTGATATCTGGAGCATGGCGGTCTGGGTCTCTATGGCATTGAACACATAGAAGATTGCAACACCGAGTACCAGAGTGAAGAAATATATGGCATAGTCCTTTATACTCTTCTTCATATTTGATGCAGAAAGCTTAAAGAGCGTCATTCAGATCACCCCCAAGCAGTGTCACGACATTATGATCTTATTGAAGAATTCTTTTCTTGTATCTCCGCCTCTTCTGAGCTCGTGGAACACCTTGCCATCCTTGATGAAAAGTATCCTGCCTGCATAGCTGGCTGTAAATGAATCGTGTGTTACCATGAGTATCGTTGTCATGAGATCCTCATTTAGATGCTTAAGTCTCTCAAGCAACAGCTTTGCCGACTTGGAATCGAGTGCTCCCGTAGGCTCATCTGCAAGCACAAGCTTTGGATCAGTGATGATTGCTCTCGCAGATGCTACTCTCTGCTTCTGACCGCCCGACATCTGGTACGGATACTTCTTAAGAACACTCTCGATCTCAAGCTCTTTTGCAACAGCCCTGACCTTCGCATCTATCTGTTTTGCAGGCACATTCTGTATTGAAAGTGCCAACGCAACATTCTCATACGCCGTGAGTGTGTCAAGAAGGTTGAAATCCTGAAATATAAATCCAAGCTCCTCTCTCCTGAACTCGTTAAGCTTGTTGCCCTTGAGTGTTGTGATATCCTTGCCGCCCACATAGATGTGTCCGCTGCTAACCTTATCTATAGTTGAAACGCAATTGAGCAGTGTCGTCTTACCGCTTCCGGATGCACCCATGATAGCAACGAACTCTCCTGCCTCCACATCGAATGATATTCCATCTATGGCCTTTGTCATATTGGATTTGTTTCCATAATACTTCTCAATGTTGTCAATCTTTAATATTGTTTCCATTGAAATGCCTCCTCAAATGTTTGTTTATTACTGCTCTCACCATTGAACATATTTGCAGTTTACACATTTTGAAAGCAATTGTCCTTTTTCCATTATTACCTAACATTACAATTCTGTAACCTTGGGGACGCTCACCAGATCTGGTATCCCACTATCGCAAAACGCAATTTTTACATCATCCAATCTTGTATATATCATTATGTCCAAATACTATGCTCACATCTGTGTATTCATCCACCTTTGACGCTATATTCAGCTTATGTCCCAGCTGCCTGCACAGATTGTCTATTATGTAAAGTCCCATACCTGTGGATTTCGCATGTTTCCGCCCATTTTCCCCGGTAAATGATTTCTTGCACACAAGTGGAATATCAGACTGTGGTATACCTATTCCATTGTCCTTTTATGTGCAGAGCCTTGCCGTCACCCACTGCTTCAGCCCAGATCTCTATAGTCTTTTCCTGTCCCCGGTCTATATACTTGATGCTGTTGCTCACGATCTGATTTACCATAAACTCAAGCCACTTTGAATCCGTCACAACACATTCATCCACATCATGAACATTCAGCGATATATCACCATCAAGCAGCATATCCTTGTTCTTCAACGCCACTCTTCCGATGACACTCTTAAGATTTGTCTCAGCAAATCTGTAATCCGCCGCAGCATGCTCCGCCCTCACATAGTAGAGTACCTGATCCGCATACGCGTCGAGCCTTGCAACATGTTCCTCGTATTTTCTCGGGATCACATCCCTGTTGTTGTGGCACATGAGCACCAGACTGGCTATCGGAAGCTTGATCTCGTGAACCCAAATCTCTATAAAGTCCTTGAAATCCTCCACGCTGTCCCTGTACTTTCTCACATTCTCAGTCATGGACTTGTTGATGTCGTACATAGCTGAATACACCAGCTTGCCCTCGTAGAAGTCAGGCTCGTCCAAAGTGTCAAGTATGAGATACTTCTGATCCAGTTCATCCAGATGGCCAACCAGACTGTTGTAGAACCTATATTTCCTCAGATAATTGTAGGCGATAACCGAGACGACAAATATCACAGCCACGATAACGAACATAATCCTCATCTGTAACTGTGAGTGAAATGCCATCATGAGCAGATATGTGAATATCACAAATCCCGTATATACCCGCAATTATTCCAAGTTTCTCCTTTATATACTTGCCAAATTTCATTTTGCCAAATTACTCCAATCTTTTGTCGCTGTAAATGATATATAATCCCACTTACCTGTCATACAAGTCGGTATCCCTGCTTCTTCCTGGTCTCTATGGCATCATCATATCCAAGATCCGCCAGTTTCCCCTGAGCCTGCTTATATTTACTGTGAGCGCATTGTCATTTACAAACTCGTCATTGTCCCACAGGTCTGTCATGATCTCATCCCTCGACACTATCTTTTCCCTGTTGGCAAGCAGCAGCTGGAATATGATCATCTCATTCTTGGTGAGAACCATCTCCTGATCACCTTTGCTGATTGTCCCCTTGCTGAAGTTGACCTCCGCATCTCTGTATGATGCTGTATTCTGGCTGCCCTCCATGCGCTTGAGCACCGCCGCTATCCTAAGCAGAAGTATCGTCGGATTGTACGGCTTTGTTATATAATCATCCGCGCCATAACTCATGGACAGCACCTCATCCATCTCGGAAGTCCTGCTTGTAACCATGATGATAGGCACATCAGATTCCTTTCGTATCTCCTTCACTAGGTTTCTGCCGTTTATCCCCGGAATATTGATATCCATGAGCACCAGATTCGGTGCCGCTTTCAATATATCGTCCTTTGTATTGTCAAAGTTCTTAAGACTCTCAGCCTCATAGCCCTCGTTCTCAAGTATCTGCACAAGCTCCTCACAGATGCTCTCATCATCTTCCACCACAAATATCTTTTTCATCTTTATTTCTCCATTTTCTATTTTCCCATTTTAAGTGGCCTGTCCACCAGCATCCTCACCCTGTTGTAGACATTCAGCTTTGAACCACTGGAATCCACATCACAGCTCACTATCATGCCCTGCGGCAGCTTCTTCTGAAGCGAAGGGTACAAACCTCTTCCGCAGGTGTGATTAGGCATACAGCCAAATGGCTGAACCGCCAAAACCTTTGGACACTCATGGAGTATGTGTCCCGTTATCTCCGCGCCGATGAGCCAGCCATCTCCTGTTTTATATCCCCAGCTCACATATCCTTCAGCCTCACGCTTCATCGTGAAGAAATCCTCCATGGTATAGAACCCATATTTTCTAAGCGCCTCTATCATTGCTCTCTGCAGGCTGCCGAAGAACTTCAGCCCCGCCTTGTAAAGCAGAGATTCAAATGTCATATTGTCCGTGAGGTGTGAATCCATATAGTACATGGCATACCATGAAAGTCCATTTGTATGACTCTCACATCCATTTGACTCAAGGAACTTTATCATATTCCAGTTTCCCAAGTGGCAATATTTTATGTACAGTTCCCCAACTATCCCAACACGCTGTTTTCTTTTATCATTCAGCCTTATCCTTGAAAAAAAATCCCTGGCTATCCTGTCGAAATTTTTCTTCATCTTTCCAAGTGTCAGATTCTTTCCCTCTTTCAGATCTCTGGACAGGATATCTATCCACTTCTGCCAAACCTTTTGCGACTGCCCCTTTTTCACCTCATTTGGCCTTGTCTGATTGAGGAGCAGCATGAGTATATCTCCGTAGAAAAGTCCGAACAGTGCTCTCCACACCATGAATGGCTGCACACGCATCTGACAATTCTTCTCCAACCCCTTAACATTCAGGGATAGTATCTTTGCCCTGTCAAATCCAGCCTTTCTCACCGACTCCTTTAACACATGTAAGTAGTTGGCTCCCCTGCATGCATGCCCCCCCCGCCGTCGGCATGAGAAGTCTTGTCCGTATGATATCATATTTGCCTGACTGCAGTGCATCTATCATCTGCCCGGCATTTAACACTATCGGATAGCACATATCATTGTTCACGTACTTAAGTCCCACATCCGTGATATGATCCTCATTTGACAGTATGACCGGATGATAATCCCTTGAATAAAAGGCGTATTTTATCAGAGGAAAATGAGCATCCAGCATGGCTGGTATAAGCAGTATGTATTTTTCATTCCATGTATCTTCGTCTATCTTATACATAGTTTACTCCCCGTATTCCCCAAAATTTCTATTAGAATTCTGAACAATTAACTTACATTATAACTTCTTTTTGCGTGTACCTATCCACTGTTTACTGATTAATTTTGTTAAACTTATTTTCACGCAAAAAGGGACTTTCCTCAACTAGAAAGCCCCTTTTTAAAAAGTACAAAAATTATTTTTAAGTTATGTCTTCAATCAATAGTAAAACAAATAACTCGTGTACAAATTTAGAAATTTTTATGTTAAATCATTTTCTTATGCTTAAATACTAGAATCATATGTGGCTTTTTGTTTAATCCAATCTTCATATAACCATGCAATTTTAGCTACCTGGAAAGCAGAATATATCAATCCTCCTAAATTATCATCATTATCTTCTTTTATTTGATACTGGTATCTTAGCTGAATCTCATCATCAGTATGATCATTAAAATGATTTGAAACATAATAATCAAAGCATATCTTGTCATCTTCATTTTCAAAAATCAATAACTGATTGTAATTGGGCTCCCTGCTTGAAATATCACAATTTCCATGAGTAAAAAAATTTTAAGCATTTTTCCTTCAATTGAATCAAGCGTGTAATAAGTATACCAAAAATTTGCTTGATAACTCACTGATGCCCCTTCCGCTCTAGGAAGATACTTACGAAACTGATCAAATGACCATAGCTCTGTTTCATAAATTGTTGTATTATGATATACAATATTTAATCTTGCAAAATGCATTACGGGATGGGTATAAAATGCCGCCTGCTGGATACCAACATGGCTTCATATCTTCAATCTGAATCATTTGAAATTCAGGATAGTTAGTATGATAACAATATTTCTTATTTCCCCAATCAAAAATCCATTTATCAGATTCAGATAATAGTATATGTAGGCGTTCCATTATTGGTAGCTCTATGCCAAATCTTTTGCGCCAAAGAAATTCGATATCATTTGTGTCTGCCTGCTTATCAATGGCAGTGTTATTGTCTACAACTCGTATATATACATGATATGCCCGTACGATTTTTCCGTACTTTTTACCATCATTATTTTTTACATCTTTATCCTGATATTCCTTTTCCAAATAATACGGAACGTCAAAACTATCTTTAATAATCAAAACATCAACTTCATGGTTATCAATATAAATAGTTCGCATTTCTATACGAGGACGAACACTTCCAGCAAATGTGATATTTCTTAAAATATTAGTAATGCCTTGTTGATTTCGTCTATTTACATCGTTTTCGACTCCTATAACAGAAAAGCATTCATTATCAATTCCGAAAATTATATAAGAATCTCTCCTTGGGCGATTATTGGCCATACACAAAATATCATGTACCAATTCAGCTTTATCATGATGATGTTCTCTCTTAAAGTCCCACCAATCATCTTCACGTTTTGATTCTATAAGATTAAGAATTTCTGTTGTTAAACTTTCTTTATTCAGATAATCACGCTCCTTTACCGGTCATCCTCGAAAGCGTTCATGACTTCATTAATAATCTGGGCCATTTGCTTATTACCAAGTTGATTCCTAAAATGGACAGTGTATCCATCTGCAGTCAACATATCAAAGAAAACCTTAGCACAGTCTATTTTTTTTTGTTTTTTCTGTCTCTCTTAGATTGGTCTTGTTCTCAACATCTTTTGTCTCAACAATAATATTAAGTTCCTTGTTTCCATTTGTATGCTTAACCACATACATAAAGTCTGGACTGTATGTTCCGCCTGTAATTGTTGGGATAGCAATACTAGCACGTGGGATTTTTCCATAAACAATTACATCTTCAATGTCTGCTGTAATATTATCTTTTTCCAAAGGCGAATCATAAACATAAGCATCGTACAGATATTTTTCACTCGGAGTACCAGGTACAATCTTTGTTCCAATTCTTCCTTGCGATATTTCACTTTTTACTGTTCCATCAACATATGTTAGCGCTGTAGAACCTAATGGTGTTTCGCTACGTACATATCTGAATCTTCCCTGTAAGTTTTCATTTTTCCAAGTAGTAAATTCAGAGCAAAATCCTGCAATTGAATTCTCATTAATATAAGAAGTGAAGTCAGTGCCATGTTTATTTGCATATTTGCACAATGCCAAATGCAGAACTTTAATCGGAAGATTTGTTACATTTGATATTCTTTTTAAGAAAACATTATACGGAACAGTTTTATGAATAACATATTGCACACCGTTTTCTTTAACAACATCCATTTTCTTTCCTGTACTTCCAACTTTATCGCGTTCACTACGCATTACCACATCTGTGAAAACTCCCGGTTTTTCAAAAATAGAAAGAATAACCTCATCAAGCTTATCATTCAAGTCATCATCATAAAATAATAAATATCTATGATTTATATTTTCCCATAATTCTTTTATTTCATTGTAAACAGCTTTTCGAATCTTTATGGTCTTGATTTTTTCTTTATTTCGATCCTTTACCTTTCCGACTAACAAACCCGTTGCAAAATCAGGATATTCTGCAAAAAATTCTGCACGTGTTTCAGCTTTAATGTTGTTATGCCTATCAATGTAATGTTTATTATACAACTCATCAAATAAATCATCGCTAATTTTCCCAAGTTTTTTAGCTACTACTTCAAGTTTTTCTTCTGAAATACTAGCAGACTGTGGAAGTTCCCCGTTAATTTGATCAACAAGTTTTTTCGCGAAATCAGCCTCGGTAAAATCAACGATATAATTAAGAGAGAACTCTTCATTAGAAATTCTATTACCATTTTCATCTACAGGAAGTCGTAAACCACGACCTACCTCTTGAAGTTTGCTATTTTCACTTCCACTTGATCGGAGCTTAGCGATAGTGAAAACGTTTGGATTATCCCAGCCCTCTTTTAAAGTCCATTTAGAAAATAAAAACCGAAGTGTATTATAACTACCATCCTCATTTTTAAATGATAATAGTTTCTTTTTTTCCATTAAGAATTACATCAACTTCCTTTGCTATGTCTTCATCAGAGTCGCTATTGTCTTGAGAAAAATACCCTGCATGGCAAGCATTAATATCTGAAAGACTTGCCTCAAGATAATTTTTATATTCCACATCACGTTCATCCAGAGAATAAATTGTCTTTTCAATTTGTTCCTTTAATAATTTTTCGAATATAGTTAAAAGGTACGGCTTTTTACCATCATCGGCAACTCTGTAAGAAGTAATATCATCAATAAAGAATAGTGCCAAAGTTTTAATTTTATAGTTTCTATTACAAAAATTTTCTTTCTCTGTTTCAAAATGGCGCTGAAGAGCAAGGCGAATAATTTGTTCTTGATATGATGTCATATAAATATCAACATCTAGCTCCTCGCCTGAAGTTTTCACTAACCCATTTGAAAATTCTACGCTTGTCTTACCAATCGCAGAAATGGTAATTCCCTCAAATGCATCACTTATTATAGAAAGAGCGTCACCTGTTTTAAGTGTGAACATTTTTGTTGATTCATCTTTCTTTTTTATACTGAAAATGTACAGCTTCTTTACTATGAATAGAGGTGATTTTTACTTTCTCATCTTTTTTTTTGAAACAGGTTCAAAATGTTCCTTGATTACACCTTTAATAAGTCCTTGATTAAAAGCGGCACAGGCATTCAAATCATATAGTAAATTCTGATAATCCTTTACAGTGATTTTATTTCTACCGCGTCCGGTTGTTATTTGCGGAAATGTAGCACCAAAGCGAATAATTGCTTGCGGTTTTATCTCATCATGTATTACCTTGAAAGCTTTCTGATCACGTGAAAAACGATGCGGCTCATCAATTATTACAATAGGCTTTGTTGACGCTATTGCATCAAACGGTCTATAAAATCCCTCTACGTCATAATCATAATCATCTCGCCATAACAATCCTGTATCTCTTCCATTTCGTTTTGAGTTACTTGTTAATAGCTGCATATTTACAAGAAGAACATATATTTTCTTTGTGTTCTGATTAGAACCTTTTACAAAGTCCCTTACTACACTCGGGAAATATAAACGGCCTTTTTTTCTTTTTTTTGGGTGCTTCCAAAACTAGCGTTTCTATTTCAGTCCCATAACCACAACCATCAGTAAAGTGTCGTCTTGCATAAGGTTCATTCAAAAACTGTTCTGTACCTGCTTTTATAGCTAATGATGGTACGGCAATAATAAACTTGTTAAACCCATATTTCTTATGTAATTCAAAAATTGTCTTTGTATAAACATATGTCTTTCCTGTACCTGTTTCCATCTTAATATCAAGATTAAGATAATCTTGTTCTGATATTGGCGTACCTGATCGATATTCTGCTGGTAGACAATTCTGCAATAAATTTATATTATTTGCAATATGGGTATCCTTCAATGAGAAGGTTGGATTATTATAAAATTCGGTAGGTGAAACAATATATGCATCCCTAAACACATCAACTATAGCATCAATTGCTTTTTGTTGATGAGGTAATTGTTGCTGGAGAATTAATTCCATAAGCCATCTCCTTAATAACGTACATCAAAGTTTATATGAAGATTTTTCTCTATATCTTTAAGTCTTGCTAAGTTCATTTTTAATTCTTCTGTCATTGTCCAAACAAAACTATACCCAAAAATGACCACATTTTCAGCATTAAAATTCCCATCTGTTTCGTATTTATCTACAATGGCTGTAATTGCTTCTTTTGTGATATTTGCATCAATAAGATATAGATGCTTGTCAATGTAATAGCCAGTATATCCTTCAAAATCTATAGTCTCAACTTCAGCACTGAAACCATATCCATCTCTGACAAGCCACGTTGTTAACACTGTTTGTGTTCCGAAATCCGTAAGAATATCGTTTGTAAGAACTAACCCCTGATCCTCCGGGACAAATTTTTCCAGCTTATCAAGTGTAATTGTATTTGGCTCTTGGAGAGTATAATGCTTAAAACCAAGGTCAACTGTTGTATCTGGATATTTTGCCTTGATTTTTAATATAGCCCTTTGTATTCTCTCCAAACCAACTTGATCAAGGGTGTGACTTCTATTTACACTATCTAAAAAATCAAGGACTTTCTTTGTCTTTGATTTTTCAGATTTTGAATCATTAGCCATCTTCTCGTCTAAATTCTCTGGTAATTGAACTGCGATGATGTTTCTTGTGCCATTTATCTCTGCATTTAAAGACAATATGGATTCAAAGGATGTTGCAGAACCTGAGAAGAAGTCTAAACATAAATCCCCATCATTAGAACCTATACAGAATATCTTCTTTATAAGATATGTCGGCTTTGGAAAATCAAATGCATCACCCATGCTATATGCAGTAAGCTCTTTTGAACCTTGTTCGGTAATTACACTTGTTTCTTCCCAAATATCATCTTCTTCCTCCAATAAATCACCAACCAAATCGTCTTCATACCAAATGGTCTTTGCTTTAAATGTTCCCTTTCTATACTTCTCATAACATCCATATTCGCCAGTGCTCTTTTTTTTAGCAACCAATTCACTATCCATGGATTGAAAAGAATTATTAAAACGCTTAAATTTTTTTTCTTGTCCCCAACGCCAACAGCTTTCTTCTCCCTCACTATTTAATGGTAAAATTTCAATATTGAAATCACCACTTTTATCGAGCGAGACAGGGCAATATCCACATTCGTCTACTAAATTAGGATTTGCGTAAATCGGATAAAAGAGATTAGGTCTGTTAAATTTACCAAACTTCGGATTACGATTTCTCAATTCTCTTTCTTCAAATTCACTAATATTATCCTTTTTTATCAAAAGCCCCCTGCCCCTTATTCAATTCATTTAACTCAGTTAAAACATTTTTTGTATAGGTCAAAATATATTCATGCGTTTTTGCAAGTTGTTTATATGTCTGTCCCCTCTTGTTTGCTTGAACGATAATATTTGCAACAAAGTTTTCTTCTCCAAACACATCATCGCATATCAATTTACAATTTGCCTGTTCATTATCATCAATCGATATGAAAATTACTCCATCATCTGTAAGCAAATCTCTTGCTAATAATAAACGGGGATACATAAACATAAGCCACGCTGAATGTGATGCAGAACCTCTTTTCGTCAAATCAAGAATTCTATTTGCCTGTTCCTCTTCAATACTTAACTTTGTAGCTAATTCTTCTGATGTAAAGTTGAAATTATCTTTATATACAAATCCATCAGTGCCAGTATTATATGGAGGATCAATATAAATACATTTAATTGCTCCCTGATAGCTTTTCAGTAACTGTTTTAGCCCATCTAGATTATCTCCAGAAATATAAATATTCTGGCTATCTTTGTTTTCTGGCATGTTATTGTGTTCCTCATCCGGAATGATTACCGTAGTAGTATCCACAGATGCCAACAAACGAGCATAATTTTTCCCAAGAAATTTTAATTCATAGCCTTCATTGCTCACTGATATTTCATCATTAAGGTATTCCTTTAATCTTTCTACGTCAAAGCTACCATCTTGCTTGAAACAAGCAGGAAAGTTTTCTTTTAGCACTTCAATATGATTTGTGCTTGGAAGTATGAATTCATTAGCATTTATAATATCTTTAATCATTTTATTTTACCCCCATAATATACTCTTAACATATCTCTTCAATATATCAGAGTGTTATACCATTCTAATGGCAGAATTCATTTATATTATTAATTGCATTGTGATTAATTTTTTCTATACCGACTTTTCATTTTTTAACAATAAAAAATACTATTGTATTTCAATATCAAAATCAGTCTGTGTTGTAACATCCCTGGCAAATTCTCTAAATCTCTCTTTGAAACTCCACATTGTATATCTTTTTCCAAAATTATCTCATGATATGGAGCTATTATACCGCATAAATTTGATTTTTTCTACTCTCTCCGTTTATCTACAACTTAACTATTATAGATGATTTTTTTCAATCCCAAAACTTATTTTTAATGATTCCAAAGAACAATTACTATCACAAAATTTATCCGCTCATACTACCAACTTACTCTCCATGTAAAATATGTAAAGATTCCCCATCTTTAGGCATTATGATTACAAATACAAAAGTAAACCATCTTCTCCATACAAAATCATTATCGACGTATTTTATATTCCAATACTAAAAAACGATATACCCTACATTGTTGTAAAATATACCGTTATTTTTGTAAATTAAAAGCCTTAAGTGTAATCGACTAAATGTCATATTTTTATTTTCTCGTATAATATTTTCCGCAAACACAATTCTGTCTCTATGATTATTCTTACTTAATTCTTTATATTCCCGCAATAATGAGCAGCACTGAAAGCAGCACAAATCCAAATCCGAGAGCTCCGATGATCCTGACACCGCACTTCTTGAGCGGCATGAGGACTATCAGTGAACCGATAGGGTTTAAGACAACGCACCACTTTGGAACAGGAAGCGCCCCGGTAAGTATCGCTACTACCACAGTGACCGCAAGACCAAGCCAGAGTACCACGCCTGCCAGATACATTGGTGGATTGAAAACCAGATCGATGGCTTTGATAACTTCATTGCTTTCATCGTCAGACATTTTCTTGCAGAGTCTCTGGTAAAGGAGCGGTTTCAGACAGAACACAACATGGCTCATAAGACCGGTATAACATCAAGTAATGTCATGACCTTGAGGATGCCTGCAAGCGCCACATTCCCATTTGAGATTATATCGGCAAGGAGCCACATTACAATATATCCTCCCGGCTGCCCGAGAAATGAAAGCCAGAACGAAACCTTGAATCTCTTCGAGGTCACATCTCCCCACCACGGACAAACTCCACCTAATTTCAGATTTTCACTTTGATTCAGCATGACAAGAGGCACATCCGCAAATGATGCAATAAGACCACTTATTATTCCAAATATTCCCCACGCTACATAACTATTCATCTCTTTATCCTCCTATTGATTACTCCCTGTTGTCCTTCAGGCTTTCAACCATATCCGCTTTCTTCACCTTTCGGCTTAACAGACACAGAGATATCACGTAGCTTATAAGAACACACACGGAATACTTTACAAAACACAGCGATGTGTATACTGTCTCTATATAGGTGTTGTATGCTGATACACTCGCCTCAAAGTTCACTCTGCACAGCACCACTCCAAGCACTGAACCTATCACGATTCCTATCGGAACAAGGATGTGGTATATGCTTATCATCATGCGGCTTATCTGTCTGTCATCGTATCCAAGCACCTTTAACATTGATATCGATGATGCATTTTCGCTTATCAACATATTTACCATGAGATATACACATATAACTATGATGAGCACGGCAAATCCGATACAAACCGAGAGCACCGATTTCATCTGTACTGTGATCTGACCTATCTGATCTGAAAGATCTGACTTGGTTATCCTATACAGATAATCAGACTCCTTATAGTCAAGTTCTTTGTCAGACATAACAGCATTGTAACTGCCCTCAGGCACATCAAGCAGATCGCATGCATCATTCCAGCTGCTGTAGAGTATACTCTGGGAATCGTTCTGCACAACGTCATCTATCGTGACCGTGTATTCACTGAGTGATGCCTGATCGTAGAAAGTGAGCTCATCACCCTTGCCTACGCCATATATCATGGCTCCCATTGCAGATATAACGTTTTTGCCTGATGTAAGCTCCAGCTTATCTCCCGACGTACTCTTTAAATCCATGAACTCATTATTATCCATACCCATGTATGTCAGATTGGTCGTGTATCCATCCACACTGAATGTGCCTGTCATGATCTCATGATCGCGCGCCATCCACTTTTTCTGTCTGGATACTGCTTAAAAAAATACTCATACTCATAGTCCCCGACTTCATTTACAGACACATCACAATAGTTCTCAAGCGAATCTATACAGACGTAGCAGAACACCATCAATATTCCACCGACAGCGATTCCAAATATAACTACAAGACTTCTGCTCCAGTTGCCAAGAATAGACCGGATCTTGAACTTTGTCGTGAACTTCATATTTGACTTTGCCATGCGAAGTCTTCTGCGTTTTCTTGTTCCTCCATTTCCTTGAAGAAGATCGATTGTCTTAAATCTGAGAACTCTCAGTGCCGTAAGCAATCCCACAATACCATATGCCACAATCGGTACAATACAGATGATCACAAACTGCACTGTTTCCGAACTGTAATCCACCGGAAGTATTTCTGTCTTCATCTCAAATATTGCCGTAGCAAGTGCATCCCTGCACGGGGCAGCCGCAATAGCACCTATCACAGCGCCTATCACTCCCGGAATGACACCAAACAATCCGTAGTGCAGTGAGAGCCTTGTTCTGCCGTATCCAAGAGCTGACAGAACTCCTATCTGTCTCGCCTCAGACTTGATCTTTCTTCCGAGAACTATCGCTATGATTACCATCACAAATACGACCAGCATAGGTATGACCATATTCATATATAATTTTAACTGTTCCCTTTCATTCTGCGGAACCTTTATTCTCACATTTGTGGATGCCGGAATGTATGACAGAGTGTAATACTCGCTGTGTATCTCCTCCCTGAATGCCTTCTCCTGATCCTTATCATCGTATATGACCATATAGTATGATGTCTTTGTGTCATCATTTATCTGCGCAAATGCAGACTCACTCACTACTGCATATCCAAATGTATCAAACAGGAACATGTTGTCAGACAAATTCTTGTATACCGCCAGATAATCAGGTCTCGCCATCGTTCCTACTATTTTGTAGTTTCTTCCATCGATATCAAGAAAGTCCCCTATCTGCAGTCCCCTGGCATCCATCAGATGAGGATTCAAGAGTATCTCGTCATCAGAAGTCACATCCTCACCATCCAGCAGCTTATATGTGTCGATCTTCTTTGACGGCGTGAATATCCTTAATGTGTAATCCTTCGCTATATCCTTACCTGTCCTGTCATCGCAGTTCTCCTCAGTCAGATCAATATCAGCATATGTCTGCTTTTCAAGCTGTACATTGTACTTCTCTTCAAGATTATTGATAGATTTAGCATATATAGGATTTGCTGTGACAAACTGAGCCTCCTCAACATTTGTATCTTCATAGAACGAATCAAGATATCTGCCCTCTCCATCATAAGCACCTGTAAAGCCGATATACATGACTATCACCAGCGCGGTGAGGATAGTAACACATATGTAGAAAGAAAGATTGTGCTTTATATTCCTTATATATCTTCTATTTAATGTCATGTCCCCACCTCTTATAATTCAAGCTGTTTTGCCGGTATTTTGTTTTCATTTGCCTTGCTGAGTGATACCTTGCCATCTTTTATTCGGATTATCCCATCGGCCATCCCCGCTATAGCCTCATTGTGGGTGATGATTGCAACAGTTGTTCCAAACTGTCTGTTGACCTTCTCCACAAATTCAAGAACACTTCTCGATGTCTTTGAATCGAGGGCACCTGTAAGCTCATCACATAGCAAAAGTTTCGGATTCTTGATGATGGCTCTGGCGATGGCAACTCGCTGCTGCTGACCGCCTGACAGTTCATTTGGGAATCTGTCCTTGTACTTCTCTATGTCCACAGCCTTCATGACCTCATCTATAGGAAGTGGATCCTTCGCAATATCTTCTACGACCTGTATATTCTCCTTAACTGTGAGATCCGGCAAAGCAGATTGTAGAACTGGAACACAAAGCCAACATCAGTCTTTCTGTATTTTGTCAGTTCACCCGACTTCAGTCTGGATATTTCCTTTCCATCCACCGTGATACTTCCCTCATCTAGGCTGTCGAGGCCTCCCATCATATTGAGGAGTGTACTCTTGCCTGAACCCGATGGTCCAAGTATCACATATATTTTCCCCTGCTCCAGTGCCAGCTCTATTCCATCTAAAGCATGAACAGTATTCTCCCCTTTTCCATAACTTTTTCTTGCATTATTCATCTGAATAAACATTCTGCTTACCTCCAAGTAAAATTTTTGTTTCTAACTATTTCATATACATTAAGTTGTCTCTCCGCCCAGTCTCCTGTACTCGAGAGGTGTGCAGCCATATTTGCGCTTGAACACCGTGCCAAACTTACTCTGACTCTCATATCCAACAGAAAGAGCTATATCCGCAACAGATATATTGTCGCCTGTAAAGTCGCTTTGCGGCAAAGATATGCCATTCTCTTGCTTTGCATATACCTCTTCACAGTATCCCCATACACGATCTCAAAATACTTGTTGATAGATACTGAACTCATACCATACAGACTCTCCAGTTCTGCCATGGACACATCCCTGCTGAGATCCTGTCTGATTGTGTCGTATATCTCCTGCACGATACGTCTCTGTCCCTTTGTCAGATAAAACTGAGTATCACGCACCGCTATATCATCAGTTCTTATAAGATCGAGTACATACAGCATATTTATAAGATATGAATTTTTGTCCTTATCACCATTTTCTATGATATCTCTCAAATCATCAAATGCATGTCGTAGCCGGTCCTGGCACTCGCCGATATAGTATTGACCGTTCTGCTCACAGGATTTTCTGATACTTTCCGCATCGATCCCTACTCTTCCCAGAAATGCCTCATCCTCACTGCTGATATTGTCGACACATATCACTATCTCCAGACCACCATATATGTCATCATAGAAATTGAAGCTCTTGCCCGCCTCCTGATGCCACTCTATACAGAGTGTTCCTGGCTTCATATATGCATATTTGCCATCATTTACTCTGATCTCCGCCCTTCCCCTGTTGCAGTAGTGGATAACCATTGTATTTTCAAGCGCTCTCACCTTGGAATGTCCCGGAAGTGCATCCATGCCTCCCATATAATATTCCTGTATATCGATTCCCGTCATAGGCGAAACAAAATTCATATACTGTCCATTTTGTCTCATTTTTAAACGGATCACTTCACCATATTTATCCGATATGTCAAGCTGGATCATCTCAAAGAAAAAGGACAGCATCTCCGGTGGAATACGCGATATAAGATTGCTTAAATACGTGCTTTTAGCCATGATTTTCTGTATTTTCTCGTCCATATATCCTCCATTTCTAACTTATGTTTGTTGTAACTAACCCTGTTATAACATGCCGCAAATAAAAATTCTATTCCATTTTCATTATTTTATTCCACTTCTAAAAAACAGGCTTGTAATCGTACCCGTACCCTGTATGTTTGTTGATATATCACCGCTTACCTATGAAAATGAAAAAAAGACACAGGTACTATATAAAATGTCACCAACCGTTACAACGGCTTAACATCTTATATAGCACCTGTGTCTTAACACAAATATTTTTATAGACTGCTACAGCATCGACTGGGAATTGAACTATAGATGATTTTCCCGGTTCTTGTTCTTAAATTTATTCCAGAATACTCTTTGCAAGCTTCTGCTCCTCATCAGTAGGCGGGTCGATTCCCTCAAGCTTATATGGTATTCCAAGTCTCTCCCACTCAGTGATTCCGAGCTTGTGATATGGAAGTACCTCAACTTTATCGACAGTCTTGAGAGTATCTATGAACTTCTTTGTCTTCTTCAGATCATCCTCATCAGTTGTGATGGTTGGTACCAGTACGTGTCTGATCCACATATGCTTACCCTGATCTGACAGATACTGTGCAAGATCAAGTATATTGCTGTTGGAGAATCCTGTGAGATCTCTATGCTTGTCATCATTGATCTGCTTGATATCGAGCAGGAACAGATCTGTGAGGTTCATCAGCTCATTGAACTTGGAGAAGAATGGCTCCTCCCTTGTAAATGGATTGCCGGCTGGATGTATTGTTGTATGAATACCCTCAGCCTTTGCAAGCTTGAAAAACTCGATGAGGAAATCCATCTGAAGCGCGCCTCACCACCGCTCACTGTTATACCACCGCCGTTTTTCCAATATGGCTTATAGCGGAGCGCCTGCTTTAACAGATCCTCAGGGGTCCTCGCCTCGATCTTGACGCCCTTATCCTTCAGCAGCTTTGTATTCTCTTCTATCTTCTTCTCAAGTTCTTCTCTCTCAGCATCGCTTGTTTCATCTGAGTAAAGCTTACTATAGTCTGTCACAAGATTCCATGTCTCTGGGTTGTGACAATATTTACATCTCATCTTGCAGCCCTGTAAAAAAAAACTACAAATCTTATGCCTGGACCATCTACTGCTCCAAAGCTCTCTGTCGAATGGACATATCCTAAAACCTGTTTCTTTTCAGACATATTTCACCTCTAAGTTCTTCCTATTCAAATACAACTCTCAATTAATGAAAGTAATTACAAACAAAACTACATGTCTATTATCTCTTATAAAAATGATATAAATACATATTCTTAAAAAAGTCCCGGAGAGGTTATCCCCGGGACCATGGTTCTTGTTATATCTGACAAAGCATCTATAACTTCACTGAAAATCCAGCGTCAGCTAAGAATTAAAGTGAGTCATGGAATGTTCTGTTGATAACATCGAGCTGCTGCTCACGTGTAAGTGATATGAACTTAACAGCATATCCTGATACACGGATTGTGAAGTTAGCGTACTCTGGCTTATCTGGATTCTCCATAGCATCAAGGAGCTTATCCTTACCAAATACGTTTACGTTCAGATGATGAGCGCCCTGATCGAAGTATCCATCCATTGCGCTTACAAGCTTTGTAGCTCTCTCTTCCTCATCATGTCCAAGTGCTGATGGGTTCATTGTCTGTGTATTTGAGATACCATCCAGTGACCACTCATAAGGAATCTTTGCAACAGAGTTAAGTGATGCAAGAAGTCCTGATGTCTCAGCGCCGTAGCTTGGGTTAGCACCTGGTGCAAATGGTGTCCAAGCACGTCTTCCATCTGGAAGGTTACCTGTGTACTTACCATAAACTACGTTAGATGTGATTGTAAGGATAGATGTTGTAGGCTCTGAATTACGATATGTGTGTCTCTTCTTGATGTCTGTAAGGAACTCATGAAGAAGCCATACACCGATGTTATCAGCTCTGTCGTCATCGTTACCATACTTAGGGAACTCGCCTTCGATCTCGAAGTCCTCAGCAAGTCCTGTCTCTGCGTTACGGATAACCTTAACCTTAGCGTACTTGATTGCTGACAGTGAGTCGATTACGTGTGAGAATCCAGCGATACCTGTTGCAAATGTACGACGTACATCTGTATCGATAAGTGCCATCTCAGCTGACTCATAGTAGTACTTGTCATGCATGTACTGGATGAGGTTAAGAATATTTACATAAAGTCCTGCTAACCAGTCAAGCATCTTCTTGTACTTAGCAAGTACTTCGTCATAGTCAAGGTACTCTGCTGTGATAGGTGAGTACTCTGGACCTACCTGCATTGGCTTACCAGTCTTCTTGTCAAGGAACTTCTCATCCTTACCACCATTGATAGCGTAAAGAAGACACTTAGCAAGGTTTGCACGAGCTCCGAAGAACTGCATCTCCTTACCAGTCTGTGTAGCTGATACACAGCAGCAGATTGAGTAATCATCGCCCCAGATTGGCTTCATTACATCATCGTTCTCATACTGGATTGAGCTTGTTCTTACAGAGATCTTAGCAAAGCATACTTCTTGAATGTATCCTGAAGAGCTGATGAGTAAAGAACTGTAAGGTTTGGCTCTGGAGCTGGTCCCATGTTCTCAAGTGTATGAAGGAATCTGTAATCTTCTTAGTAACCATAGAACGTCCATCGATACCTGTACCACCAACCTCAAGAGTAGCCCATGTAGGATCTCCTGAGAACAGCTCGTTGTATGACTTAATTCTTGCGAACTTAACCATACGAAGCTTCATTGTGAAATGATCGATAAGCTCCTGAGCCTCAGCCTCTGTAAGCTTACCAGCCTTAATATCTCTCTCAATATAGATATCAAGGAATGTAGATACACGTCCAACTGACATAGCTGCACCGTTCTGAGTCTTGATAGCTGCAAGGTATCCGAAGTATAACCACTGAACAGCCTCTTTAGCGTTTGAAGCTGGCTTTGAAATATCATATCCGTATGACTGAGCCATAACCTTCATCTCTTTGAGACGCTTGATCTGCTCTGCAAGCTCTTCTCTCTGACGGATGACATCATCAAACATGTTGCCATCGCCACAGTTAGCCTTATCCTCTTCCTTCCAAGCGATAAGCTGATCAATACCGTAAAGAGCAACTCTTCTGTAGTCACCTACGATACGTCCACGACCATATGTGTCAGGAAGTCCTGTTACGATATGTGTATGACGAGCTGCCATCATCTCTGGTGTGTAAGCATCAAATACTGCCTGGTTGTGTGTCTTGTGATACTCAGTGAAGATCTTGTGGAAGTTCTCGTTTGGAGTATATCCATACATCTGAAGAGCTTCCTCAGCCATCTTGATACCACCATAAGGCATAAATGCTCTCTTAAGTGGCTCATCTGTCTGAAGACCTACAATCTGCTCAAGATCCTTTGTCTCTGGATCAATGTAGCCTGGGCCATAAGATGTGATGCTTGATACAACATCAGCATCCTCCTTTAAAACTCCACCGTTATCTCTCTCAGCCTTCTGAAGTGCCTGAAGCTTATCCCAAAGCTTGTTAGTAGCATCTGTTGGGGCTGCAAGGAAACTCTCGTCTCCATCGTACTGTGTGTAGTTGTTCTGGATGAAGTCTCTTACATTACACTCTTCCTTCCAGAGTCTACCTGTGAATGATTCCCATTCCTGGTTCTGTAACATGATAAAATTTCTCCTTTCAGTGTTTTTAATATGTGAAAATGTGACACACTATTTACTTATTATACAGAATAATCTTCTATAATTCAATAATGCTTATCACATTCCTTGCTTTTCATTTGTAAGTATATTATACTTTACTCATAAATTCGGTTGTTATAACCACGTAATAAAGATTTAAACAACTTTTTTTGAAAAAATTTGAGAAAATATATGAATAATATATATTGTGTATGGACAAGGGATAATTTATTACACATATACAATATACTGTGTTTTAAAAAAATAAACATCCTATAGCTGAAAGCCTGATCGCACCCCCGCATCATGACACCTTGTCACTATAATATACTACGCTGCAGACTGCTTTGCTCTGCATAGAAATAAATAATAAGATGGAGGTTATGTATGAAACTTAAAATCCCTCAATATCAATTGTCTGAAGTACTCAACATGATGGCATTCAAAGGAATCTCGGAAGCCGATATCAAAACCATGATGGATCTCGGAATCCTGCGCGAACACTATTACAGATACAACTCCACTATATTCAAAGCCGGCGAAATAACCGAGGAGCTTGGAATAGTCATCAAAGGCCGGGTGATTGTTGAGAATGTTGACTACTGGGGCTCCAAAAGTATCCTGAGTTCAGCACTTCCGGGAAAGGTGTTCGGTGAAACATACGCCCTGTCCGGACACAAACTCATGATCGACGCAAGAGCAACAGAGCCTACTATCGTATTCCTGCTCAACGCACAGGATATCATGTCCGGCAAATACAACAGTTATCCGTGGCATCTGCAAATGCTGAAGAATCTTCTTCTCCTATCATCGAGAAGAAGTCTCACACTCTCTCTTCATATCTTCTATATAAAGCCAAAGAAGATACGTGAGCGTGTCAGCTATTATCTATCAGGACTTGCCAGCTCTCTTGGAACAACTGAGTTCGATATCCCGTTTAACAGGAACAGTTTGCCGACTACCTGAATGTCGACAGAACCGCACTGTCAAAGGAGCTGTCCAACATGCAGAGTGAAGGACTTATAGAGTTCAAAAAGAATCATTTCAAACTGTTGGAGCTTGACCACGAGGAATTGACGTAATACTACTATTCTGAATCCAGTACAAGTCTATCTTATGGTTACCGGGTGCGGAATTGTAAAATGCCAGCACCCGGTAACTGAAATTATATCTAAGAGAATCATGAATTCAATATCTTCATAAACTCCTCGCCTGTGATCGTCTCCTTCTGATACAGATAATTGGAAAGCTCATCAAGCTTCGCTCTGTTCTCGAGGATAATGGTTGCCGCCTTCTCATCTTTGCTTTCTTATAAGCTCCACAACCTTCTTGTCTATGAGTGTCTGCGTCTCTGCCGAGCACGAAAGTGATGAATCACCGCCAAGGTATTTGTTAGTTTCTACCTCCATGGCTACCATATCAAAATCTTTGCTCATTCCGTATTTGGTGATCATAGCTCTTGCAAGCTTTGTTGCCTGTTCTATATCGTTGGAGGCTCCCGTTGTAATAGATCCAAATACTATCTCCTCTGCAGCTCTTCCGCCTGTGAGTGTCGCTATCTTATTCTCAATCTCTTCCTTGGTCATAAGATAGTGATTACCCTCATCCACCTGCATGGTGTAACCAAGAGCTCCTGATGTTCTCGGAACTATGGTTATCTTCTGGACAGGCGCTGAATCAGTCTGCTTGGCACCTACAAGCGCATGTCCGATCTCATGGTATGACACGACAAGCTTCTCCTTGTCTGTAAGTATCGCATTCTTTCTCTGGTAACCTGCAATTACGACCTCTATGCTCTCTTCCATATCGGCCTGTGTCACGAAGCCTCTGCCGGCTCTGACAGCCCTGAGCGCCGCCTCATTTACAATATTTGCGAGCTCGGCACCTGATGCACCTGATGCCATTCTGGCTATCTTATTGAAGTCTACATTGTCTCCTATCTTGACCTTCTTGGCGTGAACCTTGAGTATATCCTCACGTCCCTTGAGATCAGGAAGTTCTACAGGTACTCGTCTGTCAAATCTTCCCGGTCTGAGCAGTGCAGGATCAAGCGAATCCGGTCTGTTGGTTGCTGCAAGAATGATGACACCATTGTTGCCTTCGAATCCATCCATCTCGGTGAGGAGCTGGTTAAGTGTCTGCTCTCGCTCATCATTGCCGCCTATATGTCCATCTCTCTTCTTACCAATAGCATCAATCTCGTCGATAAATACGATACATGGAGCTTTTTCCTTTGCCTGCTGGAACAAATCCCTTACCTTTGAAGCACCCATACCTACGAACATCTCAACGAACTCTGAACCGGACATTGAGAAGAAAGGTACATTCGCCTCTCCGGCTACAGCCTTGGCAAGCATGGTCTTACCTGTTCCCGGAGGACCCACAAGAAGAATACCCTTTGGCATGGAAGCGCCGATCTCCTTGTACTTTCCAGGATTGTGAAGATACTCAACTATCTCAGTCAAATTCTCCTTCGCCTCATCCTCTCCGGCGACATCTGTAAACTTTATTCCCTCTGTGGAATTAACATATATCTTCGCATTACTCTTGCCCATTCCAAACATCATGGAATTCTTGCCGCCTCCGGCGTGCTTCATCATCTGATTGGCAAGCATTCTTCCAAGTAATGTGAATATAAGTATAGGCACGATCCAACTGAGTATAAAACTGAGTATCGGTGATGTCTGCTTGATCTCCTGACCTGAGAACTTGGCTCCCGACTTGTAAAGTCGCTCGGTTAAGTTCTCATCACTCACCATAGCAGTCTTATACACCTTCTTGTCATCTTTGCCTGTAAAATAGATGACATTTGACTGTGCCTCAATGTCTACCTCATCGATCTTCTTGTCATCTGTCATGGATATGAACGTACCATAGTCCACCTCCTCTATACTTCTCTCAGCAAACCATGGGACAAATATGAAATTGAGAACCATTATTATGATAAGCACTATCAGATAATAAAATATCAGCGGCTTCTTTGGCTGTTTTACTTCTTTCATATAAAAATCCTCCTTGTGATATTTTTTAGGATATATATGTCTGACACAATACAAAAACGCCATTATCATATATATTATTCTAACCTTATATCACAAGGAGGATTTATTCAATTAATTATTTCTAAAATTTGTATAACTTGCTTTTGAAAACACAGGCAAAATTATAAATATTGCTTACAGTACAGCCATGTGGGCAGCTTCGGGCTGATCAGTCAGCACCTCCATTAACCATTCTCATGGATTTCAGCATCATATTCTGATGCCTAAAGAACAATTATTATATATCTGATATCTATTCAACACATGTATAAGTTAACCGGTACCCATTATCTATTAACCACTAACCATTAACAGTTCAAGGTTGCCTCCTTAAAGAAGTTAACCATTGTGGGATCTTGTACAGGGATCGAACCTGTATTCATGCTGTTGCAGAGCATTGTCTTACCATTTGACCAACAAGATAATTTTGGCGCGATTAGAGGGAGTCGAACCCTCGCGGCAAATATTTTTGCCCTATGACTGTTTAGCCATTCCCTTAAACCACTTGGGTATAAACGCTTAAGTACACACTTATCGCCGTGTCTTTGCGGACTGAATAGAAGCTATTCGTACTGTAAGCAATACTTATGAAGAATTTGCCTGTCCGTTCTGAAATATCAGAACTCTACATATGTGGTCGCATTCGATATTCTTATAGCACTCTCAAGATTAGCTTTAAGCTCATCCTGTCTGCCCTGTAAGTCTCCAACAACCTTTTCAGCGTCAATTGGATCCACCATGCTGTATACAAGATTATCGCAGTAGGCAGATATGCTTTTTCAGACTGTCGTCACTGAGAACCTTCTTATCACTTGAAGCAAGCGCTGTACTCATGGCCTCCTTCTGTCTGTCGGCATTCTCCTGTGACTTATTGATAGCCATCTTGGCCTTGGTGAAATCGTTATTTATCTTTCTGATAAGAGCGTCATCAAAGTTAGTATTTGAGAAACTTCTTCCAAGTAAAGTCTTTCTGAGATTGATTGCCGCGCCCTCGTCATGGTCACCCCTGCCACCTCTATATCCGTAGTGGCATTTGCAAGCAGGATCGCTGCATCAAGCCTGTTGTATCTGCTTATGAGATCCCTTATACTCTGAAGATCCGCCCTCGCCTCGTCATCAAACTCCTGCACGCTCTTCTTACCACCGATAACGATATCATCTGATGTCTTTTTCACTGTCACAAAACTGGCTCTGTCTATGGCATCATTGATCTTCTTTATCAGAAGGTCTCTCTCATCCAGAGCTCTTGTCACTATCATTTTCTCCATAATATTCGTATCCTCCTTATTTTAATAATTACATTTATATGTTATCCCCTTTTATTTCAGGTGATTTTTAACATCTGGCTCTTCAAATATGATCTGTTCATCACGATATTTGCTATCTCTAACGAACTAATTCCACCACAGGCACCATATCATAATATATAAGTCTGTGCTTCGTATCCACGTACATATCCTCGTGATAATGTCCGAAGTACCACATGGAATATTCAAGTTTTCCTTCAAGTTCCTCAAAGAAATCCGTCAGTATATTCTGAGCGTACAATTCATGCAGGCGTCCCCGCATCCTCTTTATATCTTCAAGCTTCAGCTGTATAGTGTTTGATGCGCAATGGGTTATGACATAGTCGACCTTGTAATCACAGCTCTCAAGATTTACCCTTGCTTCCTCTATCTCTGTATCTGTCGGAAGCTCCTGTTTCCACCATGATGTGTTCAATATTCTGAACGGTCTGCCACTCCCCCATTGCCAAATTATATTTATGCTCGAACAAAGGATCATCCTTATCAAGCACGCCACCGCTTATATCGTGGCTCTGTGCTCCTCCGAACGTAAAATATCTTTTTTTCCCTCTATATCGAATACCTGTCCACACTCAAGAAGTATCACCTTATCACGGACTATATGCCGCACTTTGCCACCATGCCACTTCTCCACCGGGTATTCATCTATCATATTGTAATTCTCATGATTTCCCTGAACCCATAGAAGTGTAAATGACTGCTTTGCGAAGAATTCACAGTCCTGTTCAAAGGACTCTCCTTTTGCCCAGAGCAAACCAAGATCCCCGCATACGATCACTGTATCATTTTCAGTTAGATCCGGGGCAAAGAGGAAAATCCTCCTGACATAAATCTCCCAAACCTCCCGTGACAGTCGCCTGTAATATAAATCATTTCAAAATCACTCCTTTATTTAATTGCCTTGTAATCCGGCTCATCCGGCAGACTTATGTTCGCCTTTGAATACTCAAGTCTTCTCTCGTACCAGTTTGTTTTTTACAATGAACTTAATACGCTATTAAACACTCTGTAATTGGAATCGTCGCTTGGTCTGCAATACACAGCAAACTCGATATTCTTAAATGCGTACATATAATCCCTCACCACATTTGCCGCGCAGTTGCCACGACCTGCGGTTCGTTACAGAATGCTCCGCAACCAAACGCCCCGAGTATTACTGTGTCTGCATGATTCATAACCGCGCTGTCAAGTATTCTTCTGAGTCTTTTCTCATGGATGACCTGAAGTTCTCTATTGCTGGGTGTCACCGCTCTCGTTCCATCTCCGGAATTATATCTATTGCTGGGGGTTTCCCTGAGATTTGGCGCCGCACATGTGATCACGTCAACTATATACCAGTCATCACGCTCCATTAATTCCGGACGATCTGTATCAGTCTTAAACACAACGATATCCGGAGTGTATATGATGTCATCGTTATGTATCGGATCATGTGCCGCTCTGTGCGGTGTGTAGAACATCCCCCACATATCAGGGGTGTTCAGACAGAAATATAGATTGGAACATCTGCAGAGACATTCCTCCTGCGCCCCCGCACCACTTACAACTCCTCCGCCTGGATTTGTCGCTGATGCAAAGTTATGAACTGCTACTGATTCCCTTTATAGGCCTTTGCCGCCTCATAGGTTCTCTTCTTTGAGACAACCACATTTGCCTTTTTTGTAAATATTCAGTTCAGGCGTTGGTATAACCTCCGTCTCTGCTATAAAGCGCTGATTTGCCACCGATATCTTTGTGACAGCTGAAAGCTCAGCATCCGTCTTGCACATGCGCTCTGTATCCTGAAATATACTTCTGTTCATCTCTCTGCGATCCATATTATTTACACCCCTTTGATATTATGCTATTACATTACTCTATTATCCTGTTAGTTTTTTAACCTGCTATTACATTACTCTCTGTTTTTACTGCTCTCCAATATATATAAGATGGTCAACATACTCTCTTTCCTCGCCCTTGAATATCGGTATATCATTGTCTATCATCCATCCTCTGGAATTTTCGTTGCTGCTGTCTCCTGTACATGACGGGACTTCATCTGCCTGTCCCCTGATGCAGCAGCTTCCCCTCTTGCATGTCACCGAAAAGTCATTCCAGTTTATATTCTTCTCAAGCATCAGCATATCCTGTATATCACCGGTGGACTTGCCATGCATCTGCTTCTGTGAGAAATTGGCATGCCCAACCATCTGTATCGAATTGCGGGATGCGTCGAGCTGCCTCCAATATATGAGATTCGTCACCTCTTCCTTCGGTATATTGAAGCATCTTGAATCAAACATCGCCCCTGTCTCACAGGCCTTATCAAGGACTTTGATATATTTGGGATCCTCCGTACCCTCTTCTTTAACCTCCTGCCTGCATAGCTCTCATAAAAACAGAATCAAACGGTCTCTTAAAATTCCTTGTATATGTATGAAATGCCTTGCCGTCTATTCGTATCGCAACCGGACAACGTCTCATAAGCTTTGTCTTCGGTATCTGCTCATATCTTTCAAATCTTCCGCATATTCATTTATTGATATGCCCTAGTTTATATCACATCCGGCTGATTGGCTATAAACCCGTAGTTTAAAAATCTAAATGTTCCTCTTTACGCTTATAGCCGTGTATCAAAGTTCCCAGTTTTTTCTGAATATCTCTATCCCAACCTTCATACACATCTTTCCGGCATAGTTTCCCGCCTTCTGAATGATTTCGGGTTCTTCTTTCAGGCAGTCTTCATAAATTCTCTTTGGAAGATTTTTATAAATAATCTGCAAATCCTTCCTCTCGATTTTTTCAGGCATTATTCCTTCATCCACAAGCTTATTTACTATTTTCCGCACCCTGGCCTCGGTGACGATCGTTCGAGCATATCTTTCTGCCTCATCCATGTCTGCTTTTTTCTGTTGATCATCCCTTTTCCTCATATTCTGCCTGCGGTTATCCACCTTTATCTCATAAAATTCTGGATTTACATACTTCAAAACATGTGGCTCACGTCCCTCCAAAAGAGCCGTCTGGTTCTTTATGACAATTCCCTCCTGCTTTTTTTTCCATAGGCGGGATCATTTGCAAACTGTTTACAGTGATCCCAGCTTATAAATTTCCCATAATAGAGTTCATGTACATATGGAATGTCACATTCATCTGCAATAGATTTCAAAGAGTCCTGAGGCAGCCACTGATCAGCATCTCCATCGAATATGCTGAACAGATAAAATTTGTCATAGTTATCTTTTTCATATATCACCGTATGTTTCACAAGCCACTCTCCGAAAAAATATGTAATGTGGATACCTTGCAAATGGTTCCTTGTCCATTTTCTGAACGTATTCCCAGAAACCTCTTAAGTTCTGGTCCTTACTCAGCTCATTATTGCGGCTGAACGCTCTGAGGACATCCTCTTTTTCGTCATACCGTATACTTGCATTGGCCCCATCCATTTTTTTCCGTGATACTGATGATATCTCCAACCTGAAATGCCCTTGTGTTTACCGGGAGTGTGATGTCATCGAGCACTGTTTCTATTTCCCTTACCACCTGGATATCTATATATTTCTTCACAATCAACCTCCAAATTTTTGACATTTAACAGATCTGCTTGCAACGCATTATAGCTAGTGTTTCTGCCGTTTTCAACGCATTTCAAGCAACTTCTGCATTTTCAGCCAAACGCTGATTTTCAGCCATTTGTGGGCATTTTCAGGTATAAAAAAATTTGTTACCCCTGCACAAAACTTAAGCTGGAACATAAGGTGAATTTCTACCCCATAGACAAATAAAATGTAGAACATAAGATAACCGATTTTACCCCATGCACAAAAACGGGCAAGAAAACGACATGCCCGAAGCTTCCCAGGCACATAATGAATTGTTTCCCCAAGGTTTAATAGTCTCACAAAATATAGTATTTTTAAAGTTTATGATAAAATATAATTTATAATCACTGTCATATGGTCCTCAAATATACCGATTTAGTAATAAATAACTTTCAGCACATTTGACTTATGATCTCAAGAATATTTATAATAATTCATATGCATTCTGATATATATGGTCTAAGCAGGCTGCATATGTTGACTATCACATTTTACTGAACAGGAGATTTTTAATGAGTGTAAATAAAGATTCAAAATACCATTCTTTATCAAAAGAAGTTTATGAACAGATCTTAGGCGACCGTGAACAAGGCAAGATAAACCCATATGCATGCAATGACTCTGACATTATAAGGCGTCAACCAGACCATGATGCCCCACATCTGTGGAGACCTGCATTTGTCATGGATGTGGAAAAGATACTTCACAACAACTATTACAATCGCTATTCTGATAAGACACAAGTTATCTCATGCTACAAGAACGATGACATATCAAGACGTGCACTCCACGTCCAGCTTGTATCCAGAATTGCAAGGACTATCGGAATGACTCTTGGACTCAATCTTGATCTAATAGAGGCGATCTCCCTTGGACATGACATAGGACATACTCCATTTGGTCATGCCGGAGAGCGTTATCTGAATGAGATCTACAACGAGCATACCGGAAGGCTCTTCAACCACAACATCCACAGCGCCAAAGTCCTTGACAAACTTATATTCCGAAATATCAGCCTCCAGGTGCTTGATGGTGTTATATGTCACAACGGTGAAATGGAACAGCAATGCTATACACCTAAGACATTTAACACTGACGATCCATGGGGGGAATTTGACAGGTCGGTGGAGGACTGCTACACAGATCCTTCTGCAAATAAAAAACAGATCCCAGGTACACTTGAAGGCTGTATCATGAGGACCAGCGATATCATAGCCTACCTCGGAAAAGACAGGCAGGATGCAATAAAGATCGGTCTCATTCCAAATGATGATTCTTTCTCTGCAGGCGGCCTTGGATCCTCCAACGCCCAGATAATTCACAATATGACTGTCAATATCATAGAAAATAGCTACGGAAAACCTTATATAAGCATGGATCCGGATGTATATGAGACCTTCTCCAAAGCCAAGACTGAGAATTACCAGAACATATATAACAATGACAGCCTCAACACAATGTATAATGACAACATAAAGCCAATGTTCTATTGTATATACGAAGAATTACTGAGGCAGGCTAAGAGCAAAGACACTGATTCCATACTGTATAAACACCATGTCAACTACATAAAAGATGCAAACCGGTATAGCAATTATTTTGGTAAAAAAAGAATTCATCAACAATTATCTCAGTCAGGATCCAAACGAAATCGTAGTAGACTTCATCGCCAGCATGACCGACGACTATTTCATAGATCTATATGAATACCTTTTCCCAGATGGACCATACAAGGTCGACTATGTCGGATACTTTGACAACATCTGATCATAATTGTCAAAACAAATACCTCCCAGGCAGATTGTTATATTTCCATCATCCGCCTGGGAGGTATTATCATACATTTTTGTAATTAAAAATAACTATTCACTATCGACTACTTGCCGGTCTGATCTGACATTTTCTCTATAAGTTTCTTACATTCAGCCTCAAATTCATCTTCCACTTCTCGCCATGGTCTTTCGGCCTCAGCAGGGACTGAACTAAGGTTGTCCGTACTCCTGTACTCCTCGGCTTTCATCAGATTCTTAAGTTCGCAATTCATCATCTCATCATCTATCTGTTTCCACATAGCATTTTCTTCTTCGCTCAGATCGGCAAGACCAAATCGTTCAAGTATAACGTTCATGATCGACCTCTCTATCTCCAGATAGTTTGATAAATGCACTTTTACCGGTCTGATTATGTCTGATATATACGCCTCGCTGGCATCGTGCAACAGGCAGGCAAGCTGTAACCGCTCTGACCATCCCCTTGCCTTCGCCTCATTCATACAGTTGATGGAGTGCTGTGCCACAGAAAAGAAATAGGACACATGCCCTCCACCGCGGCACGTGAGGCTTAACGCATGCGCTATATCCTGTATTGATATGTCAGCAACTGCCATATTCATCGGATCTATTTTGTTTCCTGTATACGTGTTCATCGTTGCCATATCACAGTCTCCTTATCCTTATTTATCAGCATTTTAAGATAGTATATCCTTGTCGTATCATATTCCACTTTTAATTCATTCAATGTCTAGCAATTCAGAAATAATATCATCGAATTGTCTGCTCTGATCTATGTTGCACACGTGACCACAATGCTCTATTATTATCAGCTCCGCATCTGTCAAATCAGCTTCCTCCACGATTCCATTTATAAAACACAGATCACCACGCCCGGAAATATATACATTCTCCTCGTGTAATCTGCTCACGAACTCGTCACAAAGTGAAAAATGCTCAATAAAAATATTCATATACGCCTTAAATTCCTGACTGTTTAATGCCTTGGCACATTTTTGCAGAACACCTTCCTGCTTGTCTTGCTGACTTTCCATGGCATAAATAACTTTGCCATTATTCTGTAGACAACAGGAAATGGAAGTTTGTCACCTATCTTAGCAAAGACATTGACAGCACGCCTGAGTGGTTTTCCAACCGTGCCAAGCGCACCCACAAGTATTGCTTTTATCTATGTAACTTCCGCATCTCATCTCCATATATTTGATAAATATAGTTCCAAGTGATACGACAATAAAAACAGCACGCTGTATCCCCCGCTCATCAAGCACCTGTGTTATCTCACCCACGACAACATCCAGCGTACTTCCCATCTTGGACAATTTTAGTTCACTGTCTCCATGACTTGGCAAAGTTATCGCCAGAACATTAAACTTCTTCTGAAGCAAGGGAATCTGCTTCTTCCATACCCTGTTGTTTCCCTCCAAATCCATGAAGCAGAACTATATATCTATCGGTATCACATGAACTTTCAAAAACTTCATAATGTAACAATATCCTTGCATCCCCTTGATCATTTGTATTTTGTATTACAGCTTTACTATCAATCTGGTATGACCTCTATATACACCTGATCATACTTATCCCTTAGCTCCTGTTTTATCTCGTCTCTCACCTTATGAATGATACTTATATGTATCACATCCGTCTGATTTCCTATATATACCTCAACCCACAGCTTCCGCCCGGTCTGGATGACATCCAGAAAAGTGACCTCATATGGGTAATCCTTCATATGCTGATCCACTATGGCTCGTATCTGACTAAGCGTCTCTTCTTCCTCCGGAGCAAAAAGAATAAGATTCTTGATACTCTGGAATATCTCGCACACCGGCTCTTTTATAAGAAGAAGTGCCATAACCACCGCTACAGCCGGATCAATATAAGGGGTAATAAAACGCAGGTTTGTATGCAACAGAGCAGTCTGTACCGCAAATGCTACAGCAACTCCCATACTGCTTATTACGTCAAGCTTCCACATATACAACTCCGCTTTAATAGTTGTAGACTCATATTTCTTACTGTAATGACCAAGTATCGCATACATAACCGCACAACATACACATACAAGAAATTCGAATACCGCTATGCTCCCCGCATCTACCTCATGTCCACCATGAAACAACAGCTTTATATTCTCAACCATGAGATTACATGTGAGTGCAAGTAATACACTGTACTTCACAAGGAGGAAAAGTGATTCCACCTGGGCATAGCCATATGGATGTTTCTCTGTCACAGGTTTATAAATGGTCCTATCATGAAGATCGGAACCAGCACCGTCCAAAGCGAAAATGGTCCATGCCATCATGACCAGATCTGCGGAGTCGAACAGGCAGTCTACATCTCTTTCCATTATAAATGCGAATGTGAATGGGCTATTGATTTCTACCTTTTGGATATGCCAAAAATCCCGTAACCCCTCATGGCACAGGGACTCATATGAAGAAGACAGTTCTGTTCCCGAATACTTGTTAGCGAAAAGACAGACGATAGGTATTCTGAATGGTGAACATGATACGTAATCCAGACCAATCTTGTGGCAGAACTCAACAGATGAAGGATCTCCACCATGCTCACCACAGATACCAACGTGAAGCTTAGGGTTAACCGGCTTACCAAGTTTGATAGCCATTTCCATTAACTTACCAACACCAACCTGATCTAACTTAGCGAATGGATCGCTCTCGAAGATTTTCTTATCATAGTAAGCATTTAAGAACTTACCTGCATCATCACGGGAGAATCCGAATGTCATCTGTGTTAAATCGTTTGTACCGAAGCAGAAGAAGTCAGCCTCTGTAGCGATCTCATCAGCAGTAAGAGCTGCACGAGGGATCTCGATCATTGTACCAACCTCGTACTCAAGGTTTACACCGGCAGCAGCGATCTCAGCATCAGCGGTCTCTACTACGATATTCTTAACATACTTAAGCTCCTTAACTTCACATACAAGTGGAATCATGATCTCTGGCTTAACTGTCCAATCTGCATGCTCCTTCTGTACTTCAATCGCTGCACGGATAACAGCCTTTGTCTGCATCTTGGCAATAGAAGGATAAGTAACAGCAAGACGGCATCCTCTGTGTCCCATCATTGGGTTGAACTCATGAAGTGAGTTGCACAGATAGCCTTGATCTCTTCTACTGATTTATTCTTAGCCTTAGCAAGCTTCTCAATGTCAGCGTCCTCTGTAGGAGCGATCTCATGAAGAGGTGGATCCAGGAAACGGATGGTAACTGGGTTACCCTCAAGTGCCTCATAAAGAGCCTTGAAGTCTCCCTGCTGATATGGAAGGATCTTATTAAGAGCTTCCTTCTCTCTCTTCCTCTGTATCAGAACAGATCATCTCACGGAAAGCAGCGATTCTCTCCGGATCAAAGAACATATGCTCTGTACGGCAAAGTCCGATACCTTCTGCACCGAGCTCACGAGCCTTCTTAGCATCAGCCGGGGTATCAGCGTTTGTACGAACCTTAAGAGTTCTAACTTATCAGCCCATGCCATAACACGGCCGAATGTTCACCAGCGATCTGAGCATCAACTGTTGGGATCAGTCCAGCGTAAATGTTACCAGTTGTACCATCGATAGAGATCTCAGATCCCTCTGTGAATGTCTGTCCAGCGAGTGTGAACTTCTTGTTCTCCTCGTCCATGTTGATGTCGCCACATCCAGATACACAGCAGGTACCCATACCACGGGCAACTACGGCTGCGTGGCTTGTCATACCACCACGTACGGTAAGGATACCCTGAGCAGCCTTCATACCTGTGATATCTTCCGGAGATGTCTCAAGACGTACAAGAACGACCTTCTCTCCTCTTTCAGCCCAGCTTTCAGCATCGTCAGCTGTAAATACAACCTTACCACAAGCAGCTCCTGGAGATGCTCCAAGACCCTTTCCAAGTGGAGTTGCAGCCTTAAGTGCAGCAGCATCGAACTGTGGATGTAATAATGTATCAAGGTTACGAGGATCGATCATAGCAACTGCTTGCTCTTCCGGAGTCTTATGTCCCTCGTCTACTAAATCGCAAGCGATCTTTAATGCAGCCGGAGCTGTTCTCTTACCGTTACGGCACTGTAACATGTAGAGCTTCTTGTTCTCTACTGTGAACTCCATATCCTGCATATCATGGTAATGGTTCTCAAGAGTCTCACAAACCTTAAGGAACTCAGCATATGCCTCTGGGAACTCCTGCTCCATCTGAGCGATTGGCATTGGAGTACGAACACCGGCAACTACGTCCTCACCCTGTGCATTGATCAGGAACTCACCCATAAGCTTGTTCTCGCCAGTTGCAGGATCACGAGTGAAGGCAACACCTGTACCAGACTGATCATTTAAGTTACCGAATACCATTGGCATTACGTTAACAGCGGTTCCCCAGGAATATGGGATATCGTTGTCACGACGATATACGTTTGCACGTGGGTTGTCCCAGGAACGGAATACAGCCTCGATTGCTAACTTCAACTGCTCTACAGGATCAGAAGGGAAGTCCTGTCCTAACTGGTTCTTGTACTCAGCCTTGAACTGCTCTGCTAATTCCTTTAAGTCTGCTGCTGTAAGGTCAACGTCAAACTTAACACCTCTGTCAGCTTTCATCTTGTCGATGAGCTGCTCGAAGTATTTCTTACCAACTTCCATTACAACGTCAGAGAACATCTGAATGAAACGACGATATGAATCGTATACGAATCTCTCAAACTTTGGATCTGGGTTACCAGCGATCATAGCTGCTACTACATCGTCGTTAAGACCAAGGTTAAGGATCGTATCCATCATACCAGGCATAGAAGCACGTGCTCCGGAACGTACAGATACAAGAAGAGGATTCTTAAGATCACCGAACTTCTTGCCGTTCTCTTTTTCCATCCAAGCTACACCTTCCATAGCCTGAGCCATAATTTCATCATTGATTTTACGTCCATCCTCATAGTACTGAGTACATGCCTCAGTTGTGATGGTGAATCCCTGTGGTACTGGAAGACCGATTTCAGTCATCTCAGCAAGGTTAGCTCCCTTACCACCGAGAAGGTTACGCATGGTCATGTTACCTTCTTTGAAGGTGTATACCCACTTGTTTGCCATTTGACAATTCCTCCTAATATTTGTTTATTGTATAAATTCGAAAAACGAATAACATGATCCGTTTTCCATAAAGCTGAGCCGTGAACACAGACTTCACGACTATGCTATACTTATTGTAACACAGAATTCGCATTTCGCAAGCATTTTTTTTACCATAGTTATGCCCCATGAATCACAGAGCCGGACGCAAACCATCCGTTTTGTAATCCACAGGGCAGACTTTTATTTATGCGATATTAAAATTCAAATTTTTCTCAAAATATGCATCCAGCTCATCGATTTTAATTCTTTCCTGCTGCATGGTGTCACGGTCACGTACGGTAACGGCTCCATCCTCTTCGGAATCAAAATCATAGGTAACACAGAATGGTGTACCAATCTCATCCTGACGGCGGTAACGCTTTCCGATCGTTCCTCTGTCATCAAACTCACAATTCCATTTCTTTTGCCAGCATTGCATAAACTTTCTCAGCGCCCTCATTCAGCTTCTTGGACAACGGCAGCACACCGACTTTTACCGGTGCCAGTGCCGGATGGAAATGGAAAACGGTTCTTACGTCCGGCTTTTCCTCTGTTCCGATATTTTCCTCATCGTATGCGGCACATAAAAATGCCAGAACCACACGATCCGCACCAAGTGAAGGCTCAATAACATATGGAATATACTTCTCCCCCTTCGTATCATCAAAAAATACGTCATATCCTGACCGGACACATTCTGATGCTGTGTCAGATCGTAATCGGTACGGTCGGCAATCCCCAGAGTTCCCCCATCCAAACGGGAATAAGAATTCAATATCCGTCGTTCCCTTAGAATAGAAACACAGTTCCTCTGCAGAATGATCACGCAGACGCATCTCGTCTTCCTTAATTCCCAGAGATAACAGCCAGTCACGGCAGAACGCTCTCCAGTACTGGAACCACTCTAAATCGGTACCCGGCTCACAGAAAAATTCCAGCTCCATCTGCTCAAACTCTCTCGTACGGAATGTAAAGTTCCCCGGTGTAATCTCATTACGGAAAGACTTACCAATCTGTCCGATACCAAACGGAATTTTCTTACGGGAAGTTCTCTGCACATTTTTGAAGTTGACGAAAATACCCTGTGCGGTTTCCGGACGAAGATATACGGTATTTTTTGCATCTTCCGTAACTCCCTGGAATGTCTTAAACATCAGATTAAACTGACGGATGTCTGTAAAATTATGCTTACCGCAGGAAGGACATGGAATGTTATGGCTTTCGATAAAATCTACCATTTTCTCATTGGACCATCCATCTACGGATCCGTCCAACTCGAGGTTATTCTCCTGTGCAAAATCTTCGATCAGTTTATCTGCACGGAAACGCTCATGACATTCTTTACAATCCATCAGCGGATCAGAAAAACCTCCCAGATGTCCGGAAGCAACCCAGGTCTGTGGGTTCATCAGGATGGCGCAGTCCACACCAACATTGTATGGGTTTTCCTGTATGAACTTCTTCCACCATGCACGCTTCACATTGTTTTTCAGTTCTACACCAAGATTTCCGTAATCCCAGGTATTTGCCAGACCGCCGTAGATTTCGGAACCCGGATATACAAAACCTCTTGATTTTGCTACTGCCACAATTTTGTCCATCGTCTTTTCCATTATGTAATCCTCACATTCTATTATGTATTTTCTGATCCGCCCAAAGGCTGGATCTGAGTTACTTATAAATTATATAGGTATATACCTGACTGAATTCGCCTGTGGCATCATCGGTACTGGTATCTTCCTCGTCAAACTGAAACTTCACTTCGGATTCCTGCTCCGTAACATCGATCAGATCGTCATCGGATACCGCTCCTGTCGTTTCCTCAATCTGTGTGCCTGCTGCCTCTGTGGCACTTTCCGTTCCCTCTGTTGTTTTTTCCTCTGCAAGAAGGGACGTTCCTTCTTTGATTGCAATGGTCTGTGCATCCACATAACTGGTATTTGTCGTGGATACATAACAGATGGTTCCTTTTACTTTTACATTTGTATTTCCACGGATTACAACCACTTTGTAGCTGGAGTCATCCAGAAATGCGCTGCTCTCACACGCTTTGATCTTTCCGTTTTTTACGGATGCAAACGATCCGTCAAAAGAATACCCTGCGGCCAGTGCTTCTGCAACACTTCCCGTATACAGTTCCATATCATTAAATTTCTGATAATCTTCGGCTGTACGGTACGCAATGGTAAGCGTTGCCTTTTTTTCTCCTGTGTCGAGTTTTTTCAGCGAAACGCTTCCCTTTCCGTTTTTCTCATTATAGGTATCTATTTCATTTTTGACATATTCTTTCAATCCGTCTTTATCATATGTCTTTTCGTCAAAAATTTTCCACATCGGTAGACACGATTTTTCCATCTTTCAGTACAAAAACTGTGCTTTCATCCGCTTTGTAAGAAGTTCCGCAACCGGTAAACATTCCTACGCTAAGCAGAAATACCAGCACGATCTGACCGAATTTCTTCATGATTTCACAAATCCTCCTCTATTCACAATCCATGATATTATACACTTTTCATATTCCCATTTCAACCGAAAATCGAAAGGGACTTAAAGTCATGATGCACATAATACGCCATATATTCTTTCATAATCATCTTCAGTTCCCTTAGTACTTCCTCTGAAACGGTAAACGAGTATAATCTGGCGACAGGTGTGGATATGATATACTGCATCGTATATCGCGTGGAATCGGAAATATACATGCCCTGTACTTCCTTCGCACAGGTTCTGCAGAAGATGCCTCCCCTTTTCACCGAAAAGAAACACAGGTCTTCTTTCGCATGACAATGCATACAGGCAAACACCTGCGGTCCTTCTCCATTGATGGTTATGGCTTTTAGTTCAAACACTGCACGCACAAGTTCTTTGGAATACCTGCTGTTTTCCAGTGCACGAAACGACTGGTACAAAAGCTTTAGCATTTCCCGCTCATCATTATTTTCGTGACAATAATAATCCGCAAATTCTGCAAAGTAGAACGCAAGCGATGCAGCATCCAGATCCAAAACCAGTTCACGAAAATAATTCTGAATGTTTGCTTTGGTAACATTATAGGAATTTCTTCCCTCAAACACTTCGAATTCGCCAAAGGCAAAGGGATTCGTCGCTGCCAGCAGCTGGCTCGACGGTCGTCTGGCACCTCTGGCAAACGCCGTAATTTTCCCCTTTCCTTTGTCAGAATCGTTATTCTTTTGTCATAATCATTGACAGGCATGGCTGTTAAAACCATGCCCATCACTATCACAGACTGACTCATACTTCTGCTGTTCCTTCTGTCCGTGACCTCCGACGCTTTCTGCGACGTCTGTCACTTCATTCCGATAAGTCAGATAATCGGTAACTTTTCCTGTTGTCCAGAATGTTTCCCAGGTTTTCTCCATTGCACCTTACCTCCATTACTATCGTCTGCAATGGCAGTAATTCTATTCCCGAAAAATATTGGAAACCCATCATCTGATCTTTATCTTTTATTCTTCCTCCCGATACCCGAAATTTTTAATCAGAAAATCACTGTCTCTCCAGTCTTTCTTCACCTTCACCCAAAGTTTTAAATTCACTTTGGCATCCAGCATTTTTTCCATCTCGTAACGCGCATTGGTTCCGATCTTTTTTAAGCATCGACCCCTGCTTTCCGATAATAATTCCCTTGTGGGAATCCCGTTCACACACAATCGTTGCGTCGATATCATACATCTTTCCGCCTTTGCGCGGTTTCATCTGGTCGATGGCAACGGCAATTCCATGCGGTACTTCATCGCTTAACGCATGAAGTGCTTTTTCTCTTATGATCTCCGCACAGATCGCACGCTCCGGCTGATCGGTAATCGTATCCTCGTCATAAAACATTGCGGACCATACGGAAGATACTTAAAAAATAGAATCAATCACGTCATCCACATTCTGTCCGCGAAGGGCGGAAGTCGGAATAATCTCCGCAAAATCATAAATCTTGCGGTAGGTATCGATAAACTCCAGCACCTTATCTTTTTTCCACGGTATCAACTTTATTGATCACAAGAATCACAGGTGTCTGGACTTTTTTCAGCTGTTCTACAATGTGCTGTTCCCCCGCACCGATAAAATTACTCGGCTCCACCAGCCACAATACGACATCCACCTCGTTCAGTGTCTTTTCTGCAACATTTACCATATATTCACCAAGCTTATTTTTTGCTTTGTGAATTCCCGGCGTGTCAAGAAAAACGATCTGTCCACGCTCCATATCCGTATACACGGTCTGGATCCGGTTTCTGGTTGTCTGCGGCTTATTCGATGTGATTGCAATCTTCTGTCCGATCAGACGGTTCATCAACGTTGATTTTCCTACATTTGGTCTGCCGATAATTGTAACAAACCCTGACTTAAAATTTGCTGCTGTCATTTGTATCTCCTTTATCGTGCTATTCGCACAGTCCCTGAATTGAGGTAAACATACCGCTTTCTTCACGGATTGCATGCTCATTTCCCACTACACACAGACACTGATCGGAAAGGATCGAGGCGATCAGATCCGAAAGACTGCGGATATCTGCCGGTGTCGCTGTCAGTATCTCGTCACGCTCTTTCTGGATTTCCTCATAGGTCAGATGTTCCAGATAAGCAGCCATCGAACGGCTTCCCTTTGCTTCCGGGTTTAACGGTGTATCTAAAGCTCCAAACGTGCCAATGATATATTTTGTCATATCACGCTCATCCGGATCAAAGGATGCTACATATTCCGGAATTTTCTCTAGACGGCATTGGTCTTTGCCAGATTCGGGTCCCGGTAAGATACAAAATAACTGTCTCCGGTCCTAAGGAAAGAACTCATACATCCATATGCACCGCCCTTTACACGGATATTCATCCACAGATATTCATAGCTTAAAATCATTTTTAAAATCTTTTTAAGGTTCCGTGATATGCGTATCCATGGCTGATAAAGTTACCGGCTCTTGCCACATACTGGATCTGGGAGGCGTCCGTAAATCCCTCATTTTTCTTAGAAAGCACCGGATGGATTGCAGCCTGCGCCGGTGTTCCTTCCGGAAGTTTCTCCAGATACTTCTGCATGATCGGGGAAGCTTTTTCATAAGAGCCTTCTTCTCCGGTAAAGCTGATGAGCATTCTCTTTCTGACAAATACTTTTTCTATCAGCTGCTGCAGTTTTTCGGCTACCGCCTGCGGATTCTCTTTCATCTGTTCATCCAGTCTGCGGATCATCTGATTATATGCAATACCAATTGTCGCATCATTATAAAATGCATAAACAGATTCGTAAGAAAGTGCACGCATTGCAGCTACCGTGTGCCCGCTGCTGCTTAAGTTCACCTGCAGTCTGGATTTTACCTGTGCAATCAGTTCAGCCAGTCGTTTGGTATCGTGCAGATCCGAACTGTTTAAGATTTCCTCTGCCAGTTTCATGGCATGCTCCAGATTGCTCTCAAGCACTTTCATGCGGATCTCAAATTTAACTGCCATCGCATCGTGATTTTTTCAGATCCGGATACATGCTGACCCCACTGGTAATTCCGCCGGTATAAATATTGATGGCATTTGCAAGATCGGCATAACTGTAGGATCTGGTATTGACATATCCGAGTACCGCGCGCAGAAGTCCAAGGTACGGAACCTCCTCCTCTGCAATGTCATTGCACTCAAACATCAGAGTAATATAATCGATGCCATTTGCCGGTGCCTCATGCCGGACAACCGGAATTTCTCCCATGTTCTCCTCCTTATTGGAAAACGGCATGGCTTCTTTTTTCATATCCTCTCTGCCAAGCATCGGAATTTTCAACAGATCTTCTTCCTTTGACGGTTCTTCCTGATACTCCCGCAGATGTCTGGTCTGGGCAATCAATGCCTGCACCTCTGCGTCGCTTAATCCGGCCTTATATGCTGCAAGTTTTTCTGCCAGTGCCTGTTCTTTGGCACGGTTAAGCCCCTTCTCCGGCGCAACTACGACCACAGCACCATGCGCATTGTCAAGCAGATACTTCTGAATCAGATCTTCAAAATATCCGGTTTTGATCTGCTCCCGCAAAAACTGTAACGTATCCAGACATTCCAGATGAATAAACGGCTTGGTATCATCAAACAGCCAGCTTTCCATACACTGCAGTCCATACAAAAGTCCCTTCGGAAACTGTCCGTAATCTGCTTCCCGGAACCGGAATTCCGCACTGTTAATTCCCGCCAGAAGGGAATCCTGATTCAGACCTTCCTTTACCAGCTTCTGTAAGGTTTCCTCGATAATCTGCACAAAACGGGTCTGATCAGACTCATCGGCATTCTTAGCGACAATGGAGAACATCGGCTGAAGCATGCCATCCTCAAAAGATCCGTAGACATCTTCCCCGATTCCCGCATCAATCAGTGCCTGGCGTACCGGTGCTCCCGGCGCACTGACAAGGACATAATCCAGTATAGAAAATGCCTGATACAATTCACGGTCAAGAACGGTTCCCACCACTTTATTGTAAGAAAGATACGTGTGCTTCTCCTCCGGTTCATCCTCTGTGATCGGATACGTTCTGCGCTCGGATACTACCGCGTCAAATGGCTTTTTGCAACTGGATTTGTGAATGTACTTCCACTTCATTTGCATCATAATGGCTTAAATATTCCTCATCCAGCCAGGTGAGCCTCTCTTCTATATCCATATCTCCGTACAGATAAATATAGGAGTTGCATGGGTGATAATATTTGTGATAAAACGCAAGATAGTTTTCATACGTCAGTTCCGGTATTTTTTCCGGGTTTCCTCCGGAATTTTTGCTGTAGGTGTTGTCTGGAAACAGTGCTTCCATAATTGCCGTCTCAAGCACTTCATCCGGGGAGGAATATGCCCCCTTCATTTCATTGTATACAACGCCGTTGATGGTCAGCGGTGCATCTTCTGACTCCAGCTCATAGTGCCAGCCTTCCTGCATAAAAATCTCTTTATACTTTGTAATATTTGGATGGAATACCGCATCCAGATATACCTCCATCAGATTTTTAAAATCCCGCTCATTGTAACTTGCTACCGGATACAGTGTTTTTTCCGGATATGTCATTGCATTCAAAAACGTATTGAGTGACCCTTTGGCAAGCTCAATAAAAGGGTCTTTGACCGGAAATTTATCCGATCCGCAAAGCGTGGTATGCTCGATAATATGCGGAACTCCTGTCTCATCTTCCGGGGGTGTCCGAAATCCGATCGAAAACACCTTGTTGTCATCTTCATTGGAAATGACACACACGCGTGCTCCGCTTTTTTTGTGTCGCAGAATATATCCCATGGATTCAATATCTGCAATCTTTCTTACTTCTATTATTTCATATGCTGACAATTTCAATTTATCCATATTTCTCTCATCCTTCCATTTTTATTTCAACGGAATAGTTTTATTCTTTCCGAATCGATACATCCATCTGTGGGAATGGAATTGAAATTCCATTTTCATCCAGTGCATTTTTCATCTGTTCCAGCAAACGCCACCGCACTGGCCAGTAATCTTCTGTTTTTACCCATACGCGAATGCCCATATCTACGGCACTATCCCCCAGATCCGATACAAAAATATCGACCGGTTCATCCTTTATCACTGCGGTTTCTGTCTTTACCACACCCTCAAGCACTGCTTTAACCTTTGACAAATCCGATTCATAGCCAACCCCGACGGTCAGATCAATCCGCCGCATATCCATATGGCTGTAATTGGTAATACTGCTGTTGGACAGACTTCCATTCGGAATCAGTATCAGTTTGTTATCAATGGTAAGCAGCTTGGTGTAAAAAATGGTAATCTCCTTTACAGTTCCTTCTTCTGATGAAGCATTATCCAATATATAATCGCCTACCACAAATGGTTTCAGCAACAAAATCAGAACACCACCGGCAAAATTAGAAAGGCTTCCCTGCAGTGCCAGTCCCATGGTAAGTCCTGCGGACCCCAGCACGGCAATCACAGAGCTTGTCGTCACGCCAAACTGCCCCAGAATAATCATTGCCAGCACAAAATAGAGCGCATATTTCACAAAAGAACTCAGAAATGAAACCACACCGGCTTCTACTTTTCCGCGCTCTAAGAAACGGCGCACCATTTTCACCAGCATTTTGATCATCCGGCTGCCTACCAGAAGAATAATCACTGCAATCATCAGCTGAATGAGAAACCCCAGCAGAGATGGTGTCAGATCCTGTAAATATTTCCGGATAATTCCCGGATTTTTCGCCACTTCATTTAACACTTCACTCTCGGTGCTAAGCTGTGTCAGTTGGTCTGTTATTAAAATTCCCAATGTATTTCTCCATTTATGTCCTATAATGCCATTCTTTAAATCTCATGGATGAATAATCCACTGCGGAGTTTCGGCTCAAACCAGGTAGATTTCGGCGGCATGAGACGTCCCGCATCCGCCACAGCAAACAACTCCTGAATGGATGTCGGATACATGGCAAATGCAACCTTACAGTCCTCATGGCATCTTCTTTCTAACTCTTTCATGCCGCGTATTCCGCCGACAAAATCAATTCTTTTTATCTGTCTTTGGATCACCGATTCCAAGTACCGGTGCCAAAAGTACATTCTGCAATACCGATACGTCCAGTCCTTCTACCGGATCATCCGGAACCGACTCCGGGTGCATGGTACAACGATACCATTTATCAGAAAGGAACATGGAAAATTGTCCCTTTTTCACCGGTCGTACATCGTTTCCATTTTCGATTTTCTGCACATCAAAGAGTTCCTGCATTTTTGATAACTTCGGTCATACCGCCCAGATCCCGTACCACACGGTTGTAATCCATGATCATCAGTTCCTCATCCGGGAATAAAACGGAAAGGAAATAATTAAATTCTTCTTTTCCGGTATATCCCGGATGTTCTTCTCTCCTCTTAAATCCGACTTTTACCGCAGAAGCAGCTCTGTGATGTCCGTCTGCAATATAGATTTCCCCAATCTGTGCAAATGCATTCCGGATCGTTTTGATATCTTCCGGATCGGATATTACAAAAAACACGGTGGCGAATACCATCTTCCGCAACAAAATCATATAAGGCATCCTGTTTCTTTGTCTTTGCCACAACCTCATTGATCACGGCATTGGCACGGTATGCCAGAAAGATCGGTCCATCCGGTCTGTGCACTGCACGTATCTACGTGACAGATACGATCCTGTTCCTTATCCGCACGGGTATTCTCATGTTTTTTGATGACCTGATTCGCATAATCATCAATGGATGCACATGCCGCAATGCCGGTCTGTGTTCTTCCATCCATCGTCAGTTCATATATGTAATAACATTCTCTGTGATCCCGGATAAATGTGCCGTCTGCGATCCAGTCTTTTAACATCTGTGCCGCTTTGGCATATACTCTGTCATCATAGGTATCGACATCATCCGGAAACTGTGTCTCCGCACGGTCAATTGCCAGAAATGACTTTGGATTTTTTGCCACAACTTCTTTTTTTTGCTTCTTCTCTGTTATATACATCATATGGTAATGCAGCCACTGCAGATACTACATCTTCTGCCGGTCTGACACATACAAATGGTTTTATGTCTGCCATATTATCCTCCATAAATTGTGCTGGTTTATATACCTTTCTAGTATAATGGAAAAAATACGTTTATACAAGAAAAAATATGGCGGTTCTTTCGAACCGCCATACAGCAAAATGCTTATCTTTTCTGTTATTTTACAACGCGTACACGCAATACATCGTCAATTGCCTGCAGTTTTTTCAGCACATCATCGGTAATCTGGGAATCCACATCGATCAGTGCATATGCATAGTCACCCTTTGCCTTATTTGTCATATCTGACACATTGATATCTGCCTCTCCAAGAACGGTCGTATACTGGCCGATCATACCCTTGACATTCTTGTGCAGAATTGCAACACGTCCGGCTGTGGTACATGCTCCCATGTTGCAGTCCGGATAATTGACAGAATGGGTAATATTACCATTCTCCATGTAGTCACGAATCTCACGGACAGCCATAATTGCGCAGTTGTCTTCAGACTCTGCTGTAGATGCTCCAAGATGTGGAGTGACAATACATCCCTTTGCTCCAACGGTTGTAGTATTCGGGAAATCAGAAACATATTTCTTAATCTTTCCTGCAGCCAGCGCATCAACCATTGCCTCTTCGTCTACCAGCAGATCTCTTGCAAAGTTTAATACAATTGCGGTAGGCTTCATCATTGCGATCGCATTGGCATCAATCATCTTTCTGGTAGAATCCAAAAGAGGTACATGGATCGTAATGTAATCGCACTCTTTGTAAATATCTTCTACATTGCTGATATGCTTTACGCTTCTGGATAAGTTCCATGCAGCATTGACAGAAATATATGGATCATATCCATATACTTCCATACCCATATGGGTTGCGGCATTTGCTACGAGCACACCGATGGCTCCAAGTCCGATGACACCTAATTTCTTTCCGGAAATCTCTGTTCCTGCAAAGTTCTTCTTCTGTTTCTCTGCAGTTTTTGCAATGTTATCATCGTTCTGGTTTGCCAGACACCAGTCAATACCACCGACAATATCGCGGGATGCATATAACATTCCTGCAAAAACAAGTTCTTTTACACCATTGGCATTTGCACCCGGTGTATTAAATACAACGATACCTTTGTCAGCACATTTGTCAAGCGGAATATTGTTGACACCTGCACCGGCACGGGCAACTGCAAGCAGTGAATCCGGAAGATCCAGATCGTGCATTGCCGCACTGCGGACAAGTGCTGCATCAGCGCCTGCCAGATCGTCTACTTTTTGTAATCATCAGAAAATAAATCCAGACCTACCCCAGCGATAGGATTTAAGCATGTATAATTAAACATTTTATGCATTCTCCTTCTCAAATTTCTTCATGAACTCAACAAGCTTTTCTACGCCCTCTTTTGGCATTGCGTTGTAAATGGATGCACGCATACCGCCAACGGTACGATGTCCTTTCAGGTTTACGAAGCCAGCCTCGGTTGCCTTTTACGAATTTCGCATCCATATCCTTGTCTCCGGTTACGAACGGTACATTCATCAGTGAACGGTCTTCTTTTCTGACAGTTCCCTTGAACAGTTTGCTCTCATCCAGGAAATCATAAAGGATCTTTTGCTTTTTTTCAATGTTGCGTCTCTGCATTTCCTCTAAGCCGCCCATCTTTCTCAGCCACTTAAAGACTTTACCGCAGATATAAATGCCGTAGCACGGTGGTGTGTTGTACAGGGAATCTTTGTCTGCCTGTGTCTTCCACTTGAGCATGGTTGGTGTGCCAGGAAGTACATCATCTGTAATCAGGTCTTCCCGTGCAATTACGATTACAACACCTGCCGGTCGATATTCTTCTGTACGCCACCATAGATGACGCCATACTTGCTCACGTCTACCGGCTCTGATAAGAAGCAGGAAGAAACATCTGCTACCAGTGTCTTTCCCTTTGTGTTTGGAAGCTTCTTGTATTTGGTTCCGTAAATGGTGTTATTCTCACAGATGTACACATAATCCAGATCTTCAGGAATATCCAGGTCAGAGCAATCCGGAATATAAGAAAACGTCTTATCCTCGGAGGATGCAAGCTTTACTGCCTCGCCGTAAATCTGTGCTTCCTGATAAGCTTTCTTCGCCCACTGTCCTGTGACAATGTATCCAGCTTTCTTATTCTTCATCAGGTTCATAGGAATCGCTGCAAACTGCTGGGATGCTCCACCCTGTAAGAACAATACCTTATAATTATCAGGGATGTTCATCAGCTCTCTTAAATCTTTTTCTGCATCCTTGATGATGTCATCGAACACTTTGGATCTGTGGCTCATTTCCATAACGGACATGCCGCATCCTCTGTAATCCAACATTTCATCTGCTGCTTCCTGCAGTACCTCCTCCGGCAATACTGCCGGTCCTGCTGAGAAATTATAAACTCTGCTCATTTCAAACTTCCTCCTATATTTTACTATGCTGTTGCTTATTTATTCTTGCTCTCGAAATCTTTTCCATCGAAACATTCATTGATCGGAGCCCCCGGTGCAACCATCGGCCATACCTTGTCATCCGAATCCACAATTGCGTCAATTACAAACGGCGTCTTACTTTCCAATGCTTCCTGAAAAGCTGCGTTAAACTCTTCCTGTGTTGTCACACGCCGGGCGGTTGCGCCCATCGCCTCTGCAATCTTTTACGTAGTCCACACCGTCATCTAAAACCGTTGCGGAATAATGCTGTTTATAGAAAAGTGTCTGCCACTGGCGACAATTCCGAGTACATGGTTATTGACAATCACTTCAATCAACGGAAGCTTTTGTTTGGATGCTGTTGCAAGTTCATTCATATTCATGCGGAAACATCCGTCTCCCGCAATATTGATCACCTGCTTATCCGGATTTGCAGTCTGTGCACCAATTGCAGCGCCAAGACCATACCCCATCGTACCAAGACCTCCGGATGTCAGCAGGGTTCTTGGTTTACTGTATTTAAAATACTGTGCAGCCCACATCTGATGCTGACCGACTTCCGTGACCATAATGGCATCTTTTTGCCATCTCATAGATCTTTGCGATCATAAACGGACCACTTAACCCTTCCTTTGGAATGGTCATAGGATACATCTTCTGATAATCCGCAATATGGGAAAGCCACTCGGTATGTTTCTGCTGCTCAAGTTTTTCATTCAGCTTTCCGAGGACGATTGCCACATCCCCGATAATGCTGTGATTTACGATAATATTTTTATTGATTTCTACCGGATCAATATCAATCTGCAGAATCTTTGCCTGTTTTGCAAATTTCTTTGGATTTCCAAGTACACGGTCAGAAAAACGAACACCAATTGCGATCAGAAGATCACATTCACTGACACCGAGATTGGACGTCTTTTGTTCCGTGCATTCCAAGCATTCCGGTATAGTTTTCTGATGTTCCATCATATGCACCTTTTCCCATCAGTGTGTCGCAGACCGGTGCATCTGTTTTTTCTACAAATGTCTTTAATACTTCACTGGCTCCGGAAAGGATTGCTCCTCCTCCGACAAATATGTACGGCTTCTTTGCCTTTTCAATCATCTGGATGGCTTTCTTTAAATCATCCTCATTGAATGCCGAACAATCCGGCTGCGGCATTTTTGGCTCTTTCTTTATATACTCTGTTTTGTTGGCAGTCACATCCTTGGTGATATCTACCAGAACCGGGCCCGGACGTCCTTTCCGCGCAATGGAAAACGCTCTGCGAATCGTATGGCAAGTTTTGTTACATCTTTTTACAATAAAACTGTATTTTGTAATCGGTGTTGTGATGCCAGCAATATCAATTTCCTGAAAACTGTCTTTTCCGAGGAGTGATACCCCAACATTGCAGGTGATTGCCACGATCGGAATGGAATCCATATACGCAGTTGCGATACCGGTCACCAGATTGGTGGCTCCCGGTCCGCTTGTTGCCATACAGACTCCGACTTTTCCTGTACTTCTGGCATATCCGTCTGCTGCATGGGAAGCCCCCTGCTCATGCGAGGTAAGTACATGCCGGATTTCCGGATGTTTGTATAATTCATCATAAACGTTCAGGATTGCACCGCCCGGATATCCGAAAACGGTATCTACACCCTGTTCTTTCAGGCATTCTATAATCACCTGTGATCCTGTCAACTGCATTTTCTAACCCTCTATCCTTTATTTCTCTTCTGGCACTTCCAAGACAGCTCCACGGTTTCCGGAAGTAACCAGTGCAGAATATCTCTTAAGATATCCGGTGGTAACCTTCGGCTCTCTCGGCTGCCATTTTGCACGTCGTGCGGCCATCTCTTCATCCGAAACATCTACGTTCAATGTCATCTCCGGGATATTGATCTTTATGATATCGCCCTCTTCTACCAGAGCAATCGATGTCCCCCAACTGCTGCTTCCGGAGATACATGTCCGATGGATGCGCCTCTGGATGCACCGGAAAAACGTCCGTCGGTAATCAGGGCAACGGAACTGCCAAGCCCCATACCGGCAATCGCAGAAGTCGGATTTAACATTTCTCTCATACCAGGTCCGCCCTTCGGTCCCTCATAGCGGATGACAACGACATCCCCCTCTACAATCTTGCCGCCCTTGATCGCTGCGATAGCATCTTCCTCACACTCAAAGACTCTTGCCGGTCCTTCATGAACCATCATCTCATCGACAACAGCAGAACGCTTAACCACCGAACCATCCGGTGCCAGATTTCCTTTCAGAACAGCCAGACCACCGGTCTTGGAATATGGATGATCAACCGGACGGATGACTTCCGGATTGCGGTTCACTGCGTTTGCAATGTTCTCTCCGATCGTCTTTCCGGTTACGGTCATACAATCGGTATGTAACAGACCGATATCTGCCAGTTCTTTCATCACTGCATATACACCGCCGGCTTCATTGAGATCCTCCATATAAGTAGGACCAGCCGGTGCCAGATGGCAGAGGTTTGGTGTCTTTTTCGCTGATCGGGTTTGCAAAGCTGATATCAAAATCAAAAACCGATCTCATGCGCGATCGCCGGCAGATGCAGCATGGAGTTTGTGGAACATCCCAGTGCCATATCTACTGTCAGTGCATTTAAGATGGACTCTTTTGTAATAATATCACGCGCGCAGATATTCTTGCGGAACATATCCATAACTGCCATACCTGCATATTTTGCAAGTTTAATTCGTTCCGAGTAAACAGCCGGAATCGTTCCGTTTCCGCGAAATCCCATACCCAGTGCTTCGGTCAGACAGTTCATAGAGTTTGCTGTATACATGCCGGAGCAGGACCCACAGGTCGGGCAGACTTTATTCTCATATTCAAGCACATCATCCTCTGTCATGGTTCCTGCTGCGTAAGATCCGACTGCCTCAAACATGGAAGAAAGACTTCTCTTCTTTCCCTGCACATGTCCGGCAAGCATCGGTCCGCCGGATACAAATACGGTCGGAAGATTCAGACGGGCAGCTGCCATCAGAAGCCCCGGTACATTCTTATCACAGTTTGGCACCATAACCAGTGCATCGAACTGATGAGCAAGCGCCATACATGCTGTTGAATCGGCAATCAGATCACTCGTCACCAGCGAGTATTTCATACCGATATGCCCCATCGCGATTCCGTCGCAGACCGCGATTGCCGGAAATACCACCGGCACGCCGCCAGCCTCCGCAACGCCAAGCTTTACCGCGTTGACAATCTTATCCAGATTCATGTGGACCGGGAACAATTTCATTGTAGGAACTTACAATTCCGACCATTGGTTTTTTAATTCTTCTGCGGTAAATCCGAGCGCATTGAAAAAGACTGCGCGCCGGAGCCTGCTGCATACCGCTCCTTGCGTTATCACTTATCATATTATGTTCTCCTTAAACTCTCTCTGCGATCAGGTCGCCCATCTTTGCTGTGCCAACCTGTTCGATCCCTTCTGTGCTCTCTCCTGCCTGCGGCATGATATCAATGGTACGATATCCTTCTTTTTAATACCTGTTTCACGGCATTCTCAATCGCATCAGCCTCTTTATCCAGATCAAACGTATAGCGAAGCATCATGGCTGCACTTAAGATCGTTGCGATCGGATTCGCAATTCCTTTTCCGGCAATATCCGGCGCCGAACCGCCGCTCGGCTCATATAAACCGAATTTGGTATCATTCAAACTTGCGGATGATAACATACCGATTGAACCGGTTACCATGCTCGCCTCATCCGACAAAATATCGCCGAACATGTTCTCCGTCAGAATCACGTCGAACTGCTTCGGATCTTTCACAAGCTGCATTGCACAGTTATCGACAAGCATATGCTCATACGTTACTTCCGGATAATCTTTTTGCAACTTCTTCTACGATTTTTCTCCAGAGCCGGGAAGAATCCAGAACATTTGCCTTATCCACGGAAGTTACCTTTTTACGGCGCTTCATTGCAATGTCAAAACCTCGCTTTGCAATTCTGCGGATCTCATTTTCATTGTAGGTAAGTGTATCGGTTGCTGTCGTCACGCCATCTACTTCCTCTGTCTTTCGCGCTCCGAAATACAGTCCGCCGGTCAGTTCCCGCATAATCATCATGTCAAATCCTGTTCCGATGATATCATCACGCAGTGGACATGCAGCCTTTAATTCTTCATATAAATATGCCGGGCGAAGGTTTGCAAACAGATTGAGCGATTTACGCAGCTTTAAAAGTCCTGCCTCCGGACGAAGCTCTGGTGCTAACTTGTACCACGGGGATGTGGAAGTATTTCCTCCGATAGATCCCATCAGTACCGCATCACTTGCTTTTGCTGCCGCAATCGCATCATCGGTCAAAGGAACTCCGGTTGCATCAATCGAGCATCCACCCATCAGGATATCCGTATAGTGAAATGAATGACCATATTTTTTCCCAATCTGGTCTAATACTTTTTTTTGCCTCTGTAACGATCTCTGGTCCAATACCGTCTCCCGAGATCACACCAATTTGACATTCCATTGCTTTTTCCTCTTTTCTACTCTGCTGTTTCAAAGTCTATTACCTATTAATATATAGCAACAGGGCCTTCTTTTCAACTAAAAATCCATTTTACTTTTTTCATAAATAATATAATCTGAGATTATAATAGATCTTTTTTATTATTCTGAATTGAAAAAGGAATGCAAAAAGGTGCCGCAAATGCGACACCCTCTCTCATGTTCTTTATGATGCAGATTCTGCTTTTTCTACGTCTGCAATTGCAGCTTTCTGCATTGGAATACGACAGTTTTGTTGTTTCCGAACTCTACGATAACGGTATCATCTACAATATCAATAATTGTTCCATAGAAACCGGATGTAGTAAGAACGGTGTCTCCCACAGCTACTTCGGAAAGCATCAGATCTTTTTTCTTCTGCTCCTTCTTCTGTGGACGAATCATCAGAAAATACATAAATCCGAAGATTACTACCAGCCAGATAATCATACCAAACATGCCCATTCCGCCGGAAGCGGAAGCGCTGCTATTTGCTAAAATTGCGCTCATCAATGTTTCCTCCTATATTCAAATACTAAAACCCATTCTACACAACTTCCGTTCTTTGGGCAAGCCTTTTTGGCTTTTTAGACATTTTTATACTTGACTGTCCCATCCGGTACAATTGTTTTTCTTCTTTGTAGGAAGCAAAATTTCCGGCATCGAGAGCATCCCGGATCTCTTCCATCATGGTATTGTAAAAATACAGGTTATGAAGAACACACAGGCGCATGCCAAGCATTTCCTTTGCTTTTAACAGATGCCGGATATAGGCTCTGCTGTAGTGCCGGCATGCCGGACACTGGCAGCCCTCCTCAATCGGACGCATGTCTTTTTTCGTATTTCTGGTTAAACAGATTCAACTTTCCTTCGTTGGTATAGACATGCCCGTGCCGGCCGTTTCTGCTCGGATATACACAGTCAAAGAAATCGATTCCGCGCGCTACCCCCTCGAGAATATTTGCAGGTGTTCCCACGCCCATCAGATACGTCGGCTTGTTTTTCGGAAGATACGGAACGGTCTCCTCTATGATCTGATACATCTGTTCATGGGTTTCTCCCACTGCAAGTCCGCCAATTGCATACCCATCCAGATCCAGTTCCGAAATTCTCTTTGCATGGTCCGTCCGGATATCTGAAAAAATTGCTCCCTGGTTAATTCCAAACAACAGCTGCTCTTTATTAATCGTATCTTCCAGACTGTTCAGACGCTGCATTTCTTTTTTGCACCGCTCCAGCCAGCGGGCCGTACGCGCAACAGAATCTTCGACATATCTGCGCTCTGCCACACTCGATGGACACTCGTCAAATGCCATGGCAATCGTCGATCCGAGGTTTGACTGGATCTGCATGCTCTCTTCCGGTCCCATAAAGATCTTTTGCGCCATCTACATGGGAATGGAAATATACGCCCTCCTCCTTGATCTTTCGGAGTCCGGCCAGGGAAAAGACCTGAAATCCGCCGGAATCCGTCAGAATCGGACGATCCCAGACCATAAACTTATGCAGTCCGCCCATTTCTTTGATCAGCTTGTCTCCTGGACGCACATGCAGATGATAGGTATTGGACAGTTCCACCTGACATTTGATCTCTTTGAGATCCATTGTTGAAACAGCACCCTTTGATTGCGGCCACCGTTCCCACATTCATAAATACCGGCGTCTGGATATCTCCGTGCACCGTATGAAACACCGCACGTTTCGCACTGCCTTCCTGTTTTAACAACTCATATGTAGCCATTTTCTGTTATTCCTCTTTCTTTTTATTTACTTTCGAATTCTGCGGATCAAAATACCGTTGGACAAAAGTGTGGAATCTATGTAATGTCGTTCAAGCAGAATTTCTCCCTGCGGCACTACCTCGACATCTTCCTCACAACAGTTAATCAGCACTTCCACATAACAATCCGGAAAATCCACTTTCTGAAACTGGATCACACGCCTGTACGCTGCATAATCATTCGGAAAATGAAAATTACGGCTTTTTAAGAGCGGTTCCTGCCGGCGCAGATGAATCAGTGTAGATATGATCCCTGCTGCGCTCTGCATACTTTCCGGCCTCAATATCCGACCACGGCATACATCTGCGGCAGTCCGGATCATAGCTTCCTTCCATGGCAATTTCTGTTCCGTAGTAAATGCACGGACTTCCCGGCATTGCAAAAAGCACAGCAATCTGTGCAAAATATTCATCCAGATTCTTCACATCCGAGCGAAGCCGCTTGGTATCATGCGAATCGAGCAGATTAAACAGCACATCATTGGTCTGCTGCATATAGCTTGTATAGCAGCGGTTGATTGTATACTCAAAGTCTTCATTCGTCAGGCTCTTATCAATCCAGAAATCCTTGATACTTTGTCCAAGCGGATAATTCATTACCGCATCAAACTCATCTCCGCGCAGCCACGGAAGCGCGTTGTGCCAGATTTCTCCGAGAATATAGATATCCGGGTTGATCTCCTTGACCCGCGCATGCAGTTCTTTGCAGAACCTGTGGGAAACTTCATTTGCCACATCCAGACGGATTCCATCGATTCCGTAATTTTCCACCCAGTTGGCACAAATATCTACAAAATATTTGCGTACTTTCGGATTGTTTGTATTGATCTTTGGCATGGAATCATAAAAGGCAAATGTATAATACTGTTTCTTCTTTGCCGCCTGCCCGTTTTTATCAAACGGCCATTCATTGATCATAAACCAGTCATAATATTCCGACTCTGGTCCCTTTGCAAGCACATCCTGCCACGGTGCGAAATAATATCCGGAATGATTGAACACACCGTCAAGCATTACGCGGATGCCCCGCTTATGTGCTTCCTTCACAAGGTGTTTAAAGGTTTCCTCATCGCCAAAACGCGGATCAATCTTCGTATAATCCGTGGTATCGTATTTGTGATTTGACGGAGCTTCGTTGATCGGTGTCAGATACAGACCGTTGATTCCCAGATTCTGCAGATTCTGTAATGCCAGATAATCCGAAACATTCCTTGTCTGTACGCTTCCATCCCACAAAACCACATTCTCAGGATCATTGGAAGGATCTCCGTTGCAGAAACGATCCGGGAAAATCTGATACCATACGGTATCATTGACCCATGCCGGGGTACGCGGTACATCACAGGGATTCATCCACGGGAAAACAAAGCACTGACGGCTTCTGCCCTCCAGATGCATCTGTTCGCTGCTGACAAACCCGTCTTCAAAATAAAACCAGCTTTCCTCCCCTGTCTGAAGTTCAAAATAATACTTCAGACGCTTGTACTCCGGACGCACGGTTGTGGTCCACCAGATCTGATTTTTTAACCGCTTTTTATATATGATCGGCTCCTTTTTCCCATCCCAGTGCTCCCCGCCGCCTAATATTCCCGCGGCAAACGGATCTCCGAGTATAATGGATACCGATTTTACATCGTAGCCCGTTATATTGATAATCAGCTCATCCTCATTCAGCGGATAACAGTAATTGTCACTCGCCTGATGATATACTGCGTTAAATTCCATATGTTCCCTCTCTCTTTTTTTATGTTTATTTCCTTTAAATATTACCATATCTCTCTTGACTATTCAATGCGATGTTTTTTATAATATCCCTTAGAATATTAACGTTTTTAAGGAAGGCATTTATGGCAGGCTCATCATTTGGCAATTTATTTCGTATCACCACATGGGGGGAATCCCACGGTAAAGGCATCGGTGTTGTTGTGGATGGCTGTCCTGCCGGACTCAGCCTCTGTGAAGAAGATATCCAGAAATTTTTAGACCGGCGTAAACCCGGCCAGTCCAAATTTACCACACAGCGCAGGGAAAGTGACACGGTAGAAATCTTATCCGGTATCTTTGAGGGAAAAACAACCGGTACCCCGATTTCCATGATGGTCTGGAACAAGGGACCAGCACTCTGCCGATTACAGTGAAATTGCCTCCTACTACCGGCCGGGACATGCTGATTTCTGTTTTGACGAAAAATACGGATTTCGTGATTACCGCGGCGGCGGACGCTCCTCGGGGCGCGAAACGATCGGACGCGTTGCCGGCGGTGCAATTGCGATCAAAATTTTAGAGCAGATGGACATCTCCATACTTGCCTACAGTCAGGCAATCGGTCGGTGTCCATTGATCCTGCCCGGTTTGATCCCGCAGAAATTTCAAAAAACAAGCTGTATATGCCGGATGCAACAGCCGCAGCAAAAGCCAGCGCATATCTCGAAAAATGTTTACAGGAACAAAACTCCAGCGGTGGCATCATCGAATGTCAGATTTTTGGGCTTCCCGTCGGACTCGGTGATCCCGTTTTTGAAAAACTTGATGCGAATCTGGCAAAAGCAATCCTCTCGATCGGTGCCGTAAAAGGCTTTGAAATCGGAGCCGGATTTGGTGCAGCTACCGCTACCGGACTAACCAACAACGATGCATTTTGCATGGAGAATGGACATATCTCCAAGAGAACCAATTATTCCGGTGGCACGCTCGGTGGCATGAGCGATGGCTCGCTGTTATTTTTCCGTGCAGCCGTCAAACCGACACCGTCCATTGCAGCAACACAGCAGACCGTCAACAAAGACGGAAAAGAAATTGAGATCAGCATCAAAGGACGACACGATCCGATTATCGTTCCGCGTGCAGTGGTCGTTGTTGAGGCAATGACAGCTATCACGATTTTAGATGCGCTCCTTTCCAACATGACCGCAAGACTTGACCGGATTATTGATTTTTACAGACAATAACGTTTAATCACAATAAAAATTGGCAGTGAGGCTACGATGCAACAGCTTCACTGCCAATTTTTTCTTGTTTATTTTTCGTAAAGAAATTCTTCCGGCAATGTAACGTTAAAATCTTTTGCCAGATCCCGGAAATTGTCCGGAGTGATCGTCTGAAGCTTATCCGGTCTCATGGATAACATCTTCACAAGAATTTCTGCCGATTTCTCAGCGGTGTGCATCAGACCGAATGTCAGATCAAAATCTTCGCCTGCTGCGAACATTCCGTGATGTGCCCAAATGGCCAGATCATACTTTTTCATCAGTTCACTTGTTGCAACCGCGATCTCTCTTCCTCCCGGAACCATCCACGGAACAACACCGACACCGTCCGGAAAAACAACCGGACACTCCGTTGCCATCTCCCACAGTTCTCTCGTAAACACTTTATCTTCGAGTGGAAGTACAAATGTGAGTGCAATAATATTGGTGGTATGTGCATGATAGACCACACGGTAATTTGGATTTTGAAGTTTTTTTACTTCGAGATTCATCAAATGACTCGGAAGCTCGGAAGTCGGTCTGCCTCCATTGACCAGCCCCCAGACAATACGGTAATTTTCACCTTTTTCGTCCAGTTCAATCATGCAGATGGAATCTTCCGGCTTAATGATCACATTGCGGAAATACTTACCGCTTCCCGTAACCAGAAAAAACTCGCCGGCAAGATTCGGTACACTTGTGCCAATTGGCTGCCATTCCTTCGCCTTAAAATTCTCTTTTATCATTTCTACTTCTTCTGGTTTTACACGATAAGAAAGGTTTCCGCCGTTTCTCTCATGCCATCCCTGCTCCCAGCCGTCATTTGCCATACGGATAAAGCCTTTTACAAATTCTGCATCTAAAAAATTCATAATTATAATTCCTCTTTTCTATTCTTTTTTAATTTCTCTTTTCCAATACTTCGTTCTCATACTTTTCGATTTCATCATAGAAATGAAGATCATCAACGACGCCCTCACGTCTTAAGTACTCATCCCATATCTCACCGGTCGGCAACATCTTCACCGCCTCATTCATAACCATAAGTTTGCTCATCTGATTCGTATCCTGAAGCGCTTTGAGCATTGCATTCGGTGTACATAAAGCTATAAGAAGGGCTTTCTGCCAGCTTCGAAATCCTGTTGCAAGTGCCGAAACACGGTTGATACTTGCATCAAAATAGTCCAAAGCCATATAGACACGGTCAAGCGCATTATCTCTTACAATTTCTTTTTTTGCCATCTCCTTCGTCTCATCATCAAGAATCAGCACATGATCGGAATCCCAGCGCACACCTCTTGTGATATGCAATGCAAATTCCGGATAAAAGCAGAGCATTGCCGGAATCTTGTCAGATACATACTCCAGTGGATGATAATGTCCGTTGTCCATAAGTGGCATACAGCCGTCATGTAAAGCAGCAAAACTAAGTGTAAACTCAGCCGATCCGACTGTGTAAGACTCCACACCTATACCGAAAACTTTTGACTCCACACAAGGCTTTACGAGGTTATGATCGTATGGCTCAGATAAAATCTGCTCGATCGAATCCTTGCAGCGCAGACGCGGTCCCATACGGTCTGCCGGAACATCCTTAAATCCATCCCCGGTCCAGATATTCATGACGCACGGCATACCGGTCTCCTTTGCAAAATATTCCGAGATGCGGATGCATGCCTTTCCGTGATTGATCCAGAAACGTCTTGTCTCCTCGTCCGGACTCGAAAGTGTCTGACCGTCCTTTACTTTCTCGTGTGAGAAAAAGGTCGGATTAAAATCGATACCCATATGATGCTTCTTGGCAAATTCTACCCATTTAGCAAAATGCTTTGGTTCAAGCGCATCTCTGTCTGCAAATTCCCCCGGTGCAAAGATTGCATAAGATGCATGTATGTTTAATTTTGCGGTTCCCGGCATCAGTCTCATCGCTTCTTCCATATCTGCCATCAACTGTTCCGGCGTTCTAGCACGGCCCATATAATTACCGGTCGTTTGAATGCCTCCAGTAAGTCCTCCGTCATTGTCAAAACCGATCACATCATCCAGCTGCCAGCAGTGAAGCGATACCGGAACTTTCTTTAATGTCTCGATCGCCTTGTCGGTATCCACACCGAGTGCTGCATATTTTTCTCTTGCTGCTTCGTAATTTGTCATGTCTCTTCTCCTTTACTTTTCGTATTTATGAATTGGGAAGGAAGCATAAACACATTGTCTTCTTGCCTCCTTTAAGTTTTTCTAATTCTCCCGCTGCGATCATCTGCGCACAGAGATTACCGATCGCAGTCGCTTCCGTCGTCCTGCATAGATTGTCTTCTTCGTGAAAAATGCGGTCAGTTTGTTCAGATAATCCGCATTGGCACCGCCACCAACGATCTGAATACAGTCGTATGTTTTTCCGGTCAGTTTCTCAATCTCCTTTGCTGTATCGGCATAGCATTTTGCGAGACTGTTGTAGATCACACAGGCAACTTCCGCAATGCCCTGTGGCACCTGCTGTCCACTCTCTTTACAGGCTTTCTGCACCTCGCTCGTCATATGCTCCGGCGCAAGAAATCTCGGATCGTTGGCATCAACGAAAGAAGGAATCGTCTGCTTTGACGCAAGTTCGCTGATCTCTCCAAACCCAAGTTCCGGCGCACTCTCCTTTCGGACAGACTGGATCATCCAGAGTCCCATGATATTTTTCAGATAGCGGAAGCGATAATCGTATCCGCCCTCATTCGTCATGTTATGCTTTCTGCTTTGCTCATCACAGGCAGCTTCTTTCAATTCGGTTCCCATCAATGACCATGTTCCGGAACTGATATAAAGTGGCTGTTCCTCTTTGGATGGAACTGCCATCACTGCAGAAGCTGTATCATGCGTTGCCGGCAAGACTACTTTGCATTCAAAACCTACCTGTTTCTGAATAGAATCCGCCAAGTTTCCGACAATGCTTCCCGCCATCATAATTGTCTGAAAGAGGGTTCTCGGATATCCCAGCCGATCAATCAATGCCCAGTTCCAGTCATTGGCTTTCGGATCAACCAGCTGTGTTGTTGTCGCGTTTGTATATTCCTGTAACTTATTTCCCGTCAAAAGAAAGTTAAAATAATCCGGAATCATAAGCATACTTTGTGCCCTATCCAGGCTTTCCGGATTCTGCTGCTTAAGCGCCATTAGCTGATAGATCGTATTAAACTTCTGCTTTTGAATACCCGTAATTTCATACAAATCATTTTCCGAAATAATCTCATATACCTGCTTGTCCATCCCATCCGTTCTCGCATCACGATATGCCACGGCATCACCAATTCTTTGTCCCTGATCATCCAACAATACAAAATCTACAGCCCAGGTATCGATTCCCATACTATACGGAATCTTTCCTATATCCGCACATTTCTTCATTCCGGTTTGAATTTCCCCAAAAAGCTGATCCACATTCCACACTTTATGTCCGTTATGTTCCTGCATTCCGTTTGGAAACCGATAGATCTCCTCTAAGACAATTCGCCCGTCTTTCTTATGCGCAAGAATATGGCGTCCACTCGACGCTCCGATATCAATCGCCAGATAATATCTGTTTTCCATTGTCTGCCCCCTTTTTTTTCTCTTATCTGATACACCAAAAAGATAACAAAAATAAGGACAGCTTTTTAGCCTCTGATTAGACTAAAAAACTGTCCTTATTTTCTGAATAGCCTTTATTATCTTCTCATATGTTTTTCTTTCTTTTCTTCATACATGCGCTTGTCCGCCGATTCGATCAACTGATTTAAATCATCAATCTCGTCAGATGCATGTACGGAACATCCGATACTGGCAGACAATTGGTAGATTCTCTTCTCGTTTTGATTTTCTTTTTTCCATTGTATTTTTTATCCTACTTACGATCATCTGCATCCGCTTGGCATTCGTACAACTCCCAAACACCACAAATTCATCACCTCCATAACGCATTACCAGACAATCCTTCGGAACTGATGCCTTTATCACATCTGCCATCTCGCGTATGAAAGCATCGCCGACCTCATGCCCTAACCCATCATTGACACTCTTTAGACCGTCAATATCCAAAAAAATCATAAATGCCCGCCGATGTTGTCCTTTAATCCGTTCAACAACCGCATTTGCGGAAAAAAAAAGCCACTCCGATTGAACACCTGTGTCAGCATGTCATACTTCCACTACGGTTGATCTTCTCATTCATCTGATTGATCCATTTCCATTTGCGAATATTTTCGAGTGCCATACTGATATTAACCGTCCATAAATATGCAAGCTCACTTTTTAACGCAAAGACACTTCCATCCGAGACACAATATCCATAACATATTTTTTGATAATAAATTGGTGTCACTATGTAGAATGTTTTCTGTAATTTATTTCTCATTTCATAAGGCAAAATTTCCTTTGACGGAAATTTTCCATAGGAGTCAAACTTTCTATCATGATAGGCAAGCGGTATATGAACCTTTTGGGTATAGTGCTCACAAATCGCTTGTTCTCTGATATTAGTTTTTATGTCATCATACGCAAACAACTTTTTTTTTTTCATCACACAGGCAAAGATAAAACTCTTTCATATCTGATCGGATAACATATTTTTTTTAACCGCGAACACAATTCTTCCACACTCTCAAGCCCGGTCAGATCGAGTTCCATACTTTTTAACGCATCTAGTGCCTCCTCATAGCTTAAGCATTGGTTCTGATATTCCACTCGAAGATCCCGGATCGACTTTGGTGTCCGGCAGTTACATCCGCAGCTTTCCCGATACAGAATCTGGGTTTCCAATTTCACAGATGTATGACTTTGTGCATCAAAAAGCAGATCGACCGCCTTTTCCCCGAGCATTTCCTGTCTGCGATCAACGGTCGTCAAAGACGGAATATAAAATGCGGACAGCTCATCATTGTCAAAACCGGTTACTACGATATCTTTTGGGATTTCATAACCATACTGCTGCAAGCGCTCCATTCCGCCGATCGCCATCGCATCATTTGCAAATACAATTGCCTGCGGCGTCTGGTTTTTCATAAAATATTCGATGGCTTTTCTTCCGCTTTCACGATTATAATTTCCGCAGTAAACCTGACAATCACAAACAGGAATGCCATGCTCTTCCATAGCATCCCTATATGCCCGATAACGTTCCATTCCTTCTTTGCCCTGCAGAATACCGCACACATAATTGATTTTTTTGTCAGATGATGTTTCTTTATCAGATGTTCTACAATACGTTTCTGGCTATTGTAATCCGATATTCCGACATTATGCATTCCATCAATATATTCATCAACACTTACCGCTGGAATCCTGCTCTCTTTTATCCGGTTCATCAACGAGTTGGAAGCCGGTTCATATTGTATTGAATTTTTCATAACGATCACACCATCGTAGGTAGTAAGATCCGGAAGTTCCATAATTTGAAATGCTCCGACTTTGTTTTCTTCCGACTCATCATAGTTCACAAAGCATGTAAAAATAAATACATCCGTATCGAATTCCGCAGCACGTCTTAATACACCGTCGATCACACGATTCTGATTATCAAAACTGATTGCACCTGCAAGAAACGCAATTTTTTTTTCTCATGTTTCCCATCTTTCCCTGAATCTGATCCTAAATTTTCTGAAAACGATTCATTTCTTCCATAAGATGTTTTGAAGAGTCAACGTTTTCCGTTGCTTGTTGTCGAATGTTCGTGATAGAATTTGCAAGATCAGACACATTTTCTGTTGCACTGCTAATTCCCTGTGCATTTTCTTCCACAACCGTTGATATGTTGGTGATTCCATTATTCATCTCAGCCATAACCTTATGTAATGCCGAAATATTATCGTTAAAAACAGCCATAACAGAATCCATATGCTCTGCCTTCTCATAATACGTATCCGTAGCACCTTCAAATCCAACGTAATCACTCATAATCCGATTTTGTACAAAGTACATAAGATTTTGTGCATTCTCCATAAGTTGATTTACTGCCGATATCACTTCTACACTAATACTCTGAATATCATTTGCAGTATTTTTACTGTTTTCAGCCAATTGTCGAATTTCTTCAGCCACAACAGCAAAACCTTTCCCTACTTCTCCGGCACGCGCAGCTTCAATAGATGCATTTAAAGCCAGAAGATTTGTCTGACTTGCAATATCAAGAATATCATTGGTTAAATTATTTATATTTGTAATCTGCCTGCTCGCCTCTATCGAAGAAAATAAAGCATTCTGTTTTTCATTAATAAGATTTGAAATTTCATTTTTCTTCTTTTCAGTTTCTTCTTTTTTACGCCAATTGCCAAAGCTTTAATATCGGAAGAAATGGAAACACCTTCCTTCGTCTGATCACCTACATTATTAACAAACTCCAATATCTCATGTGTATTCTTCATAAGCCCTTCAATTGAAGATGCTATTTCTTCCATACTTGCCGTAATTTCTTCCATCGTCGTAGCAATATAATTTACATTTTCGCTGGAACTGTTCACTTCTGTATTCATCACCCCAAGAGAATTCTGCATTGACTCCGATTGGTGGTGAACTTTACGAATAACCATCTGTAATTGAATAATAAAATTATTAATACCTTCTGACAATTGACCGATTTCATCATGTGAACGGACTGTAATGCGTTTTGTAAGATCTCCTTTTTTTCTTGTTAATATCATCAATAATATGATCTAACTGACAACTGGCTGCACTTGCCGGTTTGCTTACTGTTCTCCTCATAATCAAAAAGAACCACTACCGACACCATTATAAATATAACAAATAATATTTTCGTCACTTGAATATTCATATCAACTGCCTGATTATACAACTTTGACTGTTCAGAAATTCCACCTTCCAGATTTTCCGTGAGATTCGTTTCTGTTTTCTCTCCCATATCTCTAACAAGATTTTGGAAATCGGATCCAAGTGCTATACTTGCCTGCGCAAAATCCCCCGTATCTACATATTCCTGTATTGTTGAAAATTGCAAGAGCACTTTATCAAGGAATTCTTCATATTTCTTAATTGCATCTTTTAACTTTGTATTGTTATTATCTTTTAGATACACATCTATCTTCTTCTCGCTCTCAGTAATAGTTGACACTTCCTCTGCCAATGAACCTTCAAGCTGTTGACGAAGTTCTGCATTATCATACAAACTAATAATATTAAGGTATTTCTGACCTCGTTCCATACTTTTTGAATCGTAAATATTTCTGTCTGAATTGGAATATACTGCTCCGTGATTTCTAATCCAGACCGTTTTACACGATTTTGTGATCTTACAGAAGTTATCGTATTTAGTCCAAATATAACAACAAACAGAACCATCATTAAAAAGCACTTTGCTCCCAATTTTTTTTTCATAAATAGTTCCTCCTATTTAATTTTCTCCAAAATATTTACGCAAGAAATAGGCCGGTGCACAGCTCCATGCATGACAATAACTATTGACAATAGTTCCGCCGTACGGGGATTCATCCGGATTCTTCGGATTATACAGCTCCCAGAATGTATCTGCACCAAGCCGCGCCATACCACCCCAATACTCTGTCAAAACAGCAAGTGCTTCCTCATCCGCGTTGCATTTTAACAATGCTTCAATATAGTAGTGATACATATACGGAGTCACCATCTCAAGAGCCTCCCTATCTGCTGCAACATTATGTAAAAATCCGAAGACCTTCTTCGGAATCGACCACCGCCAAGAATCAGCCAGACCTGACTTGCATAAGAAATCTGTCTATTTTCTCCGCTGACAAAAAGTCCTTTCTTTTCATCGTAAAAATATGCTTTTTGCTGCCTTTCGATAGACTTCATAAGTTCCTTTTAAGCATTCTGCATCACGATTTTCTCTTAATTCCTGTGCAATTGCAATCGCACTCTGCATCGCATACAGTAAAACCCCTGTGCTCCCGCCTGCTTATTTAATTCTAGCGACCAGTCAAGAAAACACCATCCTAACACATCACGGTCTCTTACAATGCCGTTATCCACTCGTTTCTGCGCCAAACGAAATCTGTGTTCTTGCAGTCTCCCACAAGTCACGAAGCGCCTCCTTGTCTTTTGTCTGCTTATAATAATCCCACAAAGCAACAACATACAGAAGTGAATAATCAAACATACTCGTATCATCCACTTCCGGCTCCGGATCTAAGAATACACAGGCTCCAACCTGACCGTTTTCCATCGGTAAGGCCCAAACAGATACAGACATCCTTTTACCATATCATTCATCTGATAAGTCTCGTAATTGGCAAGTGCCTGCAGACGAAGATCTCCCATCCAGAGTCTCTGGTCACGTTTTTGGTCCATCCTCAAATACCTTCTGCATACAATCATGCAGCGTATTACAGGCAATGCGATCAAGCTGTTCCAATTCCTTATTCTCGCTATGATATGCGGATAAACGGCTATCATCTGCTGAAGACAACGCAACCGCTTTTGCCTCTTCAATAATCAGGTCAAATTTAGAGCTGACATCAAGCACTTCGATTTTCACGTAACGAAACGAATATCTTCTGGGCAGAAAATATTCTCCCGGGACAAGATCAATATGCACCTGTTCCTGCTGCACCCATGCCGAACAGATCCAGCCCTGATAATCTTCCACCCGTTCCTCGAATTCCTTTTTTATTTTCTGCAAACGAGAAACGAAGCCATACCGGAGCATCCGGATGTGAACGAACATACCCCAACTTAATTTTATGTGCCCCACAAGATGTCGACCAAAATCAATTTCAACTGAATCTCCCTTTTTAAGAGGCTTTAAAAAAGCTGCTATATCCAGAGGTTCAACCACCGTTTCTTTTACTTCCGGTAACAGCTGCAACGCTTTATCCAACAATTTTAAATTTTTCACCATAACTTTTTTCTCTCACTCTTACCACTTCAAGTACTCTTTTCCACAGAACGGGTCTACTGAGTTCTTACCAGTAAATGCACTTCTTCCCATGATTTTTTCCACAACGCTTTTCTATCACATACTCACTGTTAGAATATCCGTTGATATAGGTTTTGATCATCGGCACATCTATCAGATGATACGGATTTGCGAGGCTGATGAACATCACCGGACGTTCCGCAACAAACCACGGAACATTGTTTCCGTTTCCCCAGAATGTGTACCAGGAAAGACGATTGGTCACTTTATTGGAAGCATTCTCAACATTTCCTATATAGATAACGAGATCATAACTTTTCTTAAACGTCCCGACATCAAATTTTGCAGTCTCGAAATTCTCCGGTTCATATATCGTTACATCAAAGCCTTCTTTTACCAGTTTGCTTCGAAAACTCTCCAACACTCTCTCATTTGAAGGGAAATCTCCCATAATCTCAAGCAGTACTTTCTTCGTTTTCCGCGGACTCAGCGGCAAGATCTTCTGTGTATCCTTAACCAGCGTAACCGCAGCATTGGCACTTTCTTTCGCCCATGTGACATGTTCGTCCGAACGCATCACACGAAGTGCTTCTTCCGTCGGCACAATCTCACTCTTTTGCTTTCTTATAAAGACCCAGCGCAGCCTTAGTTGCAAGAATTCTTGTGATTGCCATCGTCCAAACGCTGCTCCGACAGAATTCCCTGCCTGTATCCGTTTAACATATACCGATAATCTTCGTCCAGATCTTTATTAAAGAGGAACATATCACATCCGGCTTCAATTGCATAAGGCACCGCCTTCTCTCTTTCCATTGCACAGCTAAAACCAACCATGCAGGTAGAATCGGTAACAATCAATCCGTTAAATCCAAGCTTTTTACGAAGCAAGCCTTTTAACAGTTCCGGAGAAAGTGTTGCAGGAACTAACTTGTCCGGAAAATCCGGATTATAAGCTTTCTGGTATGCCGGCTGTGCAATATGACCGACCATCACCGTCTGCGCTCCCGCCTGAATCAGTCCGCTGTAAATCTTTCCGTAGGTTGCATCCCACTCCTCACAGGAGAGACTGTTCACACTGGTAAGAATATGCTGATCCACCTCATCGCAGCCATCTCCCGGAAAATGTTTAATTGCAACAAGTACATTTTCTTCTTTTTGCAGCCTTTATATAATTAACACCACATGCTAAGACCCGATCCGGATCGTCACCATATGTACGCACATTAGTAATCGGATTTCTCCAGTTTCTATCAATATCAACCACTGGTGCAAACGCCCAGTTACATCCCACCGCTGCCCCCTCGCTGCAACTTACTTTTTCCTAAACGATAGGCGTCCTCGGTATCTCCGGTTGCAGCTATCTGCATCTGTTTTCCGTACTGTGTTCCATCCGTTGCAATTCCACATCCACCATCCTCAAGATTAGCTCCGACCAAAAGTGGAATTTTACTATGTTCCTGAAGATAACGATGTGTTCTCTGCATCTCCTTAGCCTCACCGCACCGATACATGATTCCACCGATATGGTGTGAAAGCATAACATGTTCCAGATAATCTGCATCTCCTGAATATCCGATCGGTACAAATAACTGACCGATTTTTTCTTCTAACGTCATTGCTTTTTTTGTATTTTCAACCCACTCGATATCCTCTTTCACAAGAAAGAAGGGTGCCTTTGTCAAATTGATCATATTTCTGTCCTCCATTTGTTAAGCATCAGTTATTTAAGGTTGCATTCAGCAAAGACTGACGCTACATGTCAGGTTTTTTGTAAAAACTTGACGCAATTTATTTGCGTTTTCCGGTAAACACACGATCAATAAATGTTCGTTACTCAGATAAATTAGGAACACTACAAGCAATAAAGCATTAATGATTGCCTGCATGGATGCATTTACTTCATTTGAGAATACCGCAAATGTGGAATTCAACATTGACATACATAAAGCTGCAAGTAAAAATCCAATCTTTTCATTGGTAAATCTGCTGATATAAGATCCAATAAACATTGGAAGAAATGCAGTAAACATAATACTGATAGATCCAAAGTTAAGCTGACCTCCATTGATGGTTGTATTTCTGGAAGCGTTTAAAAAGCCAACAATTCCCATCAGGCCACCGCAGATCACATAACAGGCAATTGCATTTGGAATTTCTTTAATTCCGGTATTAACTGCAACCTTCTGACCATTCTTAAGTGCGTTATAATCGTATCCGAATTTTGTATAATCAAAGAGTCCAATAATAATTACCAGTACCGCCACAATGATAATTGCTGCATAAAGCCAGTTTCCTGTAAAAGCAGTCATGGATGAATTCTGTACCTCTTTCATAACGTAACGACCTTCTGTAATTGTAAAAAAGAATTCCTTCATAAATCAGTGTTACACCAAGAGACGTAATAATTGGTGGCAAATGTAAAACCACATACAAAACACCGGAAATCAGTCCAAGCAGCATACCAAATAAAATAGTAAGCATCAGCATTATCGGTGCACTGCCCTGACCTCCACCTAAAAAAACGAATATGTAATCTTTGCACCAATCACAGAGGAAAGCAATGCCATTGATCCCAAAGAGAAATCAAAACGTCCACTGTTAAGATTGATGGACAAAGCGATAGTTGTGATCATAACAATTGCAATATAGACAACAAAATTGTCAAAGCTTGTCATATTCATGATCATTGTTTTTCCTTTTGCCATACAAATACCCTGTAACAAAATAGCCACCAGTACCGGTATGGCAAGTGCTCCTGCTAAATTTTTTTATACAAAGTCTGTTTTTACTTTTCATGTTATCTTCTCCTTTCTTTTTACAGGATAATTTTTCATACCCTCTCCCAATAGATGAAAGTAATAAATTCATCTATTGGGAGAGGTGCGGCTTCTTTAAGAAGCCGCGACCAAATAATAAAAAAACAAGTTAATTAGATGCAACCACCTCATTGATAGTATCAAAAGTAACTGTATCACCAATAATTTGATCCAATGTATCCCTACTGTAAATCGGGTTATCACCATTATCATTCTTGTAAAATTTATCAAATGTCTCACTATCTGTTGCTACCTGATAATTTTGGCTGAGTGACACAGCATTTCCCTGCGCATCACGAATTACATTCCCATTGATTGCATTCATCACTAATGCAAAAGCAGGTCCTACCGATGATGAATATTTTCCAGCAAGATATACAAGCTTTCCGTTTGTGATTGCCTCTCCATTACTCTTGGTAAAGGAATCAATATCAGAAAACTCAATACCTGCTGCATTCAACTGCTGTGTAAAGAATGTTGTTGCCATTCCGACAGAGATGAATGCTTCCGGAGCCGCCTGAATGGCTGCATTGATCTCGTCTGTTGTTGTATCACCATATCCCTGTAAATAAGATACGATCTTGATATCTCCTGAAATCTTTGACAAATCTATACCCTGATCAGCAAAAAAAATCAAACCAACTACATCCTCTTCAGTTGTCGCTCCGCCATAAGAAAGTCCAAGTCCTGCAAGTACGCCGGCTGTACGATATACGTGCATTGATTCGGAATAAATGCGCCATAGATTGCAGCAGTCTTAATGCCTTTATCCGCAAAGAACTTGCCCATTTCTACACCAGCTTCATACTCTGTATCCATACTCGGACCCACCTGTCCAAGAAAATATTCATCTGTTTTATATTTTTCAAACTGTTCCTGATCAAGTGTTCCTGCTGCAACTGCATAATAAATCTTGTTTTCCTCACATGTTTCAATCTGTAATGCACGATCATTGCTTGAAAAAGAAATGACTGCCTGATATCCCTGAGAAGCAAACTTCTCAATTGCAGATTTCTCACTTGCAGCATCCTTAAGTTCGTCTGTGTAAGTAAATGTTACACCATACTGATCCGCAATATAATTCTCATAGTAAGAACGGAATCCTAATGCTTCCTCACCACTGACATCCTGAACCAGAACACCAATCTTGACATCTCCTGTCGGCTTTTTTTTCCTCCTGTCCATTTGAAACATTTGTATCATTTGTTGCATCCTTACTGTTTCCACATCCGGCCAGCATTGTCAGAGACATAGCTGCAACAAGACCAAAGCTTAACATTTTTTTTTCATTGTTCGTTTCATAAATTTCTTCCTCCCTGTTTTCTTTTTTAAAATTTATCTTTAACACACAATGTGTTAAATTCTTGTTTTATCGCGGTAAAGTCTGCGAACGATAGTTAACGCTTGCAACATATACTATAATCAGAAAAAACACTGCACTTACAATCTGCGTAGTGCCATATCCCGATGTAGAATCAATGAGCAGATCCAAAATATTATTTAATACAATATAAGAGAATCCTCCAACAACTGCCGCGTAAATCTTTGATCTGGCACCACCTGAAATCGGCATTCCTCCAAATACAATTGCAACCATAATATTCATTCCAATATCCCCGGCTGTCGTTTAACAGATTGTATAACAAGTCATAAATGGATTCCTACTCCTACTCCCGCCAAAAGGAAGCCCAATATTGCATATGTGTTATATTTAATACCGGAAAGCTGCGCACAGATTGGGTTTCCACCTACAAATTTTTCTCTTCTTCCAAACTTTGTATAATCAAAAACAAATACACAGATCGCAACCCAGATTACCAGAACTCCAATCTTAAATGCCGAGTTATCCAGATGTTTTACAACCTCGCTTGGAATACTGATTCCACCAACCGCACCACCTTTTGTCGTAATAATCTGCGATGCAATCGCGGATAACACGGACATCATTGCTACCGTTGTAACAAACACCGGAATATGAAATATGGACGCAAGCACTGAATTGACCAGTGAGCAAACAATTCCTGCTAATAAAATCACGATAATCATCAACGCAAATTGCACCTGTTGCAACAATTGATAATACAATCCCTTCATTAAATACAATCTTAATATACATATCCAGACGATATCCTTTACTGCTTACAATTCCACAAAATACTGCAAGCAATACGACAAGTGCTACAAAAGGCAAACTTATCATCATTTTTTTATTTTTCGTCATTCTTTTTTTACCTAAATCATATATTCAATAATCTGTGCATCAGAAAGAGTTTCGCTTCTCTCAAATTCCGCAGAGACCTCACCATTTTTCATAATTAGAATCCGATCACTCATTCCAATCAGTTCCGGTAATTCCTCACTGATCATAAGGATTGATTTTCCCTCATTTTTCAATCTCACCATAAGCTGGTACATTGCCTGTTTTACACCGATATCCACGCCTCGTGTCGGACAGTCCAGAATAAGGATTTCACTTCCACATCCAATCCATTTTCCAAATACAACCTTCTGCTTATTTCCTCCGGAAAGCTGTGATACTGACTGATCTCTTCCCGCACATTTGATGGACAATTCTTCAATCTGATGATTCACATATTTTTTTTTCTCGATTTTTCAGAATCTTGCAATTGCCGGACTGTCAATGATCGTTCCGTCTTCCACCGTAACGCTTCCCTCTTCCGGCTTTAATGCTCCAAAACAAACCTTTCCAAGAGAATGCATTCCGCAATGTGCCAATCCACCGATTCCAACGATTTCTCCTTTATGCACCTGAAATGAAATCCCTTTTAACCGGTCTTCATATACCAGATTTCTTACATCCAATGCCACTTCCGGCTGTGAACTTGCCTGAAAGTCACTTCGATAATAATCACCTTGCAGCTCTCTTCCGATCATGCTCGCGCGGATTGCTCCGGCCTCAAATTCTGCTTTTTCAAATGTCCGGATAATCTTGCCATCTCGAAGAACGGTCAACGTATCACAGACTTCCATAATTTCATCCAGATCATGCGAAATAAAAATCACTGATTTATTTTTCTTTACGGAAGCGATTCATAATGTCATATAAAATTTCTCTTCCGTCATGTGATAATGCTGTACTCGTCTCATCGATTACCAGAATCTGAGGTTCTTTCATCACAACTTTAGCAATCTCTACAAGCTTTCTGGTTTGAAAATCAAGCTTCTGCATAAGCATTTCGCCTGTTACATCATTGACACCGATATTTTTCATCACCCTGGTCGCATCCGCATTCATTTTCTTACGATTAATCAGGCCGAACTTATTCTTATACTTTTCAGACTCCGCAAGGAAAATATTCTCAGCTACCGTAATCCCCGGTATTGTTCCGCTCTCCTGAACAATCATTCCAATTCCCTTGTGAAGTGCATCGATCATGCTATATTTCTCCCGGATATACAGTCAGTGATACATCATTCAAAGCCACTGTACTTCCAAATTTCTTATTCATATTTGCAACTGTTAAAATTGGTTCACTCATTTTTTATCACCTCGTCTTTATGCTTATTATAGATTTTTGTTAATTTTTATGTGATTTTTGTTTTTTATCTGTTTCACTCATTTTTTTTAATGTGTTTTTCTTTTTTTTTCTATACGTTTACCTTAAATTTAGTCTCATGCCTCTAAAAAATAGATTAAAAATCCTATGTTTTTTATTGATTTTTGTATTGCATATATGTTTTAATCAATATAGTTACCTTTTTATATGAAATGGAGGAATTTTATGTCAGAGAACTACTATCTTATTTCCGATAACGATGTACACATGCCGATCCGGTGTACGATGCAGCGATTTGATCATATCCGCCAACAGATGCATGATTATTTTGAATTGTCCATGATTGTTTCCGGAAGCTGTACATTACAATTTGATGATCATATGTACAGTCTCAGGGAAGATGATATTTTTTGCATCAATCCACTTACACTTCATGAACTACATGGTGTCAATTGTGTCATCATAACCGTTCTGTTTAATCAAACATTATTTGAACAGATTCTGCCGGTTCCATCACATCCCCGCTTCTTCTGTATTAGTCCCATGTCGGATAATCAGGAAGCAATTGCACAATTACGCTCTCTGATTGCTCACATCATCAAAACAAATGTGGACAAAAAGATGGCTACGAACTTCGCAACTGGTCATATATCTATAATGTTATGGATATTATGTACCTTCATTTCCGTGTAAAATTATCGACTGCAAATGAAAAGAAAAACCACAAATACGCTATCCGGATAGCAGAAATATCACAATTAATCCAACAGCGCTATACAGAAAACATAACCTTAAAAGAACTTGCCGATGAAGTTCATTTGTCCGTTCCCTATCTTTCAAAATTCTTCGTTGACTATTTTGGGATGAATTTTCTAAGCTACCTGAATCAATACCGCCTTATGCATGCGATGCAGGAACTTTCCATAACAGATAAAAATATTGATGAAGTAGCGATTGACAGCGGATTTCCTAATAGTCATGCCTTTGTAACTCTTTTAAAAAAAGAATATGGAATGCTGCCAAAAGAATATCGGCGCGAGCAAAAAAAAGAAAAGCAACAGACCTCTCAACAATTAGAACAACATAATTATATTGCAGGATTAAAGAAATATTTAAACGACAATACACATACCCACGTCGTATCCCCCTATATCAAAAAAAACAAATTGATTTCTCTGTAAATGGAAGTTCTTACGTATTGCTACATACATGGAAAAAAATGATGACAGTCGGTCGTGCCAGTGATGTGTTAATCTGTGATATTCAGGAAATGTTGACCAGATTTCAAAATAGGATTGGATTTGAATATATTAAATTATGCGGTATATTTTCAGATGATCTGCATGTGTACAATGAGAAAGCAAACGGTACACCTGTGTACAGTTTTACATATATTGATAAAATTCTTGATTTTGTAACCAAACTTCATCTTAATCCATGGATTCAACTTTCTTACATGCCGGAAAAGCTCGCCAAATATCCAAATAAACGCTTGTTTGGTTCTAATGTCAGCCAACCCCATTCCATTGCCGCATGGTGCCGGCTTGTTTCAGAGTTTCTGCAACATATCAGCAACCGCTATGGACTTGAGGTAATTCGCTCATGGAAATTCGGTCTTTGGAACCAGCCCAACACAAACATGGATCTTTTCGGATTTTCAAACGAAAAAGACTTCTTTCAGTTTTATAAGGAAACTTTCCTTTGCGTAAAAAATTTCTGTCCGGATATTGAATTTAGTCTTCCGCCGACTTACTACATCGTATCCGAAGGCTACGAAAACTGGTATCTGAACTTTCTGGAATGGTGTAAACAAAACGACTGCATCCCTGACAGTTTAAGTTTCACTTATTATGACACCAAACTGATTTCCAATAAAAATCATTCAAAAGAATCTTTCGGTTTCATATATGCCATGAGTTTATCGGAATCACCAGACGGACTCAAAGATTTTGTCATGCAGGTTCTCAGAGAACGACGCCGGCTAAATCTTGGTAAATTGCCAATCTACTTATCCGAATGGAATAATACACCAAGCCAACAGGATCTACTGAATGATACCTGCTTCAAATCCTGTTATATTGTCAAGAACATCCTTGAAAACTATGACCGTCTGGAAAGTTTTACTTATCAGACGCTCACAGATCTTATGGCAGACAGTTCTTTACCAAATATGTTATTTTTCGGTGGACTTGGTCTTTTTACCGTAAATGGAATTCCAAAAGCCAGTTATTATGCCTACACACTTCTTCAACAATTGGGTGATCAGTTTCTTGGGCGTGGAGACGAATATTTTATCACCCGTGAAAAATGATAGTTTTCAAGTCATGCTTTACAATTACAGGCATTTTAATTACTTATATGCGAATGGAGAACGTTTTATGACAGAAACAGACCGCTATACCGTTTTTGCTGATTCGGAACCGGTAATGATCTCCCTGTGTTTATCTGATATTCCACAGGGAAACTATAAGATTTCTGAAACCTATGTAAATCGAACGCATGGAAGTGCTTTCGATCAATGGGTTTCTATGGGTGCATTGGAACTTACTACACCTCAGGAAATTGATTGGTTAAAAAAATCATCCGTTCCTGGATTTCATCAGAAAATTGTGTCTGTCAACTCCGATGAAATCCTCGAACTGGATGTCACATTAGAATTGTTAGAGGTACGATTAATTCAAATTACACCTCTCCACTGACTTTTTTCACAACTTATCAATGGAAAGCAGATCCGAAAATGTATGGATTGGATATGTCACATATTTATGACTCGCGGCATCTCCAATCCCTGCACTTATGAATCCACCGGCATAAGCCGCATCAATTCCTGCAAGTGCATCTTCTACAACAAGACAATTTTCCGGCTTTTCCTCAACCATTTCCGCCGCTTTTATAAAAACCTCCGGATCCGGTTTTGACTTTGTAATGTTTGTTCCATCGCTGACCGCGTCAAAATATCCATCTAATCCAATTTGCTTTAAAATCTTCTTTGTATTCTTACTGCTTGATCCGATTGCAAGCTTGTAACCGCGCTGTCGCAAGGTGTCCAACGTATTTTTACTTCATCCGAAAGATCCCTTTGGAGACATCTTTTCCAATAGACGAACGTAACTTTCATTCTTTCTTGTAGCAAGCTGTTCTTTTTTCTTCCTGTGTATAGCATCTTGATGCTCGCTCCAAATGATATCAAGGCTTTCCATACGGCTTACACCCCTTAATCGTCCATTAATTTTCTCATCAAAATAGATTCCTTCTGCATCTGCCAATTCTTTCCACGCCTGATAGTGATAGTTATCTGTGAAACAAATGACCCCATCCAGGTCAAAAAAATAATAGCACGTATCGTATCCATAAAACACGCCCATTTGCTTCACCATAACAAAAAATAAGGACAGCTTTTTAGCCTCTGATTAGACCAAAAAACTGTCCTTATTTGATGATATTTTTATTTTTGATGTGTTATGCGATAAGATCTCGGTGTCATACCAAATCTTTTTTTAAATTGCCTGAAAAAATAACTCTGATTCTCATATCCTACATCAAGTGAAATATCTTCGATTGACAGATCCGTTTCCTCAAGAAGTTTGACCGCAGCCTGAAATCGCCTCTGTTGCAGTAAATCCTGAAAATTTGCCCCTGTCTTTTGCTTGATCAGCTTACTTAATACGGTAACTGACTGATGTGTATCTGCTGCAATCTTTGTCAAATTTGCATTTTTACAATCACTGTTGATATATTCAAGAACCGACTGCACAATAGTCTCCTTGTAATCCATAGAAGAATTATGGCTCAAATTCTCCAAATGATTTAACAAATACAAAAAAGACAAGTCCCATGGAATACTGATTGATAACATCTTCATTCATATATTCATAAAGCATGGATTCTATCATATTCTCCATCAGATTTTCAATCTGGGGATTCTCCTTTAAACGAAAAATCAGATAATGAGGAACCGGACTCTTCTGCCGGAATGCCCCTGCAATGAACTCCGCTAAAACATTTTTTTCCTGAAGCATTCCAAGCGGAATTTCAAAAAAATTCCGGCAAAGCAATAAAATTGATTCCAATGTATTCAAATTCAGCTCTGTGAATCGCATGTTCCACATACTGATTGAGCATCAGTAAATCTCCTTTATAAAGTGTTAATTCTTTTCCGTCAATTACATGTGTAATCTCCCCCTGTACCACATACATAAATTCCACATAATTATGCCGGTGCAACGGAAATTCCACAAATCTGCTGTGACGTCTTACAGTAATCAGTTTTCCCCTTCTGAGCAGTTTTTGACGATCAATCTCCTGTATGGACGCTTCGCTGTATAACTGTTCCTCAATCGCGGCCTGTCCTGCCTTATATTTACTTTCCTCTTCTGATATCTGCCAGATTTTTTGACTTAAAAGGGGGCATGATTCAAAGAATCATACCCCACTATTTACATGCCATTACCAATAAACAGCTTACTATTGATTTCTCAATGTCCTTCCCACAGAAACCGTATAATTAGATACAACCGTTGTCTTATCGGAAAGTGTTGTGGTTGCCTGTACAACAACGGAATTGATATTGACAGACATTCCTGAAGTCACGGAATAACTTGCGCCCGGTACACTCGATCCGGTGACGGTACAGTCTGCAATCACTCCGCCATCCATTCCCTGAATGCTCAGGCAGTTCTTTGCCAGATCCAGTGCCGTCTTACAGTTTACGGTAGATACGGTGCGATCTACACTGATCACTGGATTTGCCTGACTGTCGGTAACTTCCAGATATCCCGTAGTTGTAGCCAGTGATGTGCTCTGTCCATCACTTGGATAGAACTTCAGTTCCAGCAGATAAGTACCTGTCTGTGCCTTTGTCACAACATTTCCATTCAGTGAAACCGCAGAAATCGGAATTTCTGATCCACTGCCAATTGCTGCAGGTTCTGTTGAAGATCCACCCTTTGACAGATCACTTTCATAATATTGTCCGCCCTTACTGATCCTTACAGATGCAATATTCACATACTGATAAAATACGCCTCCGCGATACTCTGCCAGACGCAATGTTGTCACTTTTGATGCAAGCAGATCCGATGCAGATGCTCCGGAAGTAATTGCCAGATCAATGACCGGTTTGCTGATATCAACCTTATAGGAAGATGCTCCATTATAAGGAGGAGTCTGTACAACAACGGTAACATTAACGGATGCCTTATGTCCGTTCATTGTCAGGGTCAGGGTATAATTGTAAACACCTGCTGCCCTTCCGGATGCGTCAAATACCATACGGTCGGTTGCCGGATCATAGGTAGCCATAGATACTTTATTGGTACTGTTTTCTACGATCTGGTATGTCTCGTTTTCAAGTTTCATACTCTGACCATACTGATCCCGTCCATCGATATTGACGTATTCCTTATAGCCTGCCGCATAAGCGTTTGACATGGTAATCTGCGTATTATCTGCAGTCAGTGTTGCAAGGTATGCCGGTTCCGCCACCGTAATCTCGTATACATAAGTGTATTCCTGCTTTGCATAGGTTGCGGTAACGATAATATTTGCGGTACCTGTCTTGATTGCTGTTGCATAAGCAACATTGTTCTTTCCTGGATTTACAAGCAATGTGTCCGGATCGGAAGACTCAAACTTGATGCTGTCATACTTCATCTCGGTATTGTCTGTATCCAATGCCCGGAAATGTACATAATAATTGCTGCCGGATGCTACATTATGATTGTCCTTGTAACTGGATGCACTGTAATTTGGCACTGCTTCCGAAGAGGTAAGTGTAAGGTTTGTGTTGTTTGACACACTGGCTGCCTTACATACAAAGGTTCCGCTTCCGGTCAGTACCAGATTCGGATCGCTTGCACATTTATAAGTCAGTGTAACCGTTGGTATCCCCAACTCTGGTCATATAAATCTTATTATCCTTTGTACGGTAACCATTTGTAATCCGTTCCGTATAAGTAATATCTCCCGGATATGCTGTCTTGACATCAATTCCGTTTGCATCAAGAATCTCGTATTCGATTGGTGTCTCTTTTCCGACGGTCACTTCTGTTGTCACAACTCTAAGGCTGACCGGTCTTCCCACGGATGCGGTAAAGTCATATGTTGACTGTCCATCGGTAACCGTATAGGTTGCACCGTCTTTCAGCTGATTATAGGTTGTAAGAAATACCTGTGTTCCGTCATCGGAAAATACAGCCGACTTGATTTCCATCTTTGCACCTGCCTGGGTCGGATAGAAAAATCTCCTGTTTTCACAAGATTTTTGGCATTTCCGGAATATACAGCCGCTACCTTGTTTGCTGCCATCTGTGCAATTCCGGTCATGGAAGTTGCGACAGTAATAACCTTGCTGTCGGAAACCACTTTATTTCCCGCTTTGGCCTGCACGGTGATGGTATAAGTACCTTCTTTTGCCGGAGTAAATGCACCGGTCTTTGTAATCATGGACGAAACATCATTTCCGTTTCCATCCACAGCGGTCCAGACATTGGTGCTGATGGCATTTGCCGGAGTGATACGGAACTGGAACTGATAGGTCTGTCCCACCTGATATTTCAAGACTCCGTTATCTACAATGGAAATTGTTTTCGGCAGTATTTTAATCTTGGCAGACTTTGTCTTGATCGTGCTCACGCACTTCTTCCCTTTGTAAACTTTTGCAGTTACAATTACGGTTTTATTCTTTGCGGCTGCCTTTCCCCGGGTGCGGATTGTCAGACTGTTTGCAGATGTCTTTCCGCTCACGGATGTCGTTGTTTTCTTCAGCTTTGCATAACTTTTTCCGGTGCCGGAAAGGCTCCATTTTACCCTCTGACCTTTGGTAAGATTGGTTACGGTATATGTATACACACCCTTACCGGTGCTGTTTTTCATAAAGAACATTAGCACACCCTCTGTGCTTTCGCAATTGTTCAGACAGAGGGTGTTTCTTAAGATTTTTTTTAATCCAGGGCGATCGCTTCTTCTTCCCGTCTCCGGAGAATATCATATTCATCCGGTTCCATCCCCAGATCCACATAAAAGATCTGCTGCGGATGCGGACAGGATTCCATCGGCTCTCCCTTTTCATCCATCAGTCCCCGCACCGTAACGGTCACATTGCGTCCGTCCGGTTTCATCACTTCGATCTGTTCTCCGACAGAAAATTTATTCTTTTGTTCCACCCGGTACATTCCCTTTTCATTTTTTCGGACCGACAATTCCCAGATAGGTATATCCCTTTTCATACGTGTTGTTATCGTAAATCTGTGTCTCCTCCGAAGGTTTTCCGTAGAAAAATCCCGTTGTAAACTGGCGGTATGTGCAGCTTTTGATCTGTTCGAGATACCATGGCATATTTTCCTGATATTTCTCCGGAGATTCCAGATAATCGTCAATCGCCTTACGGTAAGTACGCGCCACCGTTGCCACATAAAGTGCGGTCTTCATACGTCCCTCAATCTTAAAACTGTCAATTCCTGCTTCCAGAAGATCCGGAATATGCTCAATCATACACAGATCTTTGGAATTGAAAATATAGGTTCCCCGCTCATTTTCATAAACCGGAAAATACTCACCCGGACGTTTCTTCTCTTCAACCACAGAATATTTCCACCGGCACGGATGTGTACATGCCCCGCGGTTGGCATCCCTTCCTGTAAAATAATTGGACAGCAGACACCTTCCCGAGTAGGAAATACACATAGCGCCATGTACAAATGTCTCTTCTCCAGATCATCGGAAATGTGTTCCCGGATCTGCCGGATCTCCCGCAGGGAAAGTTCTCTTGCCGTTACCACACGGGTAGCACCGAGTTTCTCCCAGAACTGAAATGTTCCGTAATTGGTGTTGTTTGCCTGTGTACTGATATGGCGGTCAATATCCGGGCATACTTCTCCGGCGATCGTAAAGATTGCCGGATCTGCAATGATCAGAGCATCCGGCCGCATCTGGCTTCATGTTCTGCAGTTCCGTAAGATATTCCGCGCACCGTCAAGATCATAATTATGTGCCAGAATATTTGTCGTCACATAAACTTTAACTCCCCCGTGCATGTGCAAATGCAATTCCCTGCCATCTCTTCCATGGTAAAGTTTTTTGCCTTGGCTCTGAGTCCGAATGCGCCTCTCCCCGATGTAGACCCGCATCGGCTCCATAAATAACTGCAACCTCTACTTTTGTACTGACTGTAATTCCATCTCCCACCGGCAGCACCGCTGTTACCAGATCTTTTCCGGTGCGTTAACTCATACAAATATTCCCGCATCCGTTTGTAAATCGTCCGGTTTCACATTATCCGGATCACCGCATAATGGGACTCAATAGATCCAGATCAAACGGCTCGGTGAGTGTCGGAAGGATTTCACTACATCCTTCAAGCAGTGTAATCTGCTCTTCTCCCTGCTCTTAAAATTTTCCCGGGCAATCAAGTTCGCACCTAATTTTCAATCGTGACAATCTCACACGGTACCGAGATCATATTCTGCCATCAGAATGGAAAAATACCGCAGTACCGACTTCCGGGAATTCTTTTTTGGTTTTGTCATCGCCAGCAAAGCTTCAAAAAGCTCTGCATCTCCTTCCGAATAATGGAACATAGGAATCCAGAGCTTCTCGTTCGACAACATCCAAAATTCTGTAGTATTTCCCGTATCCAGGGAATTGATATATGTTACCAGTCGTTCATCTACTATCATATTTATTTCTATTGATCTTATCCGTGCTTTTCCACATCCTGCGTATCCGGTACCATCTGCTTTTCTGCAAAGAAACGATACCCGTAATCATAACGGGTATGCCATAAATGAACGGTTCCATAAAATCAACAGGATCAGCATAATAACAAACGCAATTTTAATGAAAGTGAACAAAGCTTTATTCATAATACCCCTATACTTCCATGATAATCGGCATGATCATCGGACGTCTCTTAGTCTCTTTTGAACGAAATCACCCAGAGCATCTTTACTTCATTTTTGATCTTTGCCCCAATCGGTATCAAAAAGCAGATTCATACAATAATCCATGGTCTTATCGAGAACTGTTTGACACCAAGTCCGTTCTACCATTACATTGCCAACCGGCACATGTCCGGTCGCTGCCATTATATTCAGTCATCAAGCACATCTCCAGGAGAAAGGATTTTTGATATGATCACTGTCATATCCAAGCTCTTCCGCAATCTTCGCCTGTGCAATCAGATGCTTGTATTCTCCATGCACCGGAATCGCGTACAGCGGATTTATTTTCAGAGAATAAATCAGCTTGATATCTTCCTTGCACGCATGTCCGCTGACATGTACATCTTCGAAAATCACATCTGCACTTGCGTCAGTTCATTGATCACACCTTCGATTTCTCATTTCGGAATCGGATGGGAACTGGAATACAATGGTATCATTTGGCTTAATGGTAACTTACGGCATGCCGGATGCCATGCGACAATGGCCATGACCTCTCCCTGGCTTCCTGTTGTAATGATAACCGTCTTTTTCATCCGATAATTTTTCAGCTGATCCACATCAATCAGAATGTTATCCGGCAGGAATATATCCCAGTTCCGAAGCGATGGATACAATATTGACCATCCCTGTGTGGACAATTCTGCCGGTGAGTATATAGCAAGTGCTGCAGCATCTGCAATACTATGGTTAGTTCTTATGAACTCAACCCCTGAAATCGCCAAGAGTTACAGATTGTCCATACTTAACAACCTTTCTCTTAACTAACTTTAACATATTATGTTCCTTAAGCTTTGACTCCCTCTATAAGTCCCATAGTGTTTCCTTAGTAGCGTATATATAGGAACATTGACATCCTTTTTAAAAACATATGGAATTGCACCAATATGATCCTCATGTCCGAGGCATGACAAAAATGCGCTTTTTGAGCACGATCAATATTTGCTGCTTTAAATAAGTGACATCGAGGAATGCGGTCACACTCCATGCATGTCATCTTTGAGATGCGAGACCACCAATCCACCACAATGTACTGTCTTCGTATTCAAAGGCAGTAATATTCATAAATTAATCTGCTCAAGACCACCCAATGGTATAATCTTAAGCTTACTGTTATTCTGTTTTTCCTGTTTTTCATAAATCCTAAATATAATATTCCGCTCTAATATAAAAGCTGTGTTTCTTCATCCGCAAGTTCAGCAACATTTTCGCGAGTGCAGCAAACCTGTATCATCATCTACCATCTCGTAAAATACTTCATCCTTGTGTCTTTATTTCTTTTAATATATATGTTTACTGTTCAAGTTTCATTGCCATCAGAGAGACAAGTATCTGATTCCATTCAGTTGTGTCTGTTCTTTTCCACAGCAAATTCCACCACTTATTGGTGTCCGGATTCAAACTGAATTTTTCCATTTATTTTTCCTTGTATTTTTATTTTTCTTCTGGATGATTTGAAAGATAATCCAGATATCCCTGTAAAATAAAAATAGCCGCACAATTCATCTACATATTCCTTGCGGTTTTTCTCTTCAATTCCTGTTTCCATCATCAGCACGAACGGTCTGCTGCAACTGTTGTCCAGCCGTTCATCCCATAAAATAACAGGGAATCAATCCTAAAAAATCCGCATAATTCTCCCGTACCGGATTATTCCCAGGAATTGTTTTGATGTATGCACGTAAACTTCTACAAGTTCGTCCTGGGCTCTACCTTCTGCTGATCAGATTCTCGCATTGTTATGACTGGTAATATATGTTTGATCTCTGGATATATTATATCTCATAATCTGATTCACTGATTGTATCCTTTCTCACTCAATGCATTTGAATACATGATTCTAAAACATTCTTTACCTGTAATTCCGGTTCCTCTTTGTAATTTGTAAAATATTGTGTATTATTTAAATTCTCCATATTCGCCGTCCCTGCCCTTGTTCATTCCAACAAGTCCTGTCCCATCTATTGTATACGAAATTGAGGAAAAAATACAAGCGCTATAGTTTCATACGGTAATCTCATCGGTCAGAGCCGCTTCCACTCTTCCCTTTTCATCACATTATCAAGCGGTTCTGCCGTTTTTGCCGCGATCTTTACATACTTGGTATATCCAGTATACCACGTTTCTCCGTCAACTTCCT